>QWCK01000011.1_pt1 | contig 284708 bp, 217 predicted proteins | sample 1972571 | NCBI WGS metagenome assembly QWCK01 (sample SAMN09866710, study PRJNA288562) | Human gut metagenome isolate term2_stool, whole genome shotgun sequencing... | isolation source: gut | host: Homo sapiens | place: USA: California
GGGTTAAGGGTCAAAAAGTGTGTCCGGAATCGCGGATTTTCACGGATTGACCTGTAGGTTTCCGGAAAGTATATGCTCCGGAAGCATATATCTAGCCCCCGACGGGAAATCCTCGGTGTGGCAGCCGTGATGTGCTATGCGCGGCGTGGTGTGGTGTCGCAATGTCGAAGAACCAACCACGCTGCCACTGCGGCGGTGAAATGAAACGCAACGGCACCACCAGCAAAGGCACCACCAGATGGCGCTGCAAACAATGCGGCGCCTCCAGCGTCAAACGTCGAAACGACATCACCAACGCGGCAGTGTTCACCCAGTTCATCGAGCATTGCACCACCGCAATATCACTCGACGACCTAGCCAAACGAAACGGTGTTAGCCGCGCCACCATGAAGCGGCGCTTCAAGTGGTGCTGGCTCGTTGATGTGCCTGACCCCACCGCCGGCCACCACAAGCGGATCTACGACCAGGTATTTCTCGATGGCACCTACACCGCCGGTGGCTGCCTGATCGTCGCGGCGACCATCGACCACGTGATCGCCTGGCACTGGTGCAAACACGAAACCACCCGCGACTACCAACTGCTGCTTGAACGCATCGAAGCCCCACTCATCGCCGTCATCGACGGCGGCCAAGGCGCATACAGCGCAATCAAAAAGTGCTGGCCGACTACGAAAATTCAACGCTGCCTCGTCCACGCCCAACGCGTGGTCCGCCGCTACACCACCACCAACCCACGCACCGATGCCGGGCGCACCATCTACCGACTTGCGCTGAAACTGACCCGGATCACCACACTGGATGAAGCCGCCGCGTGGGGTGTGCAACTGCACGAGTTTTCAACGATCTACCGGGAATGGATGAACGAGAAAACCATGATCAAAGACCCCAAAACAGGTGCATGGACCCGCGTGTGGACCCACCACAACGTGCGCAAGGCCTACAACAGCCTCAACCATCTTTGGCGGTCCGAGATGCTGTTTGTCTACCTCAACCCGCCAGCAGGAGTCCTTGCGCCCGAGCGGATCAAATCCACCACCAACAGCTTAGAAGGCGGCATCAACGCCCAGCTCAAACTGCTCGCCAGAACCCACCGCGGCAGATCAGGCGAACGACAACGCCGCATGCTGGATTGGTGGCTCTACTTAAAAACGGAACTGCCTGACGATCCAGTACGAATCGCCAGGCAGTCCGACTGGGGCCAGGGCCAACTCGCCAAAGTATCCACCCTGACCCAAACCGAGAACCAAGCCGACCACGAAACAGGACGCCCAGCCCTCTACGACAACGCTATCGACACCGACTACACCCACTCAATCGGCATTCAAAAAGGCCAAATCTAACCCCCGCGACACGCCGAGCCAGACACACATTTTGACCCTTAACCCAGTGGGATGCGTTCGTTGAGGCTCGTGACGCTGCGAAACTGGCGCTGTCTAAGGCTTTGGATGAGGGGCTGTCGCAGGCGGACGTCGATGAGGCGTCTGAAGCGTTGACAGCGGCGCAGGCTTCGCTGAAGAGCGATTCGGACAAGCCCGGAGATTCGGACAAACCTGGGGATTCGGATAATTCTGGTGGTAATTCCGGTAATTCTGCTGGCAATGGTAAGAACAATACTGCTTCCAAGACCGGCAATAAGGTTGCCAATACCGGTTCGGCTGTCAGTGGCGTAATCGCCGTGATGGTGTTGCTGGTGGGAGCGGGTGTGGTATTGCGCCGGTGCGTCAGCGGGGCTGGAAGCGAGACCAGATGAGAGTCCGGAAGCGAACCTGGAAGCGGAGTTTGAAACAGATCTGAAGTGGATTCTCGCGCTTAAGTGAGTAATCTGCTGCTCTCGCCGGTTTCTTGGGTTCGGTTCAGGCCGGTTTCATCTTTATGGTGAGACCGGCCTGACTTTTGAAATGTTGATTTTCTGTTGACCATCTGTTGATGGGAGATATTGGACGTTGCTTGTTGACACCAACACTGTCACTCTTTTGACGAGTAGAAACGGTAGGCTGGGACTATGACCGAAGAGAAGACTTTCCGTAAGACCAAGCCGGTTGCTGAATCCACTGCCGCAACCGCTGGCGATACTGTGAACGCAGCCGTTGATTTCGCCATGCTTGAACCGCGTGATCAGCTCAAGTCGCTGCTGCAGGCCGAGATGGCCGATAAGCCGTTCTCGGAACTTTCCTCAGTGTTGTTCGACCATCGTGGAGCGTCGATTGTTGGGCATATTTTGTTGGATACGTTGGAAGAGGCCGGCTATTCCGTTGATGATTTCGATGCGGTTGGTGCGCTGACTGCGGCTGCGGTTCCGCTGGTTTCCGCTATGATCCAGGCGGCCGCTTCTCGAGGTGAAAACCTTAACGGTTTTGTGATGGATTTTGTGTATCCGTCCATCAAGGGGCCTTCGATTGCCGGTAAACGTGTGGTGTTGCTGGATTCCTGGCTGTCTGAAAAGTCATATGTGCAGACGTCCTCTTTGGTCACCTTGCGTAACGGCAATGAGTTGAGCCTTGACTTCTCCGTGGTGAAGAACGAAGGCGCCGAAGTGCTTGCTGTCGCTTCGTTGATTGGTGGCGTCGATATGGCCGACCCGTCGATCAAAGTCGTCAATCCGGTGGATGGGTCCGAAGCTGAACTGCCGTTTGTGGAGGTCTTCAAGGAGTCGGAGCTTCACTGACCAGCGCGACTTTCCGGTTGTACCGGCGGTTTTTTTAATGATGTCATCCGCCGTGTTTCATGGAATGTTTCACGGGTATTGTTCTGTTGGAATCATGCTGACGTTCATGCTGACATGAGTAAAGGAAAAATAAAGTCGGCAGTACGGATGCGGTTGGCGGCAGGCGATCTCCAAAATCGCGGTGGGCAATGCTGCGATTGCCGATGTTGATCGTGGGCGAATGGTGGAAGATATAACAGAAGTTACCTGTCGACGAAATATCGGACGACGAATGTGAGGAAAATCGTGCATCAGCCTAATCCTATTGATATTGCGGCGAAAGCGTCCGGAGAGCCGGCTTTTCGTGAGGTGGGCGTAGGTCCGTGGGGCCAAACGCATCCTGGCGAACCTCGTCCGGATGATCCGCAATCACCGAATTATGATCGTCGATTCGATACTGTGCTGCTTGATGAGGGCGACCGTCGTAACGTGCTTGACCGGTACCGCTACTGGACGGTTTCGGCCATTAAAGATGATCTTGACGATCATGGTCGGCATGATTTCGAAGTTGCCGTGGAAAACTGGACGCACGATTTCAATATCGGATCCATGGTGCGCACTGCCAACGCATTCCAAGCGAAACGTGTACATATCGTCGGACCGCACAAGTGGAATCGCAAGGGCGCGCTGATGACGGAACTGTACCAGCACGTCGAAAACCACCCGTCCATAGCCGAGCTTGTCGAATGCTGGAAGCTGCGCATTGCCGGAGAAATCGCCGCAGTCCAATCGCAAGCGGCCGCAATCGCATTCCGCATGCGCGAAAATGCAAAAAAAGCGAACTGTGCCTGCATGAGCGAGGCGGCTTCGTTAGCTGAGATCCGTGTTGCTGGGTGCGCTCCATCTGGTATTTCAATGGACGTTTCAGCTACGAGTGGTATTGAACATGGAAACGAGTCCACTTGTATGGCGCAGTTGGCGGCGATTAATCAGCGTATCGCCGAGTTGAAGGCCGCGCGGGTGATTGCGCTCGATATCATTCCCGGCGCGGTGCCGATGGAAACCTACCATTTCCCGAAGCGATGCCTCATGCTGTTTGGCGCGGAAGGTCCGGGGTTGTCTGAAAAGGCGCTCGAGCTGGCCGATGACGTGGTCTACATTTCTCAGTTCGGCTCAGTCCGTTCCATTAACGCCGGAGCTGCCGCAGCAGTCTCCATGCACGCCTGGATCGCCCAACACGCCACCATCCAACCCTAATTTCCGTTCCTGATTTTCAGCCTTGATTTCCAGTTCCGACTTTCAGTTTTGACTTCCAGTTCTGGCTTCAGTTTTGATTTCTAGTTCTGGCTTTCAGTCTTGATTTTCAACCTTGGCTTTCAACCTTGGCTTTCAACCTTGACTTCGCGTGACGATACCTTCCTTTTGGACTGCCTCCCTTTTTGTTGCTCAAAATGGGAGGCAGTCCAGTTTGCGGGAGGATTGTTCATCCTAGAGTCCAGTTTTCTCCAGTGACTGGAGGTTTTTGGACTGTGCGGGCGTGTCAGCGGGAGGATTCCTCCAGTGGGTGGGTGATTTTGGACTGTGCGGGGCGTGCCGGCAATGCCGGTGTGACGTGGTTGCGGGGCGAGACGAAATGGGCGGGCGCTCGTCACACAGACGCGTTAATGTTAGGGACATGCCTACTTTCACCAAAGAAGAAATCGTGCATCTGGGCGATTTGGCCCGAATTGCACTTACTGACGAGGAGATCACCCGTCTGCAGGGCGATCTGAACGTCATCGCAGAATCCATCAACAAGGTCCAGGAAGTCGCTACCGACGATGTGGAACCAACCGCGAACCCGATTCCGCTGGAAGCCTACCTGCGCCCGGATGTGCCGGAAACCCCGCTGACTCAGGAAGAGGCGACCGCAGGCGCTCCGGTTTCCGAGGCCGGCATGTTCGTTGCACCGCGCATTCTGGGGGAGGAGTGACATGAGCGAACTCGTCAAGCTTTCCGCCGCCGAGATGGCGGCTAAGATCAAGGCCAAGGAAGTTTCCAGCCGTGAACTGGTTGAAGCGCATCTCGAAGTCATCGAGGCCGCCGAGCCGAGCATCAAGGCTTTCCTGAAGGTGTCCGGCGATCAGGCTCTCGAACAGGCCGACGCCTTCGATGCCAAGTCCGATGAGGAAAAGGCACAGCTGCCGGAACTTGCCGGCGTGCCGATCGCCATCAAAGACATGATCGTCACCAAGGGCATCGAAACCACCGCAGCCTCCAAGATCCTCGAAGGCTGGGTGCCTCCGTACGACGCTACCGTCATCGAGAAGCTCAAGGCTGCAGGCATGCCGCTGCTGGGCAAGACCAACCTCGATGAGTTCGCTCAGGGTTCGTCCACCGAGCATTCCGCCTACCAGACCACACACAATCCGTGGGATACCGAACGTGTTCCGGGCGGTTCCGGCGGTGGTTCCGCAGCTGCAGTGGCAGCGTTCGAAGCCCCGCTCGCCCTGGGTACCGACACCGGTGGCTCCATCCGTCAGCCGGGCTCGCTGACCGGTACCGTCGGTGTCAAGCCGACCTACGGCGGTGTCTCTCGTTTCGGCGCAATCGCCATGGCTTCCTCGCTCGACCAGATCGGCCCATGCTCCCGTACTGTGCTCGACGCGGCCCTGCTGCAGGAAGTGATCGGAGGCCACGACAAGCGCGATTCCACGTCCATTCCGGAAGGTCCTCGCCCGATGGTGGCGGCCGCCCGCGAAGGCATGAAGCGTGATCTGAAGGGCCTCAAGGTCGGTCTGATCAAGGAGCTCGGCGGCGAAGGCTTCCAGCCGGGCGTTATGGCACGCTTCAACGAAGGTGTCAAGAAGCTTGAGGAGATGGGCGCTGAAGTCACTGAAGTGTCTCTGCCGCACCTGCCGTACTCCCTTGGCGCGTACTACATCATCATGCCGTCCGAGGTCAGCTCCAACCTGGCTCGTTACGATGGCATGCGTTACGGTCTGCGCGTCATGCCGCCGGCGGGCGTTCCTCAGACCGCCGCCAACATGATGGCCTACACTCGTGAAGCCGGTTTCGGCGACGAGGTCAAGCGTCGTATCATCCTTGGCACGTATGCCCTGTCCGCCGGTTATTACGATGCTTGGTACGGTTCCGCACAGAAGGTGCGCACCCTGATCATCGACGATTTCAAGAAGGCTTTCGAGAAGGTCGATGTGCTTGTTGGCCCGACCAGTCCGGTCACCGCATTCAAGTTCGGTGAGAAGACCGAGGATCCGATGGCCATGTACGCCATCGATATCACCACCATTCCGGCCAACCTTGCAGGCGTTCCGGCCATGAGCATTCCTGCTGGTCTGAGCGACGACGGCTTGCCGGTTGGCTTCCAGTTCCTCGCTCCGCAGCAGCGTGACGAGGCCATGTACAAGCCTGCCGCGGCACTTGAGGCGGCTCTCGAGGAAGACTGGAACGGTCCGATCTGGCAGTCCCTGAAGACCCCGTGGCTCGACGGCTTGAACAAGTAGGAAGCATCGGAGGAAAGAAAACAAAATGGCTGAAAAGTTGATGAAGTACGCCGATGCCGTCAAGAAGTTCGATCCGGTCATCGGTCTGGAAACCCATGTTGAGCTGAGCACCACCACGAAGCTGTTCTGCCCGGCCGAAGTCTCGTTCGGTGGCGATCCGAACAGCCAGCTCACCCCGGTGAGCCTTGGTCTGCCGGGTTCTCTGCCGGTGGTCAACAAGACCGCCGTCGATTACGCCATCAAGCTGGGTCTTGCCCTGCATTGCGAAATTGCCGAGTGGAGCCAGTTCGCGCGTAAGAACTACTTCTACCCGGACATGCCGCGCGATTACCAGATCTCGCAGTATGACAAGCCGACCAACGGCAACGGCTATCTTGATGTGGAACTTGAAGACGGCACCGTGTTCCGTGTGCCGATCGAACGCGCCCACATCGAAGACGACGCAGGCAAGAACACCCACGTCGGTGGCGCTGACGGCCGTATCGAAGGCGCTGACCACTCCCTGGTCGACTACAACCGTGCAGGCGTTCCTCTGATCGAAATCGTGACCAAGCCGATCGTTGGCGCAGGTGATCGTGCTCCGGAAATCGCCGGTGCCTACATGCGCGCCATCCGCGACATCGTGCGTGCGCTTAATATTTCCCACGCTCGCATGGAGCAGGGCAACATGCGTGCCGACGTGAACGTGTCGCTGCGCAACAGCCCGTCCGATCCGTTCGGCACCCGTTCCGAAACCAAGAACGTGAACTCGTTCCGCGGTATTGAAAAGACCATTCAGTATGAGATTCGCCGTCAGGCGGCCATTCTGAGCGAAGGCGGCGAGATTCTGCAGGAAACCCGCCACTGGGATGAGGCTTCGCAGACCACCGCAGGCGGCCGCGTGAAGTCCGATGCCGACGATTACCGCTACTTCCCGGATCCGGATCTGGTGATGCTGCACATCACCAAGGAGCACATCGAAGAGATGAAGGCTCAGATGCCGGAAATGCCGCGCGAGCGCCGCAACCGCCTGAAGGGCGAGTGGGGCTTCAACGATTTGGAGATGCGTGACGTGCTCAACGCCGACGCTCTGGATCTGCTTGAGGAGACCGTCAAGGCTGGTGCCACCGCCGCAGGTGCCAAGAAGTGGTGGCTGGGCGAGCTGAGCCGTGAAGCCAACAACAAGGGCGTGAGCCTCGAAGAGCTACCGATCGCTCCGGCCGATGTTGCTGAGGTTGAGAAGCTGATCGCCGATGGCAAGCTCAACGACAAGCTGGCCAAGCAGACCGTCGCCGGTGTGCTTGCTGGCGAAGGCACTCCGGATGAGGTCGTCAAGAAGCATGGCTTCCAGGTCGTGTCTGATGACGGCGCTCTCGAAAAGGCCGTGGATGAGGCTCTCGCAGCCAATCCTGACATCGTTGAAAAGCTCAAGAGCGGCAATATGAAGCCGATGGGCGCCATCATTGGTGCCGTCATGCGTGCCACTCGCGGTCAGGCTGACGCAAAGGCCGTCACCAAGATCGTGATGAGCAAGATCAAGTAACGTTTACAACGATTGCTGACGATTACAGCCGATTGTTGAATCGCAGGAAAACGCACGTTCCAAAAAGCTTGGGACGTGCGTTTTCTTTTCGTTATTCCGGAAAAGGGATTTCAAAGAAAGAGAATGCATAATCGCGAAGCGCATTTTCTTACGATTGCCGACATGTCCTTCAACATCAGGTTATGCTGGTAGAGGAATATGTACAGCGATTGCCGCCGCGCGGATTCACAGCTGACATACAGTCGGGTACAATACCCTCGGTATGGGTGCGGCGACGGTCGTGCCTGCAATGATGTAGGGGACAGGAATAATGCCAGAACAAGTTGAGGCTGCGACACAGGAGCAGTTGGACCAGCAGTCGCGTGAATTGCCGGATCTCATCGTCATTCCGTCTATCAAGGGCGAGATGGTGCATCTGCGTCCGTCCGTGATCGAAGATCTTGAACGTATGGACGCCATTGGGGCGTACATCGGCGCTTCCGGAATCACCGGCAAGGATCGGGTTGCCGAGCGTGGCGCGGTGCATGCGTGGGTGCGTCGTTCCGTGGCATGGTCCCAAGGCGAAACGCCGACCGAATCCGGTGTGGGGGATCCGGAGTCGCGTCGCACGATCGCATGGTCCATCATCACCGAAGCCGACCATGATGGCGATGGCGAGATCGATGCCGCGAATTCCGACAATGTGATTGGCATGATTTTCCTGATCGATATTGACGGTTGGGCTCGTTCCGCGCGCATTCAGGTGGTGCTTGGCAAGGATTACCGCGGCCGTGGCTATTCGCGTGACATCATGCCGCGCGTGATGACGTACGGACTTGCGCCGGAACCGGCAGGCCTTGGCATGCATCGCATTTGGGTTGCCGTGCCCGAGCAGAACACGCGTTCCGTGTCCGTGTACCAGTCGTTGGGATTCGTGCCGTCCGGTCGTTCGCGCGACGCCTTGTGGAACGCTTCGCAGAACCGTTACCAGGATCTGATCGTTATGGACACGCTGGTTGACGAGTTCGACCCGATCCGTTCGCTTGACGCGTTCGGCATGCATGTGATCGAAGATAATCCGGGCGTCAAGGAAGCGTTGAGCGCGCGCGAGCATTCCATTGCCATCCGACTGAATGAGAAGAATGCTTCGAAGCATGATGCGGAAGGTACGGATGTCAACGATGCCGCGGCAGCTGCGCAATCCGTGCAGAAAGCTTCTTCCGATGGTGCTGGTGACGTGGCCGAGGCTGTGCGGAAGGACGCGGAAGGCGCGGAACCTGCGCGACAAAGCGAGCATGATGATCGCAAGTCCGTTACTGGCGATGCCGATGCCGAAAACAGCTGGCCGTACACGGCGGGCGAGCGTAAGACGTCGAAGGAAGCTTGGTGGCGCACGCTTGGTCGTGGTCGCAAGCGCGATACGGAAGGTAAGTGATGAGCGCCGAGGATCTCGATAATTACGAAACCGACGCGGAACTGGCTCTGTATAAGGAGTATCGCGACGTAATCAAGCTGTTTACGTATGTTGTTGAAACGGAACGTCGCTTTTATTTGGCGAATAAAGTCGATTTCAATGTGCGTTCCGCAGGCCAGGACGTGTATTTCGACGTGCGCCTGACTGATGCTTGGGTGTGGGACGTCTATCGTTCCAGTCGTTTCGTCAAGAACGTGCGTATCGTCACGTTCAAGGATGTCAATGTTGAGGAAGTGCAGAAAACCGATATTGACATTCCTGATTCCATCTAGTTGCGCAGTTGCCGGTCACGCGGTTGCCAGTTGTGCGGTTGCTGGTCGCGTAGTTGGATTGCGTAATGTGGTTGCGCGCTTTGGCCGCGCAGTCGGGTCGTGCATCGGCCGGTTTGATGATTGCGTTTTGCATGATGCGATAGCCGTATATCCGGCTGACTTGGCTTGATTTTGTAAGCATTCGCACAAGTTGCGGTGTTCGTTTCCCTACCCTCGGGTAGACTATCAGGGATTTTTGTTTTCATAAGGAGACCTCAAAGTGACGCAAAAGCAATCCGTGGTGATTATCGGCGGTGGCCCTGCAGGCCTGACTGCCGCTTGGGAGCTCGTCAAGGACGGTGGCTCCGAGAACTACGACGTGACTGTGTTGGAAGCGACCCGCGAATTCGGCGGCATCTCCCGCACCGTCAAGCATGATGGCAACCGTATGGATATTGGCGGCCATCGTTTCTTCTCGAAGGACGAACGCATCATGGATTGGTGGAAGGGGATCCTGCCGCTGCAGGGCGCGCCAAGCTATGATGACAAGAAGCTCGGTCGCGAGCACGATATGGAACCGGGCGGACCGGATCCGGAAGTCGAAGACAAGGTGATGCTTAAGCGTCATCGCGTGTCTCGTATTTACTGGAACCGCCACTTCTTTGACTACCCGATTTCCCTGAGCGCCAACACGTTGAAGGCCATGGGTCCGAAGCTTACGCTTGTTGCCGGCTTCAGCTACCTGAAGTCCATGGTGCACAAGCTGCCGGAAGACAATCTGGAGAACTTCTACATCAATCGTTTCGGCCGCAAGCTGTATTCCATGTTCTTCGAGGGGTACACCGAGAAGCTGTGGGGTCGCCATCCGTCCCAGATTTCCGCCGATTGGGGTGCGCAGCGCGTCAAGGGCCTGAGCATTATGGGCGTGCTGAAGAACGCGTTCCAGAAGCTCCTGCCGAAGAAGCGCAGCAATGCTGAGGTTGAAACCTCGCTGATTGAGGAATTCTGGTATCCGAAGTATGGTCCGGGCCAGCTGTGGGAAACCGTCGAGGCCAACTGCGAGGCCGCGGGCGTGAAGGTCATCACCGACGCGAACGTGGTGGAGATTCGCCAGGCCGACGGCAAGATCGCATCCGTGGTATATGAGGATTCCGAAGGCAACCGCACCGAAATGGCCGCGGACGACTTCATCTCCTCCATGCCCGTCAAGGATCTCATCAACGCCGTGGACGCTTCCAGCCAGCCCGCGCCGAAGGACATGACCGAAATCGCCAACGGCCTGCCGTACCGCGACTTCGTGACCGTTGGTCTGCTCGTCAAGCACCTGCGCCTGTCGAACACCACCGACATTCCCACCCTCGGCAACCCGCCGATCGTGCCTGATTGCTGGATTTACGTGCAGGATCCGGGCTACAAGGTCGGCCGTTTGCAGATCTTCAACAACTGGAGCCCGTACCTGGTCAAGGACGTTGACAACACCGTGTGGATCGGTCTTGAATACTTCTGCGAAGAAGGCGATTCCTTCTGGAACATGTCTGACGAGGAAGCGAAGAAGTTCGCCATCCAGGAGCTTACGCGCATGCAGATCATCAACGGTCCGCAAGACGTGATCGACTCCCATCGTGAGCGCGTGAAGAAGGCGTATCCGGCATATTTCGACACCTACGATCGCATGCCTGAGCTCGTGGAATACCTCGATTCCTTCGGCAATCTGTATTGCGTCGGCCGCAACGGCCAGCATCGTTACAACAACATGGATCATTCCATGGCCACCGCAATCGAGGCCGTCGGCAATATCAAGAACGGCAAGACGTCCAAGAAGAACGTATGGTCCGTCAATACCGACAAGAGCTATCACGAGGAAAAGTAGGTTCCGGCAAGACCTGCACCTGTTGCTGTAAAGCATGTGGTAAAGCGAAAGACCCGTCATGTGATCGCATGGCGGGTCTTTCGCATTGTGATTTGCGATTTGTCATTGACTTGAATGCTTGATTGGCATGAATACGTTGGCACGCCTACGTTGCGTTGGTCTGGATGACGTTGTATGGTTAGGGAAGTTCGAAAACCGTGATATTTCGCGGCGGACTTTCAGTGGCGGAAATTTCCGTATCTCTTTTTACAGCTGTTGCAGGCGTGTGCTTGCGAAAGCTAGGGGAAAGGCAAAAACCAGTGGCAACCAGCCCGAATCTTGAAGACATGAAACTGCCTGAGCTCAAGGAGCTCGCCAAGCAGATGGGCCTTCGTGGCACCTCCACCATGCGTAAGCCGGAACTTATCGCGACGCTTCAGGCCGCTCGTTCCGGCGGTGAAGCGCCTGCCGGTGTGACCGTGCGAGCTCCGAAGTCCGCTGCACCGGCCGCTCCGGTGGCTCCTGCTGAAGCCCAAACCGCAGACGCTGAGGTCGCGGCGAACACGGCTGAGGAATCCGGCAAGTCCAACGAGGCTGCCGAAAGCAAAGCCAACGAGGCTGAGCAGTCCGAAAAGCAGACGGCCAAAACCGTTAGGAAGACCCTTGCCGGACGTGCTGATAGCGCTGAGCGTGCGGAGCGCTCCGAACAGACGGAACGTGCCGAGCGCACCGAGCGTGCTGACCGTCGCAAGCAGGCTGAGGCTCCGACGAGCGAGGAGGCGGCCGATGTCATGGCCGCGGTGAACGCCCTGGACAGCATCGATGAGGCTCCGAAGCGCCGTCGCCGCCGTGATGCGGACGCTGCCACCGATCTGCTGGCCGAACTGGGATTGGACGATGCTTCGCCGAAGCAGGATGATCGTCGTCGCCATCGTAAGGATGATGCGTCCGACGTTGAGCCGCGCCGTCGCCGTCGTGCGGTGGAAGGGCCGAAGGATGAGGACGTTGTGCGCGATCTTGATGACATTCTCGCCACGTTGCCCTCGCAGGGCAGTGATGATGACGAACGTCGTGACGAGGCTGAAGACGGTGATTTCGCGCGTCGTGGTCGCGGTCGCGTCAGCGATAGGGGTGACCGCGTGGATCGTCGTGGCCGTCGCCTGCGTGGCCGTGACCGCGATTATGACGAGCGTGACGAGCGTCGTGGCCGTACCGGCGACCGTAACAATGATCGCAACGAGCGTAACGATCGCGTCGAGCGCAACGAGCGCACGGATCGCAATGTTGAACGCGAACAGCGTCACGAGGAGCCGAAAGAGGATCTCGTGCCTGTCGCGGGCATCGTCGACGTGCTCGATTCCTACGCTTTCGTGCGTACCTCCGGCTATTTGCCGGGTCCGAACGACGTGTACGTTTCCATGGGCCAGGTCAAGAAGTATGGGCTGCGCAAGGGTGATGCCGTGCACGGTTCCATCCGTACCCCGCGTGAGGGCGACCGCCGCAACCAGCGTCAGAAGTTCGTGCCGCTGCAGTCCATCGACTCCATCAACGGCATGACCGTGGAGGCCGCACAGAACCGTCCGCAGTTCAACAAGCTCACTCCGCTGTATCCGCAGGAGCGTCTGAAGCAGGAAACCGCGCCGAACAAGCTCACCGGCCGTCTCATCGACATCGTGGCGCCGATCGGCAAGGGCCAGCGTGGCCTGATCGTGTCTCCGCCGAAGGCCGGCAAGACCATCACCCTGCAGAACATCGCCAACGCGATCGCCACCAACAATCCGGAAGTCCACCTGATGGTCGTGCTCGTGGACGAACGTCCGGAAGAGGTCACCGATATGGAACGTACGGTGCAGGGCGAGGTCATTTCCTCCACCTTCGACCGTCCGGCCTCCGACCACACCACCGTCGCCGAACTCGCCATCGAACGCGCGAAGCGTCTCGTGGAGCTTGGCCAGGACGTGGTGGTGCTGCTTGATTCCATGACCCGTCTGGCCCGTGCCTACAACATCGCCGCTCCGGCTTCCGGCCGTATTCTTTCCGGTGGTGTGGATGCCCAGGCGCTGTACCCACCGAAGAAGTTCTTCGGTGCCGCTCGTAACATCGAAAACGGCGGCTCTCTGACCATCATCTCCTCCGCACTGGTGGAAACCGGCTCCAAGATGGACGAGGTGATTTTCGAGGAGTTCAAGGGCACCGGCAACATGGAGCTGCGCCTGAGCCGTGAACTGGCCGACAAGCGCCTGTTCCCGGCCATCGACGTGAACGCTTCCGGCACCCGTCGCGAGGAACTCATCACCGATCCGCAGGAGCTGCCGATCATCTACCGTCTGCGTCGTCTGCTTGGCGGTCTGGAGCCTGAGCAGGCTTACCAGACGCTTGTGCCGCGTCTGAAGAAGACCGCGACCAACCGTGATTTCATGGCGTCGCTGATCCAGCAGAGCGGCAATACCGCGAATAACGGCAACAGCTAATCGCAGGTAATCGCAATCTGCGGTTACGCATCCAAGGGTCGTATGACAATCGCCATGCGGCCCTTTTGTTTCGTTCGGCTGTCTTTCTGTTCGGCTGTTTTTCCGTTTTGCAGTTTTCAACTACTTTCGAATGCGTTTCGATTGTTTTTCGAAAGTTCCGCACGATTCGGCAATGTGGATGATCACGTTGTGGACATACGGTATGTAAAAATCGACGCACGAAAAAATACGAAATCGAAAGTAAAAAGACGAAAATAGTATTGCTATATAGGGGGTATGTGAAAAAAATAGGAGAAAAATGATTGAAAATCGAAATTCGTTGGAAATGTTACGAAAATGCAGTTGACGGATTGTGTGTTGGGGTGGGTATGGTAATGGACGGAAACGTGAGCTGCATAGGGGAGTCGGTCCTACCGGACTGATGCAGAATGCTTGTTGGAAAGGGGCATCTATGACAGGCAATGGCAACGAACCCGACACCACGCATGCGAGCGTGGGCCAATTCGACGATATCGACGAGACCATTCTCAGCATGCTGGAGAAAGACGGCCGCGCTACGCTGTCTCAGCTTTCGGACGCTACGGGACTGTCGATTTCCGCGGTGCAATCGCGCGTGCAGAAACTGGAACGTCGTAATGTGATTCTCGGCTACAAGGCCGTTATCGACGATGAAAAGCGTGGCCTCGCCGTACGTGCCTACATTGCGGTCACGCCGATCGATTATTCCAAGGAAGCCGAGATTCCCGCCAAATTGCAGGATATCGAAGGCATCATGTCGTGCGATTCCGTGGCCGGGTCACCCAGCTACATGCTGACCGTGCGCGCAGCCTCGCCAAGCAAGCTTGAGGATCTGCTGAACGTCATCCACCAAACGGTGCCGGTGAGCACGGAAACCACGATTGTGCTGCAACGGTACTTCTCCAAGTGACATGCGCGCGGTAGTCTTGTACGCATGAGCGATAGCGAACATGACTGGCTTCGGCCAGAAGAAGAGCATGAAACCGAAACCGTCATCGATGCGGGCACCGCGCAAAGCAATCCCGAGGTCGCCGATGCCGTGGCGAAAATCGCTGCATTGCGCCAGTCGATCGACAATGTCGACACGGCCATCGTTTCCCTACTGGCGGAACGCTTCAAATACACGTCCCAAGTGGGTGTGCTGAAAGCCCGCGCGGGTTTCGCGCCGGCCGATTACAAGCGTGAGGATTACCAGATCGAACGGTTGCACCGCATTGCTGTCGATGCCGGGTTGGATCCCGACATCGCCGAAATGTATCGCGAATTCGTGGTGACCGAAGCCAAGCGCAGGCATAAGCGCATCGCCGAGAACGGCGTCGATCCGGGTGTGCTCGACGTATTCGCCTGACCTGTCTGTTTTCCGCGAAATCGTTTCTTGCCGGGGCATGCCGCGCGCTACATTGATTGCTTTGGAACGTTGTTTTGATTGCGATTGAGAGGCTCGGCATGCGTCGTTCTGTTGCGTTTCGTGCATCTTGTGCCCATCATGCCGATAGCACGCGTGGTGAGCGTGATATGCGTGTGGCGAGTGTCCACCTGCGGCACATGCTGGCTGCGTCCATTGCGGTAACGCTGGTTTCGGCGGCTCCCGTATGCGCGGTCGGGGTTTCGAATGTGGTTGATGCGGTGCGTCGGAACGGCGAGTACGTCTCGGCGGTGGCCTCGCACGATGTGATGAGCGCATATGAGTCCGTTGATGAGCCGGGCCGCTTGTATTTGACGAGTGACGCCGCTTCTGCAACTGATACGGACATGAATGCAGATGAGGGCGCGACGTCTTCGCAGCGCGTGCCGCAAGAGCGTGTGGAACTGCCGTGGGATATAACGGCGACCTTTACTTTGGACGGTCCGACCGTCAGCGCATCCAAGATTTCCGGTGCATCGGGCGTGGTCGGCATCCGCATCGATCTGAAATCGGAACGACCGGAGGAAACGGCTGATCTGACGCCGATCGTCGCGTTCACCATTCCCAACCGCGTCGGCAATGACGTGACCTCAGACGAAGGCGTGCTTGTGTCTGCCGGCAATTCGTCGACATTGGTCGCTGCGGTAGGCAAGCCGGGTGAGGATCTTACGATTCATACGTATGTGACTGCGAAAAACTTCACCATGAGTTCGCTGTCTGTCGCCGCTGTTGCCTGCGATTTCGAAAGAACTGGCTGCTATGGCAATCTCACCAGTTTGACCGATCGCGCATCCACATTGGTGGATGGTTTGACGAATGTCGGATCGCAACGCAACCATGAGCTCATCGCGCAGCTCGAACAACTGCGCGATCATGAAAAGGAGCTTGCCGAAACGACCATCGCCCAGCGTGAGCAGGAACATGAGCAGGCGTTCAACGGGTATATCGACGCGTACGTCGGCTCGTATACGACGCATCTTTCCGGATCGATTGGCGATACCACACAACTTACCGCCATTCTCGGCACCGCGGCCGAATTGAACGGCGATACTGCGGTGGCGCAGTCCGTGGTCGATCTGGCCAACGCGGTCAACGATGTGAGCGCCGCATACCGACATACGGGTGCCGCCGACGCGGTGAACGAGGTGATTCGCACCATCGAACAGCGTGGCACATCCGGTTTGGTGGCGGAACTCAACAAGCGTGCGGGCGAGGAGCAGCAGCGTGGCGCCAAGGATTACAGTGCCGGCCAGTCGCAGCTTTCTTCGGCGATGATTCCGTATTCCATGGATTTCACTGACGCGTACACCGCTCGGCTTAAGGAATTGGGGGCTTCCGCAGGTTCGGCGCAAAACTTGGAATCTCAGGCGATTGCGGATGTGCGCAACAGCATTGACGGCAATGAGAAGTTGAAGTCGGCTTCAAGCAAGGTTGACGATGCGATGCAGGCGTTGGCGGATGCGAGCGAGCACACGGGTCAGGCCAGTGCGTTCCACCAGATCGTGCTTCGTTTTGCGGATCAGCTTGATGCAGGTGATGATTCGACCAGTTCCGACGATACTGTCGATGGTTCGGAAGTTACGTTGAAGGGGTCTATGGGACTTGCCTCGGCTTCGGAGATGTCGCTTGCGGGCCGTGCCGAGCGGGCGCGTATCAAGGCCCAACGCAAAGAGGAACGCGCGCAGGCGGATGCGGCCAATCAGCAGAACGCTTCCGACGGTACTGCGGCCAGCTTGGTGGACGACAAGAACGCCATCAGCATGGATGATGTGATGAGCTACGCGGGCGGCCTGCGATCGTCATTTGGCGCGGCTGCCGATACCACGTCGAAGAACGTTGCGAAAGTCGGGGGAGTGGAATCAAAGAAATCCAGCGATGGCGATTCGGTAGATTCCGCATCTGAAAATACTGGAACAACAGGAAAAACCGCATCTTCCGAAATGTTGATGACAAGTGCGTTGCCGATTGCAGCATACGGCATTGCTGGTTCCGGAAATCGCACGTTGATTGTGCCTGATAATAGCGATTTGATTGACGAGACCGTTGAAATTGCGGCCGCTGCCGAAATATTGCAGCAGGCTTTGCAGAAGCTGTATCCGGATATGCCTGTGCAATCGCAGCCTGCTAAGGCCGCGCAATCTCAATATCTGCTTGCAGTTCCCGTTTTATAAAAATGTATAAACATAGGATCCAGATACACAAAGAGGGGGCCTTCCAATCGTGGAAGATCCCCTCTTAGGCTTTTTTAGCCGGCTGAGCCGTTAAGCAGACAGTCCTGTGGACTGTCTGTAGGTGAAGTGAACGGCTTTGCCACGAAGGCTGCCGGTTTCACCTACAGTTGCCATTAGTTCTTCGGCTTTTTAGCCGGCGGCTCTCCAAGTTCGCTGTCGGCCACAATCACGTCGATGGCGGCTTCGGCATCAGCCTTGGCCTCCTTGACGGCTTCCTTGGCTGCTTCGGCGGTTTCCTTGACGGCCTTCAGTGCGGCGGCCGCTCCCATGAAGGAGATGCGTCCGACCACGCGACCGGCCTCGGCGATATCGCCCAATGCGCTTTCGATGGATTCGCGCGCTTCATCGGAAACGCCCAGCTGCACGGAAAGGATCGGGGTCTTCATCGAAACCTTGGCCTTCGACTTGATGCCACGCAGCGCGGCCAGAGCTTCACCGGCATGGGTGAGCAGCTCCGGGGAGACGGCTGCTGCGGCCGCATCGTACGTTTCAGCCTTCGGCCATGCGGCGTGGTGCACGGAGCCTTCGCCCTCATGCATCCAGCTCCACACTTCTTCGGTGGCGTACGGCAGGTACGGTGCCAGCAGGCGTGCGAAGGCATCCAAGCCCAGTCCCAGCGCGGTGCGAGCGGACTTCACGGCCTTCTCGCTCGGCACATGGCCGGTGGAGTCTGCGGTGCCGTACGCGCGGTTCTTGACCAGCTCGATGTAATCGTCGCAGAACTGCCAGAAGTAGTTTTCGATGACTTCCAAAGCCTTGGAATGCTCGTAGTTGTTGAGGCTTTCGGTGGCTTCGCGCACTACGAGGGCCATCTTGGCCATGGCTGCGCGGTCCAGCGGCTCGGTCACGTCGGCAGGGTTCCAGCTTGCGGTTGCCGGAGCGCCCACATGGTGGTTCTCATCCTCACGGCCGATGGCCAGTGCGAACTTGGTGGCGTTGAGCAGCTTGATGGCCAAACGGCGGCCGATCTTCATCTGGCCTTCGTCGTAGGTGGCATCCAGGCCCAAACGTGCCGCAGCGGCCCAATAACGCACCGCGTCGGCGCCGAACTGCTTGATCGGCTTGTCTGGCACAACTACGTTGCCCTTGGACTTCGACATCTTCTTGTGATCCGGATCAAGAATCCATCCAGACAGGGTGGCATTGGCCCACGGCAGACACTTGTTCTCGAGATGCGCGCGATCCACGGTGGAGAACAGCCAGGTGCGGATGATGTCCTGACCCTGCGGACGCAGATCCATCGGGAAGGTGGCGTTGAAAATTGCCTGGTTCTCTTCGCCTGGCTCTTCCCAGCGGGTCACGATCTGCGGGGTGAGCGACGAGGTCGCCCACGTATCCATGATGTCAGGTTCGGCGGTGAAGCCACCGGGCACGTCGCGCTGGTCCTCGCTGTAGCCTTCCGGCACATCGTCGGTCGGATCGATCGGCAAGCGGTCCTCGCTCGGCACGATCGGATGATCGTAATCGGCGGTGCCATCTTCCTTCACCGGATACCACAGCGGGAACGGCACGCCGAAGAAGCGCTGACGGGAGATCAGCCAATCGCCATTCAGGCCGTTCACCCAGTTTTCGTAACGCACGCGCATGAAATCAGGATGGAAGTTCAGTTCGCGACCGCGTTCGATCAGTTCGGCGTTCAGCTTCTGATCGGTGCCGCCGTTCTTGAGGTACCACTGGCGGGAAGTGACGATTTCGAGCGGCTTGTCACCCTTCTCGTAGAAGTTCGTCATACGCTTGGTCGGAGTCGGTTCGCCGTCAAGATCGCCGGATTCGCGCAGTGCGTCGACGATGATCTTGCGTGCGGAGAATGTCGTCTTGCCGGCGGTTTCCTGGAAGACGCGCTTGCCTTCCTCGTCTTCGATCCAGTCCGGGGTGTCCATCACGATGCGTCCGTTGCGCTGGATGATGGAACGCAGCGGCAGGTTCAGATCACGCCACCACTCAACGTCGGTCACGTCACCGAACGTACAGCACATGGCGATACCTGCGCCCTTGTCCATTTCCGCGGCCTTGTGCGCCAGAATCGGCACCTTCACGTGGAACAGCGGGGAGTAGACGTACTGGCCGAAATACGGCTTGTAACGCTCGTCATCCGGGTGCGCGATCAGTGCGCCGCAGGCTGCCAGCAGTTCCGGACGGGTGGTTTCGATGTAGATCGGAGTGCCGTCTTCGAAGCGGAACGCCACCTTGTGGTAGAAGCCCGGATATTCGCGGGATTCCAGCTCGGCCTGGGCCACTGCGGTCTGGAAGGTCACATCCCACAGGCCCGGAGCGTCTTTCTGATACGCTTCGCCGCGGGCCAGATTGCGCAGGAACGCCTTCTGGGCCACGCGCTGCGGGTGCTCGCCGATGGTGTGGTAGGTCTGCGTCCAGTCGATGGACAGGCCGAGGGAACGCCACAGCGCCTCGAACTGCTTCTCATCCTGGGCGGTGAGCTTCTCGCACAGTTCGATGAAGTTCTTACGGGAGATCGGAACCTGATCCTTGGCGTCGATCTTCTTGCCATCGGTGCCTTCGAACGGCGGCACGAAATCAGGATCGTACTTGAGGGAGGTGTCCACACGCACGCCGTAATAGTTCTGCACACGGCGTTCGGTTGGCAGGCCGTTGTCATCCCAGCCCATCGGGTAGAACACGTCGTAGCCGTTCATGCGCTTGAATCGCGCGATCACATCGGTATGCGTGTACGAGAACACGTGGCCCACGTGCAGGTGGCCGGAAACGGTGGGCGGCGGGGTGTCGATGGAGTACACGGCCTTGCGGTCGCGGGTGCCCTGGAACTTGTAGACTTCGCTTTCGTCCCAGACTTCGCGCCACTTGTCTTCGAGACCGTCCACGCCGACCTTGTCGGGCAGCGGCGTGAGGTTCGCGTTGATGGTAGTATCTTGGCTTTCAGTCATAAACGCTAGTCTAGAAAGCGAATGTGACAACTTACGGAACTGCAGCCGAATGCCGAAATCGCAAGAAAATCAGCGCAACACACGGATTGTCCGCAGTGTTCGGCGATTGATTGACAATCGCGGGAAAATCACTGCAACTTCACTCTGCTCAACGGCAGCAGACGGTCGGTCAGATTTTTCGGATATCCCTGCAATTGGTCGCTTACCGCCATGAAATTCTTGCGCGTGTACAGCCAGTCGCTTGCCGCGTTTTCGCTGACGGCGCGTGCATACGTGCGCATGCGTGCCTGATAATCGTCATCATTGGTGGCCGCCATCGCGTCCGCATATGCCTGCTGCACATCGCCGTTCTCATAATGGAACACGCTTTGGCCGTCGGTGAATACGCTCGCATCGTTTTCGCCGCTCATGGTGGTGAGCGCGATATTGTAGGTGCCCGCGTTCATGCGTTCCGTGACTTGCGCCGCGGAATCGAGCACTTCCAGATTGACGCCGATATTGAGCTGTTCGATCGCCGATTTCACGGTGTTGCCGATCTGCTCATATTCCTTGGGCACCAGCAGATCGATATCGGCGATATAGTATGCGCCGAAATAGCTGCGCATCTGCTGGCCCTGCTCAAGATTGTAGGGGAACAGTTCGCTCAGATCCTCATACCCGTCTTCCAGCGGGCTTATCGGGCCTCCGAGCGGCGAATAGGCGTCCGGAGCGTCTTTGGCGATGGTCTGCGCGTCGATGGCGTATCTCGTCATTTTGCGGATCTGCTCGTCGGAGAACGGGCTTTCGGTGCCGTTATTGAAGGCGAGCATCACTTTGTCGAAGCTGATGCCGCTGTCGGAGTTGATGCCGCTTTGCTGGTTGAGCTCATCGGCGGCAGACGCGCTCAACGGCAATGCCATGCTGATTTTCTTGGCTTCCATGGCGCTGACCAGCGAATCTTCGGAAGCGTAGTAATACAGCGTTATTTGCGATGCGGCGGCTTTGGTGCCCCAATACGAGTCGTTGCGCTGCAGCACGATCTGTGTTTTCGACGAGGCTTCCACGGTGAACGGTCCCGATCCCACGGCTTTCTTGCCGTAATTCGCCGTGCTTTCCTCATCGTAAACAATGCCGGCACGCCCGCTCAACGCGCGCAGCAGGCACGGATTCGGCTGATTGAGGGTGATGACCACCGTTTTTTCGTCGGGATTGGTGATTTCCTTGAGACTACCAAGTTGGTCGGATCCCACGTAATTGTTGTTGATGACGTTTTGCAGCGACCAGACCACGTCGGACGAGTCGAGCTTGTGTCCGTTGGAGAAGGTCACGTTGCTGTTGAGCGTGAACGTGTAGGTCAGTCCGTCGTCGGAAATCTGCCATGATTTCGCGATTGACGGCTGCAGTTTGTTGGTTTCGCTGCGTGACACCAGGGTTTCGTACACGTTTTCGAGCAGCGCCTGCTCCAGCGCGGTGCCCTGTTCGGTGCGGATGTCGAGCGATTCCGGCGCGCTGCCCTGAATGCCGATGGCCACGGAGGAGTCGGAAACGAGCGTGGTGAAGGAGGTAATCGGATTTTTGCGGTTCGTCAGCGACCAGCCCAGCCAGGTCATGACGCTGAGCATGATGGCGACGCCGAAAAAGATCAGCCATCGCGTGATTTCGGCTTTCAGCTTGGCTTCCCGCCCGTTTTCTTCTTCCATGGTGTCTTCCATGGTGCTGAGTCTAGTTGGCACAGGCTACAGCGGGCATGCGCGTTACGCTGCGAATGCGCTCGGACAGGTGTCGTTAAGGGGGCAGTTGAGGCAGTCGGGCTTGCGCGCATGGCATATGGCACGACCATGCAATATCAGCCTGTGAGACAGGTCCGTCCACTCTTCGGGCGGGAAGCAGGCGGTGATCTCTCGTTCGATGGCTTTGGGGTCGGGGGAGCCGCTCGCCCAGTCCGAACGCCAGCGCAGCCGCCCGGTCACACGGATCACATGCGTGTCGACAGGGAATCCCGGCACGCCAAAAGCATTGCCAAGCACCACGTTCGCGGTTTTGCGCCCGACCCCGGGCAGACTTGTCAAAGCATCCATGGTTTGCGGCACCTCGCCGTCGAACCGTTCGCACAATGCGTAAGAAAGTCCGATGATGTTCTTTGCCTTCGTATGATGAAATCCGATGGAATGAATGATGCTTTCCACGTGTTCGGGATTGGCGCTCGCAAGTGCGGCCGGTCCCGGATATTCGCCGAATAATTCCGGTGTGACCATATTCACGCGTTTGTCGGTGGTTTGCGCGCTTAGCACGGTCGCCACCAGCAGCTCAAACGGGTTTGAAAAATTCAGCGCGCATTTCGGATGCGGAATCTCCTCGCACAATACGGCGTATTCCTGATGCATGCGTGACAGTCGCGCTTGTTTCGATTCCCGGGGCATGGCACCAGTCTACCGTCGCATGAATATGCAATCGCGCGTACGAAAGTGAGATAGCCGACAGTCAGATCGCAAGTATCGTGGCAATCGCAAGCATCGCAAATCGTAGGCAATGCCAGCAATGCGAATAGTGCGACAATCAGTTTTCGCTCGAAGCGTTGGGGGCTGCGGCGTCCTTGGCTGCCGCCTCGCCTTCCTCTTCTTCCGGAGGATCAAAACGATAGCCGACATTGCGCACGGTACCGATCACATGCTCGTATTCGCCGCCCAGCTTGGCGCGAAGACGACGGATATGCACGTCGACGGTGCGGGTGCCGCCGTAATAGTCGTAGCCCCACACTTCCTGCAGCAGCTGCGCGCGGGTGAACACGCGTCCCGGATGCTGCACGAGGTACTTGAGAAGCTCGAACTCCTTGTATGCCAAGTCGATCGGATGCCCATGCAGACTTGCCGTATAGCCGTTGGTGTCCACCACCAGGTCGCCGGAGTGGATCATGCCGTCTTCGTTCTGCACGCCCGATTCTCCGGAACCGGAAACCGCATTGACCGGCGAGTTGCCGCGCTCGGATACCAAGCGAAGACGCCCCTCAACTTCGGCCGGGGAAGCGGACGCCACCACCACGTCGGCGATGCCCCACTGCGAATTGACCACGGTGAAGCCACCCTCGGTGAGGACGAGCACGATCGGCGTGGACAGTCCGGATGCATGAATCAGGCGGCACAATGTTTTCGCCGTGGCCAGATCATCTCGCGCATCCAGAAAAAGAATGGTGTTTTCCGGCATTTTCACCAGACTTGCCGCGTCCATTGGTAGCACGCGTACGCGGTGAGAAAGCAGCGCCAGAGAAGGAAGCACGGTAGCTGGGTCGCTAGCGAACGTCATAAGCGTCAGATCCGTCACGTTAGCTCCCTTTGTCTCTTGTGCTGGTTTTGTATCGTTGCCGCGATTGTACTCTTGTTGTGTGTTGTCGGCGTTTCATTAATTTTATCTGAACTATGTGGACACTTGCGGCTACATTTAATGGTATCGCATACGTAATGACCACATTATGGAAAATCATGAAAAGGGGACGAAATGACCGCCTCTGAAAAAGTTGCCGTCAAGTCGGCTCAGAAAGCCTCGTTCGGCAAGGTGTTTGCCGTCCAAATCGCCGCATATGTGGTGCTGGTTGTGCTTGCTCTGATTCCCGGCATTTCCTATGGGAATGCGGAAGAGCCCGCAATCGTGTCGTTCACGGTTGTGGCTTCCGTGGCGATGATTGCGCTGCTTGCCGTGTTCAACCCGTTCCGCGATGGTGTTGCGGGGCATGCGATTTCCGTGATTGCGGGCTTGCTTTCCGTGGTGTGTGCCACGACGATGATGCTCGGACGTGCGATTTTCCCTGCCGGTTTGGGTGACGAAGACACGTTTTGGATGCAGGAAGGCTGGATCGCCGGCGTCGGCGGTCTGCTGATCCTGCTGATTGTGGTTTCGTTCGGGCGTCAGATGGCGCGTGAGAACCGTACGCATCTGATTCGTTCGCTGTCGCACAATGTTGTGGAAGGCGTTGCCATGATTGGCAGCGCGGGCTGGTGCTTCCTATCGACGCTGCTGCCGATTCGTTCCGGCGAAAACGCGGCTTCCACCGATTATGGCTCGACGACGGCGTGGGCTGTTGCGGTGATTGTGGCGTTGTTGCTGATTATCGCGCTTGACGCGTGTTCGTATTGGTGGAATCGTGATGCCGATCCCGATCCGCAATCCAAGAATCCGTGGATCGGCATTGCGCTGCTGCCGGTTATGATTTCCGGAATTGTGGTCGGTATCGCATCGTACGCGACCGTCATGTTCTAATAGTGTGATTCCTGCAATCGCGAGAAAACGCGAAAGCGCAGGAAAATAATCGCAAGTATTTGCGGCAAGCGGTAATGTAAAAGCCCATAATCATGTGCAATTACGGGCTTTTGCTGTAAGTTTGTATATTTATTTGTATATCTGATTTGCGATTATTATGCGAGGAATCCGAGATGTTCCAGCAATACTTTCACGCCGATCAGAATAAGCACGACGCCACCTGCGATCTGTGCGGGCTTCTGCCAGCGCGAGCCGAACGCGCGACCGATATACAGACCGGCTGCGGAGAACAGGCCGGTGGTGATGCCGATGATGATCACTGAAATCCAAATGTTCAACGACATGAATGCGAAACTGACGCCGACGGCGAATGCGTCGATGCTGCAGGCCACGGCGAGCGGAAGCATGTGCTTCCAATCGAAATCAGCGGTTTCCTTGGCGTTCTCTTCATCCTCTTCGAATGCTTCACGCACCATGTTGCCGCCGATGAGGGCGAGCAGGCCGAAAATGATCCAATGGTCGACGGCGGTCACGTATTTGCTGAGCGTGGAGGCGGCGAAATAGCCGAGCAGTGGGAAAAGCGCCTGAAATCCGCCGAACCAGAGGGCGGTTTTGAACGCGTCGAGGCCGCGTAGTTTTTTGACGGTGAGACCTTTGCCGATGGAAACGGCGAATGTGTCCATCGATACGGAAACGGCAATAAGTAATGTTTGAATCAACATAGCTGGTATATAGGTTCATCCCGCCGGTTTCCCACGGGATGGGCCTCGACGGAGTCTCACGTCCGCCTACGCCTAGGGGTACCGACATAGAACTGCCGCGCCAGCCAGCGGGCTTTGAATTCTGCGAATACTGTTCGCATGCCGTGAATTACGTGTTCCACTATAGCGGCCCCGGCGAATATGCGCGTGCAGTATGAGTGTATCCCGTCTGCGGGCTGTTTCTTCCACTCGCTGGAGGAATCTGGACACTTGGAGGGTATGGTTTTGTCCGTTTTCCTCCAATCGGTGGAGGAATCTGCCCGCTGAGAAGTTGATTTGCGGGCATTTTCTTCCAGTGACTGGGGGAATTTGTCCGCTGGAAGCCGTGTTAGTGGGGTGATTGTTCCAGTGAGTGGAGGTTTTTGCCCGCTGAGGGGCTGGTTTGCGGGAGGATTCTTCCAGTGACTGGCGGAATCTGGACGTTGGAAGGTATGCAAAAGCCCGTTGACGTGTGCGAGTGCGTACGTCAACGGGCTTTCCTTGGATTGCTACCTAAAGCTATCTAGAAAGGCGTGGAAATCACTTCTCGGATTCTTCGAGGCGCTTGCGGGCGGCCACGATTTCTTCCTCGGCCTTGGCGGCACCGGTCCAGTAATCGCCCGGCAGCACTTCCTTGCCCGGCTCCAGAGCCTTGTACTGCTCGAAGAAGTGCTTGATTTCAGCCTTGTGGTACTCGGAAACGTCTTCGACATCCTTGATGTCGTCGAAACGTACGTCAGCCGGCACGCACAGTACCTTGTCATCTCCGCCAGCCTCGTCGACCATGTGGTACAGGCCAACGGCGCGGCATTCCACCACGCAGCCCGGGAACACGGAGTTCGGGATCATGACGAGCGCGTCGAGCGGATCGCCATCCTCGCCCAGAGTGCCGTCGATGTAGCCATAGTCATCCGGGTAACCCATGGAAGTGAACAGGGTGCGGTCCAGGAACACGCGGCCGGTCTCGTGGTCCACTTCGTACTTGTTCTTGGAGCCGCGCGGAATTTCCACCACGACGTTGAAGGTTTCTGCCATGTCATTTCTCCTTGAGATTGGGCAGTTTGCATTATCAGTAACCACAATACCGCTTTCCACCGAAGTGGAACCGGTATTGTGGTATGAATCGAAACGAATTTCTAGTCGAGCTGACCGAGATTAATCAGATCGATTGAGACTCAATCAGTCTTCGACTACGGTGAGCACGTGTGCCACGTCGGCCCAAGGGGCGAGCGAAACGTAGTTGTCGTAACCCCATTCGAAGTCGCGGCCGGTCAGCTCATCATGCACCTTGAGCGGCTTGTCGGTGGCGAAACCGAAGTCGCCAAGCTCGATGTGCACAATGGACTGGTGCGCGTTGTGTCCGTCGAGGTTCACGATCACGATCATCGTATCTGCCTTGCCGGTACCGGTCAGTTCGGCCGGAGTCTGACGCAGGAATGCGATCACGCCCGCGTCGTCGCTCGGCAGAATGTGCAGGTTGTGGTAGCTGCGGCAAGCCGGGTGAGTGTCACGGATCTTGTTGAGCGAGGTCAGCAGTTCGGCGATGCCGTACTTTTCGGTGCTGTCCCAATCGCGCACCTTGACTTCGTACTTCTCGTTGTCGATCTGCTCTTCGAAGCCCGGACGCTGCTTGTTTTCGATCAGCTCGTAGCCGTTGTAAATACCCCAGCTCGGGCTGCCCATAGCGGCGAGCACCGCACGCACCGCATGGCCGGCAATGCCGTTGTCGCGCACGTAGGCGGTGAGAATATCCGGAGTGGTGGGCCAGAACGTGTTGTGCTGGTAGAAGCCGCCATTGCCGTTGGTCTCTTCGAGGTACTCTTCGAGCTCTTCCTTGGTGTTACGCCACGGGAAGTAGCAGTGCGACTGCGTGAAGCCCACATAGCTCAGCGCGCGCATCATGCCCGGGCGGGTGAACGCCTCGGCAAGGAACAGCACTTCCGGATGCTTCTTCGTAACGGCGGCAATCACATCCTGCCAGAAACGCACCGGCTTGGTGTGAGGATTGTCAACGCGGAAGATCGTCACACCCGCCTTGACCCACAGATCCATAATGCGTTCGACTTCCTTTTCGATGCCTTCCATGTCGGCATTGAAGTCGATCGGGTAAATGTCCTGATACTTCTTCGGTGGATTCTCTGCGAATGCGATGGTGCCGTCCGGCTTGGTGCGGAACCAGTTCGGATGCGCCTTGACCCACGGATGGTCAGGCGAGCACTGCAAAGCGAAATCAAGCGCGATTTCCAAGCCCAGCTCGTGGGCGCGCTCGCAGAATGCCTTGAAATCGTCCATGGTGCCAAGCTGCGGGTCAACGGTGTCGTGGCCACCCAGTTCGGAGCCGATGCCGAACGGGGAGCCCGGATCGTTCGGGCCGGCTACCAGGGAATTGTTGCGTCCCTTGCGGTTGGTCACGCCAATTGGGAAGATCGGCGGCAAATACACAATGTTGAAGCCTTCGGCTGCGGCGCGTTCCAAGCCGGCGATCGACGTCTTGAGGTTGCCGGGAACGATCTTGCCGTCTTCACCGTAGTAGGCTCCTTCGGAACGTGGGAAGAACTGATACCAGGAGGCGAAGCTGGACTTCGGGCGTTCCACACGGAAACGCTGCGGATTCGATTCGGACAGGCCGTCGCGCAACGGGTTGGTTTCGTGCAGCTGCTCGATGTCGCTGCTCTGGACTGCGGCGAGACGCTCTTCGGCGCTCAGCGACTTGTTTTCCATGGTCTTGGCGGCGTCGCGCAGCACCTTCTTGTCGGCTGCGGAAAGCTTGGAATCCTTCGCGTCAGCCCAACGTGCGAGCAGCTGTGCGCCGGATTCCAGCGCATTCTCCACGTCGTCATTCACTTCAACCTTGATGGCGGCGTCGTGCAGCCAAGACTGGTAGGTGTCTTCCCAGCCTTCGACCACGATCTGCCATTCGCCCAGCTGACGCTTGACGGCGGCATAATCGGCATCCCACGGCTTCAGATCGCTGTGTTCGCCGATCTTGACCATGGCTTCCCAGCGGTCGAGGCCCGGATTGGTGCAGGTCATGGCGAAACGTTCAACCTCGCGGCCGCGTGCGTTACGCACGGACACGGTCGCTCCTGCCTTGGTGCGGCCTTCGATGAACACTTGGGCGGTGACGTTGAATGCTTCGCCGAGCTCCACGCGTGCCGGGAACAGGCCGTTCTCAACGTTCGGGGTGATGTCGAGCACGTTCACGCGGCCGAACTGTTCGGGGCTGGTGCGTTCGATGACGGGGGCTGGGGCTTCGCCGACCGTTTGCGGTGCGGCGGCCTTCGCTTTGGTGGTGCGCTTGCGAGCGGTGGATGCCGTGGACTTTTTGGCTGCGGCGGTGCGCTTGCTAGGCGTCTGAGACGTTGCCGATGCCGTTTTGGCGGCCGCGCTTTTGGCGGTCGTCTTCTTGACGGCTGGTTGCTTGGTTGCGGTGGTGCGCGGTTCCGCGCTCTTATCTTCTTCTGCCATACCGCCGATTATAGAGGAGAAAAGGTGGATTTGGGTGAACTATCTTCCGACCAGCGATTTCCACCCTTTGTGGATAACTTGTTTACCTACGATTGGTAAAACGTTTTTTGTGGATAAGTTACGTTTGCTGACAAGCGAAGTTGTCCACAAAAACGGCAAAAAGAACGTCCTCCGACCACAACCCTTGAAAAAGGCCATGTGGCAATCGCAAGTATGCAAGCCTGTTGAATTACGACAACAACGATGTGCATATCGAAAGGACGATGCGATGAATGCGATGAAACGACATACGCTTGCGATTCTGGCCGCGGTATTGGCGGCCTGCATCATAATCGTGGGAATGACCTGCCCGGCCGCGCTGGCCGCCGAACAGCTGCTGCGCGCGAACGGCAAGCATTACAACTATTTTCTCGATGGAAAACCGTATGTGATCGGGGTGAACGCGGAATCGAGATCGGGCAAATTCTATTATTGCCGGCAAATCGAAAGCATGACCGACTATAAGGTCACCGAAACCACCACCGTGGAAAATACGGAAGCGGCGCGGCGCCTCGCATGGCTGCTGTCCGAATATCAACATGACGGGGAACCGGTGCTCACGTATGCTGCGATCGGCGTGCTGGTGCACCGCAACTATGACGACCAAAAGGTGTGGGTCAGGCATGAGCAATACCTCTTCTCGGTGATGGACGGGCTGGAAAGCAAGGTCAACGAGCTTTGGGAGGAGGCCGCGAACAAGCTGCCGGTTTCTTCGATGGTGACGCGTGATGATCGGCAGGGATTGCGGTCCGGAAGCCTGTTCGTGCAGTTGCTGGATGCGAGTGGACAGCCGATCGAGGGCGTATTCACGGCGACGATCGAAGGTCCGGCCGTGTTCGACGAGGACGACGAGCCCACGGCAGTCGGCTGGGCCGAACTGGAGGGAACCACCGTGTATTGGCATGCAACGGGTGCCGGCGAGGTCAATATCAAGGTCGGATACCAGTCCGTGGGATTGGATGAGGCCGTCACCGCGCAGAAAATGATGGTGCTGAACGATGTGGTGGAACGTGAGGATAGCCTGCTGACGTTCAATGTCGACAACCTTTATGCCCCCGAGCAGGAAATGCCGCAGACAGGAAGTCCGATGGGGCTGGTGTTGGGTTTGGCGGCTGCCGTGATGTGCTGCGGGGCGTTCATGCTGTATGCGGTACGGCGACGATGATATGCGGCGATGATGTCGTCTCGCGGAGGTGATGCTTCTCGATGAGAGTTGCGATATTTCAGCTGCAATATATTCCGCATGTGCGTGAGAATACGGCTATATCATGCTGAAAACGTTGAAATTAAGCCGCAGACGAACATATTTTTCTGCTGACGAACTCCCATTTTCACGTATCTACAATCATGGCGTCGTCGATACGAATGGAGGTTGCGATGACAGAAGAACATGCAGATGAAACGATGGTCGCGAGCATGCGTGCGGATGCCGAACGGCAGGGAGCCGATGATCGGAAGGTCACCGATGCGCCGCATTATCTGGCGCGGGTGCTGATGGCCAACGGCATACGAAACATGTATGGCGTGGTCGGCATTCCCGTCACCGATTTCGCGCGCATCGCGCAGGGCATGGGTATGCGATTCGTGGGCATGCGCCATGAGGAGGACGCTGTGAACGCGGCCGCGGCCGACGGATTCATCACCGGTCGGCCGGCTGTCACGTTGACGGTATCCGCTCCAGGATTCCTCAACGGTCTACCGGCACTGCTGGAAGCCACGGTGAACGGCTATCCGGTCATCATGATCGGCGGCTCCTCAACCCGCCATGTGGTCGACCTTGAGGAAGGCGAATACGAAGGCCTCGACCAGATGAACTACGCCAAGCAGTTCTGCAAGGCTTCGCTGCGCATCGACCGCATCGAAGATATTCCGCTCGCGGTGGCCCGTGCCATGCATATCGCCTCTTCAGGACGCCCAGGCGCGGTGTACATCGATTTCCCCGATGACACCGTGGCACAGACCCTGAGCCAAAGCGAAGCCGACCGCCTGATGTGGACGGCAACCGACCCGGCCCCCGCCATGGTGCCGGCACGCGAATCCATCGACGCGGCGCTCGCATTGCTGCAGCAGGCCGAACGTCCGCTCATGGTGATCGGCAAAGGCGCCGCAATCGCCCGCGCCGAAGAGGAAATCCGCGAATTCGTCAAGAAAACGGATATTCCATTCCAGCCAATGTCCATGGCCAAAGGCGTAGTGCCCGATACCGACCCACACAGCACGGCAAGCTGCCGTTCCACCGCGCTACGCAACGCCGACGTGGTATTGCTGGTCGGCGCGCGACTCAACTGGATGCTGTCGTTCGGCCAGGGCAAAACGTGGAACGAACATGTGAAATTCATCCAAATCGACATCAATCCGGAAGAAATCGAAAACACGCGCAGTATCGACGTACCAATCGTGGGGGATATTCGTTCCGCCATGACGCTGCTCAACGGATCTCTGGAAGAATACCCGTTCAAAGCTGACGAAACCTGGCTGAACATGCTGAAGGAAGCCAGCGCGAAAAACGTGGCGAAATTTGAAACCCGCGAACAATCCGATCAGCTGCCCATGAGCCATTTCAACGCCTTGGGAGCCATCAAAAAGGTGTACAACAAACACCATGAAGATCTCATTCTCACCAATGAGGGAGCCAATTCGCTCGATGATTGCCGCAACATCATCGACATGCTCGAACCGCGCCATCGTTTGGACTGCGGCACGTGGGGTGTGATGGGCTGCGGCACCGGCTATGCGATTGGCGCGGCGCTTTCCACTGGCAAGAAAGTGCTGTACATCGGCGGCGATTCCGCATTCGGCTTCGATGGTATGGAAGTGGAGGTGGCCTGCCGCTACCAGCTGCCCATCACCTTCGTGGTGCTCAACAACGGCGGTATCTACCGCGGCGACTTCGAAAACCTTGGAGCGGACGGTGATCCGTCGCCGCTGACGCTTACCTACAACGCGCATTACGAGAAGGTCCTCGAAGCGTTCGGGGGTAAAGGTTACTATGCCACCACTCCGGAAGAAGTCGAACGCATGGTCGGCGAGGCGGTCGAATCAGGCAAGCCAAGCTTCGTGCATGTGCAGATCGCGCAGTATGCGGGCAAGGAATCCGGCAATATCGGAGCGTTGAATCCGAAGCCGGTGGTCGGAGCCCTCGTTGATTCCGAAGTCACCATGTACGACTACGCGACCGGCGCTCGCATGTAGCGCATCGGCTGTCGGTATGACATGTGGGCGTGCGAACGGTGGAATGCGTGCGCCCACTTTTTCTGCCTGAAAACCAATGATCCGATCAACGTATCTGCAATATCTGCAATATCAGCAATCAAACAATATTGCAGAAGATTGCAGATAGAAAAAATATAAAGAAAGAACGACAGTGATAAACATACTTGTTGACGACATCGTGCCAATTATTGTCATTATGGCATTAGGGTATATTTGTGGAAAATTCAGTTATTTTGATGACGATCAGCGGCAGGGACTTAATAAACTTGTGTTGAATATCGCGCTTCCTGCGGCGTTATTTGTGTCCATCATCAAATCGACCCGTGCAATGCTTGCGAAAGACGCAACATTGACCGCCATCAGTTTCATCGGCGTCATCGTCATGTTTATGGTGAGCTATTATCTGTGCCGGTTGCTGTTCCACCGCAGCATTCAGGAGGCGGCCGTCTGTGCTCTGATCGCAGGATCTCCGACGATTGGTTTCCTTGGATTCGCTGTGCTTGATCCGATTTACGGCAACACCGTCAGCACGAATCTCGTCATAGCCATTATTTCCATCGTGGTCAACGTGGTGACCATTCCGATCGGCATGTATCTGATCAACCTCGGCCAGGCCAAAGACCGAGCGAAGTTTAGCGTGCAGGCCGAAAACGCGGTCAATGCAAAGGCCAATGCAAAAGGCGATATCACGCTTGACCCGGCGCGAGATGCCGCAACCGACAAAACCGCCGAACTTATGGTGCATGGCACGTCGAATACGGGAAAGAACCGCAACGGCAATCTGCAGGCGTTGCTCGACGCACTGAAGCAACCGATCTGCTGGGCGTCGTTATTGGCCATTTTCCTAGTGTTGGTGGGCATTCATGTGCCAAGCCAGGTGGCGCCGACCTTCGATCTGATCGCCAAAGCGAATTCCGGTGTGGCCGTGCTTTCCGCGGGCCTCGCGCTTTCCACGGTGAAATTCTCGCTCGGTTGGGAAACCATCTGGAACACGTTCTTCCGCCTGATTCTGACGCCTGCAGTGTTCCTTGGCGTGGCGCTGTTGTGTGGCATGGGCGGTGACATGAACAAGATTTCGATGCTGGTGATGGCGGTCGCGTTGCCGCCGGCGTTCTCAGGCATCATTATTTCCAGCCGTTACAACATTTATGTAAAAGAAGGCGCCTCGACCACGGCCGTCGCCACGGTGGCATTCGCGGCCACCTGTCTGCTGTGGATCTGGCTCGTCCCCTTCTGCGTGGGCTGATTCAGTATCCTCACTGTAGCTCACGAAGCGCATATAGTAACGGAACGTTGAAATTCCAACGTTCCGTTACTGCATGCGCTTTTTGTGACGGTAAACCGTAAGACGTAAGACATGTGGTTGTGTGCGGAAGTGCGGGGCGTGGACTGCAATGGATGTGACGCATAACAAATAAGGGCGAATCTTGTGATCCGCCCTTATTCGTGCGCCAGTGCGCGCTAACGTGCGTTACTTCAAATCAGCCTGCACGCCATCGTTGCCGCCGATCACACCGGAATCACGCAGCGAAGCGATCTGATCGTCGTCATATCCCAACGCATGCAGAATCTCACGGTTATGCTCGCCCAGCTTCGGCGCACGCTGGTAATCCGGCACGAAATTACTCATCGTAAACGGCATGCCGATCGTCTTGAAATCGCCGCGCGCATCCTGCTGGTCAATGGTCACAATCGTGCCATCCCCATTCAAATCAGGATCGTTCTCCAACTCATACCAATCCAACACCGGGCCGACCGGCACGCCCTTCGCACCCAATTCCTTGGTCAGCGTGTACTTGTCGAACTGCATGGTGTACGCCTCAACACGCTGGTACACCTCGGTTTTATGCTCGTCACGCGCATTGGCGGTATTGAAACGCGGGTCGGTCAGCCAATCCTCGAATCCCATCGCATGGCAGAAATTCTCGAAGCCCTTCTTGGACTGTTGAACCACTATATATACGTAAGCGTTCGGGTCATGCTCCCAGCCTTTCGCGCGGTAGCACCAGCCAAGCACCAAACCACCCTCCGCATTCGCTGCGCGCGGAATGGCTTTGCCTTGCTTGCCCCACTCATAATTCGGGTAGCAGTCATAGTAGGAAAGCTTGCCCAAACGGTCGAGAATCAACTGGTCGCGCAGCTTGACACGGCACAAGTTCAGCACCGCATTCTGCATCGACTGGTACACATAGCAACCCTCACCGGTATGCTCGCGCTGCAACAGCGCCGAAAGAATGGCGATCAGCAGATGCATTCCGCTGTTGGAATCGCCCAATGCGGCGCCGGACTGCGTGGGCACATTGCGCTCGCCGTCATACCAGCCGGTGGTGGAAGCGGCACCGCCCGCGGACTGCGCGACCGGCTCGAACGCCTTGACATGCTCGAACCGGCTGCCCTTGTTGAAGCCCTTCAGCGACGCCATGATCAGACGCGGATTGATCGCATGTACGTCATTCCATCCGAAACCAAGCTTTTCCACGTCTCCCGGGCCGATATTCTCTACGAACACGTCGGCTTTCTTCAGGAGTTCGGCGAGGATTTTCTTGCCTTCCGGATCTCTCATGTTCAGCGTGATGGATTTCTTGTTGGCATTGAGCTGAAGGAAGTACAGGGAGTACGAGCCATCCACGTCGTTCATTTCATTACGTGTCGGATCTCCGCCCTGCACCTTCTCCACCTTGATGACGTCGGCGCCCATCCATGCGAGCATCTGCGTGCACGACGGGCCGGACTGCACCTGCGTCCAGTCAATCACGGTGATGCCTTTCAGCGGCGCGGTGTCCTGCGTTGCCTTTGTTGCCGTATCGTGCGTTGCGCTGTCTTGCATTGTGGTGTCCTGCGTCGCGTTGTGCGCGTTCGCTTGATTCATATAATGCATTGCCTTGTTCTCCTTATATCTGGTGATATGTGGTTGGCGAGGTCAACGTAGCGCGTGCAACCTTGGAGAACGTTGGATTTTCAGCCTTGAGCGGCAATCTTCGCTTTCGGCACATGCGATTGGCGGATCCGGCGCATTTTCTCCATACTTTCGGCACATGCGATTGATGAACTCGGCTGATATACCCGGTTTTTGTCGGATTTTGTCCAGATTTTGTCCGGAAATTGGTTTTGGTGAGATTCGACGGAAAACAAAAAAGCTAGGAATTGTTGCAATTCCTAGCTTTCATCAGTAGCGGGGCATGGATTTGAACCGTGGACCTCTGGTAACGTTGTTGCCCAGAGGTCCACGGTTCAAATCCATGAAGCCCGATTATTTGATTTTATCCTAGCGGCGTAACCCCGCCGGCCGTCAAGGTTGCCGGCCGTGAGTATGCACAAAAAGCTGCCCCCTGCTCAGTGGCGGGACGAAATCACCCTATGGCTCGAATCGCTCACGGCGGCGGGTCTCAGTCAGGACACGATCAACACGCGGCGCTGCAAGATAGGGCACGCGGCGCGGTGCCTGGATAAATCGCCCTATGACGTGACGTCAGAGGATCTAGTGCATTGGACGGCCTCGCAGTCCTGGAAGGCGGAGACGCGCAAGGGCTACCGCAACACGTTGGCCGGCTTCTTCCGGTGGCTGCATACCACGGGCCGGCGTGCGGACGATCCGGCGGTCGCGCTGCCGAAGGTGCGCAAGACGCGCCCGCACCCGCGCCCGTGCCCTGACGTGCATATCCGCGCCGCAATGAGCGCGGCCACGGACACGGAACGGCTCATGCTGCGCCTCGGCGCCGAAGCCGGCTTGCGCCTGTCGGAGATTGCGGCCGTGCATTCGCGCGACGTGCTGGAAGGCGACGCCGGCCCATCGCTCATAGTGCGGGGCAAGGGCGACAAGCAACGCATAGTGCCAATTTCGGACGATCTGGCGCGCCGCATACAGGCCGCGTGCGGTTGGTTGTTCCCCGGCCGATGGTCGGGACACGTCGAAAAATCCTACGTGTCTCGACACATCAACAGGGTGCTGCCGGACGGTTGGGGCCCGCACTCGCTGCGCCACCGGTACGCCACGCGCGTGTACGAGAGCACGCACGATCTGCTGCTGGTGTCGAAACTGCTGGGGCACAGCAGCGTGGAGACCACGCAAATCTACGTGGCGATGCCGGATAGCCGTTTGCGCGTCGGACTGGATGCGGTGACGTTGGCCGGCTAGGCCGCGTGCTGGGCGCGGGACTTGGGCGTGATGGGGTTGTCTTTCCACCACGTCCAAAGGGCCGCGCCGACATTCCATGCGAGGGCCACGAGCTGGTTCACGGTATCGTCCGCGATAGGAATTGTATCGACGCCGACCATGACCAAGCAGGCGTTGATCAGGCCGAGCAGCAGCACGAGGGTGCGGGCGATTGTGGCCGCGCTGATACCGGGCGTGCGCGGGTCGCCGCCTTCCACCTGTTCCTCGTTATACATGGTTTAACCTTCCTTCTCGGTCTTGTTGGTGAGGGTCACGGTGATGCCCTTAAGCGCCTCGTCAACGGCTGAGGTCACGGCCTTGGTGATGTCGGCCGGGTTCGCGCCCATGCTTTTCGCGAGGGTTTCGAGCGCGGCCGTCTGCGCCTTCTCGTAGGCGGTGGTCTTCGCCTGAACATACGCGCTGATCTGGTCGGCGCGGCCGGCCCAATTGGCCTTAGAGCTCGAATGGATCAGCTTCACGCCCGCGTCTTCCAGCACCTTCATCTGGTCGGGGTGTCCCAGGCCGATGCGTCCGGTCTCCGGGCTCCAGTAGTAGACCACGCCGGTGTCGTCGTTGCGGATCATAAGTGCGCAACTCATATCTGTTCCTCCTTGGTTGTTCAGAATCTGGTTTGCCCTGGTGATGATGCGGGCCACGTCCAGGCCGTTCACGGCCCTGTCGGGGCACCCGGCGTGATCCGTGCCGGGCACCTCTCGGTGCAGCACGATGTTTCCGGTACGGTTGCCGGTCTCGTCGTGCCACAGTTTCGTCCACCCGTAACGGCGGGCGATGTCCGCGCATAGTTGCGCGGATGCCTCATATTCGGCGTCGGTCGGGGTGATGCCGGCTATGCCGCCCGCATGCTCGATGCTGATGCCGGAACAGTCACTAGCCATGTTCGCGTCGCACCATGCGCCGTTAGCCTCGTCAACCCATTGGTAGACGGTGCCGTCGGTGCCGACGCCGTAGGTGCTGGACGCCTGATAGCTGGATCGATGAAAAACATTGTCAGTGCCTTCAAGGCTTCCGACCATGATGTGCAAGGTGATGTGGTTCACCGTGTAGCCGTTGCGCCCCTGATAGTGGTTGGGGCTGCCTCTCCACACGGCTTTCGAGTAGCCGACCATGCTTATGCTCCTTTCGTCAGTCGTCGTGGTCGAACAGGTTTTCCGGCGGTTCCGGCGGTGGCGGGCCCAATCCCTTGTAGATGTGGTCAACTAGTTGCCGGTTCCATTGCCATAAAAGCGCGTTGTCGGATTGCATTTGCTGCGCGAGCCGGTACGCTTCCATGCGGTCGCGTGCGGCGGTCACGAGCTGTTGCGCGAACGCGCCGGCCACGACGCCAACGACGCCGACTATCGCGATGATTACGTTTTCTGTCATGGTCTCCTTTCATTAGGGTGTGGTTCACAGGGTTATGGGTTGCCGATCGTCAAGGCCGGAGGGCACACCGTCACCACCGACGCGGACGGGACCTTTCTTATCAAGGTCGGATTTCCCGACGGTCGCAAACCCGATTACTACGCGTACATGGTCGGTCCGTTCGGCGCGAACTTCCAGGACGAGGACGGTTATATCGTCCATAACTGGGGGACCTCGCAAACCGATTCAATCCGCTTCCGTCTTTACTCCGCCAAGTATCAGCGGTGGGTGGGGCGCGTGGCGATTTTCGGCTATTGGGTGGCGGTCTGGAATGCGCTCCCAATCAGCTGAACGTCACACCCTCCGGTATCGGCAGCGTAAGCGGCGTGTGCAAGCACCTATCGCCGTTGGTCAGTCCACCGGCGACGACGATTGAGCCCGCCGTGGTCCATGTGGCCTGTTTGCCGTAGTTGCCGCTCGGTATTGCCCACAGACACGATAGATTCACGTTCTTGCTGGGCTTTACGCCTGACGAGTAAAGAAACACGTTGTAGTTGTTCACGTTCACCGTGCTTTTGAACCCGCTTAGGTTCACGTGCAGAAGGCCATTGGCTCGATCCACGATGATGGTCATGCCACCGCCGTAGGCGTCAGGCTGGAATGATTTCGTGTCCTGCCACTTGAATTTCGCGGACTCATAACCCTGTGTCAGTTGGTTCCGCAGACTGTCAAGCATGGCGCCGGTCGCGTAAGGGAGCCACGCGGTGCCGTTGTAGTAGTACGGGCCGTTGTTCGCGGTCGTCGTGTCGGCGGTCACGTAGCCGGTCTGGCCTGTCACGCCGGTTTGCGCCGCCAATGCCTCGAGCGTGGTAGCGATGACGGGTTTCACGCCGGCGGGCGTGTTTCGTGAATCAACCTCGGTCAATGCGGTTTCGATGCCCTCGGCCATGGTCTTGAACTGTGCTGGCGCGCTTGACACGAGGTCGTCGGCCTCGATGTAGGGCAGGCCGTAGATCGGTGTGGTTTTCATGGTTCCTCCGTGATGGTGGTTGGTTGCTGGTAGCGGGTGACGAGAGAGAGTTCGTCGAGGGTGAGCGCGCACTGCCTCCATATGGCTGGCCATGCTCCCATGCTCGCCCAGGTAATCGCGGTCTCGGCGGCTACGGGTAGTGGCCAGAGTGTGACCTCGTTGCGGAGCGACGGCCGCCCGTTCGACCACTGGTAGGTGAGCGTGCCGCCGATGGTCGCCCACGCGCCGCCCGTGGCGGGTATGCCGTCGTCGCCGGTGAGACGTGACGACGTGGCGCCCTGGATGACGAGCGGGCCGGAACTGGCGGTGAGATACAGGCGCGCGTGCGTGGCCGGGTCCAGCTTGCGGCCGTCGAACACCACCGTTGCCGGCCGTAACCGCCGGTCGATGGTGACGAGCAGTCGGGCGAACGAGTCACGATCCGCGTCGGTCGGGGCCCACACGCTGCCGCCGGCACGGCCCCATACGCCGCCCGATTCGTCGGCCGTCACCACGTCGGCCTCAACGGTGACGCTGGTTTGCGTGGCCTTCAGGTTCGCAGGCAACCGGCCCCTGTCCGTCAAGGTGGTTTCATGCTGGTCGAACTCAAGCGCGCCGTCGGACGCCTTCGCCGTCTTGCCCTGGATAACGAACTGGGTGACGGGTTCCGGGATCGTCAATGATTGTTCGTCGTCGGTGATGACGTCGGCCGCGTCCAGCCCGTCCAACGTCTCGCCCGTCCAGTCGGTCGCGGTGAGCCGTCCCGACACGTCCGCGCCGATGGTCACGGGCGCTCCGAACGGCATGTAATCCAATCGGCTTTTATTCCGGTCGGGGTACTCATACCATACGGGCCACGTGGGCTCATGCGCGAACGTGCGGTGAAGCAAGTCCAGTTGCGACGGGTAGTCATCCAGCTTGTACGGTGCAGCCGACGTTGTGGCGTCCAATCCGCTTGTTGACACGGTTGGTGCAGCGGACGACGTGGCGCGCCGGTTGAGCTCGGCCACACGATCCGCGATGCCTCCGACCCAATGAACCTTCGCATAACGCGCTTCGGACGACGTGGGCCCCTGCTTCTGCATGCGCTTCCACAGGATCATGCGGCCGGTCGCGCTCAGCTCCAACAACCAGCCGTCACTGTATGGGCGCGCGTCGCCGCCGCTCTGGATCAGCCCGTCGAACAACGTGATGGCCGTGCTGGACGCGCTGGACGGTAGCCCGGGCGTGTACGCCTGGTGCATCGCGTCCAAGCGCATGTGCTGCGCCGACCACGGGCCCATATCGTCTCGGAGCATGCCCCACGTGGGCTGTTCGCTGATCTGCACGAGCACACGGGCCCCGGCCAACGTGAGCGCGCGGCCGGTGAGCCGCCCGGTACGGTCGCGCAAGGTGAACGACATCACCGACGGGTCGGGCTGCTGGTCGAGGTCGTCGGTGCCCCACTGGATGCTAAACCCGTCCAGTGCGGCCACGTCGCCCGCATGGTCGTTCATACCATGCCAGCCGTCGCCCCAATCCATGAACATGAAACATTGCTGCATGTCAGTTGCCCCGTTTCCGGTCGTAATCTGCCAGCAGCCGTTTAATCTCGCGGGCGACGCCCTCACGGTCCACCGGCGCGTTGAACGTGACGTTTACGACGGTGCCGCCCATCGCGCCGCCGTCGTTCATGCCGGCGTCCAGGCTGAGCCCTCCCATACGGCCGTTGATCCGTGAGATGGTGCGCCGCACATCGGTGTCGAAACCGCTGCGCAAACCGCGCGCGAAGCCCTGCATGATGAGACGGCCGTTATTCACGAGCATCACCGCGTCATAGGCCGGCGGGCCCTTGTGTTCCTTGATCCAGTCGCCGATGCCGGATATCCAGCCGGTGACATTGCTCCACATGCTTTTCAGACCGTCGAGGAAACCGCTGATGATCGACGCGCCGGCGTTATACAGCAGCCGGCCCACGTTGCCTATCGCGCCGGTGATACGTCCCGGCAAACCCTTGAACCAGTCCACCACGGCGTTCCACTTGTCGGTCGCGAACTGCGCGGCCGACTGGAAGAAACCGCCTATCTTGACCGGCAACGCCTGGAAGAATCCCACGATGCCGTCCACGCACGAGCCGAGAAACGCGGTGAACCGGCTCCACAACTGGCGGCCCGTCTCGGTCTGCGTGAAGAACCAGACGAGCGCGGCGACCAGCGCGCCTATCGCGGTGACGACGATCATGATCGGGTTCGCGTTCATGGCGACGTTCAAAGCCCATTGCGCGATCTCGGCGGCCGTTGTTGCGAAGCTGAAGCCCTGTAACGCGGACGTCACGGCGCTTACCACACTGGCGACCTTGAACGCGGCGAAACCGCCACCGATGGCGACTAGCGCGCCCGCGATGGGTTCCGCGTTCGCGCTCACCCAGTCGCCGAACTCGGTAAGCTTGTCCGCCACCATCTTCACCACGCCGGCCGCGCCGTTGAACGCGTCGCCCACGCTCGTGCCGATGCCTCCCGCGTCGTTCAATCCCTGCAATCCGGGCGCTATCTCCGTGGCGATATTCGCGAACGCCTGACCCAACGCGGACAACGCGGAGCCCACGGCGTTCATCATGTCCTTTGCGGTCTGGAACGCTCCCGTGTCCTGCAACGCCGTGGCGAACGCCTGTATGTTGTTGGTCGCGGTGGTGGCGAACGATCCGACCGCTTCGGCCGCGCCGCCGATGGCGTCGGTGACGGCCGGCTTTATGAGGTTGAACGCGTCCGTGAGCCCGCCGGTGACGACGGCCTCAAGATTGCCCAACGCGCCTTCCATGGTCTGCGTCGATGTGGCGGCCTCTTTCGCCACGTCGGTCATGCCCAGGTCCATGATGGCCTTGTTGAACTCGTCGGCCGTGATCTCGCCTTTTTCCATGGCCTTGCGGAAATTGCCCGTGTACGCTCCCGCGTTCAACATGGCTTCCTGGAGCTTGCCGGCCGCGCCGGGGATCGCGTCGGTCAATTGGTTCCAGTTCTCCGTCGTGAGCTTGCCCGCGCCTGCGGTCTGCGTCATTACCATGGCAACCGATTTGAACGTGTCGGCGTTTCCGCCGGCGACGGCGTTCAGGTTGCCCGCTGCCTCGGTCAATCCGACGTAATCCTGGATGCCGTTGGCCGCGAGCTGCGCCGTGGTGTTCTGCACGGTGGTGAGGTCGTACACGGTCTTGTCGGCGTAGTCGCGCGTGGCCTTCGTCGCGGCCTCCACGGCTCCCGTGTCGAAGCCCGCGAAATTCATTGTGCTTTTGAACTTGTCCGTGGAATCGGACATGTCCATGACGGCGCCGGTGAAGCCCTTGAGCGTGTCCCACAAGGCGGAAACGCCCTTGAGCGCGGCACCGCCCATGAACGTGCCGAACGCCGACGCTTTCGCCGTGACCTTGGAGAGCGCTTTAACGGCGTCGTCGCTGTTGCCCGTGATCCGCACGGACATGATGGCGCTTTTACCCATATCGGCCTAATCCTCCATTCGGTCCATCTCGTCTTGCAGCAGTCTTAAACCGGTGCCCCAGTCCAGTTCGTCGGCCTCATGCCGCCATGCCCACGGCGTGCCGCCGAAGCGGGCCGCGAGCAGGAACGACAGCATGCCGAGCGATTCGTCAGGCCACTCGGCTAGTTCGTAGGGTTTTCCGGCGTCTCCACGTCGATGTCGTCCACGAGGTCAAGCCATTGTTCGTAAGGCGTGGTGGTGTTGCCGGCGTAGCGCTGCGCGAGATACGCCATGTAGTACGACTGGCGAATCTTGCTCGCTTCGCCCGGCTCCCATCCCTCTTTCTGCGCGTGTTCCTCGGCGGACGTGATGACGCGCGGCGTCAACGGTGCTTCGTCCACATGGCCGTCGGTGTAGGTGACTTTCGCGGTGCTTCGCATGGTTTAGACTCCTTTGATCTGATTCATGGTCTTCTTGATAAACGTCTCGTATTCCTTCGCCCATTGGCTCTCTGTCGATGCCACGGCGTCGTTCACGAACGTTCGGGGTTTGATGTGGCGGGCCGGCCAACCGTAATTGATCGGTCCCGCATATGGCACGGTCTTGCGGCCGGCGCGGATGATTCCGGCCTTCTGCGTGGCGCCCACGCGTATCGATCCGGCGAGCTTGCCGGTCCTTCCGCGTGGCGCGCGGGCCACCGCCTCAGGCTTGGCGATGTCGGCGGCCCGCCGGTTGACCTCCTTCAGCTCCTTCATGTCGGCGCCGGCCTTGCGCATGGTCTGTACGAAACGCTTCTGACCGACGACGTACAGGGCCTTGTCGGCCATGTCAGGAGCTCGTCGGCGTGTACGCCGACGCCTTCACGTCGGTGGCGGAAAACTCGAAATCCTTCTTGTTCTTCGTCTTCACGTCGCCGCCGAACGCGATGGGCGCGATCACCACGTTCATGTCGAGCTGGAGCGCGCCGGCCGTGTTCGGGACGAACTTCGCCGTCTTGGTCTCGCCGGCGTGGTTCAGGCAGTAGACTTGCGCGCCGTTCATGCTGTAGTCCTCGGCGATGCTCCCCGACAGCTTCCACGACGTCGTGAGCGCGCCGCCCTCCTCGTGGCCGTCAAGGTAGGTGTCGGGGTCTTCGCTGGAATTGTCCGGCGACAGTTCCACGCTCGTGCAATCGACGTCCAGCTTGTACTGGTCGGCTGAGGAGCCGATGACCAGGCTTCCCGGTCCCAGGGTACGAATCTTGTCCGCCATGATGGTTGTTCCTTTCGTTAGATTTCATTGAGTGTGATCTGGTAGGCCGCGAGCGTCGCGTCTCCACGCGTGAAGCCGACGGGCTCGGCCGATGTGACAGGCAGCGCGGACGCCACGAGCCGGTCCATCGCGGCCAGTAGCAGCGGCAGCGCGGACGCCTGCGCCCAGGGACTGCCGGCGACGAACACGAGCCGCACCGATAGTTCGTTTTCCGCGCCCGCGTAGGGCCATGCCACTTCGGGGGGTTTGACCCATACGCAGACCTTGCCGCGTGGCGGCTTCACCTCGGTCTCGTCGATGGTGACGTGTTCCACGAGGTCGCCGCACGCGCCGGCCACCTGTTCCATGAGCGCGTCGATCTTGCCGGTGATGGTGTTTGTCATGCGATCCCCATTCCCGCGAGCACGCCGGCGGCGCGGAGCTTCGGCCAGGCGGCGCGCAACGGGTCGGCGGAGACTCGGAACGGTTCGATGGCGTCGCTGTCCACGTTCATCACGCCGTTGCGCGCGTCCTTCTGGTTGAACAGGTCGGCGGCGACCGCCAGCACGCAATCGGACTGGATCAGGTCGGGCACCGTGCCCCACGTCTTGCCCAGGTTCGCCGACAGGTAGGCGCGCGCCGTCGCCAGACAGTCGTCGGCGCGCGTCTCGTCGTCGCTGCCGATGACGTTCATCATTGACAGGAACTTGTCATGCAACTGGTCCATGTGCGCCTACTCAGGCTGCAGCCTTCGGACCCAACGGCATGACGCCGCCGGTGAACACGGTCGCGAACGCCGCGTAACCGTACACGCTGTAATTGGAAAGCAGTTTGGTGGTGTCGTCCTGCTGGAGCTGGAACGGGCCGCCGGCCTCCCACATCTGCAACGCGGTCGGGTCGATGAACGCGGCCGTGTTCGCGGCGGCACCCGGCACCATCTGCACGGGGACCGACAGCATGCGGCCGGTGATGCCGGTAAGGCTCAGGCTGCCGAGCTTGTCCACGCCCTCGCCGGACACGTCCATGAGCGCGTCGCCGCTGCGCGTGATCTTCGCCATCTTGTCAAATACGTCCTTGCTGACCGCGAGCGTGCCGAGCTGCGCGCCTCGGCCGTCCGCCGCCTCGGCCGCGTTGATGATGACGGTAATCCACTGGTCGGCGGTGAGCGCGCTCACGGCCGCCGGCGTCTCCAGCTTGTTCGCTGCGGCGCCGGTGATGGCGGCAGTCAGCTGCGCGCGGGCCGCCGCCTCCACCGCGTTGCTGTAAGCGATGGTGAGCGCGCGGAGCGCGGTATCGAGCGCGGGCGTGTTGCTGCGTTCGATGACCTGGCGCGACAGCTGCGCGTAACCTCCATAGGTCTTCACGGCGGCGGTCGCGCTCGTGAGCGTGATTTTGCCGGTGGTCAGGGCCGCGCCCTCGGCCGTCTGTTCGGCCGCTTTCAGCGTGTTAGAGCCGAGCTTGAGATATTCCAGCGTCATGCCGGTGGCCGGCAGCGCGGCATGCTGGAACAGGTTCGCGACGCTACGGCGCGACTGGATGAGCTTGATCTGGTCGGCGACCCACTCGTTAGTGTTGTTCGTGTCGGCGCTGGAAATCAGGTCGCGGGCCTCGCGCATGAACTCATACGCGGTGTCGTCGCCGGCCGCAAGCGCCTTCGCGAACTCGCCGGCCGAACGGTATTGGCCACCGATGACGTGCGGCGGTTCCGGCTTCTGCCGGCCGATGGTGTCCGCGAGCGAACGGATCTGCATTTCGAGCTGGTCGAAACGCGATTCCGTCGCCGGCTGATGTTCGTTTTCCACTGTTTCCTCCTTGGTGTCGGTTTCCTGGTTGACGTGTTCCTGGTCCCGTTGGCCGGTGATGGCCGCGCCCGTGTACGCGGGTATGCCGGTGACGGCGACCTCAAGCAGTTTCACGGCGCGTCGCACGTACACGCTCGTGTCGCCCTCGGTGCGCTTGTCGGTGGTCACGGGCATGAAGCCCACGCTGAACGAATCAAGCACGCCGTCGCGGATCAGCTGCACGGCGTCGCGGCCCTCGGCCGTGTCGCTGATTGACGCGGTGATGTGCAATCCGTCGGCCTCGCGCGTCGCGTTCGTGACCTTGCCGATGAGACGGCCGTGGTCACGGCTCAACTTGGTGCGTGTCGTGTCGCCGAAATCGCAATCCGGCGCGAACTCCTCGGCCGCGCCGCGCCACAATCCGATGCGTTGGCCGAACGGCACGGCGATGCCCTCGATGCGGGTACCGTCGCCCTGGTCCTCGCGTAGCTCGATGCCCTTCACGGTGATGGTGCGTGCCTCTTCGCTCATAATGTGACCTCCTGCGGTGTGGTCTGGTTGATCGGCGCCCATCCCTCACGGGCGCGCGCCTCGTCCACCGTCATGAATCCTGCGGATATGGCGGTCTGGTAGGCGCTGTAACGGGTGTTCGTGTCGGAACGATGCAACGAATCCCAGTCGGGCGTGCACCATTGCCCCTCAGGCAGCAGCGACGTGAGGGCCTCGCAAATCTCGTCAGCGTAGGCCGACAACGTGTATTCTGCGAACGTGAGCCACTCTTGCTCGATGTTCGAGTAGGTCAGCGAAGTGCCTTCCACCTTGGCGAGCATCAACGACGCCGGGATGCCCAACAGGCGGGCTATCTGCGTGGTGTTGAACTGCTGGGACTCGATGAATTGCAGGTCTTCGGGGCTCAACGCCAACGGCGTGTAGTCCAGGCCCTTGCCAAGCACGCGCACGCCGCCGGCGCCGCCCTTCGCCCACCGTTCGCTAGCGGTCCTCGCGTCCTGGTCGCTTAATATCTGGTCGCTTTTCAGGATGCCGGCGGGCCGCGCCGTGTTGTCCAACCAGTTCGACGCGTAGGCGCGAGTGTCCTGCGCTCCCTCGATCTCCTCGCGGGCCGCGCTGATAGGGCCCATGCCGCGCAAACGGCCGGCCACGTTCAACAGCTTCAGATGCACGATGCGGTCGGCGCCGTAGTCCACGCCACGGTACGAGTAGCGCAAGCGCGGGTTAGCCGGGTCCATGTTCAGGTCAGTGACGGTCACGAGCTGGGGCGGCAGACTGCGCACTCCCACGAGCACGCCGCCCGCCTCGACCTTGAGCAGGAACGCGTTACCGTTCAACGCGAGAGCGGAAACGAGGTCGCCGAACAGGTCGCGGCGGCTACGGTTCAGGTCGGGCCGGGTGATGAGCGTGCTCGGCCGCATGCGCGAGCCGTCCGGCGCGTACTGGATCAGCGGCAGCTTGCTGACCGCCGTCTCGATGATCTGCACGCCGCGAAATACGGTGGACAACGCCAGCGGGTCATGCGACGTGGACAATCGCGGCGGCAATGTCGGCGCGTCCGCTTCCTCCACGTCGTCCGTCGTCTGCGCCGCGCGAAGCAACAGGGCGGCGGTGTTGGAGATGCGGGAAATGAAGCTCATGCGGCCGATTCAACCGCCCGCCGGCGCGCCACGCCGAAACCGGCGTATAAGAACATCGCAGAACGTCTAAAAACGTCATAGAACGTCTAACCGAAAATCTGCAACGGCGCGGCCGGCTGCGCGTGAAGCGAAGCGGTGACCGCGAGTTGCGCGGCCTCAAGCGCGTTAATCGCCTGTTCGCTGTTGCGGCGCGACAGCACCCAACTGTCGGCGACCCACCGGCGCACCGCGACGGCGGCGGCGTCGTCCAGCGCCGGATCAGGCACGTGCAACACCTGGCGTTGCATGAGCCGGTCAAGCATGAGCACGCCGGCCGCGACTATCTCCGTGTTGCCGATATCCGACAACCGGTATTCCGGCGTGCCGTCCGCCGCGACCTCATGCAACCGGTCGGCCAACGGCGCGGACGGGCCGCGCCGGTCTATGGCTATCGGCGCGCCGCCATACCGTGATTGCAGGTCGGCCAGCCGTTCGGCCGCGCCGGCGGTGCCCGGCAGCACGTCCACGATCTGCACGACGGTGACGCCATCGCGCCGGCACGCGGCGGCTATCGCGGTCGATTCCGATTCCATGCCGACCGCGACGCCGAACGCGAGCGTGTCCAGGTCGAGCGCCGACAGGTCGAGCGGCGCGGTCTCGGTCTCCGTCCACAAGGCGGCGGGGTAGACGCGTTCGGTGCTGGACGTGTCACGGAGATTGCAGAACGCGCGCCGCCAGCCGGCCGGGTCGTCCGCGAACTGGTCGCGGAAGTCCTTGAGCTGCCGACGGTCGAACAGGTAGCCGCAACCCGGGTGCGCGCGGGCTACGGCGTCCAGGTCCTCGCTGTCCTTCGCGGGGTCAAGCCCCCAATCGAAGAACGCCCAACGTTTCGGGATGTCGCCGGCACGGCAGCGGTCCAGAAGCGCGTTGTAATACTCGCTTTCGGCCGTGCCCTCCGTGCTTGTGATCCACAATTGCGGACGGACGCCCGTGGCCCTCATGCGCGTGGTCGTCGTCGGGATAAAGCCATCCAGAATCTGCTTGGCCTGGAGCGCCGACAGCGCCCACACCTCGTCAAGGTTGATGAAATCGCCCTGGAAACCGTGGCCGCTGCTTTCGGTCATGCTGCCCGGTCGCAACGTGCTGCCGTTGACGAGCGGCAGCGCCATGCTGCCGTTGCTCATGCGCGGGTTCCCGTCGATCAGCGCCGCCAGAGGGGAGCGCACCACGCTTTTAATCAGCTTGCGAAACTGTTCGTTGCTGTCCTTGCCGGTCTGCGCGAGATACCACACCTCACGGTCGGGTCCAAGCAGCGCGTTACGCACCTGCTCGGCCTTGCTGATAGTCGTCTTGCCCGCCTGGCGTTGAACGGACACTATCACGCGGTCGTAATAGTACGTGCCCGTTTCCGGGTCCAGCTCACCGGCCACGTCCGCTACCTGGCGTTGCCATGGGATCAGCGGCTGACCCAACGCGGCGGAGATGCGCGCCACCTTGCCACCGTCCGTCTCACGCGAAGGGTCGCGCGGGGTCGCGTGGCGCGCCGGTGCCGGCCTCACTGCGCCATGTCCTTGAGCAGCTGTGCGAGGTCGCCGGCCTTCGCGGACGTTTCGGACGGCTGCAACCGGTCGATGGTCTCGTTATAGCTCGTGACCATGCGGGAGATGTCGCGGCCCTTGCGACACAGGCGGTCGATGGTGCGGGCGCACGTGAGCAGCAGCGTACACAGGGCGCGCCGTTGCGGCGTCAGCTGCGCGGCGTCCTGCAAAAGCTCGGTGACGAGCTCCTTGGTGGAGCTGGTCAGCGGGTTGGTCAGCTCGTCGCTGTCCTCCATGCCCGGAAGTGTCATCTGCTTGTCGTTGTCGTCCATGATTTGCGCTCCTAGCCTATCGGTGTTACTGTCTGGAACTGGCTTCATTCCGCCGATTGGTGGAGCGCCGCGCCCTTGCCGGCGCGGCTTTTTTTATTTGGGTTGGGGATACGAAATCGGTGGGCGCGGGGTGTCCCTTGACCATGGCCGTTTAAAAAACCGGCTACCATCGCGGCCGCGCCGACACGGCCGGCGGCGAAGACGGGCCGTCGATCAGGCGAAGCCGCGAAAGCTGCGTGCGCCGCGTCTCCAGCATCCCGTCCACCTTCGCTTGCGTGATGCCGAGCCGGCGCCATCGCTTCAGCAGCTCCACGTCTTCACGGCCACGCCGGCACTCGGCCATGCGCCCGCGCAACAGCTGGTCGTCGGCGTCCAGGACCACCACGTCATAGTTCAACGCGATCCACTCGGCCAGCATGTTCGGACTGTTGCGGGACGTCGGCAGCGCACGCACCAGCCACACATGCCTGGCCGTGACCATGCGGGACACACGCCGGTACGCGCTGCCCCACAACGTATCGGCCAGCGCGTGCGCCTCGCTGCCGCCGTCCACGCACGCGACCGCCAGCCTCGACGGGTCCACCACGATATCGCCCGGCGCCATGTGGTCGCGCACATACGCGGTCTTGCCCACGCATGGCGGGCCTATCACGGCCGTGACCTGCGCGCCGAAGCCGGACACCACACGATCCGCGCGCAACGAATTGCAGTGCTTGCACGCCGGCCGAAGATTGCTCGGAACGGTCGGGCCGTAGAGACTGTAAGGCTTCACGTGGTCCATGGTCTCCGTGCCCCTGTGCGTGCATCCCGGCATGTCCAGCCAACAATCGGAGCCGAACGTGAGCAGCACTTGCGCGGCCATGTTCGGCGGCACCCTCTTGCGCTTCATTGCCTCTTCCCCATCCACTTGTTCACATCGTTCACGAGATACACCACGCGGCCCTCCAACATGTACCACTTCGGCCCACGGCCCTGCTTGCGCCACATGTAGAGCGTCTGACCGGACTTGCCCAGGAACTCGGCCAGCTCACGCGCATACAGGAAACGACGGCCCATCAGTGGCACCACCTTTTCAGTGACGCGGCCACATCCCGGCAATCGTAGGTCTTCAAGCCCAGCACACGGCCGCGCGCATGGATGCCGGCGCCACTCTTGTCGGAAAGAATCGTCTGCATGTCCAAGTCGTGCGCCGGGTTCTTCGTGCTCAACCCGATCAGCGCCATAAGCTCGGGCCGGGTGATGGTGTCAGAGCACGCACACCGCTGCTCGATGTTCGGCAGAGCGTACTTCACCATCGCGCGGAGATTGCGAAGCTTCGTCTTGTTCGCCGGTGACTGCTTGCGACCGGTGCGTTTCCTCGTTGGTTTGTAATCGACTGCATATCCCATAATGTGAACCTCGATTCGGAACGTTGATTGATAGAGACTTTTGGGTGGTGAGGGTTAGAGCGGGGAGACCTAGACGTAGGCGACGAAAACAGACGAACATTTGTTCGTCTGCAATCAATCGTCTGCAAGGTCTCCACGCGACTTTCGGTCTGGAGCCGGGCCGTCGCATTGTCGAGAGCGGCCCAATGGCCGCCGTGAATGGTCCCGCCAAAGCCTCCACAAAAATGTGTGGTCACGCCGCCCTATTACGCCTTAACCGGCAAGCCCTGGTGGTAGGGAAGCGCTCAAGCCCCCACGCAAGGGGGACAGGTTTCGTTTCGCTAGTAACGATGCGCCAGTCGTCCGCAGTGGGTTAGACCCGTCGACGTGCTACCGGGTCCCTGCACATCCCCGGTCACGGCACATTCAGTTATCCAGAACGGCGCGCCCTACTCAGGCGGCGCCGCGCACAACGCCAGATAAAGCTCACGGAACAACGTCCGCGCCTCGTTACAACTGAACGCGTACACACGGCCCGGCCTCTTACGGCCGTCCATGGTCGGCGTGATCGTCACGGCCACATAGCCCTGAGGCGTGGGCCTTACGGTGAACTCATACATGGTCGTTCCATCCCAGAAACTCGGCCGCCGCGTCCCATGCCAGACACAAGCCCAGCGAGAACAGCACGAGCGGCGAAACAACAAGCAGCACGACGAACTGGCAGATTTTGCGGATCACGTCACGCCTCTTCGATATCGAGTTGCACGGCGTCGGGTATCGACTTGATGCAGCAAATCAGCTCATAGCCCGCGTACTCGGGTATCGAGCCGGTGGTAAGCACGATGGCCGGCGCGTCCTTGTCGTCCGTGAAGCAGCGCACCGGGCCACAGGACCATTTCACGCTGTTCTTCGTCTGGAGCCGGAACACCACGAGGTCGCCCGGCCGCACGTCCCCGGGCTCGGTCGAAATCTCATACCGCATCATGCGCCGCCTCGTCATGCTTCGGCATGCCGCACTTCGGGCAACGCGCCTGAGGCGGATAGATGAACCAACCATGCGCCTTCGCGTGCTGGTCCGCCGCGACGTTCCACGGCACCGTCATGGTGAAACCGCAATCATCGCACTTCACGACGTGATACATCATCGGTCCTGCTCCCTTGCATTCAGAAAACGATTGATCTCCTCACGCCACTGCCTCAAATCGGCCGGCGACGCGTCGAATTCCAGGCCGCAACGCGGCGCGAAATAATCCGGGAACGACACACGGAACATGCGGTATTCCTCGGCTTCGGCGTTCAAACAAATCGACATGCGCATGGTCACGCCTCCAACGGCTTCGCGTAATCGGAACGGCCTGTGAGGTAATCAAGCGACACGTCGAACGCGTCGGCGATTTTCCGCATGTCCTTCAAGGTGAAGTTGGTGCGGCCGTGAAACTTGTCGCTCACGGCCTGTTCGGACACGCCCAGCACCTCGGCTAGGTCGCGCTGCTTCAGGTGGTGGGCCCTCAACAGTCTTCGGATATTGCTAATCAAATCTGCCTTCTTCGTAGAAGCTACTGAATATCTGTAATTATTACACGTCAAAAACTGAATCTGCAACCGCGACACGCCTAGTAGCTACGGAATATCCGTAGTAAATTAGTGGTTATGACAGCAACAATGACAATGCCGAACGCGATGCGTAGGCAAGATGTAGTAGCAAAGAACGTTGGTTTGATGGTGAAGGCGCGTGGGCTGAAGAAGAAGGATCTAGCGCAAGCGATGGGGATTTCCCCTCAGGCTGTTTCCACGCGGTTGCAGGGTACTGCCAATTGGACGCTAGACGAGGCTTGCGCGGCTGCCGATTTTCTCCGCGTGCCGCTGGACACACTTCTTCGCGCGTCGCTTACCGCCGGCGAGGTGCTGGGGTATGAAAAAACCGCCGCCCCGGATGATTCCGGGAACGGCGGTCAATTGGTAGCGGGGCATGGATTTGAACCATGGACCTCTGGGTTATGAGCCCAGCGAGCTACCGAGCTGCTCCACCCCGCGTCGGCTTGTCTCTAAGACAGCTCTATTAACTTTACGATTACTTCCAAATATGTCAAATCGGCGTGTCGCATCAGTCCGGCCATGTGAAACCGCGTTGCAAATAACGCGTTATTCATTTTTCCTATAACGGTTTCGGCTGATCGTGGGGGCAGGGAAGTGCGCCATATCCGAGCCCGCACCATAATAGAAGCATGCCTATCAAGATCCCCAGCGGCCTTCCGGCCAGAGACATTCTCGACTCCGAGCGTATTTTCGCGCTTGAAAAGCCTGAAGCGGAGCGCCAGCGTGTGCGTCCGCTCAAGCTGGTGATCTTAAATCTCATGCCGAAGAAAATCGAGACGGAAACGCAGCTGCTGCGTTTGATCTCGAAAAGTCCGCTGCAGGTGGAGATCGATTTCATGAAGACCTCCACGCACGAGGGTACGCATGTGAGCGCCGACCATCTGGTGAAGTTCTATGAGACCATTGAGGCGTTCCAAGACAACTATTACGACGGCTTCGTGGTGACGGGTGCCCCTGTTGAGCATCTTGATTTCGAACAGGTCGATTATTGGGATGAGTTCAAGCAGATTCTTGACTGGGCTTCCGCGCATGTGTTCTCCACTATGTATTTGTGCTGGGGCGCGATGGGTGCGCTCAATTATCGCTATAACGTGCGTAAAGAGAATTTGCCAGAGAAGATTTTTGGCGTGTTTCCGCAGTATTTGCAGGATGAATACTGCTTTTTGACGAACGGCTTCGATGAGATTTGCCTGCAGCCGCATTCTCGCCTTGCGGGGGTGGACGAGGGTGATATCGCGCGCAATCCGGAGTTGCAGGTGCTCACGTGGGGTCCGAAGTCCGGTCCTGGGCTGATCGCCACCCGTGATTTTTCGGAAGTGTTCGCGCTTGGCCATTGGGAGTACGGCAAGTACACCTTGGCCGAGGAGTATGAGCGTGATATGAAGAAGGGCATGACGAATGTGCCGTTCCCCGAAAACTATTTCCCGCATGATGATCCGCAGTTGGAGCCGGTGTTCGCGTGGCGCGCCCATGCCAATCTCCTGTGGCGCAATTGGCTGAATTGGGTGTATCAGACCACGCCATACGATTTGAGCGAGGTTCCGCAGCTTCGTGCGCAGAAGCGTCTTGGCACGGATCGTTCGATTCGTCATCAGCCGGGTTCGCCGCGTGTCGACGCGTTTGCGCCGTTCGTGCGTGACGGTTATGGCGTGATTCGCGATTGATTTGTGGATTGATCCGCATATTGATGTGATTGACGTGCGGCCGTGATTGGCGCGTGATTTACGGCTGTTTACTGGTGGGGGCTTGCGTATGCGGCCCCTCTTTCTTTATATGCAGCACTTGTGTTATATGTGATACACTTGATGAAACGTTTTATCAATATGCTGTTTTCGTAAAACAAACTATTGGTTGCGTCGGCTATCCGACGATTCACAAAGCTGTGTCTAGTTAGTACAGCTTGCTGCGAAACGCCGGGAAAACCAAATGGGAGTATGGAAAAGCCCAAGTGTGTGGATGTTGTCTAGACACGGGCTAATAATCCTATCCAGCCATTCGGAGTCGAATGCGTCGCACGGGACTCCGTTCGCGTCGACGCGCACTTCGAAGTACGCTTTGGTTAAGTAACCAGAACGTCACATTCGACTCGGTTGTTGGGTTAAACTAACAGCTGACACAAGAGCAGGAGGCGTGAATGATTGGTGCATTGGGAAAGGGCATGCTGACCATCGCTGATGGTCCCGAAATGCCCAGTGTCGATGACTTCCTTCCCGATCCGTTCGTTTTTCAGGGCACGCCGTTCGCCATCAACCGCATCATCCTCGTTCGCATCCTTGCGACCGTCATCATGTTGCTGGTTCTCGGAATTACGGCAAGCCGTGCAAAGCTCATCCCCAGCCGTTGGCAGGGAGCAGTCGAATGGTTGATCGAATTCGTCCGTGACAACATCGTCTATCAGGTGATGGGCGAGCTGCGCGGCAAGCGTTATGTGCCGATGATCACCACCGTGTTCTGCACGTTGTTGGTCTTCAATCTGTGTGGCATCATCCCAGGCTTCAATATCGCGGCAAGCGCAACCATTACGCTGCCGCTGGTATTCGCCATGTGGTGCTTCTGCCAATACTGGATTGCAGGCATTCGTGAAAAGGGCCTCGGCCACTTCCTGAGGGATGAGATCTTCCCGAAGGGTGTTCCGGCCCCGATCTACATTCTGCTGTCCCCGATTCAGCTGCTTGAGCTGCTGATTATCCGTCCGTTCTCGTTGACGATCCGACTGTTCGCCAACATGGTTTCGGGCCACTTGATTCTTGCGCTGTGCCTTTCGGCCACGCAGTACTTCCTCATTGATGTGGTGAACAAGGTGTTCATGCCATTCGGCGTCGTCACCTTCGCGGCTGGCATGTTCATGTTCCTGTTCGAAGCGCTGGTCGCTTGCCTGCAGGCTTACATCTTCGCCATCCTGACCACCGCATACATCAATATGAGCTATCCGGAGATCGACTGACCGCCGGCTTTTTAATTGTTGCTTCTTGTCAAGCAATAACCAGAAAGGAAACAATCATGGATATCGTTACCCTCGCTGAGGTTGCCGGCAACCTGAACGTCGTTGGCTACGGCCTCGCCGCCATCGGCCCTGGCATCGGTCTGGGCATCCTGATCGGCAAGACCATCGAAGGCACCGCTCGCCAGCCTGAGCTCGGCAGCCGTCTGCAGACTCTCATGTTCCTGGGTCTGGCATTCGTCGAGGTGCTGGCACTGCTCGGCTTCGTGCTCGCCTTCATCAAGTAAGACTTGATTCAAGGTAACACCGAAGACGCAAACGAACATGAAAGGAGGAAGACACTATGGTGACCGCAGCTAGCGAAATGGAATTGTTCCTTCCGAAAAGCTACGACATTTTCTGGTCGTTGGTCATTCTGATCATCGTCGCCGTGTTCTTCTACAAGTTCTTCCTGCCGAAGTTCCAGGCCGTGTTCGATGAGCGCGCTGCCAAGATCGAAGGTGGCATCGCCAAGGCCGAACAGGCCCAGAAAGATGCCGATGAAGCCAAGGCGAAGTATGAGGCTCAGCTGAGCAAAGCTCGCGTCGAGGCATCCAAGATCCGTGACGACGCACGTACGGAGGCATCGCATATCATCGCTGACGCGCGCACTCGTGCCGAAAACGATGCGGCGCAGATCACCGCCACCGCCCAGCGTTCCATCGAATCGCAGCAGCAGCAGGCTCTGGTGAGCCTCAAGGGTGAGGTCGGCGTGCTGGCAACGGCACTGGCCGGCAAGATCCTGGGTAGCAAGCTCGAGAATGACGATGTGCAGTCGTCGATGATCGACCAGATGATCGCCGACTTGGACAGCGACAAGAAGTGATCGAAACCTTCAAGAAAGGGAGGTGACCAATGCGAGGAGAAGCATCGCGTATCGCAGACCGTGTATCGCGTGACTCGCTGGCCCCCAAGCTGCGTGACAGCGGTGAGGACGCATGGCGTATCGGGAACGAACTGTTCACGATCACCAGCGCGCTTGACCACAATATCCAGCTTGAACGTGCCCTCACCGACCCGTCGCGCCCAGTCGAAGACAAGGTTGCGGTAGTCAAGACTCTGATCGGAGACCAGGCCCATCCGCTCGTGATGGAGATCATGTCCGATCTGGTGTCTCGCCGTTGGAGCCGCGTGTCTGATATCGCCAATGCCGTTGAGGATTTCGGCGTTGATGGCATGATGTACTACGCGGATTACACCAATACGACTTTGCAGGTCTCCATCGAGCTCGCAGAGTTGCATTCCGCACTGCTCAACCTTCCGGTCGTGCGTACCAAGCTGTATGACGCAACCGTTTCCAGTGAAGCCCGTGTCAAGCTGCTGTACAGCCTGATTGGAGACGCGGATTTCACCAAGGTGACCAAGCGTCTGGCCGAACACGCGACCTGCAATCTGCGCAATCGCCGCTACTTGCAGACCATTCAGTGGCTGATCAACAAATTCTCCCGCCATATGGGCGAATCGATGGTCACTGTTACCACGGCAACGCCGTTGAGCAAGGAGCAGGTGGAAAAGCTCATCGCCATTTACTCGGCGAAGACCGGTCATCCGGTGCACATCAACTCGGTGGTCGATCCGACCGTCATGGGTGGCATGCGCATCCAGGTGGGCGACGAGGTCACCGACAACACGGTGGTCGCACAGCTGCAGCATCTTCAGCGCACGGTGAAGGCAACCGCCTGACGGTTCGCCGCACGGTGAACAAGCCTGAAACAAGACTTGACTGAATTTATAAACAACAATAAGGAGTGATCATGGCAGAACTTACCATTGATCCCACCACGATACGCAAGGCGCTCGATGAGTTCGTCGAGTCGTACAAGCCGTCGGATACCCCGACTCAGGAAGTCGGTTATGTCGCGACTGCTGGCGACGGCATTGCGCACGTGACGGGACTGCCTGGTTGCATGGCCAATGAGCTGCTGACCTTCGAAGACGGCACGCTTGGCCTGGCGTTCAACCTTGACGCCCGCGAGATCGGCGTGGTTATTCTCGGCGACTTCGCAGGTATCGAGGAAGGCCAGGAAGTGCGTCGTACCGGCGAAGTGCTCTCCGTGCCCGTCGGCGACGGCTACCTTGGCCGCGTCGTGGACCCGCTAGGCAACCCGATTGATGGTCTTGGCGAGATCAAGACCGAAGGCCGTCGTATTCTCGAGGCCCAGGCACCTGACGTTATGCATCGTCATCCGGTTGACGAGCCAATGTCCACCGGTCTGAAGGCCATCGACGCAATGACGCCTATCGGCCGTGGCCAGCGCCAGCTCATCATTGGCGACCGCCAGACCGGTAAGACCGCTATCGCAATCGATACGATCATCAACCAGAAGCGTAATTGGGAATCCGGTGATCCGAAGAAGCAGGTCCGCTGCATCTATGTGGCCATCGGCCAGAAGGGCTCCACCATCGCATCGGTGAAGCAGTCCCTCGAAGAGTCCGGCGCCATGGAGTACACCACTATCGTGGCCTCCCCGGCTTCCGATTCCGCAGGCTTCAAGTACATCGCACCGTACACCGGTTCCGCCATCGGACAGCACTGGATGTACAACGGCAAGCACGTGCTCATCGTCTTCGACGATCTGTCGAAGCAGGCTGAAGCCTACCGTTCGATCTCCCTGCTGCTGCGCCGCCCGCCGGGACGTGAGGCATACCCGGGCGATGTGTTCTACCTGCATTCCCGTCTGCTCGAACGCTGTGCCAAGGTTTCCGATGACCTCGGCGGCGGCTCGATGACCGGCCTGCCGATCGTCGAAACCAAGGCAAACGACGTGTCCGCATACATTCCGACCAACGTGATCTCCATCACCGACGGTCAGATCTTCCTGCAGTCCGACCTGTTCAACGCGAACCAGCGTCCGGCTGTCGACGTCGGCATCTCCGTGTCCCGAGTTGGTGGCGCGGCACAGACCAAGGCGTTGAAGAAGGTCTCCGGCACGCTGAAGATTTCCTTGGCTCAGTACCGTTCCCTGGAATCCTTCGCCATGTTCGCTTCCGATCTGGATGCGGCTTCGAAGGCCCAGCTGAACCGTGGTTCCCACTTGACCGAGCTGCTCAAGCAGCCGCAGTTCTCCCCGTATTCCATGGAACAGGAAGTCGTCTCCGTGTGGGCCGGCACCCATGGCAAGATGGATGATCTGCCGCTGAACGACGTGCTGCCGTTCGAGAAGGCCATGCTGGACTACCTGGACCACAACACCGATATTCTCAAGACCATCCGCGAGACCGAAGATTTCACCGCCGACACCGAGGCTGCCCTCGACAAGGCTGTGGAAGCGTTCCGTGAGACTTTCGTGACCAGCGCGGGCAAGCCGCTGGTCGAGAAGAAGCCTAACGTCAAGAACGCCACCCCGGTCGAGCAGGAAAAGATCGTCGCAGGAGAGAAGTGATCCATGGGCTCGCAACTCGCATTGAAATCTAGGATCGCCTCCACCGCGTCGTTGGAGAAAATCTTCAACGCGCAGGAGATGATCGCGTCTTCGCATATCGCCAAGGCACGTGACGTCGCCTTGAACGCGAAGCCGTATACCGATGCGATTTTCGACGCCGTGCAAGCGCTGGTGGCCCACACCCATATCGACCATCCGATCGTGAAGAAGGACGAGGACAACCCTCGCGTGGCTGTCCTCGCCCTCACCTCGGATCGTGGTATGGCGGGTCCGTACACCTCCTCGATCATCCGCGAAACGGAATCGCTGCTGGCCCGCCTCGATGCGGCAGGCAAGCAGCCGGAACTGTATGTGTATGGTCGTCGCGGTGTGACGTACTACAAGTACCGCAATCGTGATGTTGCCGGTACTTGGGAAGGCGATACCGACCAGCCCGGCGTGGAAGTCGCAGAGTCCATCTCGAAGGCACTGATGGACGCCTACATGAAGCCGGCGAGCGAAGGTGGAGTTTCCGAACTCTACATTGTGTTCACCGAATTCGTGAATATGGTCGTTCAGAAGGTGCGCGTGCTGCGTATGCTGCCCGTTGAACTCGTGCTTCCGGAACAGCAGGACTCCGGCCCTGTGCCCGAATCCGATGCCGATGCCGCGACCCCGCTTTATGCGTTCGAGCCGAGCGTCGACGAAGTGCTTGACGCGATTCTGCCGAAGTACATCCAGTCCCGTATTCATGAATGCCTGCTCACCGCGGCGGCATCCGAGACTGCAAGCCGACAGAACGCCATGCATACGGCTACAGACAACGCCCGCAGCCTGATCGACGACCTGACCCGCAAGCTCAACGCTTCGCGACAGGCTTCGATTACCCAGGAACTTACCGAAATCATCGGCAGCGCCGACGCGCTGAATAAGAAGGAAGAGTAGGAACGCATATGGCTGAGAATCAGACCACAGCGGCTCCCGAGACGGCTGCAGAGCCGACCACTGGACGCGTCACGCGTATCCAGGGTTCGGTTATCGACGTCGAATTCCCGGTGGGCCACCTGCCCGACATTTACAACGCACTTACCGTTGAGCTGACCAACACCGCCAACGAAGAGGGCGAAACCACGAAGAAGATCACGCTTGAGGTCGAACAGCACCTTGGCGACTCTACCGTGCGTACCGTGGCGCTGAAGCCGACCGACGGCCTCGTTCGTGGCGCCACCGTGCTCGACACCGGCGGTCCGATCTCCGTTCCTGTTGGCGATGTCACCAAGGGTCACGTGTTCGACGTGTCCGGCAACATCCTCAACAAGAAGGATGACGAAACCATCACGGTCACCGAGCGTTGGCCTATCCACCGCAACCCGCCGGCATTCGATCAGCTGGAATCCAAGACCCAGATGTTCGAAACCGGTATCAAGGTCATCGATTTGCTGACCCCGTACGTGCAGGGCGGCAAGATCGGTCTGTTCGGTGGCGCAGGCGTCGGCAAGACCGTGCTTATTCAGGAAATGATCCAGCGAGTCGCCCAGAACCACGGCGGTGTGTCCGTGTTCGCAGGCGTCGGCGAGCGTACCCGTGAGGGTAACGATCTGATCGGCGAAATGGATGAGGCTGGCGTTCTTGAGAAGACCGCACTGGTCTTCGGCCAGATGGATGAGCAGCCGGGTACCCGTCTGCGCGTGCCGCTGACCGCACTGACCATGGCAGAGTACTTCCGTGACGTGCAAAATCAGGACGTGCTGCTGTTCATCGATAACATCTTCCGTTTCACCCAGGCTGGTTCCGAGGTGTCCACCCTGCTCGGCCGTATGCCGTCCGCAGTGGGCTACCAGCCGAACCTGGCTGACGAAATGGGTGCCCTGCAGGAGCGCATCACTTCGACCCGCGGTCACTCCATCACCTCGCTGCAGGCCATCTATGTGCCGGCCGATGATTACACCGACCCGGCTCCTGCAACGACCTTCGCCCACTTGGATGCAACCACCGAGCTTTCCCGTGACATCGCTTCCAAGGGTATCTATCCGGCAGTGGACCCGCTGAGCTCCACCTCGCGAATCCTTGATCCGCGTTACGTGGGCCAGGCTCACTACGATTGCGCGAACCGCGTCAAGGCGATTCTGCAGCGTAACAAGGAGCTGCAGGACATCATCGCTCTGATCGGTATCGACGAACTCGGCGAAGAAGACAAGACCACCGTGAACCGCGCTCGTAAGATCGAGCAGTTCCTCGGCCAGAACTTCTACGTCGCTGAAAAGTTCACCGGTCGTCCGGGCTCCTACGTGCCGGCCGATGAGACCATCGAAGCGTTCACCCGCATTTGCGACGGCGTGTACGACGACGTTCCGGAGCAGGCATTCTCCGGTATCGGCGGCATCGACGATCTCGAGAAGAAGTGGCACGACATGCAGAAGGAATACGGTGCGTGATGGCCGGATTGACAATGCAGGTGAACATCGTCGCCGCCGACCACCCCGTGTGGCACGGTACGGCGAAGTCCGTCACCATTCCTGCCTCTGAAGGCGGAATGGGCATCCTGCCCAACCACGAGCCTGTATTGACCGTAATCAAGGAAGGAACCATCGTTGTGGTGGATCCGGATGGCAGCCGTCGCTCCTTCGAAGTGACCGACGGTTTCATCTCCTTCGATTCGAACAAGCTCACCGTTGCGGTTGAGCGTGGACGTGACGTCAAGATGGCAGAGTAGCACTCGGTAAGCATACTTCTGACGGTCCGTCTGTTGTGATTGCAGCAATTGCATATGATTGCGATTCTGTAGTTGCAGCAGACGGACTGTTTTTTTTTTAAAAAAAAAGATTAATCAAAACAAAAATAGGATTGTACATATCGTGGGATTCATGGCTTACGACAATCATGGTAGGGTAGTGCCTCGTGCGAATTATTGTTGCTGATTGCTCTGCCGAATATTCCGGGCGTTTGAATGCGTCCTTGCCGCTCGCCAAGCGTGTGTTGCTTATCAAAGCCGATAACAGTCTGCTGATTTTCTCCGAACTTGGTTCGTACAAGCCACTCAACTGGATGGCGGCGCCCTGCACCATCAAAGACATCACTCCGGAACATGCCGACGACGACGTGACTACGGAGGTTCCGCAGAAAGTCATTCGTGCTTCGGCGGATAAATCCAATGACGTGCTCGAAGTGACATTGCAGCATATTTATTCCGACGAAACATACGATTTGGGCGAAGATCCGGGGCTGATCAAAGACGGTGTCGAAGACCATCTGCAGAAGTATCTGGCCGAACAGATCGAACGCATCGGAGAAGGTGCGACATTGGTGCGCCGCGAATACCCGACCGCCATCGGACCGGTCGACATTATGGCCATCGACGGCAGTGGCAAGCATGTTGCCATCGAAATCAAACGTAACGGCGGCATCGATGGCGTGGAGCAGCTCACCCGTTACTGCGAGCTGTTGAACCGAGACCCGCTGTTGGCCCCCGTGCGTGGCATTTTCGCCGCGCAGACCATCACGCCGCAAGCCCGCGTGCTCGCTCAGGACCGCGGCTTCGACTGCCTGATCCTCGACTATGACGAAATGAAAGGTGCCGAAGACGACTCCCTACGACTCTTCTAGCTTATAAAAAACTCCCTGTTGTTATGCAGGGAGTTTTTTATAAGCGAATCGTGATGTAGATCAGTAGGCGGCGAGGATGTCGACTACGAAGACCAACGTGGAGTTCGCTGGAATCTTGCCGGAATCCTTGTCTCCATAGCCAAGGTCCGGCGGCACGACCAGCAGCACCTGCGAGCCGACGGTATGCCCTGCCAAGCCCTGCTTCCAACCGGTGATCACCTCATCAAGCGAGAAGCTCGACGAAGCACCGCGATCCCACGAGGAATCGAACTGTGTGCCGTCAAGCAGCCAGCCGGTATAGTGCGCGATCACGGTCTGCGTATCCTTGACCTCGGCGCCTTCGCCCCTGATCAAATCCTGCGAGATCAACGTGTCGGAACCCTTGTATCCGTTCATATCGATCGACGGCTTGCCATCCTTCGCAAGCGTCACCTTCGGCAGATCGGCAGGAACGTCAAGCACCTTCGTGCCCGTTGCCTTCGTCAGATCCTTCGACTTCGACACGATCGTGAGCACCATCAAATAGGAGGTGCCAGCGGAATTCGAATCGTTCACACCGAACGCAAGCGTGGCGTTAAGCTTCTGATCCTTGAAAATGTTGTAATAATCCTCAGTCATCTGACTGGTGTCGGAGGTGACCATCGTAGAGCAATCGGGGGTGTTTTTCTCCCAGGTGCTCATGAGTTCGGAACCATCCTTGACATTGATGGCGATACCCTGCGTGCATATGCGGTCGCCGTCTTCAATCTGGTCGCCATTGCCTTTCTGCAATACGACGTAGCTGTTGTCTTCCACCGTCATAGGGGTTTTGAAGGAGACAGTCGGCTTCTCACCGGGCTTGCCCGTGGCGGTCACACCGGCGATCTGATTCATCTTCGACGAGGAATCGGAAGAAGACGAAGATGAATCGGAGGAGGAATCAGACTTCGTGTCGGAACTTCCGCATGCCGCGAAACCCAAGCACATGATCGTTGTGCAGGCGGCTGCGACGGCTTTGAAAAGAGTAGATTTGCGCATAGGTTCCACTTTAGTGGCAATCATTGATTTTCATAGTTTTTTCAGGCTTTTGCAGAGAGGCAATGTAGAATAGTGAATGCTATGACTTTATTGCAGGAAGAACAGGAAAAGCCGCAGTCCAAGGCGGGTCCTACGCGACACGCCAAGATTATGCGCGGCATTGTCACGCCTATTTTCGGCTTGCTTGCCATTGCTTGCATCGTGCTTGGCGTCTTGAACGCGACGATTTGGAAGCCCTCGGCACAGGTCACGGCGTCCGCCTCGGTTACGGGATCGCAGTATGTGGTCACCGATCCGAATGTGCTGCAATTGGTTGACGATCGCGTCACCATTTCGGCGAAGTCGCGCGACAAATCCGCGAACGTGTGCATCGCCATCGGTTCCGCCCGCGATATCGCCGGATGGATCGCGGGATCCAAATACACGCGCGTCACCGGACTGTCCGACTGGTCCACCCTGTCCACGCTGAAGACCACGGCTCAGGGCACCGCCGATAATTCCGAAGGCCAGGTCGCCTTCCAGGATTCCGACATGTGGCGCACCGTCAAATGCAATGCCGGTTCCGTTGATATGCAGTTCAAGGGTGCTAATACGAATAATGCCGAGGATTCCGTTGCGATTATCGATTACGGCGATCGCAAGGGAGGTTCGGTCACGCTTGATTGGAACCGTCGTTCGATGCTGAATTTCGCCATGCCGTTCTATCTTTCCGGCGGATTGCTGGCGATACTTGCGGTGCTTTCGGCTTCCGTGTTTGCCATGCCTCCGCATAAGCGTCGCAACAAGCGCGCGTTTGCCATGGTTGACGGCATCGGTTCCACGCAGGGTGACGATGACGAGGTTGCCGCATGGGTGAAGAACGCCGAAGCGAGTGCCGCCCGTAGCGAAAAGAGCGGGCCGAAGCGTAAGCGTCGCCGTCATGCTGGGCATCGCGCGAGTGGTTCGGAAAATAGCCAAAACGAAGTTGCGCAGCCTACGATTGTCGATCCCGGCGCGCGCAATCTCGTTGCCGATCAGCAGAACGCTGCCGCTGATGGTGTTGAAGAAAACGACGATTTCGAACAGACTTCCGTGATTTCGCAAGACGAGCTTGCCGCATATTTCGCACGTCTCGCACAAGAGGAAAGCAGTGCGGCCGCAGCGGCCTCGGGATCTGTAGAATTCGCGGTATCCGATGAAATCAACGTGCCTAACGAAGTTGACGAAATGGCCGTAACGACCGAGTCGGTCGGATCCAACGAAACATCCGAAAACGACGAATCCGACAACGACAAGTCCGACGAACCTGACAACGAGGAGGCCAAGTGATGAAGAAGCGTTTCAACGTAATCGCGGCGGCCGTACTCGCATTGGGAATGGTCGTTGGCATGTGCGGATGCGAGGGGCAGCTGCCGCAGCCGAAAACCACGCAACGTCAAGATGCGCCGAATCTGACCGCCAAGCAAGAGAAAACCATCCGTACGAATATTCTCAAAACGCTTGACCAGTGCAATAACGATCGCAATATCGACGCCCTCGGTTCGATTTTGGAGGGGCCGGAACTTGAGATTCGCACTAGCGAACTTCATGTGGCGCAGGTCACGGGCAATCTTGACCGCAAGACCACGATTCCAACTGATCTTGCGCAGGCCGTGATTTCCACGGACAGTGGATGGCCGCGTTCGGTGTTTTCCATCACTTCCACCACGGATGACCAGCAGTCCAAGCGTCTGCTGGTGTTCCGCCAGGATTCCGCACGTCAGAACTACAAGTTGTGGGGTGTGGCACGACTGTTTTCGGGCGTGAAGATGCCGAGTTTTGAGATTTCCAAAACCGGTAGCGAGCAGGGAACGGAAAAAGACACCGGTCTGGTCATGACCCCGAAGGATGCGGTCGCCGCGTATGCCGACGTGTTGCAGAATGGTGCGTCCAGCCAGTATGCGCAGAAGTTTGCCGACGACGATTTGCGTACGAAGCTTGCCGATCTGACCGAACAGGTGCAGAAGGCCATGGAGTTGAACGAGGGATCGCAGCAGCAGGTGTTCACACCGGTTGACGATGCCATCAGCGTTATGCGTTCCGCGGATGGTGGCGATCTGGTGGTGGCGCAGATCAATTCCGAATGGACGCGTTCAGCTGGCTCCGGCCGTGAGTCGCAGCCCGCTTCCGATGCGGAAAAAGCGCTGTTTGGCGACGGTCAGGCCACCAGCACCATGAAAACCACGTATGTGAATGTGGTCGCGCTGTACGTGCCTCCGGCAAATTCTGACGCGAAGATCACTGCAGTCGGTTCCGAGCGCCAGCCGGTTCGTGTTGAGGCACTGTGATCGTGGCAGTCGCACGAATGCGCGTAAGCTTGGGGCGAACGTTTGCAATGCGTGTTACGCCGGGCGCTTAATGTTGTTGATTGTTGATATCTAGGAGGCAAGCATGGCAGGTCAAAGGCCGTTTAATCCGGGAGTTTCCTTGGCGGGAGCCGTCGATCTTGAAGCGTTGAAGCATCAGGTGAAGGCTGAGCCGGGGCAGGCTGGAGGCGCTCCGGCCGCAGGCGGTTATGTGATCGACACCACGGAGAACACGTTCCAGGCCATGGTGCAGACGTCGGCCACGTTCCCGATCCTGTTGCTGCTGTGGGTGCCGACCGATGATCGCCTGTTCGACATGGCACGCCAGCTGGGCGATGCCGTGAACCAGCTGAACGGCCAGATTCAGCTGTCTCGTATCGATATCGCGTCGAATTCGTCGATCGCGCAGGCGTTCCAAGTGCAGGGCGCGCCTGCATTGTTCGCGTTGATCAACGGCCGTCCGATGCCGATTTTGCAGGGCTTGCCGTCCGCTGAGGAAATGCAGCAGATCGTGGATACGGTGATTCCGAATCTGGTCGCAGCCGCGCAGCAGGCCGGTGTGACCGGTTCCGCGCCGTATTCCGGCGATCCGAATTCCGATGCGGCAAACTCGGCTTCCGCTGCCGGCGCCCAGGAGCAGGTGCCTCCGGAGCATCAGGAGGCGTATATGCTGGCACAGCAGGGCGATTACGCTGGCGCCGCAGCCGCGTACGAGAAGGTGCTTGAAGCCGATCCGAACGATGCGCGTGCCGCCCGCGAGCGTGCGAAGGCGTTGCTGTTGGCCCGTTCCGCCAATGCGAACGTGCGTGAGGTGCGTGCCGCCGCTGCCGACAATCCCGATGATGTTGAAGCACAGCTTGCCGTCGCTGACATTGATATGATCGGCGGTCAGATTCAGGATGCGTTCGATCGTTTGCTGGATTTCGTTGCGGCCGGCCATAAGGCCGATATTGAACCGGTGCGCAAGCGTCTGCTGGAATATTTCACGATTCCTGAGCCGACCGACGAGCGTTTGAAGCGCGCCCGCCGTCGCCTCGCCACGCTCATGTACTGACTCGTTTATTGACTTTAGGTACCGTTTAGGTACCGCTCAACCGTAGGCTGCGCAACTACATCGTTCTTTACGGCCTACGGTTGTTTTTTTTTAAAAAAGACTTATTCCATACGGTTGGTGCCGAAATAGTCGAGGAATTGCGGTCCGTCTGCTTCCAGTTCGTCTTCGAATTCGGATTTCCATCGTGAATATGGATTCGCGGCAAGCCCTTCATTGCTGAACCGCGATTGGTCGGTGATTTCGGTGGTGCAGAATTTCGGGATCACCAGATTGGTGACCGGCCCGATACGTTCCGCTTCCGCAATGATCAGGGGAGCGTTGGTGCCTCCGAACACGTCGATGTTCCAGCCGTCCTCATCGATCCAGTCGGTGAAACGGTTTTTGATGGTCACGTGTCCGCCGCGTTTGATGAGCTCCCCTGCGATGCGCGAATCCAAATCGCGGCTCGCCTCATATCGTGTGCCTCCCACGGACGGCCCTTTCACGGTGACTGATCCAAGCCGGAATTCGTCGCGATACTTTTCGAGCACAGCCAGCGGGTCGAGGTCCGGAGTCATGGCAATGCGGACGGACTTTGTTTTCAATCGCACGCGCAGCGCGTAATTATCCTGATGCACGTAATAACTTTGTATGATCAGCGTCGGACTGTCGTTATCATCCAACTGCGTCGGCAGGGCACGGCAGAAAAAACGGCGCGTGTATTCGAAATCGCCTATATTTCTGCCTGAATCCTCAACCATATTTTCAGTTTAGTGGAAAAGACGCTTCAAATGGTGTTATGGTGCTACAAATTTCGTTGTGGCGCACGCTATCTCTCGTTCCTTCCCCGTTCTATGCCCGTTATTTCCCCTCTAGGGTTGGGTGTGCTGTCGAAAGACCCGCCGTAGCTATGTTTTCGCAATAATGATCCGAGATTCGAAGATCGTTTTTCCGTAAAAAGTGTCGCTTTCATCTCAAGGCAGTGTAAAGTAGTTTGACGCACGGGTTTGTAGCTCAGTGGATAGAGCGTCTGTCTCCGGAACAGAAGGTCGTGGGTTCGATCCCCATCAAGCCCACCACAAAGACAAGTGAAGAGCCGGGGCAGGGAGCCGGTATTTGGAACATGGGGCGATGCGTGTCGATTCCATGGGTACAGTGATTGCTTGAGATTGCGTTGTCGTGGTTTGCCGCGGCCTGAACGCAAGCAACATGCATAACACATTCTTCAAAGGAGAACATTATGAGCGAGAAGATGGAAGCGGTTGCGACTTCTGAAGCCCCGGCGGCGCTGGGCGCATACAGCCAGGCCGTGAAGGCCAACGGTTTCGTGTTCGTCTCCGGCCAGCTGGGCATCGACCCAGTCACCGGCGAACTAGCTGGCGAAACCGCCGGCGAGCAGGCAGCCCAGGCACTGAAGAACATCAAGCATATTCTTGACGCCGCAGGCACCGGCATCGAACACGTCTGCCGCGCCACCATCTACATGAAGAACGTCGAAGACTTCCACGAGATCGACGACGTGTATGCGCAGACCTTCATCGGCTCCGTGAAACCGGCCCGCGTCGCGTTCGGCGGCAACAACATTCCGAAGGGCGCTCTCGTTGAGATCGACGCCATCGCTGTGCTCTGATTTCAGTGCGCTGATTGCAAATCTCCAGAAAATCCTTTTTCAGGCTCGTATGCGGTTTCTTACGCTGCATGCGAGCCTGTTTTTGTTTATGCAATCTCAGGATTGCCGCTAAAAGTGAACGGCAGGCAACATGATTCCACCGATTTCCGTATAGTAATGCGATTGGGTATTGTGCAAACGCATGCAAACGCAAGAACGCAAGAACGCGCCCATCCAAATATGAAGGAGCAGTCGCGCATGGCCGAATCGCAAGTCAACGCATCCACTGCAGACACTGACGCCGCTGAATCCGCTGAAGCCGAGCAGGGCGGTCTTGAACGCAAGATGGAAACCCGCCATCTGACCATGATTTCGCTAGGTGGTGTGATCGGTACGGGCTTGTTCCTCAGCTCCGGCTACACGATTCACCAAGCCGGCCCTCTTGGCGCGATCATCGCGTATGGCATCGGATCCATGCTTGTGTATTTTGTGATGCTCAGCCTTGGCGAACTGTCGGTGGCCATGCCGTATGCGGGCAGCTTTCACCTGTATGCGAAGCGTTTCATCGGCCCCGGCACCGCGTTCACCATCGCCGTGCTGTACTGGCTGAATTGGGCGGTGGCGCTCGCTTCGGAATTCACGGCAGCCGGTCTGCTGATGCAACGTTGGTTTCCTGATTCGCCCGCGTGGATTTGGTCCGCCGCCTTCATTGCGGTGGTGTTCATGCTCAATATTCTGTCGGTGAGGCTGTATGGCGAGTCGGAATTCTGGTTCGCATCCATTAAGGTGTTTGCGATTATCGTGTTCATTGTGATCGGCTTGCTTGCCATGTTTGGTGCGATTCCGATTGCCGGTTACGATCACGCACCGCTGTTTGAGAATTTCTATAATGACGGCTGGCTCCCCAATGGTGTGATCCCGATTTTTTCGACGCTGCTGACGGTGGTGTTCGCATTTTCGGGCACTGAGGTTGTTGGTGTCGCGGCGGGGGAGACGAAGGATCCGGCGCAGGCGATTCCGAAGGCCGTGCATACCACGGTGTTGCGTCTTGCGATTTTCTTCATCGGTTCGATTGCGGTGATGTCCGCGCTGATTCCGTGGCATCGGTCAGGCGTCGACACGAGTCCGTTTGTGCTCGTGTTCCAGTCGATCGGCATGCCGTTTGCCGGCGATGTGATGAATTTCGTGGTGTTGACGGCAGTGCTTTCCGCTGCGAATTCCGGCTTGTACGTGTGCTCGCGCATGGTCTGGTCGCTTGCGCAGGAGGGTATGATCCCGCGCGTGCTCGGCAAGACGAATTTCCATGGTGTGCCCGTGTTCGCGGTGCTGTTCAGCATGGCTGGATCGCTGTTGGCGTTGTTGTCTTCCGTGGTTGCCGCTTCGACGGTGTATTTGGCGTTGGTTGCGGTTTCCGGCTTGGCCACACTGGTGGTGTGGGCGTCGGTTTCCGTCTGCCACTTGCGTTTCCGCAAGCAGTGGCTTGATCAAGGGCATTCGGCTGACGATTTGAAGTATCGTGCCCCCGGTTTCCCGTTCGTGCCGATTGCTGCGATTGTGATGTGCATCGGCGCGTTGGTTTTGGTGATTTGCGATTCGTCGCAGCGTTCCACATTGCTGTATATGATTCCGTTCGTTGCGATCTGCTATATCGGCTATTACGCTTCGGTGGCTTGGCGCAGGAAGCATGGCGAACTGCAGGATGATACGCGGGGCGATACGCAAGGCTGATTCTGTCTGCATAATCGGTAGACTTGGAGGAATGAGTCCAGAAGCGCTTAGTGAACTGATTTTCAATATTGCCAACAACCTTGTGAATGAAGGCAAGGCTGGCACCCTGACCACCGATCTCATCCCTCCGCAGGCCAAATTCGCCGTCATGCGTCCGAAGGACCGCGCACACGGCGATTGGGCATCGAACGCGGCCATGCAGCTGGCCAAGAAGGCCGGCATGAAGCCTCACGATTTCGCCGAACTGTTCGCCGCGGAACTCGCCAATGCCGATGGCATCAAGTCCGTGGAAGTGGCCGGCCCCGGCTTCATTAACATTGTGCTTGATTCCGCGTCCGCCGCAGCCGTGGTTGACACTGTGCTTAACGAGGGTGCGAACTACGGCAAGAACGACCATCTTTCCGGCAAAACCCTGAATCTTGAATTCGTGTCCGCCAATCCGACCGGTCCGATCCATATCGGCGGCACCCGTTGGGCCGCGGTCGGCGACTCCATGGCCCGCGTGCTTGAGGCGAACGGTGCCAAGGTGGTGCGCGAATACTATTTCAACGATCACGGCGAGCAGATCAACCGTTTCGCCAAGTCGCTGGTCGCGGCAGCCCACGGTGAGGAAACCCCGATCGACGGTTACAAGGGCGCTTATATCGATGAGATCGCACGTCGCGTCATCGATGAGGCAAAAGCCGACGGTATTGCGATTCTCGACCTGCCGCGCGTCGACGGTGGCGTTGACAACGATGGCAATCCGCTGGGTGAGGGCGATTCCGAACAGCGTGAGGAATTCCGCAAGCGTGCAGTGCCGATGATGTTCGACGAAATCCGCAAATCCATGAAGGATTTCCGTGTGAATTTCGACGTGTGGTTCCATGAGAACAGCTTGTATTCCGATGGTGAAGTCGACAAGGCGATCGCCGATCTGCGTGAACGCGGCGACATTTACGAAAAGGATGGCGCAACCTGGTTCGAATCCACCAAGCATGGTGACGACAAGGATCGTGTGATTATCAAGTCCGACGGCAACTACGCGTATTTCGCAGCTGATATTGCTTACTATCGCAACAAGCGTCATCGTGACAACGATCCGGCAGACATCGCCATTTACATGCTGGGTGCCGACCATCACGGCTATATCGGCCGCATGATGGCCATGTGCGCCGCATTCGGCGACGAACCTGGCGAAAACATGCAGATTCTTATCGGCCAGCTCGTCAACGTGCTGAAGGACGGCAAGGCAGTGCGCATGTCGAAGCGCGCCGGCAATGTGGTGACCATCGACGATCTGACCGACGCTATCGGCGTGGATGCCTCCCGTTATTCGTTGGCACGCACCGACTACAATTCCCCGGTCGACATCGACCTGAACCTGCTCGCTTCGCATTCCAACGAGAATCCGGTGTACTACGTGCAGTATGCGCACGCCCGCTCCTGCAATGTGGATCGCAATGCGGCTGCTGCCGGCATCACCTACGAGGGTGCCGACGTGAGCCTGCTCGACACCGCCGCCGACGGCGAAGTGCTTGCCGCGCTCGCCCAGTGGCCGGCCCTGCTGCGCGAAGCCGGAGACCTGCGCGCCCCGCATCGCGTAGCCCATTACTTGGAAGACCTCGCCGCCACCTACCACAAGTGGTACAACGTGGAACGCGTGGTGCCTATGGAGCTCACTGATCCGGAAGCTCGCGGCGAACAGGCTGAAGCCCTGCGCATCGCCAAGGCTCCGGAACCGGCTCGTGCAGCCGCACGTTTGAAGCTCAATGACGCCGTTAAGACGGTTATCGCCGAAGGCCTTGACCTGCTTGGCGTTGCAGCCCCAGACAGGATGTGATCGCCATGGCAGTCACCCCCATCTGGCCGGCCGGCTCCAACGTGAACGAGCAAGGTGAAATCACGTTCCATGGCCGCACTGCCGAAAGCCTGCTGAACGAATTTGGTTCGCCGCTCTACGTCATCGACACCGATGACGTGCGAGCCCGCGCCGCCAAATTCGTCAAATCCGCGGCAAATGCGTTCAACAACACCGTAACCCACGTCAGCTTCGCCGGAAAAGCACTGCTTTCCAAGGAAATCTGCCGTATCGTCACCGAATCCGGCATGCTGATCGACACCTGCACCATGGGCGAGATGCGCATCGCGCTCGCCGCGGGCGTTCCCGGACGGCGACTCGTGCTGCACGGCAACAACAAGTCCGATGCGGAAATCGAACTCGCCATTACCGAAGGCTTCGCCAAAATCGTGGTGGACGAGCCGAACGAGCCGGCCCGCATCGCCGAAATCGCCAAGCGTCTCGGCAAGCGCGCTCGCGTGATGTTGCGTGTTACGTCCGGCATTCATGCGGGCGGCCACGAATTCGTGTCTACCGCGCATGAGGACCAGAAGTTCGGTGTCGCCTTGCTGCCGGTTGGTGCCGATGCAAGCAAGCTGAACGTGCTCGACGATTTGGCTGACGTGACCCCCGCAGGGTCGAACGCACGCCTAGGCGAAAGCGAAGCCACTCCGGGCGAAAGCGCAGAACGCCAACTGCAGTACGACATCAAATATCCGTACGACATGAGCCACGAGAAGGTTTCCGAAGGCGACCGCAAGCTCGCCGAAGCCATGACCATGGTGGCTGATGGCCCCGCGCTCGCCGTATTGAAGGAGATCTACCGCCATCAGGACGTGCTCGAACTGGTCGGCGTGCATTCGCATATCGGGTCGAACATTCACGATGCGGACGCCTTTATCCAGGCCGCGAAGCGCATGATGCTGCTGCGCAAGACCTTCTACGCCACCGACGCATACACCCTGCCGGAGGTCGACTTGGGCGGCGGCTATTCCGTGGCCTACACCGATGGCGAGGATTCCATGGATCTCGATACGGAACTTGCCCGCCTTGCCGATGCGGTCACCACCGTGAACCGTGCGCTCGGCATGCCCGCTCCGGTCATCTCGTTCGAGCCGGGCCGTTGGACGGTCGCCCCGACCGGCGTCACCCTGTATCGTGTGGGCACGGTCAAGCCGGTGCAGCTTGCCGGAACCGCGAAAGACAAGGCTGGCAATCCGGTTACGGAACGCGTGTACGTGTCTGTCGACGGCGGCATGAGCGACAATATTCGTCCGGCATTGTATGGATCGGATTACACTGCGAGAATCGCCAATCGTGAGGGTTCCAGCGAAACCAAGCTGTGCCGTGTGGTCGGCATGCACTGCGAATCGGGCGATATCATCGTCAACGAGGTGCGTCTTCCTGCCGATATTCAGCGTGGTGACGTGCTGGCGGTACCTGTTACGGGTGCATACGGTCGCACGATGGCCAGCAACTACAATCAGGCGCTGATTCCTGCGGTTGTTGCCGTATCCGAGCAAGACGCGCATGTGATGATTCGCCGTCAGACGGTCGATGATCTGCTGGATTGGGATGTGAGCGAATAGCGATTCGTGGCGTTTCGCTCGTGTTTCGTATTGTTCATGGCGATTCGTCTCAAATTACGGATGCAGCGTGGATGCAGTATGGGCGGTTTTCGGGGCAAAGCTCGGAAACCGTCCATTTTCGTATGATTTCGCGGTCTTACGTCATATCGGGACCGTACAATAGGCAGGGTTACACCAATACTTCACATTCAAGGGAGGATGCCTTGGTACAGGAAGATGTTGCGCCGATTCGCGTTGGATTGTTGGGCGCGGGCACGGTCGGCTCTCAGACCGCACGCCTGCTGGTGGAGCAGAAGGATGAGCTCGCCGCACGCATCGGACGACCGATCGAACTGACCGGCGTCGCCTGCCTTGATCCGTCGGAAACCGACCCGTTCCCGTGGATCGACAAGTCCGTGGTGACCACCGACACCATGAGCGTGGCCACCAATGCTGACATTGTGGTCGAACTGATCGGTGGAACCGGCGTGGCCCGCAAGTTCGTGCTTGCGGCCATCGAATCCGGCGCTTCCGTGGTTACCGCCAACAAGGCGCTGTTGGCCAAGTATGGTCCAGAAATCTATGCCGCCGCCGAAGCCAAGGGCGTCGATATCTACTTCGAGGCTTCCGTGGGCGGTGCTATTCCATTCCTCAAGCCACTGCGTGAATCCCTCGTCGGAGACAAGGTGACGAGCATGCTCGGCATCGTCAACGGCACCACGAACTACATTCTCGACGAAATGACCACCAAGGGTCTTGATTTCGACGACGTGCTGAAGGACGCTCAGGCCAAGGGATACGCCGAAGCGGATCCGACCGGGGACATCGAAGGCTACGATGCGGCCAACAAGGCGGCCATCATGGCCACGCTCGGCTTCCACACCAACGTGACCATCGATGATGTGTCCGTTGAGGGCATTACCAAGATCACCGCCGACGATATTGCTGCCGCAACCGCCGAAAACAAGGTCATCAAGCTGCTGGCCGTGGTGGAGAATGGCGAGGCCGGCGTGTCTGCCCGCGTGTATCCGGCGCTGATTTCCAACGAGCATCCGCTGGCTTCCGTGCATGGTTCCTTTAACGCGGTGTTTGTGAAGGCCGAAGCGGCTGACGATCTGATGTTCTATGGTCGTGGCGCTGGCGGCGCTCCGACCGCTTCCGCAGTGGTTGGCGATGTGGTGACCGAGGCGCGTCACATCGCACAGGGCTGCACTGGCCCGACCATTCCGTTGTATAAGGATTTGAAGAAGGCTCCGATCGAGGCTTCCAAGGCCGAGTTCGCGGTGCGTTTCGTGATTCACGACAATCCGGGCGTACTTGCGGCCATTGCGGCCAAGTTCGCCGAGCATGGCGTGTCCATCAATGGTGTGAACCAGGATCTCAAGCCCACGCTGAAGGATCCGGGCTACGACGGCGAACTGCAGCAGCTGCGCCTTGTCACGCACATGACCGACGAGCTTACCCTGCGTGAAACCGTGAAAGACGTGTGTGCACTCGACTGCGTGGTTGGCGAGCCTTCCATCCTTCGCGTGCTCAACTAACAGTTATGAGACGGCTGCTCAAATCGTTGCGATTGGGCGGCCGTCTCTTTATTCATATTCCGGCTGCTGTGTTGGGCAATTGCTTGCCGATTGTTTACTCAATCGCCCGCTGATTATGGGCTTGAATTTGACTCTTGTACCCTTTCGGGTATACGGTGCTACATTTGTAAAGAAGATGTGACGAAGGACGACGAGATATGACTCCAGTTACTCGTAAAGTGCGTGTGCGTGTTCCGGCTACCAGCGCCAATCTTGGTTCTGGCTTTGATACGGTCGGACTTGCTCTGGACTACCACGACGAACTTGAATTCACGCTGAGCGCCGATCCGGTGAACACTGCGGCTCAGGTGATGATCGAAGGCGAAGGCGCCGATACTCTCCCGCGTGACGAAACCCACTTGGTGGTTTCCACGTTCCGCCGCGCATGCCAGACCTTTGGTCTGGGCCGTGTGGGCTTCATTCTTCAGGCTCACAACAACATTCCTCAGGCACGAGGCATGGGCTCTTCCGCAGAGGCCATTGTGGCGGGCATCGCAGCCGCGGCCGCTTTCGCGCAGGACGACGAACTCAACCGTGATGCCGTGTTTGAGCTTGCTGCGGCCATCGAAGGCCATCCGGACAACGTGGCTCCGGCCGTGTACGGCGGGCTCACCATGTCTTGGGACATGGAAACCCCCGAAGGTGTCGGTTCCGTGCCGATTCCGGGCGGCGAACCGCTGCATAAGGGCTTCCATACCATCAACTATCGCGTTGCCGACGATCTGACCGCCGCCGTGTTCGTGCCGGATTATGAGCTGTCCACCGAAAAGGCACGCCAGGCGCTGCCGGGCCAGCTGGCGTTCAAGGATGCCGTGCACAATGTGTCTCGCGTGAGCCTGCTGCCGGCCGCCATGAATCCTGCGATGCTGGCGACTGGTCAGCGTCAGGACGTCAACGCGTTGCTGTTCGCCGCCACGCAGGATCGTCTGCATCAGCCGTATCGCGCTCCTTTGATGGAACCGTCGTGGACGCTGATCGAAAAGCTGCGTTCCCATGGTTTCGCTTCCATGGTTTCCGGCGCCGGCCCATGCGTGCTCGTGCTGCATCATGGCGACGCTCGCGAACAGCTGGAACAGCTTGCTTCCGAAGAGCTCGCTTCCGGTCATTGGCGTGTGCTGCATTTGGGCGTCGACACCAAGGGTGTGCAGGTGGAACGCGCATGAACAACTCCATTCCGCTGATTCTCGCTTCCAAATCCAAGCCTCGCCGTGACGTGCTTTTCTCGGCGGGCATTTGCCCCACGATTCGCGTATCGAACGTGGACGAGCCGGCGGCGCTCGAACGTGAGGCGGCCGCCATGGGCGTTGCCGTAAGTGATCTGAGCGTGGAACAGCGGGTGATGATTCTCGCTACGGCCAAAGCCGAAGCCGTACATCAGGCGTATCGGAACGTTGCCGCCACCGCTGCGGCGGCGCACGGCGATCGTGTGGTCGGATTTCCGCTGAAAGCCGTTGCCGAATCTTCCGAACATTCGGATAATGCTGAAAATACTGGGGATTCCGCATCTTTAGAACATCATCGTGTTACGTTGCGTGCGGACGAAGTGCAGTCCGCCTCCGATGTGAAGACCCGCGATTTTTCGGGAGTCACCATTCCTACGATCACCGAATCGATTGCTGATTTCGTTGATGGCAAGCCGAGCCTGACCCGTGCGAAAGTCGGTCCGCTGATTCTTGGCTGCGATTCCATGTTCCTGCTTGACGGCGAATGTTACGGCAAGCCGCATAGCGCTGAGGTGGCTCGGGAACGACTGCGTGCCATGCGTGGCGCCACCGGTGAATTGTGGACGGGCCATTGCCTGATCGACTTCGCCACCGGGCGTATCGCGCGAGGCGCGAGCAGGGCAACGCTGCACTTCTGCGAATATTCCGACACCGATATCGAACGGTACATCGCCACCGGAGAACCGTTGGAAGTGGCTGGTTCCTTCACGCTTGAGGGCTTCGGCGGAGCGTTCATCGACTCCATCGAAGGCGATCCGCACGGCATTATCGGCCTGAGCCTTCCGCTGGCGCGCCGTTTGGCCGCCGAGCTCGGCGTGGAATGGACCGATCTGTGGAATGTGACGCGAGCCGATCAAGAACCGAACGTCGAACACGATTCGCGAACCGGTGCCGCGAAGCCGCTTCCTCCCAAGGAAAACGTGCATCAGCCGGGTGATGGTTGGATTGATTGCGATTGCGGCCGCAAGCATTGGGGCACGAACGGCGCGTCCGGCGTGCTCTTGGCCCGCCGAAGCGAACAGACCGGCGAAGTGACGCACGTTGTCATGCAACATCGCGCGGTGTGGAGCGCGGAAGGTGGCACATGGGGCATTCCAGGAGGTGCCACCGCCGACGGTGAAAGCCCGATCGAGGGCGCGCTGCGCGAATCGTACGAGGAAGCCAACATCACGCCGGAAGATATCGACGTGGTCGGATCATACTGCGAAGACCACGGACCGTGGGCCTACACCACCGTGTTCGCTTTCGAAAAGCCGGGGCACCGCGTGGAGCCGAAGGCCAACGACGACGAAAGCATGGAAATCGAATGGGTGCCGATTGAGGAAGTCCCCAATCGTAAACTGTTGACCGCCATGCGTACCGACTGGCCGAATTTCGCTGCGCGACTCGCTCAAATGGCTGAAAAATAGCGTCTGTTAGCGCTAACCGAAGTTGCGTGTAGAATAGTCGAAAGTACCAACGGTAGTGTGCGGAAGGCGACGGAGCATGGCAGGCAAGCGCAATGCGGCAAACAAACGCCCCTCGATGTTCGAAGTGGCGAAAATGGCTGGTGTCAGCCATCAAACGGTGTCGCGCGTCATCAATCATTCCCCCGACGTGTCTGATGCCACCCGCGAAAAAGTACAGAAAGCCATCGACGCGCTTGGATACCGTCCCAGCAATTCCGCGCGTGCCCTCGCTTCGCATCGCTCCCGCACCATCGGCTTGGTTGCGGGCGGGCAACGCTTTTATGGTCCGATTTCCGCGATTTCCTCGATTGAGGCGATGGCGAGGCAGCATGGACTGTTCATGTCGGTGAGCATGGTGCACGAGGCGCTCTGCTCGCAGACGGAATTCGACGAATTGTGCTCAACGTTCGATGAGATGAACGTGGACGCGTTCATTTTCCTCACGCCGACGGATGTTATGTTTTCCGCCGCCTGCCGTGCGCAGATCACGCAGCCGCGCGTCATCGTCACCTCCACGCACGGCAGCATCAGCGTGCAGGATGGTTTGCGCTTGATGAAACCGGCCGACCGTCGCCGAGTATCCGTAGTGGGAGTGGACCAATGGTCGGCCATGGCCGACGTGATGCATTTGGTGGTCGAGCATGGGCATCGTTCCGTGCTTTATTTCGCAGGTCCGAAGGAATGGCGTGACGCCGCCACGCGTTTGATGGCATGGAATAAGCTGTGCGCGGCCAATGCGGTGAGTTCCGTCACCGTGCAATGCGAAACCTGGGAATCGACCGAAGCGTATGGCAAGATGAACCATATTCTCGAAAACATCGGTCGTACCGGCGGAAATCTGCCGACGTGCATGGTGTGTGCGAACGACAGCCAGGCGGTTGGTGTGTCTCGTGCGCTGCATGAACATGGCATGCGTATTCCGCAGGATGTGAGCTTGGTCGGTTTCGACGACATGCCCGCCATGGACAACATGTACCCGCCGCTGGCCACGGTTCGCCCGGATTTTGAACAGCTTGGCGTTGCCGCCATGCGTGAGACGCTGTTTTTGCTGGGGGAGGGCGATGAGAATTCGTTCGCCTCGTCGCAGCATGGCGTCGGCCTGATTCCCGCGAAGGTGATCGGCCGCACTTCTTTGGGCACCGCCAGCCGTCGCTGAATATTTCCTGCGATTTTTGTATTTCTTGTGATTCTCGTATCTCTTTTTGCCGCATGTGCTGCGATTGCCGGATTTCGTAATGCCGGTATATCAAGAAAATCGGCTGACGATCTGCCGGTAGTACGTTGACGATTGCGTGACACGTCGAACTTGTATAGTCGCCACTTTCTGTTTAGAATAGTGAGCGTTAACAGTGAGCGCTAACATTCCGTCGACAATGTGGTTGTGAGGCGCTCGGATGCAAGGAGTTTGAAACTATGGCGCAAGAGCAGGGACTTGACGATCGCATCGCGCTGACCGCCGAGAAAATCCGCGCTGGCAAGACGAGTCTGGGCATCGAATTCGGCTCCACCCGAATCAAGGCCGTGCTCATCGACGACACGTACACCACCATCGCAGCCGGCGACTACGGCTGGGCCAGCCACTTGGAAGACGGCCTGTGGAGCTATTCGCAGGAAGAAATCTGGACCGGGCTGCAGACCGCATACGCGGCGCTCGCCGAAGATGTCGAAAACGCTTACGGCGAAAAGCTCACCCGCGTGGGACGCATCGGCTTCTCCGCCATGATGCACGGCTACCTCGCCTTCGGCAAAGATGGCGAACTGCTGGTGCCGTTCCGCACCTGGCAGAACACCAACACTTCCGAAGCACACGAGAAGCTTTCCGAACTGTTCCAGTACAACATTCCGGAACGCTGGTCCATCGCACACCTGTACCAGGCCGTGCTCAACAACGAAGAGCACATCGGCAAGGTCGATTTCTTCACCACCCTCGCCGGCTACGTGCACTGGAAGCTCACCGGCAAGAAGGTGCTCGGCGTTGGCGACGCATCCGGCATGTTCCCGATCGACCCTACCACGCACACCTACGAAACCGAATTCATTGAGAAGTTCAATGCGATTCCGGAAGTCGCAGCCCAGCCGTGGAAGCTTGCCGACCTGCTGCCGGAACCGCTGGTTGCAGGCACTCCTGCGGGCACGCTGACCGAAGAGGGCGCCAAGCTGCTCGATCCGACAGGCACGCTGCAGCCGGGAATCACATTCGCTCCGCCGGAGGGCGATGCTGGCACCGGTATGGTGGCCACCAACTCCGTACGCGTGCGCACCGGCAACGTTTCCGCCGGCACCTCCATCTTCGCCATGGTTGTACTCGAACGCAAGCTGGAACGCCTGCACCCGGAAGTGGACCTCGTCACCACTCCGGCAGGCGATCTCGCAGGCATGAGCCACGCCAACAACTTCACCTCCGACCTCAACGCATGGGTTGGTCTGTTCGGACAGTTCGCAGCTGCAATCGGCACTCCGGTCGACGCCGGCACCCTGTATGGCACGCTGTTCCGCGCCGCCATCGCGGACGATGTTGACTCCAACTGCGGCGGACTCATCAACTACCCGTTCCGCTCCGGCGAATTCCTCGCAGGACTGCCCGAAGGCCGCCCGCTGTTCGCGCGCGGTCCGGAAGCCCGCATGAGCCTCGGCAACTTCATGCGCGCCCAGCTGTTCAGCGCATTCTCCCCGGTGAAGATCGGCATGGATGTGATGACCAAGGACGAAGGCGTTGCCGTTGACTCCCTCGTCGGCCACGGTGGCATCTTCACCACCCCGAAGGTTGCCCAGAAGATTCTCGCAGCCGCATTCGATACGCCGATCAAGGTGATGTCCACCGCAGCCGAAGGCGGCGCATGGGGCATGGCCGTGCTTGCCGACTACCTGTGGCACGCCGACCAGCCGCTCGACGAATTCCTTGACGCTCGTGTGTTCGCCGATGCCGCTTCGACCACGGAAAATCCGGATGAAGGCGATGTCGCAGGATTCGAGGAATTCTTCGATCGCTTCCGCAAGGGACTGCCGATTGAGCATGTTGCAATCGAAAGCATTCCGCTGGAAACCAAGTAAATAAATATTTTAAAAACTTATTTCAATTTGAAAGGAAATGATTATGGCTACTTTGGCTGATTATGGTCCTGAGGTTCGTGCCGAGGTCAAGCAGGTGCGCGAGGTCGTGGCGACCTTGCACGAGCAGCTGATCAAGTGGAACCTGGTGGTGTGGACGGCTGGCAACGTGTCGCAGCGTCTGCATACGGCGGATCTGATGGTGATCAAGCCGTCGGGCCTGCGTTACGAGTACCTGACGCCGTCGAGCATGGTGGTGTGCGATCTGGACGGCAACGTGGTGGACGGTTCGGAGGCTCCTTCCTCCGATACGGCGTCGCATGCGTACATCTACCGTCATATGCCGGACGTGTACGGCGTGGTGCATACGCATTCGACGTATGCGACGGCGTGGGCGGCGACGGGGCAGAACATTCCGTGTGGTCTGACGATGATGGGCGACGAGTTCGGCGGTCCTGTTCCGGTGGGTCCGTTCCGTCTGATCGGTTCCGAGGCGATCGGCGAGGGCGTGGTCGAGACGCTCAGGGAGTATCCGAAGTCTCCTGCGGTGCTGATGCAGAACCATGGTCCGTTCACCATCGGCAAGGACGCGGAGTCGGCGGTGAAGGCCGCGGCGATGACGGAGGAGGTCGCTCATACGATGTGGGCGGCGAGGCAGTTGGGTGAGATCATTCCGATTTCGGATGAGGATATCGCGAAGCTGAACGATCGTTACACCAACGTCTACGGCCAGCACTGAGCTGCAATCCTACGATTCCGTAATCCTACATAATTTCACAATCGTACGAACTCGCGCTACGCAACAGAACAACGCGAAGCGCGAGTTCGCAATCGCAATAAATAATTAAAAACTCCATAAACAACGAAGTAAAGGAACAATCACATGGCAATGGAAAACCCGTTTGAAGGCAAGGAAGTCTGGTTCGGCGTCGGATCCCAGGATCTGTACGGCGAAGAAGCGCTGCGTCAGGTGGCCGAGCAGTCCGGCGAAATCGTCGACGCGCTCAACGCAACCGGCAAGATTCCGGTCAAGGTGGTGCTTAAGCCGACCCTGAAGTCCTCCGACGGCGTCAAGGCCTTCATGGTCGAAGCCTCCGCCAACCCGAACGTCATCGGCGTGATCACCTGGTGCCACACCTTCTCCCCGGCCAAGATGTGGATCCGCGGCCTCGAAGTGCTCACCAAGCCGCTGCTGCAGCTCAACACGCAGCACCACTTCGAAATCCCGTGGGAAACCATCGACATGGACTTCATGAACCTGAACCAGGCCGCACACGGCGACCGTGAGTTCGGTTACATCCTGACCCGTCTGGGCATCAACCGCAAGATCGTGGTCGGCCACTACACCGATCCGGCCGTTGCCGAAGAAATCGGCACCTGGGCACGCGCCTGCGCCGGCTGGGATGCTTCCAACAACATGAAGGTCATGCGTTGGGGCGACAACATGCGCAACGTGGCCGTCACCGAAGGCGACAAGACCGAAGCCGAGCGCGTGTTCGGCGCATCCATCAACACTTGGGCCGTCAACGAGCTCGTCGCAGCCTACGAAGCCGTCAAGGACGATCAGGTCAAGAGCATCATCGAAGACTACAAGGTTAAGTACGACGTTGATCCGGCTCTGCTCGACGCCAAGTACGATTCCCTGTTCATCGCGGCCAAGGAAGAAGCCGCCATGGTCAACATGATGCGCGCCAATGGCTGCACCGCCGGCGTTGACAACTTCGAAGACTTGGGTGCTCTCCCGCAGCTGCCGGGCGTTGGCCCGCAGCGCTTCCCGTCCGAGTACGGCTTCGGCTTCTCCGCCGAAGGCGACTGGAAGACCGCAGTGCTCGTGCGCATCGGCGCAGTGATGGGCTACGGCCTCGAAGGTGGCGCTTCCCTCATGGAAGACTACTCCTACAACTTCACCCCGGGCAACGAGATGATCATGGGCTCCCACATGCTCGAAGTCTCCCCGTCCGTCGGCACCATCGCCAAGCCGAAGCTGGAAATCCACCCGCTCGGCATCGGTGGCAAGGCCGATCCGGTGCGCCTGGTCTTCACTGTCGCCCCGAAGAAGGACGCCGTCGTCGTGTCCATGTCTGACGTGCGCGAACGTTTCCGCCTGACCATGAACCTGGTCGACGTGGTCGAGCCGCTCGGAGAGCTCAAGCAGTTGCCGTGCGCCCGTGGCCTGTGGAAGCCGCAGCCGGACCTCAAGACCTCCGCCGAGTGCTGGCTGCGTTCCGGCGCCTCCCACCACACCTGCATGACCACCTCCGTCGGTCGCGAGGCTTGGGAAGACTTCGCCCGCATCGCCGGTGTCGAACTCGCCACCATCGACGCGAACACCAAGGCCGCAGAATTCGAGCGCGACCTTGAGATCTCCGAAATGTACCACCGCCTCAACAACCGTCACTGACATAACGGAGCGTTAACGGCACGGCAGAAGACTCGACGTACCCCTCGTACGCCTTCGCCTTCTGTCGCACCGTTACCGCACGCGTTATGCACTGACGGAACCGTCACTGATTGTCGCTTTACTGACAATGGCTGATGGAGTGTCGTTAGCCATTCTGGATTCATCACTAATCTCTGCCATATGAGCGCCGGCGGGTCGGATCGATTCCGATCACCGGCGCTCGTTTGCATTCCTTGAAAGTTGTACAGACAGAACAAAAGCGTGGGGTACGAGAGAATACAAACGTTCTCTCGTACCCCACGCTTTTATGTATTATGCGATTCAGCGCTTGCCGGAGTACAGCTGCTGATCGATCACCTGTGCGAACACGCGGTTCACTGCCGGACGCACCACTTTCAGCGACGGGGTCAGGCACTTGTTTTCCTGCGTGAACTGGGTATCCAGCACTACGAACTTACGTACGGATTCGGCGCGGGAAACGGTCGCGTTCGCCTTGTCGACGTACTTCTGGATTTCGTCGTGAACGGCGGCGGTCGCAGCCACGCGATCCAACGGCGTATCGGCAGACAGTCCAATGGAAGGCAGCCAAGCCTCCAATCCTTCCGGATCCAACGTGATCAGCGCACCGATGAACGGACGATTGTCGCCGACAACTACCACATGCTCCACAATCGGACATTTCACAATCTCCTGCTCCATCGGAATCGGAGAAACGTTCTTGCCGCCGGCGGTGATGATGATGTCCTTCTTACGGCCGGTGATCGTAATACGTCCCTCGTCGTCAATCGACGCCAAATCACCCGTTTTCAGCCACCCATCCTCGGTGAACGCTTCCGCCGTCTTCTCAGGCAGGTTGTGGTAGCCCCTGAACACGTTCGGGCCCTTCACCTGAAGTTCGCCATCATCGGAAATGCGCACAGACGATCCCGGAGCCGGTTGGCCGACAGTGCCGATCACATTGTCGGTGACGCGGGTCGCGGCGAACGGCGCAGCGGTTTCCGTCATACCGTAACCCTGAATCATCGGCAGGCCGATACCGTTGAAGAAATGCGCCAGAGACACGTCCAGAGGAGCACCACCGCATGCCACGTAGCGGATGCGCGGGCCGAGAGCGCTACGCACGGTACGGTATACGGAAGCCTCATACGAAAGATGCTGCGCGATCTGCTTGGCGGTCGGGCGTTCGCCGGCCTGCTGCATGCGCGACCAATCGCGTGCGGCTTCGGCAGCCTTGAGGAACAGGCGTCCCTTCCAACCCGTGCCGGCCTTGCGGGAGGCCGCGTTATACACCTTCTCGAACACTCGTGGTACGCCCAGCAGATATGTCGGTTCGAAGGAACGCAAATCGGGCAGCAGCGTCTTTGTGTCCGGCAGATAACCAACCACGCCGTCGTCGGAAGCAATCGACGCGTACTGGATGAACCGTGCGAAACAGTGGGCGAGCGGCAGGAAGAGAAGCAGTCGCGGATGATCTTCGAGAACGATCTCATGCAACGCCAGACTGCCTGCGCGCGTGATCGATATGAAATTGCGGTGCGAAAGCTCGGCACCCTTTGGAGCTCCCGTCGAACCGGACGTGTACACGATGGTGGCCAGATCGTCTGCATGCACCGAATCGATGCGCGCTTCCAGCTCCTCGTCGGACACGGTGACGCCCAAGCCTTCCAACGCGCCCATGGCGTTGGAATCGAGCATCAGAATGTGCTTGAGAGACGGGCAGCGGTCGATTACGGAGTCGAGACGGTCGAAGCGCTCGCGATTGTCGGCGATGGCCAGTTTCACATCCGAATCGTTGAGGATACGCTCGGCCTGCGCCGCGGAATCAGTGTCGTAGATCGGCACGTTCACCGCGCCGATGGCGGCCAGTGCGAAGTCGAGCACGCCCCACTCGTAGCGGGTGGTGGAGAAGATGGTGACGGCATCGCCCTTGTTGATGCCGAATGCGATGAGGCCTTTTGCGGCGGCGAGCACGGCATTGTGGAATTCGCCGGTAGTGACCTTCGTCCATTGGCCGGGGGCGGTTTTGTGTTCCGCGATCACGGTATCTTCGCCAGTGCGCGCTATGCGTCCAGTAAGCAGGGAATAGATGGATTCGTCGTCGCGCACCTCAACGGATTCGCCCGGGGTGGTGTACTCGGTGAGCATGAAGCGTTCTCTTTCTCGCGGTTTTTGCGTTGTTTCCGCGTATTTCTGCTTGTGATGCGTGCGGGAGCGATACAAACCGTGTGTCCGCGTTTCCTACCCCTTGCGCACCTTGCACATTCTAAGTTACGGGGCCGTAAGTCTGCATTGTGAGAAGCGACAAGAAATATTTCATCAACTTTGTATGAACTGACAAATGGTGCTATTCCGTCAAAAATCAAGTGTTTGGTGTCGCGCTGTATCCGTTCGAAAAAAGGCTTGACGTAACGGTTGCGGGGGAACCGCCATGCTTCCCATATATCCCCGAAAGGACCGTAAAACCAGCGAAATGCGAAGAAATGGTGGTGCGAGCGTTTTTTATCGAGTACACTCACGAGTGACGCAATTTACCCCTTGCGTCAGAGGGCTGCCTGCTCAACGGCGAACATCCAGCCTTTCTCTTTTCAACGTTGCTGATTTGAGGTCGATTATGGCAATTCGATTGCGACGGTTCGCTGTATGCAATGCGCCCTTGACGATTGCGAGTTGCCTTGGATAGGCTGAAAACGGTTTGCCACGCACCGGTTTTCCCGTATTGGCCTGTTGCGATTCGTTTGTTGGATGCATGGCGATTGCGCTTTGGGCCGTAGGCGAGCTGGCAACGCGAGTGCGCTCATTGGACGGAAGGTGTTTATGTTTGACAAGAGGCTGTTTTCCCTCGCTCCCGGCGTGGGGCGGTTGGTTGCGGCGAAAGTACTCTGCCAATGGGTCGGACTGCTGGCCAACGTCGTGTTCGTGGTGACGGTGGTGGTCATGCTTTCGCCGGCGCTTGCCGTGGTGGAATCGGCGTTCGATCCCATGTTCTCCATGGGTGATAGTGGCCTGATTTCCCGCCTATTCATCGGCTTTGGCTACGGCGGATTCAGTGCGGAAACATACGTCGGATGCGTGCTGGCGATCGTGGTCTGTGCGGTACTGCGTTTTCTGATGATGCGCGCAGCGGCCTATTTCGGCGCGGAAGCGGCTGAGCGTGTCAAACTCGCGTTACGTGAACAGCTTTTTAATAAAATGCTTGCGATCGGACCATCATATTCGCAACATATCAGCACTGCCGACGTGGTGCAATCTGCCGGTGAAGGCATCGAACAAATCCAAAGCTTCTTCGAATTATTCCTACCGCAACTGTTTTATGCGATTCTCGCACCGGTAACATTATTTTTTATAGTTGCGCCGATTAATATGCCGACGGCTGTTACATTGCTTGTATGCGCGCCTTTGATTGTATTGATTGTTGGCATGGTCGCAATGCGCGCAGCCCGAGTATTCAAAAAATATTGGGGAAAATACACCGACATGGGATCTGTGTTTCTTGACAATGTACAAGGTCTTGAAACGCTGAAAACTTTTGACGCGGATGCGCATGCCGCCAAGAAAATGGGCGAGCAAGCGGAACAATTCCGCGTAATGACCATGAATGTTCTGCAAATTCAGCTGCGCTCGCTCACTGCCATGGACGTCGTCGCATACGGGGGTGCCGCGGCCGGCGTGGGCGTATCGATCTGGCAGTATGCGAGTGGTGCCGCATTGCCGCTTGCCGGCGTGCTGCTGATAGTGCTTCTTTCCGCGGATTTCTTCATTCCGCTGCGCCAATTGGGGTCGTTCTTCCATGTTGCGATGAACGGCATGACTTCGACCAAGCGTATTTTCGCATTGCTTGATACGCCGATTCCTGCGCATGGGATGCAGGAAATGCCGGAATTCGGCGCTTCCGATAACGGTGTGGACGTGTGCTTTGATGACGTGTCGTTCCGATATGTGGACGTGAATACGGACGCTGCGGCGGCTGTGAGTGTGGCTGCGGATACGGCTGTGACGGCGGATATGGAAACTGGAAAAACTGGACAAATCGGGGGAAAGTCCGGTGTGGTTGGTGCTGGAAAAACAGGCATGTCGAAAGATGATGATGGTTCGGTCGTCGCATTGCATGGCGTCTCTTTCACTGCGCGGCGCGGGCAGGTGACCGCCATCGTCGGTCCGTCCGGATCCGGCAAATCCACCGCCGTCGAACTGCTCTCCGGAAATCTTTCCGGATATGAAGGATGTATGTGGCTGCAATCCGGAAACACAGGAAACAACTCGACGCAACGGTACCAAATCAACGATCTTTCCATCGAATCCCTTACGAGGGAAATCGCCATCGTGGCGGCGCAAAGCCACCTTTTTGCAGGAACGTTGCGTGACAATCTGCTGATGGCCAAGCCGGATGCCACCGAAAGCGAACTGTGGCAAGCGCTGGAAGCGGCGCATATCAGCGATTTCGTGCGTGCGCAATCGCAAGAACTTGACCTGGCCATCGAACAGGGCGCAAGCAACCTGTCTGGCGGCCAAAAACAGCGCATCGCCATTGCGCGCGCATTGCTGCGGGAGCCTGCCGTCTACATTTTCGACGAAGCCACCAGCAGCGTCGATGTGGAAAGCGAAACCCTGATTCTGCAAACCATTCGGGCGCTTGCGGATCGGGGCAAAACCGTGATCATGGTGACGCACCGTATGGCGAATGCAGCCGACGCCGACCATGTGGTGGTATTCGAACACGGGCGCGTGTCGGAACAAGGCACGCATGCGGAACTCATGCGTGCCAACGGAACATACGCCAAACTGTTCCACGCCCAACAAACCGTGGAAAACATAGGTCTACGCAATAACGCAACCCATTCCACCTCTGCATCCCACGCACTTAAAGCGTCCGATTCTGCAGAATCAGTCACGCAGCGTGCGGAAATGGGTCTCCAAGTGTCCGATTCTGCAGAAACGGACAACCAACTCACTAAAAACACCGCTCAGTTGTCCGATTCTCCCGAATCGGTCACGCAGAGTGCCGAAACTACGTCTCGAATGTCCGATTCTGCAGAAACGGACGCACAGGGTGCGAAAACGGGCGTTCGGATGTCCGATTCGGCAGAATCGGACGCGAAGACAATGCCCACGTCTCGCCTTATTGCGCGCCTGTTGAAGGAAGTTGGGCCGCAGCGCAAGTACATGATCGTTGCGTGCGTCTGCGGCACGCTCGGCCATCTCGCCGCCACTTTCCTGCCGGTGTTCGGCATCGCGGCGGCCTTCGCTGCAGTCGGCTCGCCGGTCTGGAACCTCAGCGTTCCCGCGGCGCTCGCAGCCATGGCCGTATGCGCGCTGATCCGCGGCGGCATGCGTTACGCCGAACAGTTCATGAACCATAACGTGGCGTTCCGTCTGCTTGCGTTATTCCGTGCGAAAGCCTTCGCGGCCCTGCGCCGTCTCGCCCCCGCCAAGCTTGCAGGCAAAGGCAAAGGCGACCTGATCGCACTGGTCACCACCGACGTGGAACTGCTGGAAATCTTCTTCGCACACACCATCAGCCCGGTCGTCATCGCCATCGTGACTACCGTCGTCTACGCGCTCGCGCTACTCACCCTCAGTCCGCCCCTCGCGGCGACGCTCATCATCACGCACCTCATTATCGGCGTCATACTGCCGAAACTCTTTGCATCCGCGGTGCGCGGCATCGGTCCGGAACTGCGCAAGGAGTCGTCCGCCCTCGATGACGAAATGCTTGACGACATGCGTGGCATCGGCGAAATCATCCGCTTCGGCCAAGGCGATGCCCGGCTTGCGTCCATTCAGCGTTGCACGCGCTCGCTGTGGGTCAAACGTGTGCGTCTGAGCGTGAAAAATGGCGATTTTGCAGGATTTGGCGCGGTATTGGTGATGCTGTTCACGGCGATTGCGGCTTTCCTTGCGATGACGTTGTGCACTGCGGTTTCCACTGCCGCCGATATGTCGGAAGGCCTGATGTGGATGGGTTCCGTGGGATCGAACGCCCCAGCGTTGGTTGCGGCTTTCGTGCTGCTCGCCAGCTCGTTTGGGCCGACGCTTGCGTTGAGTGCGTTGCCGGCGAATCTGACGCAAACGTTTGCTTCGGCACGCCGCCTGTTCGCGTTGATGGATGAGGCTCCCGCTGTGGTCGAGCAGGGGATCGAACGCCCGGAATATCAGGGCATGACAATGCGCGATGTCACATTCGGCTATGGATCCGGCGCCCGTATTTCCGTCGAACGCACGCCAAACGGGCGGTCGGAGCATGCGACTGGCATGAGTCCGGCACGCCCCGCGGAAGCGCAATCCTCCGGCGAACAAGGTGCCGGCATCGCCTCGCAACCGGTGCTCGACCATGTTTCACTCGATGTTTCACGGCAGGGCATTCTCGGTATTCAAGGCCCGTCCGGGCGTGGAAAATCAACGATGTTGAAACTGCTGATGCGCTACTGGGATCCGGATTCCGGCACGATTTCGCTGTCGGATGTTCCATTGCCGCAGGTTGACGCCGGATGGCGTCGGCGCGTGCAGACGATGATGGGGCAGGAGACGTATCTGTTCGACGGAACGATTCGCGAAAATCTCGCTATTGCCTGCAATGACGCCGATTTTTCGGATTCTGACAGTAATTCTGGCAGTAATTTCTGTAGTAATTCCAGCAGTAATGCTGGTGGTGATTCCGCTGATTCCTCCGATTCGGATCTCGCGCACGACATTCCCGATTCCGTATTGCGCGAAGCCCTCGCCAAGGCGTCCGCACTCGAACTGGTCGATGCGCTGCCGAACGGCTTGGATACGCGGGTCGGCGAGCTGGGTGGCCGCCTTTCGGAGGGTGAGAAGCAACGCATCGGATTGGCCCGCATGTTCCTTCGCGACGCCGATTTGGTGCTGTTCGACGAGCCGACGAGCCGTCTTGACGCCTATAACGAGTCGGTGATTCTCGGGTCGATCAATGATCTTGCCGAGCGGGGGAGCGCCGTCGTGCTGGTGTCGCACCGCGATTCCACCATGCGCATCGCTGATCGCATACTGCGTATGTAGTGCGCAATACGCGAATCCATCTGCACCCCCGTCCGCAATGTGGTCGTATGAAAATCATGCGTCATTCGTATTTCTTATAGCGTGCATCGAAAGTGCGGTCGAAAGGAGCCGTGCGCGCGAATCGAAAGCGAATGGCGCATATCAGGCAAGAAAAGCGAATGAAATTGCGGAATCGTCGGCAGAATCGAAATCGTAAGAAAATGAAACAATCATGAAAATGATAGTCAGAATTTAAGAAAAGCAACTTTTTAAGACGTGCAAATATTCAGTTCACATGATTTTGTAACGAAAAATCGTTAGTATCTGTGTCAAGAGATATCCGCTCTGCAGCAGGGTGGAATACGATTCGACGAAAGGCTGGCGATGGCCAACAACAGGAACGAACTGAACAAGAATCTGGCGCAGATGCTCAAGGGTGGCGTGATCATGGACGTCACCACCCCGGAGCAGGCGAAGATCGCACAGGACGCGGGCGCATGCGCGGTGATGGCTCTCGAGCGTATTCCGGCCGATATTCGTGCTGCCGGCGGCGTTTCCCGCATGAGCGATCCGGCCATGATCAAGGGCATTCAGGAAGCCGTGTCCATTCCGGTCATGGCAAAGGTTCGTATCGGCCATGTTGCCGAAGCCCGCATTCTGCAGGCCATCGAAATCGACTACATCGACGAATCCGAAGTGCTGAGCCCCGCCGACGACGTGTACCACATCGACAAGAACCAGTTCGACGTGCCGTTCGTGTGCGGCGCGAAGAACCTGGGCGAGGCGCTGCGCCGTATCGCCGAGGGCGCTTCCATGATCCGCACCAAGGGCGAGCCGGGCACCGGCGACGTGATCCAGGCCGTGCGCCACATGCGCACCATGAACAAGCAGATCCGCGAGCTCGTCTCCCTGCGCGACGACGAGGTGTATGAGGCCGCCAAGCAGCTGGCCGTGCCGTACGATCTCGCCAAGTATGTGCACGACAACGGTCGTCTGCCGGTCGTCAACTTCGCCGCCGGTGGCGTGGCCACTCCGGCCGATGCCGCGCTCATGATGGAACTGGGTGCCGAAGGTGTGTTCGTCGGTTCCGGCATCTTCAAGTCCGGAGACCCGGCCAAGCGTGCCGCCGCCATCGTGCAGGCCACCGCCAATTGGCAGGACGCCGACCTGCTCGCACGCCTTTCCGAGAACCTCGGCGAGGCCATGGTCGGCATCAACGAAGACGAGATCGAAACCATCATGGCCGCTCGCGGCGAGTGATTTCGCTGTGATTTCGTGCGCTGTGCGCTGCGTGCGGCTGTCGGCATGTCTGTTCGATGCGCCGCGCGCAGCCCGTTTCGCATGATTCGCGATGGTTCGGGTAAGGAGATCCGATGGTTGTTGCCGTTGAATACATTTCGAAGGAAGAATCGACTGACGTTGCCGAAGGTGCGGCTTCCGCGCAGCATGGCGTGACCGGCATCCTTGCGGTGCAAGGCGCGTTCGCCGAGCATGCGGCGATGCTGGATCGGCTTGGTGCGCCGTGGAAACTGCTGCGTGCCGCCGAGGATTTCGACGATTCGATCGACCGCGTGATTCTGCCTGGCGGCGAAAGCACCACGCAAGGCAAATTGCTGCGTTCGACCGGCTTGTTCGAGCCGATCGCCGCGCATATCGCCGCTGGAAAGCCGGTATTCGGCACCTGCGCGGGCATGATTTTGCTCGCTCGTCGTCTCGATAACGACGAGAACGTCTATTTTGGCGCGTTGGATGCGGTCGTGCGCCGCAATGCGTATGGACGTCAGCTTGGTTCGTTCGCTGCGTCCGCCGATTTCGGCGCTTCCGACGATGCGGATGCTGTGGTGGTTGCGTCGGGGGAGTCTGTCTCTTCTGCGATTTCCGCGGCTGCTGGTGAGGAGGGGGCTTCCGAGGCTTCGGATACGTCGGTGGTGCTCAAGGATTTCCCTCTGGTGTTCATTCGCGGACCGTTCGTTGCCGAGGTCGGCGAGCGGGCCACGGTCGAAACGTCGGTCGACGGCAATGTGGTCGGTTTGCGTCAGGGCAAGATTCTCGCTACGGCGTTCCACCCCGAACTGACCGACGATACCCGCATTCACGAGCTGTTCCTCAGTTTGTAGGCTTACATCGAGCGGTGCGGAGTCCGTCTCTTCGTCGTATGTGTTGTTTTGGGAGGTTTGCGATTCGCAGACCTCCTTTGTATATGTTCTTTATATGTTTTCTCTTGTGAGGTAGCTTTCTTGCGATCCATTTTTTGGTTGAGATGCGCGGACAATCGCAGATTATTGTGCAAACGATGTCATTCTGTTTGTGCGAAACGCCGATGATTTCGTTGGCGCTTCAATAGCGCACAACAGTTGCAGGGGGGGCTATCGAACCGGTTTGCTTGACACCTTGATACAACCGTGTATCATCGGAGCTAATGGTACACGGTTGTATCAGAAAGGAAACAAAGCCATCCTACCAGTCCAAACATCACCACGGGGGTATTGTTTGGCAGGTCGCGAACATACAAACATCACCAAGTGGAAAGCACGGCATGTGCATTCCGCGGCGGATGTTCCGAAACATATGCGACCGACATGCAATCAGCATGCGAAGCGGATGGCAGAAAGGGAAAAGAACATGCGCAACATGAAGAAGGCTCTCGCAGCGGTAGCAGCAGTGGCAACCCTCGCCAGCCTCGCGGCCTGCGGTGGCAGCGACGGCGGCAACGACGCCAAGGCCAACGCCGGAGACGCAGACAAGGCGGATCTCGTTTTCTGGGGCTGGGACACCGGCAACACCATGAAGGCCCTGATCGCCGACTTCGAAAAGGCCAATCCCGGAATCACCGTCAAATTCAACAACACCGGCACCGCATCCGACACCCAGACCGCACTGAGCAACGCCGTCGCGGCAGGCAAGGGTGCCCCCGACGTGGTCATGCTGGAAGACCCGACCGTCACCCAGTTCGCGGTTACCGGCGACCTCGTTGACCTCACCGCCTACGGTGTCGACAAGCTCGAAGACGACTTTTCCGCAGGCCCGTGGAGCAAGCTACAGTATGATGGCAAGCCGTATGCGCTGCCGATTGATTCCGGCCCGGAAGTCTTCTTCTACAACGATGCCGTGCTCAAGAAGGCCGGCGTCGACGGCTCCCAGATCAAGACTTGGGACGATTATTACGAGGCAGCCAAGAAGGTCAAGGCCATCGGCGCCTACATGACCAACAATTCCGGCTCCTCCATGGAATACCAGCCCTTCACCGCCCAGGCATGGCAGGCCGGTGCGCAGCCGTGGAAGGTCGATGGCGAGAACATCACCATTGACATGACCAAGGATTCCGGCATGAAGAAGTACATCGAATTCCAGCAGAAGCTCATCGACGAAGACCTCGTCGACACCAAGATCGCCAACTGGTCCGACGACTGGAACCGTGCGCTCAACGAAGGCGACATCGCCACTCTCACCATCGGCGCATGGATGCCGGTTAACCTCATGAACGGCGCTCCTGACCAGGCCGGCAACTGGCGCGTGGCCCAGCTCCCGCAGTGGAACGAAGGTGACGAGGTCTCCGCTGAAGACGGCGGCTCCGCACTCGCGGTCGTCTCCCAGTCCAAGCAGCAGGCCGCGGCCTACAAGTTCGTCGAATACTTGACCCACGGCGACGGCGCCCAGACCATGGCCGACACCGGCACCTTCCCGAGCCTGAAGAAGATCCTCTCCTCCGACTCCTTCACCGATCCGAACACTGAAGCCAACAAGAAGGTCAACGACTACTTCGGCGGCCAGAACGTGAACGAGATTCTCTCCGAAGCCGCCCAGCGCAAGGTCTCCGCCTTCCAGTACCTGCCGTACAACCCGTACGCGCAGTCCACCTTCGGCGATCAGATCTCCAAGGCCTACAGCGAGGACATCACTCTGGAGGAAGCCTTCGTCAACTACAGCAAGGCGCTCACCGATCACGGCAACCAGCAGGGCTACACCGTCACCAGCAAGGACTGACGGCGCCCAGCCGCTGCCGTGCGGCACAACGAAAAACGCGATAATGCGATCCGACATACGCAACGCACCATCGCAACCATGAAGATCGACGGCAGGTGGGAATCGTCTGACGTGACCCGCCTGCCTCACTTCGCAAAAATAATTTTAAAAACGAAATCTTACAATAGAAAAAGATTTCAAAAAAATAGCAATCCTGTAATTCAAACAATAAAAGATTTTGCGGATTAACAATTGCACATGGTTGTGCGATCAATAGAGCAAAAAGCATACAGAAAGAAGAAAGCATGTCTCAGCAAGCAGCAGTCGCGGCGGATGCGCTGCATACGCCTGCGGACCAGATTCGCGTCAACCGTCACCGTGCGGATTGGCGCGGTTGGAAGTTCATGTGGCCGTTCGCGTTGGTGTTCGTGTTCGTGTTCGTGATCCCGATCCTGTACGCGATCTACATCAGCTTCTTCCAGAAGCAGATGATCGGCGGCACGAAGTTCGTGGGAATCAGCAACTACATTCGTCTGTTCCACGACCAGCAGTTCTGGAGCTCGGTCGGCAGGGTCGCGCTGTTCACCTGCGTGCAGGTGCCGATCATGCTGTTCCTGTCGGCGGCGATGGCGCTCGCGTTGGATTCCATGAAGCTGCACGGCGCGAAGTTCTTCCGCATCTCCACGTTCCTGCCGTACGCGGTGCCGGCCGTGGTGTCGACTTTGGTGTGGGGCTTCATGTACGGCGCGAAGTACGGTCTGGTCGGCTCCCTGAACGACTGGCTGGGCACGAACCTCGACGTGCTGAGCCCGAACGTGCTGCTCGCTTCGATCGGCAACATCGTGACCTGGGAGTTCACCGGCTACAACATGCTGATCTTCTACAGCTCGCTGTCCACGATCCCGCATTCGCTGTACGAGGCCGCCTCGATCGACGGGGCGTCCGAGTGGCAGATCGTCAAGTCCATCAAGCTGCCGGAACTGAAGGGCTCGCTCGCGATCACGGTGATCTTCTCGATCATCGGCTCGTTCCAGCTGTTCAACGAGCCGAGCATCCTGCAGAACATGGTGCCGGGCAACGCGATCACCACGTACTACACGCCGAACATGTACGCGTACAACCTGAGCTTCGCGGGCAACCAGTCGAACTACGCCGCCGCCCTGGCGATCACGATGGCCGTGATCACGATGGCGATCGCGTACGCGGTGCAGCTCAACAGCATGAAGGAGCAGATGAAGTAGCGCCCGGTGGCGCGAACCATCCGCATATAGGGGAAGAAACGCTAAGGAGCATCGAAAATGAGTGACGCAACAATCGCCGCGGGCACGGAGCAGAGGCTCACCGCTCAGGAGCTCAAAGCCCAGGAGAAGGCCGCGAAAAAGACCGAGAAGGAACGCCTCAAGAGGGTCGCGCGCGACGAGAAGGCCGAGCGCAAGAGGGCTGCGAAGTCCGGCTTCGCGAACGTGGCGAACCCGCGCAGGAGCACGCTGCTGACCATCGTGTGCGCGCTGTTCGCGGTGTACTGCCTGTTCCCGTTCGTGTACCTGCTGATCAACGCCACGAAGACGCAGGCGGACTTCACGTCCACGTTCGGTCTGGGCTTCGGCCGCACGTTCGCTTTGTGGGACAACATCAAGACCGTGTTCACCTACCAGGACGGCATCTTCGGACGCTGGTTCCTGAACACGATCCTGTACGTGGTCGTGGGCGCCGGCGGCGCGACCCTGCTCGCCATCATGGGCGGGTACGGCCTGGCGAAGTTCCGTTTCCCGGGACGCAAGGCCGTGTTCGCGGTGATCATCGGCGCCATCTCGGTGCCGGGCATCGCCCTGGCCGTGCCGCAGTTCCTGCTGTTCGCCAAGCTGAACCTGACGAACACCCCGTGGGCCATGATCATCCCGAGCCTGGTGTCGACGTTCGGCCTGTACCTGATGTGGATCTTCTCCGACCAGGCCGTGCCGACCGAGCTGCTCGAAGCCGCCCGCGTGGACGGCGCCGGCGAGTTCCGCACGTTCTTCCAGGTATCCCTGCCGCTGCTCGCCCCGGGGATCGTGACGACGGCCCTGTTCACGATCGTGGCGACGTGGAACAACTACTTCCTGCCGTTGATCATGCTGAAGGATTCGAACTGGTATCCGCTCACGATCGGCCTGAACCAGTGGAAGGACCAGGCGAGCACCGCTGGCGGCCAGGCGATCCAGAACCTGGTGGTCACGGGTTCGTTGATCACGATCGTCCCGTTGGTCATCGCGTTCCTGTGCCTGCAGAAGTACTGGCAGTCCGGCCTTGCCGCAGGCGCCGTCAAGGAATGATCGCAACGGTCGCATGCTGAAATTTCGGTAAAGCGCATACCGATTTTTCGGCAATCGTCCGAAAAGAACAAAAAATAAGACCTCGGGGGTGTCATCGTGGACATCCCCGGGACCATCTCAAATATCTTAGTAAATATATATACTAGATTTTATAAAAAGATTTTACGAGAGCTTTCGAAGGGAAGCTGTCGAGCTGGCATCCTCAGCGTTATAGCGGATGCCATACGCACACAAAGGAGTAATCCATGCATCGCACGTTCAAATGGCCGGAACTGCTGACCGACAACGGCAAAGGCATCGCATACGGCGGTGATTACAATCCCGACCAGTGGTCGGAAGACGTGTGGGACGACGACGTCCGCCTCATGAAACAGGCCGGTGTCAATACCGTGGCCGTGGCCATTTTCAGCTGGGATCGCATTCAGCCGGAAGAAAACCGTTGGGATTTCGGCTGGCTTGACCGCATCATCGACAAGCTCGGCAAAGCCGGCATCGCGGTCGATCTGGCCTCCGCAACCGCCACCGCGCCGCTGTGGCTGTACGAAAAGCACCCGGAAGTGCTGCCGCAAGACAAATTCGGCCATCCCGTCAACGCGGGATCGCGCCAATCCTGGAGCCCGACAAGCCCGGTGTTCAAGGAATACGCGCTCACCCTGTGCCGCAAACTGGCCGAACGCTACGGCACCAACCCGTACGTCACCGCATGGCATATGGGCAACGAATACGGCTGGAACAACCGTTACGATTACTCCGACAACGCGCTCAATGCCTTCCGCCTGTGGTGCGAACGCAAATACGGTACCATCGAAAACCTCAACAAGGCGTGGGGCACCACCTTCTGGGGTCAGGAAATGAACGGTTTCCACGAAGTGCTCATCCCGCGTTTCATGGGCGCCGACTCCATGGTGAACCCCGGTCAAAAGCTTGATTTCGAGCGTTTCGGCAACGATATGCTGCTCGACTTCTATAAGGCCGAACGCGACGCCATCGCCGAAATCTGCCCCGACAAGCCGTTCACCACGAACTTCATGGTCTCCACCGACCAGTGCTGCATGGACTACGCCGACTGGGCCGAGGAAGTCGATTTCGTGTCGAACGACCATTACTTCCATGAGGGCGAATCGCATATCGACGAACTGTTCTGCTCCGACGCTTTGATGGATTCCCTCGCGCTCGGCAAGCCGTGGTATGTGATGGAACATTCCACTTCGGCCGTGCAGTGGAAGCCGCTCAACGCACGCAAGCGCAAGGGTGAAACCGTGCGTGACTCCATTGCGCATGTGGCCATGGGTGCCGACGCCATCAACTTCTTCCAGTGGCGTGCCTCCGCATTCGGAGCCGAATCCTTCCACTCCGCACTCGTGCCCCACGCGGGCGAAGACACCAAACTGTTCCGCCAAGTGTGCGAACTGGGCGCAGCGCTGAAAACCCTCGGCGACGCTGGCGTGCAGGGTACCGAACTGGAACAGTCCGATACGGTGATCCTGTTCAGCGCGGAATCCGAATGGGCCACACGCTCCGAAACCCTGCCGAGCATGAAGCTCAACCATTGGCATGACGTGCGCGACTGGTACCGTGCGTTCCTCAACGCCGGCACCCGTGCCGACATTGTGCCGTTGAAATACGATTGGAGCGCATACAAGACCGTCGTACTGCCGACCGTGATCATGCTCAGCGCCGAAGATACGCAGCGTTTGGCCGATTTCGCAGCTGCCGGCGGCCGTGTGGTCATCGGTTACGCAACCGGACTGATCGACGAAAACTTCCACACCTGGCTCGGCGGATACCCGGGAGCCGGAGACGGCCTGCTGCGCGAAATGCTGGGTATTCGCGGCGAGGAATTCAACATTCTCGGCGCGGAAGCCGAAGGCGAACCGTCCGAAATTCGTTTGAGCTCCGGTGCGGTCACCCGCCTGTGGCAGAACGATGTGAACGTCGACGGCGAACGCGCGCAGGTATTAGCCACCTACGAAGGTGAAGAAGCCGACGAATGGGAACTCGGCGGCACCGCCGCAATCACCCGCAATCCGTACGGTTCCGGCGAAACATACTTCGTCGGCTGCGATCTCAACGTCGCCGATCTTACGGAATTCGTGCGCGAGAATATCGTGGAAGATTCCGCAAATGTCGCCAATCCGACCGATTCCGACGTACTGCACACCGTGCGCAAGTCCGCCGACGCAACCTTCGATTTCTATCTGCCGCGCGGCAAGAAAGAAATCGCATTGCAGGGCATCGAAGGCGAACCAATCTACCTGTTCCAAGCGGAAGCAGAGGAACAGACGGGCAGCTACACCGTGCATCGCAACGGCGTACTCGTCGTAAAGCGCGCATAATTCCGCATAATTTCGCGCAATTTCGCGCAATTGATTGCGTAACACAACAATCTCACACAACCTGAGCCCGCCATTCTGAAACTCAAGAATGGCGGGCTTGCCATAACTGGTAAACTTTTTACCGGCATATTCAACAATCACGGAGACGAACATGGGCGAGTCAAAGCCGGAGCCGAAGCCGGACAAAAAACGCGTCACCCTACGAGACGTGGCCGAAGAGGCAGGCGTTTCACTCAAAACCGCATCCAACGTGATCAACCATTCCGGCCGTATGACCGACTCCACGCGAGAAAAAGTCCAGGAAGTCATCGACCGACTCGGATACCGCGTGAACGTGTCCGCGCGCAATCTCAACCGCGGCAAAACCGGTTTCATCACACTCGCCGTACCAACATTGACCGCCCCATACCTGTCGGAGCTCGCCAACCGCGTAATCGACGCGGCCCGCGGCTACGGCTACTCCGTATACGTCACCACCTACGCCGAAGGATCCGCACAAGGAGCGCAATCACTCCTGCGCAACTTCAACACCACCGTCTCGGACGGCATGATCCTGTCGATCTCCGAAGTCGAAAACCTTGAAGCGGCGGACTTGGACGTGGACTATCCGCTCGTATGCGTGGGTGCGCGTTCCACACACGGCAAAGCCGACCATGTTACCCCCGACGATATTCAGGAAGCCCGACTCGCAGCCGAATACCTGTTCGACCATGGCGCAACCCGGCTCGCGGTGGTCGGATCGCGAACCGAACCGGAGCATATCGATTCCGTGCGTGAAGCAGTGGAAGGCAATGCGCAACTGCGACTTCGCGGCGTGCTCGAAGCGTGCGCCGCGCGGGGAGCGGCATTCGATTCCCGACTGGTAATGAGCACTGGGCAGGATTGGACGATTGGTTCCGGCGCTCGCATTACGCAGCAGCTTATTGATTCCGGGATTCCATTCGACGGTATTGTGGCGTTCAATGACCAGCTTGCGTTGGGTGCGCTGTTCACTTTGGCTGCGAACGGCATTTCCGTGCCTGAACAGATGCAGGTGATCGGCTTCGACAATATTGAAGAAGCCGCATATTTCCAGCCTCCGCTGACCACCATGGATTCTTGTCTCGACTGGATTGCGCCGACTGCGGTCAGCCGCATTCTCGACCGGATCGACGGCACGCGTGTGCTGGAGCCGAGTTACATCACCACCCAGTCGCACGTGATCGCCCGTGCCACCACGCGCGTGTAGCTCGCCGTTGGTTTCGTGCCGTCGCCCTTCGAGCCATCGGTTTCGTACCGTTGTCCTTCGTGCTGTTGATTTCGCGCTATCGCCCTTTGTGCTGTTGATTTCGTATCGTTGGCTTCGCGACGCAGCTCGCGATGTTTGTGCAGACCCGAATCAACCTCGGTGTTCCGGCAATTCCTGCGCGGGCAGCTGCGCCGGTCGACTGGCGGACACCGAAATGGGACCCACATCAGGAACGACCGGAGAGCGTGAGAATTACAAGAATCACGTTAAGTGCGACAATCAGCGAAACAACTACCATATTGATCGCGAATTTCACCGGACCATCCACATAATCGCCCATTAATGATCGATCGTGAGTGTATTTCATCAGCGGAATAATCGCAAATGGAATGCCGATCGACAGCACAACTTGCCCTATGATCAGCGCTTCCGTCGGATTCTTAGCAAACCACAACACCACCAACGCCGGTACGAGCGTCACCACGCGGCATGCCCACATCGGCGCTTTGATCCGCAGCAGTCCATGCATGATTTCGGCGCCCGCATATGTGCCGACCGACGTGGAACTCAGGCTGGAAGCCAGCAGTCCGACCGAGAAAATCGTGCCGATCACCGGACCTAGCACATGCTGAATGGCCTGTTGCGCACCCTCGATCGTATCCGTGCCGGTCATGCCATGCAATGAATTCGCCGCAAGAATCAATAGTGCAAGATTCACCGATCCAGCAAGTAATAATGCCCAGAACACGTCTATTTTGCTTCCGTGTAGCAGGGTCTTTACGCTCGGTTTGGGCTCTCCTGGCACGTAATGGTCGTTCACCAGCGTGGAATGCAGGTAAATCGCGTGCGGCATCACCGTGGCGCCCAGCATGGAAGTTGCCATCAATACCGTTTCGGTTCCTTTGAAATGCGGAACAAGACCTTGTAAAACTTGCGCAGGATTTGGTGGATCAATAAAAAGGCCTGCAATAAATCCAAAAGTAATCACCAGCAGCAATGCAATAATTAGCTTTTCAAAAATATGATGCGTGGCACTCTTTTGAAAAATAAGCAAGACCGTAGAAATAATGCCGATTATGCACCCACCAATAAAAAGCGGAAGTCCAAATAATAATTTCAGTGCGATTGCGCCGCCGATTACTTCCGCAAGATCAGTCGCTATTGCAATGACTTCCGCTTGCATGAAAAACATGAATCGACCGCCGTCGCCAAGTCGTTCTCCCAGGATTTCGGGAAGACTTTTTCCGGTGACGATACCAAGTTTTGCGGACTGATATTGAATGAGCACGCTCATACAATTGGCGAGTACCAGCACCCACACCAGCAGATATCCGTACCTCGCGCCGGATGTGATATTCGCCGCCACATTGCCGGGATCCACGTAGGCGACGGCCGCCACAAAAGCAGGTCCAAGCATGCCGGCAAGCGCGTGCCCGTGGCGGGAAGAGAAATCGTGATTCGCCCGTGCCGTTTCCCAGCATTCCACGCCATCCGTCGCACCAGCATTGACCATGCCTCCCATGCCGTCCATATCGTTCGCGTCGTCTGTACTGTTCATGTTCGTCGCCCTCTTATCCGAGCAATGTTATAGCGCACGAGACTGCGCGGTTATGTTACGTACGCGCATATCATCTGTCGGCATATGCGCGACTCATGCAACGGCGCGTCCGAACCGTTCCAAGACGCAATGCGAGGCATGTGCCACGAAATATGGCCGAATTGCGGCGACCTGCGGCTAAGCTGGAACAAGCATGAGAACGGTTGAGAATAATCGCCTGAAACACAGCCTTCGAAAGGACAACGCATGGAAACTTTCCATACCCCCATGGTCACATTGAACGACGGCAATCTGATTCCGCAAATCGGCTTGGGCGTGCTGCGCATCGACGATGAGGGCGTTACCTCCGTAGTGGAGAGTGCGCTGGAAGCCGGCTACCGTCATATCGACGGCGCGGCGGGGTACAACAATGAGGCCGGCGTGGGGCGCGCGCTGAACAATGCGGGATTCACGGAAGGTGAGCAGCGCAAAAACCTGTGGGTTACGACGAAACTGCGCGATTCCGAGCAGGGGTATGACAGCGCACGCAAGGCGTTCGACCGCCAGCTTGGCTTGCTGCAGCTCGATTATGTCGACATGTACATGCTGCATTGGCCCACCCCGTTCGACTGGCGTTCCAGCGAAACGTGGAAGGCGTTCCAGGAATTCCGCGCGGAGGGACGCGTGCGCACGCTGGGTGTGTGCAATTTCCTGCCCGAGCATCTCGACCGCTTGCATGAGGAGACCGGCGAATATCCTGCCGTCAACCAGATTGAGCTGCATCCGACCTGGCAGCAGCGCGAGGTCGTGGACTATTGCAAGGCGCACGGCATTGCCGTGGAAGCATATTCGCCGATGGCTCGCGGTGCTGATTTGAGCGCCGGAAACGGTGCGATTGAGCGCATCGCAGCGGAGCATGGGGTTACCCCTGCGCAGGTGATTCTGCGTTGGCATATCGAAAATGGCACGATCATCATCCCCAAGTCGGTGCATGCGGATCGGCAGAAGCAGAATCTCGATTTGTTTGGATTCGTGCTCACCCCTGAAGAACATGCCGCGATCGACGCGCTTGACGGTCCGACGCGCGCCGGACATGATCCGATGACGTTCACGTACGCCTGATACTCCGTAATTCCGTAATTTCGTATTATTTTTAATAATTATGCCTCGAAAGAATAATCGTAATTCTTATAATTATCGGAATATTGAACGCGACGTGCGTGATATCCAGCGGGCCGGCAAACGTTTCAAAAAAAGTTGGATCAACGCCGACGGTCCGCTGGAACGTATTCTTATTTTGCTGGTAGTCGTTGCGGTAATCGGCGTCACTATCGGCATGCTGCTGCCGAAAGTCAATCCGACCGTAGGCGAAATCACCGGCGAGTACACGGCAACCGGCACAGCTGCGGAAACGTTGGAAAAACTTACCGTCGACGACAATCCCAGCAAGGCCGGATATGATCGCGATGCGTTCGGATTCCGCGAAACCGACGACGATGGCAACGGTTGCGACGTGCGCGAAGACGTGCTCGCGCGCGATCTGACGGACGTGCAATATAAGAACGGCCGTAGCTGCCAGGTTGCGTCGGGCACGCTTGACGATCCGTATACCGGTCAGACCATCCAATTCGTACGTGGAGTGAAAACGTCTTCGGCGGTGCAGATCGATCATGTGGTCGCGTTGGAAAATGCGTGGCAGTCGGGCGCGAACACGTGGGATCATGCGAAGCTGTACCAATTCGGCAACGACATGTACAATCTGCTGGCCGTGGATGGGCCCGCGAATCAGCAGAAGGGTTCCGCTTCGGCCGCATACTGGCTGCCGACGAACAGTGAATACCGTTGCGATTACGTGGCCCGGCAGATTGGCGTGAAAGACAAGTACGGGCTGACTGTCACTTCGCAGGAAAAGCGGGCGATGCTTTCCGTATTGCACGGTTGCCCAGCGCAGGAATTGCCGGAAAGCTGAAGCTGCTCATTTAGGCGCGGATATTTGCGGGTGCTGGCTGGGAACGGTCGTACTTGTAGACGGTGAACGTTCCTTTGTTGAATCGTTTGGTTTCGTACAGCGCCAAGTCGGCCTGTGCGACGCATTGGTCGAAATCCACGCTTCCGATCGCGTCTCCATCGGCGCGCCCCGTGCCAAGGCTGGCACCGTCAGCGGCTGCAATGCGGCACACGCCTACGCTGCAATGCACGTCTTGCCCGTGCTGTTCCGAGGTGCGTGCCAACTGTTGGAAGAACATGCCCAGCGTGGTTTCAAGCACCTGTTCGCTGGCGGTGTTGCGAATAAGCGCCAAGAATTCGTCACCGCCATATCGGCAGATAATGTCATCTTGCCGGTAGATGTGCCGAAGTTGGGATGCGACCTCGCGGATCCAGAAATCGCCGACCGTGTGTCCGTATGTGTCGTTGATGGTTTTGAAATCGTCGATGTCGACGAACATCAGCATCGCTTCGTCGTGCGAATCCATGCGGTCGAAATATTTGCGCATGTGTTTCCATCCCGCTTCCTTGTTCAGCAAACCGGTCATGCCGTCATGTTCGGCTTCGTACCGTGCTTTTTCGTAGGCGGCCTGTTGCGAGTGGAATCGCATGTTCATTTCCACGGTGTCCATGACGAACATAATCTGTGTGGAGATCACGATCGCCAAACATTGCAATGAAAAACTGTATGCCAGTGCTTGGTAGATGGTCGCCAATACTGGTAGCACGAAGAACGACATCATGGAAAGGAAAATAATGCGATCAAGATTCTTGCGATATGAGATCAACATGAAGAGGCATAATGCGATTCCCAAGACCGCAATTGCCTGCGAAAGAAGATAGAAATTACCGCGATGGTAAAGATTGTGGTCATCGAAATAGTAGAAAAGACCAGTGAATTGTGTGATGATAAGTAAGAGAATTCCAATTACGGATAATGCGTAGACAGCACGCAATGCGGCTGGTTTGCGATGCTGATGTTTGCTCACTGTCAACCAAACATAGGTTGCGAAGAAACTCATGAAAATATAGTTGATGCAGAATACTGAGAAATTGCTTATGCGAACCATATAGTATGCGGTTTCGTCTGCATCTACGCGAAAATACCAGCTGAGCGCGTCGGTTCCAAGAAGAAGCATGCAGGCGATCTGCATGAGTATTTTGATGCGAGTTCGTCTGGTTTTGTGTGGGGTTGCAATGAAAATTCCGCATGCGCAAATCAGGCATATGAAAATACCCCCACAACTCCATGCAGATGTGGAACATGGCCCTGACTGTCATTATCCTCCACCCCCCCCTCTCTCTCGACGCTGCCTGCGTCGAAAACTTGCCTACCTCTTTCGTGTGCCATGATACCTCTAAATAGGGGAGCGTTACCCCGAAATGACAAAAACAGGAATCCGCAGGCGAATATCCATGCCTCTGTCATACGGGCTATCATATAGTTTGTGCGTTTGAATGTGGAGAAGGTGATTGATGTCAGCGAAGCGGAGCATGTCTCGAGCGCTTACTCGAGAGGAATCGTATCAGGACGGTCATTTAACGCGCACGGCGTTTATTTCCATTGCGATTCTTACATTTATTACGTTCGTCGGTAATTTCACGCAATTGCAGTTGAGCGCCGCGTTGCCGACGATCGTCAGTGATTTTGGTATTTCCGTTACGACCGGTCAGTGGCTGACGTCGATTTTCCAGCTGGTCATGGGCGTGATGGTGCCGCTTACGGCATACCTTACGAGACGTTTTTCGACGCGCGAAATCGTGCTTGTTTCCATGGTTGTGTTCACGATCGGTTCACTGTTCGCTTGGCTTGGTCCAACTTTTTTGATGGTGCTGATCGGGCGTTTGCTTGAGGCGGTTGGCACGGGTGTGATGTGGCCGGTGTTGCAGATCACGGTGTTTTCGATTTATCCGCTGTCTCGCCGTGGTTTCGCAATGGGTACGGTTGGCATGGCGATGAGCGTGGCTCCGGCGATCGGCCCGACGCTTGGCGGTGTGCAGACGGACTTGAACGGTTGGCGTTCAATTTTCCTCACGTTGACCATTATCGGCGTGATTTCGCTGCTTCTTGCCTATTTTGGATTGCATAATTTCGGTGAGAACGATAAAACCGCGAAGGCTGACTTTTTTTCCGTTGGACTGTCTATTTTCGGTTTCGGCGGGCTAATGTTCGGCTTTACGAATATTGAATCGTATTCGTTTGTAAATCCTATGGTTTGGCTGCCAATGGTGATTGGCGTTGTGGGAATTATTTGGTTTGTGCTCCGCCAGATTCATGGCGCGCGCAGGCAGATTGAAAATCCTGAAGCGCAGCCGCCACTGTTGAATTTGAGCGTGTTGAAGAATCGTAGTTTTACTGTTGGCACGATCACGGCCGCGCTCTCGTTCTTCGCGTTCAGTTCGATTATGGTGATCATGCCCCTGTACATTCAGGATTGCCGTGGCTATTCTGCTGCGATTAGCGGCCTGGTGATGCTTCCGGGTGCTTTGGGCCAGTGCATTTCGCAGTTTTTCGGTGGTAAGGTGCTTGACCGTTTCGGAGCACGCCCGGTGGCGTTGATCGGCACGATTACCTTGTGTTTCGGCACGGTCATGATGAGTTTGATTTCCATGACTTCGTGGATTTGGTGGGTGTCGATTTGGCAGTTTGTGCGCCAGATCGGCATGGGTTTCGTGTTGATGCCGATCACCACATGGTCACTGAATTGTTTGGAACCGGAAGAGGTGAGCGCCGGATCCGCGGTGACGAATACGGTTCGTCAGATTGCGGGCGCGATTGGCGCTCCGGTGTTGGTGATTTTGATGGAGACGTTCACGTCTCTTCGTTGGACTGCGCTTGGTGGCACAAAAGCCGTGTATGCGGCTGCCAACGTGTTCGGCATTCAGTGGGCGCTTCGTATCAGTGCAGCAATCTGCTTCGTGATGGTGCTGATGGTGTTCTTCGGCGTGCGCGGCCAGGGTGCCGGTTCCACGCATGAAACCGTGCAACGCGCCCTCAACCGTAGGCGTGCCGCCTGACCGTGCATGCTGCGACGGCTACTCCTCTTCGTTGGGCTTGTATTCCACTACGCTGAGGGCCACCACGCCTGCGCTGGTGTGCACGAACACATTGGCGCTCCCGCCTACGGCTTCCAAGCCTTCCACCAAGTGTGAGATCGGCTCGGAATCGAGCACTGGCAGCACTTGCGCCACGCCGTCTGCGTCGGTGACGGTGAGCGTATCGTCCAAATATCCGGAGGCGAGCGTTTCGTCGATGGCGCTTTCGAATTCGGCCAGCTTGCTGATTTCCTCTTCGGCGGCCTTGTTTGCGGCCACTTCCACAGCTTGCGCCACTTCTTCTCGCATTGCTTCTTCGCTCATGATTGCCTCTTTTGTTAAGCACCGTTTTGCAACCTATAGATTATCGGATGAACGTATCAGAACGATTCCAAATGCCGGAAAGTGTCCATATAGTGGCACTTTTGTGAAAGCATCACCCTCAATGCATGCGGGAAACATATGCGGGGATGAACGCGGGTAGCGTTCACGAGAAGAGATGTTGTGAGAGATGTTGTGAAAAACGATGCGTAAGACTATCGGTTGCAACATGTGATTGCATACGATTGCGGATTGCGCGGAATAGGAAGTGAAACGGGAAGATGGAATGGGAGAGGAGTGCGCATGACTCGACTTGGCGATGTCCAACGAAGTGAGACGCGTCGTGAAACGCGCGCTTCACTGCTTACGGCGTTGCTGTGGTTCGCATCCGCCGTCATCGTGTTCGCGATGCTTCTGCGCATGCTGCCGAACAGTCTCGATGGTAAACGGTACGTGCCTTTGATTGTCGCACTCATGCCTTGGCTTGGCTTGCTTTCCGTGATTATCGCAATTATTGCAACAGTTTTTCGCACTGTCGGCAAACGAAAACTTTTAGTCGCGTTAAGCGTATTGTGCGTGATCATCCAGATTATCTGGCATTGGGGGTATGTCGTTCCGACCAATGATCGTGCCATACAACCTTCTGCAACAGTGCGTGTCATGACGTTCAATACGAAGCAAGGTTGTGCCGATGCGCAGCAAATCGTGCGAACAATCCAAAGCGAGCATGTTGAAATTCTTGCAATGCAGGAAGTTTCATCAGGATTATTAGATCGGTTGCATGATGCTGGAATTGAGGATCATCTTCCGTATTCCGTTTCCGCGCAACTCACTTGGCACGACAATGGCGGTGTGAACGTACTGTATAGTGCGCATCCTCTGCAGGAAACAACGCAGGATCTCATTCCTATTGAATCCAGTAGTATTCCTGCCGCGACAGTTGATTTCAATGGCAGAAAAGTACGATTTGGGTCGGTTCATCCGTTTTCTCCACGACCAAGCAATCAGGGATTATGGAATAAAAGTTTGGATTCCATAGCGCAATTACAGCATTACGATAATGGGGAATCGTATGTGCTGATGGGGGATTTTAATTCCACGTGGGATCATGCAAGCTTCAGATATTTGTTGGGCGATCGCTTTACGGATGCGGGGGAGAGTGCCGGCGAGGGATTGCATATGACGTATCCTTCGGTATTCCCTATCGCTGAAATCGACCATATCATCTACGACAAGGGTGTGTACGCCAGAAATTTGGAAACCAAGCGGATTCAAGGTTCCGACCACAAGGCATTATTGGCGACGTTGGAACTTCAGTAATGCTGCCGTCGCGGGTCATGCTTGAGTTGTAGCAATACTGGTTTGCAGGTCACGTTTAGGTTGCATCAGTTCTTGCGTTACCGGCAACATTTGGGTAGTAACACCGCCGTTATTGCCCCGTTTTTGCTCCGTAAGTTTCATCGACTCCCCCTACTATTACACTGGGGAATCCGAAGTGCTTGCAAACAATTAGGGAGCGAAACGGAATATGAACGGCGCGTCTGATCAGCCTGAAGAATTCGGCGTCCAGCCTGAGCAAGGCCGTCAGGAGGAGCCGCAGTCTAATGCCGATTCAACCTCCGACGCAACCGCCAGTCCAGAAGATTCCACTTCCAGCGCCCCGCATTCCCGCCGCGTGCGCCGCCGTATGAGCGCCGAGCATATTCGCCAAATCAAGCGCAAACGTCGCCGTCGCAAGATCCTAATCGGCGTGCTTGTGGTAGTCGCAGCCCTCGCCGTTTTCGCCGGCGCATTCGTATGGTCTGCGCTGCACGTGAAAAACGAGCTGCAGCAGGCGGTGTCGAGTGCTCAAGGCTTGCAGCAGACCATCTCCGAAGCGGACACGTCCAAGCTTGAGAAGCAGACAACCGCGTTCTCCGATCACGTAAGCAAGGCCTACAAGCAAACCTCTTCGCCGCTGTGGCAGGTGGCGTCGGTCGTGCCGTATGTGGGCAATGACATTTCCGCCGTACGCACCACGGTGGCCGCCATGGAGAATATTTCGTCGCAGGCGTTGCCGCAACTGGTGAAAGTCGCCGAAAATGTTGATCTGAACAGTATTCACGTGGAAAACGGCACGATCGAAATTTCCGGATTGGAAGCGTCTCAGCAGCCGCTCCAAATCGCGGACGATACGATCGACAAGGCCACGCGGGAAGTGAAAACCGTGAAAACCCCGCATATCGCGCAGATCGCGGACGCCCTGAAAACCGCGGAAACGTATTGCGAAAAACTTGACAGCATGGTGCATTCCTTGAATTCCATCGTGCAGGTGCTGCCCAGCATGTTGGGTACGGAAAGCCATGCGAATGATGCTCCGCGCAATTATCTGATCCTTGCGCAAACGAATGCGGAGGTACGCCCTTCCGGCGGTCTTACGGGATCGCTCGGCCTGGTCACGGTGCAAGGCGGTCACGTGAGCTTGCAGCCGTTCGTTTCCGATTCGGAAATTCAGAATGCCGATGAGCCGGTTGTGGATTTGACCGCCGAGGAACGTTTGCTGTTCACCGACAAGCTTGGCAAGGATATTCGCGACGTGAATTTCACTCCTGATTTTCCGCGTACCGGCGAGATTGTGAGCGCCATGTGGGCTCGCCAGTACGGTGTTGCGGTTGATGGTGTGATCGCCATTGATCCGCTGTTCCTGCAGAACATGCTGGCTGTGACCGGTGGCGTTGCCATGCCTGACGGTTCGACGTTGGATGGCACGAATACTGCCCAAACGTTGCTGCATGACGTGTATGCGCGCATGGCTCCGCAGGAGACGGACGAGTATTTCGCGGTTGCCGCGCAGGCCGCGTTCGACCATATCATGCAGAATGTGGACGATTTCAAATCGTATGTCAAGGCGCTTTCCACGTCTGTTGAGCAGGGGCATGTGATGGTGTGGAGTGCGCATGAGGATGAGCAGGATCTGATTGCCGATTCCGCGATTTCCGGCAAATTGATTACGGAAGGTGCAAAACCGCAGGTCGGCGTGTATATTTCCGACGAAACCGAGTCGAAAATGGACTGGTATTTGCATCGCGAAGTGACCACTGAATTCCAGAAGGTCGCGCGAAACGGCGCGAACCAGTATACGGTGCATATCAAGTTGCAGAACACCATGACGGCGGAGGAAGCGGCTTCCGAAGCTGACTATGTGACCGGTGCCGGAAATATCGTTCCGAAAGGCCAGATCAAGACGGCATTGTTCATTTACGCGCCTGCGAACGGTCGTTTGGTGGATTGGGAATTCCAGAATGCCGACGATTACAAGGGTGTGACTTTGCACGATGGCCTGACCGTGGGCGTGGGTGATGTGACCTTGCAGCCCGGCGAATCCTATGAGATCACCGTGCATGTGCAGTCCGCTCCAGATACGGATGAGCCGCTCACCCTCCGCCAGACCCCGCTGATTGAAGGCCGCTAGACAGTTCCGTAGGCAACCTAAGCAGCTAAGCAAGCGGCTCTAGACAAGCCATCTTGCAACAGGGGAGTATGGGGGAATATGTGGGTATATGCGCATGTAGCCTCACGTTCACGGAACGGACGTCAACTTTTCATCCGTTCTTGCCGCGCGTTTCGCGGTATCGCGTCAAAAGCAAGTTTCCAATAGTCATTTAACCGCAAAAGCGAGTTGGAGATCTACTCTGTTAACAGGGCTTATGATACTATCTCTTCATGGAGGGAAGCCCCCTTCTTTTCGGGTGGGGGTAGTTAGTAGAGGGAGGAGTCATGCAAGGCGGTTTCCGCAGCTCTGAGCAGGGTTCGGATCAAGTAGTGAGAACCCAGGAAATCCATATCGTCTCTTCTAACTCTCGTCACCAGGATCAGAAGCAGGAGCGACATCAGTCTCAAGACAACAGCCCTCAGTTTGAGCCGATGATGTTTTCGAACACGCCATTTTCCGTTGGTGAAGATGGAAAGCGCAAGGGCAGGCGGAATCAGGTTGTGCCCGCATGGCGTTATTCTTTTGTCGTCTGCTTGGTGATGGTCGATCTTGCGGTCATGCTGATTTCGCTATCCATCAGTCTTTGGGCCAACGATGCCGCATATAATGCCATCAATGGGGCCATGCCGTTCTGGCTGTTCCTCATCTGCTTCAGCCTCATCTGGGTGTTGAGCCTCACCTTTGCCGGAACGTATCATCGCCATGTGATGGCGGAAGGCTACGAGCTGTATGCGAAAATCATCAACGCGTCGCTGCTCACCATCATCACTTACTGCTCGCTTGCTTTTATTTTCAATCTTTCCTTGCCGAGAACCGCGCTTATCGTCGCCCCGATCATTGCATTCTTCCTAGAAGTCATCGCCCGTTGGCAGATGCGTCAGTGGCAGCATCGCAGCCGTCAGAAGGGCGCCTGTAAGTATAAGACCGTGGTGATTGGTTCTTCCGACGGTATCAATTGTGCGTTGCGCACCATGCGGGACTACTCCAATTGGGGGTATTCGCCGATTGCCGTGTGTCCGATCGAAGCTGACGACAATGAGAAAGACGCTTATGTGGTCACGTCGTTCGAGCCTGATCCTTCCATTGAAGGTGCCGACAAGCTGAAGGTGATTCCGTTCAATGCCGCTTTCCCGCGTACGTGCGAAAGCTTGGGTGCGCAGGAAGTGTATGTTGCCGACGTGCTGTCCCGCGATTCCGAAATGCTGCATGGCATTTCCCTTGCGGTCGAGTCGCTTGGCATGGAGCTTGCGTTGGCTGTTTCCTTGGCTGACGTGAGCGGCCACCGCCTGTACTTGCGTAATACGGCCGAACAGCCGGTATTGCTGGCCAGTTTGCCGCAGTATACGAATACGACGTACGTGATTAAACGCCTGCTGGATATTGTTGGTTCGGCTTTCGCGCTGCTGATTTCCTCGCCGCTGATGTTGGGTACGGCGATCGCCATCAAGCTTGATGACGGTGGTTCGATTTTCTTCTCGCAGCAGCGTATCGGTTTGCATGGCAAGCCGTTTACCATGTATAAATTCCGTTCCATGGTCACCAATGCGGAAGAATTGAAGAAGAAACTTGCCGAAGAAAATGGACAGACCGATCGTTTCATCTTCAAAATGAAGGATGATCCGAGAATTACGAAGGTCGGTCGTTTTATTCGTAAGACTTCGTTGGATGAATTCCCCCAGTTCTTCAACGTTTTGAAGGGCGACATGTCTTTGGTTGGTCCTCGCCCGGCTTTGCCGGAAGAGGTTGCTCGCTATGGTTCCCTTTATTCCGCGCGACTGCTGGTTAAGCCTGGTATTACCGGTCCGTGGCAGGTTTCCGGCCGTTCGGATCTTTCGCAGGAGCAGAGCGAATATTTGGACGTTTCCTATATCGAAAATTGGTCCATTGCAGGCGATCTTGCGATTCTCGCAAAAACCGTGCTCGTGGTCTTCCGCGGCACCGGATCTTACTAAATTCCGCAGTACTTTTCGCACGAATCGTCGTGCAAATCAGAGCGCTCCCTCCCGGAGCGCTCTTTTGCTTTCCCACGTGGTGCAGATGGGAAATGTGTTTTTGTGTGGTTGCGACCTCGCTTGTTTGATTGTGGGCTCGCTTGTTTCTTGATGGGAAACAATTATTCGTCATATGTATATTTTGCAGTTATTGGGATACGTTTATTCGTGTGAGGAATATTGTGATACTCATGTGAAACAGTTTTAACTTATGTGATGAGGTCCACTATAACTAAAGATTGTCTTTTGATATATCTCATATAAGATTTGGATTTTCAAAATATGTAATTTGCTTTCCTTTGCGCATTGTGAGATAATTAATGCAGCATGGCGCCATGATTTCTGTAACGTCATCCCTCACAGCTGAGGGTGGTCCCACGCACTTCGGTGCGGATTGAAATATGCAATAGAACCTATAAAAGGAAATAATCATGCGTAGTCATGAGAAGCGGGTGAATGTGTGCCCGCGAACGCAAGGTAAGTATTTGGTTTCGGTGGTGCTGACCGCTGTTTTCGCGATTGCGTCGCTGTTTGGAACGCTGCTGTTCTCTGCCGATGCAGTTGCCGATGTCGCCGAATCTCAGGCGGTCGCGCAAGTGGGCAACGCAACCTACGCGAGCGTACAGGAGGCGATCGGTCGAACAACGTTGAAGAACACGACGGTCACATTGCTAGCCGACGTGACGGAAAGCGTTACGATTACGCCACCGAAAGGCGTACGAAACGTAACGTTTGACCTGAACGGGCATACGCTGCAAGCCGCTGAATCCGGTGGAGCTGCTGGGTTTGCTACGATCACTGTGCCTGCGAACATGCAGCTCACCATTGTCGGACCGGGAACGGTTGCGGGCGGAACACAGCCTGCAGTCGATTGCCGTGGCGTATTGCGCGTGGAGGGTGGCACGTTCACCTCGGATGCAACGTTGATGCGGTTTGCCGAAACGGATGAAACTTCCGCGCAAGGCAGTTTTTCGGGCGGAACATTCACCGCACCGACGCTTTTCAACCTGCTGGATGACGCTAAAAATCTTGGCTATGTGACTGTTCGCGGTGGCGAATACCGGGGCATGATTCCAGCTGGACTGAACACGCTCGCCTTGTTGAGCGGCTCGTTCTCCGACTTGTCGAATCTTGCGCCGTACTTGGCTGACTCGCTTGGGCTGATTCCAGGCGGCACTAGCGGTGATGGTATGGGTGACGGAATGTTCCATGTCGGCGATCTGGCGATCTCCAGCAAGCAGACTTCGGTGGAATTGGATCCCGCGAGCGGCCTTCAGCAGCTGAGTGCCGACGACCTACTAGAGTTGACGGAAACACAACTGAACGGCATCGCCGACTACCGTCTTGTGGTGGATAGTGACCAGTTGCAGGCGTTGAACGATCAGATCGATCGCGCAATGCAGGCGGTTGAGAAGAGGAAAGCCTTCGAAGCCGTGAGCCAGAACATCACCATCACCGCCGTGCGCAATGGTGCGGATGATGTTATAGATACAAACTCGAGTGGGGGAGCGGGCCCACAGTTGCGCACCTCCGACCATGATGGCATAAGCGCACAAGTGGCGGTAACCATCAAAGCCGTCGCCGAGCCAGAAAAACCAGAAGAACCTGGCAAACCCGGTGATCCAGAAAAGCCAGAGAAGCCGGAAATGCCTCGCTCCGGATCCGCAGTCCAGGCGCTCGCCATCATCTCGCTGCTGCTGGTGATCGCTTCCGCAATCTGCGCATACGCAACGGTCCATCTGCAGTCGTCGCGTCTGCACAACTAGTATTTTCCGCCCTTTTCTCGGGTTGTGCAGACATGGAACGCGACTTGTGTGGACGGACTATGGTTGGCCGCACAAGTCGCGTTCGAATCTTGACATTGACATTGTTCCGCAGGAAAGCGCTCCCTACGATGATCTAGTTATGAGTGTTTCGGCTGTGTGCGATGGGAGATGTATTGCACGGAGCAAAGAGTTTTTCATCAATGTGGAGTGAGATTGGGCAGTGCGGAACTGTTTGGACGCTTACTATGTGAAACACGCCGAAGTCGAAAAACAGCCATTTTTCGTATAAATTAACCATTTGTGATAAAGCTGGGCGGTGTCCAGTTCGCAAAGGTCGTCTTTCTTCTTGGAAAGACGACCTTTGTGCTTTGATTGGAGTCTTCATGCATAAACCTTTTACCACGATCGAAGATCAAATCGCTCTTCTCAATTCACGAGGACTTCAAACGGATTCTAGGACATTATGGATTCTTGAGCGCGAAGGATATTACGCGACTGTCAATGGATACAAAAAACCGTTTCTCGATAATCAAGCGCGAAAAAAGATGAAGAAGACAAATATCGCGAAGGATCCTCATACAATGACTTGTATAAGCTGTACCTGTTTGATAGGCAGCTCCGTTTTCTCCTTTTCGGAATGATCACGATTGCTGAGGCGATTCTGAAAACAGTCTGCGCATACGAATTCACCAAGGCAAATCCGGCTGAGAAGAACCCCTACCTTAATATCGACAATTATGCTCGTACCGGCCAAGCTCATGAAAAGGCAAGTCAGCTCATTCCGCGATTGCAAAAGATACTTACTGACAACAGTGATTGCGAGAGAAAAGGCAGAAAAGAATATCTCGTTCATTGCCTCAATGAGCACGATGGAGAGGTGCCGTTGTGGGTTTTGACCAATGATCTAACTTTGGGACAAATATATTGGTTCTTTCAGTCTCAAAATATATTGATTCGCGGTTCAATTGCTAGGAGTTTCACAGTTCTGTATGGAGATTCGCACAGGCATAAGACGGAAATCGATGCACAACGTATCGATAAGATATATCGCAGAATGAAAGATTTTCGTAATATTTGCGCGCACGATGAACGTCTTTATTGTGCGCATCCGCATGATTCCAACAATACGGTTTTCCAGCTTGTTAAGGATTTACGTTTCGTAATCGACAAAAAACGTTATCTGGAATTCCTCCAGCAATTTAATTCTTTGCTCATGCATTTAGGTGAAGACATACCTGCGTACGTCGACTCTGTTTACCGGGAGATGGGCTTGGATTTCCCGCGTGAGCTTCACGAATGGATGGAACTCGCACGGACGAGCTGAGAAACGCGTCATGCTTATTGTGAGCTTTGGATTCTGTATGCCTTTTACTTGCCGATATGTTTGACGTCGATTGCATCGTTTGCGCTCCTTAAGAAGAAGGTGGATGGCCATAATGGCTACCCACCTTTGGTGGTGCGTGTTGTGGTTTCTTGCTTCCGTGCCGGTCCATATGCAAGTGAGATACGGAAGCAAACCAGAGTTTTTCCCGTATGATCTGGACGTTAGCTGTTGTCTACATGTGTGGGGTGTTTGCTTGGTTATTTTCGTCTCTGATTTTTCCATAGATTGCTGTTGTAAGATCGAGGTTCGTATCCGTCGTCGATGCGGCCTGCGGGCCTGTCGATGGCCGTAGGCCAGCTTCATAACTTGGTCTTTTCGGACGGGTATAATTGGGGGTATTGGAAAAGATAAGAGAAAACGAAGGGAAAGATGATTATAGGCTCAAAGACCACGGCCTCCCATAAGGCCGTCCCGCCGACCCGAATTTCAAATTGGGGGGCGTAATTCCAGCATAGAACTGCTGCGCATCGTTGCAATGTTCATGATTCTTGCCCACCATTTCGTCGTCCATAACGGCTATGACGTCAAGAATCTTTCACTGGGACCTGAGAGGATCTTCTTCCAGCTCGTCATGCAGGGCGATGGCAAAGTGGGCGTCGTCATCTTCTTCACCATCTCCGCGTGGTTCTTCCTCGACAAGGAACAGACCATCAAATCGAACCTCAAACGCATATGGATTCTGGAACGCGAGGTGCTGTTTTGGAGCCTTGCTCTCATGGCATTCTTTCTGGTTTTCGACCGTGCTGACTTCGGTATGAAAACGATCGTTCGTAGCGTCGCGCCGACCATTATGGGAATGTGGTGGTATGTTACCGCATACGCCACCTTCCTCGCCCTGCTGCCGTTCCTTTCCAAGGGGCTACGCGCGTTCGGCGAACATATGCATTACGCGCTTGCCATAACGGTGCTGGCGATCTGGGGACTGACAAGCTTCATTCCCGGAACTTTTGGAGTGAACGATAGCGTGTTCGGCTTCATCTACCTATTCATCCTCATCTCCGCGTACAAGTGGTACATGAAGCCGTTCACGCTCAAACAGACTTGGCTGATGACCGGAACCGGACTGGGATTCTTCCTCTTGTACACATGCGCTTCCGTTATGTTATCGTTGTTCGGAATCGATAAGGGCATCTTCATCGCCGGATCGTTCAAGCTGCCCGTCATCATGGTGGGCTTCGGCATGTTTCTACTGTTCGACCCGCTTTCCTTCCGCAGTCGGATCATCAACCGCATAGCCCGGTCCGCATTCGCGGTTTACCTGATCACCGATTATCCCGCCACGAGAACATTGCTTTGGAAGCACCTGTTCGTGCTGGAGAACCTTTATCAGCAGCCTTTCGCCATTCTGCAAATCCTCGGCATCCTGTTGACGATCTATTTAGTGTCTGCACTCTGATTGACTTCATGCGTCAAGGACTGTTTGCAGTGACCGTAAACCGCAACCGTGGCCGCTGGTTCGAACTGGTGTGGGACGGAGTCGAAAGGCAAATTAAACATCTGCAGGAAGGGCGAACGCTTAGCTGAGCTTGCTAGTGGTGTCAGTGCGGCAGATCATCTGTTACCACTGACGCCACCATTGCGGATGAATGCAATTAACGGGCAAAGCGAAATCGAGATGCCGACTTCTTACAGGTATCACAACGACAAAGCGACGTTCCATCGCAACTATGATGCCAACCGCAAATGTTCTCCCATCATGCCCTTGCCTTGCCTTGCGAAGCCAGATTGTGACGGGAACTGCCGATCAACACGGGAGCGAACCTGTCCATAATGAGATGAACAGCAACACAGATAGCTACAGTGACAACAGTCACCAGCATCGCATATACAAGATTCGCTCGCAATGCATCTGTATTCATCCCAAGAATTTTCGCCATAACAAAAATCAGCACTCGTTTCACCGGTTCATGCACGCACATGATGGTAAGCGACGCCCTGCCAAGGAACTGCAGCAGCCGGCAGTCGATAGCAATGCAAAGCATGAGCGATGATGCGAAACCAAGCATTGCGGCACATAGCATCCAGAACGGATTGTTGGTAGATGCTCCATTAAGATTGACCTCCAGCTTGGTCCAACCGTCGAACAGCCAAAGAAGATAAAGCCCAGCAACGCCGACAACAGCAAACGCAATATGTGCCAACGCCTGCGTTTGGGAGGCCTATTGCACGTGAGGGAGAATGAATTCACTCAGCAAGTAACCGATGCAGTAGAACAGCATGGAGAAGGACAGGATATCAAAAGCCCACGGAAGTCGGAACTGATCGACCGGCAGGTCAAGGGACCACATGACGATGATCGAAAGGAAACTGACCAGGGCAAGCGCCATGACGGCAATCCGATTACGCCAGCCCCCCCCCATTACGGTTTTCGTCTCGACAGAACCCGCTTTATTGACAAGAAGGAAGAATCCTAGGAAAAGCATCTCCGTAACGAAAAGGCATGGCAGGAACCAAAGCGCCGCATTCTGCGGGTAATTATCGCTACCTGCGCGAGCGAGAACAATATTTGCCAGCGCATTCGGAACAGATCCTTCGTCTCCCCTGAGACGTCGCTCGATAAGAGCCCAATACGCAAGAGTCACCGTTCCGAAGAACACGTATGGCACGAGTAGCCTTATCGCTCTCCTCTTGAATGAATCCAGAAACTGCCTTTCGTGAAACAGCATTCCTGAAATGATGAAGAACAATGGCATATGGAATGAAAAAATCCACGACACCAGACCAGCAGACCATGATGTGTGTCCCAAAACAACTAGTAGTATGCCGAAGCCTCGTAGCGAATCGAGTGCAGCCAGCCTAGAGTATAATCTCCTCATTTACTTTCTTTTCTTTACAAAACACAATACATCATTATCCAAGCATTATTCAAAAACTTCGTTGAGGCAAAATCCCATACTGTAATTAAACTCCCCGCTTCTCAATCTAAAAGCATCGCAACCAACGGTCACATTAACTTATCATATAGCGAAATGGTATGGTAAAATACCATTTCCATTAACTGCCAATGTGTGCAGGAACATGAAAAAACAAAAAGATAAATATAATATCTTTATAAGCATTTTATTTTTTTCTGTTATATAGTATTCAATATAGTACGGTATGCTAAGAAAATTAAGCAAATAAAACAATGCAGAAACTCTCTGACCTAGTGGTATAAACAGGCCAATCATAATAGCTATGGATCCTATGAAATGTAAATTTCTAAAAATATTAAACCAATGATCATCCTCTTTAGATTCCGTAAACAAATAAACAAAGAAGAAACCTACAAATAGTAAAGATGATAATGAAAATGCTTTGCTGGGATCTGGCCAGTAGCCGGATATATAATTCTCATACTTTGTCCCTTTGAGCAAAATGCCAATAACTGCAACGAAAGTAGGTACGAGAACAGCCGAAGCGAAAAAAAGGGACAAATATATTTTTTTGTCAAGCTTTAGATAGAGGAGAGTGATAACAACAAAATAAATTAGAGCGGAATAATGAAAACCTACCGCTATCGCAACCAAGAAAAAAGCTGCAAAAAGACTCTGTAATCGTTTTTTGCCATCCATATTTCTTTCCACAAACAATAATGCACAACAGAATAGTGCGGTAGCTATTGTCTGGCGAACCACATTAAATGAGTATAAGAAATACCCACCACACAAAAAAGAAACAGTCAGTAGAACTTTTGAACATGGCATATTATATATAACAATATATATTAAACCTATGAAAATAAAGCTTGTAATAATAAATATAGATTGATACCAACTACCTGCAAAATCAATGCATAGCTTGTTAAGCCATAGAAATATTGGCTCCATTGGTGGAGGTGTGCCATTATATATCTGTTTATAAGTTGGAACATATGTAAAAAAATAATCTGTTCCAACTCCATATCGGAATCCAGATATTGTAAATAAAATCAAAAAAACAATAGCAAAAGGTAAAACCTCTGCTTTTTTATTTAATTTATCTGCAACACATACCAAAAGTATGCAGCAGAAAACAGATGTTATATAAATAAACATTCTTTTCCTTATTTTGATGTTTTATATTCACAAAAAGGGGTTTTGTTCAAGAAAATTCATCCCATAGAACAAACAGCATAGCCAGTTGATCAAATACGACTAACGCTTCATAAACCATTGCCATACATGTCTAAAGACATCCGCCCTTGAGACATGTATGGCAGACCAGACGCAAACAGAGCTCCGTAAGCCACGGCCAATCCGCGAAACCTCTTCATCATCAATAAAGTTCGGTTTGGATGACGAAGAATTACATATGCAGTAAGTAGCAAATTCAGCGTCAATGGCAATCCGGCAACTTGCGCTCCAGCTTTGAGCAATGATGTAGTGACGAAAACAGAGAGTGCATCCATGGAAGACTCCTTGCTGATTATGCGACTATCTGATCACGCAGATGCAAGTACGCGAACGGGAATATCAGTCTGTGGTTACTGCAAGACCGAGGTAATATCTGAGCCTTGGAATCGAGTGGACCGACAGGTACGTGTTTCGTCCAAGAAATGTCCAACTTCGATATACATGACGGGTACTTCGTTATCAGGCAAATGCAAAAGTTTGCGGGTTTTCTTTTCTGCAGTTGCCGTAAACATGGTATTGAGCGGACAAGCTCCAATTCCCAAAGATTCCAAAGATAATAGTAGTGACATTCCGAACAGGCCACCGTCGGTATATCCCTCATTGCGCTCATAAGATGTCATAAACGCGCGCAAGTCAGAAGTAATCATCAGCAATGCGGGAGGGGCTGGATATCCATTAACACCACCTTGAATGTGCAAAGCCTTTGCGATAACTTCCTTGTCGAGAATGACATGCACTCTGGTGGGTTGCCTGTTACACACTGATGGAGTGCGCATGGCCATCTGAATTGCCTGGTTAAGTTCGTCTAGGGATACCGGCTCATCAGCAAATTCACGAACTGAATGTCTATTTTCACTTAACGCAGCAAAGGAAAGATCTTTGTTATTGAGCTTGTCACTTTTACGGATAGAAATGCTTCCACCATCGTTTGATTCGGCATTCATAATGTGTTGCCACTGATCTGTAGTGAATAACGATTGCTGCCAAGAAATATCTTTCTCCGCATCGAGATGACGCTGCATGTACTCATGAAGCGCAGCAAGACTTTCTTTGTACACAGTGTTATTAGCGAAATTCAGATCTGCTTGTTCCAGACGTGTAAGCAGGGTCGGAAGCTCGTTAAAAACTTTTTTCCCAAACCCATAGCGAAAATTGTGATGGCTCAGACCCTTTTCAATTTGATGGCTGAGAAACATCACTCGTGTCTCGATTCTTACTCGTTCATGGGGCATAATGCGAGAGTAGCTACGATTAAACCGCTTGGCTTGTGCCCACGAATCTTGATATAGATGAATGCTTTGACGCAGATTCTTGAGAGGAGCGATAAGCGGTTTTGGCATCCACTGTTCTACAGTGCTCTTCCAATTCATAATGACATTCCTTTGGACTCTTGATTAATGCTGATTTAGTGGTTCCGATACGCTGCTGTGTAAATAAGCTAATGACTGTTTACGTAATGAAGCGAGTAGAGTATTCGGCTGCGTATAGTCGATGTGGTTGCTCAGCAGGTCGCCACTGGTAACATGTCTGTCTTTTAACGCCAGCGAATCCAGCAGGTCGAGCATGCGTGAATTTGTGGTCTGCTTAACTGTAAAGAAGTGGAATGGTTTGTTGTACACAATAGAGAACACAGTGCCATGGAATGAATTTGTCACCACGGCTTTCGCATTGCGAATCAGGTTCACAAAAGTGTTAGGAGAAGCATTCCAAAAATAACGGTCCTGATCAAGTGTGTAATCTTCGATGGCAGTACCGATGGTATAGACTTTCACGCCTAGCTTCTTGGCAAGCCGACGTGCATAAGCGTATACATCTTTCTGGCGGTTATAGCCATACACCAGTACGTAATCTTCAGTAGGAGTGAAATCGCTGGCATCGGCGATTACGTTCCAATCATCCTTCTCAAGCAGAAATACTGGGTCAATGACGGATTGAACATTACTAATGCCGAGATCTTCAAGCATGGGCACCGACGACGGTTCGCGCACAGACACGGCATCGAAATCGGAAATCAGTCTACGATAACGATCCTTCTGATCGTCAGGAATTTCAGGCATGGCAATGCTGGCAGCATACGCTACTTTGCGAGCGCCCGCAGGCGCAAATGACAGGAAGAACGCATCATCTTTACCATTAAGCTTGTTCTTACAGTTCCAAATTTGGTCGCTGCCACAAATATAGACGTCGGATTGGGGGGTGTCAGCCTCAATCTCGGCAAGCGTACGGTAAGTTTTGGCGCTCATAGGTATGTAGTCCTCAAGGAATTTGCCGAACACTTTGCGCCCCTTGACCAAATCAGGGAAGCGTACGATGGCGCGAAGCATGCGAATAGGCAGCGGCCGCGTAGACGTGTAGTAGTATTTGGGGTTGTAATCCAGCACCTTGGCGTCCACACCCATCTTGCGTAGAGCGGCGTTCAAGCCGTAAGTTTGCAGAACAGCGCCATAATTAGTTGGTCTGCTGCAGGTAATGGTGTAAGAAGTAATTGAGTCTTTCATAGAAGCCTCTTTCTCTGTGCTAGCTGTTAAGAATTTGATTCAACGTATTTGAGGAATACCTCATAGCTGCTAAACATAGGTTCGCTTTGAACAAACGCTTGCTGTGAACGTTCGGTATTGTTATCAAGCTGGAAAACCTTTTGGAATACCTCATCCAGCTGAGTGTTCCTAGGCTCAAACAGCCAGAAGAATTCCCGAAGTAGCTTTTTTGGCGGCCGCTTTCCATATGTCTGCTCGTACTCACGTACTAATAACACGGCTTCATTTAATTGAAGTTTGCGGCGTTTGTCGATATACGCTTCCAAGGAAGAGATTTTCTTTGCCGGAGCACCGGCATATACAGCGTTCCCATCCAAACGGCCTGTCACCACGCTGCCAGCTCCGATGATGGTGTTGTCTCCGATCTCAGCTCCTTTGAGAATCAACGACTTCTGACCGACAAAAACATTATTGCCAATACGAACCGTTCCGCATGATCCCAGCACTTCACCCGTAAGGCGTTGTATTACTGCCCAGCTATAGTCATGCTGCAAAATAGAGCAATCTGCGGTGATATGTACGTTATCGCCGATTTCAATCATCCAAGGTCTCTGAGTATCGATTCTGATGGACCATGGCGTATATAGATGCACATGCTGTCCCACGTGTACTCCCTGGCTTCGGAGCCATGATATGTATTGCTCCGATGAAGCCTTGTGGCCATAAACTAACCGCATCGCAAGTTGTTTAATGCTCATTTTTCACTTGCTCCGTTCCGGATGAATACGTTTATGAAGTAAGAAAAACACGCCATAAAGCGTTGGAGAGATGGCCATGAGTTTGAGCTGCAGGCGACGCCCACGAGGGAGCGTCACGGATTCAGTAACAGCTTTCATGTTTTGATTGACGAAAGTGCGAGTGTCTTCTGCGAAATCTCGCCATTGCTGTTCTTTAGCATGCCCCGTGACAAGAGCCTGATCATAAAGGCTCACCATACTTCTCATTTGTCCATACAACGCAAAAGGAAGCTGTTCGGGGAATTTTTGATGTACCAGTTTCACCATGTTTTTGGTAGCTTCGTAACCAGCAAAATTGAAATTTGTGCTCGTGTTAGAAAGGCTTCCCGCAACTTGTCGATAATGGTACTGCGGCGTTGAATCAAAAGTAGTTCGTACGCTCGCTGCAAGTATATCGTAGGTGAATTGCCAATCTTCGCCAGTGCACCCTTCCGGGAAACGAATATTTCCTAGAGTGGAACGTTTGATGAGCTTGCTCCAAGCAGAGATTGTCGAATAACCTGGCAGATTAATGTATTTAAAGGATTCCGAAGTGGTCATTACCAGATGTAAATCAGGATGATAAAGATATATTTGTCGTCCGTTAGGATATTCCAAGACACCGGTGATCATGGAGGTATCAGCGTTTTCTTTGGTGAGAGAACGATATAGGACTTCATACATAGTCGGTTCTAACCAATCATCAGAATCAACGAAACCGATAAGCTCTCCGGTGCTGATTCTGATTCCGCTATTTCGAGCGGCACCTAATCCTCGGTTCTCCTGATGAATGACACGGATCCTGCAATCTCTTGCCGCCCAAGCATCACACATATCAGGGCAAGCGTCCGGAGAGCCATCATCGACCAGAATGATTTCCAAATTTCGATACGTCTGGTCGACGATTGACTGTATACAACGGTCAAGATAGCGCTCAACCTTGTACACAGGAACAATCACTGAAATCAGGGGGAGATCTTCAGTTCGGGTTTTCTCAGGCATGGCAGATGGATTAGTACTCATGCTGTGTACTTCCTCCTTGTGAATATCAGAGTAATAAGAGGCTTAAGTTCATAACATTGCACGAATGCAATAAGCAACAGACAAATCGATGACCAGAATAGATAATGGTTACATTGATTCGAGGTTACCAAGGACTGGACAGTAAGCAGCGTCATGGTAATGGCCGTAGGAATCGGCCTCATATTGATGGACATCAGACGACGCACATCAATCACACGAACCACGAAAATCACCAAGCTACCGACAAACACGCCGAATGCAGCAGCTGAAATACCCCAGTCATGTACGAGGACAGCGGTAAATGCGAGGCATGCTACGGCTCCCACAACTGTTGCCACAAGTAACGGCTTTGTACGCATATAAGCCTGATAAATCGTGCCAAGAAAGTTGTTGATAGCACTAAGATAAAAGGCAAGCACAAGAATGGATATAAGAGGCCATGCCGAGTAAAACTGGCGCTGCATAAGCACCCTAGCGATGAACGGAGAGAGTGTGATTACCAATGCGCTTCCTACCGACATCAGGGCATGGTACACACGCCAGATTACATCATAGAAATGCTTGAGCCCAGAGCTCTTAAACTCTTGGAACGCGGAAAGCTGCCAAGCCTGTTGAACAATCTGTTGAAGCACATTAAGCAAATTAGGAATCTTTGAAGCTGCAGCATACAAACCAGAAGCGGAAATACCCAGTACACCTGTAATAATGAAACGACTAACCGTTGTCTGAATCTGGTTGCACAATGAATTCGGAGCCAATGGCAGCGAGTAGCGCCAAAGCTGCTTACGAAGAGACGCGTTGTTTCGCCATACTGTAAAATCGATAAACTGATACTGCTTACCGGCGAAAAGATATACCAGGATCGCTGAACCATTGCCTACGATATAAGAGTAGAAATACCCCATAAGACCGAGATCCATTCCGGCAATCAACGCATAAGCAAGCACGCCCATAATAAGCGCAGACAATATTGAGGCGTAAGCAATGAGTTTCATCTGATCCATAGCCCTAGCGACAGTACCCATCACAGAGGGAAAACACAACGCCGCATAGGACAACAAGAACCAAATTTTATATCTACCTAATCCACCAAAAATAGGCAAATCAAATACTGGCAGAATAATTGCCAAAAGCACACAGCTTGCCAACATGACCAGCATGGTTTCGGTAATATAAAACGCCGCTTTTGACTTATCATCAAGCGTAAAACGGAGCATGCCTTCGCTGATGAGCAGAGTTAGTACAGGGAATAATGTGGTCACCATGATGGTAGCCATGTCCATGATGCCGTATTCCTCTGTAGATAGGTACAGGGTATACAACGGCATCAGTATGAATGCCATCAGTTTAGTGGCTACTGCGCTGAGTCCGAAGATGCCGACATTGACTAGCAGATTCTTGTACTTACCCACGTAGTCACCTCAGACGAATGGCTAATTGTGCCATGTATGTTTCTTTATTGAATTCGGAACGTAATGCTGTTTTGCGCGCGCCCATGGCATCACGTTCGTCGGAGTCTCGAGCAATCTTTGTCATAGCATCAGCAAGCTGGTCAACAAGTTGATCGCCACGCTCAAGGATGATGGCTGACTGCCCATCGGCGTATTCGGGGATGCCTCCGGAACGAGTGGTGATGAGCGGCTTACCAGAAACCAAGCTTTCGATTACCGCGAGGGGTGCTGGATCGTCCCAAATTGACGGCAATACGCATATATCGGCCATGGCATAAATAGCTGGCATATCTTCGTAATTCACAAAGCCAGTGAAGATGATTCGATCTTTCACAACAGGATTTGAAGCTAAATCGCGAAGTTTCTGTTCAAATGGACTCACGATATTCGAATTAAAGAAGAAAGCTCCGGCAATAACCAGCTTGGTATTGGGAACTTTCTGCGCTACTTCAGTAAACGCTTTCAATAGTTCTTCAGCGCCTTTTTCCGGAGTAAGACGCCCGGAAAACAGGAAAACAATATCATTCTCGGCTATATTGAATTTCTTTCGAAATTCAATCGCCTTGCTATTAGCCTCCTCCGAACCAAACCGGCTTGTGTCGACGCCATTACGCCATACAGCTTTCTGATCTTCGCGCAGACCAGGCTCACCATGCTCTCTTAAATACGTGTCAAGCGTGCCAACAATATATTTGGAAACTCCAAGTACTTTTTTGACTTTGGAAATCTCTTTAATGCAGCCGAAATCATTAAGAACTTCGTTATGCAGGTGGTAATACACTTTTCCCGCATATCGCTCGGAATTACCGTGCTTCTGCATGGTCATGAACAGCGTGGCGTGGTTTTCGATCATTATCTTGTCGAAAGCTGGGCCGCCATTCTTTGCGGGCTGTGCGAGCTTCTTGGAAACCTTGTTGATATACCACAGGCGTTGCGCAATATACCGATAGCTCATGAGCTTCTTTTTGTGGAGCACATGCTTGGCTGCCCAATAAATGCAACGATCCGCCGCGCGAACTAGCAATGGCGTCTTGATAAAGCAGAAATCAGTATGCTTGAAATTACCTTCACCCACGATCTGATCTACGCCGGGTGCCCAAGAAGAAAAAACAGTGAAATCAAAATTCGGAGTCTTCTCATTCTCCTGAACCATCATCATGTCCAATGCTTCGACAGCTCCGCCGAGAACATTCGGTACTGGCAAATAGCCTGAAGTGATTACAGCAACGCGAGGATTCACAGCGTTTCCTCCCATCCATTCGCGCTTTCCGCACTGCTTACGTACAGAGAGGTCAGACGATTCGCACTGGCTGAAATGTCATATTTTTCAGCACATGTGTTTGATGTTTCAATCTGCCGATTCGCTGTTTGCGAGGAAATGTTGAGTACAGTTGAAATCCAAGAAGATTTATTTTCCAAGCTTATGAAAGATGTTTTTCTGGAAATATCGGCTTCGTGCGGAACCTGATCGCTGAGGACACAGGGGCATCCGGCGACCTGGGCTTCGATGGCGACCATGCCGAGACCTTCATAACGGCTCGGCAGACAGAAAGCATCGAACGCCTGGTAAAGGTGGTTGACGTCCGTGCGCTGTCCCAAGAACAGAATGTGGTCACCAATGCCGAGTTCTTGGGCGTGCTGCTGTACGTCTGGCCTGTCTGGACCGTCACCAGCGAACGCGAGTATCGTGTCCGGCTTCTGGGGAAGGAGCTCGGCGAGAACGTCGACAAGGAAAGCCTGATTCTTCTGCGGCATGAAACGACCCACATGGCCAATCAGGAACATGCCATCGGCCATGCCGAGTTCCCTGCGGGTTTCCTGGCGAATGACTGGGTCGAAATGGAACTTCTCCAGTTCAATGGCGTTGGGAATCACCGTGAAGTCGGCGTTTCTGCCGAACAGCCATTTTCCGGCGTACTCACTGCATGCGAAACGTTCTGTAGGATAAAGGTTCGAGAGCGGACGTAGCGCGAGCTTCAGCAGGTTCTTGGCAAACTCGCCCTTGCCCATCGTGGAATGCGAGTGGGCGATACGGACCGGCACTCCAGCCTTTTTGGCCGCAGACAATGGGAATACGCTGAGCGTATTGATGTGGCTGTGCACGATCGGCCAGTGTTCCTCATGGAAAAGCCTGACCAATTCCTTGCGGTAGCGAAGGGGATGCTGGTATGGAGGGATGCGAAAAACGCGACCGCCCAACGCTTTGATTTCCTCTTCTGGAACGCGAGTCGAATCGGCATCCACCAAAAAATCGAACTGCACTTTGCTACGGTCGATATGGCGGTAGTAGTTCATCACTACGGATTCGACACCACCGCCAAGCATCTTTCCCATGACCTGGGCTACGCGAATCGGCACTGGATTACCGTCCTCGAACCGGGACTAAGCCGACATAACGGCCGTTATCGGCTCTTTTCGCTCATTTAGAAACGTCCGGAAAACCGACTGAAGCAGATTCCAAACACAGTTTTTAAGTCACGAACAAGCAAAGTGTTCATGGAAAACCCGTGAAGAATACCCCCGAAGTGAGTGATGGGGGGCTGGGTGTGTCTGAGGGGGATGTAAAAATCGACTTTGGCAGATAATGAACGGGGTTTGGCAGTTCCTGCGCGTTTCGCGTTGCGCTTGAAAAACACCAATTCGGGGTTCATTTGGAGGGAAAGGACGGGACTCGCATGCCGACCACAGGTCGATTGATTGCAAGAAGAGCCGATAACGGCCGTTACGTCGGTTTGGCTAGTGGTCAGACTGTGCAATCCGCTGCCATGCATAACGCTTGTGGCATTATCCCGGCATTCTGAATAACTAAGGGCGACCGGTGATGGTTAGTATCGTGATGATAGGCCATAAGCGCATTCCTTCGCGTGAAGGCGGCATCGAAATCGTTGTAGATGAACTAGCTACGCGTATGGCCGCAAAGGGGCATAAGGTCATCGCATACAATCGCAAGGGACATAATGTTGCGGGCGCCGAATTCGATGGAAACGTTCATTCCGCAAATAAGCCCTTTGTATATAACGGCGTGCGTGTTGTTCCAGTGCCGACTTTTGAAGCGAAAGGTTTGGCGGCGCTGACCTCCTCATTCTTCGCAACGCTGAAAGCCATTGCGGCCAAACCGGACGTCATTCACTATCATGCCGAAGGTCCCTGCGTCATGCTGCGTCTGGCGCATTGGGCGGGCATTCGCACGGTAGCGACCATTCACGGTCTTGACTGGCAGCGTGCCAAATGGGGCAAGTTCGCCTCCGCATATCTCAAGTTCGGAGAACGTACCGCAGCGAAATGCGCGGATGAAATCATAGTGCTCAGCGAAAGCATGCGACAGTATTTCCAAGAAAAATATGGTCGCGGTACACATTTCATTCCCAATGGCATCGAATATGGTGAGCCAGTTTCGGCACAGGAAATTACCGAAAAATATGGTCTTCATAAGAATGACTATGTACTGTTTCTCGGGCGTATTGTTCCCGAGAAAGGCGTGCATTACCTTATCGAGGCGTTCAGCAAGCTGAATACGAACAAAAAGCTTGTCATCGCTGGAGGCGCTTCCGACTCCAACGAGTATTACCAGCATATTCAGCAGATGGCTAATCAGGATTCTCGTGTTATTTTGACCGGATTCATACAAGGGCAGGCACTCAAAGAGCTCTATAGCAATGCTTATATTTATGTGCTCCCAAGCGACTTGGAGGGTATGCCGATGAGTCTGCTGGAAGCCATGAGTTACGGTAACTGTTGCCTTACGTCCGACATTCCGGAATGTGTGGAAGTAGTAGAAGGGCACGCAGTGACATTTCAGCATGGTTCTGTTGAATCCCTGCGGAAAAAACTTCAGGAATTGCTTGAAAACGATGATCTTGTACAACGTTACAAGGCAAATGCCGCAGATTACATCGTTGGTAAATATAACTGGGATTCCGTAACCGATCAAACACTGAACCTGTATGGGGGAGAGTGAGCATGCGAATTCTCCTAGTGAACAAATATTTCTATCGTAAAGGCGGTGCGGAAACCTATTTCTTCGCGTTAGCTGAAGGATTACGCGCGCTCGGTCATGAGGTTGCATTCTTTTCCATGCAGCACCCGAATAACGAGTCAAGTTATTGGAGTAAATACTTCGTTTCCGAAAAGGACTATGTGGGGGATATTTCCGCTTTCAAGAAGGTTCAGGAAGCTTCCACACTGATTTACTCTTTTGAAGCGAGACGCAAGTTTGAGGCGTTGCTAGAGGAATTCAAGCCAGATGTGATCCACATGAACAATGTGCATCGCCAGCTGACGCTTTCGATTCTTGATGCACCGTATTTGAAGAAACATCATGTGCCGGTGGTGTATACGGCGCATGATTATATTCTTGTTTGCCCCGCATACACTATGGTCAACGGGCATGGAGAAGTGTGCGACGCTTGCTTGGATAAACATTTCATGCATGCTGTGAAGAACGCTTGCGTGAAAGGATCCCGTGTCAAAAGTGCTTTGGCGACCATGGAAGCAGAGTTCCTGAAACTGCACCACAGTTACGACAAGATCGATTTGATTATTGCTCCGTCTGAGTTCATGAAAAGCAAGCTTGAAGAAGGCGGTTTTGCTGGCAAAGTGGTTGCTTTACAGAATTTCCTGACCGATTCACAGATGGAAATGGCTCGTAAGGTTGCGAATACGCATAAATTCGAGGATGCTGTTGACGGGAAACGACCATACTTCCTGTTCTTCGGGCGACTTTCCAAAGAAAAAGGAATCCTGACGCTGGTTCGAGCCTTTTTGAAGGCTACTGGGCTAGCAGCTTCTCATGGTTCTGCCGATAGTAACGGTGCTGTGCGCCGCACGGCCGAAAGTTCTGAGGTTGCGAACGATAAAACCTTCCTTCCTTCCAACTGGGATCTCCATATTGTTGGCGATGGGCCAGGGCGTTCTGAGATAGAGCGTCTTGTCGCCGATGCAGGATTCGAAGCCGCATCACGCATTCAGCTTCTGGGCTACAAGTCTGGCGAAGATTTGCAACGCGAGGTTGGTAACGCTAGGTTTAGCGTGCTGAGTTCCGAATGGCGTGAGAACATGCCGTACTCCGGCTTGGAATCCCTGGCCGCTCAGACGCCGATCATCGGTGCATGCATCGGCGGCATCCCCGAGCTGGTGGAGGAAGACAAAACTGGCTTTACTTTCGAATCCGGAAACATCGCGGATTTGAAAGATGGTCTGCTTAAAGCCGCCGCGGTTGATGAAGATATCTATGGCACTATGCAGCGTCGGTGTATTAAGTACGTCACGCTGCGTTGTGGACAGCAGGCATATGCGGAGCAGCTGGTTGATCGGTATGCAAAGCTTTTGAATTCAGGTAAGAACGGTAACTGATATGAAGATTTTGTACATTGCATATGCGAGCTCGCCTTATGGCGGTAGTGAGGAAGCCGTAGGCTGGAACCTTCCTTTGGCGATGAGCCAGAACCTCGATAATGACGTGCATTTGATTACCAAGATCGAGCAGAAGGAAGCCATTGAAGATTATTCTTCAAAGCATCCCGAACTCCGACTTCATGTGTATTACTGTGATATCCCTTCGTTCTATAAGAAGGTTTACAAGGGATATCTCTATCCAGGACGTCATGGTATCTGGCTGAAACGTGTCGCTCCAATGGTCCACGATCTTGATGGACGATATCATTTCGACGTCATTCATCAGATAGCGCCTGTCGAATTCCGCTCTTTGATCAATCTTGGTAAGACAGATGCGGTGAAGATTTCGGGGCCACAGGGCGGCGCTGAATATGCGCCAAAACCACTTGACAGGTACCTTCGATCTGTTGCGTTGTTTGAAGCAGTGCGTCGCTGCTCCAATTGGATTATCATTCATAAGCCCTCTTTCCGCAAAGCGTATCGTTCGTTTGATATGCATTTGTTCGCGAATGAGGAGAGCAAGCAGTATTTTATTGACCATGGTATTGATGCCCGGAATGACATCGTTAAAACCGAAGTGGGATGTTGGCCTGAGGCTTGGAAAGACCATCAACGTGAAAGCCATGCAATACCGCATGTTCTTTATGTGGGTCGGTATATTCCACGTAAAGGAGTTGAGCTACTGCTAGATGCTTGCACTTTGCTGAAGGATCAGGGATTCACCAAGTATGAGTTGCGAATGTGTGGATGGGGCCATTTAGAACAGAAACTTCGTGATGAAGTTGCTCAACGAGGACTGGATAATGTTACCGTGTTAGGCAAAATTCCCTACACGGAAATGGCGGAGCAGTATGCATGGGCCGATTTCTTTGTGATGCCGAGTGTGCGTGAAGCAACGGGTGTAGTTCTTGCTGAGGCTATGCAAAATGGATTAGGAGTCGTTACTTTTAATCAGGCCGGAGCCACAATCGCTTTGAATGATAAGGTCTGCAATTACGTCAAGACTCGAGATGGGGCGAAGGGCTTCGCTCAGGCGATGCGTGAGTGGTCCGAGCATCCCGAAATGCGTCCCGATATGCAGACTTTCAAAGCATGCTTTGAAAGTCTGACCTGGCCTCGCAGAGCAGAGTACTACATGCGTCTGTATGAAAAGCTTATCAACGGCAAGCATGAGGAGAAGGCGTGAGCGAACCGAAAGTCAGCGTGGTTATTCCCATGTATAACGTGGAGAAGTACCTCGATACATGCGTGCAAAGCGTGCGGAAGCAGACTCTGCAGAATATTGAGATCATTCTTGTGGATGACGGTTCACCGGATCGCTGTGGCGACATGGCTGAAGAATACGCCAAGCAGGATTTACGAATCAGGGTTGTGCATCGCGAGAATGGTGGGCTGGGGCCGGCTCGTAACAGTGGCATGGAAGTCGCGACAGGGGAGTACATCGGATTCGTTGACTCTGATGATTGGATCGAGCCGCAGATGTTTGAAGAGCTCTATAATGCTGCGACCCAACACAATGCCGATATCTGTTTTTCGGGTATGCAATGCATGGTTGATGGTGCAAAAGGAGACAGGAATGTGAATCCTTTCGCTGACCAGGTGCTCACTGGACAAGAAGAGATTTTCCGATTGCGTCGTTCCTTTTACGGTCCGTTGCCAAATCGGCAGAAGTGGGATCCGGTGCCGGTATCGGTATGGACCGCGGTGTATAGGCGCTCGCTGATTGTGAACAACAATCTTCGGTTCCGTAATATTCGTTCGGAAGACAAGTTCTTCAATACCGAAGCTTGTAAAGCGGCGTCAGTCATTACCGCGATTGGAGAGACCCGATACAACTATCGTTGTGATGGTCAAAGTTCGATAACGCGAACATTCTCGGAGCGTATGGTCGATTCATATTTGGAACTGTTCCGTGAATTGCTCACCATGGCTGGTAGTGAGAATCCAACGTATCGGAATGAATGTCTTCTGCGTGCCAGACGCGGTGTTATCGATTACACACGTGTGGCTTGTCAGACCATAGCCGGATCCCGCATATCACAAGTTCAAAAATCGAGAGCGATGCGGAAGATGGTTGATGATGTTTCCGTATGCGTTTCCGTTATTGGCTATCCGTTCTGGAAACTGCCTATTCCCCAAGCGGTGTTCGCGGGATTGCTGCGTATGAAGGCAACGTGGCTTATGCTATCATTGGCCGGTCTGAAAGTTGCGCTATGAACTCTGAAGCTATGTTGAAAACTGCGGGGCATAGTAGACGCAAAGGGCTATTGCGCACTCCATTGAATGCGCGTTTTGGCGTCTTCTTCATTTTGTTCTACTCCATTGCGATGGAGGCGTTGATTGAGAACCTCCATTTACCGGGAACCATCCGATATCTTAATGATGTAGTGCTGATTGCCGTAATATTTGGAATTCAGGGTCGGTTCCTGCCAATTCTGCGCAAAGAACATTCCTATATGCTCTGGGGCGCGGTATGCGCATTGTTCGTCATGGATATCTTTACAGCGGTCATTAATCTTGTTTCGCCGTTACTGGTGATGTGGGCCGTACGTAATACGTTTCGTGGACTCATTTACCTGTTTTGCGTGATTGCTGTGCTTCATGTGGAAGACATGACGAAGCTGTTCCACGTCCTATTGGGGCTGCAACTCCCTAATCTTCTTTTGGCGATCTATCAATCTTTGGTGACGAGCGGTGGCAATCCTGATTTCGTACATGGGCTCTTCGCTAACGGTGCCGGTGCAAACACGTTCAGCGCTGTGCTGTTCGCATATTATTTGAATGCATATCTGAATGGGCGTGAACCGGTATGGACTGTCGCATTCGTCGCGGTGACTTCAATTATGATTGCCGCGATGGCTGAGGAGAAAACCTTCTTCCTGTATTTCATCGTGATTTTCGTTCTTTCCATATTGATTTCACGGTGGTCTCTCAAGACATTGTGCTTCATTGCTGTGGCATTTATCGCAGGAATCTTCCTGGTTCAGTATATTGCCATAGTTATGCCAGACATTCTTGAGTTTCTGACTGATTGGAATACCAGCAAAACATATCTTACCGCTACATGGGCGGATAGCTACGGTATTCCCCGTCTGGGAGCGTTCACTTTCATTGCTAAGAATTTCTTCAATAATGATTTTGCGACTTCGTTGTTTGGCTTTGGTTTTGGAAGTGCTGAGCACTCCCAGTTTGCTTTCTTGGATTCCCCATTCTATTTGAGATATGGCGAGTTGAGTTACCGCTCCTTCACACATCAATGGACTTTCATAGAAACCGGCTATATAGGCTTCGGCCTTTTCGTACTTGTGTTCATAATTGCATTGATCTGTTTGTGTAAGCAGCGTTGGATATACAGAAAGTATGATGCCGTCCTGAATCTGACAGGCATCTGCATGTGTGTGGTCTGCATTATCTCTATGTGGAGTAATGCAACGTTGAAACTTGATGCGTCATATATCCCATGCTTTGGCGTGGCCATAGGCTTTTTGACCCGTAAAGGCTTTGGTGACGTTCCCAATGAAAAGAGTGAAACAGTATGAAGCAAGGACTGCTTTCGGTAATCATTCCTGTTTACAACGCCGAGCCATACCTCGCAAAGTGCATAGACAGCGTGCTGTCGCAAGATGTGCCGTTGGAGGTTTTGCTGATTGATGATGGCTCAATTGATGGAAGCGCGAACGTGTGCAAGCGTTATGCCGAGCGTGACACAAGGATTCGATACTTTCGCAAAGAGAATGGCGGCGTATCATCGGCACGCAATGTCGGCTTGGACAATATGCTCGGTGAATTCGTTACTTTTGTCGATAGCGATGACCAAGTCATTAGTGGTTCGTATCAAACAATGCTCAACGAATTTGCCGACTCAGCGACTGACCTTGTTTGCTGCGGCATCGTGCGCCAGAACGAACAGGGGCAAATTGTTGACCGCTATGGTATTTTGCCGGGACGGGCTGCAATGACTCCAATCGAGGCGATGGACTCATGCTTGGCTTCAGATGGTCCGGTGGGGTTCACGGTATATGCCAAGATTTTCCGGACTTCACTGTTCTCGGGAACAACCCCAATTCGATTCCCCGAAGGTCAATTGATGGAAGAAGCCTATATTCTTCCGCATGTCTTCGTTAGATGTCGGAATATTGTTCACATAGGTGAAGCAGGTTATATATATGCCCTTCGGTCTGACAGTTATACCACCAAACCGTTGAGTAAAGAATGCTATGCCATTTACGATACAGCCGAGAGATATGAGGCAGAACTGCCGTCGCTGTTTCCTCGATTCGATATGCGCTTTCTGTTCAGATGGCGGGTGGAAAGCTGTACCAATATTTATAGGACAGCATTGAAGCAACAAAACGTTATTGATCCCAAGGTTTTCGAACGCATCAGACGGGAATTCAGTAGGATTTTTCGTAAAGGGCTGTTTGCCTCATCGATTTCATTGCGAACGAAATTACTGATGGTGGATACGGTGAGTCGTTTCTTCCTATTGAGGCAGAACACAAAACAACACGTACGGCGAGGAGGCGCCCGATGAAAAAACAATGTGTATTGATTCTTCCCTATTTTGGTAAGTTCAATAATTATTTTCCACTGTTCCTTCGTTCATGTGCCGCGAATCCGTCATATGATTTTCTGATTTTTACGGATTCCATGGAATCATACCAGTACCCCTCCAATGTGCATGTGGTGCCAATGACTTTGGAGGAGTTTAAGGCCAACGCCAAGAAAAAACTAGGGTTTGATGTGTGCATCCCTCAGCCATACAAGCTTTGTGATTTCAAGCCGGCATATGGTTTCCTCTTTGAAGATTACATTCAAGACTACGAATATTGGGGGCATTGCGATTGTGATCTTGTTTTCGGTGATTTGGAGACGTTGCTGACTCCGATTCTTAAAGAAGGATACGATAAGGTTTTTGCCGTTGGTCATTTGACGATCTACCGTAATACAGTTGAAAACAACCGGCGCTTCATGAAACCGTTGCATGGGCGTGATATTTACAAAGAGGCATTCACTACAAGCAAGATATACGTGTTCGATGAGAATGTGCAATGTTGGATGAATCCGGATCGCTTGAATGTCCATCTTCTCTTCAGAGAAGATGGAGCCAAGTTGTATGAAAAAGACCTGTCTTTCAATGTCGACACAAGGAGTGCGAAGATTAAGCGCACTGTATATGACTCGAATATGCAAAGCTTTCATGAAGGCGAGAGCTATGATTTGACGCGGTACTACTGGTGTGATAAAGGCATCGTCTCTGTCTCATGGGACAAGGATAGTCGTACGGCGGTGATTCGGCCTTATCTATATATGCATTTGCAGTCGCGGAAAATGCATGATCCTGTGCCTTCATCTTCGATAGTGGAAATACGGCCTGACAGATTCGTTGCGGTAAATAGTCTGCCGATATCTAGAAATGAACTTGATGGACGATGGTTTAATATATTCAATCTGTTCTGGATTGATATATATCTCAAGAAGATACAGAAGAAAATAAGTAATTTGATGAAAGTTAAACGATGATTCGTAATTTATTAAGACGTTTCGTTTTAAAAGAAAGAGCTAGTTCGCAGGATTTTATTAATTTCTGGAAAAAACAAGGTGCCAGAATTGGTGAGGGGACATACTTCTTTGACCCAAGGAGCAATTGTTTAGGTATCAATAATCCCTGCAACTTGACTATTGGGCGTAATGTGCAGGTTACGCACGGTGTTGTGATCGCCGATCATGGATACGATTGGAGTGTTCTGAAAGGAGCATACGGTGAGGTCCTCGGCAATACTGGTCAGATTTCCATTGGTGACAATGTTTTTATTGGCATGAATGCGATTATTCTCAAGAATGTTCACATCGGGAATAATGTCATTATTGGTGCGGGGTCGGTAGTCACGCATGATATACCAGATGATTCTGTCGCTGCAGGGAATCCTTGTCGAGTTCTTATGTCCCTTTCCGTGTACAGGGAAAAAAGGACGAATGCTCAGTTAGAAGAAGCAGTCAATTTGTTTGACGCTTATGTTAAAACCCATCCTGGTGAAATTCCAGATAAGGAATTTTTTAGAGAATATTTTTGGCTGTTTGAACGACCTGATGAAGAAGGTCGAGTAAGCTGTGCGGAGTTCGACCGCGTAATGCACTTTGTAGATGGAAGTTACGACCTTTCCGCTAAGGTTTTCAGTGAAAGCAAGCGGTTATTCAATAGCTTTGAAGATTTTGTTAAGTATTGTCAAGCGAAAAAAACTGAAGAATAATATAAATTTGTTGTAAGATATTGAATGATGATCTAGTCCGATAAATTCTTTTTCGTTTTTAAGGAAACAGGACTTCGTGAATTGGAATTAATCAAATATAAAGGATGGGACAATGTCAAGACATAAACGAAAGTCGATTAAAGTAAATTTTATAATGAACGCTTTTTTGACATGTTCTAATTTTATTTTTCCTTTAATCACTTTCCCGTATGTCTCTCGAGTCCTTCTAGCAGATGGAAACGGCAAAATCAATTTTGCTACCGCGATAATCAACTATTTTGTGCTGTTCGCTTCTCTAGGAATGCCTTTGTATGGAGTTCGTACGTGTGCGATTGTACGGGACGACAGGAAGAAATTGTCTCGCACAGTCAAGGAATTGTTCACCATCAGCATGGTGGCCACGGCTTTGTCGTTGGTCGTTTTGCTTGTGATGATCGGAATTGTACCGAAATTCCAAGAATACAGAGGATTGCTGCTGGTTCTGTCTAGTAATATCTGGCTTCAGGCGCTTGGGATGGACTGGCTGTATCAGGCGCTGGAAGAATACTCCTACATCACAGTGCGTTCGGTTGCATTCAAAATTGTTGGAATCATTCTGATGTTCATGTTCGTTCATGAACATGGCGATTATGTGGTTTATGCGGTTATAACAGTTCTTGGCGGAAATGGCTCAATGGTTTTGAATTATCTCCGATCCTTCAAACTTGTGGATCGAGTGTCTCTTCGCGAATGTAATTTGCGTCAGCATGTGAAGCCGCTCTTTGGCTTGTTCCTATTATCTGCGGCATGGTCATTATATGCGAATATGGATACTGCAATGCTGGGTTTCCTGAGCAATGACACGCAGAATGGATATTTCGGCGCGTCCGTCAAGATAAAGCAGATGCTTATTGCCTGCATCTCGGCATTGGGCACGGTTTTGCTTCCACGCTTGGCGAATTATTTCGGCAATGGGAGAACCAGAGAGTTTTATGATCTACTCAGGAAAGATAGTTCATTTATTATGGTCGCTGGATTTTATGTGGTGGTGTTCTGCATCTTTGATGCGGATGAGATCATCCGCTTCCTGTCGGGTGACACGTATGAACCTGCCGTACCGGCGATGAGAGTGATTATGCTGGCGGTTTTCTTCAGCGCGCTTTATACGATGCTCAGCAATAATGTTTTGGTTCCTCAGGGGAAAGAACGTATTCCTACATTAGCTACTGTAATCGGACTGGCTTCGTTGACAGCTCTGGAAATTGTACTTATCCCGCCGCTGGGTGCTGTAGGCGCAGCTATTGGCACGACGGTAGGCGAGGCCGTGGGCGCTTTGGTATTATGCTTCTACTTGCGGCATGATCTTTCCAAGATGTTTAGCGGGGAGAACATCTTGAAATGCATAGCTGCTTCTGTTGTTGCCTCCTGCGTTTTATTACCGGTGAGGAGTCTTATTCCCGATGGTGGTCTTTTCGTCCGATTGCTGTTGCAGGGGTCTGTTTTCACTATTGTGTACTTCGCTGCTTTGATGCTGATGCGAGAAAAATTCACTAGTTCGGTCATTCTGAGTAGAATTCCATGGGAAAAAAAGTGTATGCGTGATTAATATATAACGCTTTAAATAATATTCAAAGAGTAGATTATTAGAGGAATATGATGGAATATACTTTTACGGTTTTTACACCGACTTTTAATCGCGCTGCTTCGATACATAGAGTATACGAGAGTCTACAGTCTCAGACGTTCCGTGATTTTGAGTGGCTAATCGTTGATGATGGTTCGGAAGATGATACTGCTGATTTGGTCAGAAGATGGATTAAGGAAGCAGATTTTCCAATTACGTATATGAAGCAGAATCATGCCGGAAAGCACGTTGCATGGAACCATGCGTTGCAAAAGGCCAGGGGTGGATGGTTCGTTATTGCCGACAGTGATGACGCGTTTGTCCCGAATGCTTTGGAAAGACTGCTGGAGGTTTATAAAAGTATTCCAGAGAAAGATGCCGCAAAGTATAGAGGCGTGACGTGTCGATGCATTACGGATGAAGGCGTTGTGGTTGGTTCCACGGAGATTCCCACGCCATGGTTAGACGCTAGCGAAGCGGATGCGAAATATATTCATAAGCTGCAATATGAAATGTGGGGCATGACCCGCACCGAGGTGCTCAAACGATACCTTAATCCGAATGTTGCGGGAATGAGATTTTATCCTGAATCAATAATATGGGATAAAATGGGTGAAAAATATCTGACAAGATATATCAATGATTCATTGAGAATTTTATATAGCGATCAGTCCAATGCGACTACTGTGAAGAACGTCAATAATAGGTATAAAGAAAACTATTATTTATGGCGTCATATATTGAATGATTTAAAGAAATATGCCTTTAATGAGCCTTTGATGTTTGTGAAAGCAGCAATCGGAATTCTGAGAGATGGTCTTCTCTCAGAAAGGCGTTATGGACAGATTCTTCGCGATGTGAAGTTTCTGTCCTGTAGGGCGTTGGTTATTTTTGGATCGCCGATTGCATGGGTGCTTGCGAAAAAGGCAAAACCAAGTAACTCGTAAGTGTGGGGCTGGTGATGTTCTGTTGGACTCGTCATTGACTCCACCATCACCAATCATGCCACAAGACCCAGCTGTATGTGATCAAGATAAAGGTGTTCGGCGTCGGCACTTGTTTCTGTACACCGTGAGCGTTCAATTTGGACATTGCCGGCGGTGATGCCGGTGGGATGAGAACACCGGCACCGTCTGGTTCCTTGATGGATTCCCGAGTGCCTGTCAACCAAACTGATGGTTCCCGGGAGGAAAGGAAATGACGGCACCGGTGTGTGTCCGACAGCGTATCAGGCAGCTCGACCGCCAAGGCCTGAGCCACAAGGAGATATCACGAAGGCTTGGCGTATCGCGCACGACTGTGGTCAGGTACGCCAACCATGGGGATTATTCGCCCAGACCATCGACTACCGCCCGGCTGGGCGGTAGTCGATGGTCGATGACGGGTACGCGGCCATCGTGGATGGCTGGCCGGACGCCGATGTGCGCATGCCGGTCAAGCAACGCCATATCGCGACCCGCGTGTACGAGCGGCTCGTGGCGGAATGCGGGTATTCGTCGGTGCGGCGTTGGGTCAAGCGTTGGAGGCAGGAGCATCGAGCGCAGTCGGACGGCTTCGCCGAATTGAAGTGGGCGCCGGGAAGCGCGCAGGTCGATTTCGGCCAGGCCCGGGCCGTGGTCGCGGGCGTGGAGCGGGTCGTGCATTTCCTGGCGGTGTCGTTCCCGTACTCGAACATGCGCTGGGTGGCGGCATTGCCGGGCGAGACCGCGGAATGCGTGTGCCAGGGACTGCTGGAGGTGTTCGAGAGGACGGGCATGACGCCCGGGGTCGTGGTGTTCGACAACGCCACCGGCGTGGGCCACCGCAACTCCGATGGCACGGCCGCCCGGCCCCGCCTGTTCTCCCTGTTCTGCGCGCATTACGGGTTCGAACCCCGGTTCCGCGACCCGTATTCCGGCCATGAGAAGGGCAGCGTGGAGAACGCGGTCGGCTTCGCGGGGCGCAATCTGATGGTGCCGATGCCGTCGGCCGAGAGCTTCCGGGCACCGGCCCGCGTGTGGCTGGACGCGTGCGAACGCATCGCCGGATCGGACCATTACCGGCATGGCGTTCCGGTGCGGGAACTGTTCGAAGCGGAGAGGGACCACATGCTGCCCTTGCCCGGCGTCCGGTTCGACCCGTGTGACTGGAGGAGCGTGAAGGCCGACAAGACCGGCTCCGTCGTCATCGACGCGAACCGGTATCTGGCCGGCCCGAGATGGCGTTCGATGCGTTTGCAGGCCGGGGTGCGCGTCTCGAGATCGAGCTTCGCGATCCCGATGGCGGGCACATCGTCACGTTGGAACGCGTGTGGGGGAAATCGGCGGAAATCCAGGCGGATCCGACGAGCCTGCTCGCGATCATCGCGCGCAAGCCGCGCATATGGGGCGAAAGCCCAATCAGGAACGATTTCCCCGATACCGTGCGGCCCCTGCTCGACCGCATGGACGGACACGTGCGGGCCAACCTGCTCGACGACATCCGCGTCGTGGCCGCCGAATGCGGGTTCGCCGCCACCGTCAAAGCGGTGGAGACCGTCATCGACGCCGGACGGACCATCGATCGGGCCGCAATCGCCACATGCGCCCGACGCGTCCTCGAGGGCAAGGGCTCCTCGGGCGGCCAGAATCTGAAACATTACGACAAATACATGGAGGGACGGGCATGAGCACACACGACGGCCATCCGCGCAAGCGCGGCGGCAGAGTGGTCGCCAAGGCCACACCCGGACAGGTCATGACCTTGGCGCGCAACCTGCCGTTGACGCACAGCGTGCTCGGGAAAGCCATCGAGAACGCGACCCCGGGCCAGCTCGGCTTCCTCGCCAACCTGTTCGAGGCCGAGAACGCCAGCCGGGCCGAATCCAAACGGCGGCGGCTGCCCGGACAGGCCGGCTTCCCCCAGAACAAGACCCTGGACGGCTACGACCGGGGGCATGGCCTCGTTCCCCGCCGACTGGGGACGTGGGCAGCTGGAAAGCCTGGAGTTCGTCGAACGGGCCGAGGACCTCGTGCTTTACGGCGACGTGGGCTGCGGCAAGACCCACCTGGCCATCGCGATCGGCGTGCTCGCCTGCCGGCGCATGATCCCCGTCAGGTTCTTCACCGCCTCGAGCCTGGTCATGCGGCTGAGGAAGGCCAAGGACGAGAACCGTCTCGACCAAGAGCTTAAGACGATCGGCAGGGCCGGGCTGGTCATCATCGACGAGCTCGGCTACCTGCCCATCGACATCGACGGGGCCAGGCTTCTGTTCTAGGCCGGCGCGGACAGCTACGAGACCCGCAGCGTCATCTTCACCTCGAACCTCGAGTCCGGCAGGTGGGGCGACGTGTTCGGCGACGGGGACATGGCCGCCGCGGTCATAGACCGCATCGTGCACCACGGCAGGATCATCCGCTTCCACGGCGAATCCTATCGGAACAGACACTCCCTCATGAAACAAGCCAACCAGACAAACAACAAAGACAAAGAACCAGCCGCCGATGGCGTTCAACTTGAACGCCGAAGGTGTTCAGATTAAGTGCTGAAAGCGTCCACCTCGATTTGACGAAATACAGGCCTCGGGCCCGCCGGTACGGTATTCGCGACACCAGCGCTCCAGGGGCGCGACGCTCGCGATTGCGTATTTGGCCATGACCTCCGTCTTGGCCATGTCGTTATCGACGTGGTCGCGGGCGGCCGCGACCTTCGTCTCCCAGTCGTAGCTGCGTTTGCCCTTCGCGCCCATGACCGCGTCCTCTCCGTTGGACCTATGTTTCATGACCCATTTTTCGCGGTCTGCACGGGCATCGCAAGCCGGCGGGCAAGGAAATGCTTGCCCACGCCGGCCTTGATAAGCCCCAGCGCCTTGTGCCGGAACTCATCATCGTAACGTTTCCTCCGATCCTCACGCATACGAAAGAACCGCACCTCCGATCATCGAATCTGAATTTCCTCAGTCGAACAATCGGGGTGCGGTTCAAAGAAGGCCTCTGGGCTCCTTCGTGATGGTCGCTCTAGCGACCGAACAAAATCGGTGGCAGTATCAGCTCTTTCTCAGTTTTTGACAGTATTGCCAACTGGGTTCATTCAAACGGACGGCATGGATATAAGTTGATTGGAGTGAGTGTCTCAGCCTCGCTTCATCTCGTGATTTCCGAAGATTTTGGCATCGCCTAGGGCGGTCCTTGGTTGTTCGGCCAGAGTTTATCGTCTTGCTCTTGACGTCCTTGCTTTGTTGGTGGATTTCTTTCGCTGTGCGTGACTTGCGTGGTAAGAGGAATCTGGCATTCGACAGCCTTGGTGCGTGGTGAACGATAGTTGCGAAGCGGGCGGATGTCCAATGTGAGTTTGCGCTCTGCCTGTGGTATCATTTTTCTCACCAAGATTTTGGTTGTAAAAATGAAAGAAGGTAGTGATGATTTCACCAGAACTGAATATGTCGGATTATGGTGACGAGGACCCGGCTAACCGTCTTGAACGGCTGGGGCTTCCTTTGCTGTTGCTTAATCGCGCGTTGATAGAGGCGAGAGGCGCCGTTCTGGAACACACTTCTTTGGATGCGCCGAGTGCTTCGGGAATGGCGGCGTATTCTCGAGTCAGCCGATGTCTTGGTGAATATTTCCGTAGTCAAGAACATCCGACCTACAGTCGAGTGGTTGACCATAATCAGATTCTATTCGTTTCGAATCGGTCTGATGATGAGCAGTTTATCTTCTTTAGGGGGAATTCTTCGACTGGCGATAGGAGCTCAATGCCATCTTCGTCATGCTCTAAAGGTCCTATGACTCGCCGCCTGGTCGATACGAACAAAAAAATGCTAGGCGTTAGCACTTACTCATTGTTTCCGGAGACTCTTGATACTGAGATTTTTCCATATGGGCCTATTACGCGTGTGCTTCTTTATGATATTCGTCAGGACAAGTCGATACGAGCGGAATTGAGTATTCCGGTAGAGTATGAGTGCCAAGGTGATCAAATTATAATCACGGATTGGCGAGATCGAATCATTCTTCCTGAGATCGGTCCCGAAGGCGAAGTTTCTCAACAGAATCCGCCAGATCCGGATCAATTCGATTTCAGTATTCAGAGGAAAGCCTGACTTCTATATTGGAAAATAAAAAATGAACAATGCGAAAAGCCCGAATAGTGAGTTCGTCGGGAAAAGACTTGAGAATATGCGTTGGAAGAGAGGTCTGACCAAAAAAGGCCTTGCCGAGATCGCCGAAATTGATCAGCATTTGATCTCCGCTTTCGAGTCAGGGGGAAAAGCACCCAACCGGGAGCAAGCGCATCGACTCGCCGAGGCATTGCATGCGAAAGAATCCTATTTTTATCTGGAATGGCAAAGCGATCTCACCCAAGAGGATCTATCGTTCCGCGCTCCGACCAAGACGACTGTGCGAAACAAGAACGCTGCGATCGCAATCGCCGCCCAAGGAGTCGAGCTTCGTTCCTGGATCGAGAAGCATTATTCCCTCCCGAAAGAGGATCTTCCGGATTATTCGTTTTGCGTCAACGGAGGAGACGGGCCGGAAGCCGCCGCCGAGTTCCTTCGCGCGCATTGGAATCTCGGGAATCAGCCAATCGGCAACATGATTCAACTGCTCGAGCTGCATGGCATCGCTGTTTTCTCCGCCCGGGAAGAGAATGCGGATCTGCGTTTCGATGCATTTTCCTTTTTCACAGACGGGCAGCCATATGTTTTCCTCAGCACATCGAAAACTCCCGAGCGTGACCGTTTTGACGCCGCGCACGAACTCGGCCATTTAGTTATGCATAATTCTCCCGTCCATAAAGAGACCAAAACGCGTGAGTCCGAGGCTAATCTATTCGCTTCAGCTTTCTTGATGCCCGCGGCCGATGTTAAGGCCGTTTGTCCATTTAATGCATCTATTAATGCTGTGAAAAATTTGAAGATACGATGGGGTGTTGCGGCTACTGCATTGTGTACAAGGCTATTTCAGTTAGATATGTCAACTGATTGGGTTCGTTATTCCGTAATGAAGGGACTTGCGAAAGAAGGGTATCGTAGTGGTGAGCCGGGAAGCGGTATGCATCATGAGAAATCTAAGATATGTAGTCAGGCATTGCGTGACTTAATGAAACGACATGAGATGTCAAATCTTTTGTCTGATCTCTGTCAAGAGCCTAATGATATAGCGTCTTTAACTTTCAATTGTTTGCCTATTGTTAAATCTTCGCCACAATTCGGTGTGAAAAGTGTTGGTTTATTGGATTCACGTCAAAGGGCTCACGATCTTGGTCTGCATGTCGTGGATGGAGGGCTCGAGCTAGATGTATGATGACGACCGCTTCTTGGCTATGACGCATGAGAATCATGGACAACGCGATGATGCGCACTCCTCGAGGGATGTTTTTTTAGTGGGGGTGAAGGCCTAAGTGCAAGCAGTTGCCATTCGTGCTTTAGTTGCCTTTTATGGCTCCCCTTTTGTCTTCGATAACGTCCGGATTCTTGTGCTCCTTGGGTTTTCAGGCCTGACGCGAAAGGCATGGTCCGCGTCCTGTGTACGTTTTTCATCCGCCAAGACGAAAAACCGCGATTAGAAACCATGAGGTGGGAACCGCATCCGAGCACATCATGCAGTTCGACCAGCACATGTTCGAGACCGAGACCACAAAATTAGATGAGGAGGCAACACTCCGTGCTTGACATGCATCATTTCTCATTGTAGATAAAAAATCGGTTGAATAGAAGGCCTTGATTTTATATCGGGGGTTTTACCAGGTGGGGCGGCACTCTTGTGGCGTGCGCCCCATTGGTTATTGTGAGGTGCTATGCGGCGTCCAAAATACGGGTTATAGGCCAAAATGTGTGTCCGGTCGTAGCCTACTCGGGGGTACCGTGGTATTCGGAGGGGCGGTGGAAGTCGTCCCAGGCGATCCCGGTTCCGTAGAGCATCGGGCCTATAGGAACTTTTGTGGTGCTTTAGGTCTGGTTCTCGGCGTCAGTCGGTGCCGTTGGGATATCTCGTGCCGGTGTGGAATTCGTTCCAGTCGACGCCGATCCCGTATGCGGGCGAGACGTCGCCTTCCGGTTCGGGCGACGTCGCTTTCCCGTCCTCCAGCGGATCGTTGGGAATGAACGATTCCGGCCGCGGGTGCGCGGTCTTCATGTAGCACACCCACTCGCACGCGCGGAGCATGTGCTCCTCGGACAGTCCGCGGTGGTTGCGCAACACGTTCTTGACGACCGAGTTGACGCCGCCCTCCAGCCGGTTCGTGGTGCGGGCCACCGGCCCACCTGCGGCAAGCGCTGGCTCGAGAAAGGCGAAGAGCTTCCCCTCGCAGAACAGTTTCTCCAACCGCCGGTAGCAGCGGCGTGGCTCCTCGTGCGTCCACCACCGCATACGTCTGGACGCCTTGGGGTTGGCGGGGTCGTCCCTTGCGAAGGTGCGTTCGGCGATGAATCCTTTCCAGCGTTCGTGCCAAGCGTTCAGCGCCTCGCCCCATCCGACGGCCTCCTCGGCGGTTTCCACGCCGGTCAGCAGGCCGGACAGTTTTTCAATTCCCTGCCGGCCTGGAGTCGGGGTCTGGAGGTCAGGTCGGTGCGGGTGTTGCGTTGCACATGCACCAGATGGCGATGGATCCGGGTGCCGGGCCACGTCTCCAGGCACGCCGCCTCCGCGCCGCGCAGCCCGTCGGTGATCAGCACGTCGGGCGTGGGGATCCCGGAGAACAGGGCCAGGTAGGCGGCCTTGGACTCGTGCGCGCACCACTGGAAGGCGAGGACTTCTCCGCTCTCGCCGTCGATGGCGATAATCAGGCACCAGCCGTGGCCCATGTACGTGCCGTCGGCCATGACCGTGTGGCGCTTCGCGTCCGGCGGGGCGATGCGTGGCCGGATTGACCAGCACCATGCGATCCGCTTGCGCAGGGCGCGCGCGTCGCCCGTGGATTCCGGGGCCGTCCGGGACGACGGCCCCGGAATCCATGAGAAGAACTCCTCCAGCGTCCGCGCCCGTCTGCGGCCGCGCTGCGGCATCGTCGAGCTCAGCCGGCAGGTCCGGCATCTCCACCGTTGCGTGCCCTTGCCGGTCCGTCCGTTCTTCTTCATCGCATGCCCGCATACCGGGCATTTTTTCGCTTTGTTGGATGGCTTTCTCACACCATCCAGCCCACCACCGGGAGCGCATCATTTTCCACGCGGGGAAAAAGACATGCCGACACGCGTACTCGTACAAGGCCAGACCTCGATCATAAGCACCACAAAAGTTCCTATAAGCCCGAATTAAAGATTGAATAATCCGTTATTGATGTAAACGGGATCCTTAGCTAGTGGCACTGGCGGTTGACATGGTGCCGCTGTTTCTGAGGATGGATGATAATATACTGGCTTTAACAACACGTTTTCTGTTGCAGGGGTGGAACGGAAAACGATTCGCGCGGATGCTATTTGAGGGGTGTCTATGGAAATCATAGATGGGGTTAATATTCCTGATGAGTTGATGGAAGCTCATAACAGGGGAGAACTGGTCTTCTTCGTCGGGGCTGGAGCCTCCATGGCGCCGCCAACCAATTTTCCGTCATACAGGCAGCTTGCCGAAGAATTGGCTAAGGAGGCAGGCTATGAAAAACCTAAAAAGAGCGATCTCGAACATCTTGACGGCTTCATAGGTTCGCTGAGTGACGACGGCATAACGGCGCACGAATATGTGAAACAGCGTTTTAGGGGAGAAGGGGTTGAGTTCAATGATGAACATGCTGCCATTATGTCCCTGGCTGGATCACGGCCGCCGGCTCGTGTTGTGACAACGAATTATGACGACTTTCTCGCCTGTGCTGCGAAGACAGAAGGGATTGAAATCGAGCGTCAGTACTATGCGCCGGCTTTCCCACCTGGGCATGATTTTCAAGGTCTACTACATTTGCATGGATCCGTCAAAGGTGACGCCAAATATTTAGTTCTGGATGATAGAGATTTCGGTCGAGCATATCTGACGGAAGGTTGGGCCGCCCATTTTCTCGTGGAATTATTCCAGAATTACACTGTTTTATTTATTGGATATAGCGTTAATGATCCAATCATGCGATATCTGGCATTGGGAATGCCTGAACGAGACAAAAAGAGATACGCCTTTGTTGGCGATAGTGAATTGAATGAAGACGTTAAAGAAAAATACGAAAGACTCCACATCGAAACCATCACATATCCGGTAGTCGGAGGCGAGCATTCGTCTCTAGCGAAGGCGCTAAAACAATGGGATGAAAATGCGCGTTCTTCTGTTTTTGAGAGAAGAACGCGATTCCGTTCAATTCTGGAAAAAGGGATCCCTATCAGAAAAACAGATATTGACTATGTCAAAGAATCGCTCCTAGAAGAGGCTTTTGTCGATGATTTCGCAAGTTTGGCACGAGATGCGAACTGGTTGGTTTGGGCTAGAGAGCAAAATCTGTTTCCTTGGATTTTCAGTGATGAAGAACCCAAAAATAAAACAGAACGGAGAATATGTGAATGGGTTGCTCTGCTTTGCGTCAAGGATGGTGGGGATAAGATAATCCTCAATTATCTCGCTTACTGCGAACAGCGTATTTCCAAAGCGATATTTGAAGAGCTAGCCTCAATGGTTAGCCATGTCGGTGAGGAAAAGTGTAGGGCATTGGAAACGGTTCTGCGAACGTCTATACCGGGTATTACGTGCGGTTTCGCTGATCATTCCAAGGCATATAGGGAAATGGGGATGCCAAAAACTGCACTTGGATGGCGATTGCTCTTGCAGCCATACCTTGTATTGGATTACAAGGATTTGAGTTCCATCAAGAACGAAAAATCTCTGAAAAAACCGTGCGCAAAAGTGAAATGTGACGCTGGATTGCGTGGATATGAAGGCGATCTCGAAGAAATCTGCGGACTATGCATCGCTTCAAATGACACATTGTTGCAATTCGAAAATTCGATGTGCGAAGCAAGTGATTTATTGAACGATTATTATGGCTCTGATCTTGTGGAAGGTTATTTGTCTTCGGATATACGTGATTTGGAAAAGGATGATTTTTCATTTCATATGGATTCTGGAATTCAATTTGTAATCAAAGTTTTAAAGGAGGTTGCACGTTCATATAATGCGAAAGATGTGCTTATTGAACGATGGCAAGGATATGGGCACGTCATTTTTACGAGGCTTGCCCTTTATGTCGTGGTGCAATCCGACTGGATTCCAGATAGGAAGATTCGATGGATGCTTCAAAATGATTGTTTAAACTACTATTTGTATGGAGATGATACGATTGATTATGTTGCAAGTATCTTTGATGATTTTTCACCTGAAATACATGACGAACTCCTGAAATATTTTAAAGAGAGTGGAGGGAAGGTCGGCATTGATGGGTGCCAGAGATTCCTTTATTATTTGTTGGGAAAAATTGATTGGCTGGAAGGTCGCTCATTGTATGAATCGATTCATGGCACCGGATCTTTGGCGAACAAAAACAAGCTTGTCAGTGTGGAATCTGGCGCTTCTGAAATAGGCGAGAAAGAATTGGCGTTATTGTTGGCTTCGGATCCCGACGCTGCGATTGATGCTATTCTTCGTCTTCCTAGACGATATGACGATTTTGAATCTCTCAATTTTGAAACTGTTATTGAACGTGTTATTCCTCCCTTCTGCATGAATAACATAAGTAGAATACGCTCAGTTTGTCAGGCTCTCTCATCTAAGATTGACCAAGATAATAAAAAGGTTTCCATATTGATGGAAACCTTGGTTATGTCGATTGATTCCTTGGATTTGGAGGAATGCAGGGCTAATATCTTCGAGGCGATTCAAGATGAAAAATGGGAGATGTTGGGTGTTGGTGTTCTCTCTCAGCTCCTGTGTCAACAGATAAGTTCATTTGGTTACAAATATAGCGAGGATGAATTTCGAATTTCTAATGTTTTCGCGCTAAACATTATGAAAAAGTATTCGCCGGATTTTGAATGTGCTGATAAATCCCTGGAATCGGTTAAGCGTGCTTGGCCGTATAAAATGGTCGATTATTGGGTTAAACGATGCAAATGCGTATATGGAAAGAGCGTTATAGGAAAAGGGCTTCCTGAGGAGATGGATAGCGCATTGAATATTCTTCTTTCTGGAAGCGCTGATGCAAGACTATGCGCCAAAATGGGACTGCTGTATTATGCGGGATATTTTTATGGAATTGATAAAAAATACGCGAATAACAATCTTCTTGGTCTTCTGAACGACGACGAAACGCGCGATCTTTCATGGCGAATTATGTTGGGTAATCCCAACGCCAATTTACGTAGATTTGTTATGAAGTATTCGGTTATTGTTTCTTTGACCAAAGAAATCCCATCAGCGGAAGAGAAGTTTAAAAAGAAGCTGTATGAATTCGCTGTTATGGTGATGTCTGATGCAAGCCTTAAATGTGCTTCTTTTGATAATTTATTTATGAAAATCATCAGTAAAGATAATAGAGAAAACGATTTGAATCTCTTTTCTGATGTTTTCTATAAATTTTACAGCAAAGGGTTTAATGGTCGTTCATCTCGAAATATCTGGGATAAATGGATATCGAAATACTATGCGAAAAGGATGAGTGGATGGCCTTGTATCGCTTCTTCGTACGAGAGGAAAAGACTTATTGATGCTATTGCTTTTCTAGGTGAAGCAATTGAAGATGCAATGAAGCTCGTGCCGGAAGAAATGTTGACAAGCATGAGCTCTGAGGACTATTTCATCGCTGTCGATGAGGAATGCGTGACCAATCCCAATGCTTTGTCTGCATACTACATTTGGCGAATCGAACATCTGCCTAAAACGGTTGACATCAAGCGTGTCAGGTTGTCGTATCTACTGTGGCACTTAAAAAAATATATGTCAGAAGAAAATATCTCCGAAATAACGGCCAAGGCCAAAAGCCTTGGCTATGTGGAAAGATAGGCACGCACTTTTAAGGATCCCATGCGTCAGGAATGATTAGGCTCCGACAGCTCTCGGTTTGAACTGCACCCTAATTGTTGGGCTGAAACTCAGGTTCTGCGAATGGAAGGGCGGGCTTATGTCTGCACATCTCTCAAGATGACTACGGAACGCGGGTTGTGTGCAGACATGAGACGAGAGATGCATGGACGGGAAAGTCGTGCGGAAACTTCGTGAAGATCACAAACGGATTCTGGGTGAACGGTATGGTGGAGTAGATTGCCTCCGGCTTGATAATCAGGCTGAAAGAACTCGGATTCGTGTGTATCTCGCTTATATGTGGCAGATTTGGAGGTCTGACCAGAAGTTATCTCGCTTATGTATGGCAGTCGCATCCGGAGAACGGTAGTGCTCGAAAGATTGCGCACTTTGGATCATGGCCGTCCATGGCACGATGATCAGTTCGCTTCCTCCAGCGTGCCGCCAAGCCGGGACATGTCGAGGTAGCGGCGCGAGCTCCACTCGTTCGCGGTCACGTACCGTATGCGCACGCACGAGCACCAGCGCTGTTACCGTCCGGGAAGCTGCCGACGACGCGCGTGCGGCGGCGGATCTCCCTGTTCAGCCGTTCGATCATGTTGTTCGTGCGGATCCTCCTGCGTGACGAGCCGATTAAGCCTGGTCCCGGGCATGTGCCGGTCGATCCGCATGGTGTTCTCGGGCATGGTTCCGTCTCCTGGTTTCCAATCGCGGTTCTTTCGTTTTGGCGAATGAAGAAACCGTACGCAGGACGCGGGGCCATGCCTTTCACGTCAAGCCTGAAAACCCAAAGTGCGCAAGCAATCGGACGTTATCATGGTGCGCGTCTGTCGTCATGACCACAATGCGAGTGATCGCCAATCCTCGGGGAATCCCATTTCCGTTGCAGGAATTTCCGGATAGCGGTCCATGAGGCTGATGAATTTGTTCTTCCATGCGGAGCCATCGATTTGTTGCAGCAGGTAGTTTTCCATGGTGAGGAAAGCGGCGGGGCCGGTAGAGTCTGTTCTGAAGGCGTCCCAATCGTTGCCCCACCATTCATTGGCGTGTGAACCGCTCCGATGCTTAGGCAGCTTCGGAACGATACGGGTACTGGTCTCGTTCCAGAAACGATCATGATGTGCAACCATGTTGCGGACTTGCCTAATCGTTTCCAGCCAATTTGAGAGAATCTTGATGTCTCCATGTACTGCGGGATTAGGATTTGGGTTAAAAATATGAAGCTTCGCTGCTAGCTTTCTTTTAACAGAATCGGGGGATCCCTGATAGAAATAACCTTTCAGAGTTCCGTAGCTTAGGCATCCTACTATCATCCAATACGGTGGCAATGGGTCTTTATATGTTCTTTTGAAATGTTTAAGGTATGGCAGATTGGATTTCGTGAACGATGCTCTTAACGAGTTAATGCATGCCAAATAATCATCAAAGCTAAGCTCAGGCAATCCTTCAGGTGTGGTATATCCAAATTCGCCGCCAAACAAGGAAAGCTCGTGTGCGAGAAAGCTTTTGAGATATATTTCAAAGGTGATTATGCCGTCGAACACGAGAGTTCTCAGTTCCTGATCGAATATATATCTGCACCAGATTTGCTGGAACTGTGTCCCCTCTCTGAATGGGAGGACATGCTTGTGGTCGCATGAGGAAGATGGGCTAAGGAACGGATACCAGTATCCTTTTAGACGAAAATAGCCAATCTGTTCGAGGTGGCGTTCAAGGGTCTCGGCATCTACTCCGCCCAGGCCGTTCTTAATTAGAGTGGCTGCCAGATCTGAAAAATCTTTTGGTGGGTGCTGCGGGTAGGAAAGAACTTGAGCATTGCCGTCATGCGAATTTGCCATGGAGTCCCCTCGAGCAAGAAAAATGCCACCCTAGTGTGCTTCAGTGAGAGGCATTGGTGGCTTTTAACAAACAAGTATTCTACCAAAGGTAGAACTTTTTGTCCAATAAAAGACACTTCATACTGCTAGTGGTTAACCTAAGGCGAAAACGCTAAATATGGTGAGTGCATACAGGATTCATCTCATTTCACTCTGTCGAAGTGTGGTCATGATTGCGATTCGATTGGGTCGAATCGGCAGATGATTGACTTGTTTTTCTACTCTCGGTTTGTTTCTCGCCTCCTCCATATAATCGACAGGGAGAAATGGTAGTCAAAGGAGAGTTCCACAGGGTTCCGAGTTCGTAAAGGGCGTCGGCTTGGGCAAGGGCGTGCGTATCAATCTCGGTAAAGACGGCATCAGCAGCGTATCGTTCGGCAGACGTGACGCACCGCATGTCACCGTAGGCAAGCGGGGAACGTATGTGGGTGCCAGCATTCAAAAACGCCAACCATTACCCGCGAATCTGCGAGCCGAACGGCCACAAGGCCAGCTTGGCCATCTTGAATGATTGAATGCCGAACGGAATACCAATAATGGTAATGCAGTTGAGTAGCCCGGCGAACACATAGCCTATTGCCATCCACAAACCGGCCAGTACGAACCAGATGATGTTGATCAGCACGGATCCCACGCCGCCGCCATACTCCACGGTCTTACCGAACGGGGTCAACGTGAGCCCCGCCATCTTGAACGCCTGAATGCCCAGTGGAATGCCCACAATGGTGATGCACAACACCAAACCGATAATCGCCCAACTGGCGGCGAGCAACAACCCACCCAGAATCAGCCACAGAATATTGCCAATAAGTCGCATACGCACATGATACTGACATGCCGTGCCGATGCCGACAAGTGGCAACGGATAACAACAAAAGATACAAAAAGCAGCAAAGCCATGTGGGAAGGATGTATTTTGCTTCGTCATAAGCAGAAATGGCGAGGCAGATTTATCGAACCTTAATCGAACCAAGTTTTAATACGGTTGCATTGCTTGGCGATGCCTCCGAATATGTTGGTCAAATTTTGACTTTGCTTTCCGAGGTGTTGCTGGCAGCAACGTATTGAATGGATTTTTGCAGTCACTTAATTGATGCGGCTGCAAAAGCGATCGGTATTTTCTGGCTGAATTCCTTAAGTACGGAGCGGCAGAAAACAAAATCTTTGATAAGTGCCATGTAAAACTGCTCAACATCTGTTCGACTGAAAGCCCGCTACAAATCTGCCATAATAACGCAGATAGACCGGTTGAAATGGGAAAAAGCGCAGAGTGTGGGGCGTTCGCCTTGGAAACGGACGCCCCGCATTTCCTGTGTGGGAATTTATAGCATTCCGATCAGCCCATGGTCGTGGCCGTCGCGCGCGAAGGCTGGAATCGTGTCTATTCCGGCGTCGACAGTGATTTTCTGCCCACCTTCATACACTTTGCCGGTGCGTAGATCCGTCCATGTGATGCTAGCGTTTCCGGGAAGCGTCACCTCACGCGACCTAGCTCCGGCCTCAACTACGGGGGCCACTAGGATATCAGGGCCGAACATGTATTCATCGGCGATATCAGACACCGACTTGTCTTGGGGGAACTCGTAGAAGAGCCCACGGACCAAAGGCTGGCCATCGATATGTGCTGATTCGAACAGTTCTCGAGTGTAAGGGCGCATTTTTTCGCGAATGGCAATGAACTTTCGGAAGATTTGCTCCATCTCGGGGCCATAGCTCCAAGGCTCATTGTCGGCACCACTTGGCGAACGGTGGTCTCCGGCCGAATTGGTGATGGTCTCCTTGCCGGTTGCCGTATGCAGACTACGATCGCCATGGTTGCGCATGACCGGCAGGAAGCATGAGAACGCGCACCAGCGGGCCAACAACTCCTTGAAATTGTCCGAATCAATTATCCCATCATGGAAACCGCCCATATCGGTGGTGAACCAGGGGATACCGGCCATGCCCATGTGAATGGCGCAGGTAATCTGGGCACGGAGGTCGGCGAAGGTCGAACCAACGTCTCCAGACCAAACAAGAGAACCATAGCGTTGCGAACCAGCCCAAGCGCAACGGGTGAGGTTGACGATGTCACCATCCCTTCCTATGGTTTGTTGCCCTTCGTAGAAGCCTTTGTTATAGTCTCTTGGGTAGATGTTTGCCACCTGCTGGTTTGGGCCGGCGTAATATCGATAATTGTCGAAATCGTACGTGCCGTATTCAGGTTCCGCTTCGTCGAGCCAGAATGCATCAACCCCAAGCTCGGCATAATTTGTTCGGCACTTCTCCCAAACATATTCGCGAGCTTTTGGATTGGTGGCGTCATAGAACTGGCTGGGACCTTCGAACATCATGCCGACGTCTTCACCCTTATCTGCACGCACGAGAAGGTTCTTTGACTTCATCTCAACATAATTCTCTGAGGCGAGCGCGACCTGGGGCCACACAGATACCATGAGTTTCACTCCCATGCTGTGCAGATCGTCCGCCATAGCTTTGGGATCTGGCCAGAATTCATTCTCAAAACGGAAGTCACCCATATGCGGCCAGTGGAAGAAATCTACAACGATGAGATCCAATGGAATATTACGCTGTTTAAACCCATGGGCGACGTCTAGAAGCTGACGTTGATTCCAATATCTAAGCTTGCACTGCCAGAATCCCAGTCCCCATTCAGGCATGTGAGGAGCGTGCCCTGTGGCGTCGGCGTAATGCTTCATTATCGAAGAAGGTGTATCGCCTGTGGTAATCCAGTAGTCAATCTGCTTGGCTGATTCAGCTCGCCATTCCGTACGGTTCTTGCCGAACGTAACGTTTCCAAGTGCCGGATTATTCCACAGGAAGCCATATCCGGCGCTGGAAACCACGAAAGGAATAGATGCCTGTGAATTGCGATGCGCGAGTTCGAGGGTACAACCTTTCAGATTGAGGATGTTCTGTTGGTACTCGCCCATACCATATAGTTTCTCATTTTCCGGTGTGGTAAAGGAAGCAACGATGGAATAGTCGCCTCCGGTGATCGGTTTGAACCATCGCGCTCGAAGATTTAGTGATCCGCCAGATGGTATTTCCTGAATGAGCGGTGTGCCGTCTGCCTTATAGAAGCTCAGTAAACAGCGTGGCTCTTCATATCCTGATCCGGAGTACAGGCCGCAGGATGCTTTCGCTTGAACTACAATATCGCCATTGCGTAATTCGGCGGTTCTATTGGGCTTGTCAATGGTGATACCATAGTTGTGGCTGTCTGAGGCCTGGTTGTTTTGTGGCAGCAAAGCTCCTTCTTGTTCTTGTATCTCATGCATTTTCGAGGCGCGGACGCGGACTGAATTCTTTCCCCATGGTTCGATGCGAAGATATTCGCCGTCGCCAGTCCACAACAGTGCATCTCCATCGATAGCAAAAGTTAGTTCACTCATAGTTGGTCCTTGTAATTATGTATTTAAGGGTTGGATTAGTCTTTCACCGCTCCGGCTGTTACGCCGGCGGCAACGTATTTCTGTGCGAAAATTAGTAATAGCGCTGTTGGTACTGAGGCCAATACTGCGGTGGCCATCATTGGCCCCCATTCTTGGTTTTGCGAACCGATAAAGTCATATAGACCCATGGTGATTGGCCTCATCTTGCCGCCACCGGAATCGAGGGTCGAAGCAAACATGAAATCTGACCATGCCCAGAGGAAAGCGAACAGCGAAGTCGTGACAATGGTATTACGGGAGAGTGGAATCACGATTTTGGTAAAAACACCCCACTGTGATGCTCCGTCGATTTGCGCTGCCTCCACCAACGAGCGTGGCATACCGGACATAAATCCCGTCATCAGAATCACTGCGAACGGTACCGACAAAGTGGAGTCGGCAACGATAAGTCCCGGAATACTGTCGAGAAGACCGATGTCATCGTAGATCTGGTAGAAGCCTAGAGACATAACGACCGCGGGAATCATCTGAGCAACAATCAACAGGAAGTTCATGGACTTTGAGCCTTTGAACTCCAAGAAAACAATGGCGTATGACGAAGGTAATGCAATTGCTAGAGTCAGGATCACGCATCCTATGGCAACTAGCAATGACGTTCCTAGGTAGGGGAGCTGTGAACTTAACGCAGAGGCATAATTGTCGAGCGTGAAATCTTTCGGGAACAGATCACCTGAACGGATGGAGCGACGTTGCGTGAATGATATGTTGATCATCCAGTATACGGGGAAGAGCATAATCAGCGTCAAAATGATGCCTATAAGTGTTTTCCACCATGATGAACGATGTTTCATTTTAGTTACCTCTTCTCTTCATTCCGCTGGGCCCACAGGTAAATCAGAGCGAAAATCAGTGCTACGACAATGAGAATCGTGCCCACAACGGATGCTTCCGAATACCGGATGGTTGCTGATGTGCCCTTTCCGAAAGCCATCTCATAAGCCCAAGTTGCCAAGGTTCTCGAAGATCCAGTGCCCTTGGTCATAATCCAGATGATGTCTACTGTTCGTAACGTGTAGACGAAACCTAGCAGGAGCGTGATCATCGATACCGGCTTGAGCAACGGGAAAGTAATCTTCCAGAAGCGCTGCCAAGCATTGCAGCCATCCAACGCGGCGGCTTCATACAAGTCGCCATTGATGTTTTGCAAGCCCGAATACAGAATTACGAGGTTGAAAGGAATACCAAGCCAAATATTGGCAATGATAACCGCCCACAAGGAATGATCGGCTTGCAGCCACCAAACCGGGTCCAAACCAAATAGTTTGAGGAAATTATTAATAACACCGCTGTCGGCGTCCATCATCCATTGCCAGATCGTACCGGAAATCATTGGCGGAAGTAGCCATGGTACAAGGAATGCGCCGCGCAAAGCCGCGGAAAGTTTGAAATTCTGATTGAAGAAAACCGCCAATGCCAAGCCGATAGAGTATTGGAAAACGATAGAAGCGAAGACGAAAATCAAAGTCTGTCCGAGAATGGTCCAGAACTGTTGATTGCTTAATATTTCCTTATAGATATCGAATCCAGACCAAGGGGCATCGCCGGTCACAAAAGTGCGACGTGTGTAGCGGTGCATACTCATGGAAATATTCTGAATCAGAGGCCAAACGTAGAAGATAAGCATGTAAATAATCAGCGGGGCCGCGAAACCAATGGCGGCCAATGTGGTTGGCTTGATTCGCCTTGGTTTATCTGCGGTGATTGTTTGAGACATAGTTCACCTGCCTGTTGATGGAAAAGATGGAATGGGGCGTCTGAATATCGCAATGAATGGCGGGCAGATGCCCCGGAAAAATATGAGACCGCGAATCAGCCCTTATTCAAGGCAGCCTGTAGATCTTCAGAAAGCTGTGCAGAAATGTCTTCGTATTCCAGACCAACGTCAGTGGTACGGCCTTCAGCATTTTCTACGGCGTCAACCCAAGGTGCCCAGGCACTGTTCTCTTCCACCTGCTGCTTGCGGACGTCACTTTTGGCGGCAAGATAAACCATCTCATCATTGGTCTTCTTGAGATTATCTCCGTCAATGAGGCACTGAATGACCTCCGCGGTTGCCTTCATCTTGTCACTGTCTTTGGTTTTCTGGGCTGGAATGGTAATGAACTCGCCACCGCTTGGAACCGGGGCTACTCCGCCATCTTTGGCTGGAATGGAAATCATCTTGTAGCCTTTCTCGGTGGCCGACTCCATCTGCCATGAACCATTTTCAGAGAAGCCGTAATCGCCGCCAAGGAACAGATCCCACGCAGCAGATTGGTTGTCCGTTGCGACCGATTTCGGAGCCCAACCTTTTTGGACCCAGCCGGATACCAGATCAAGCGCATCCTGCTCGGCACTGGAACCTGAAGCGTCCTTCAATTGACCGCCGGCTCCCCAGAACCAGGGAAGGAACTGGAATGTTCCTTCTTCGCCGGAAATGCCGGAGAACGTGATGCCCTTATATCCTGCGTTTACTACTTTTTCGATGGCACTGTTGAGTGAATCCCAATCGGTAATCGATTCCGGGTCGACGCCGGCCTTATTGAGGACATCGGGGTTGTAATACAAGCCCAATGCGTTAGTGCCGTAAGAAACCCCATATTGTACGCCGTCGATGATGCCAGGGCCTTCGATATTCTTGTCGAATCCTGAAACGTCGACTCCCGCTGCCTCGATATCCGTAACAAGTCCTGCGTCGACAGCGGTAGGCATCTTTGGGTTATCGATCAGGGCGATCTGGGGTGCGTTGCCGGCCTTGACAGCTGTTGTGAGATTGTTTAATAGGTCTGACTGCGCATAGCCGATGCGTTTTACGTTATATCCCTCAGGAGCACAATTGGTAACGTATTTCGCCCATGTGCTGCTATCGTTCTTCTGAGGGTATGGGTCCCAGAATTCGATTGTTTTGGAATCTTGACTCGAGTTGCTACCGCAAGCGGCGAGACTGACTGCCGCGGCACTTGCGGCGATTAAAGCTATCACGCGCTTCATATTTGAACCGATCATTTGGTATTTCCTTTCATTAACAGCGCACCTATGCGCTGAATGATTAATTTATTGCGTTTGGGAAGTTTTAATCCCAAACTGTTGAACCGGTTAAACAAGTTAAATAATAAACCCTGATCTTTGAAAAGTCAAATCGACGAACTTAACCAATGTAGAATCTCGTGGTTGTTTTCTGCGCGTAATCTACGTAGCTGCGATGTTACTCGGGCTCTTGGGTTAGTGGATAATCAAGATAGCGGGTGACCGTCGGGGCTTTCGGATTGTTTATTCGACGCAAAAGGGTTCCCACGGCGGCTTCTGATAGTTGCGTAATGTCCGGACGCACTGCAGGGAACGATATCTTCATTGATGTTGCTAGCTGTTTCGGGAAGACGGTTACGACCTGCAAGTTATCCGGTGTTCGGAGGTTCCTGCGTGCCAAGACCTGAGGGGCAACGATTGTTGCTGGCTCGTTGTGAAGTATCAGAGCGGTCGCTTTGGCGTGTGTATCTAGTGCATGCTCAATGAGGGGCGAAGGATCCGAATCGTCGTCTTTCGGATATTCGACATGCATTTTCAGGTCAAGACGTTTGGCGGTCTCTATCGCTGAATCCAGAAAGCGCCAAGCGTAGCCAAGACCCTGATCAAATATTGTGTGTGACCATGGAATAAGAATCACCTCTTTATGCCCTTCAGAGGCTAAGAAATTCAAGATTGATGATGCAGCCTTGGCGAAATCGGAATCCACTGTATCCAAACCGTGTGAGTTCTTTGGCGAGCCGAATGCAACGGTCGGAATGTGCTCTTTTGCGGCATAGCTGACTCGTGGATCCTCATCTTTGACGTCCATCAGGATGAACCCATCCACTTTCTTTGACGACCATGCTTCATGCATTGCCTCGAAGCCGTCGTTCTCGCCAATGAGTAGGGTGTCGTATCCTCTCTTTGTCGCTTCTTCGGATAGCAGGTACACGTACAGCCCAAAGAGGGCTGACAGATAGTTGCCGTGAAAGGCGGGGGAGACCACACCTATTGTTTTGGTTTTTCTTACGGATAGTGCGCGGGCTGCATGGTTCACCGTATAGCCTAATTCGTCAATCGCATGTTGCACTTTAAGTGTTGTAGCTTGAGTGATTCGAGGATCTCCCGATAGTACATACGAGACTGTTGCTTTGGAAACACCGGCTGCGTGCGCCACGTCAGAAATTGTTACCATATATCACCTGCTCTCGCCCTGTCGCTTCGCTAGGTTAAGCAAATAAGCAGCATGAGACAAGTTTAGCGTTATCTGTTTGCGCGCGTCGCCATGATGGTCGACAAAAGGCAATGACGCGATTCCAAGTTTTTCATCCAATGGAGGTGTGGACGGCTATGCGCGCGAGTATCCGCCAAACTGCTGATGTTAGTGGTTTGGATTGAGTCCGTGCTATTGGCTTGGCGTATGCCGTTGATGGTGCGAACATTGGTGAGTTTGATTCGCATCGGTGCTTGAGGCGATTAAAAGTACTTGCGTATGAAGAAAAGTACATTGAACGCCGTAAGAAAAGCACATTGAACGCCGGGGTAAGACGAAGAAGCTTGTCTGCGGCTCGCATCTCGTCTATGTATGGCAGATTCGGAGGCCTGACCGGAGACATCTCGCTTACATATGGCAGACACATGCGGCGAAAACCTCAAAACGTACCCCCGAAGTGGCTGTTTTCGCAGGCGACGTGCCATATATAAGCGAGATGTTTCCGTACGAAAAGCAAAATCTGCCATACATAACGCAGATAGACCGGTTGGTGTGGGGTATTACGCGAAGTGATTTCACGCGAGTACACGCTGCAGCCTACAGCAGGGGAGCGGTGCGTGGTTTTGCGGTTGAGTTTCGTACTTGCAACTGCACGGGGAATGTCTCGAATGGTTCCTCGATGGGTTGTCCTTCGATGAGCGCCAGAGCCTTTTGTGCCGCATCGACGGCCATGTCGTATGGGCGCTGTCGAACGGTGGTTAGCTCAGCTTCTTTGGCGAAGGTGCTGTCGTCAAATCCGGTTACGGAAATATCTCCAGGCACGGAAAGGCCGCTGCGTTGAAGGCGGAAGAACAATGGAATTGCCTGTGAGTCCTGATGGAAACACAATGCGGTGGGTGGGTTGTCTTGCGCCATGATTTCGGAAATTGCCGCATCTAGAATGCTGTCGCCTTTTTGCACTGCCAGTGTGCGGGCGGTCAGTCCGTCAACTGCATCGCAGGCTTCCTGGAATCCGGAAATACGGGTAAATGAGCTGAATCCCAATGTGGAGGAAAAGCTTTCATATAAATACAGCAGGTTACGATGTCCCAGCTTGGCGAGATGCCGAACGATGAGTTTGATGCCTTCTTTGTCGTTGATACCGACAGTTGCATCGAATCCTTCGCTGGTGGTATTGATGCCGATAATCGGAATTTTTGCGGTTCCGAGACGTTTGACCTCGTCGGGGCTGATGCCAAATGAGGAAACGAATACGGCATCGGCGTTGCTGCGTACGGGAAGTTCCTCGAAGAATGCGTCACGCGCCTCCGACCCCTCGATGGGGTAGATGACCAGATCGTACCCGGCGTCACGCAAAACATCGTTAAGTCCGGCAATGATTTCGGCGGTGAACCATTCGATGACGCCGCTGCCGACCAATAATGCTATGCGATAGGTTCTACCGGATTTAAGAATTCCTGCCGATCTGGAAACGCTGAAATTCAACGCATCGGCTGCGGCCTGCACTTTCAACCGTGTTGCCTCTGACACCTGTTCAGGGTGTGCGAAAGTGCGTGAGACTGTAGCGTTCGATACGCCTGCCTTCAGTGCCACATCGCCGATGCTCGCTTTCATGGTGCCTCCGAAAGTTTTTCACTGTTTGTTTCAGCCTACCATCATTACCGTCCTCATGGCTACAGAGTTGAAAGATGAATGAAAAGGGTTGCGATACGACACGCCGTATGAAAAACAATGTGTGCACGCTCACAGCGGTGAGATGAAACGGGTTTCAAATGAAACCGTTTACATTTTAAAAAACCTTGAATTGCCAATATGAAACCCTTGTCGTATGCTATTGCTTGTCCGCAAGGGGGCGGATGAAGGCTTACGAGGACGTAAGGAGAGATATGAAAATCAACAAAGGTATCGCAGTGGCAGTGGCGGCCTTGAGCATCGTCGGCTTGGCTGCGTGCGGGAACAGCAATGCCGCGTCCGGCACAACCGATACGAAAGCCGACAAAGGGCTTGACGTTATCGGCAACACCATCACCTACGACCCCAATCATCTCGTGAACGACGGCAAGCCAATCCAGCTCGAGTACTGGAGCTGGGGCAGCAAGGGCACGGATCCTGTCTACAAGATGATTGAGTCCTACACGAAGACGTATCCGAACGTCACCATCAAAACGGTGAATGTTTCATGGGATGATTATTGGACCAAGCTGCCGTTGGCTCTGAAAGGCAAAAACGGTCCGGCCGTTTTCAACATCCACAACTCTTACGATGCGTTGATTCGTCCATACGCAGCGGATTACGATATCGACACCAAGTCTTTGGAATCCGACTACTCCACCGCATCCGTACATGAAGATGAGAACGGCAAAGTCAAGTACATCGACTCCGTGATCAACACCGGCAACATCTACTACAACAAGACATTGTGGAGCGAAGCGGGCCTCACCGACGCCGACATTCCGACCACATGGGACGAATTCATCCAGGTCGCCCAAAAGCTCACCAAAACCGACGGCAGCAAGATGACGCAGGCCGGCTTCAACTTCAACGGCGACGCCTACAGCGCCATCTATCAAGGTCTGAATTATCAGAAGGGTGAACTGCTCTTCAGCGAAGATGGCAAGAAAGCCAACTACAACAACGATGTGACCAAAGAAAACATGCAGTTCCTCAAGGATTTGTATGACAAGTACAAGGTCGGATCCGTTGACTTCGGCAACGATTACACCCAAAGCTTCGGTAACGGCCAGTCTGCGATGATCTACGCTTGGGGCCACATGGAAGGCACGCTGAAAGAAAAGTATCCAGATATTGACTACGGCGTGTTCGCCACCCCAACCTTCTCCGAAGACACTCCGTTTGCATACGACCGTTACAACGGCGAATCCACTCCGGGCGTCAACAAGAACCAGAGCAAAGAACAGCAGGCCGTTGCCCAGGACTTCATCAAGTACCTGCTCGCCAACGATGATTACATTCGTGAAGCGGTATCCGAACTGAACTCCTTCCCAGCCAAGACCTCGCTGCAGAACGACAAGGACATTCTCTCCAAGCCGGTCATGGCCGCCATCCAGCCACGCGTAGACCGACTGATCTGGCCGGGACCGGCACCATCCACCGTTGAATCCAGCGGCACCACTGCTTTCCAGAACGTCTTCCAGAACGGCATGTCCATCGATAAGGCTCTCAAGGAGGCCCAGGGTCAGATGGATACCGACATGAAGAGCTCTGACTTCACGTCAATGGAAAGCAAGTACGCTTACTTCGACGAACATAAGTAATACCGATATATCCTTTCCAATCCCTTTTCCAATCCGGGCAGTCGCGGTACGATTCTTCTTCCGCGCCGCGGCTGCCTTTTTATCTACGAGATACGTTCAATCTTCTTATTCGATTCGATCTGACATTCTGTATTGCGTAACAAAACGGTCGAATCGGCTCACAGAGAGGCGAGATTCAATGAAAAACAAAAATGGTGAATCTCTGGTATCGAGAATTTTCACCCTACGCAACATGGCTGTTGTCTTCTTGGTGGTCTATTTCGCCATTTTCCTGGCCTACCCAATTTTTAAAGCCTTCGCGGGCAGTTTGCATAACTGGAATCCTCTGATTGGCACTTATGATTGGGTCGGACTCGACAACTTCAAACAGATCCTCACAGACAAACTTTTCTGGACTTCCATGGGGAACACGGCGGTATTCGCAGGTGTTTCCACACTCTTCCGCATTATGCTTGGTCTCGGCTTGGCCCTGCTGCTCAGCGCCAAACTCGTCAAATGCAAAGACACCCTCCGAGGTCTGTTCTACATGCCGACCATCACTCCGCTCGTGGCAGTCTCTTTCGTGTGGATGTGGATGTTCGACCCGCAGTTCGGCATGGTAAACAAAATCACAGGACTCGACATCAACTGGCTGCACGACACCAAATGGGCCATGCCGGCAGTCATCATCATGACCATTTGGAAGGATTTTGGCTACGCGACCGTTCTATATTTGGCCGGTCTCATGAATCTTCCTCGAGACGTGTACGAGGCGGCCGCCATCGACGGTGCCAACTCAGTGCAGATTTTCTTCAAAATCACCCTGCCGTTGCTTAAATCAACCACCTTGTTCATTGTCATCACGTCACTGATCAGCTACCTGCAGGCATACGTGCAGATTCTCGTCATGACCGAAGGCGGTCCGGGCACGTCAACCTACACCATCAGCTATCTCATCTTTGATCAGGCATTCCAGAAATACAACTTCGGTGTCGCGTCAGCTCAGGCAGTTGTGCTCTTCCTGTTCACTGGTGTGCTCACCCTCATCATGTTCAAGGTTTCTGGAGATTCGGAGGAACTGGCATGAAATCACGTAAAATTGGCGGCATCATTCTTACGATTCTGCTCTTCATCGCCGCCATCATCACCATTGTTCCATTTGTTTGGATGTTCATTTCATCATTCGCGCCAAATAGCGAAATCGTCAAAGTGACCGGAGGATTATTCCCTAAGCCATCCACGATTGACAATTATGTGAGCATCCAAGAAAAGTTCAATTTCTTGCGATTGTTCGCAAACTCGCTGATCGTAGCAGTACTGAAAACCGGTATTGCAATCTACACAAGTGCGGTGCTTGGTTACGTGTTCTCTAAAATGCGATTCCGTGGTCGCAACCTGCTTTTCGGCATCGTTATGAGCACCATGATGATTCCTTGGGCAGTGACCATCATTCCGCAATACGAAATGTTCACCAACTGGGGTCTGCAAGACACCTACACGTCGCTCGTGCTTCCTGGCATGATCAGCGCATTCGGTATCTTCCTGTTCCGCCAATCCATCTCGGGAATTTCTGACGAACTCATTGAAGCGGCAAAACTCGATGGCGCATCCGAAACCAGAATCTTCCATAGCATCATTCTGCCAATGAGCCATAACACCATCGCGGCGCTCGCCATCTTCACCTTCCTGTGGAATTGGGAAGACTACCTGTGGCCATTCTTGATGATCACTGACGAACACAAGCAGCTGCTCGCTGTCGGTCTGAAGGCCTTCAACGGACAATACGGCACCGATTACGGCGGATTGTTCGCAGCGACTTCGTTGGCAATTGTTCCAGTGATCATTGTGTATATGATTTTCCAGAAGCAGTTCATCGCAGGTATTGCGACGGGCAGTGGCAAGTAAGGCAGGAGTAGCATGGCAAACAACGCATTAGATAACGCAACCGGCACGGTATTCGTCGACTATGTGCGCAAGGCACGTCCGAAAATGCGAGAATCGTCGGTTTTACAAGGGGATCATTGGAGGATTGGCATTCTAACGGAATCGCTGATCCGTTTCGAATGGTCTGATTCCGGCGAATTTGAGGACAATCTCACGCAAATGGTGGTCAACCGCGATTTTGGCGCCGACCCGCAATTCACGGTGACGCATCGCGACGGACTGCTCATTGTTGACACCCCCGCGCTGTATGTGACGTACGATGGCAAGCCATTCAGCAAAGAAGGCTTGAGCGTAGTCGTCAAGGGCGTGGCCGACACCCAGTTCAATACGTGGCATTACGGCGACGAGCCGAAGCATAATCTTAAAGGCACCGCGCGCACGCTCGACGAGGCGAACGGCGAAATTCCTCTGGACGATGGTGTGATTTCGCGAGACGGATGGGCGGTACTCGATGATTCCGCCGCGAACGTGATCGTGGAAGCATACGAAGTGAACGGCAAACCGAATCCGCTGGGGGCTTGGGTTATGCCACGCGATCACGCGGAAACCGACTTCTACTTCTTCGGCTATGGCCGCCGCTACACCGAAGCGGTGCAAGACTTCTACAAGCTGGCCGGACCAACGCCTCTGCTGCCGCGCTTCGCACTCGGCAACTGGTGGAGCCGCTACTACCGCTACACGCAAGACGAATACCTGCAGCTCATGGACCGGTTCAAGCGCGAAGGCATTCCATTCACCACATCCGTGATCGACATGGACTGGCACCGCGTGGACGATGTCGATCCGAAATACGGTTCCGGTTGGACCGGCTATTCGTGGGATAAGCAGCTGTTTCCCGATCATGAGGCGTTCTTGCGCGACTTGCACGAGCGCGGCCTGAAAGCCACGTTGAACGTGCATCCGCGAGACGGCGTGCGCGCGTTCGAAGACGACTATGAGGCGGTGGCCAAGCGCGTCGGCATTGATCCCGCAACCGAAGAGGCAGTGGAATTCGACCTCACGAATCCGGATTTCGTAAGCGCCTACTTCGACATGCATCATCGTATGGAAGCCGAAGGCGTTGACTTCTGGTGGCTCGACTGGCAGCAAGGCGGCGTGACCCGCCAGCCCGGACTTGACCCGCTGTGGGTGCTCAACCACTTGCACTACCTGGATTCCGGGCGCTACGAGACTTCTTCCGAACGCAATGTAAATGAGAACTGCGAATGCGAAAAGTGCGCCGAGCCGGGCGCTCGCGATGAGCATGAAATGCATGTCGAGCAATCCGATCGCAACGTGAGTTGCACGGAACGCAACAACCGTTGGCCGCTCACCTTCTCGCGGTATGCTGGCCCGGGTTCGCACCGCTATCCGGTCGGCTTCTCGGGAGACACCATTGTTACGTGGGAATCCTTGCAGTTCCAGCCGTATTTCACTGCTACCGCGTCGAATATCGGCTACGGATGGTGGAGTCACGATATTGGCGGTCATATGTGTGGCTATCGTAACGAGCATTTGGAAGCCCGTTGGTACCAGCTTGGCACGTTCAGCCCGATCAATCGCCTGCATTCCAGCAATTCGCAGTTCATGGGCAAGGAGCCGTGGAACTTCTCCGCGGAAGTGCGCGATTCCATGGTGGGTTCGCTGCGACTGCGCCATATGATGCTGCCGTACCTGTACACCATGAACTATCGCGCCGCGTTCGAGGGCATGCCATTGGTGGAGCCGATGTATTGGGCGGATCCGAACAATCCGCAGGCGTACGAGGTGCCGGATGAATTCCGCTTCGGCACTGAGCTGCTGGTTGCACCAATTGTTTCTGACAATGACGATTCCGCGCAGCTGGGTAGCACGGAAGCATGGCTGCCACAAGGTGAATGGTATGACTTCTTCGATGGTCGCCGTTACGTTTCGGCAGGAGAGTCCGGGCGTCGTTTGGAAGTGTGGCGTGCGATCGACCGTATGCCGGTGTTTGCCAAGGCTGGCGGTATCGTGCCGTTGCAGCAGCTTGGCGAGGGCAATAAGGTGAATGATCTGGGCAATCCGGAGTCCCTGCAGGTGCTGGTGTTCCCCGGTGCGAACGGTTCGTTCACACTCAAGGAAGACGATGGTTCTGTGGCCTCTGCTGCTTCCGGTTCTGCATCTGCCGAGTCTTGCGATGGCCAAACTCATGTTGCCGATACGCGCATGAGCCTTGACTGGAAGAATACGGACAATGCCACGCAGTTCACCATCAGTCCGGTGGAAGGCTGTGCTGAAGCCATTCCGGCACAGCGTAACTGGGAGATTGTGTTCCGTGGAGTTGCACAGCCAGACACGCAGAACGTTCGTATCGAAATTGGCGGTAAAGCTTGCAATACTGCAGAAATTACATACGATCAGCAGACGTTGAGTCTGTCGGTCGTTGTGCGCGACGTACCGTCTACTGCATGCTTGAACGTTACGATTGCAGACGGACTGCAGATTGCTGAGAATTCAGTCGAACAGGACGTGCTTGACGTGCTCTTGCATGCGCAAATGCCGTACATTTCCAAAGAGCATGCGATGCAGGCGATTCGTGAGCAAGGAGTGCGTGCGCTCGGGGCTCTGCGCACCTTCGATACCGCGCCCCGTTTCAGCAACGAGCTGTTTGTCACCTCCGGCATGCCCGATGCGGTGATCGGCGCCCTGGAGGAAATCCTCCTCCGCAGCTGATGCGAAGTTGCGGGCCAGCCGGCTGAAGGCAAAAAATTTGGGCATGGAAAAGGGGTTGCAGCGAATCTTGACGATTTGCTGCAACCCCTTTTCGGTTACTTAGACTGGTTTCCGACTCGCGATAGAGGGCGGAAACCCTGAAGCCCAGCAGCTTAGTTGTGCTTGGACTTCTTGCGGCTGTTCTTATGAGCGTGCTTGCTCTTCTTGCCATCCTCGTCGTAATAGTAGTAATAGTAGTAATTGCCGTTCGTGGAAGACTTGCGTTCCTTTTCGAGGTTGAATACGAAGCCCACCACCGGCACATTGAGGTTGTCAAGCTGCACGGCGATGTCTTTCAGATCGCGCTTCATGGTCACGTCGCGACCGGAAACGAGCACGATACCGTCGCTCTTCGAGCCGAAGACAGTGGCATCATTGGCCACCACCATCGGGGAAGTGTCGATGATCACGTAATCGTAAGTCTGCAAAGCCGCGTCGAGCAATTCGGTCATGGTCTTCGAGTTCAGCAGCATGGAAGCGTTCGGCGGCTTCGGACCAGCCGGCAGAATATGCAGGTTCGGCTTCCAATAGCGCTGCACCACATCCTTCACGGTGGCCTGGCCGGAAAGCACGTGCGTTAGGCCGGCGCCGCCTTCCAGGCTAAGTCGTTCGGCTACGGACGGGTGACGCAAATCGGCGTCGATCAGCAGCACTTTGGCGCCGTTTTCGGCAAGGGCGGCCGCCACGTTCACGGAAACAGTGGTCTTACCTTCGGAAGGTCCGACGGAGGAGATGACGATCATGCGCGCATCGCTGCCTTCAACCTTCGATGTGAAGGAAAGGTTGGTGCGAATACGGCGGAATTCCTCAGCGATACGGCCGGCCGGGTTCGACACGATGATCGGCTTGTTGCTCTGCAGGCTTTCGTCGGTGGGGATGCGGCCCATGATCGGCGCGTTGATAATGTCTTGCAGATCGCTGGCTTCCTCCACGCGGGTTGCCATAAGATCGCGGATCAGGGTAGCGAACACGCCGAGAATCAGGCCTGCCACCAAGCCGACGGCCAAGTACAATGCCACCTTCGGGGAGCTGGGGGAGATCGGCTCCGCAGCGCGCTGCACCACGGAAAGCTTCACCGGCGACTCCTTGCCGGAGGCATACAGCGACTTCTCCACCACATTGCTCAGGGATTCCGCCACGCTGTTGGCAATGTCGGAAGCCTGCTTCGCGTCTCCCGTTTCGGCGGTGATGTTCACGAACGCGGTGTTCGTCGGGTTCGTGACGGTCAGCTGCCCGGCCAGATTCGCGACGGTGGTGTCGAGGCCAAGATCGTCGATAACCGGCTTCAGCACGGATTCCGTGGTGGCCAGCGTCGGATACGACTGAATCTGGTTGGTGATATACGTGCTGGCGCTGTTGATGTTGGAAATATTGTTGTCTTGCACCGACGAATCACTGTAGGTGGCGAACACCTGCGCGGTCGCGGAATACTTCGGGGGTGCCAGGAATGTGTATGCGCACACCGCTGCGAAAACCACCACGAACGTGATGATGCCCACCAGAAGATGCTTATGGACTATACGGAACAAATCCATCAAGGTGATGCCGTCGTCTTCCGTATCATTGGATTCGACGACCACCTGATTGGTTGCTGGCACGTTGCTTTCTGCTGCAGCCATGTTTCCCCTCGACATTTGTCACATCATATTGATTAGGTTCCATACTAGCAAAGAGCACCCCCATGGAGGGAGGTGGGCACCCTTTCTAGCTTGGTTCGTTGATATTTCAACGTTTTCAGGCAGTGGCGCTTGCTATGGTCTGCAAAGCCTTGCAGATTTCGTTGTACGCTGCCTGATATACGGCGAAGTCCTTGCCGATCGGATCCTCCACATTGTTGGTATCGGGGATCATCGGTCGGATCATGCTTGCGTTGTCGATTACCGATTCGAGTTTTTCCTGCCGGGTATTACCCCCCATGTACCCCTGTTCCTTGCAGTAGACGCACATGTTGGCGAAATCGTTGATGAGGAAGGTTTTGCGGGCCGCGGTTGGTGCAATCACCGCGATTTCCTTGCGCTGCTCGTGTTCGAAGCAGAGGATGAGATCGCTGCCCTGCGCGATTTGCGGGGTGACTCGTTTCGCGCGGAAGCTGCTGGAATCGATGCCATGCTGGTCGAGCAGCCTTTTGCTGTTCGGTGCGATTTCGTGCGAAACGAGCCCGCGTGTGCCCGCACTGTCGGATTCAAGATCGGGCATGAATTGGGGGAGGAGCAGTTCTCCCATAGGAGAGCGGCAGATATTACCGGTGCAGATAAACAGGACTTTCATGATCTCTTCCTGAAAAAAGAAAACAATCGGTTTTACGATGCTTGTTTTCGAATAAATGAAGGGACTTGGGAAAACCCAAGCCCCTTCATGAAACATAGATATGGTGTGTATCTACTTGGTTATTGTTCAGCGAGCAGAGCTCTTGCGAACGGCAACCAGGGAGATGCCAGCGGCAGCCAGCAGCACGACGGCCACAACGTACGGAGCGATAGCAGCACCGGTGGAAGCGGTCTCGTTCTTCTTGGCGGTGCCTTCGCCGGTAGCGGCGACGGTCACGGAGGCGGAAGCGAGAGCGGCGCCGGTCGGCTTGTCTGCCCCATCGACTGCATAGATGGAAGATGCGATGGTGCCAGCAAAGCCAGACTTGAAGGTGTAGGTGGCGGTCAGGGTGCCATCCTCATGGGCCGGGGCAGCGTTGGAGTACTTGGTGGCAGCCAGGGTGACGTTCTCGACGGTGGTGTCATCGTAGGACACCACGTAGCGCTGGCCCGGAGTCAGTCCCGTAAACGTGAAGGTGGCGACGTTGCCGGAAACGGTGCCGGTCGCGCCATAAGCCATAGCGGTGTTAGCGGCAAAGCCAAAGCCGAACACGGCGGCGATGGTGGCGAGAATTGCGACGATCTTCTTCTTCATAATCGTGATTCCTCTCTAAATATAACGTACATTTCAGCGGTTTGCCGTAGTGGTTTCCCGCTACGACCTTGACTATACGCCCCCGTTGAGAACCGCGCTCTCGGGGGATGTGAGGTGAATCGCACATATGTGACGGCGTTGTCACACCATGTGACGACGTTCGCACATGCCCCCGAATATGAAAATGGCGATTTTTCGTTGGAAAATCGCCATTTTGATAAGAATTTACAAACGCAACACGCCGAAGCGTCACTCTTCGTCGTCAAAACTGAACAGGTCTTCGACCGTGGTATCAAGCGCTTTTGCAAGATCCATGGCAAGGCGTAGCGACGGGCAATACTGCCCCTGTTCGAGGCGCCCGATCGTCTCGCGGCGCACGTTCACCAAGTCGGCAAGATCGGCCTGTTTCAAGCCGCGTTCCATACGTTTGAACTTCAAACTAGTCTTCATCGGTGTTCCCGCCCTCATGCTCAAGCCACAGGTAGCGGGCGTCGGCGATGGCCAGCGCCAGCATGCCCAACGTCGGCAACGCCATGGCGGGAACGGTGAACGGCGCATGCCTGAACAGTGTGGCGATCATGCCCGCGAAGCCCAGCACCACCAGCGCCACCACAAGCACGAAGAACGTGAAACGGATGGCCGTCGCCTGATGCTCGTCGGACAGCTCGTCGCGGCGGGGGTGCGCGCGGTTGTACACCGTGCTCAGCCAGATCTCGCCTATGGCCCACACCAGCGCGAACGCGCCCATGGTGATGATGCCCGGCCACGTGTGATGCTGGAACATTTGGATGGCGCAGGCGATGGCTCCCACAAATTCAACGACCATGCGGAAGAGGATGTAGCGGTTGAAGGTCACGGGTCTGTCCTTTCCTACCGTGTTTCTTCGTGTTTTCCGACGATTTCGTATTGTACCCGTTGCCCTGAAGAGGGGTGAAGAAGCGGGGGAAAGGCTGTTGACGGGTGCATGCGGTGAAACGATTTTCAGAAACGTTTGCATGTGGCTGTTTCGAGGCATGTCGTATATCGGGGGTCGAAGGATGGGGGACAACCTTGCTGAAAGCGTTTGTAAAAAAGCAGAAAAACCAATCATTTTTCATCGTCGATTTCATTAAAAATCACTCATTTTTCACCAAAAATTTGTGATATTTTAAGGATTACGTTCGCTAAGGAGCAAACGTTTTCAAAGGAAAGATGCAAGGAAGCAGGAGGTCAAAGTGCGAATAAGTTCGCGTACGTTCGCAGGTATTGCGCACGTATTCACTAAGCAACAGCCCCCGCAAGACGGGGGTCCATCCGAACCGATGACCCGCGTCGAGCGCAGGCAAGCGGCCCGCAAGGCCCGCACCATCAAAACGTGGAAGAAAGCCGCCGCCGGAGTCGCGGCCGTCGCCACCATGCTGGGCGGCATGGGCGTGGCCTCCACCGCACTCGCCTCGGACCGTGACAGCTACCAGGATACGGTCGGCAATGCCACGTTCAAGCAGGCCCGCGAACAGTACGGCCTGACCGAGAGCATGAAGAACGGCGCCATCCTGCATGCGTGGATGTGGTCGTTCAAAACCATCACCGAACATATGCCTGAAATCGCCGCGGCCGGCTACACCTCCGTGCAAACCGAGCCGATGAGCAAAATCAAGGAAGTCGCCGCCAACGGCAAGAAGTTCACCGAAAACTGGTATTACGTGTACCAGCCGGCGAACACCTCCATCGGCAACTTCGTGGTCGGCAGCGAAGACGATCTGAAGGAAATGACCGCCACTGCACACAAATACGGCGTGCGCGTAATCGTAGACGTGGTAGCCAACCACTTCACCTCCGACTGGAGCGCCATCGACTCCGATTGGCAGAACAAAGACTACTTCCACTCCCGTTCCAACTGCGGCGGCAACGACGGCGACCAGATCAACTATTCCAGCCGCCGCGATGTGACCCAGTGCCACCTGCTTGGCCTGTGGGACCTGAACACGCAGAACCAGTATGTGGCCGACCGCATGCAGGACTTCCTGAAGACCGCAGTCGCGGACGGCGTTGACGGCTTCCGCTTCGATGCCGCCAAGCACGTCGAACTGCCGACCGAAGTGTTCGACAACAAGACCTCCAACTATTGGAACACCATTTTGAGCAATGGTTCGCAGTTCCAGTACGGTGAAGTGCTGCAGGGCGATTCCGGCCTCGACTACAAGGCCTATGCGGACCTGTTCGCCAACAATTCCTCCGACGGCGGCGGCAACACCGCATCCAACTATGGCAAGTCCGTGCGCGCGGCCATCAGCTCAGGCAATCTGAGCACCAAGATGGTGCAGAACATCGATACCGGCGGCGCCAAGGAAGACCAGCTCGTCACTTGGGTGGAGTCGCATGACAACTATGCCAATGGCGACAAGGAATCCACGTATCTGACCAATGATCAGATCGTATTCGGCTGGGCGATCGTGGGCTCCCGCAAGGCCGGCGCACCGCTGTACTTCAACCGTCCGGTCGGCTCTGGCGGAACCAATGCACAATTCGCCGAGCAGTCCCAGCTGGGTGATGCGGGCGACGACATGTGGAAGAACAAGTCGGTCGTGGCCGTCAACCACTTCCGTAACGCCATGGACGGCAAGAGCGAATATCTGCAGAACTGCGGCTCCGATCAGAACAACGCCAACAAGTCCTGCCTGATGATCGAACGCTTCACCAAGGACGGCACCGCCAACGATGGCGTGGTAATCGCCAACATGGGCGGCGACCAGAGCCTCGCCGGCATGAGCACCAACCTTGACGACGGCGTGTATCCGGACGAAGTCAACGGCGGAAGCATCACCGTTTCCGGCGGCAAGATCACCTCCGGCACCGCCAAGGGCAACGCGGTCAGCGCCTACTATCTGAAGGCCGAAGCCAAGCCGTACGTTTCCGCGGAACCGTCTTCCGCAACATTCAGCGGAAGCAGCGTTGACGTGACCCTGCGCGCAAGCAAGGCCGAAAACCTCAAGTACACGACCTCCGAAGGCAAGTCCGGCACCTTCAAGAACGGTGACGTCATCACCGTGGGCAGCTCCATCTCCGTGGGCGAGTCCGTAACCGTGACCGTGACCGGCACAAGCACGGAAGACGGTTCCAAACTCACCGGAAAAACCACGGTGACCAAGACGGAAGTCGCCAGACAGAACCTCGCCTCGCGATATGGCACGAACAAAGTCGGCTTCGGCGTGAAGAAAACCATCAGCTTCAATGCCGGAAAAGGCGCGAGCATCTCCGATTGGGACAGCTCCATGCTGATCGCACAGGGCGCAGCCAACGACGATCCGCGCGTCTACCGACCGAATTCCATGTATGAGGTGCCGATCGATCTGTATGCACTGTATGGTGCCTACGATGACGACAATCTGTACCTCATGTGGGAAATGACCAACGTGCAAGACGTGGTCGACACCGGCGACGATTATCCGCTCAGCCAAGGCCACCTGTGGCAGACGCAGAATCTGCCGTTCCACATCGCCATCGACACGAAGGACGAAAGCACCCGAGTGGGCAAGGACGGCGGACTTTCCACCGGCGGAACCCTGTGGGCTTCCGGCATCAAGTGGAGCGGTGAGCAGAACGTCAACAAGGTCGTGACGATTTCCACCAACGGTTCCAACGGTCCGTGGATCTACAAGGGCGACGCTACAGGTCTTGATTCCAACGCCGAATATGGTCCGGCAGCCAACGCCAAGACCAACACCAAGGCTTCCGGCGTCAAGTTCGGTTACGGCAACGGCATCCTGAGCAGCCAGGTGATCGGCATCAACGGCGGCTGGGGTGAAAGCAACGGTCGAGTGGTCGGCGACATGAGCGCCGACAAGGAAGGCTCCGCACAGTGGGTCAACTTCAACGATCTGGGCCACAACTCCGCAGGCATGGACGATCACTACGAGATCGCCATTCCGCTGAGCGAACTCGGCACCACCGCGGACCATATCGAAAAGTACGGTCTCGGCGTTGAACTGGCAGCCACCTTCGGCCTTTCCGCAATGGATTCGCTGCCGTATGACATGGCGATGAACGACAATGCCGATCTGCCGGACACCTCCTCTCAGGTCAACAACTCCTACGAGAAGTCCGACGAAGACACGTTCACCGTTGCCATGGCCAATATCGGTGGCCATGAAGATCCGACTCCGGTGACCAGCGTGAAGATCAACGGTGGCAGCTACACCACTGATCTTTCCAATGGCGCCGTTGCGAAAAAGCTGACCGCCACCACCGATCCGGCTGGTTCGTCCGTGAGCTGGAGCTCCTCCAACACGGCCGTCGCCACGGTTTCCGCCAACGGTACGGTCACGCCGAAGAAGGCCGGTACCACGACCATCACCGCAAAGTCCGGTTCTCAGAGCGATTCGATCACCGTTACGGTGACCGGCACGCTTCCGACACCGCCGGTGGCGAAGAACACCATCTATGCGACCAAGCCTTCCGGTTGGAGCAAGATGTACGCGTACGTGTACACCGGCGACGGGGCGACCGCGAAGAACAACGCGGCCTGGCCGGGCGTCGAGATGGTGGCTGCCGACAACTGCGACCAGACCGGTTACCAGTACGAGGTGCCTGATTCGCTCGCGTCCGGCGCGAAGGTGATTTTCAACGACGGTGGCAGCCAGCAGTATCCGGGCTCCCGGCAGCCGGGCATCGACTACAACGGCGGCACCGTAACGTGGGATGGTTCGTCTGCTTCGTTGAAGGCCGTGGATTGCACCGTGGTGGTGCCTCCTGACGACGACAAGAACGTGCAGATCACGTTCAAGGCGACCGGCGTTGACCTGAAGTCCGGCGAGAGGGCCTACGTGGTCGGTGACTGGGGCCAAGGCAAGGGCAAGACCTGGAACCGCGCCGGTGGCGTCGAGCTCACTACCGTGGGCGGCGAACTGACCGGAACCGCGACCGTGGCCAAGGGCCAGTCCATGACCATGCGCCTGATCAAGGTTTCCGCTGACGGCAAGACCACGTGGGATCCGTCCACCGACCGCAAGACCACCGCCGACAAGGCCAAGACCCTCACCCTCAAGTGGGATGAGCGCCAGGTTTCGCAAAGCGTGGACGTGACCATCAACGCGGCCGCCGACTTGAAGAGCGGCGAAAGCCTGTACGCGGTAGGCGACTGGGGTCAGGACGGCAAGACCTGGACCCGCGCCTCCGGCATCCGCCTGACCGCCACGGGAGCCGACGGCGTCTACTCCGGCACCGCGAACGTGAAGACCGGCAAGTCCATGACCTTCCGCCTGATCAAGGTCGACGCGAACGGCAAGACCACGTGGGATCCGTCCACCGACCGCAAGACCACCGCCGACAAGGCCAAGACCGTCGGCGTGGCCTGGGATGTGAACATCGTGAACGAGGACGGCACCGTGCCGGTAACGTTCGCAATCACCGGTGACGGCGTCTCGAACGGCAAGCTCACCATCCAGAAGGGCCAGCTCGCGAACCTCTCCGTGAAGGGCGCCACGGGTGATCCCGACATGTGGTGGAGCGACGGCGCGGCAGTGGCGGTTTCCGGAACCGGTGTCGTGTACGGCGTCGAGACGGGAACCGCAAAGGTGAATGTGAAGGCCGCGGGCAAGACCGCAACCATCACCATCACCGTCAAATAAGGAATCAAACGGATTTCATAAAGCCATACATCCACCGGTCTGACCGGTAGATCTCAGGGGCGTGCGATTCCAATATGTGATATTGGAGTCGTGCGCCCTGTTTTTCATAATCGTTTGCAATGATCTGCAAACGTTTTTTCTTGTAATCCCAACATGATGGCAGCGAAACGCCGAAGTAGTAATGAAACAGTTGTGACGAGATTTTCAATATTTATGAAAGAGGCGATCCTGAAATTGCCATATCGGGGGTGTTGGATGGTGTGTGTGGGGTGTGATTAAAGCTTTAAATCAGTTCGTTTTCACGTCGTGTATGCAAACGTCTGCAATCTCTTGCAAAACATGATAATTTGTAAAATAATCTTGAAAAAGCTTGAAAAATGGGGTTTGTAAAACGGGAGTGTCTGACGTTTGGTGAAATCTAGATGAACTGTTGAGATAAAATGAAAACGTATGCTGTACCCTCCAGGCAAGGGGGAGGGTGAAGTATAAGGGCGTGCTTTGGCAGTAGTGCGCGTCCGGTATAGAAGGGATGACAGTGATGGCGGACTCCGACATCACGGTGGCCGTGGCCACGCATAAGGCGTACCGTATGCCGATCGACGGCGTATATATGCCGTTGCAGGTCGGTAGGGCGTTGCATCCGAACGTCGATTTGGGTATGACGTGCGACAACACCGGCGATAATATTTCGCAGTTGAACGCACAATATTCCGAACTGACCGGACTGTATTGGATGTGGAAAAACTGCGATGCCGACTATCAGGGATTGGTGCACTACCGCCGTCATTTTGCCAAAAATGACAGTGCGAAACGCCACGGAGACGAAAACGAACGCTTCAGCTGCATCGCAGGAAAACAAGACTATGCGCGTCTGCTCGATACGTGCGAAATCATTGTGCCGGAACGACGCAACTACTATATCGAAACCGTATATTCGCATTACGAGCACACCATGCAGGAAGGGCAGCTCGATGCGACACGAAGCATTATCGCGCAAACCAATTCCGACTACCTCGACGCATTCGACGCGCAAATGAACAAAACCTCGGCGCACCTGTTCAACATGTTCGTGATGCGCAAAGACCTCATCAACGAATACTGCTCGTGGATGTTTCCCATCATCGGAGAACTGGCCAAGCATATCGATTCAAGCTCATACAGCGTCTTCGAAATGCGATTTCCCGGACGCATCAGCGAAATCCTCTTCGATGTATGGCTGGAAACCAACCATTACCCGTACGTCGAAATGCCTATCATCAGCCCCGAACCAGTGGACTGGATCAAAAAGGGGTCCGGTTTCCTTATGGCGAAATTCGTAGGCAAAAAGTACGTGAAAAGCTGCTGAAAACAGGTCTTATGGCAGTTTCGACCCAACCCCTCATCAGCGTGATAGTGCCGGTCTACAACGTGGAACGGTATCTCGACCAATGCGTGGAAAGTCTTATCGGGCAAACCTACGAACGATTGGAAATCATACTGGTCGACGACGGATCCACCGATTCCTCCGGCGAACAGTGCAATGCTTGGGCGAATCGTGACAACCGCATTCGTGCGGTGCGCCAATGCAATGCCGGCTTGGCGGCGGCCCGCAACACCGGGCTCGACCTTGCCAAAGGCGAATACATCGGATTCGTGGATTCCGACGATTACGTGCTTCCCGATATGTTCGGCACGTTGCTGCACAATCTGCAGGAATCCGACGCCGACCTGTCGATCATCTCGTACGAACGGGAAAACCCTGACGGCAGCACCTACTGCAACGCTTTTCCCGACAAGAAAATCGTCATGACCTCGCAGGAAGCATTCGCCTATGTGAATCAGCATGGCTACTTTTATGTGACCGCGTGGGACAAACTCGCCAAAAAAGAACTCTTCGATAACCTGCGCTACCCGCTCGACGCCGTCTATGCGGAAGATTCGCCGGTCACCTACCAGCTGCTCGACAAGGCGGATCGCATCGTATACGATTCCACGCCGCTGTACCGTTACAGAATGTCGGAAAACAGTCAGTCGCATGGCATCACCGACAAATTCGCACAATCCACCGGAGTCATGCTCGACTTGGTGCGAACCAAATATCCGCATGTTGAAGCATATGCCGCATATGGGCATCTCGAATCCATTGTCGGTACCTGCAATCGCATCATGCTCGCGCATCAACGCAAGCAATGGGCGCAATTCGAACGGTATGCGCGTACGGAATTGCGCGAATTGCTGCCAATGGTGGAACGCAAGGGAATCATTGGGAAAAGTCAACTGCTGCAATGGAAACTCCTGGCCACCTCTCCGACGCTGTACGGCATGATGTACGCGCTGTACAAGCGACGGCATCCGGAAATCGCATCACATTAGGCATGGTGATGAGATGACCTCGACCATACTGTTCTTGACATTGCTGGCATTGCTGGTGCTGCTGATAGTGGCATATCGCGGGGATTTCGCGGAGCCATCCATACTATTCGTGGTCGGATTCACGCTCGCGGTATTCAATGGACTCACCAATTACCGGACCTGGGATTTCGACCTGTCGATGCAAACCTGCTTCGTGGTTGGATTCGGCACGTTCGCATTCGCATTGACGGCTTACGGTGTGAAGGTGTTTTTCCGCAGCTGCGTCGGACATCGGACAGCACATCGGGAATACGGTGAGCCGCAAGATATCGTTCTGCCGATGTGGGTGTACGTTGGCGGCCTGCTGTTCACCGGTTTGGCATTGCTGATCGTGTCACGGCAGATAATCTCATTGACACTGCCCTACGGGGGAGACGGCTCTCTGGACAAAGCCATCGGCTTGTATGACAAACTCAACAAATTCAGCACCAAAGGCGTGGCCCTCTCTGGAATTCCCTCGCTACTGCATCTGGCGACCAACGCCATGGCCTATGCGTGGCTGTTTCTCGCCATGCGCAGCGTGGTGGTCCGTTCGTTGCGCAACGATTATCTTGCGGTCATCAATGTGTTGGCGGCCGTTCCGATGACGTTGATTTCCGGCGGACGCAATAGCCTCATTCAGCTTGGCGTTGCCGCATGGACATACTGGGCGTTGTTCCGCAGGCAGAACAACCGTTGGAAAGGCATGCGGCTCGGCTTCCGCACTGTGTTGAAATTCGTGGCCATCGCGCTCGTGGGATTGGCTTCGTTCAAGCCACTGCTGTCGCTGATGGGACGCAAGGCGGGCGACTCGACCATGTACGAATACCTGTCCATCTACATTGGAGCGCCGATAAAAAACCTAGACGCGTATCTCACGAACTCCATGTCGCCTTCGTTGGCGGTCAAATCCACGCAATGGGGAGACATGACATTGGCTTCCACCCGGGCCTCGTTCCCCCAGATATTCGGCAAAACCGTGCTTGACTGGATGCAATGGCAACCCTTCCAACGGTATGGCGAGCGCAGTCTTGGCAACGTATTCACCACATATTACGCATTCATTTTCGACTGGGGCATCGCGGGTGCGATGCTTGCCATCGTGCTGATCGCCGCACTTTCTCAGCTTTGCTATGAAAGCGCGGTTTTCGCATTGCAATACGGCAAGGCGGGCATTCCCATATCGATGATGCTGTACGGTGCCATCGGCTATTGCTGTGCGTTCAGCTTTTTCTCCAACCGTTGGATGTCAACCATGTTCAACCAGATCATGCTCAGAAACATCATTATTTGGGTGGTGCTGATATTCTTCGTGAACTCCGTGCGCATACGCAAACGCGCCTTCGCCAAGCGGGTGGTGCTTTATGCCTGAACGTCAGCCGACCAAGCCGGTCGGGCAGCCGTCCAGCAAGCCGGCCAAGCATCCAACCGACGTGCGCATTCGATCCGTGAAATTCAACGTGCTGATGAACATGATCGTCACCACGTCGTCAGTGATCTTCCCGCTCATCACCGTGCCATACGTGTCGCGCGTGCTTTCCACCGGTGGCACCGGGCATGTGGCGTTCGCTCAATCCGTGGCCTCATACTTTTCGCTGGTGGCCCTCCTGGGCGTTACCTACTACGGAGTGCGCGTCTGCGCTCGCGTACGCGACGACCGCGCGGAACTATCGCGTACGGTGCTGGAATTGCTGGTTATTCTGGCATGCTCCACCACCATGGTGTTCGCGGTCTACCTGGCGTGCCTGTTCACCGTACCGAAAATGAACACGCAATTCGGGCTGTTCGCGCTTTTCGGCCTGGCCATCTGGCTTTCCTCGTTCGGTGTGGAATGGTTCTATCAGGCGTTGGAACAATACGAATACATCACCGTGCGTAGCGTATGTTTCAAACTGCTGGCATTGGTGCTCATGTTCGCTTTTGTACGGCAGCGCGGCGACTACGCGATATACGGCCTGATCGTGGTGGTGGCCGGGTACGGATCCAACGTGCTCAATCTCCTGCGGCTACGCAGGTTCGTGGACTTCCGCAATTGTGGACATCTCAATATTTCCCGCCATTTCAAACCGATGCTATGGTTCACCATCGCATCCATTTCATCCGGCATGTATATTCAAGTAGACATTGTGATGCTCGGCTTCCTTGGCACCACCGATATGGTCGGCCTGTACCAGCTGGTATCCAAAATCAAATCCGTGCTCGTCACCGCCGTCAATTCCGTCGGCAACGTGATGCTGCCACGCCTTTCGTATTATCAGGCGCGGCGCAAAGAGCGGCAGGCAGGCGAACTGATCGCGAAAAACATGAATTTCGTTATGGTGTTCGGCTCCGCGATCATTGCTCTGCTGATATTGCTTGCCGACCCGATCGTGGCATTGCTCGGTGGCGCTGACTTCGCGGAATCCGCGGTTCCGCTACGATTCGTCGGTATTGCGGTGATGTGTTCGGCCATGAATATCGTGCTTGCGAATGTCATGATTTCCAAAGGAATGGAACGTACATGGGCCATGGTGAACGCGATCGGACTTGCCTTGGCCGTACTCGCAAACGTGCTGCTGATTCCACAGCTCGGCGTGGTCGGTTCCGCCATCAGCATTTCATTGTGCGAAGCATTGATGCTGGCGATGCGCTCATATGTGTGCCGCGGGTTTTTGGTTGGCATTCGCACGTCGATCGATCCGATACGTATTCTGCTCAGTGCGATTGCGGCAGGCTGCCTTACGCGGGGCGCGATCGCGATATGCGGTGCCGAGACATGGAACGCCTTCCTGTGGCTGATGTTCGGCGGATTCCTGTTCGCGCTGATATATGGCATCGCGTTGCTGCTGTGCCGCGAACGATTCGTTATGGCCATGCTTCAGCCGGTATTCAACCGACTGCATGTACGGAAAACGAATGATGAGAATAACGCGCATGGCGCAAGCAATGCGAGTGACGGACGATATGCAAACAATGGAGGTTGGCAATGACGAACTACGTGATCTGCGAACGTTCGCTGCATCATGCGCACGCTGGATCCAAAGCGCGCGATGACATTCGGCAGGTGCTCGAAAGCCAATCCTGGCAGCCGTTCGAAGTGCGTCCCGGCGAGAACAAAGGGTATTTCGACAAGCTGGTGTGCGTTGGGCGTACGCTTGCCGATTGGCATCGGCTGGAACGAACCGTTCGCTGCGGGGACGTGGTGTTGGTGCAATTTCCGCTCATCATGTACAATAAGGTGTCGCTGTACGCCTTGCCTTCCGTGCGTAGGATGAAAGCGCGCGGAGCGTTGTTTGTTTTCCTGATTCATGATTTGGAAACGCTACGCGGCTACTCCTACACCGATTTCGACAAACAATGGGTGACCGAAGCGGATCTGCTCATCAGCCACAATCCGCGCATGAGCGAAGTGTTGCGCAAGTACGGCGCGACCGTGCCGATCGTGGAGATCGGCATTTTTGATTACCTGCTGCCGCAAGCGAATCCTGTGCCCGTGGAACAGCGTCACGGCATCGATATCGCGGGAAATCTCAGCCATGGCAAAGCCGAATACGTGTATCGGCTGGCCGAGCGATTCCCCAAAGCCGACATCAATCTGTACGGGCCGAAATATGACCGGCGGAACGGCAAAACGGCGTGGTACCGCGGAATCGTCGCACCCGATGAACTGCCAGACAAACTGGAAGGACGATTCGGTCTGATCTGGGACGGCGACAGTCTCGACACCTGCGGCGGCTATTACGGCAAATATCTGACCGTCAACAATCCGCATAAGCTGTCGCTGTATCTTGCAGCCGACAAGCCGGTGATCATATGGAACAAGGCGGCGCTCGCACCATTCGTAGTCGAACAGGGAGTGGGCGTTGCCGTCGAATCGTTGCAAGAGGCCATGGCCGTGGAATACGGCATGACGCAAAGCGAGTATGCGCGAATGGTACGACGGGCTTCGCAATTGGGGCAGAAGCTGCGTGAAGGCTGGTTTACAAGGGAAGTCATGGCCAAGGTGCAGGCGGTATTGCCGTCGTTGCGTCGAGAAAACAAGGAAAGGTGAAATCATGGGCGTGAAGCAGCGAATCAAAACCATCGTTCCGCATCGCGTCTGGCGCGTATTGCAAGGATGCAAAGCGAACATGACATTGGCTTCGTACTATGCGGGGCAGCGCAAACGGTTCCTGAGATTCTGTGCTGGGCAATGGAATGTGGGGCAATCCGAGCAATTGCGCGGCACTATGGTGTATTACATTCATCGTATTGAAAAAGGATTGTCGCATAGACGGTTCCGTGCGGGATTCGGCAGATCCGCGTTCGGGGAGTTGCGTTCCGTGATGGATGAATGGCGGGAACGCGACTATCCGGTTGACGATGTGACGTATATCGCGGCACGGCAGGTGGTTCGTGCATACGTGCGCAAGCATCGGGCGTTGGAGAAGCCGATTCCTGAGTTTGTGGGCGTATGGTTTGCCGACGAAGTGGCCTCGGTGGATATCGAAAGCGTCGAACAAGCCGAAAAAGCCGACGTTGCGGGCAATGCGGGCGTGAAAACCGTGCGTGCCGCAGACAAACGCGACAACGCATCGCTCGACTATGCAGCATTGTTCGCAGGGCGTTCCAGCGTACGCGAGTATGCCGAAACCCCTGTTGATATGGGAACGGTGCGTAAGGCCGTAAGCATGTCGATGAAAACGCCATCGGTATGCAATAGGCAGGCATATCGCGTGCTGCTGATCAGCAATCCGAAATTCATCGAACAGGCATTGGCGTTGCAGGGCGGGTGGCGTGGGTACGATGCGCCTCCGGTGCTGGCGTTGATCAGCGTGGACGTGCGCAGTTTCGTAAGCGTTGAGGAACGCAACGAGCCGTATATCGACGGAGGCCTGTTCGCCATGGCGTTCCTGACCGCATTGGAATGCGAGTCGCTGGCCGCCTGCCCTCTCAACACCATGATGCGTGAGAAGCAGGAGCATGAGATCCGCAAGCTGTTGGGCGTGCCCGACTACGAAACGCTGATTGCGTTCGTGGCGATCGGCAACTTCCCGGAAAGCATCGAATCGCCGGTATCGTTCCGGTATGATGCTTCGGTGATCACACGGGAGCTGAACTGACGATGAGCCATACCATCAGTGTGATCATTCCCGTCTACCGTGCCACGTTGCAAACGTTGCATGATTGCGTGAACAGTCTGCAACGGCAGCAGGGCAGTGGCTTCCGTATCGAAGCGGTGATTGTATTCGATGGTAAGCCGGCATTCGAAACGGCACCGATCTCGAATTGGAATTCGCCATTGGTCAGCATTCGTACGGAAACGATCGCCCATGCCGGAGTCTCCGCGGCTCGCAACGCGGGATTGCGCGCGGCCACGGGGCAGTGGGCGATGTTCCTCGATGCGGATGATGTGCTCGCCAAGCATGCCGTCGACGGCATGCTTGCGTTTGCGGTGCGATACCGCTGCGATGTGGTGATGGGGGCGTACCGCAACGTGCTTGCAGGTGCCGATGCCGATGCGAACGGTGTTCCCGACGCCGCTGGTGCCGTCATTATGGGCGGCAAAGGCGAGGGATCTCCAAGTGTGGAAGAACACCATTATGCTGAAACTGACATGGTGTTCGAGGGACGCAGGCGTCTTGACCTATGCGAGGATATGCTCCGACCGCAGCGAGGTATCGCGCTTGTTTGGGGCAAGCTGTACAGCATGCCGCTGATCAAAGGGATCGACGGATTCAACGAAACCTTGAGTTTGGGAGAGGACGCCGAATATGCGTTCCGTGCGGTCGCGGCGGCGAATCGAATCGGCTATGTGGATGAAATGGTGTACGAATACCGCCGCAATGCGGATTCGGTGGTGCGGTCGTTCTCCAACGATTATGTGCGGCGAACAATATCTGCGATCGAAACAATGCGCGATACCATTCGTCAATTTCGGGAAATATCTGATGGAACGCTCGATGATTACACATTATTTCATCTGACGATCATTATGATCAATGATCTGTTCAATCCCGAAGCGCCATGGAACCGTCATGAACGAAAGAATCACTATGGAAAAGTAGTGAACATGCCGGTTTTTCGGCAGCCGCTTGATCGATATCGGGGAGGTCGTTTTCCTGTGACCCGACAAATCGCGTTGCTTTCGATGAAATATCGATGGTATTACGTGAGCGCTGCGATCGCATGGGTGCGTCATAAGCAATTCAGTGGAAAACAATGAGGAAGCGGAGTGCTTCTGCAATAGCGAGAAAACAAAGAAATAACTACTTGAACGACGAGGAAATATGGACGAGAAGCATAATATTATCGGTCTAATCACGTATCATGCTGCCTATAATTATGGTTCGGTATTGCAGGCGTATGCCACGCAATCAACCATCACGGACATGGGGCATGACGTTACCGTCATCGACTACCGGCCGCTTGAGGGCGAACGCTACTATGAACGCTTATATTGGCGTGGGCTGGGCCTCAAATCGTCCCTCGCGGATTTAACCATGCTGCCGGTTGCGGGACTGCGCAAGAAGCGCATGCGCAATTTCGAGCGGTTCATCAGCACGAACATACATGTGGGCCAACGACGCTATCAGGAGCCGGAAGAGCTGAATTCGCTGGCTGACGCATTCGACGTGGCCGTGAGCGGCAGCGACCAGATCATCAACAAGCATTCCAACGAGCTGGAACGCGTCGACTGGAAGTACATGGACCCGTACCTGCTGAAATGGGCGAACTGCAGGAAAATCTCGTATGCTTCGTCGCCGGCCACCATGACCGACGATGAGCTGCGGCGCATCGGACCGGCGTTGGTGGAATTCAGCGCGCTTTCGGCGAGGGAACGTTCCGCATGCGGCAAACTGCGGCAGGTAAGCGGCAAATATGTGGAACACGTATGCGATCCGACGCTGTTGCTCAACGCGGGCGAATGGGAGGAACGCATACCGTTGCGTAAGTCGCAACACGTGCCCGAACAGTATCTGCTGTTTTATTCGCTGCTGCGTCCCAAGCGTGCTGTCGGCGTATTCAGGCAACTGCGTGAACTGTCTCGTCGAGTCGGCCTGCCTGTCGCAGTGCTGACGCCGCAGGCGGGCAATGTGCCGAAATGCGATGAGCTTGTCAATGTGCTCGAGGCAGGGCCGGAAGAATTCCTCTCGCTGGTGAAATATGCGGAGGGTGTAGTTACGGACTCCTATCATGGCACGCTGTTCTCCATCAACTTCCATAAACCGTTCTGGGTGTATACGGAAGGTACCAAAGAGCATGAACTCGGCACCAGACGCGGTCAAATCCTGCAGGAAGTGCAATTCGCCGACAGAATCATCACTGATTTTTCCGAAGTTGATTGTACTGATACCTCACAAACCATCGATTTCTGCAATGCCGATATTGCACTGGATATCATGCGCAGCCGCTCAAAGCGATATCTGTACGACGCTTTGAGCTGATTATGCTAAATCCGCTGATTTTGATGTGTGTATTTTCATGCGTATAGAAGCGTTTGAATATGATTTGAGCCTTGGAGTGATATTGAATTCCAAGGCTCAAATGTTTTATGGATATCGGCGGTTGCCGTTTACTTGACGGTGATGGTGATGGTGGCGGTTTGGTTGCCGACCTTCACGTTCACCTTGGCGGTGCCGGTCTGGACGCCGTAGACGGTGCCGGTGCCGGAGACCGCCACGGCGGCCCCGTCACTCCACCAGACAGCGTCGGACGGGGTGGCGTCCTGGGTGCCGATCACGTAGAGCTCGGCGAGGTTGCCTTTCTGGATGGACAGTTTGCCGTCCGCGACGCCCTTGCCGGAGATGCTGATGGCGGAGTCGTCCGGGATCGTGCCGTCCTCGTTCACCTTGCCGGAGGTCCAGGAGACGCCGAGCGCCTTGGTCTTGTCGGCCTTGGACTTGCGGTCCTTGGCCGAGTCCCACGTGGTCTTGCCGTTGGCGTCGACCTTGATCAGACGGAATGTGATGGCGTTGCCCTTGCCGACCTTCGTGGTGCCGGTGTACGCGTTGCCGTACCTGGCGAGCTTGACGCCGCCGGCGCGGGTCCAGGTCTTGCCCTTGCCCTGGCCCCAGTCGCCGACCGCGTACAGGGTCTCGCCGGTCTTGAGGTCGGCGGCCGCGTTGATGGTGATGTCCACGGTGTTCTCGACCGCGTTGGTCCACTTGAGGTCCACGGTCTTGGTCTTGTCGGCGGTGGCCTTGACGTCGCCGATCTCGTCCCATGTGGTCTTGCCGTTCGCGTCGACCTTGATCAGTCGGGCGGTGATGGCCTGGCCCTTGGTCATGGTGGTGGTGCCGGTGTACGCGTTGCCGTTCTTGGCGAGCTTGACGCCGCCGGCGCGGGTCCAGGTCTTGCCCTTGCCCTGGCCCCAGTCGCCGACCGCGTACAGGGTCTCGCCGGTCTTGAGGTCGGCCGTGGCGCTGAAGGTGATGTCCGCGGTCTTGATAACCGGAGGCGTTGCCGTGCAGGTGATGGCTGTCAGCGAGGCGGACGAACCATCCCAGCTCACCTTGCCCGAGAATTCAAAACCAGGCTGGCTGGCCCCCGGCATCTGCGAGCCGCTGCCGTTGGAGAAGATCACGCGATAGGTGCCCTCGCCCAAATCCGGAACCTCATACTTGTATGTGCCGGCCTTGGCGCACGAATCGGCGGCCGCCATCGCGGTCATCTCCATGCCCGGCCAGGCCGCGTTGTTCTTCGCGGTCGCTCCGTCGCCCGTGTACACGTACGCGTACATCTTGCTCCAGCCGGAAGGCTTCGTCGCATAAATCGTGTTCGCCTGAACCTCAACCTTGGTGTAGGTTGCGGTGAACTCGAGTGCTTCGCCGCTTTCGGCGCCGGTGCCCTTGACGGTCAGGGTGACGGAATCGCCGATCTCCATATCGCCGCCGATGGTGAGCGAGTCGCCGTCAACGAAAGAGCCGTTCTTGCCATTGCTCAGTGAGTAAGTGAGATTGGTGGCATTGCTGGCGTTCAGCGTCACCTTGATGGTGTTGGAGGAGAACTTCTTGCTGACGGTCGCGGAAACGGATTCCTTCACGCTCGTGTTGAAGTACACGCTCACCGCATCGCCCTTGGCGGTGCCGGAAGTGATCTTGCCGTTGGAAACGGTGATGGTGCCGCCGTTCACCTGATCGGTGTACGTGCCGTCGTCAAGCTTGGTCGGAGTGCCGGCCAGATTCTGGTCGCCGCCCATGTTGGCGATGCTCACGCCGTCATTGCCGGCATTGTTGTCGGTCTTGTAACGTTCCACCATGAGGCAGGAGTTGTTGTTCTGTTCGGAACCGCAGTTGCGCAGGTATTCGGCCTCGCCGTCCATGGCATTGCGGAAATGGTTGACGGCCGCAACAGCCGTGTCTTTCCACATGTCATCGCCGGCGTCGCCCAGCTGAGAGGCTTCTGCGAACTGGGGCTGATTGCCGCCGGAGGCCTTCGGACGGTTGAAGAACAGTGGCGCTCCGCCTGCGCGTGCGCCGACCACGGCCCAGCCGAAGCGTATCTGATCGTTGGTCAGATACGTGGATTCCTTGTCGCTATTGGCATAGTTGTCGTGGGACTCCACCCAGGTGACCAGCTGATCGTCGTTGACGCCCCCGTTGCGCAAGCTCATAAGATTGCCCGCATTGAGATTCTTGCTCCACAGTGCAGAACGGATGGTCTTGCCATAGTCGGAGGCCGTGGCTCCGCCGCCGCCTTCGCCATACTTGGCATACAGGTTGGCGTACGCCTTGTAATCCAGTCCGGAATCGCCCTGCAGCACTTCGCCGTACTGGTATTGCGAGCCGTTCTGCAGAATGGTGGTCCAATACTGCGAACCGTCGAATTCGTTCGGCAGTTCGACGTGCTTGCCGGCGTCGAAACGGAAGCCGTCAACACCGTCGTTCACCGCGGTTTTCAGGAAGTCGTGCATACGATTGGCGACTTCCGGATTGGCGGTGTTCAGATCCCATAGGCCCAGCAGGTGGCAGTGCGTCACCTGCCAACGGTTGGAATAATCGATGTTGTCGCCGCCGGAGCCGCTGCAGGAGTTGCGCGCATGGAAATATTCGCTCTTCTGCCAGTCGGAGTCGATGGCGTTCCAGTCGGCGGTGAAGTGGTTGGCCACAACGTCGACGATGATGCGGATGCCATGCGCGTGGGCTGCCACGGTCATGGCTTTCAGGTCGTCTTCGCTGCCGACCACGAAGTTGCCGATGGAGGTGTTCGTCGGCTGATACACGTAATACCAATTTTCGGTGAATTTCTTGCCGTTGGCGTCGTTCACCTTGATTTTGCTCATCGGCTCGGTCTGAATGGAGGTGTAACCGGCTTCGGCGATCTCATCCATATGTTCGGTGATGGTGTTGAACGACCACATCCACGCGTGCAGAATGGCGCCGTTCTTCATCTCCTTGGTCAGACCGTACTTTTTGCGTGCTGCTTCGAAAGTCGGGTTGCCTACGGTGTCCGCATAACTGTTACGGTCGGTGCTCGCCTGTGCGGAGACGCTGGCGACTGCCAGTCCGCCGAAAACTGTGGCAAGGGCTGTGGCGCCCACCGCCAGCTTCTTGCTGACGCGCAGACCCAGCTTCTGCCAGGCGGGAGTTGGTTTCCGATGTTTCATTGACCTTCCTGATCCTTCTTTTTCTTGTGTTTGGGCCGGTATCGGGGCTTGTGGCTCCGTTATCGTGGCCGCTGCTTTGCGACGGGGGTCCCATCTTCTTTGATAGCGTTTGCAATACTGCAACCGTGTAGTGTATATTCTATCCTGGTTGGAGTGTAAAAGATGCTGAAAAATGGCGGATTTTCAATGAAAATCGTTACTGAGAAAATCATTGTAAAAATGAAAATGATTGCAAAAGATAGTTGCGCAAGATAGCCCCTATATGAACCGTTTTGCAAATGATATGCATGCATAAAGCACGATATTTCAGCGCTTCCTATATGAAATTGGAAAACTGTGCTGCAAAGTATTTGCAATTTGCGCAACCCGTAGTGCGGGGGTGAGGTAGGGGTTATCACATCTGTTTTTAGCGGAAAACCGTCGGGGTGACAAGGGGTGGTGTGCCCATCGAGTTGGCTTAGGAAGCGCGCTGGCTGAACCGTATCGAATTTCTCATTGAGACAAGCATGGTCTGCGGTATGTTTTTTCGTATTACGTTGTGTTCTTGAAAATATGAATATATTCCCCGAGATTCGATTCGTTTTATTCTTAACAATGAGGTACAGTATTTCACGTAGTTATTTACAATAAAGGAAGGATTTACATGTCCGTTCTTGATGGTTTCAAAGAAGTTGGCGAAAGAACTGGTGGCAAGTTGACCATGACGGTCATGCTTGAATCCGTTCGTTTTTCCAAGGGTGTTTCCGAAGTTCTCGGACGTCCTGAATACGTCAAGCTGCTGGTGAATTACGAGCGCGGCAAGTTCGCAATCCAGGTATGCGATGAGAATGACGATTTCGCTCTTCAGTTCAATGCTCCGAACGCCGATACGCCGTCTTCCGTCACCACCCGCAACCTTGACCTGCTCGTTGCGACGCAGAAGTTCTTCACCTTCCCGGAAGTGCCTGCAGACAAGATCGCCTTCTTCGCTCTGGACGGCGAATATCACAGCGATGAGCGCGTGATCATCTTCGATGCCAAGAACGGGGTCCGCAGCGGCACCGTCGGCAAGCGTGGTCCGAAGGCCGGTCACGGCGGCCGCAGGCGCAGGAAGATCGATGACGTCAAGGAAGCCACGGTGATCGGTTCCAACAATGCCCTGTGAAATCGGCGATATCCCAGTGATATTTAAGATCGTAATATAGTTTGAGCTCCGTAATATCTTCGAATATTACGGAGCTCAAACTATATCATCATCGAATCAATCAATGATGATCAATCGCGATTTAATAGCAGTGATTGGCTAGCCAGTACGTGTAGGCTCCCTGAATGGAACCATAACGCTGCGCGCAATAACCCCAGAACCACTTGAGCTGAGTCTGATAATTGGTGGCCCAATCGGCGCCCGCGCTCACCATCTTGCTGCCAGGCAACGCCTGGGGCAGACCATAGGCGCCCGAACTCGGATTCGTTGCGGTGACGCTCCAGCCGGACTCGTGGGTGATGATGTATACGGTGGCGGTGAAATCGGCTTCGGTGTAGCCGTTCGACAGCAGATAATCGTGAGCCCACTGCTGCATTTCGCCCGCCGGCACAGTGGTGCCGATCGACGCGGAAGCGCTGGAGGACGACGACGAAGTGGAGCCGGTGCCGACGAGAATGACCTTGTCGACCGGAGCCTTCTTCACATACGAGCTGATCATATTGGAGGAGACCACGGTGTCGCCGGACTTGGTTACGAGGTTCGTGGTTTCCATCACGCCCTCTTCGCCTTCCGTCTCAACCTTCTCCTGGCCTTCCGGCAGGCTTGAGGTTTCCTTCTTGACGACATTGAAACCGATGGCGGTGTCGGAAACCTCAACGCTTGCGCCGGCACGCTGAATGGTGATTACGGTCTTCTCATCCACCTTGGTGGTGAGCGAGGGGGAGACCGTGTCTTCCGGTTCGAGCGTGATGTCTCCCGCGTCGAGCACGGACTTCACGTCGGTGAAATTGGTACCGGGCACCACGCGCGACTTGCCGTTGATCTTCACGGTGACGTACGAGGTGTCTCCATTGAGCAGCTCACGGGCGTTGCCACGGGATGCTTCAGCGGAATCGGTGACGGAGAAGGCCGTGACCTGATTGGCCGTGTTTTGCTCCGCGGAGGTGTAAAGATTGCGCGACACAATGCCGCCGGTAGCCAACAGGCCCACCGCCGCGACCGTTGCGGCGATCTTCACCAGCGAGGACTTGCTCGGCATGGCGAAGGTAGACGATCGGGCGTGCTTGCTGTGGTTAGCCATTCTGCTCCTAAACGCGCGTTCAGATCCTCGACGAATTCACACATGCACGGCATGCGGTGCGCCGCCACTTCAGGCTTCGCCGGAAAGCGCATATCCAACGCGACATTCTACTCCATGCCATGGAATCCGGGCGAGCGCATATGTAACAGGCGGGCAAAGCGGGCATGCAAAGCAAGCGTGCAAAGCAAAAGGTGCCGTTGATGTTTCGCCATCGAACGGCACCTTTGCAATCCTTTGATATTCGCCTTATTGCGCCTGTTCCGTAGCCTCTTCGGCAGCGGCCGCATTGACGTCCAGCTCCTTGGCCTGGGCGATCAGATCGTCCAGATCCGACGCGCGCAACGCGCCAGCCTGCTGGAATACGATCTGCTGGTTCTTGATCACCATCAAGGTCGGCACGGCCTGCACTTTGGCGGCGGAGGCGAGATCCGGATTCTGGTCGATATCGACCTTCGCGAAATAAATGTCAGGATTCGCTTCGCTTGCCTTTTCGAACGTCGGGCCGAACGCACGGCACGGACCGCACCAGGTTGCCCAGAAATCCACGAATACCAGATCGTTGGATTCGACGACCTGATTGAAATCCTGCGAAGTGACCGCATGCGTTGCCATGATTGCTCCTTGCTGTTCGTTCCATCGACGCGCGTGACGGGCTACGCCCCTCGTATGCGATTGCTTTGGAGTATATAACCGCGCCCCAACCCGCCGCATTCCCGGCATATGCAATATCCGCTGTCAGAAGAATCGTCTTTCGGCGCATTCTTTTCCAGCCAATTCACATAAGGTGCGTGATAATGGGACTATGCCAGTGATGAATGATGAAGTGCCCGACGAGGGCGATTTCGATGCAGGCCGTCGTCGCGGAGAATTCGACGACATTACGCCGGAGGATTTCATTCGCGGAATAGGTAATCCTCCAGGATGGCTTGCTTCCGGCGAAATCAACCGTATGCGCGGCGAAATGCCGATTCCATACGTGCTTGTGGTGCCGGTGCGCACCGATGATCTGGGGCGTGTTTCACAGGTCGGATCGTTGCTTCGCGTGTCTGACGACGGCAGTATCGAGCGAACGCTGATTGCCGGGCGCGTGCTCTATCACGAATCGTTGCGTGAGGCCGTGGCGCGTAATGTCGCCAAGGATTTGGGCGATATCGCGTTGCCGCAGCTGCCGGTGAGTCTGCAGCCGTTCACCGTGGCCGAGTTTTTCCCGACGCCGGGACTATCCGATTATTTCGATTCCCGCCAGCATGCGATCGCATTGTGCTACGTGGTGCCGATCGCGGGCGACTGCAAGCCGCAGGATGAGACGCTTGACGTGGAATGGGTCAACCCGAACAGCGAGATCCTCGACACTTTCATAAACCAGATGAGCAACGGATATGGCACGATTGTGCGTCAGGCGATCGCTTGGGCCGGCAGGTAGCCGACAGGCTTATGGTTGACGTCGAAACCGGTCGGCCGTGGGCGCCAGGAAAGCGCGTGGCAGCTTGCGAATGCAGGCAGCGTAAGCGATAGATACATAGGCAATATAGGGGAGAGGAACGGAGTGAGACGATGACGATCGAATTACATAATAACGTGTATTGCGAGGGCGAGGGGCTTCCCGTGGTGCTGGTGCACGGGTTCCCCGTGGACCACCGCATGTGGGACGAATGTGCGGAGGCGTTGGAGGCGGCCGCTGTGGAACATGGTGTGAAACGGTTCCCGATCTGGGGTCCCGACATGCCCGGTGCGGGAGAAGGGCCGATTCCTTCCGATGAGACCAGTGGCGGCAAAGACGCGGACGGCGCTTTCCCGAACGGTTTGGACCATATGGCCGACGCCTATGTCGCGATGTTGCATGCGGCCGGTTACGACAAGGCGATTTGGGCGGGCCTTTCGATGGGCGGCTATCTGATTCTCGACATTCAGCGTCTGCACCCCGAAGCTGTTGCCGCGTTGGCATTGTGCGACACGAAGGCCGCGGCGGATTCCGCGCAGATGCGCGCGAAGCGCATCGCGATCGCCGAAGCATGCGAATCGACGGGCACGCATGAGCCGGTGATGGGATTTGCGGCATCCACACCTGAGGATTCCACCATCAAACAGTCGGCCGCCTACCGTGAACAGTTCACGACGTGGATCAACGAACAGTCTGCCGAAGGCATCGCATGGCGTGAGCGCATGGCGGCTGGGCGCCCGGATCTGAACGATGTGTTGCCTGCGATTACGGCACCGGTTGCGGTGATCTGCGGCGACAAGGATCCGTCGAGCCCGCCGAGCGTGATGACGCCGATCGCCGATGCGATGACAGGCACGAGCGCGGATATGACGGTGGTATTCGATTGCGGGCATTTCAGCGCATACGAGCATCCGCAGGCGGTTGCCGACGCGCTGCTCGCGCTGGTGCGCAGGGTGCAGTAGCCGGTATTTTCCGCCGCTGCCGTCAATATCGCAATCAGAAATACAAAAAAGATATAAAAAAATAGAAAAGAAAATACGGAATAGAGAAAAAATATCCGCTCTATCAATCGTATTCAAGGAAAGAAGCAATCGATGAGCGTGTTCTCGCCATTGGCGCTGACCCAGGCACTGCCGTTCCTGCCACTTGCGCAAGGCGACATCGACTATGAGGTTTCGAGACGCGACGAACCCGACCTGTTCGACACGGCGCTGCTGGAGCCGGACACGAAGGTCGTTCTCGTCAAAGACGGCATGGTGGCGGTGCCGCGCGGACAGGGAGCCATCGCGGACTACGCCAACGTGCATATGCGTCTCGCGCAATTGCCCGGCGCCTACGTGGCGGCGGAACTGCACACGCATCCGACGGCGCTCGCCATATTCCTTGGATCGTATGGCGGCAAACGCGACGAACACGTGGTCGCCGTTGACGTGTCTCGCGTGAAAGCCGCGGAGACGGTGGCCGCAAGCAGCGAGCATATGGGCGCGGACGATGCGTTCGGCGAACAGCACGAACCGGAAGCGAAAACGTCGAAATCGTTGCTGGAAAGCGCTGCGGAACGATTCGACTGGGTCGATCTGCGCGGATTCGCACCGCATGCCAGCGCGCGCGAGGCAGGCCAGGCCACGACGGCGATCTCGCTGGGCGTATGGCATGCGCGCCAACGTCATTGCCCCACATGCGGCGCTCCGACCGAACCGGCGTTGGGAGGATGGGCGCAACGCTGCGCCAGCGAAGCGGACGGCAAGCGACTGCTGTTCCCCAGAGTGGAACCGGCCGTCATCACGGCGATCGTGGACCATGAGGACCGTCTGCTGCTGCAACACAACAGCGCATGGCGCAACACCGGACTGTACTCCGTATCGGCCGGCTTCGTGGAAGCCGGAGAAAACCTGGAGCATGCCTGCCGGCGCGAAGCCAAAGAGGAAGTCGGCATAGACATCGGCGAACTCAAATACTTGGGATCGCAGCCATGGCCGTTCCCCGCATCGCTCATGATGGCGTTCAAAGGCGTGGCCAACACCACCGACGTGCGCGTGGACGGCGACGAGACCCTGCAGGCGCGTTGGGTGACCCGCGACGAATACATGAACGAGTTGGTGGCAGGGCGTATGGAAGCTCCCGGGAAGGCCACCATCGCCCGCTACATGATCGAAGAATGGCTCGGCCACGACCTCCCGTAACAAGTTTCGGCACTGCTCTAGGGAAATACATACGATTGACGTAGAATGAGCTTTCATGAGCGAAGAAAACGATAACAAGCCGAATCTGGATGTTCCCGAGCATCTTGAATATTCCGACGAGCATGTGTGGGTGGATGCTTCCACCGAGCCGGCCATGGTGGGTATCACCGAATATGCGGCCGACCAGCTTGGCGAACTCGTGTACATCGATCTGCCGGAAGTCGGCACCGAAGTGCAGGCGGGCGACGAGGTGGCGGAACTGGAATCCTCCAAGGCGGTCACGCCGCTGGTCGCTCCGGTGGCCGGCGTGATTCGCTATGTGAACAACGAGGCCGCCGACGATCCAAGCATCGTAACGGGTGACCCGTATGGCGAAGGCTGGATTTTCAAAATCGAACTTGAGGATGACGAGCCGGGACTGCTTTCCTCCGAGGAATACGCCAACATCGTGGCTCAGTGAACGGCACGATTCGGGAAATTGGATGGGAAATCATCGGTATTCCCTGAAAAATCCCTGATTTTCACGCTGGGGTACCAGGTAATTCAATAATCGCCTTTATAGTGGGGTTATGACCGAACCGCAGCCGTTGCCCCAGCGTGAACCGGATTCCATATCCGAAGATGACATGCCGACCGTGCCCATTCCCGCACGCAAGGTGGTCACCACCTTCGACGCGGCTTCGAAACACGAACGCATCGAAGTCAAGCCTCCGCTGACACGACTGTTCCGCCGCACCATTACCAGAGCGTTCAACAAGTGGGTGACGTTCTCAACAAGCATGGTGCTCAATCTCAACTGGTATCCGCGCGTGGAACCATATGTCGGCTACGGCACCGAACATTACTCTCGACTGATCTGCCGAACCGTGTACGGGCCCTTCAAACGTCAGGCGGGCCGTCTGACCCGTGGCATCCGTGCCATGCTCACCATCCCCTCGCCGCATACGAAGGTGCGCATCGCCATCGACGGCGTGCCCCTCGAAACCGTGCAGGTGGGCGCGTCCGAAGTGCACGACGAAGTGGACGCGCAGCGCAATGTCTCCAGTGAATTCGCAGCCTCCGATTCCGCAGGATATCTCGATCTCGTGGCCGAACATTCGCTCGAACCGGGCGTGCACGACGTGTCATACAAGGTACGCAGCCGCAAACCGGTCACAGCCAACCTGTTCACCATCCCCAGCGGTACGAAAGTCGGCGTGATCTCCGACGTGGACGACACCATCATGGTCACGCAGGCGCCAAGCCTGATGAAAGCCGCCTACAATCTGCTGCTGCTCGATCCAAAGAAGAAAATGCCGGTTGCGGGCATGAACCTGCTGTTCAACCGCATTGCGGACATGTTCCCGGACGCGCCGTTCTTCTACCTGTCGACATCTCCATGGAATGTGGAAAGCTCGATCCGGCATTTCATCGCCAACCATGGTTTTCCGGAAGGTCCGCTGCTATTGCGCGACCTCGATCCTCGCCCGAAAACGTTCATTCCTTCCGGAGTGCAGCACAAACTCGAGTATGCCGAACAATTGATGGCTGATTTTCCTGATATGAAGTTCATTCTGATCGGCGATGACGGGCAGAGGGATCCGACCACGTACGCCACGATCGCACGCCGATACCCAGGGCGTGTGCTGGCGATCGGCATCCGGCAGTTGTCTCCACGCGAAGTCGCCGGCAATCTCGGCACCGTTGCGGGGCGTGCGGTCACGCAGCCGATCCCGGTCACCGATGTCCCGGTATTCACGGGAACGACCGGCTCGAATCTGATGAAAACCATGCTGCCGTTCCTGAAACAACAGATGGGCGTCTGACTTTTTCGTACGCCCGGAGCAGGGGGTGCGTGCCGCGTGGGATTGGGAATGCAATGCCGGTATAATCGCGTGCATGACTGATTTTCGGGGTGAACAGGGCGCAACGGGCGCGCGAGAAAGCGACGAAAGCGTGCAAGACAAATGCGGGATGCCGATCGCGAAGCGTGTGCCGAAGGAGCGCGTATTCCACGGCGACACCTTCATCGACGAGTACGAATGGCTGCGCGACAAGGAATCGCATGACGTGCAGGATTACGTCGCCGCGCAGAACCGGTATTGCGAGCAGCGCATGGAACCGTTGAAAACCCTACGCTCCACACTGTTCGACGAGCTCAAGTCGCACGTTCAGGAAAACGACATGTCCGTGCCGACACGCATGGATGGCTACTGGTATTTCGTACGCACCCAGGAGGGCCAGCAGTATGCGGTGCAATGCCGTGTGCCTATTCGAGGCGCAGACGATTGGGATCCGCCAACCATTGAAATCGGCGTGCCCATCGACGGCGAACAAGTGGTGTTCGACACCAATGCCGAAGCGCAAGGCCATGATTTCTTCCGTATCGGCGGCATGGATATTTCCAAAGACGGACGTTGGATGCTGTACGGCACCGACACCAGCGGCGACGAACGTTACGATTTCCGCATCCGCAGCTTGGAAACCGGCAAGGAACTGCCGGAAGTGTTCAAGGGCATCGGTGGCGCCTGCTTCACACCGGACGCGCAATGGGTGTTCTATGTGAAGCTCGACGACGCGTGGCGTCCATACGCGGTGATGAGGCACCGCGTCGGCACTCCCATCGTCGACGATGTGGAGGTGTACCGCGAACGAGACGAACGATTCTGGGTTGGCATCGGCCTGTCGTTCGACGAACGCAATCTGGTGATCGGCACCGGGTCGAAGACTACCACCGAAGTGCTGCTGCTTTCCACCGACGATCCGGAAGGCGAATTCCGCGCGTTCATTCCGCGCGAGCAGGACGTGGAATACGACGTGAGTTTCAGCCGTTTCGAAGGTGCCGGCGAGTGCGGTGAGGATATTCCGCTCGCCGTGGTCTACCACAATGCGTTGAACCCGAATTTCGAAATCGATGTGATTGACATGCGCTCCCATGAGCCCCCGTACCGTTTGGGTGAGGGCGTGCGTGTGGCCGTCGGTTCGCCGTACGGATGCGAGCATGGCGACGAGGTCGAACCGGGAGCTTCTGAGATGCCGATCGGCACACCGTATTCCAATCCCTGCAATCCAGCCATTTTGCAGGGCGCGCATGGTCTTGGCATTGAGGGGATCTCGATTCACCGGCATTATGTGGCGCTGCAGTACCGGGCGGAAAGCCTGACGCATATTGCGGTGATGACGAAGGATGCCGCTGCGGAGGATTTTCTTGCGGGGCGTCCATGGAAGTTCACCGAGCTGGTTCCCCACGCGTTGGAAGACGATTGGGATGTCGACGAGTCGGTGGACGAGATCAACGAGGAACGTGCCGAAGTGTGGGGCGCGCTCGACCAATTGGCCGCCGCGCAAGGCGAGGGGTCGGCCGTGCATGGGATCTCCCGCAAGGCGATGACCTCATCGGATGGTGCGACCGCCGATGCGATGCCGGGGGAGACCCGGCGCTTGTATTCGATTGGTGTGGGAGGCAATCCTTCGTATGATGCGCCCCGCATGCGCTACTCGTTCTCCAGTTACACGCGTCCCGGCGAACTGCATGATATCGATCCGGCGACCGGCGAGGATCGCCTGTTGAGGCGTGCCACGGTGCTTGGTGGATTTGAACCGCGCGAATACATGGAGCGCAGGGTGTGGGTTACCGCCCGCGATGGCGAGCGCATTCCTGTTTCCTTGGTGTGGCGCAGGGATGTGCCTGCGTGTGATTCGGCGATGTTCGTTACCGGGTATGGCGCGTATGAGATCAGTTCGGATCCGGGATTCTCGGTGTCTCGCATCAGCATGCTTGATCGTGGTGTGCTTTATGCGGTGCCGCACATTCGCGGCGGCGGTGAGATGGGTCGTGCTTGGTATGAGCAGGGGCATTTGCTCAATAAGAAGCATTCGTTTGAGGATTTCGTTGATGCCGTGCGTGCGTTGCAGTGTGCCGGTTTGGCGTCGCCTGCTCGCACGGTGGCCGATGGCGGTTCCGCCGGTGGCCTGTTGATGGGTGCCGTGGCGAATATGGCTCCCGAATGTTTCGCGGGCGTTGAGGCGGATGTGCCTTTTGTGGATGCGTTGACGTCGATTCTTGATCCGTCGTTGCCGTTGACGGTTACGGAGTGGGATGAGTGGGGCGATCCGCTGCATAATGCGGACGTGTATCGGTATATGAAGGAATATACGCCGTATGAGAATGCGCCGTCTGATGCAAATGATGCGCGGGTTGCGGTTTTTCCCAAGATTTTCATTACCACGTCGATGAATGACACTCGTGTGCTGTATGTGGAGCCGATGAAATGGTTGGCCCGACTGCAGCGTGCAGGCGTGGATGCCGTGGCGAAGATTGAGGTTGAGGCTGGTCATGGGGGTACGTCTGGAAGGTACAAGCAGTGGGAGGAGATCTCCTATGAGAATGCTTGGTGTCTTGGCGTGATGGGTATTACCAGCTGATTAGGCTGTGCGATTTGTGAGATTCGTATGATTCATGCTTTTCGTGTGTTTCGTACAGGAAAGCGGCATGGAGTGTCCATTAGTTGAGCGTTTTAAGTCCACGTGCTGATTCGTTGACTAGAGTCGCGTGCTATGAGTGATTCTGCAAAGAAGTACACCATCGCCGTCATTCCGGGCGATGGCATTGGCAAGGAAGTGACTCCGTGGGCTCAGAAGGCTCTGGAGAAGGCGGCCGAGGGCGTTGCCGAATTCGATTACGAGAATTTCGATCTTGGCGCCGAACGTTACCTGCGTGACGGTGCGATTCTTCCGGAAGAGGAAGAGGAACGCATCAAGAAGACCGACGCGATCCTGTTGGGCGCAGTCGGCGATCCGCGTATCAAGGCCGGCATTCTCGAACGTGGCCTGCTGCTCAAGCTCCGTTTCGATCTCGACCAGTACGTCAACCTGCGTCCGTCCAAGCTGTACAAGGGCGTGACCTCCCCGCTCGCCAACCCGGGTGATATCGACTTCGTCGTGGTGCGTGAAGGCACCGAAGGCCTGTACTGCGGCGCCGGCGGAGCGGTTCGCCGCGGCACCCCGAACGAGGTGGCCACCGAAGTTTCCATCAACACCGCCTACGGCGTGGAACGTGTGGTGCGTTACGCCTTCCAGCTGGCCATGAAGCGCAGGAAGCATGTGACCCTCGTGCACAAGAAGAACGTGCTCGTCAACGCCGGAGACATGTGGCAGCGCATCGTCGATAAGGTCGCCGAGGAATATCCGGAAGTTTCCCACGACTATCTGCATATCGACGCGACCACCATTTTCATGGTGTCGAATCCGTCCCGCTTCGACGTGATCCTCACTGACAACCTGTTCGGCGACATCATCACCGACGAGGCAGGTGCCGTGGTCGGCGGTGTCGGATACTCCGCTTCCGGATGCATCAACGCTTCCAACGAATACCCGTCCATGTTCGAGCCGATTCACGGTTCCGCACCGGATATCGCAGGCCAGAACAAGGCCAATCCGACCGCCGCGATCCTTTCCGCGGCCATGCTGCTGCGCCACCTCGGTTTCGACGACGCCGCGGCCAAGATCGATGCGGCCGTCGAAGCGGACATCGAAGAGCTGGGATCCGCTACCCGCTCCACCGACGAGGTCGGACGCGACATTCTGGCACGCATGTGACATATGATCCGGAACGCATGATTGCGCCGGATATGTTCGCCTGTTGAGACGCCTGTCGAAATCGAGTTCATGCTTGAATTCGACAGGCGTCTCGCATATTCAGGGGGATTTCAGGGATTGCTTTCAGGGTGGATGAAAGCAACAAGGCAAATTATGGGATATTGTTGAAACCATGAGTGACAACAATGCCGATTACAACGGTTCCGGCCAAGACGAGTATTTCGCGACGAACGATTCAACTCAAGCCGATTACAGGCAGTCGCAGGATGGCTACAATCAGCCTGCATCACAGCCGCACAATCCCGACCCGTACGCATCGCAGCAGCCCGTGCAGGGATATGCCCCGGGTACGCAGGGCAACAACATCCCCGGCGGTACGTACGGCAATGGTCAGCCATATGGTCAGTCGGCTGCCTACGGTTCGTCCGTCCCCGCATATGGCTCGGCCGCTCCCGCTTACGGGCAGCCGACTCAGCCTGCGCAACCTGCACAGCCCATCTACGGCCAGCCGACGTACGGACCTACGAATTACGCACAATCGGCGCAGACCCCCTATTATCAGGAGCCGACTCAGCCCCAATACACGCAGTCCGCATACAATCAGCCACCAACCTACGCGCAGCAGACCTACTATCAGGCGACCCAACAGCAGCCCGGCTATGGCTACGCGCAGAAGTCGAAGATCGTCGCCGGCCTGCTCGGCCTGTTCCTCGGCACCCTCGGCGTGCACAACTTCTATCTGGGATACACCGGCAAGGCCGTGGCCCAGCTGTTGCTGACCCTGATCGGATGGATCATCCTCATCGGACCGATCATTTCCGGAATCTGGGCTCTGATCGAAGCAGTCCTCATCCTGTGCTCCAGCTACGGGTCCAACTGGCACCGCGATGGGCGCGGCCAAGAACTTCAAGATTGATGGGCAGAGGGCTGTATAAGCAGCCGGGCGGCAAACTCGTAGGGGTTTCCGTCCGGCTTTCTGATGACATTCCAGCATATTTCCGCGAATGTGCAAGTTCCATCCAATCCGTGGAACAATGTCGGATCGACGGCGATTTCTTTCTTGACGGCGATGACAAGGATTCCCGCCGACTATTGCAGGATTGGGAAAACTTGCTGCAAAGCCAGCGAGGCGCGCCCACACGCGACATTACGCGACGATTGCAAGCGATTACCGCGAACTATCCGAACGTGCGATTGGTGGGTATGACGGCAGAAGGCATTGCCATCGCTTTTCTCCGCGCAATCACAGGCAGTGAATCGCGTAATGCGGAAGATGCAACGGGCAACGGAAATATCGCGAGGTCCACGAAACAATATTCCGGGGAACAACCGGGAATGCATAATGCGCTGACACAAGAGGAATATCTGGAACGCTGGCGGGACCTGAAACCGACCGTCATCCACGACAAGCCGCGCGACCCGAACGAACAAATGGAAACCGACATCGCATGGGCGCGCGAAGTGGCGGCAGGCAAACGCGAACCCACGCTGCGTATCTGGGAATGGGCCGCTCCGGCCGTGGTCATCGGCAAATTCCAGTCGCTCGAAGACGAAGTCAATACGGCGGTCGCGCAGAAGGAAGGATTCACCGTGGTCCGACGTTGCACCGGCGGCGGGGCGATGTTCATCGAACCGGGCAATACCATCACCTACTCGTTGTACGCGCCGTTCGATTTCACCCAAGGCATAAGCATCGAGGAATCATACCGGCTCTGCGATTTCTGGCTGGTGCGCGCGCTTAAGGAACTCGGGCTCGACGTACGATTCGCCGGACTCAACGACATCGCCACGCAATACGGCAAACTCGGCGGAGCCGCACAACGCCGATTCACACCAGTAGAGGGAGGGCCTGGCGCCATACTGCACCACGTGACCCTCGCCTACGATATCGACGCGGAAAAAATGGGGCGGGTATTGAACACCTCACGTGAGAAAATGTCGGACAAAGCGGTGAAATCAGCGGTAAAACGAGTCGATCCAATGCGCTCGCAGACGGGCATGAGTCGTGAAGACGTGGTTGAACGGCTGCTCGACGCCGCCAGGCGAGTTACAATGTAGCCCGATGGTCGAAGCCGCCCCTGATATCAAGGGCAATGAGAACGTTACGAAAGCTTGGTGTTCCGTGAGGGCATGTGGAATCGCAACAAGCTTTCGAAGCCGCGGCAGCGCGCCCGGCAACACGCCTGGCGGCGTGCCCAGAGGATGTGCCTATGAACGGAGGTGTGACAAATGGCTACGCCAAACGAGACCAATAGTGGACCCAGTGGCGAAAGCGCGACGTTGCTGCACACCGCGTTGTTCAAGCAGGTTTCTTCCGAAGAGGCGGAGGAACTGCTGCCGCATCTGCAGCATGCCGAATACAGCAAGGGCGACTATATTTTCCGCGAAGGCGACACCGATCACCGCATGTATCTGCTGGAACGCGGGCGCGTCAAACTGATCCGGCAATCGTCCGACAGACGTGTGCAGTTGTTGAGCATTCATGCGTACGGCGAAGTGCTGGGTGAGATTCCGGTGTTCGATCCGCATGGTGGACCGCGCACCGCGTCCGCCGTGGCCATGACCAGTGACACGAAAGTCGTATGGCTTGAGCATGACGCCCTGTTCGCATGGCTTGACGAGCATCCGCGCGTGGCCGTCGACATGCTTCAGGTGCTCGCGCATCGCATGCGTGACAACAACGAGCGCATTTCGGAGCTTGTGTTCATGGACGTGCCGGGACGTTTGGCGAAAACGCTGCTGAATCTGGCGTCACGCTTCGGCGAGCCGGTCGAGGCGGGGTTGAAGGTGCCGCACGATCTGACGCAGGAGGAAATGGCGCAGCTGGTCGGTTCGTCGCGCGAGACGGTGAACAAGGCGCTGATGGATTTCGCCAACCGTGGATGGATTGCGCGTGAGGGCCGTTCCATCATCATCTACCAGCCTGGCATGCTTATTCGACGATCGAGACGATAATTTTCGACTGTTTTCCAGTGTTTTTCAAGTTTTACGGTTGTTTGTGAGAAACCCGTGATGGCTGCGATCGGCCGGTTGATTAGTAGACCCACCACTTTAGAATGGGCACCATGCCCGAAAAGAAGACTTTGACCGTTCAACGTGTGCTCGCACTCGTGATTGCCTACATCACGCTGAGTGTGGGTGGCGGCGTGGCCGCCAGTTTGTTCCTCCTACCGGCGGTTTTCGGCGCGAACAGCGTCGCCAAGGCGGTTATTCCGTCGCTGTCGGTCGAAGGTATTGATTTTGATGTGACCAGCCTGCCGCAGAAGTCGACCATGTACGCTTCCGATGGCACCACGAAAATCACCGAATTCTGGGATCAGAATCGTGAAGTCGTGCCGTTGAAGAAGATTTCCAAATACATGCAGCAGGCCGTGGTAGCGCGTGAAGACAGACGATTCTTCACTCACGGCGGCGTTGATGTGCAGGGTGTGTTCCGCGCGTTCGTCCAAACATATATGAAGGGCGACCATCAGGGCGGTTCCTCCCTTACCCAGCAGTATGTCAAAAACGTGCTGATCCTGCAGGCGCAGCAGGATGACGATCCGATCGCACAATACCATGCGTCGGAAGATACCATCGCACGAAAAATGAGGGAAATGCTGATTTCCGTGCAAATGGAAAAGCAGTATTCCAAGCCTGAAATTTTGCAGGGATATCTCAATATCGCACAGTTTGGCGGCAATAGCCTCTATGGCGTGCAGGCGGCTGCGAAGCGGTATTTCAACACCACCGCAGATCAGCTGAACATCGTGCAGTCCGCCACCATCGCGGCAATCACCAAGAATCCGAACGCTTACGATCCTTCCGTCGAATCGAACCAGCCGGAATCCGAGAAGCAACGCAATATCGTGCTGCAGCTGATGAACGAGCAGGGCTATATTTCGGATGCGGAATATCAGGAGGCGGTCAATACTCCGCTCGCAGATACGCTTGATGTCCAGCCTATTTCCACCGGTTGCATGGCCGCGGACTATGATGCGGGCTATTTCTGCGATTACGTGGTGCACAAGATCTTGAATTCCAAGGAATTCGGCAAGACCAGTGAGGATCGAGAAAAGCTGCTGAAAGAAGGCGGTCTGAAGATCGTCACCACGTTGGATATCGATGCCAACACCTTGTTGAACGAAACCGCGCGCAACACCATCCCACCGGAAGATTCCTCCGGCATGGAAATCGTGATGGCGTCCGTCAAACCGGGTACCGGAGAAGTGTTGGGCTTCGGTCTGAATCGAACGTATGATGCCACCGAAGCGGCGCAGAACGACCAGACCAGGGATTCCATGAACTATGCCGTGGATCGAGAAGACGGCGGCGGCATGGGCTTCTCCATCGGCTCGTCGTGGAAGCCTGTCAATCTGGTGGCATGGATGGAAGCGGGACATTCCGTCAACGAGAACCTGCAGACGTCCACGAGGTATTCGACCTCGTTGTTCGCATGCGATCGTTATACCGGCGGCACTGATACGTGGAACGTCACCAACGCAATAACCAATGGAACGGTGAACCCGGAAACGCCGGCATTGGCTTTGGCAAGGTCTCATAACACCACGCAGGCTTCCATGGGATCCATCATCGGCTTGTGCAAGATTGCCGATACCGCAACTGAACTTGGCTATCATGATGCGAATACCGGTGAGACGCTCGACAAGACCTCATCATTCGTGCCTGCCATGATGGTCGGCAACGTCAACGTGTCCCCGCTGACGATGGCAAGCATCTTCGCTGTATATGCGTCCAATGGCGTGCAGTGCGATCCGATCGCGCTGAAGCAGGTGACTGATGTGGACGGCAATGATATTAAGGTGCCTTCCGCGAACTGCCATCAGGCGGTCGATCCGGAAATCATCCAAACGCTTGCTTGGGCCATGAATCAAGGCGTTGTCCGTCCTGACGGCGCAGGCGGTGTGGCACAGCTAGCCAATGGACGTAAGACCTTCGCCAAGACCGGTACCCACGAGGATCAGCTAGTTACGACGGGTGGTTTCATTCCGAACCAGATCGCCACATTCGTGCTTGTCGGTGACGTGCAGAACCCGGTTGGACACCCGATTGCGAATATCGCTATCAACGGCCAGTACCACAGCTACTGGGATGGTTCCACCATCGCGGCCCCGGCATGGCGTGACTTTATGAATGCTTATGCGGAACGCAAACAGCTGCCGATTGACAACGATTATGGGCAGCCTGCGGCCAAGTATTCCGCAACATCCGGCACGGTCACCAAGATCGGCGGTGGAAAGCAGAATGCCACCCAGCAGCAAAGCACAATCATTCAGCAGCAGAACCAGTCGCTTCAGCAGCAAAGCCAGCAGAACGACCAGCAGGATGATCAGGATCAGCAGCAGACCGAAGATGAGTGACGCTTCCGTAATTCAGCGAATGGAAGTGAACAATCAATGAACGCCCGCCACGCTCGGCGGGCGTTCTGCGTAGAATGCAGATAGTGCCGGTTTTATGGCACGAAATCTCCAGAGAAGCTCAAGGGGAATACAAGAAGAAGGTTCAGCCGATCGGCATGGAGCCAGTAGGTGCGACCGGAGGGGAGCTACTACGATGAGCGAAGACGAAAAGAAGGCGAAGCGGTCGAAGAAGGCCAAAACCAATGGCACGGTTGGCCTGTTCGATCCTATGACTTTGCGTGGCATGACCGTGCGCAACCGCATCTGGCTGCCGCCAATGGACACGTATTCCGCGTTGGCCCAGGATGGCCTGCCCACGCCATTCCACTACCAGCATTATGTGTCACGTGCCATGGGCGGTTTCGGCATGGTTATCGTGGAAGCCACCGCAGTGACGCCGGAGGGTCGTATTTCGCCGTGCGACTTGGGATTGTGGGCCGACGAGCAGATGGACGCATGGCGTTGGATCGTTGCCGATGCGAAGGCCGCCGGCGCGACGATGGCGGTGCAGCTCAACCATGCCGGACGCAAGGCTTCCGCCGGCTGCTTCTTCATCGGATACGAGCATGAGAGCGTGCCGGAAGAGCAGGGCGGATGGCAGACCGTGGGGCCAAGCGCCAACGCGTTCGGGCCGTTGGACAAGCCTCGCGAACTCACCGTTGACGAAATCCATGCCATCGTCGACCAGTTCCGCGACGCCGCTTGGCGTGCTTATGATATCGGCTTCGACGCGGTGGAAATTCATGCGGCCCACGGCTATCTGCTGTCGCAATTCCTCGATCCGCTGATCAACGAGCGCGAGGATGAATACGGCGGATCGTTCGACAACCGTATCCGCATACTGGTCGAAGTCGTGGACGCCGTGCGTTCCGTCATCCCCGACACCATGCCGGTGCTGGTGCGCGTTTCCGCGACCGATTGGGCCGCCGGAGGCTGGGATCTCGATCAGACCGTCGACCTTGCCAAAGTCCTGAAGAAGCACGGTGTCGATCTGATGGACGTCTCCACCGGAGGCATGATTCCGGGCGTGACCATTCCCGTCAAACCCGATTATCAGGTTCCATTCGCCGAACAGGTGCGCTCGCGTGCCGAAATTCCAACCACGGCCGTCGGATTGATCACCAAGCCGAAGCAGGCCAAGAAGATTTTGAAATCCGGTGCCGCCGACGCCATCGAAATCGGACGTGCGGCGCTTCGTGATCCGAATTGGCCTCTTCGCGCCGCCCACAAGCTCGGTATTCCGACCGAAGATGCGCCCTACCAGCCGCAGTATGTGCGTGGCGCATACTAAACGCAACCAATAACCAAGGTAATATCGAACAACAATCGAACAACAATAATGCGCCCTGCACCGCGTTGGCGGTCGCAGGGCGCATTATTATTTGGTGCTCGCTGCCGATTGAAATAATCGGTATCAGGCGTCGATGCCGACAGCCTGGCTCACATGGTCGAATCCGTCGCGCTTGAGCAGTTCGGCAAGGCCGCGCTTCAACACGGTGATCTGCTGCGGTCCGCGATACATCAGCGAGCTGATGAACATGACCAACGACGAGCCGGAACGAATCTTCGCATACGCCTGCTGCGGAGTGAACACGCCGCCGATGCCGGCAATCGCAAAACGGTCGCCATACTCGCGGTACACCTGCTTGATGCGTTCGTTGCTGGCCTCATAGCATGGCGAACCTGACAGTCCGCCCTCCCAATCGCGAGGAATCTCCATGCCGGCGCGGTCCTTCTGCAGATTCGCAATCGACAAGCCCTGCACATTGTGTTCGGCAAGCACGTCAAGCAGATCCTTGAACTCTTCCCAGGACTTATTCAACGGCATCTTCACCAGCGTGGGCTGTGGACGTTCGATCTTGTCGAGTTCGGTGAACAGCTTGTCGAGCGCTTCAGGGCTCTGATTGAACGGTTCGCCGGCCATCGTGTTCGGGCAGGAGATGTTCACTTCGACCATGGCGGTGCGACCGGCCGTGCGGCGCATCGAAATGCAGTAATCCTCGATGCCTTCGTCCAAATCGCCGGTCTTATCGTCATTCGTACGCGCGATCGACACGGAAATCTGCATGTCGCGCGCCTTCGTCCAAGCCTGTTCCGCGCGCGGAACAACGATTTCCGAACCCTCATTGGCAAGACCGACATGCACCATCATCGAATCATATTCGGGCAGACGGTGGAACCACGGCTTCGGATTGCCGGGGCACGGACGAGACGTGGTGGATCCGACCGTTTCGAAGCCGAAGCCGGCGTTGTCGAGCAGCACCGGCATCTCGCAGTTCTTGTCGAGGCCGGCGGAAAGGCCGAACGGATTGACGAAGTCGACGCCCATCACGCTGGTTTCCAGCACGGGGTCGGAATAGTTGAGCATTTCACGGCACGCCCACATCAGCGGCGGAATGTTCTTGGTGATCTTGCAGAACTGAATCATCTGGTCGTGCGCCACATCGGGCGTCTGATTGAACACGAAATGCGGCTTGATGATGTGCTTGTAGCCGAAGGTGAAGAGATCTGTGGTGGCTTTGTTCACCGCATCGTGCCAGAAATTCTCAGAAACATACGTCATGGTTCACTATTCTCGCACCGTTTGTCGCAGGAAAGCAACACGTCGATTGATTTCGCTGACGGGATGTCGACGTTCGTTTTTGTTCGATTTGAACGATTACAGGAGTGCCAAGTATATTTTTTCGTGAGGAAAACGCGCGAAACGCTCATCTCAGTTTTTATTTTGAGTGAACATGTGCGATAATGTTCGAATGATATCGTCACAACGTCAGCATTTGATTTTGAGCAGGTTGCGTACCCGCGGTGCGGTGCGTATCACCGCATTGTCCAAGGAATTGGGCGTTTCCGCCATGACCATCCGACGCGATATCGCCGATCTGGCCGACAAGGGTCTGCTGAAGCGTGTGCACGGCGGCGCCGTCACCACCAGCACGCTGCTGAGTGAGCCGCTGTTCTCCGTAAAGTCGCAGATGGACATCGGATTGAAGGACGCCATCGCACAGGAAGCCATCAAATATGTGGCACCCGGCGACGTGATCGCCATCGGCGGCGGCACCACCGCATACGTATTCGCGCAACATCTGTTGGAATCACAGCAGTCGTCGGGGATCACCATCCTCACCAACTCCATTCCGGTGGCGGAACTGGTGCAGGCGCTGGAATCGAAAGACGTGGAAGTCATCGTGACCGGCGGCGTGACCACCCGATCCAACTCGCTCGTAGGCCCGATCGCAGACAAAGTGGTGGCCTCCCTGCGCGTCAACACAGTCTTCCTGGGCACGCATTCCGTGTCCATTCCGCGCGGCTTCCTCATGCCGAACTCGCTTGAGGCCGCAACCGATATGGCAATGATGGACATTGCCGATCGCACCATAATTTTGACCGATCACACCAAGTGGAGCTGCACATCATTGTCGCTTTTCGCACGCTTCGACCAGGTGGACACGGTCATTACCGATGATGGACTAGACCCCGATTCGGTTGGGAAAACAAGGGATTTGGTTAAAGAGCTCGTGCTGGCACACCAGAGCGAGCCTATTCAGGAAGGTGAATAACCATAATGAGTGAATTCGCAAACTACACTCCCGGAGAGTACGCGAAGGAGCACATTCGCATCACGCCGACCACGCTCGCCGATGGCCGCGCTTTCTTCTACCTCGACGATGATCCGGAATACGTTTCCGGCGCGAAGACGCGCGAACTGAACGATCCTCGTCAGCTGGCATACCGTTTCTCCAACCAGCTCAACGCGGCCGGTGAGGAAGTGCCGTACGCTGCTCCGGAAATGCGTCGCGATCCACTGACCGGCGACTGGATTCCTATGGCGACCGCACGCATGAACCGTCCGATCACCGCGGGCCCTGGCGCCACCGCCAAAGGCAACCCGCTGGCCGCACGCAAGCCGGGCGACCCGTACCAAGACGGCGAAGTGCCGGACACCGACTACAACGTGGTCGTGTTCGAAAACCGCTTCCCGTCCATGGTTCGCGTGCCGGGCCGTTCCGAAGCCGTGGAATACGTCAACGGCAACCCGCTGTGGGAGAAGAAGCTCGCCGCAGGCCGCTGCGAAGTGATCTGCTTCGACCCGGACGAAAATGGTCTGCCGGCAGACCTGCCGGTCTCCCGTCTGCGCACCGTCGTGGAAGCATGGGCGTTCCGTACCGCCGAAATCTCCAAGATGGAAGGCATCGAACAGATCTTCCCGTTCGAAAACCACGGACAGGAAATCGGCGTCTCCCTGGCACACCCTCACGGACAGGTCTACTGCTACCCGTTCATCGCGCCGAAGATGGAAGCCGAACTCAAGCAGACCGAAGCCTACCATGAGAAGACCGGCTGCAACCTGCTCAAGGATCTCATGAACTCCGAAATCGAGGCCGGGGAGCGCATCGTCATGCGCAACCACAGCTGGGTGGCCTACGTGCCAGCAGCAGCCCGCTGGCCCCTCGAGGTGCATGTGGCCCCGGTGCGCGACGTGCTCACCCTCGACGAGCTCAACGACCAGGAACGTTGGGATCTGGCCGTCATGTACTCCACCCTGCTCAAGCGCGGCAACGCGTTCTTCGACAAGGGTGACGGCAAGGGTATGGACCTGCCGTACATCGCAGCATGGCATCAGGCTCCGATCCACGACGTGCGCCGTGAAAACTACCGCCTGAACCTGCAGTTCTTCTCGTTCCGCCGCGCAGCCAACAAGATCAAGTATCTGGCCGGATCCGAATCCGGCATGGCCGCATGGGTTTCCGACACCACGCCGGAACTCATCGCCAAGCGCTTCCACGAGCTCGGACCAATCGATATCGAAGGCTGAAAGCCAATAAAACCCAAAGGACAAAACACCAATGACTGCTGTTGAATTCATTGAGCCGCTCTCGCACGACGAGGGTGTGAAGAACGCGACCGATCTGTTCCGTGCCACCTACGGTGAGGAGCCGGCTGGCGTATGGGCCGCACCGGGCCGTGTGAACCTGATCGGCGAACACACCGACTACAACGCGGGCCTGTGCCTGCCGATCGCACTGCCGCACCGCACGTTCATCGCGCTCAAGCCGCGTGAAGACACCAAGGTGCGCGTGGTTTCCGACGTTGACTCCGAAAACGTCACCGAAGCCGACCTCGACGGCCTGCAGGCCGGTGGCGTGGAAGGCTGGGCCGCCTACCCGGTAGGCGTTGCCTGGGCATTGCGCGAAGCCGGCTTCGATGCGGTGCAGGGCTTCGATGCGGCATTCTCCTCCTGCGTGCCGCTCGGATCCGGTCTGAGCTCCTCCGCAGCCATGACCTGCTCCACCGCCTTGGCGTTGGATGACGTGTACGGTTTGGGTTATGGCGCATCCGATGCCGGTCGTGTGACGCTGATCAACGCCGCCATCAAGTCGGAAAACGACATGGCGGGCGCGTCCACCGGTGGGCTCGATCAGAACGCATCCATGCGCTGCACTTTCGGCCATGCGTTGCGTCTTGATTGCCGTCCAGAGCTGAGCCCGCTGGAGAACGTCTCCCAGCAGGAATTCGATCTCGACAAGTACGGTCTGGAACTGCTGGTGCTTGACACTCAGGCTCCGCACCAGCTCAACGACGGACAGTATGCCCAGCGTCGCGCCACTTGCGAGAAGGCCGCCGAAATCCTCGGCGTGGCCAACCTGCGTGTGGTCGCCGACAGCATCGCCAAGTCCGACGATCCGTTCCAGGCGCTCAAGGAAACGCTCGACAAGCTGGAAGACGACACGATGAAGAAGCGCGTGCGCCACGTCATCACCGAAATCGCCCGTGTCAACTCCTTCGTGCGTGCCTTCGCCAACGGCAAGATCGACGAGGCCGGCCGACTGTTCAACGCGTCTCATGATTCGCTCGCTGCGGATTATGAAGTGACTGTGCCCGAGTTGGATATTGCCGTGGACGTGGCCCGTGCCAACGGTGCGTATGGTGCGCGTATGACCGGCGGCGGCTTTGGTGGCTCCATCATCGCCCTGGTGGATAAGGGCCAGGGGCACGAGATCGCACAGAAGATTGCTGACCGCTTCGAAAAGGAAGGTTTCAACGCACCTCGCGCCTTGCCGGCGTTCGCTGCGGCTTCCGCGAGCCGCGAGGCCTGATCGCAGAAGCTGATGCAAAAACGCGCGTTGGCGCACGTCCATGAAAAGGACGTGCGCCAACGCGCGTTTTTCATGATTCACTTGTGGGCCAGATGGGTGCACAGCTATCTCACGACGATGGCCAGCAGGCACGATGCCGTAGACCAGATACGGCTAGCTTGATGAGATGCCGAAGCTGCGGCTCCACCATTCTTAACACCATGCAGCAGGTGTTCGGCGCGATTGGCACGTCCATCGCCACCTGCCTGCTGTCGATGGGCTCCGGCGCCACCGATGCGGAAGGCTTCGTTGCGGGATCCCGCTACGGCTATGTGTTCGGCTTGGTGCTGATCGTCATCGTGCTGGTCTTCTCCTTCTTCCTGAAAGAAGACAAGATCAGCGAAAAGTGAATCGCATGACATATTGTAAAAAGCGCTTGCCGAAATCGTATTTCCAAACGATCGGCAGGCGCTTTTCTTTTATGAAATCCGATTTCACGTCGAAAACAGATATTCCAAAAAACGACTTTCCGCAACTTTTGAAACCGGTTTGACGGAAGAAATCGTCTCACAATGTAATGCGATTGCCGAAAAAACGACTTTTTTGACATCTGCCTTTTCTATACTTAAGGCACGTCCGGCATTTTGCCGAGACGGTAACTGGATATTCGCACCTAACGTTTAGGGAGTTCCATGAACAAGGCAATCATCACCGTCGTCGGTCAGGATACTGTCGGCATCATCGCACGCGTCTGCACATACCTTTCCGAACATCAGGTCAACGTGCTTGACATTTCCCAGACCATCATCGACGGTTTCTTCAACATGATGATGATTGTGGATTATTCCAACGCCGACAAGGAATTCGGCGAGGTCGTGGACGATCTCGACAAACTTGGCGAGGAGATCGGCGTGCGCATCCGCTGCCAGCGCGAGGAGATCTTTACCAAGATGCACCGCGTCTGATCCGCGGCATACGTGAGCCACGCAAGTAATCGAAGCCACGAATCGTACTAATCGTAAGGAAAAACCATGCTGAATATCATGGAGGTCCACGAGACCAACCAGATGATCGAGCAGGAGAAGCTCGACGTGCGCACTATCACCATGGGCATCAGCCTGCTGGACTGCGCGGCCGACAGCGTCGACGAAGTCTGCGACAACATCTACAACAAAATCACCACGTACGCCAAGGATCTCGTATCCACCGGCAAAGCCATCGAACGCGACTACGGCATTCCGATCGTCAATAAGCGCATCACCGTCACCCCGATTTCCCTGGTCGGCGCAAGCTCGTGTAAAACGTCGGACGATTTCGTGAAAATCGCGCATGCACTTGACCATGCGGCGAAGAAGGTCGGCGTCGACCTGATCGGCGGCTACTCCGCGCTCGTATCCAAGTCCATGACCCCCGCCGAAGAGCTGCTCATCCGCTCCCTGCCGAAAGCGCTGAGCGAAACCGACATCGTCTGCTCGTCCGTCAACGTGGGATCCACCAAAACCGGTATCGACATGAACTCCGTCGAACTGCTCGGCCACATCATCAAAGACATCGCGCACGCCACCGCAGATAACGATTCATACGGATGCGTGAAATTCGTGGCATTCTGCAATGCCCCCGACGACAACCCGTTCATGGCAGGCGGCTTCCATGGCGTAACCGAAGGCGATGCGGTCATCAACGTCGGCGTTTCCGGCCCCGGCGTGGTTTCCCGCGCGCTCGACGAAGCCAAGGGCGAAAACTTCGAATTCCTATGTGAAACCATCAAACGCACCGCGTTCAAGATCACGCGTGTCGGCCAGCTGGTGGCACAGGAGGCATCCCGTCGCCTCGGCATTCCATTCGGCATCATCGACCTTTCCCTCGCGCCAACCCCGGCCGTAGGCGACTCCGTCGGCGAAGTGCTTGAGAAGATCGGCCTCGAACAGGTTGGCGCACCGGGCACCACCGCAGCGCTCGCCATGCTCAACGATCAGGTGAAGAAGGGCGGCATCATGGCGTCCTCCTACGTCGGCGGACTTTCCGGCGCGTTCATCCCCGTCTCCGAAGACAAGAACATGATCGACGCGGCAACCAACGGCTGCCTGAAGATCGAAAAGCTCGAAGCCATGACCTGCGTGTGCTCCGTCGGCCTTGACATGATCGCCATTCCGGGAGACACCACCGCATCCACCATTTCCGGCATCATCGCCGACGAGGCTGCGATCGGCATGGTCAATCAGAAGACCACGGCCGTGCGCGTGATTCCGGTCGAGGGCAAAGGCGTAGGGGAGATGGCCAACTTCGGCGGCCTGATGGGCTATGCGCCGATCATTCCAGTCAACCAGACCAGCTGCGAAGCCTTCGTGACCCGAGGCGGTCGCATCCCCGCCCCAATCCACAGCTTCAAAAACTAGCCCCTCTCTTCCCTCTTCCCGATGCATGCTTGTCGCGTGCGATTCATTCTTGCGATTTGTGCTTGCGTTGGGTGCATAAGTTGCTGTAATGGGGAGGTCGCAGAAGAGCGGGATATTCTATTCGCGACACACTCAAGGCCGTTCGGCCAAGCTTACGGTCTCGAACAGAATATCCCGCTCTTCTGCTCGCTTTCGTACATTTCGTTGTGTCTTGCATAAAAGAAAAGAAAACTTACTTAAGTTGAACTCAGCGTAGCTGGAGAGGCGGCGGGGTCTGTTTCAGACCGTAAAGACTTGGCCTGAGCGGCCTGGAGCGTGTCGGGAATAGACCCCGCCGTCTCTCCCGCGGAACTTGTTGTACAAAAGCAAGTAAATTATTGAAAAACCTAGAAGTTGGCAGGCGGGGGAGGGATCACTGGCCGCCGGCGAAGCCTAGTTGGCGCCAGGCTTCGTAGATGGCGATGGATGCGCAGTTGGTGAGGTTCAGGGAACGCAGGCTTGGACGCATCGGCAGACGCACCTGTTCGGCCACGTGCGGACCGGCCATAATATCCATCGGATCGGGAATATTGCCTGGCTCCGGGCCGAACAGCAGAATGTCAGTCGGCTTGTATTCGATGTCGGTATACAGTTTGGTGGCGTGCGCGGTGAACGCGATGATGCGCGAATTCGGCATGGATTCCACCAGATTCTCAAAATTCGGGTGCAATACCACGTGCGCCATGTCGTGGTAGTCCAGTCCGGCGCGGCGCAGCTTCGTATCGCGCAGATTGAATCCGAGCGGCTCCACCAAATGCAGGATCGTGCCGGTCACCGCGCATAGGCGGATTGCCGAACCGGTATTGCCCGGAATGCGGGGGGAGTAGTAGCACAAGTGGGGCGTGGAGGTTTCGGCTTTGGCCGCGTCTTCGGCTGACAGCATCGCGTCGACCACGGAAATCGGATTGCCGTGCGCGTCGGTCACGAGTTCGTCCGGCCCATAATTCGACTTGCGGTAGCCGTATTCGAACATTTTCTCGACTTTGGCTTCCTCTGCGGTTGCGCCTTGCGCGTCATTGGTATGCTCTTCGTTCGTCATGAATGCAAGAATAGGTACGATGAACGACACGAACGAGCCTAATACCGAAATTGAAAACGCCGAAGCTGTGGCGGACGCGCTTGCCGAATGGTGGCATGCTTCGGCGCGTGACCTGCCATGGCGTTTCGGCCGCACTACTGCGTGGGGCGTGCTTGTCTCCGAAGTGATGAGCCAGCAGACGCAGATGAGCCGTGTGGTACCGTATTGGAACGATTGGATGGAACGCTGGCCTGATGCGGTCGCGCTTGCCGATGCCGCGAAAGCGGATGTAATCACGGCTTGGGGCAGGCTCGGCTATCCGAGACGCGCCTTGCGATTGCAGGAATGCGCCCGCGTGGTCGCTTCCGATTACGATAACAAGCTGCCGCGTACGTACGATGAGTTGCTGGCATTGCCGGGTATCGGCGATTATACGGCCAGCGCGGTGATGAGTTTCGCGTTTGGTGAGCGCATCGCGGTGGTGGATACGAATATTCGCAGGGTGCTTTCGAGGGTTTTTCTTGGCGAGGAGTCGCTTGGCGGCGCCGCAAGACCTGCGGAACGTGCGTTGGCGAAGCAGATGTTGCCGCAGGATGATGCCTCAAAATGCAGACGGTTCGACCGTCCTTCAGTGGTGTGGAATCAGTCCGTTATGGAATTGGGCGCGACCGTCTGCACGGCAAAGGCTCCGTTGTGCGAGGCGTGCCCTGTTTCGGGACATTGCGTGTTTTTGCATAATGGTCGTCCGGGATTGGGGGAACGTCGCACGCGGCCGCGTCAACGTTTCCAAGGTACGGATCGTCAGGTGCGTGGGCTGGTGCTGAATGCGCTGCGCAATCTGCCGGAAGGTGCGATCGCCCTTAATCGCAAGTCGCTTGAACGACTGTGGGACGACCATATCCAGCTTGATCGGTGCATCGCATCGTTGGATGAGGATGGTCTTATCGAAATCCTGCCGAATGCGGATGTGCGTCTTCCGGTATGAAAGGAAGAATGCCGACGTTCTTTGGATGTGCGCACGCTAGACTGTGAGATCATGGCACAGAAGACGTCCTCGAAATCCGGCAAGAAACGTTCGAAAAAACAGCAGGCGATATTTCGTCGCCGTCGCATCGTCGTCGGCATCGCTGCGATAGTGCTGATTTCTTTTCTGGTGTTTTGCCTGTACTCCCTGTCGAGGGGGATTGTCGCGGTGAATCGTGAGATTCATCATGCGGACGTGTATGCGATTTCCCGTAAGGAAGTGCCGTCCCCGACCAAGGAGAAGAAAAGCGGGGTGCCGGATTGCGATGCGTCCAATGTCGCGCTTTCGTTGACTCCTGCGGCGTCAAGTTTCGGTGTGGGCGATTCGATGGATTTCACTACGGACGTCAAATATGACGGTTCCAGCAAGGTTGGTTGCTTGGTTGATGTGTCGGCTTCCAGCGTGGTGTTGACGATCAAATCGGGCGATGATGTGGTTTGGAAGTCGAATGTGTGCCCCGTTGACACCGACTATCGTCTGTTGGCGAAGGGCGACGAGGTCAGACAGACGATCACCTGGCCGGGAACGCGTACTGGCAGCGAATGCGTGGAGGATCAATCCACCCTGCCGAAGGTGGATCGTGGCGTGTATTCGGCGCAGCTTTCGATTGAAGGGCATCCCAAAGCGAAGTCCGATCCGGTCGGCGTCACTATTGAATAAAAATCTATAGGATATGTTATTCTCATGACTTTGCGTACATGCGTGTCATATAGCGGGCACGCTGACAAGGAAGAAGCGCCCGCGTACTAGGCATATGGTGGCCAATGGGAGCGCTTCCGGGGAAACATATCGAAACGATTTAGCGAGCGATAAGGAACGTCCATTGGCTGAGGCTACGACGAACACCACCACCATCATCGCACGCGCCGACCAGCACGATATTGATCTGCACAAGGCGTCGGACCGTGTGAACTTCGGCTCCATCCGCGAGCCCATTGATGTACCCTACCTGTTGGGTGTACAGACTGACAGCTTCGACTGGCTCATCGGCAACGAGCGCTGGCAGAAGCGTGTCGAGGAGGATCTGGCGAACGGCACCAACACCGTGCCCCACACCTCCGGTCTTGATGAGGTCTTCCAGGAGATCTCCCCGATCGAGAACTTCGCTCAGACCATGAGCCTGACCTTCTCCGATCCGTATTTCGAAGAACCGCGCCACACCGTGCAGGAGTGCAAGGAGAAGGATTACACCTACTCCGCGCCGCTGTATGTGAACGCTGAATTCGAAAACGGCGACACCGGCGAAATCAAGTCCCAGACCGTGTTCATGGGCGATTTCCCGCTGCAGACCCCGCACGGCACCTTCATCATCGGTGGTACCGAGCGAGTGATCGTGTCTCAGCTGGTGCGTTCTCCGGGCGTGTACTTCGACCGCAGCCAGGATCGCACTTCCGACAAGGAAGTCTTCGGCGCGAAGATCATCCCGAGCCGTGGCGCATGGCTTGAGTTCGAGATCGACAAGCGTGACGTGCTTGGCGTGCGCGTGGACCGCAAGCGCAAGCAGTCCGCCATCGTGTTCCTCATGGCCATCGGCATGACCAAGGATGAGATCGCCGATGCGTTCAGGGATTACCCGCTGGTTATGGACGCGCTTGCCAAGGAGACCGTGCAGACCCAGGACGAGGCTCTGACCGATCTGTACCGCAAGATCCGCCCGGCCGACACCCCGACGCCGGAAGCTGGCCGCAACCTGCTGGATTCCTTCTACTTCAACACCAAGCGTTACGATCTGGCCCGCGTTGGCCGTTACAAGATCAACCGCAAGCTTGGTCTGGAAAAGGATGTCAACGATCGCAGCCTGTCTCGCGAAGACATCATCTCCACCATCAAGTACCTGGTCACCCTGCATGCCGGCGACACCAAGTTCCCGGGCAAGCGTGACGGCCAGGATGTGGATCTGCGCGTGGACGTCGACGATATCGATCATTTCGGCAACCGTCGTATCCGCCAGGTCGGCGAACTGATCCAGAACCAGCTGCGTACCGGTCTGAGCCGTATGGAGCGTGTGGTCCGCGAACGTATGACCACCCAGGATCCGGAGGCCATCACCCCGCAGTCCCTGATCAACATTCGTCCGGTGAACGCCACCATCAAGGAGTTCTTCGGAACTTCCCAGCTGTCGCAGTTCATGGATCAGAACAACCCGTTGGCAGGCGTCACCAACAAGCGTCGTCTGTCCGCTCTGGGCCCTGGCGGTCTGTCTCGTGACCGCGCATCCATGGAAGTGCGAGACGTGCACCCGTCCCACTTCGGCCGTATGTGCCCGATCGAATCTCCTGAAGGTCCGAACATCGGTCTTATCGGTTCTCTGGCAACCTTCGGCCGCATCAATCCGTTCGGCTTCATCGAGACCCCGTACCGTAAGGTCATCAACGGCCATGTGACCGACGAGGTCGAATACATGACCGCAGACCGCGATGCCGAGCACGTGATCGCACAGGCCAACCAGGAACTCGACGAGAACGGCAACTTCGTCAAGAAGCAGGCTCTTGCCCGAGTCGGCGAAGAGGAAGCAGTCGATGTGCCCGTCAGCTCCGTTGACTACATGGACGTTTCCCCGCGTCAGATGGTTTCCGTCGGCGCCTCCCTGATTCCGTTCCTGGAGCACGATGAGGGCCACCGAGCGCTGATGGGTACCAACATGCAGCGTCAGGCAGTGCCGCTGATCGAATCCGAGCGCCCGCTGGTGGGCACCGGTGCCGAATGGCGTGCGGCCGTCGATTCCGGCGATGTCATTCTGGCTGAGAAGCCGGGTGTGGTGACGTATGTTTCCGCCGACATCATCCGTGTGATGAACGACGACGGCACCACCAGCTCCTACAAGCTGGCCAAGTTCCTGCGTTCCAACCAGACCACCTGCTACAACCAGGTTCCGCTGATCCACGACGGCGAACGTGTGGAAGCCGGTACCGTGCTTGCCGATGGTCCGGCCACCCAGAAGGGCGAAATGGCACTGGGCAAGAACCTGCTCATCGCCTTCATGCCGTGGAACGGCTACAACTACGAGGATGCTGTGATCATCTCCCAGCGTCTCGTGCAGGACGACACCCTGAGCTCCATCCACATCGAGGAATATGAGATCGACGCCCGCGAAACCAAGCTGGGTGCCGAAGAGATCACCCGCGATCTGCCGAACGTCGGCGAGGACGCGGTGGCCAACCTCGACGAGCGTGGCATCATTCGCATCGGTGCCGAGGTCGAAGCCGGCGACATTCTGGTGGGCAAGGTCACCCCGAAGGGCGAGACCGAGCTGACTCCGGAAGAGCGTCTGCTCCGCGCCATCTTCGGCGAGAAGAGCCGCGAGGTGCGTGACACCTCGCTGCGCGTGCCTCACGGCGAAACCGGTACTGTGATCGCCGTCAAGGAGATCACTCGCGAGGATGCCGAGGAAGACGGCGACGAGCTGCCGAACGGCGTGAACCAGATGATCCGCGTCTACATCGCGCAGCATCGTAAGATCACCCAGGGCGACAAGCTGTCTGGCCGCCACGGCAACAAGGGTGTTATCTCCCGCATTCTGCCGGAAGAGGATATGCCGTTCCTTGCCGACGGTACTCCGGTCGACATCATGCTGAACCCGCTGGGCGTGCCTTCTCGAATGAACCTTGGCCAGGTGCTGGAACTGCACTTGGGCTGGATCGCGCACGCCGGCTGGGACATCTCCCTTGATCCGGATGCCGAAGCCGCTTGGAAGAAGTACATTCCGCAGGGCGCCGAAAAGGGCGAGCCGGGCACTCCGGTGGCAACTCCGGTGTTCGACGGCGTTCGTCCGGAAACCATCAAGGGCCTGCTGTCCTGCACCCTTCCGGATCGCGACGGCAACAAGCTGGTCGGCGACGACGGCAAGGCTGTGCTGTTCGACGGCCGTACCGGCGAACCGTATCCGAAGCCGATCTCCGTTGGCTACATGTACATGCTGAAGCTGCACCACCTGGTCGACGACAAGATCCACGCGCGTTCCACTGGCCCGTACTCCATGATCACCCAGCAGCCGTTGGGCGGTAAGGCTCAGTTCGGTGGCCAGCGTTTCGGTGAGATGGAAGTGTGGGCCCTCGAGGCCTATGGCGCCGCCTACACGCTGCATGAAATGATGACCACCAAGTCCGATGACGTCGACGGCCGCGTGCGTGTCTACGGCGCCATCGTGAAGGGCGACAACCTGCCGCCGGCAGGCATTCCGGAATCCTTCAAGGTGCTGCTTAAGGAAATGCAGTCCCTGTCGCTGAACGTCGAAGTGCTCAACGCCGAAGGCGTGGCCATCGACATGAAGGACGAGGACGACGATCCGTCTACTTCCTCCGACGATTTGGGCTTCAACATTGGCGCACGTCCTGACGCGGCCGCCAAGGAAGACCAGGTTGTGGAAGAACCTGAATTCCAGTGATCCCAAGGCTGGTCGCGTTGCCTGACAGCGCGGCGCGACCAGCCTGATGAAACGTGATTAAGCATTAAGAATCGATAGACAGGACAATAGAGTGCTGGACGTCAACGCATTTGACAAACTGAGGATTGGCCTGGCCACCGCCGACGATATCCGTAACTGGAGCCACGGTGAGGTCAAGAAGCCTGAAACCATCAACTACCGTACCCTGAAACCGGAGAAAGACGGCCTGTTCGGCGAGCAGATCTTCGGACCTACCCGCGACTGGGAATGCGCCTGCGGCAAGTACAAGCGCGTGCGCTTCAAGGGCATCGTCTGCGAACGCTGCGGTGTGGAAGTCACCAAGAGCCGTGTTCGTCGTGAGCGCATGGGCCATATCGAGCTTGCCGCTCCGGTGACCCACATCTGGTTCTTCAAGGGTGTTCCGTCCCGTTTGGGCTACCTGCTGGACATCGCTCCGAAGGATCTGGAAAAGGTCATCTACTTCGCCGCCTACATGGTCACCAGCGTCGATGAGGAACAGCGTCATGAGGATCTTCCGGGTCTGCAGGACGAGTTCGACAACGATATCGCCAACTTGGAGAAGCGCCGCAACGCGGAAATCGAAGAGCGTGCCAAGAAGGTCGAAGCCGATCTGGCTGAACTTGAGGCCGAAGGCGAAGCCAAGGGCTCCGCACGCGCCAAGCTGCGCAACAGCGCCGAGCGTGAAATGGCCGCCATCCGCGTTCGTTTCGACGAGCAGATCCAGCGTCTGAGCGCCGTGTTCGACCGCTTCAAGAACCTGAAGCCGGGCGACATGGAAGGCGACGTCGACCTGTGGCGTGAGATGGAAGACCGCTACGGCGATTACTTCGAAGGCTGCATGGGCGCCGAAGCCATTAAGAAGCGCCTGCAGGACTTCGATCTTGAAGCCGCTTCCAAGCAGCTGCGCGAAGAGATCGACACCGGTACCGGCCAACGCAAGGCCCGCGCCCTGAAGCGTCTGAAGGTCGTCAACGCCTTCCTGACCACCGGCAACAAGCCGGAGGCCATGGTGCTCGACGTGATTCCGGTCATTCCGCCGGATCTGCGCCCGATGGTGCAGCTCGACGGTGGCCGTTTCGCCACTTCCGATCTCAACGACCTCTACCGTCGTGTGATCAACCGTAACAACCGTCTGAAGCGACTGATCGAGCTCGGCGCTCCTGAAATCATGCTCAACAACGAGAAGCGCATGCTGCAGGAAGCCGTCGATTCCCTGTTCGACAACGGTCGTCGTGGCCGCCCGGTCACCGGCGCCTCCAACCGTCCGCTGAAGTCCCTGAGCGACATGCTCAAGGGTAAGCAGGGTCGTTTCCGTCAGAACCTGCTCGGTAAGCGTGTGGATTATTCCGGCCGTTCCGTGATCGTGGTCGGTCCGTCCCTGCGCATGCACCAGTGCGGTCTGCCGAAGCCGATGGCCCTCGAGCTGTTCAAGCCGTTCGTCATCAAGCGCCTTGTCGACCTCAACTATGCCCAGAACATGAAGAGCGCCAAGCGTCTCGTGGACCGCGGCGACTCCGAAGTGTGGGGCGTGCTCGAAGAGGTCATCGCCGAGCATCCGGTGCTCCTGAACCGTGCACCTACGTTGCACCGTCTGGGTATTCAGGCATTCGAGCCGATTCTGGTGGAAGGCAAGGCCATCCACCTGCCGCCGCTTGCCTGCGCCGCATTCAACGCCGACTTCGATGGCGATCAGATGGCAGTCCACCTGCCGCTGTCCGCTGAAGCCCAGGCTGAAGCACGCTCCCTGATGATGGCTTCCGACAATATTCTGAAGCCGGCTGACGGCCACACCGTGACCATGCCGAGCCAGGATATGATCCTCGGTCTGTACTACCTGACCACCGTCATCGACGGTGCCAAGGGTCAGGGCCGCGTGTTCTCCTCGCTGGAAGAGGCCGAAATGGCCCTCGACAAGCATGAGATCGACATGCAGGCCAAGGTGCTTATCCGCCTTCCGGAAGACTTTGTGCTGCCGAAGGGCTGGGAGCCGAGCGAAATCGAAGTCGTCGATCCGGAACCGGGCAGCCCGGCCGTGGTGAAGGAAGAGCGCTTCCATGATGGTTCCGTGCTTTTCGCAACCTCCTATGGCCGTATTCTGTTCAACAGCACGCTGCCGGTGGATTACCCGTTCGTGAACGATCAGGCTCCGAAGAAGCGTCTGAGCAAGATCGTCGACGACATCGCAACCCGTTACTCCACCGCACAGGTGGCGGCAACGCTGGACGCGCTGAAGGATATGGGCTTCACCCGCGCACCGTGGTCCGGTGTGTCCTTCGCGTTCTCCGACGTTATCCAGCCGTCCGAGCGCGACGAGTACATCGAGAAGTACGAAGCCGAAGCCGACAAGGTCAACGAGAACTACGAAATCGGTATGCTCACCGAAGAGGAGCGCCGTCAGGAACTCATCGACCTGTGGACCAAGTGCACCAGCGAGGTTTCTGAGGCGGTCGAGGAACACTTCGACTCCAAGAACAACCTGGCTATCATCGTGCAGTCCGGTGCACGAGGAAACATGATGCAGATCAACCAGATCGCAGGCATGCGAGGCCTCGTGGCTAACCCGAAGGGCGAGATCATTCCTCGACCGGTGAAGTCCAACTACCGTGACGGCCTGTCCGTGCTGGAATACTTCATCTCCCAGCACGGTGCACGTAAGGGTCTGGCCGATACCGCACTGCGTACCGCAGAGTCTGGCTACCTGACCCGTCGTCTGGTGGACGTTTCCCAGGACGTAATCGTGCGCGAAGAGGATTGCGGCACCAAGCGTGGCCTGACGATGAAGGTCGGCGAGCGTGATGCTGAAGGCAACCTGCATCTGGTCAAGGCCGCCGATGGCGGTCCGTACTCCCGTCTGCTCGCAACCGACGTGATCGATCCCGCCGACGGCGAGACCGTGCTGTACAAGGCCGGTGACGCGCTGTCCATGGACGTGCTCAACGATCTTGTTGCCCACGACGTGGAAGAGGTCAAGGCCCGTTCCGTGCTTACCTGCGAATCCAAGCGCGGCGTGTGCGCCAAGTGCTATGGCTGGTCGCTGGCCACCAACAAGCTGGTGGATGTCGGCGAGGCCGTTGGCATCGTGGCCGCACAGTCCATCGGCGAGCCTGGTACCCAGCTGACGTTGCGTTCCTTCCACTCCGGTGGCGTTGCTTCCGCATCCGATATCACCCAGGGTCTCCCTCGTGTTACCGAGCTTTTCGAAGCCCGTACTCCGAAGGGTGAGGCCCCGATCGCAGAGTTCGCTGGCGTGGTCAAGGTGGAAGACACCGAGCGCGGCCGTCAGGTCATCCTGAAGCCGGACGACGATTCCGTCGAGCCGATCGCCTACCCGGTGACCCGTCGCGCCCCGATGATGGTCAAGGACGGCGATCATGTCGAAGCCGGCACCCAGCTGATCGAAGGCTCCGTCGATCCTAAGAAGATCCTGCGCATCCTCGGCCCGCGTGCTGCCCAGGTGAACATTGTGGAGGAAGTGCACACCGTGTACCGCTCCCAGGGCGTGGATATCCACGATAAGCACATCGAGGTCATCGTGCACCAGATGCTGCGTCGTATCACGGTGATCGATTCCGGCGATACCGACCTTCTTCCGGGTGAACTGGTGGATCAGGCCCGCTTCAAGGCCGCCAATATGAAGGCCGTGAAGGAAGGTGGCAAGCCTGCTGCCGGTCGTCCGGAGCTGATGGGCATCACCAAGGCCTCGCTGGCAACCGATTCCTGGCTGTCCGCGGCTTCCTTCCAGGAGACCACCCGCGTGCTTACCGAAGCCGCTCTGAGCCAGAAGGTCGATGACCTCAAGGGCCTCAAGGAGAACGTCATCATCGGTAAGCTCATCCCGGCAGGTACCGGCCTTGCCCGTTACCGTAACGCCGTGGTCGAGCCTGACAAGGCCATTCGCGACACCATCTACCCGAACTTCGGTTTGGGTGGCGACGAGTCCGATGCCGCCTTCGGCGACGCCGATCTGTCCGAAGTCGACTTCTCGAACATCGACTTCGGAGATCTGAAGCTCGGCGACGACTTCAATCCGGATGACTTCCTGGACGACAATGGCGGTCAGATGGATTTGGGCGACACCCTGTGATCCGAAAAGCGATGATGGAATGGCATAACGTCTGAAATCATCTCAATACATGAATGGGGATTGGCTGGAAACAGCTGATCCCCATTTTTTTAATGCGGAACTATTTTTAATGCGGAACTGCAGTTGCTGCGATCCCTACGACAACAGTCAGCCTATTGCGGAACCGTACGTATTGCAGAGCGGATATCTTCATCGCAAAATCGCATGGCAAATTACAATGAAGGTATGAGCTTTCTTCCATATCCGCCTCCACCTGAACCAGGTTGGTATGACGATGATGCCACAGTAATGTCTTCTCTCGTTGAGCCCGCCATGGCGGAGGCTGCGCAGTCGCAGCCAACATCGCAGCCAACATACGAATCACCGGAATCCCAAGCATTCCAAGCATTGGAAAATGTGCAGGAATCCGCGGAATCGTATGCGGCGAACATACAGCCGGTGGAACAGGCTGCCGCAGCGCTGGAACCGTCCGACGTCGAACCGGTCAATGACGATGATGACATCGACTGGGATGGCACGGTGCTGTCTTCGGCATTCACCATGAAGCAGCCGAAGCTGGAGTATGTGCTTTACAACGAGCAGACCGGCCAGGAAGTGATCGTCGATATGGGTGTGCTGCTGGGACGCAAGCCTTCCGCTGAAGTGCCGGAAGGTGCGAAATTCGTGAAGTTGGAGGATCCGACGCGCACCATCTCACGCAATCATGCGGCGATCAGCTTCGATCAGGATGGCGTATTGTGGATCGAGGATTACGGTTCGCTCAACGGCACGTACATCATTCAAGGCAATGAGGAGATCAAGGTCGAACGCAAGCCGATGAAGCTTGACGCGCCTTGCACGGTGCGTATCGGAGACCAGTTCTTCACTTTCGAACAGCGCTGATTTCCTTCGCGCCGCGATACATGTTGCGTCGTCAATCCATAAATGAGGATGACGGCGCAACGAACATATTATGGTACGAAAGCTTACCAATGCAAGCGGCTTTTATTAGGCCTTGTTTGGCGGCTTTCGTCGGGCTTTTGCCAAGTTCTACTAAGGGGTTACCGTCGCAGACGGATGGCTGCGTTGATGGCGGAATCATTGAGACCGGCAAGCCAGTTGAGCAGATCCGGGTAGATATGCGGATTGCGCGCAAGGAAGGGGTGCAGCTCCGGAGCTTTGCTTGCGATTTCAGCCATCAGCATCTGATCTTCCGTGGTCATGGCCAATTCCGCGGTGAAACCAGCATTCGACGCGACTGGCTCTTGCGGCTGAATCGGCGAAAAATCAGCCACTTCAGACAGGTCTGCGGGGTTGGTATATGGGTCGACGTATTCCGTCGAAGCATCGTTCGCCATATTCGATGCAGGTGTTGCCGCAAACGGTTCAGGCTGGCATTGCTGGGTTGCCGGCGGCTGGTGCTGCGCCTGATATTGCACTTCCGATGATTGCTGCGGCTGCTGGTATTGCACCTGCTCGCTTGGCATCTGGTATTGCGTCTGTTCAGAAGCCGTCTCGGCCTCCTGCTGCATGATTCCGTCCTGCGGAACCGGCCACCCCATCGCGACCAGCTGCTGTCGTGCGCGTTCGTCGCCGAATTGGGCGACCCAACGTTTCAGACCCGGATACGCACGCGGATTGGCAACCACATTCGCGCCGAATTCCGGATTTTCGTAAGCGATTTTCGCCAGAAACACGGGATCTGCGTTCGGATCCTGCACGGCTGCCACCGCGGCATCGAAATCGACCATCATGATCTCCTTATCTCGTGGTCTGTAAATATTGTATTGAATACGCTGATATAACGTGACAAATCCGATTATTGACGATTGTCATTGCGAGAACATGCGCATTATTGGACGGCACGTAACGTTTGCAATGTGCTTTCCTGTAAATCGCCGATATCCTCGTGATCGTCGATTTTGCTGACGTTCCAATCGTCATTTGCCGAATAATCCGATGATTTGCCGCATATATCAAGCACAATCACGGTGACGTTGTCGTTGCCGCCCGCGTCGAGCGCGGACTGCACCAGCATATCCGCGGCGACTTGCGGATCGCCATATGCGGCCGCCACATCGGCGAGCAGTTCCCGATCGATCTGCGCGTGCAGGCCATCCGAGCAGATGATGAAACGTCCCGTGGAGCGCGCCGCATACCAGTCCGGCTGAATGCCGTCAGGAGCGCCGACGCATTGGGTGATGATATTGCGCGGTATGCATCGGTTCGCCTCGTCCGGTAGCATTTCGCCGGTGTCGATGGCGTTCTGCCGTTCGGAATGGTCACGTGTGATCCGGGTCAGCGACTCCGCCATCCAATGGCCTTCCGCATCGGCGCGCATATGGTAGGTGCGTGAATCTCCGACATTGATGACGTAGCAGTACTCATCGATGGCTTGTTCATGCACGCTATCTTCAACGCGAGTCGGCAGCACCACGCCGGTGATGGTGGTTCCGGCGATGCCGCCAAGCTCCTGGCCAAGTTCGAGCACCTGTTGCTGCGATTGGCTCAACGCATGTTCGATGGACGTACGGTTGCGCGACGGCTGTTCGGCAAGCTGCGAGAAACATGCCGCCACCTGTGCGCTGGCCCGCTCGCCGCCTTTGCCGCCGCCCATGCCATCGCATACGACATATACGCCACGGCTGGCGAGAGCGTTGTCTTGGTTGTTTTTTCTTTTGCACCCGACATTGCTATTCAGGCCGGCCTCGATGCTACGGAAGATCATGAGTCCCGTCCTTTCTTACGATTGTGCTTCCGATCGCTGCCGTTGTTCCGCCCGCTGCGGTTGCTGCGGAAGTGGAAAACGTCGGCAAGCGAAAGTTTGGCACGCCATCGGCGTAACGTCGGCAATGACTTGAGCATGTACTTGCGTTCCTGCGCAATATCGCGCCAATACTGCTGCACATGCTCTTCGTTGACGAAATTACCGGAGAAGGCCGCGTAATCGGCTTGCGCGCCCAAAGCGAGCAAGGTCTCGCGGGAAATATCCATCTGATTCGCGATCGAAACCGCCTGTTCGCTGCGTGTGCCTCGAATGTCGAGTCCGCTTTGCCGTGCGAGCGCGGCGACCGATTGCCAGCCGGCTGCCACACGCTGCTGCGTGCTGCCGTGTTTTCTTGATCGTGCCAGTGCGATCGCTTTGATGGCGAGCAGGAGACCGCATATGATGAGCAGCGTCCATAGAGGGCTTCCGTAGATGGCTACTTTTCTTGCGATTCTGCCGAAATGCTGCCAGAACAGGTTGTCTGAGGTTTCGTCGGCCATGCTTCCGCCGATTGAGGACTTGCCTTTGGCCTGGGTGTCGTCGCGTAGCGGGTCGGTGAGTGGTACCGGGGGCTGGCGTACTAGGGTTTGCGGATTCGGTGGGGTGAGGTTCTGGTTTTCGTCGGGGACTTTGGTTTCCTTTGGCGTTGGATAGAATGCCACCCAACCGTAGCTGTCCAGTTTGATTTCCACCCATGCGGTCACGTCGTTGCCGGTGAATTTCGTGATGGTGGTTTTTCCTTGTTCTTCGGTGCGGCTTTCGCTGATTTCACCTTCGTCGTCTTTTGGCAGGAATCCGAGTACCACACGGCTGGGAAGACCTAGGCTGCGTGCCATCAATGCCATGGCGGAGGCGTATTGTTCACTGTCTCCGACCATGGCCGTTCCGGCGAGCAGTTGGTCGATGCGGTAGTTGCCGTGGCCTGCGGTTGACGGGTAGTCGCCGCTTAATCCGTGTGAGAACCAGCCGGTTTCTTTGAGCTTTTCGGTTAAGGCCTGGGCTGCTTCGCCGCCTTTGGATTGGCCTCCGGCGATGGCTGTGGCGAGTTTGTCTACGCAGTCGGGCACATCTTCGGCTTTTGGCTGGCTGATGGCGGCCGCGTCTGCTTTGGCGATCTGTTTGTCGGTGGGAACCATTGGCATGATGCCGGTTTCCGTGTAGGTGAGACCTTCGGAGGTGCGTGAGGGGTAGATGGCCGACATGGTGTCGCTGTTGTAGTAGAACGAGTCGGAGTTTTCGCTGTTGTCGAATGTCACGCTGGATGCGGCTCCGGCCATGGGCAGCCAGTAGTCGCTGAGTCCTTTGTCCACGGTGAATGTGGCGGTGAATTTCTTGCCTTCGGCATTGTTGGTGATGGAGGTGCCGACACGTCGGTAATTGGAGGAGTCCGACGACATGGTGGAGTCGGACAGATTCCATACGTTGCCGTCGAAACGGTCCATGACCGCTAGTCGCACGCTTGATCCAGCGGGCAGGTTTTCGACGGTGAGGAGCACATCGTCCTTACTGTTTGTAATGTACGAGCGCATGCCGCTTAACGGACTGGTGTAATTGTACGGGCTAAGCGGCGGATCATAATGGTCGCGCAGAATGGTGCGGTCCTGATCGACGACGAGGCATCCTCCAATCGCCAATGCGACGGAAAGCACCACGATCACGACGGAACTGAGCCAACGTCCCAATTCCAGTAATTTCCAACGTGCGCTGATCCAAATTACCAATATGAGCGCCATTATGGTGCCTACGAACATGCGGTAATAGCCGGAAGATGAGCCGAGCAGCGCGCAAATCGCAAGATTGGCGGTAACGGGAATAATGGCGATCATGGTGAATCGGCCATCTTCAGTCACTGCGAAAATGCCGGTCAGTAGCGCGAACCACAGGCAGATGGTCCATACGGCCAGCAAACAGCCATCGGCGGTACCGGTGGGAGGTTCGACCGACAGAATGAATTTGAACGATCCGAGCATGTTCATCCAGCCTTGTGTAAGCGTGCGCAAGGTCGGAACAATATGGGCGATGGTGGTGTCGTTGAGGAACAGTACGGGGCCGACAACCAGCTGGGCGACGGCCATGAACAGCATCTGCCACCAGAGACGAAGTGCCGGAACCGTGCCTGCGAGCGCCACGAGAGATCCGATGATGGTGGCCGGAAGGGCGGCGAGCGCCCAGGATGCGGCCGATCCGTAGACGTCGATGAGGTTGCTGGCGGCGGCGAGGGTGAGTAGGGCTGCGACGAGCAGGCTTGCGTATTGCGAGGCGCGTGTCCGGCGTAGGTAGGGGAGTGCCTGTGATTTGCCGTCTCGTGACATCCAGATGACGGAGTGTGTGGAGTCGGCCCATGAGCCGGTGCCGGTTCCGGTGAAGGTGTTGCCGAATCCGGTGGTGCGGCCGGTGTCGCCGGTGTTGGTGTTGTGGGTGGAAAGTCCTGTGGTGCTCATTCCAGTACCCCCATGATCATTGGGAGATCGTCTAGGTTTCCTACGGTCGCCAGGGTGAAATCGGCGTATCGTTTGATGGCGCGTGGCTGTCCGATGGCGGTTTGCAGTACCACGCAGGTTGCGGATCGGGGGAGTGCGAGCGCCATGTGTTTGATTTCGTCGATGTTTTTGAGCCTGCCGACGGTGATGTAGTAGAACGATGAGTCGGGGGCATGGGTGAGGGTGGTTTGCGCCAGATTCGGATTGTCGCTGATATCGGGGGAGATGGCGCTGCAGCCGTCAAGGAATTCCGTGGAGTTGCGTGGCATGATGTGTTCGGTTCCCGCGTGTGAGGTCACCGGTCGGTTTTGGAGCAGGCATTGCACGCCGATGGAGGCATGGACGGATACCGCCAGTTCGAATTCGTCGGAGCTCACATAGTCGTCGGGGTTCACGCTGATGGTCAATGCGGTGTCGGTGCGTCGGGTCGCCTCGTATTGACGGATCATCAGTGCGCCTGTTTTTGCGGAGCTGAGCCAGTGCACGTTGCGTACGTCGTCGCCTGGCTCGTATTCACGCAGTCCGTAGAAATCGAGGTCGTCGTCGACGATTTCGCCGCTTGGCTGGCCTTCGAGATCTCGCGGAATTCCGGCGTTGAGTGTGTTCAGCATAACGGTTTTCGGGTGGATGAACACGTTGATTTGGTCGACAAGTTTCTTTTCGTGTCGTACGAGTCCGAATGGGTCGCCTTTGCGTATGGACAGGGGACCGACCGGCAGTACCGCGCGGGAGACGGCGGTGAATTCCACGGTGGTTTGGCGTGATTGGCCGGCGGCGAGCATGGGGATGGCGAATCGTTCGTGGCTGTCTCCGATGGGCAGGTCGCCGCGTGCTGATGTGGTTGGCGTGCGCCCTGGATTGTCGACGCACACATCGACTTTCACCGTGTCTGACACGGTGACGCGCCTGCTGGACACGTCTATGGTGGCGGTGAACGACGTGTTGCCGAGCGACAGCATGATGGCGGCGACCATCATGCATGCGAACACGATCGCCATGGTCAGCAGTTCATGCCAGCTGAGGATTGTGAACGCTATGAGTGAGGCGATGGCGAGTCCGGTCACGGCCCATCCGAGCGGCGACACGTATGAGGTGACCAGTCGTTTGATGCGATGCTTGATGCGTCGCAGGGATCGTTGCATGGTTCTCCTGCGCTGCATGGTTTTGGATTGTCGCATGCTTGACCTTTCGGGGGTTTACGAACGTTTCGTGTGGGGTGTGCGCTTCGCGTGTGCCGTGTCGTACGCGGCTGGCTGCGCCGTGCGTTTCAGGCGGTGGCGCCCACGGTCGGTGAAGGCACTTCATTGAGGATCTGTTCGATCATCTGTTCGGGGGTGGATCCCGCGAATGTGGCCTCCGCGGTGAGCGTGATGCGGTGTGCGAGCACGGCGACGGCCAGTTGCTTCACATCGTCGGGCACCACGTATCCGCGATTGCTGGACGCGGCCCACACGCGGGCGCATCGGGTCAGTGCGAGCGCGCCTCGCATGGACGATCCGACTTGGATGCGTTCGTTGTGGCGCGTCGCTTCCACCAAGCGCACGATGTATTCGATGATCGCGTCGTCGAGACGCACGGTTTCGCTGATGGCGCGCATGCGCAGCACGTCGTTGCCGGTGAGCACCGCATGTACGGTGGAGGCACGGTCGGTGACGTTGACCTGCTTGAGGATGTTCACGCTTACGTCATGGCTCGGATAGCCGATGGTTGTTTTGATGAGGAAACGGTCCATCTGCGCCTCAGGCAGTTTGTAGGTGCCGAGTTGTTCGATGGGGTTCTGAGTGGCGATGACCATGAACGGCTGCGGTACCGCATGGGTTTCGCCGTCGACGGTGACTTTCTGCTCTTCCATGACCTCGAGCAGTGCGGACTGCGTTTTTGGCGAGGCTCGGTTGATTTCGTCGGCGAGCACGATGGATGCGAAAATCGGACCTTCGCGGTATTCGAATTCGCCGTTCTTCTGGTCGTAGTAGGTTACGCCGACCACGTCGGACGGCAGCAGATCCGGAGTGAACTGGATACGTTTGAACGACATGTCGATGGAGTTGGCGAGGCCGCGGGCCAGCTGCGTTTTGCCGGTCCCCGGATTGTCTTCGAGCAGAATGTGGCCACCGACGATCATGGCGGTGGCGCATTGGCGGATCGGCTGTTCCTTGCCGACCACGACTTGGGAGACGTTGCCGACCAGTTGGGCGAACAGTTCATGGAATTCGGTGATGTCGGCCTGCGGCGCGGACATCATGGAAGAAGCCATGGCCGGCTGCGCGGGCTTGACGCTTGGTGCCGTAGTCTGCGGGAATTGGCGCGTTGCCATTACGGGAGCCGATTGCGATTGTGGTAGCGGCTGTTGTGTTGGAGCGGATTGCGTCGGTTGCGCCTGCATGGGCTGCGCCATTGGAACCGTAGGCCTCGTCGGCCTGGAAGGAGTTGCGTTATGCGTGCTGAGTACCGTGCCCTCTTCGTCTCCGTCCTGTTCCTGCGGATGCGTCGGCAGGCTTGGAGCTTGGAATGCGGGGCGTGCCTGCGGATTGCCGGGCTGTTGCGGCTTGCTCATATGGCGCCCAATGGAACCCAGCTGGGTGGCGTCGTCGTTTTCGTTGCTCATAGGTACTCCTTGGTTGCTTCTATTGATCGTATTGATGATTGGTTGTGATGTTGAATTTGCTTATTTGACGGTGAATGAGATGCCTCGCGCCTGTTTTCCTGCCAACCCTGTTCGTAATGAGATGGCTGAAGCATTGGTGTCTATCGAGGATTGCGTCTCTCCATTATCAGGGGTTGGTCCCGGTTCCGGATCGGGGGTTTTCTCCTCGTATCGGACTCCGGTCACGGGATCAGAGCTTTTCTTGGTCGCATTGATTTCTGGTTCCCCGGCAGTGGTGATCACGCGAACCTCCCAATCGCATCTGGTACCGGAAGGACTGGTGATGTCGGAAACATCCAGTGTGCCGTTAGCTGGCCAATCGTAGGTATGCGAGCTTTCCCCTGCCGGAGTGATGACGATCTGGCCTTTGACACTTCGCCCGTGGGCCTCCCAACTACCGCCATTGACATGAATGATGTTGGCGTTCTGTGTATCCCACGTCAATGAGGATGGCAGTGTGATTTCCGCTGGCTTTTTGTTGCCGACGGTATTATCGGTAGCGATTGCTGGGTCGCTGAGATGTGAGGTGTCGATGAAGTACTGTTGCACGCTTACCGTATCGCAGGTGCTCCAATCACCGGAAAGCGGCCATTCGGCTCTGCTCTCATGAACATCATCATCGTAATAACCCTTGGCCTTTACAACGAAACCTGTGACGCGTCCACCTTTTCTGGACCAGGTCGCCACACATGTGTTGTTGTTGAGTTCCAGCTTCACATTGGTTGGAGGATCGACTGCTGTGAAAGTCGAAACGGACGCTTCGTTGCGCAATGAGCCACTGCGTTCCGTAACCACGGTAATCGTCGGCTTAAGTTTTCTGTAGTACCACTCGTTCTTAATGTCGAATTCGACGGAATAATCCTTGGCGCTTGTCTCCACGGATTTGTCTTCGCCCTCGATGCTTACCGTAATCGACTGGTATTTCGAGTTACGTGCGTCATTGATCCGTCCTCTCACCACGATCTTGTCGCCTGATTGATCGGCGGAAATAGTCGGATTGTCAGGCGTACCCCAAGGCGAAACGGCATTGGATGCCGTGGAGGGCTGGCTCCAGTTCACTTTGTTATGCGCCTTGACCGTGGCGGTATAGGATGCGCCGTCGGTGATCGCATTGTCGTCGAATTTGAACGTGATGCTGGTGCCAGTGACTTCCTGGGCCGGATTCGCCACATTCGGACCGCTCAACGTCACCTGATACTTGTCGACGGCGGAGAAATTACCCTCCAAAGCCTTCCATGTGACAGTGATGGTGTTCTTGCTAGCTTCGGCCTTCACATCGGTCGGCGCGTCCGGAAGCTTGTCAGGCGTGCCTTCCACGCCATTCGACTCCTTCGACCAGCCGACCTCATTCTTGGCCTGCACCTTGAACGAGTACGTCTTGCCGTTCTTCAAGCCGATGATTTGGCAGGAGGTCACGGATCCGCACGATTTCTCGCCGGAACCGTCGCCGCCCCACGACACCTTGTATTCGCTGATCGGACTGCCGTTCGAAGAGCCGGCCGTCCAACTCAGATTCACCGCGCCATCCTGCGGGTCTCCGGCGATGGGGGAGAGCAGCGGCGCATCCGGCTTGTCCATCACCGAAACGTTGATGGTGCCCGTCACCTCACGTTCCTTCGTATTGGTGGCATCGCGCACGTTGACGATCACCTTGTTGGTGCTCGCGCCGATATCGGACGAGGCGCTGATCGACACCACACCGTTGGACGGGCAGTCCACGGTCAGCTTCGACGCGCCATCGGACGTGCATCCGGTCACGGTCAATGCGGAATCGGGGAACGGATTATACGCATCGGACAGCAGGTTCACTTCCTCACTGGATCCTGCCTTGACCTTCACGGTTTTCGCGTTGATGCGTGCCAAAGGCCTGTTGGAGGCCGTCACACGAACCGTGACGCCCGCACTCACCGTGCCCTTCGAATATTGAATCGAAATCGGCACGCTCACCGTTGTTCCCGGCGAAGCGGTCTTGTCGGCGGACACGGTCAGCTTGCCGTTCGAACTCACCTTGGCGCTCACCTGGTCGGAATCGGTGCCACCCGAATACGTGTACTGCTTCTCATCGTCATACAGGTCGGACGCCGAATGGGTCAACGCGGTCAGATCGATGGTGGTGGCGCTTTCTCCTGCGACCACGTCAATGGTGGACGAGGAGAACGTCGGCGCGGGCATGTCACGTCCGATCACGGTGATCGGCAACGTCAACACCGCCGAATTGATGATTTTCACATTATCGTTCTTGTCGCGTTTGCCATCCACCGCGGTGAAGGTGATGGACGCTGGACCGGAATAATCCTTTGATGCGGTGAACTTCAACGTCTGGTCGTTCACATACAGGTCGCCGTCCGCGGCCTTCGTGGCGCTCACCGAATCGGCGCCGTCCACATACGCGATCTTGCCTGCGCCCACGCGCACATAATCGGCGATATTGATGGTGATCGTCTCGCGTGCGTTCACCTTCAATGCCGGCGCCTTCGGTCGAAGGGTCGGCGGGAACACGCCGTACGCGGGCACTTGGATGAACGCCGTGGACGTGATGTTATACGTCGTGTTGGTCACGGTGTACGGCACGGCTCGCGCCTCGTCCGTCAAGTCCACGGTAATGGTCGTGGACTTGTCTCCGCCCTTGACATGCGCATGGTCGGTAGCCGAATCATCAACGGCCACCTGCAGTTCGTCGGCGCTGCCGGAAGGGTTCGCGATCCATTGCGAAACGTCCACGTCGATGGATTTCTTATCGATCGTCGCGGAAGATGGCACACGGTAGTCGTATGCTGTCGGCGGTTCGATGGTGGCGTTGTCGTCCACGTTCACCGTCAATGTCGCGGTGTCGGACAATCCTGCCTTGTCTTTGACCGTATACACCACGTAATAGGTGCCCGCCTGCTGAGGAGTGGTGAAGGCGAGCGTATTGTCCGCCACGGTCACATTGCTGATGTCTTGCGATTCGACGTTTTCGCTGACGGCCAGGTCGGTGTTGTCTCCGGAGATGTCGTTTTGCGCCACGGGCACGGTTGCTGCGGTGTTGGGGCGCAATGTGATTTCGTCGTCGCGCGCGTATACGCCCGAGTCGGTGCCGGATGTGAATACGCCTACGCGGATTTGCGCTTGGGATCGTTGGCCGGTCCAGTCTTCGACGGCGTATGAGAAGGTGTCCGTTCCTGTGGAGTCGGCATAGGCTTCGTATACCAGGTAGGTGGCGCCGACTTCGCTGATGCGTCCGAGTGTCGGCGCCTTGTTGCCGAGACCGAGCAGCTGCACGTCGTCGCCGTCGGCGTCGATGCCGGTCAAGGTGATCGGGATCTGGACTTTTTGGCCGGCCGCGACTTGCGCCTCGACGTCGGATGGTGTTGGCGCAGCCTTGTTGGAAGCGTCTTTTTGATGCACGTTGATGGTGATTGTGGCGGATGCCGCGTTGCCGAGATTGTCTTTGACGGTGTACGTTACGGGGAAGGATCCGGTTTGGTCGGATGCTTGGTATCGTACGGTGTTGCCTGATACGAATACGAGTCCTTTGAACGTGTTTTTGTCGTATTGCAGGTCGTTTTGCAGGCTTACCGTGGTGCCGTCGGAGTAGGTCACGTGGTCGAGCACGTCGATGGAGACGATGCCGTCGGTGCGTACCTGCGTGGTGATGTTGTCGGCTTTCGGCACGGAGTTGGAGGTGGTCAGTGCCGGTGGCTGCAGTACGATCACGCCGGTTGACGTGCCTGCCGCGTTGGCGACGCTGTATTTGATCTGCACGGGCTCGGTCGGTACCTGTCGTGCGGTGATGTAGACGCGCTTGTTGCTTACGACGCCGGTTTTGATGCCGCTCGCCGCATCGGCGGTCACGCTGGTCACGGATAGCACACCACCCATCGGGTCGACGTCGTTAGACAGTGGTTCCACGATTGCGGTGTTGTCGGCGCCGAGCAGTGCCACGTCGTTGGCTGCGATGGGCTTGGCGGAGTCTCCGGTCACCGCCTGCACTTCGATGCGGGCCAGGCCGGTCGAGGGGATGGATCCTTGTGTGATGGTGTAGGGCACGTAGTAGGTGCCGGGGTTGGATGCGCTGAAGGTGAACGACATGTCGGTGGCGTTCATGGTGGTGGATGCGCCGGATGGGGTTTCCACGGCGGTCAGCTGCGCGGGTTCGGCCGAGGTGCCATGCACGTATTGTTTGAGCGCGATGGTGGTGCGGGTGTCTGGCGTGGTCTGCTTGACGGCCGGATCGATCACCGCGGCCAGCGTGTTGGCCGGTTTCACTGAGAAATACACCATGCCGGTGCCGGTCTGCTGGCCGTCGGAAACGGTCACTTCGATGCCGGCGCGTCCGGAAGACATGGATCCCGCGTTGAACACGAGCGGCCCGTCGGCGCGTGTGGAAACGGTCACCTGGTCGGTGTTTTGCGGGGTTGCGGATACGAGGGTGAGCGGGTCGCCGTCGGGATCGGAGAAGCTGCCCAGCGCGTTGGTGGTGTAGGTCGCTCCTTGTTCCACGTCGATTTCCGGTGGCGTATCGGTTTGCTGGGGCGCGTTGTCGTCCCCGCCTACCAGTGTGAGGCTTACGTTGGCGTTGGAGGTTTGCCCGCGTCCGTCGGAGAATTCATAGCTGAACGATACGGATCCTTCGGATGCCGCGGAAGCGTCGAGCTGCAGATATCGTCCGTCGTATACGGGGGAAACGCTGATGTTGGCGCCGTCGGGGGCGCTTACCGAGGTGATGCGCAGTACGGAGCAGTCGGTCTGTTCGTCGTTGCGGAGCACGTCGAGGATCTGCTGCGATCCTGTTCTCGCGCCGAACGAATCATCTTCGGCTTTGATCTGGCCGGATTGCGACGAGCAGGTCTTGCTGAAATTATGCTGGTTGTTGGCGCTGTCGTTGTTCTGTTCCTGTTGCTTCGACTGTTTGGTTTCCACCTTGTTCCATTGGATTTTGATGACTTTGGTGGATTCCTGCGGATTCCAGACGTTGCCGTTGACCACGTCGTTGAGTATGACCAGACGATGATTGGTGCGGAATATCAGTTCCGAAGTGGCGTTGATGTTGGTCAGGGTGTCGAATGTCATGTCCGAACTGTCGACGGAGCATACTTTGGCGTAATTGTTGGCTTTCTGCGCCCATGCGGCGAATACGCATCCGCCTGTGGATACCGGCTGGGCGGGCTCGCCCTTGCCGGAATTCGTTGTTTCCGCGGTCTTTTTGGTGTTGAGATCCACCGTTGCGAGCCCGCGCGGCGTCGCCACGGCCACCCATCCGTTTTGCTTGCCGTCCGTGGAAGGGGCCTGCAAGGTCATGCTGCCCTGCAGATTGATGGCTGCGCTTCCCTGCGGCCAATACACGGTGCCTTTTGCCGCCACGACCGGGGTTTCGCCGATGACGGTGAACGATTCGGCATGCGGTGCGCCTCCTATCGTGCCAACTTGCTCGCGCGTGTCTTGCGGCCCTTTGATGCTCAGCACCGCGCCATCGGAAGTTCGGTATCCGTATACGGTTCCGTCATGCGTCACCGCGATTTTTCCGCCGGATCCCAGTTTCATGTTCGGCTTGTCGGTGGTGGGGTTGACGGATTTCACATCGGCAGCGGATCCCACCCACACATTGCCGGTTTTGGTGTTGATGAACGCTGCGGTATTGCCTCCGATAATGGTTTCGATATCCGTTTTGATGGCGGTGTTGCCGGTTTCGCTAATGGTGGAAGCCGCGATATTGCTGGCTTTGGTGCCTTCGGAGATCACGGTGCTGCCATTATGTTGGGCCACGTCGAAACGGGAGGCTGCGGATGAGACTCCGGCGTCCACATCCTTGTTCTTCGCATTGAATCGTGCGGCTTTGCGGTCCTTCAGCGACGTGATCCACACGGTGCCGTCGTCAAGTTGCACATGCCGTTGCGTCACCGAACTGACGATGAACGCGCCTGCGATGATACCCAGCAGCAGAAGCAGCATGACGATCGGCGTGATCCACCGTCTGCTTCCCGACGGCAACAGCAGTTTGCGCATCATCGATCCGAAGCGCAATTGACGTTCGTGCGATTGTGCCGGCTGATCGGCTGCGTTCTTGCGTTTGTCCATTTTCGGTTCTTCCTTGAGTGTTCCGATGGTCGTTGTGTTCGTTCCGGACATCGCCTGCGATGGAATAATGCCGTCGGCCGACCCTGTTGGGAAGTGCTGTGATGCTTATGGTTTGGCCGCGCACGCGATCGCAGGATTCTGCGACATCTGCCGGTCCGCTCGGATGAGGCTCACCTGGATGCAGGTCTGCGAGCCGTCGGCGGGTTTGATGCTGATGTGCGTGTCGGTGGTGGTGGTTCCTTGGGCGTTCGGGTCTACTCCTGCATCGCCTACCAGCGACCATGCGTACGAATCGCCGTCCTGAGGGTCGGGGTTCACCCATGTGAACTGCACGCTGCTGCCATCGGCGGAATATGAGCCGGCCAGATTCTCGACACTGGGCACGCTACTTGTGGTGATGGCCGAATCAGGCGAATCGTTGTCCTGATCGTGCGTTCCCGGATTCTCGATCTGCACGCTGCTATTGTCGGAAGCCGAATCCATATTCGGCAAGATCACATACGCGAACACCAACGCGACGGCCGTGATCGCGGCAACCGCCGAAACGACGATCGCAAGAGGCTTGGCCCAAGTGCTGCGCTGCTTTGGGACGGTCGGTGAAACCTGAATGTTCGCCTGGGACTGTGCGTACAGATTTTGCGGGAACGGCGGTTCGCCTTCGACCGTGGTCGGCGTGGCATGGCCATACAATTCCTGCTGCGCACGCTGCATGTCACGCGCGAAATCATATGCGGAATAATACCGGTCTTCCGGCGCTTTATTCAACGCCTTGCGTAAAATCCGCTCCACTTGCGGGGGAATATCCGGCCTATTGAGCTTAGGGAGCGGATCGGTGAGAATGATGTTTCTCAGCAGAGCACCGCGTTCTTTGCCCCTGGTCGAGCCGAGGGCCGCGGAATAGCCGTATTCATATGGCGACTGGCCCGTCAGCATGGCGAACAGCGTTGCTCCCAGCGAATAAATATCGGAGGATTCGTTGCCTCCGCCGTTCTTTGCAAGCACTTCCGGCGGAGCCCACGCGATGGTGTAGCCGATGCCGGGACGCCCGTAGATCGTTCCCGCGATGCCGAAATCGGAAAGCATGGGCATGCCATGCGTGTTGATGAGAATATTGCTGGGCTTGATGTCGCGGTGGATGATGCCTTCGCGGTGCGCCGTGGAAAGGGCGCTCGCCAGATTGATGCCGACGGTGAGCATCTGGTCTGCGTTGAGCCTGTTGGATTCCAGGAAGGTCTTGTAATTGCCTCCCGGAGCGTATTCGAACACGGTGTAGCCGTTGCCTGTGGCGGTGATGCCGCTTTCGTACACCGAAAGAATGTAGGGATGCGAGGAGATCCTGCCCATGAAGTTCGCTTCGGAACGGAACCGCGCCGCCGCGCGCGGATCGAGCGTTCCCTTGCTGACCTTGATGGCCACTTGTCGGCTGGGGGAAAGCTGCTGGTACAAATACACGTTCGCTTCGGAACCTGAACCCAACTTTTGGGCGAATGTATACCCAGGGATTTGAGGGGGAATGCCGTTCATGGCTTCCATATGCTCTCTTTCCTCGTGGTGCGTATGCTTTTCGGCCGCTCTCTCTGGATCCTATCCTAACTGAAGACCAACCCAGAAACCTATCAGCAAGGGGTCAAAATGTCCATATACAAAGACGGGCATCTGAGACATGTTGTGGCTGAATAATAGAAGTCGTAGTGATAGAAAGAACGTGCGAACCTTAAGAGACGGCCTTCGTGGCGACGATGAGGGTACATACATTCAGTTGCTGGATGACGGGCATCTGGCTCAAATGGAAATGACCATTGATGTGTTGTCGGCGTTGCTGCAGATGCCACGAAGGAGTGGTTGCACCGCAGATTGTGTTGGATAAAGGTTGGCTTCGAGACAACTTTGCAGGTTCCGGATTTGTCAGGTAAAGGAGGACGAGACTAGTAGTGTTGGGAGGCATGATGAATTTGGAAGACCTTGACCGCGTCACGTTGGTTGCGGGCGCGCCGAGCAGTGGAAAAACCGAGTTTGCGCTGGGCATGCTGGTTGCCGCAATGAGGCGGTATGGTGACGGGAATGCCGTGATGACGGTGTCTGGCAGGCAGATCGCCGATGCGTTGGGCGATCGGGCGATCCGCGAATTGTCGGCCGTGTCGCAGGCGCGACCGGTCACTACGTTGCCTGCCGTCGCATTCCGTTTGCTGACGGCCGTGAGATCAAGTCAAGGCGAACCGTTGCCGAAACTGTTGAACGGTGCGGAACAGGATGTGATCATCCGCAAGGTACTGGCTTCGCATGTGGAGCATAGGCAACATGGCGACGATTGCGCCACCTGCGATCTGCTGCGCACCTATTTCGCGGTTTCCGAATGGTCAGGACTGGTGGCCGACGATTCCACCGACGCATTCGCCAACCAATTGCGCGACATGCTCGCACGCATGAACGAGATTGGCGCGAAACCGCAGTTCGAAGACATGCTGATCGCCCGTGCGGCCAGCAGGGACGGCATGCTTGACGAACGTCGCGAACGCCTGCGCACTCAATGGCGTCTCGCCTTCGCCTTGCGTGAGGAATACAATGAGGCGATCCGTTCGTCTTATCCTGGCGAATATCGTCTCGACGCGTCGCAGCTGATGATCGACGCCACCGAAGCCGTGTCTGGCATACAGGAAGCCGATATTGCGAACATGCTGATCGTCGACGATTTTCAAGATACGACGTTGGCTGGTTTCGCACTGCTTGAAGCCCTGCATGAACGCGGGGTGCGCCTGCTGTTGGTTGGCAATCCCGACGAAGCCGTGCAGACGTTCCGAGGATCATATCCGGAATATCTGTTCAACCAGGCGCAGACGCGCATGGGAGCGAGGCTTGAACGCATCGAAGGTCTGCAAACGGCGCACGAAGGCGATACCGCGCAAACCGTGTCGAACCAGCAAGGCGTGCATGGCGACTATCGCACGCTTGTCGCGACGCGAGTGAGCCTGTCGATCGCAAGCACGGAGTCGACGGACGTGCCTCTGCCCGATCGTCCCGGCAAAATGAGCGATATGCCAGGCGCGATGCCCATCGAAACGTTGCCGGCCGACGATACGGGCGCTCGTGTCACGCCGGCCGACGGCAGTGTGGAAACGGCCTTGTACCGTTCCTCTTCCGAAGAGCTCGACGACGTGGTGTGGAAGATCAAAACTGAGCATTTGCAACGTTCCCGTGTATGGAACGACATGGCCGTGATCGCGCACGACAATGCCACCGTGCGCGCATTCGGCGAGCGGTTGCGCGCTGACGGCGTTCCCGTGCGCTATTCCAGCGTGACCCGGCCGTTGAAGGATGAGCCGTTCGTGCAGGGTCTGTTCGCGTTGATCGAGTTGGCCGAATTGAAAAACCAGACGATCGCGGCTTCGACCATGGACCTGCAGACCGCCGGATCCTATATTCGTTCGCGCGTGGCGCTGATTATGGGATCTCCGCTGATTACGGTCGGTGGTGATCAACGGCATGAGGGGCGTCCGGCCCGTCTCGCATCCATCGAATCCGCGATGAACGCGTTGGTTTCGCTCGCTTCGATTGTGGAAAGCAAGGCTGCGAACCATGATGAGGATGCTGCCGAAGAATACGACGAAGATGATTTCGAAGATGATGAGGATGCGGCGGACGCTGCCGTCGAACAACAGGCGTTGCTCCCTCGTTTGATGGAAGATTGGCGCGATTATATGACGGACTATCATGCGATTCGCGCCGATGGCGAGCATGATAGTGAGCATGAAGACGAGCATGAAGGCGATTTCGTGCTGAGTATGGAAGCGCTGTACGTGCTTCTTATGGAGGGCAATACCGATCGCGTGGTCGATGCGATCGCCTCCGTGCTGGGCGCGGATCCGCAGATCAAGGCGTTCGCATCATTGTGGAAGGTTCTTGACAAAACATGCGAGTCGGAAGCCAAACTGGTTTCGCGTGAACCGCAATATGTGTTGGATTGCGCATGGAGGGCCTGCGGCAAGGCGGAAGTCTGGCAGCGTGTGGCGCTGGAGCATTCGGCTGCCGGCCGTGCCGCGAATGATCGGCTTGACGCGGCGATGCGTTTGTTCAACTATGCTTCAGGCGGCGAGTCAAGCGGGGAATTCGCGGTACACACCATCGAGGCGTTCATCGAACAGGTGCGTTTGCTGACCATTGAGGCGGATTCGCTGGCGCATACCGCGCCCATTGATCAGGCGGTGACCCTGACGACTCCCGCAGGAGCGGCGGGAAAGCGCTGGAATCTGGTTTTTCTGCCGGCTTTGCAGCAGGGGCAGTGGCCGAATCTCACACCACGCAACACGTTGTTCGGCGGTGAGGAACTGGCCGATGTGATGCTGCACGGCGTATTGTCCGACACGATCGTCACTCCGGCGGGCAGGCAGGACGCGCAACTGGCGTCGGTGCTCGCCTCCGAGCAGAAGAGCCTGTTGGTGGCGTTGACCCGTGCCAGCGAGCGTGTGGTGGTGAGCGCCGTGCTGAATGACGACAATGTGCCTTCGGATTTTCTATACGGATATATGCCGGAATGCTTCGACCGCGATCGCGACGCCGATATGGAACGGCGAGAATATGCGTCGGTCGGCGGCCAAGGCGATTACGCGGGGCTGGAAACCGATCCCCGTGGTCTGGTCGCGGCCGCCCGAAGCGTGCTTGCGTCGGAACCTGAGGACAGCCCGAAGGCGCGTGATGCCGCGGAAGCGTTGGCATTGCTGGCTTCGCATGGTGTTACGGCGGCCGACCCTGACCGTTGGCCGTTTATGGGGGAGACGGTCGAGGCCACCATGCGGAAGATCGCGGCCGTCATGCGGACGGGCATGAGCGACACGTCGGAAAGCTCGACGTCGGGCCGGAACGGCAAATCGCGGCGATCCGACGTGGTGACTTTGTCTCCTTCTGCGGTAGACAATCTGTGGGCGTGCCCGGTGTGTTGGATGTTGGAAAACCGCTTCTCCGGCCCGCGCATGGGCAGCGTCGCCACGAGTTTCGGCTCGCTGATCCACAAGGTGGCGCAACAGGCCACCGAAGCCGGACTTGATATGCCGGAACACCATACCGCCATCAGCGACGTGGACAATATCAATGCGATCACCGAATGGATGTATGCCGAATACAAGCGTCTATGCGGCGATTTCAACGCCATTGCCGATCCCGCGCAACGGTATCAGGCGTTGAAGAAAGATGAGCAGGCGCAGGAGGCGTTGCGTAACATCGCCACGTATTTCGTGCAATCGAATCATGGTGATTATCCGATTAAAAATAATGATGCATTCAGCGTTGGAAAACTTACGAAAGCCGAACCTGAGCTGAAATTTACCGCAAAATTCGATTTCGACGATATTCTCGACGCCTACAATGCGATGGACGGCGTTCACGCGATTTCACGGAACGAATTGATCGCCATTATGGGAGCGTTGGTCGGAGGATGGCCGGAAACCGGCATGAGCGAGTATCTCACCGTGCGTTTGACCGGCAGGATCGACCGTTTGGAACGGCGTGAAATGGCGGATGGCACGCAGCAGGTGCGTCTGATCGACTACAAAACCGGTGTCAGTCCGACCGGCGAAGGCCTGTTCAACGATCTGCAGCTCGTCTGCTATCAGCTGGGACTCGTATTCCCCGAGGAAAGCGGCATGCGCGGGGCGCAGGCGGTGGCGAACGCGCCGAACATCACGCAAAGCGCGCTATTCCATGTAGCCAAGCACGCATACCCTGCGCCGTATGGCGACACCGCCGCCGAATCGCATATGCAGCAGGCGCTGTTCGCCAATGGAAGTCTCAATACCGGCGAATTCATACCGCGCTATTACGTCAAAAAACTCGACAAGGATTTCCACGACGGACTCGATGACATGCTTCCTCCGTTGGAAGTGAGCGACGAGCATTGGAATGAGTTCCTTGGCTTACGCGGCACGATGGCGGTATGGTCCCTCACCATGATCGCGAGGGTCTTCTATGCGGCCGCGGCCAGCAGGGCGAACGAAATCACCGCAAGACCGACGACGGAACATGTGAAATACTGCAGAAACACTACGATCTGCCCGGCCTGTGCGGGCGAACAGAACACCGTATTCGAAAGGAGAACGGCATGAGCGGAACCATGAAGTTCACCGACAGTCCTGAGCAGGCTGCCGTCGTCCAAGCGCCCTCGTATGCGGATGTGGTGGTGGTGGCTGGCGCTGGATCCGGCAAAACCTACACGATGACCAGACGCATCATCACGCTGATCGAACAGGGGGTGAGCCCCGAAAAGATCCTCGGACTGACCTTCACGCGCAAAGCGGCCTCGGAACTATTGTCTCGAGTGTCTGCGGCCGTGACTCGCGACCAGCGCGAACGCGGCCTGAAATCAGCGAACATGACGTTCCTCAAACCGGAAGTCTCCACGTACGACGCTTTCTTCCAATCCATCGTGCGCCAATATGGACTGCTTGTCGGCTTTGACCAGAACACGCAGCCATTGAGCGAAGCAGGTGCCATGCAGCTCATCCACACCGTGCTTGACAGGCATATGGATGATCTTATGGCGTTCGACGGCGATCTGAAATCGTTCAACACCATAGCGGGCAACGTGTTCGCCCTGTCCAACGCCATTTCCGGCGCCATGATCGGCGGCGACTGCACCAGCTTCGACGAAGCCGTGCAACGCGTGCGCGACTGGGATGAGGCGTTCGTCGAACAGATCGCCAAGGCGCTTGACGGCGAAACCGTGCCAACGGAAGAGCCGAAATCGCCAAAGCTGCCGAAACGACTGAAAAAGGATTCCGACGCGGACTACGAAAAGAAACTGGAGAAATACCGCGAACTCGGGCACGACATGTGCGTGTTCAACAGCGCGCAACTCGCATTCGTCGCCAAGCAACGCGACCTGCTGCTCGATCTTGTGCTTGACTATCATGCCGAAAAACGCGCCTGCAATATGGCGGAATTCAGCGATTTCACCATCGCGGCATTCCAGCTTGTCTCCCGATTCCCGTCCATCGGAGCGGCCTACCGCAAACGCTATTCGCATGTGCTCCTCGACGAATACCAAGACACGTCCACCACGCAGGCGGCACTGCTGAGCGCGCTGTTCCACGTGGACGATACGCATCGCAGCGCGGTCAACGCGGTCGGCGACCCCTTCCAATCGATCTACGCATGGCGAGGGGCGAGCCCTGGCGCATTCCGCATGCTGCAACACGATTTTGGCATGGACGCCACCAGCAGGCCGTTCGCATTGACCGTGACGCGGCGCAACTCACGCATGGTGCTCGAAGCGGCGAACAATCTCACCAAACCGCTCCGCTTGCCTGCCAGACGCCTCAGCAGCTCGCTGATGCGCGAAGTCGACGTTCCGGCGCTCGTCAATACCGACGAAGCCCCCGAAGGAACGGTGGGCGTGCTTGCGTTCGACACGTTCGGGCAGGAGGTCGACGCGGTCGTGCGCTTCGCCAAACATGCGATCGCCCTGCACACGCCTTCCTCGCGCGACCTCGACAATGGCATGAAAGACAATCGTCCGCACGTGGCGGTGCTGTTCCGTTCCAAAGGAATCATGCCGCAATTCGCGGAAGCGCTCGAACGCGCAGGCCTGACCACGCTGGTAGTGGGGCGGTCGGCGTTGCTGGAACGCCCGGCGGTGCAGGACGTGTTCGCTTTGCTACGCGTCGTCAGCGATCATACCGACAGTGCGGCGCTTATGCGATTGCTGGCCACGCCGCGATTCTCCATCAGCGCCAACGATCTGCAGGCGCTCGCCGATACCGCGGAACAGGTGAACACGATGTGCCGGTATCGTGCGCTTGTTTCAGCTGGAATCGTGCAGGAGCAATCCAACAAGGAAGAAAAACCGGAAAATCTGGGAATTTATGGAGTAACTCCCAAGTCGGGTCCTTCCGATGCTGAAATCCATGCCATCGTACGTGAATATCGAGATCAAGTGCCGAATGCGGTTTTCCTTGTGGACCTCATGTTGCGTGACGATCTCGCGGAACTCATTGACGGCAGGGTGAGTCGTGAAGGGACGAAGGAAGTGCTTCGCGCCGCGGATGCGATCCGTCAGGTGCAGCGCATGCTTGGCCACCCGTTGCCGGAAGTGGTTCGTGAGGCCATCGTCGCATTGAATCTCGATATCGACATGCAGCTGGCCGAGCATATGCGCGGCGGTCAGGCCGATGCCACGCTCGCCGCATCCCGGGTGGCGCTCGCCAAATCGCCGATCGATGCGTTGCTGAAGCTCGTCGACACGTATATGCAGGAGATCGCGTCGCAGGGAACGCCGAGCCTGCGCGCGTTCATCTCATGGGCGGATTCGCTGCGCGACGCACGCGAGGAGCACGCGGTGGCTCCCGATGTGCCTGTCGACGTGGTGCTGATGACCGTACACCAGTCGAAGGGCCTTGAATGGGATGCCGTGGCCGTGGTCGGCATGACCGATGGCGGATTCCCCACCAACAAGGGCAGCGATCTGCGTGTGGCCGTTGATGAAGAGCATCTCAACGGTTTCCAGGATGGCGTGTGGACGCCGCCCGAATATCATGAGACCGCCAAAACGTGGCTGACCGATCCTGCTGCGGTGCCGGTTCCGGTGCGTGTGGACGCCGATATTCTGCCGCGATTCCCCCATGACGCGCTTGTGGGTGGAAATCCGTTGGAAGCGTTGGAAATGCTGGAGGATGCGGAAATCATTGACGACGAAGTGTTCGGCACCTTGCGGAATATGAGCGTCGATGACATGGAAGGTATTGATCCGGACGGACTGTATTTGACGCAAATCGAGGAGTATGGCCGTCGGTTGCATGCCGACGAGCGTCGCCTCGCGTATGTGGCGTTGACTCGCGCCCGTCATGAGGCGCTGCTCACCTGCAGCGCAACGAATGCGGAAAGCCGTGATCCGCGTGCCGTGGGCGATCGCAAACGTGTGTCCAAACCGTCGAATTTCCTAGTGGAAGTGCGCGATTCCATGCTCAATATCGTTTCCAGAGCGGCTGAGCCGAGCAACCTGGCCGATATTGCGGAAGTTGAGGATGTCGATTCCTCCGAAAACGGCATGACCAGTCTGCATTCGATCGATGCGCCGTTGCCGGATGGATTTTTTGTGGGCGAGCATGCCCGCGATTTTGAAGATGCGGTGGTCGGCGACGCTTGGAATGCGCCGCTCGAGCCGTCGGAAGGCAACCAGTTCCTGCCATGGCCGTGCGAGTTGAGCGATGAGACCCTGCAGACGTTGCGTTTGTCTGCGTTGCAGGTGGATTCGGCGATGAACAATGCTGGCGGGCAGACTGATGGGCGAGCTGGCGAACGGGCCGGCGGGCAAGTTGGCGAGCCTGTCGGTGGCGAAGGTGCTGGGCGTTGCGAAAATACGGGTGCTTCGCTGCTGCGATGCGCGCAATTGCTGGTGGCCGACAGCAATCTCATGCCTGACATGCTTGGAGAGGCGTCGCAGGATGCGTTCGACAGCGCGGTGCGTGCGAAGGGCGAGAGGATTCTTGCGTCAGGTCGTCAGAACGTCACCTCGCTGCAGGCGCGCGCAGGCATGATGGACGAGCGTGGCGCCCGCACTTACTGGCGTGGGCTGGTGCGTCCGATACCGAACGTAGCGTCTCCGGCCGCGCAACTGGGCACGCAGTTCCATGCTTGGGCGGAACGGTTCATCATGGCCGATGCGAATGATGCCGGCATTGGCGTTGGCGCGAGCGGCAATGGCGGTACTCGCGTAGCTGAATCGCGATTGGCGATGCTTGCCGAGCTGCGACGCAACAATGCGACGCAATCGCAAGACAATCAAGACGATAATGGGGCAGACAATAACGGGATATTCGATTGGCAACAGCGTCTCGCAACGTCGACATGGGCACGGCGCAAGCCCGCGTGGGCGGAACGGCAAATCGTCGTCAACGTGCCGCAATTGGGCACCATCGTCAACGGCAAGCTCGACGCGGTGTTCTTCGGGGGTCTCGATGGGGCGGATCGGTCGAAACAATATACTATTGTCGATTGGAAAACTGGAAAAAAACCTCGCAAAAAAGAGGAAATTCAGAAAAAATTAGCACAGTTGGATATGTATCGTATCTTGCTGTCGGCAATGGAGGGCGTACCGCTCACCGCTATCGACGCCTGCCTCTACTATCTGAGTGAACCCATTGAGGGCGATCGACAGCTCAATGCCGCCGACAAAACAGAAGAAGAGATCCTTGCCGAGTTGAGCTACGGAATTCCGGAACAATCCGACAACGACTAGTGCTGGTGCGCCGAACGTGCGGCGCTTTCCAGCCTGCCCGTAGGGTAACGCACTATGGGCAGCGTTGTGGAGGAGCGCCGCTACCCTCGTGCAGCATGTGTGGGCGGGCACACGTGCCGGACGCAACGAAAGTTAAGGAGCGATAATCATGGCTGCCACCAGCGCAACCGAAATCCCGAAGTCGCCATATTCCGTACTGTTCTCCATTCCGGGAACCAAAGCGTTCTGTGCTTCCGGAGCCTTGGCGCGACTGCCGATGTCGATGATGAGCCTTGGCATTATCCTCGCACTCAACCATTTGTATGACAATTGGACGATCGCAGGCGTGATGAGCGCGGCATATGTGCTTTCCACGGCGGCGGTCACGCCACTGTACGCACGACTGTTCGACCGATTCGGCCAGCGCAAGGTCGGATCGGTAGTGCTTGTCGTGCAAATCATCGCCATGCTTGGCTTTGCGTTCGCGGCATTGGTGCGCGTGCCGATTCCACTGCTGTTCGCCTTGGCTGTGGTGATGGGGCTCACGCAATTCTCGTTCGGCGCGCTTGTGCGTACCCGTTGGACGTATGTGCTTGACCGTACCGGCAACGGCTCATTGCTGAACACTGCGTATGCATTGGAATCCGCCATCGATGAGATCGTATTCATTTTCGGACCGATTCTGGCCGCGTTCCTGGCGGCTTCCGTGCATCCCGTTTCGCAGTTGTTTGTGCCGACGATTGCGTGCGCGATCGGCGGCACGGTGTTCTTCGCATTGCGTGACACGCAACCGCCGGTAGTACGTGAAATCACTGTTGTTTCGGCATCTTCCGACGATGCGGACGTGCGATTGGCGGTTGACGGCAATACTGGAAATAATGGCGGCGCAAATTCCGTGCAACAAGACAAACTGACCGTCGCGCAGTTGAAGTCGAATGACAATCGCAAGAAACGCAATGTGCTCACCTATGCGGGCGTGATTCCGCTTTTGATGGTATTCATCGTGTTCAACATGAGTTTCACCGCATTCGATACGTCGATGACGGCCGTTATGAAAGCGTTGCATCTTGATTCCCTGCTTGGTGTGCAGCTTGCGATGTTGGCGGTCGGCTCGTGCATAGGCGCGCTGGTTTTCGGCACGCGCGAGCTGAAGGGCTCCCGCTGGCGCCATATGATCACGTTCCTCGCGATCATAACGGTAGGCTTCTTCATCATTCACATGTGCCAAGGCAATCTGATTATGATGGGAGTGTTTGAAATCCTTACGGGTCTTACCGTTTCGTCGGTGTTCGCTTCGGGCAATCTCGTTATGAAGGAGACCGTGCCGGAAGAATCGCTGACCGAAGGCCTCGCGTGGGTGAGCACCGCGGGAACCATCGGCGCGTCATTCGGTTCGATGACCACGGGAATCATGCTCGACCATTTCAGCCCAGACATAAGCCTGATGCTGCCATGGATTTTCGTGCTCGCTTCGATTCCGTTCGCCTTGATCGGCTGGGCGGTGACGCGTCGAAGCGTCTCTTTACATTCGTAAATGGAACATTCCTCAGTAGAATGAGTGAGACTGATTTGAAATGCTGTTCGTACGCTCGTACGTGCGACATGCTTGAAGGAGCTGCAATGATCAAGGTTTCTGTAGTTGGCGCCAAAGGACGTATGGGTTCCCATGTGGTCGATGCCGTGAACAACGCGGCCGACACCGAATTGGCGCTCGCGCTTGACGCCGGCGACGACCTCACCCAAATCACCCCCGGCAACACTGACGTGGTGGTGGAGTTCACCGTGCCGAGCGTGTCTCTTGACAATGTGCTCGCACTCGTGGCGCAAGGTGTCGACGTGGTGGTGGGTACCACCGGCTGGACCGACGAGAAGCTCGATCAGGTGCGTGCCGCGCTCGCTGCCGCGCCTCGCGAGGGCCAGAGTGTGTTCATTGCGCCGAATTTCGCCATTTCCGCCGTGCTCGCCGACTATTTCGCCAAGGTTGCGGCTCCGTACTTCGAATCCGCTGAAGTGATCGAGCTGCATCACCCGAACAAGGTGGATGCTCCGTCCGGCACCGCATTCCACACCGCGCAGGGCATCGCCGCAGCCCGCAAGGCCGCAGGTCTTGGCCCTGTGCCGGATGCCACCGAAACCGATGGCGGCTCCCGTGGCCAGGTGGTTGACGGCATTCACGTGCACGCCGTACGTCTGCGCGGTCTTAACGCCCATGAGGAGGCCCTGTTCGGTAATGACGGCGAGCAGCTGACCATTCGTGCCGACAGCTTCGACCGCATCTCCTTCATGCCGGGCGTGCTGCTGGCCGTGCGCAAGGTCTCCACCGGCGCATACCCAGGCGTGACCGTCGGCCTCGACAACTTCCTCGACCTGTAAATCTACCTCGTAAATCTATGGGGTCTGGAACTTTTCCGGTCTGATCATACAATCCCCGATTTGGCGGCGATGGTGAGTTTTCGCTTGCTGGATCGGGGATTGACATGTTTTGCGGTCTACGATTTCACGAGGCGTGCTATGGCCGCGCTTGCCTCGGCGATTTTCGCTTCGGAAACTTCCCCGCCCTCTTCGATGGCTTCTTTGACACAGTGGTTGAGATGATCGTCGACGAGCAGCAGCGCTACCGATTTCAACGCACTGTTCACGGCTGATATCTGCGTCAGGATGTCGATGCAGTATTCGCCGTTTTCCGTCATTTGGCGTATGCCTCGCACTTGCCCTTCAATGCGGTTGAGGCGCGCGATGATTTTCTTCTGGTCGTCCGCGTATCCGTGATGGGTTGCGTTCATGATGCTGCTCCTCGTAACGCTGAAATCTTGATCTTACCGCTGAAGATACCGCTTTTCTCTTGCAAATATACCCTATAGGGGTATATTGTGATGATAGTCATTGAGACGTGAACGTGAATAAAACCCTATTGGTGTTGAGGTTGGTGAGAATATGCAGGCTTTGATTGCCGTCATTGTCGCGTTCATTGTGGCGGCAGCCGTGTTATGGTTTTTCTTCGCGCCGCGCAAAGCATTTCGCGCTCGTGTCGATAACGGTGTGCAAGAGGCGGTTGTCGAAGTCAAAGGTGGGTATAGTCCGGCAATCATCGAAGCTGAGGCCGGCTTGCCATTGCGATTGATATTCGATCGCAAAGAAGACGGTGAATGCTCGTCGCATGTGGTGTTCTCCGATTTCGGTGTCGACCTGGCATTGCCCGCTTTCCGCACAACGACATTGACGCTTCACCCTAACGAACCGGGGGAGTACGGTTTCGCATGTGGCATGAACATGCTGCATGGCACATTACGGGTGGTGCCGGGAAAACATCATGCCGCAATGCCGAAAGAACATTTGGAATCGGAAGAGAGCACGAATACTGCTGAATCTCACGTTCATATGCAATCGCAACAAACTGTTGTTGATGAAAAATCGTATGAATCCGCTGAATCTTCCAATATTTCTTCAGATTCTTCTGATTCGTCAAACGATTCTTCCGAATCTCGTGAGATGCGAACGCTGATTGCGCGTCTTATTGTGTCAGCCATCGTTACGATTCCAGTATTCGGTTCGACGATGTTGATGCTGTATCCGATGCCGAATTGGGTGCAATTTGTGCTGATGCTGCCGGTGATGTGCTATGCCGCATTACCGATTTTCCGCAGTGGTTTCGCGGCGATTATTCACCGTTCGCCGGAAATGAATGCGCTGGTCAGTCTGGGTACCGTATGTGCGTTTGCCTACTCGTGCGTGGTCACGTTTATTCCGCAGATTCTGCCTGAGAATGCTCGCGAACCGTATTTTGAAGCGGTTGGTGTGGTTATTACGCTGATGCTGGTCGGCCAATTGCTTGAAGCGCGCGCTCGTGTCGGTACTGGAGAGGCCATGCGCGCGTTGGCGGGATTGCAGCCGAAAAACGCTCGCGTGGTACGAGGTGAAATTGAAGAGGAAATTCCGGTCGAGCAGGTGGCGGTCGGAGATATTATTGCGATTCGCCCCGGCGAACAACTTCCTGTTGACGGTGTGGTTATTGCTGGTTCGTCGGCTGTTGACGAATCCATGATTACCGGCGAATCCATGCCTGTGGTGAAGCAGACCGGCAGTTCCGTGACCGGCGCCACCATCAATGGCACTGGATCGCTGCGGTATCGTGCCACGAAAGTCGGCAAAGACACGGTGCTCGCGCAGATTATCGGATTGGTGCAATCCGCGCAAAGTTCAAAAGCGCCGGTGCAGCGCATGGCGGATAAGATTTCAGGCATTTTCGTGCCGATTGTGGTGCTGATTGCCGTGTGGTCGTGCGCGTTGTGGTTTGCGTTTGGGCCGGAACCACGCGTGGTGCATGCGTTGGTGGCTGCGGTTTCGGTGCTGCTGATCGCATGCCCGTGCGCGTTGGGTCTTGCCACGCCGCTTTCCGTAACGGTTTCGACTGGTCGTGCCGCGCAGATGGGCGTGCTGATCCGTTCCGCCGAAGCATTGGAAACCTGCGGCAAAATCAATGCCGTCGTGCTTGACAAAACAGGCACGATCACCGCTGGAACGCCATCGTTGACCGACGTGTTTCCGCTTGGAAAATGGCGCAAAATGCCGGATGATCTGCTGGCGATTACCGCCAGTGCCGAACGGGATTCCGAACATCCTCTTGCCGCCGCGATTGTTGCGGGCGCGCAAGAAAAGCATCTTACGTTAGGCGAGACCACGCAATTCCGTGCGATTTCCGGTCGGGGAGTCACTGCGCACGTCGCGTTGCCGTTAATATCTGCAAATAATCCGACTGTTGCAGCTGACGAATCCTCTGCATCTTCCGTGACCTTCGAATCATCCATATCTTCTCCCGAAACCGCAATGTACAACGTTGCGGTCGGCAATACCGATCTGATCGACGATCTTGACGTGGGCATGCCGAGCGTCGGCGATGAGGATCTTGACGACATTATCGCAACCATGGAACGGCTGTCGGCGGAAGGGAAAACGCCGATGCTCGCAGCAATCGACGGTGAGCTTGCGGGAATCGTTGTCGTTGCGGATACGGTGAAAGCCGATTCGCAGCAGGCTATCGCGTCCCTCAAATCGCGTGGCGTCAACGTGGTGATGCTCACTGGAGATAATGAAACGACGGCGCATGCCGTGGCCGATCAAGTTGGCGTTGGCAATGTGATCGCGGGAGTGCGCCCGGAAAACAAGGCGGATGAAATCGCGAAACTGCAGGCGCAAGGCTATACGGTGGCAATGGTCGGCGATGGTATCAACGATGCTCCGGCGCTTGCCCGCGCGAATGTGGGATTCGCCATCGGTACCGGTACGGATGTGGCGATTCAATCCGCAGACGTGACATTGATGAATGGCTCGCTGATGGGTTTGGTGCATGCGCTCGACTTGACCCGCGCCACCATGCGCAATATCGCGCAAAATCTTGGATTTGCGCTCGGCTATAACAGCGTCGGCATTTCCATTGCGGCGGGCGTACTGTACCCGTTCACCGGCATGATGCTTAATCCTATGATCGCGGGCGCGGCCATGGCATTCTCGTCGCTATGCGTGGTGACGAACGCGAGCCGACTGCGCCTGTTCGATCCAGACAAGGCGCTTCGTAAGACGTATCAGGTTCGTCAGCCGAACCCGAACGATAATAATCACAACAACCACAGTCAGAAAGGATTCATCATGGGACTGTTCAGTGATCACAAAGCCAAGAAGGAAAACGCCCACGAGAGTATGGAAGACATGCGCTCTTGCTGTGGCGGCCATGCTGCCAACGGCAATCAGAGCGCGCACGCCAAAGATCCGGTCTGCGGCATGAGCGTGGATCCGGCCACTGCCGCAGCAACCAGCGAATACAACGGCACCACCTACTACTTCTGCAACCCTGGCTGCGCCGCCAAGTTCGAGCAAAACCCCACCCAATACCTTGCCTGAGTTTGTTTTGGTGGGCGCACTTTTCCCTCTTGGTGATCGCACTGTTTTGGAGTGTTGTGCGGTCAGGAAAGCAAAATCGTGCGATATTCCGAAATCGTGCGGTCACCAGATCAAAATCGTGAAGTCATTTGGCTTGAATCCCCCTGAGTATGCGGCTAAGCGTACCGATTCTTCCACTTGCTGGGGGATTTTGGACTGTGGGAGGCTTGGCAGCGGGAGGATTGTTCCATTAACTGGAGGTTTTGGGTCTCTGGGAGGCTGGTTGACGGGAGGATTGTTCCAGCGAGTGGAAGTTTCGGGAATGTGAGGGGTTGTTTAGCGTACCGATTGTTCCAGTGACTGGAGGTTTCGGGACTCTGGGAGGCTCGGCAACGGGAGGATTGTTCCAGCGGGTGGGGGATTTTGGTCTCTGGAAAGCAGTTCATATTGCGATATGGTCGCGAACTCGGGCGCTTCGGCGTCCGTGGCGGGAAGTACCGTTGGCACTATGACTGACGGTACTATGCATCTTCTTGATCCTGCTCCTTTCGGACGTATTCTTCCGGCTATGGTCACCCCCATGAAGGCCGACGGTTCCGTTGATTTCGAGGCCGCGCAGAAGCTTGCGAAGCAGCTTGTCGCCGATGGCGCCGATGGCCTTGTGGTCAATGGCACCACGGGCGAGTCTCCCACCACCCACATGGAGGAGAAGGTCGAGCTGGTTCAAGCCGTCAAGGATGTGGTGAGCGTGCCCGTTATCTCCGGTGCAGGTTCCAACGATACCGCCCACACCGTGCGCATGGTGGAGCAGACCCAGGAAGCAGGCGCCGATGCGGTGCTCGTGGTCGCTCCGTACTATTCGCGCCCGTCGCAGGAAGGCGTGTTCCGTCACTACAAGGCGGTCAATGATTCCGCGGACAAGCCGATTATCGTTTACGATGTGCCTGGCCGCACCGGTCTGCACATTCAGTTGGAAACCTACCGTCGTTTGGCTGAGCTCGGTCACGTCAAGGCAGTCAAGGACGCCACCGGAGATATCGCGGGTGCCGTGCGTAAGCGTATGGAAACCGGTTTGACTTGGTATTCGGGCGATGACGGTCTGTTCCTGCCGTTCCTTTCGGTTGGTGCAGTCGGCATTATTTCCGTGATCGCACATGCTGCTTCCGGTCCGATGCGCGATTTGGCTGCCGCATTCGACCGCGGTGACATTCATGGGGCTCAGCGCATTGCCGTGCAGCTTGCTCCACTGGTCGAAGCAATGAACGGCAACGGTTTCCAGGCTGTTATGGCCAAGGCTTCGCTGAAGGTGCGTGGCATTCTCGACTCCACGACGATGCGTCTGCCGAACGTCGGTCCGGGCGAGGCTGAGATCAAGCGCGCGGAAGATGGCATGCGCGCTTCCGGCTTGCTGTAATTGAAGAACTTGTGATTGCGAAGCGCTTGATTGTCGGCGATTGCGCTGATTCCGGGCATTGTTGCGATCACAAGTTTGCTGGGTTTGCCGTAATACGGCAAACTAACTGAATTCCTCGTTTCCGCACAGGCGGAGACAATTAGTAATAGAAATCCAACTAGGAAATGGCTATAGAAGAAACCAAAACAGTAACTACGCACAAGCGCGGCAGTAAAGCTGCCAAGCGCACTGAAAACACGCAGACCGCGGATGTGCAATCCGTGAAGTCTGTGAGCTCTGAGAAGGTCAGCAAGGCTGAAACGACTTCCAAGAAGGCGAAGTCTTCTAGCCGTGGCGGTGGCCGTGGCAATCGTGCGGGCGATGCGTCCGGTTCCGTTCGTGGCGGTTCTCGCGGCAACGGCAGCGGCTCCTCCAAGGGCTCGAAGAGCACGAAAAACGTGAAGGCCGCAAAGAACACGAAGAACTCCAGAGGTTCCAAGAACTCCAGCGCGGCAAGCTCTTCTGCTGGAAGCCGTCGCAATTCCCGTCTTGCTCCGCAGACCACCGCGCCCCAGCAGGATGACGTGTTGATCGCTCCGCCGAAGTACCGTAAGGGCTCCATGCGCATCGTGCCGCTTGGTGGCCTGGGCGAAATCGGCCGTAACATGAACGTGATCGAATATAACGGTCACCTGCTGCTCATCGACTGCGGCGTGCTTTTCCCCGAAGAGGAGCAGCCGGGTGTTGATCTGATTCTGCCTGACTTCCACTACATCAAGGATCGTCTCGACAAGGTCGAGGCTCTGGTGCTTACCCACGGCCACGAGGATCATATCGGCGGCGTGCCGTATCTGCTGAAGCTCCGCCCCGACATTCCGCTGATTGGTTCCAAGCTCACGTTGGCTTTCGTTGAAGCCAAGTGCAAGGAGCATCGCATCAATCCGCGACTGGTTGAGGTCAAGGGTCGTGACAAGCTGAAGGTCGGTCCGTTCAATCTTGAGTTCGTGAACGTCACGCATTCCATTCCGGACGCTCTGGCTGTGTTCGTGCAGACTCCGGCCGGAAGCCTCATCGATACCGGCGATATCAAGCTTGACCAGCTGCCGCTCGACCATCGCATCACCGATTTGGTGGAGTTCGGCAAGCTCGGCGAAAAGGGTGTGGATCTGCTGATGATGGATTCCACCAACGCTGAGGTTCCAGGCTTCGTCAAGCCGGAAACCACCATTGGCCCGGCGCTGGATCAGGCGTTCGCCCAGGCCACGCGCAAGATCATCGTGGCCAGCTTCTCCAGCCATGTGCACCGTGTGCAGCAGGTTGTCGACGCCGCCCACAAGTACGGTCGCAAGGTGGTGTTCGTGGGCCGTTCCATGGTTCGCAACATGTCCATCGCTGCGGATTTGGGCTACTTGAGACTTCCGGAAGACACGGTCATCGACCTGAAGAAGGCCCATGATGTGCAGGACGACAAGCTCGTCTACATGTGCACCGGTTCCCAAGGCGAGCCGATGGCCGCGCTTGGCCGTATCGCCGACGGCAATCATCGCGACATCACCATCAACGAATTCGACACTGTCATTCTTGCGAGCTCCCTGATTCCGGGCAACGAGCATGGCGTGTACAAGATCATCAACAAGCTGGTGCAGCTTGGCGCTCGTGTGGTCAATCGAGACAATGCCGCCGTGCATGTGTCCGGCCACTGCAATGAGGGCGAACTGCTGTACATGTACAACATCGTCAAGCCGAAGTGCGCCATGCCGATCCACGGCGAGAACCGTCACTTGGTGGCCAACGGCATGATCGCGGTCAAGACGGGCGTCGATCCGCAGAATGTGGTGCTTGCCGAAGACGGCGATGTGGTCGATTTGTACCACGGCCAAGCTGCTGTTGTCGGTTCCGTGCCATGCGGCTACGTGTACGTCGATGGCGATTCCGTTGGCGAACTTACCGAGGACGAGCTTGAGAAGCGTCGTATTCTTGGCACGGAAGGTTTCGTGTCGAGCTTCGTCGTCGTCGATACGGAAACGGCTGACGTTGTCGCCGGTCCGAAGATCTATCTCAACGCGGTGGCCGAAGACGAAAGCGAATTCGACAAGGTTCGTCATCAGATCGTCGAGCAATTGCAGGATGCGATGATGACTGGCACGCACGATACATACAAGTTGCAGCAGATCATGCGTCGTACGTTGGGTAGCTGGGTCGCACGTCAGCTGCATCGCAAGCCGATGATCGTTCCGGTCGTAGCCGATATCGCACAGGATGTTGACGAAGCGATGGGATTGAACGCAGCGCAATGATGAATCGACAGATAGTCAATATTTTTCGCAATATCGCCGATCTCAGCGGAATTAATATCGAAATAATATTGGACTATCGACAGATCGTCAATAATTGTTGATTACATAATCAAAAGTAAGACGGCGTAACCGGCACAACCGGTTGCGCCGTCTCCTATTCAATAAATAGGAATCTCAACACAAATAAGGAGTGACATGCCAGGAGCAAATCTCACCCGAATCGAAGCGGAAGAACGCAAAAGCGTTATCGCAGCACCGGTTCATTACACGGTCAAACTTGATCTGACCCGTGGAGCCAAGAATTTCGGTTCCGAAACCACCATCACGTTCGATGCTGAGCCGGGAGCTACCAGCTTCCTTGACCTGATCGCCACTGAAGTGAGCGAAATCGTACTCAACGGCGCAACTCTCGATCCGGCCGAAGCGTTCGCCGACAGCCGTATCGAACTGAAGAACCTCGAAGCGCACAACGAAGTGACCGTCAAGGCGCTGTGCCAGTATTCCAACACCGGTGAAGGCCTGCACCGCAGCGTCGACCCGTCCGACGGCAACATCTACCTGTACTCCCAGTTCGAAGTGCCGGATGCCCGCCGCGTGTACGCCGTGTTCGACCAGCCTGACATCAAGGCCGTGTTCGACTTCTCCGTGCTCGCCGCCAAGTCGTGGATCGTCACCTCCAACATGCCTGCCGCATCCGTGACCGACAGCGAAACCGTTACCGAAGAAGGCACGCTCGGCACGCACGAAGCCGAAACCACCAAGCTGTGGGTGTTCGAATCCACGCCGACCATGAGCTCCTACCTCACCGCCATCTGCGCAGGACCGTACGCCGAATGGCACACCGAATACGCCAACGAAGACGGTCGCACCGTGCCGATGGCCATGTACTGCCGTCAGGCGCTCGCCGAAGCGTTCGCCAAGGATGTCGACTACCTGTTCGACATCACCAAGAAGGGTTTCGCCTTCTATGCGAAGACTTGGGGCGTGCCGTATCCGTACGCCAAGTACGACCAGATTTACGTGCCGGAATACAACGCCGGCGCTATGGAGAACATCGGCATGGTCACCATCCGCGACCAGTACGTGTTCGAATCGAAGGTCACCGACGCGTATGCCGAGCGCCGCGTGGTCACCGTGCTGCACGAGCTTGCACACATGTGGTTCGGCGACTACGTGACCATGAAGTGGTGGAACGACCTGTGGCTCAACGAATCCTTCGCCGAGTTCACGTCCACCCTTGCCACTGCCGAAGCCACGGAATGGAAGGACGCTTGGGCCACGTTCAGCTCCGGTGAAAAGAGCTGGGCACTGCGCCAGGACCAGCTGAGCACCACCCACCCGATCGTCGCGCCGATCAACGATCTGAACGACACGTACGTCAACTTCGACGGCATTACCTACGCCAAGGGCGCTTCCGTGTTGAAGCAGCTCGTGTTCTATGTGGGTCGTGAGAAGTTCTTCAAGGGCATCAACAATTATCTGAACAAGCATGCGTACTCCAACGCTACGCTCGCCGATCTGCTGGCCGAACTCGAGCTGACGTCCGGACGCGATCTCAAGGCGTGGAGCGCCCAGTGGCTTGAACAGTCCGGCATCAACACCATCGCCACCGAAGTTGAGGAAAACGAGGATGGCACGATTCGCCAGCTTGCGTTGCGCCAGTCCGCTTCGGCTGAGCATCCGGTGCTGCGCGCGCATCGTCTGGCTGTCGGCTTCTACAATGAGGATCCGGAAACCGGCAAGATCATGCGTACCGACCAGTTCGAACTTGATGTTGACGGCGAACTGACGATTGTCGAAGCGGCTGCCGGCAAGGCACGTCCGGCGCTGATTTTGGTGAATGACGACGATCTGACATACACGAAGCTGCGCTTCGACGAGAAGAGCCTCAAGTTCGCTGCGGAGAACCTGTATCGTTTCGACGATGCGTTGGCTCGTTCCGTGATTTGGCTTGCATTCTGGGATATGACCCGTGACGGCGAATTGCCGGCAAAGCAGTTCATCGAAACCTCTTTGGCTGCGCTCGCCACGGAACATGAGTCCACCACGTTCCGTTACGCTTTGGCGCAGGTCAGCACCACCGCATGGCATTACACCGCTCCGGCCGACCGTGCCGAAGTGGTGGAGCATGTGGCTGCCGAACTGTTCAAACTGGCTCAGGCTGCCGAAGCCGGTTCCGACGAGCAGTTCCAGCTGATCACCGCCTATCTGGGTTATGGCGAGCCGGGCGATGCTGCGTTCGAAGCAAATGCGAAGGGTCTGCTCGATGGTTCCGTGAAGCTTGACGGCTTGGAGATCGACAATAATTTCCGTTGGACCATCATCAACGCGCTGAGCACGATCAACGCCATCGGCCAGAGCGACATCGACGCGGAACTCGCCAAGCGTGAAACCACTGAGAACCGTGAGTTCGCATTGGGTGCACGTGCGATCGCAGGCATTGCGGAAGCCAAGGAATGGGCTTGGAACGAGGCTTTGCACAACGACGAGCTGACCAACATGCAGTTGGAATCCGTGGCCCGCGGCTTTGCATCCACTCCACGTGCCGACTTGGCTGAACCGTACGCGGCCAAGTATTTCGAGGTTGCCGACTGGATTTGGAAGAACAAGACCTTCCACATGGCTGAGGCTCTGCTGGAAAGCCTGTACCCGAGCTATGCCGATCCGGCCACACTGGTGGATCTCGGTGATGCTTGGCTGGCTTCACATGCGGACGCCGACAACGCGTTGCAGCGTATTGTGCGCGGCAATGTCGAATCGTCGCACCGCACGCTCAAGGTGCGCGATTTCAACGCGTCCCTCTGATGCCGTTTCTAAATGCCACTTCCGGTAGCTATTCTTAGTAGCTACTTCTGATAACTGCATCTGATATCACTCTTGTGATATTGCCTTACAAGACCGGACCGGCGGCGCGGCTTATCCCGCTGCCAGTCCGGGCTGGTTCGCCTCCAAACAAGCCATCCCAAACAAAAGCTGGTTTCCATAACGGTCAGGCCGAATCCATTCTCACTAATTTGCAGATGGGAGCCAAATATGTCTCTGGTATCGGAACGAGACGGTTTTTTCGGCTGGCGTCAGGTGGACGACCCGTATTCGCTTGAGGAGCGTGGCTGGGTGGAGGATGTCGGCTCGACGGGCTCCTATTATCCCCTGCCTAGATGGCTGGTCTACATGTGCATGGGCGGCTGGAACGAGCCGATACGCGGCTGGACCGGTGGACTGTACGAAAAACACTGCTACTGTCGTTCCGCCCATCATCGCGACGGCTGGGATGGCGTCGTTCTGGACAGCGAGCCTCTGTACTATGACGAGTTCGCCGATGGGGGACGGTATCGTTTCCGATCGGTGGATCCGATGATTTCACGATTCGGTCTAAGAGGGGTCGCCGTAAGGGCCCCGTTCCCGTTGACCGTTGACCTGAACCTGTTCCAATACGCCGCATGCAGCGTCGGCGAGCTGGCATGGACGCCATACTCCGACCTGCGTAACGGTTCATGTTCGAAACGTATGCTCGACCTGATGAACACGTTCCCCCACAAGCCGGGATTCTTCGTCTACAAGGGGTACCTGTACGCGTGGATCAACCGAATGCTGCAAGCGGGCCGCGAACCGCATGTCGCCATGCACTGCGCCTTGGAGCCGTACACGGAGCTGGAGCTGTTCCGCGCCTACCGCGTCTACTACGAGCAGCTGCAGCGGGAAATCCCGGCACCCTGCATGGGCGACATCGTCTGGCCGGACCAGTGCGACCCGCGGTTTCCGTTGGAGAACGATCCGCGTGCCGCACACTACGGCATGTGGGTGTATTCCGGCGGACTGTCGTACGGTGGCAAAACGAGCTGAATGGGCGTCAGCGCCATGGGACGCTAATATGATCTTCCTTTCCTATGGGCGAGTGATTACTTCGCGAGGGACTGCATAAGGCGGATGCCGTTCGTTTCTCTATGAATAAGTGTTCAGATCGGCATTAATTTCAAATGACTATCTGAAAATATCTAATTATTCTAGTTAAAACTATGCTCATTTGTTGATATACTTTGCGAAGTGTTCTTTCGCGCGGTCTTTCGCGCGGTCCGTACAAGCCATGCCACCATATACGCGCAAGACACGGCGATACTGGCAGCTTCCACGAATCGTTTGAAATTCGTATCAGGATCTTGGATTTTGTGCAATACAAGCGGTTTCATGGACGTTTCGGCATTATTCTGGGCGTGCATGCCACCTGTTGAAGTCGGGCCTCGAAGACTGTCGGAAAGCGCTATGTTCAGCGCGGTTTGTGGGTCCACCAGTCCCCATCCAATGTTGTTGTCTCGCTGGTCGGAATTTGGTCGATTCGCTGAAACGAGCAGTCGTTGCCGCCATTGTGCGGGTGTTTCATTCGGATATTGTGAGGCGATGAGGGCTGCCGCGCCGCTTACATATGCGGTCGCGAAGCTTGTTGAGGCTGCGTCGGTGGCGTAAAGGCAGTCCACGCCGCCGGGGACGGTTGAGGCAACGTATGCGCCGGGGGCCGCAATGTCCACTTGGGTGCCGTGGACGGAATCGTCGGTGATATTCAAATCCGTATCCACGGCGGTGACTCCTACGACTTGGCTGTAGGCTGCGGGGAATCGTCGTCCGTCCTTGGTGCTGGCTGACGTGAGCCGGTTTCCTGCGCTGGAGATGATGAGACTGCCATGTGATTCTGCGTAATCCACGGCTCGCCTCATTTGAGGAAGATCGGTGATGTCGCTTAATGAAATATTGATGATTTGCGCATGGTGGTCCACGGCTTCGATTACCGCTTTGCTGACGTCTTCCATGCTTGGTCCGCCGGTTTGCTTTCCGTTTTCTTCGTGGAGCGATTCGAATATGCGGATCGGCAGTATGGTCGCGTCTGGGGCGAATCCTTCTACGGACGACCCGTCTACTGCACGCGCCGCGATGATTCCTGCGATGATGGTTCCGTGGGAGTATATGTCGGTCATGCCGTTGGTGGCGTCTCCTGAAATATGACTTACCCCAGGTGTTACGGCGTTTGCCAAATGTGGATTATCCGCATCTACCCCGGAGTCGACTACCGCCACGGTTACGCCTTTGCCCGTGGATTGACGGTGCAGTGTTTCGAAGTCGAAGAGCGTGTTGGTCCAAGGAGTGTCATTGATGTAGTTTTCGACGCCGGCTTGGCATTGTGCTTGCGCGTCTGCCGATGCGGCGCCTGTTTCAGGATCATCCGTTGCGTTAGTGGCTGCGTCAGTGGTCGTATCGGCGGTTGATGACGACGCATTGCCGCCATCGTTTGTTTGCGATGCGCTGGATTGGTTGCTTCCTGGAGCGGATCCTGCTGCTTGGGCTGATAGTTCGACGCCTTGGCTAAATAGGTCTATCCATGCGCGGGGAATGGCTTGCACGTCGTTTTTGGCGTATCCAAGCCGTTTGAGGGTTTCTTTGTTGGCATTCGCAATAGGATACGCGGTTCCTGTGGAATCCACGGCGAAAATGTAGCCTTTGTCGGATGTGCCGATGGAGGCCTGCAGTAATGCTCCGGTGCCGCCTTTGAGCTTCACTGTTGAACTGGTATTGCTTGACGGGTTTGTTTTGGATGTGCCGCTATGTGCTGGGTTGTTTTGTTTGACTGCTAAATTTACATGAGTGTCGGCTTTTTTCCTTCCTGCCGTTTCCAAATTGTAGATTGCGCACGCGGAGACGTTTCCGGATGTTGCCGATAGCTCTTCGGAGGGCCAATCTTCCGGAATTGCGGATTCGGTGGAGTTTGAGAAGAATTGGAAGTCGGCCGCGCTGAGAACGTTCGGCTGTGTGAATTCATCCGTTTTTCCCGTGATGTACAGGCCGTAGGTAAAATCGGTGAGTGGGGAAAGCGATCCATCGGAACGAACCACATATTTGGTTTTCTTGGCATCGCCTTGCTGCATGACTACGCTGCCGACCAGCGCTTCAACGCCGTGGACGGTAATGCTGTTGCCTGCTCCGTCCACCGAGATTTGTTCGATCGGGCTTCCTTGCTCGAACAGGTTGATCCATTGTGCGGTTGCGTCGGTGGAAGCGGTTTCGGGAATGCCGAATGCTCTGAGGAACGCGTCTCGTAAGGTTGCTTCCTGAGGAAGCTGGTATCGGTGACTTCCGTTGACGAGGTAGCTGATGCCGTCCACATTGGCGACAATTGCCGTTGCCGTGTCTGTGACTTGAGACGAAGCGTTGCTGAGTGTGGTTGTGATGTTGCTGTCGGAGACGCAGCTATTGATGGATCCTGCGATGAGATTGTTTTCTTCCGGTAGCGAATCTGGCGCGCCGAGGATGCCTATGGTGGAACCGATGGGAATGTTTTTGAGCTGGTCGTCGGCTACCGTGAGCACTTTGAAGTCGGATGACGGAATGAGCAGTCGTGCGCTGATGGCATTGATGACGGGGTGCAACGTTCCATTTGAACTGACATATCGTGCCGCTGAGTTTTTTGCGACGATGAGCTTGTTGTTCTCCCAACCGTCTGGCAATGATGGACTTACCATGCCGTAGAAAAGGCTGACAAGTATTGCTATGACGGTAAGCCCTACACCCACTATTACGGGAGTCTGGTTTTTCTTCGGAGTGAGTTCCACGCCGTCTGGAATGCCGCTGCTGAAAGCGGTGACAAGTCTGCGGCGCGAGTAGCTTTGAGCTTCGGCAAGGTCTTTCTTGTTGGCCATGAGCGTCCTTACAGCGTGATTGCCAGGTATGCGAGCGGCAAAATAAGCATGATGCATATGGTTTCTGCGGCGTCCGCCACGCGTGTGGCGAATAGCGTATGCTTGCGTAAGACATAGGTGAACAGTATGGTCGCGAAGGCGCATGCGAGCATGAGTAGAATCAGCGGAATGCTGAATTCCTGATGCGTTTGCACGCTGAGCGATCCGGTCACGATGATTCCTATGCCTGCGGCGCCTACAGTTACGCACATTTCGCGGAACGTATAGATCTGCCTGGAATCGAGCAGCATGCCGAGGAATGCGGCGAGGCATAATGCTGACCCGAGTGGCGTGCCCAACGTGTTGAGGAGCGGTGCCGCTATGAGCAGCAGCGCGGCGACGCAGATTCGTCCGATGAAGAGCATGGTCGAGCCTGCTATATATCTACGTTTGATGTCTTGGTAGTCAATGTCGTTAGGAAGCGCGAAGATTTCCGATTCGCTATGCGGACTGTCTACGCTGATTCTTGCAAAAGACAGACACATCCAAGGCAGGGCGCTCGCGGTGAGTGCGGTTACGGCTGATGTGAGGATCCAGATATGCCCCATCTGCTGCGGCATGAGTGTGCTGAGGACGCTTGGTATGGCGCAGATGGCACCTATCAAAATGGGAATATAACTGTATGGGCGTGTTTTGGATGCGGCGAGACTCATGAGTATGCCTGCGGCGGCGAGTCCCAGGCTCGCTCCAAGAAGTGGCAGGGCATGCAGTGGCTGTTTGCCTGCGAGCAGGTTGACGAGTTGATATCCGCCAATCGCAGTAAAAATGCTGGCGATGAGTCCGATTGCGGTTGATTGCACGAGCAGGTTTTTGCCGCATAATGCGGCTGTGAGCGCTAGAAGTATTGCGCTGAATCCAAATGCGAGAACCGATGCCCATATGGATGCGGGGAAAAGCGCGATCCATCCGGCGCTGATAACAAGCATGCCGAGGCCGATGACAAGTGACGTGAATGTGGTGTGGTCGCTGGTCCAAGGGCGGTATACGTGCTGTACGCTGGCGCCTACTGCCTCTACGACGTCATCGTAAATGATGTCGGTGTCTGATGATGCTCCGGGCTCAAGCGTGAGCGTGGAGTGGTTTGGAACGTGTTGTTCGCGAAGAGTCTTTGCGGGGGAGAGTGGATCGCCGTCGCTGGTGAGCAGCCTGTACCCTCCGTACACGATCGACGGATCGAGTATGCCGAGTCGTCGGGCTATGTCTGGTAGAAGATCGGCGATGATGGGGCCGTCGTTCACCCGCAGCGCGATTGTGCGCGTTTTATAGGAGACGGTGATTTGGAGTGTATCTGTCGTATTGATGGGGGGTGAAGATGGGGTATTTTGTCTTCCGTGCGGGAGCGGTGGCAGGGAGATGTTCATGCTCTTCCTTAGAGAATGCCGTAAGGCGCTGTATCGTGTCTATAAACAATACAACTATAAGGCATTGAGAAAAATGATTGCATTTTTGCAGTGATTGTCATTTGTTTCTGAAAAAATTGCTTAATTTTCAGTAAAATTGCTATGCCTAAGTGACTTTTAAGTTAACGTCAAACGATTGACGTGAGTTCATCTCGGGTTTTGGATACTTAATGAATTTAAATTTTACTGAATTTGTTATTGCTGTTATTGTTATTCCTTGGGGGAGTCGTGTCTCATTGTGGCTTCCCTAAGAAAGAATGCCTCCAAGGAAGGAAACAAGATGGCGGAACAGATCAGAGCCGAAGAAGGGGCAATTGAGAAGGGTGCCACTGCGGTCGACAATGCGCGCTCGGGTATCGAGAACCGAATCAAAGATATCGAAGCGAAGATGGCGGAGCTGGGCTCTTTCTGGAGTGGTGACGCGGCCGTGTCGTTCAACGCGCTGATGTCCAGTTGGCAGGAGAAGGCCACGTCCTTGAACAATATTCTCATTGATCTTTCGGATAACCTACGGGGTACAGCCAAGGATCAGGCTGCGAATGAGGAAGACAACCAGTCCCGTACGTCCAAGTTGCAGGCGTTGCTTGGCTGACATCATCGAATTGAACTAGAAAGCTAAAGGAGAAAACATATTATGGTAAGTTCTTTTTCGGTTCGTCCGGAGCAGGTGGATGTTTTGGCGAGCGATATCGCTGCCGATGCCAAGAGCATTGCTCAGGAGCTTGAAAACCTCAATAGCCAGGTGAGCGCTTTGATTGGTCAGTGGGACGGTTCCGCTCGTGAGGCATATCATCAGGCGCAACGCAATTGGGATGGCAAGTTGCAGGAAATGAATCAGATTCTTGGCCAGATTTCCCAAGCCACCTCACAGATCGCACAGCAGTACGTGGAGTCTGACGCGCGTTCGGCGGGTCGTTTCTGATGTCGTGTGATTCCGTGTGTGTTCCACGAAAGGTGTGGGGCGCACACGGAATCTTTCCGGTTGGGAATATGGGTGTTGACGAGGAGCGGATCGGGTATGGTAGTTGAGATCAAAGCGGATGTTGACAATGCGCGTGCGATAGCGAATGACATGGATTCATATGGCGAGTCGGTTTCTGAATCTGCAGGGCGTTGCGGCCAGGAAGCGTATAGCCGCGATACTGCTTTTGGCAAGGAATTCATGAGGAGCGCTTCCGCGTATACCCAGCTGCTACAGGGAACCGGGGCAAATATAGGCGAAGCCATGAGTAGTTTCTCGCAGCGCGTTTGCAGCGCTGCGAAAATATTTGAACAGGCCGAAGAACAGCAGGTGGCTTCTATCGATAAGGCTGAGGTAACAGTTCAGGAGGCTGCACCTGTTGTTGGAAAAACAAAGGGTAAAGCATCCGACATACACGAGACTTCTAAGAAGAACGAGAGCGATGAGGCGTTTGAGCCGCTGCTGTCATTAGTGGATAGTGTGGTGAATGTGCTTTCGATTCCTCCGCTACCGCCGAAGACTCTTTGAATTTGCTGATTAAGTGACGTGTTGCGTTTGTTATTTCCATACGAGAAGGGGTTATTGATGACGCGAGATTTGTGTGCATCGCATGTGCGAAAGGTGCGCGGCGTGGTGTCGGCGTTGGCGGCGGTGTTGGCTTGTGTGGGGTTGTGTGTGCCGTCGGCGGTGGCTTCGGATGGTGTGGATTGGCGTGTCGATGGTATGGGCGTGCGCGACGCATGGGCGTCGGGTATCACCGGCAAGGGCGTGAAGGTCGCCGTGCTTGATAATCAGATTGTGTCCGACTATCCCGCGCTGGCGGGCGCGGACGTGTCGTACAAGCTGGTGACCGAGGGCGGCCAGCCCTGCTATCTGGAAACCGGTGATGGTTCCGTTTCCTCCGAGCCGGTTTCCACGGATGATCCAACGGTCCTTTCGTCTAGTGGATACATGATGACGCATGGCACTCACATGGTGTCGCTGATTGCGGGTAACGGTAGCGGCTGGGATGGTGGTTCCGGTATCCAAGGCATCGCTTCTAGGGCTTCCGTGATTGCCTATATGCTGGACGCGGACTCAAAGGGCAATCTGGGAGAGCTTAATATGCCTCTTGCCTGCAGAACTCAGAATAACGAATCCACTGTGCAGACAATAGGTCCGAGTGTTCGTGATGCGGTTGATTCCGGCGCGAGGATCATCAATATGTCGTTCGGGTATGGGGATGTCAGTGATGCTATTTTCCGAGACTATATGTTGTATGCGCTGCGCCATGGCGTGGTGATGGTCTCAGGTAGGTCCAATGGCTCTTGGGCTGGCCTATATGATCTGGTGGGCGCTCCGGGCACGACTGATTATTTCCCCGGTGTGGTGACGGTGAACGCGGTGGATTCGGCGGGGAATCTGCAGGAGTCGTCGGATGTGATGGACGGGAACGTTTCGGTGCTGAGTCCGGGCGTGGGCGTGCCGTCCTACCGGAGCACGGATTCGCGTGAGATGGATTTGACTGGCGGCGGCACGTCGACCGCGGCGGCGAATCTGAGCGCGTATCTCGCGCTCGTGATGCAGCGGTGGCCGGATGCGACGGGCAACCAGATCCTGCAGTCCCTGATTCGCAACACGAAGGGCAACGCGTCGGGCGGGCCGAAACTGGATCCGGAACACAAGCGTGGTTTCGGGATCGTGGATCCAGGCAAGTTGCTGTCGGTCGATCCGACCCGGTACCCGGATGTGAACCCGCTCCTGGAATGGGCCGTGAAGACCAGCGGGGAGCATGAGGAGACCAAGGGCATGTACGAGTATCCATCCCCATTGGGGAGGAATGGAGTAGCGGATACCGACGTGTTCTCTCCGAACGGGGAGAGGATTTCGGCTACGGTCGAGGCGTCCTTGGTGGGTCGTGAGCTGCAGCGTCAGCATGCCGCGTGGGAGAAGGTGGAGTCGTGCCGTGCGGACGGCGGGAGCGATTGCATGAAGTATTCCGCGACGGCCACGGCCGATGAGGAGGATGGGAAGGTCGCCGGGGATATGGCGTCGGATGCTTCGGGTTCGTCCGTGGTGCCGTCGTGGGTGGTTCCCGTGGTGCTGGCGGGTGCCGGTGTGCTGGTGTTGGCTGGCGTGGTGCTGGCGGCGGTGCTGGTCCGCAGGATGCGGAGGGCGAGGGATGCGGGCCGTGCCGTGCCGGTTGGAACCGTCGGTGGGGCCGGTGTTCCGCCGGTCCCGTATGGTGTGGCGCCATCGTATGGCGGTCCCGCGGCGCGGTCCGCTCCCGTCACTGGCTCGTATCCGAACGCCGGTGCGCCGGCCGGATACGCGTACCCTCCAACGCAGGCTGGGAACGGGCAGGTCGGTCAGCACGTTCCTCAACCGCCATTGCCGCCTAGGCAATAAACGATAGCGGGTAAGAAGACACGAGAGGAAGATTTATGGAAACATATGAGGAAAAACTGTCAGATATCGCCAATACCGCCAAGTGGTCTATTGAGGAATTTGACGATTTCAAACGGTTTGAACGAGTCATAGATGATGCCGCCGCGAAACTCAAAACCATGAAAAAGGAACTTGAAGAAGGTTATGTTTTTGGGGGCGAAACCCAAAAGGTAGCTTTGGAATGCGCTCAAGGAATTTCCGAAGGTATTGAGGATGTGGACATACCAACAGCCTTGCGTAAACTATTTAAGACTGTTGACGCATACAATCAGGCGATCGACGATGCAAGGAATGTGGAGCTGCCCGGCACTAGACTGACTAGCGATATTGAACAAGCCATTAAGTCTGCTGAGACGCCATTGAATATTATCGTTCCTGGATTGGGAACATTAACCGGGATAATCGGCGAAGCGGGCGTTAACATAATTTCAAATATGCTTGCTAATGAGCGAGAAAAAAAGGCTGAAGCAGAATTTGAACGGATTGAATTAGAAAGGAAGGGAAACTACCCTAGGCGCAGAGTTAATGAAGCTCCAGTCGTCGACATCAACGGCCTGTGGCCAGCACAGGATGGTGAAAACAATTCTTCGGAAATCGAAGATGTGTATCCCGCCTCGTTTGGCGACACTGGAATCTCAGCTGCCGTAGCAGGTAGCGCTGGCCTCGCGGCCGCTGGCGGTGCGGCTGTCGCATCATCGAAATTCTCCAATACCCCCAAATCAGGTTCGGCCTCAATCTCCCGGCCCAACGTGAGCCCTACGCCGCCTCTTCCTCCACGTAACAACCCTACGGACGCTGCCGATACGGGCGGTGACAATAACAATAGCCATAATGGTCGGATGTTTGACCCGAACACCGGTGAATGGATCGACACAAGCAAATACGTGTATGATCCGGCAAGCGGACGTTGGCTTGACCGTAACCTATACGTATACGATCCGGCAACAGGCCGCTACGTGTATCGGAACCACATGGCCGTGGATAGCGATATGAGCTATAACGGTTCCGGTTCCGCCCATGGCGGCATGTCCGGAGGCTCTGCGGGATCGGGTTCCGGAATCGGGCGTACTGCGGTGGCGGCTGGCGCTGGCGCTGGCATCGGTGCCGGTGGAGCGTTAGCCGTATCCAAGCTCGCAGGTGGAGCTGGTTCAAGTTCCGGAGCACTGTCTGAAGCTTCCATGGCAGCGGTTTCTGGCTCCGGCGTCGGTTCGTATTATGCGAACAATCCGGTCAAGGCGTCCATTGCATCCTCGTCGATCAAAGGTGCAACCGGTATGGCTGCGGGATTGCGCAAGGGAGAAATTGCGCGTGCCGAAGCTGCGGCGTCATCTCGTGCAAACACTCCGGGAATGATGGGTATGGGGCGTGGCGGTGCGTCTCAGAGCAAGGATAAGAGGCGCAACTCCTTGGGCTACATTGCTCCGACCATTGAAGAGGAAGAAGAATTCCAGCCCAAGCCGTTGGCGGCCATGGCAGGTCACCGCAGGCGTCCCGGCGAATGAGGCATGGGCGGAATGCGCTATGCGCATGACCGCACGTCGTTGAACAAAACGTTCTCTTGTTGAACAGGAAAGGAGCGAAGGCAGTGTCTTCCTCATGCATATGCGTTGACCCGTCCGATCTGGAAACGTCGGCGAAAAACTATGAACAGGCCGCACAACAGTTCGCTATGGCAAAAGCGCAGTTTGTGTCTGCGGGAACCCCGAATTTCGGGCTGATTCTCAAATGCCTGGAACCGGCGTATGAAGCGGCGAAGCAGTCTACGCAAGAATACTTGGCCAACGTTGAAACAATGCTGAAATTGATTGCTTCGGCCATACAAGGGACCGTAGAAGATTCCACCACCACTGAAGAGGAGATACTTGAAGCGCTGAAGAAGATTCTGCAACTGCTTCAGCAGGTGGATGACAAGTTGGATTCCTCGGATCCTCATAACGCACGGTCCGAGGGAAATGGCGGAATAGGCGGCAATTCCGGCTATGGCGGCAGCTTTGGCAATGGTGGTGGCTCAAGAGCTGATTCCTTGCAAAGCAAGCAATATCAGCCAGTGGATCAGTTTAATGGTCGATCCGACGGTGGTTCCGAAGCGGCAGGAAGTCCGGCATCATCTGCGACAGGTTCTGGTGCAATGGCGTCGGGATCGCAAGAATTCGGCCATGATCAGAAAAAAACAACATCTGATGGTGCGCGTGATGCGGCGGAATCGAACACTTATCCGATTTTCAATGAGGTTCCACTTCCAACAAGACCAACCACGATTGGATTGGATGTGGATGGAAACGCCAAAGACGACTACTCTCTGAATCTCACTGATGGCAATACGCATGCCGTGATTGGGGCGGATGGTTCCGTTACTCTGACAAAGCGTGACAATTCCACCATTCCGATGCCTTCTGATGCAAGCAAAACAGGATCCGCTTCGTTTGATCTGGATGTGGACAACGATGGCGTGGACGACGTGTCCATGAACTCCGATTCAGGCGCGAATGCCCGTTTCAGCGTATATGAGGATGAAGATTCGCGGTACGTTGCCCTCGACTACGACAATGACGGCGATTACGATGTCGCCGTCCGCGTCGGAGATTCCGAAGCGGCAAGGGAAGCCATGCGTAAGCAAGCCGAGGATGAAGCCTGGCAAAGCATCGCAGCTAAAGATCCTCTGGGAAGAACGGCGGATGAGCTTCGTGCCTTGTACGAAGACAGAGAAACCATTCAGCTACCTGAACGCACGACGATTCAATAAAACAGGATGCTGTGCAAAGCATATCCGGCCGTAACCGGGTAAATATCACATTCAAACTATACACAAGGGGAAGAGTATGGCTGCAAAAGAAGATGATGGCTCTGCCAACGACTTGCATTTCGGCCCGATTACCATCGATGTTCCAGACGATTTAAGCGACATTAAACGCGACTTGAAGTTTTATCAAAAAGTCGGCGAGGCCTATGACAGTAGGAAAGTGGGAAAGGCTGCCTCAGCCCTCCTTTCCGGGCAGAAATTTGGCTACACGTCAGCCGACAAAGTGGTTGGGAGAATCCTGGAAAAAACAGGACTTGATAAGAAAGACATCGGAAGGAAAAGCCAGAAGTTCGAGGATGCGTCAAAAAGGTTCACAGAATCTTTGGAAGGGGATTTGACTCGTCAAAGTGCGCATGATTTGGCGAAAACGCTGGATAGCAGGATTACTACGCTTCGCATTGCCATCTCAGGTGTTGACTTCATTTGCAAGGCATTGTTTGGTGTCAGTCCTATAGATGAGTGGGTCAGGAAACCATTCTTCGGCGATTGGGATGAGCTTCGCGATACTGCGGGAAAATGGCAGTCGCTGGCTGAAACACTGCCTGAAGTGCAGACGGCGTTATTGGAAATTTCCAATAGTCTCGACGAGACAGTGTGGTCTGGGCAGGCCGCGGACATATATGTTGTTCGCAATGAGGCGGTGGCCGACGCGCTTGTGGAAGCTCCGGAGCCATGTTCGGAAATGGCCCAGGCGTTGAACGCTTTGGCGGACAATGCGGAAAAAACATTGAATCTGATATTCGACACGTTGAGTGAAATCATTTCGCTGTTGAAGCTTATTGCGGGTGAGCTGATTATTCCTGGAGCCGGTCCGGTGCTCGCTACGGTCACTGTCGCTGCGGAAGTCACCCAGGCGATTCAATGGGCATCCGATATCGTGGAATATCTTAACAATCTGTATGAAGCCCTTAACGGATTGTGTGTATGCCTCATGGTTATGCAACGGCTTTCCGTAAAAACAGAGGGCATGCTGAGCGTTTTTGGCGGAGGCACGTCGAACGGTGGAACTGGCAGTACGTCGAATGACGTAGCGTTTGCCGGGGCATCCGGTGGATCGTCCGATGGAAGATAATCGTCATGTCCTTCCAACCGCATCGTTATGACTTGCATTGCGAAACGGACGATGACCTCGGTACGACAATTTTATGTGCGAAGAAAAGAGAAGTGGAATGACATCAGCGGAATTCGAAGCTTTCATGAACCAAATGGATTCACTGTCTGCCCGGCTTGACAAGCAGCGGGCGAAATTCGAAAAAGAGAAAGTTCAAATAGATGAAAAAATAGCCGAAAAAACGAAAGAACTTGAAAATAAGCGGCGTAAAGGTGAATGTGGGCGCGCTTGGCAAGTATTGCAGCAGCGTATCGACATGGGGAAAACCTGTGAGGAAGACATCCTTGCTGGCATTGACAAGTCTCCGGAAGCGCGTGAAGTACGTGGTTACCTCGCGCAGAATATGAGTTATGTGCGAGATAGCGTGGAGGATGCGGACGACGAAGATAATGAAGCGGCCCAGGCTCGTGTTGCGCTCGATAAAGGAATGACTCGTCTGCGTGAGTGGGAAAGCCAATATGCGGCACAAAGAAACCAAGCCAGCTGACTTACAGGCGATATGCATTGTATCGCTCGTCTGCGCAGTGCTTTTTGCTGGTATTGCCGTTACGGTGCTGTCCGAAAGCGTGTTGCTTCCCGGTGGCGACGAGCGGATGCGAGGATTGCCTGTGCTGCTTATGGCAAGCCTCATATTGCTGATGCTGTTTTGTGATCGGTTATGCGTGGTGAGCATACGCTCACACGAGCAAACCGTTGCGCTGGTTGCCATGGCTTGCGCTGTGCTGCTGTCGGTGTGTGCCGGTGTGGCGGCGAGCTGCGTTGAACCTTGCGCTCAGCCGATCGCGGCGGCGGTTTTCCTATCTTCTTCTTGCGTATGCCTCAATATGTCGTTAATGACGGTTTGCATTGATCAGCCGGTGCTTAATGGCGTGATATCCGCATGCTTTGCCGTATCGTTGCTGTTGCTGCTCGCCAGTACGGGAACGCTGATGTGTTCGTTGGACGTACGGCTGCTTGCCGGTTTGGTGCTTGCCGCTGCCATATGCTGTCTGCAAATGCTGCCGAACATCGTGGTGCATGTGCCGGACCGTTATCTTGTGCAATGGCGTGCCTACATGACACGTCGTTGGACGGTGCGCGGTGGCATTCCCGAAGAGGCCCGTGTATTGACCCAAGTTGATATTCGTGAAGATATGCAGACGTTTCAGGCCCGATACGCGACCGGTTTCGTGCTTTGCTTGGCGCTGCTGGTATTGCCGTACGCGGCATTGGTCGCATTCTGCGATTTCCATCGGATGTATGATGCTGTCGGCTTTCTCGTGCTTACCGCGGCCCTGTTTCTCTTTCTCACCCTTAAGCCGCGCCGGTCGGGCAGACCTTTCGAACGGTACTGCATGCGTTTGTCTGCGGTGATGGTGATGGCTATGGCCTGCGTGAGGGCCTGGGGCTTCATGACAACCGAAAACATGAGGCTGCTCGGCGTATGCGCGATTGGCCTGATTGGCGTTCTGCTGGTATATGCCATTCCTGTGCAAAAAGGCGGTTTTCATTCGCTTGTATTGTCTCGCGCCGGCGATGCGTTGTGCTTCCTGTCCATGATGGTCACGCCTGTGGCGGCTTTCTTCGCAGCTGGCGCGTTGCAGTATATAAGGGGATTGTGATGTCGGATTCGAATTCCGTAATGAGATGTCGTCCGGCAGGAGCCGGAAAACAATGTGCGGCCGCATTTGTCGATTGCGGTTTCGTATTGCTTTGCGGCGTGATTGCGGCTTTGCTCGGACATAATATTCCCGTCACGTTCCTGGTGATGCTCGAATCGGTTGCGGTGCTGGCTATTGGAGAAGGTTCGCGCGGTCTGACTCCGGGGAATATGATGTTCGGTTTGCGTACGGTTCGCGTGGAAGGCATGCGTGACGTCACGGCGGGAACTTTGCCCGCCGGAATGGGCCGGATTCTTGTGAAGTATTGTGTGCTTATCGGATCCACGCTTGCGTTGGTCATAGGTCTGATTGCGGTGATTTGCTCACCGTTGTTCGCCAAGGATGATTTGCATCAGGGATGGGCAGACAGACTGGCATCTTTGGGATGCGTCGATATTCATCAACGTGTTGAGGCGTTGGAGGAACAACCGGTCGTATCGAGGCAAATTCCTCCGGTTCCCATGCCTCGGATGCAGCCCACTCCTCCCGTGCCTCTTCCCAAAACAGTGGCGGACGTGTCCAAACCGGTTCCCATGCCAACGGCAAAACAGGTTTCTCCTGTACCCATGCCTTCGGGAAAGCCGATGTATCCGGTTCGGACAACGGTTGAACAACAGACGGCCTCGGTGCCAGTGACGCCTCCTGAGAAACCCCAAACCTTTCTCTTCTTTGAAGATGGCTCCAAGCGAACTCTCAGCGTGCCTTCTTCATTGATTCTCGGGCGCAAGCCAGCTCCGCAGCAGACAGGGGACATCGCGTTGGCTGTGCCTGACCATACTGGTACGGTCTCACGAAACCATGCTCGGATCGAATTGGTGGATGACCAAATCTGGATCACTGACTTAGCGAGCACCAACGGTACGCGAGTGCTTGACGAAAGCGGCGAAGAGACGGAACTTGAACCGAACGTCCGAACGCGTATGCATGTCGGATCCCGCATCGGACTGGGAGACATGGGCTGCAGCATCATCACATCGAAAAGCAGGAGGCGTTGATGGCTATTACTGCGGAACAACAAAACAGCAGGCTCGAAGGTCCCAAACCTCCAAAAGGAAAAATCGTATTGCAGGCACCACCCGAGCTTGAACCCAGCGACGGTGTCAACACGCTGCTCACATCGTTGGTGCCATTGTTGGGCACCGCCAGCGCCATGGTCATGATGCTGATGACCAATTCGGGACTCACCGGCATGCTTACCGGCGGCATGTTCATGGTGTCGTCATTGGGATTCGTGGCGGTCAACGGCTTCCGCCAACGTTCGCAACGCATGGCGAACCTCGCGGCGGCAAGACGTGAATATCTCACTTATTTGGCTGGCATACGCAAAACCGTGCGCACCGCGGGAAGGAAACAACGCAATGCCGCATTGTGGAACGCTCCATCCCCATCCTCGTTGACGGCGATCGCCCAGGAACCGGAACGTTGCTGGGAACGTGTTCCCGCAGACGACGATTTCATGATATTACGTTGCGGCACGCATAGTGTGCCATTGTGCCTGCAGCTTGAATCACCTGAATTGCCTCCACTCGCGCAGCTCGACCCGGTTTCGGCATCGGCGGCGCATCGTTTCATGCTTGCACATAAAACGTTGCACAATATGCCTTACGGCATTGACCTGAGGAAATACAAGCGTGTGGAATTGCTTGGAAACGAAAGCCAGACGCAGGCGCTCGCAAGAGCCATGATCTGTCAAGCGGCGGTTTGGCATCCGGCTGAATGCTGCAGAGTGCTCGTACTGGCATCCGCTGATCGCATGGGGCAGTGGGAATGGGTACGGTTGCTGCCTCATAACCGTGTGCTGAACGAGAAATACTTGGAAGGCACGTATAACGGTCATGGATTTATGCTGACGAGCAACGTGCGCGAAGTTGATGCGCTGATAGGCGAGGAAGTGCTGAACCGCAACAGGCGTACCGGAGATAATGAGATTGCTCCTCATGTTTTGGTGATCAATGATGGATTCGACCGGACTGTATTGTCTCGAGAGTCCCGATTGTTCGCTGAAGACGGCCTCGGTGGAGTGACCGTGTTCGACATGCCGAATGATTGGGGGGAGCTCGAGGAAGATGACGTGCTTCGTGTGCTGTATTCGCAGACCGTGGTTGAGGAAGGACTGAACGTTCTCGAAAAGCGCGACATCAATATGGTTGAAGTGTTTTCCACGGCACTCAAGCCTGTGGAAATCCAACCGGACGAATTGACTGTGGAAGAGGCGCTCTGCATAGCGAAACGCTTGAAGAGCGTGCATGTTAACGAAACCGGAGACGATTCCTCACAATCCGTCAATCGCAAGAAATCCCCCGAATTGCCTGATCTGCTTGGCATCAGCGATATTCGTCATATCGATCTGGCGAAACTGTGGGCATATCGTGTGGGCAAGGAGCGTTTGCGCGTGCCGATCGGCCTATTCGACGACACCAGTACCGCGTTCCTTGACATCAAAGAGATGGGCCAGCATGGCATGGGCCCGCATGGCGTGCTCGTCGGCGCCACCGGTTCGGGTAAATCCGAAGTGCTGCGAACCCTGGTACTGTCGTTGGCGTTGAGCCATTCCCCGGACCAGTTGAATTTCGTACTCATCGACTTCAAAGGCGGCGCCACTTTCGCAGGTATGGACGGCATGCCTCACATTTCATCCATCATTACGAATCTCGGCAAGGAAGCGTCGCTCGTCGACCGTATGGAAGACGCGCTGGATGGCGAAGTCAACCGACGTCAGGAGCTGCTGCGAGATGCGGGCAACCTTGCCAACATCACCGAATATGAGGAGATGCGTGTCAACGGCGGGCGTAGCGATCTTAAACCGTTGCCGTCACTATTGGTCGTGGTCGACGAATTCTCCGAACTGTTGAAGGCGAAACCCGAGATCGTGCAATCGTTCGTTCGCATTGGCGCGGTCGGCCGTTCGCTGGGCATACATCTGCTCATCGCATCGCAGCGTTTGGAACAAGGCAAGCTGCGTGGTCTTGACGAGCACCTGTCATACCGTATCGGTCTGAAAACGTTCTCCGCAACCGAATCCCGTGCCGTGCTGGGCATTACGGACGCGTACGATCTGCCAAGCCTGCCTGGCATCGGCTATCTGAAATCGCCTGACGGCACCATCACCCGCTTCCGCGCGTCTTACGTGTCGGGCGTGCCGAAGGGGTTGGACGGCGAAACCACCACCTTCCAGTATGCGGTGGAACAGATGCGAGGCAAAGGCAATCCCGCGCACGTGGTGTGGCTGCCTCCGCTGGTCACGCCGAATTCGCTCGACGATTTCATGCCGGACCTGACCGTCACCAAGGAGTATGGCTTGATTTCGCCAAGGTGGCGCAATGCCGGAGCGCTTGTCGTACCATGCTCGTTGGAAGACAAGCCACGCGAGCAGAGGCGAGACGTCATGGCCCTCAATCTTGCCGGTGCGGGAGGCCATGTGGCAGTGGTGGGCGGCCCGTTGAGCGGTAAAAGCATGATGTTGCGTTCCATCGTCGCATCGTTGGCGCTCACGCATTCGCCGCTCGAAGTGCAGTTCTATGTGATCGACTGCGGTGGCGGCGCGTTCTCCTCCATGGATGGATTGGAACATGTCAGCGGCATCGCGGCAGGCAATGAGGATGAAAAAGTCCGTCGTACGCTTGCCGAAGTCAGCGGCATCATCGACGCGCGCGAACGATTCTTCAAAGAACAGCGCATCGACGGCATGGACGCGTATCGTCGCCGTCGCGCCGAAGGCAAGGTCGACGACGGATATGGCGACGTGTTCCTCGTCATCGACGGTTGGGGCGTATTCCGCGGCGACTATGACGAATTGGAAACCAAAGTCCAGCAGATCGTTGCCCGTGGTCTCACCTTCGGCGTGCACGTGTTGTTCAGCGCGAACCGTTGGATGGAAATCCGTGCCAATATCAGCGACCTTATCGGCACCAAGCTCGAACTGCGTTTGGGCGATCCGAGCGATTCGCAAATCGACCGCCACGTTGCCGACACCGTGCCCAAGGGCGCGCCTGGCCGTGGCCTGAGCGCCAACAAACTGCATACGCTCGCAGCGCTGCCCCGCATCGATGGCGGGCATGATGCGGCGACGGTGTCCGACGGCATCAACGATCTCATCGCCAAAGTACGTTCCGCATGGCAAGGCCATCCGCATGGTCCGAAGCTGCGGTTGCTGCCCGAAAACCTGCCGTACGAGGCGATGATGGCTTCCGTCATGCGTCAAAAGGCATCCAACCAGCTCGCCAAAGGCAACATGGTGGTCGGTATCGACGAGAACGCACTGTCTCCAGTGGTGTTCGACTTCAACACCGAACCGCACTGTTACCTATTCGGTGACGCCGGTTCGGGGAAATCTACATTCCTTCGCGTGATAATCAACGAAATCGTACGAAGCTATCCGGATGGAAAAGCAAAAATTTTCATGTTGGATTATCGTCGTGCGAATCTTGCGCAGATTCCGCAGTCGCATTTTGGAGCGTACCTGACCAATGACGAACAGGCTACGGAAAGTCTCGACGCGCTTGCGGAATTCCTGAAAACCCGCATTCCGGGCCAGGACGTGACTGCCGAACAGTTGCGCGACCGTTCCTGGTGGACGGGTTCGGAAGTTTACGTGCTGGTCGACGATTACGATTTGGTCTCCACCAGCCGAGGCAACCCGCTGCGTGCGTTGGTGCCATATTTGGCGCAGGCCTCCGATCTGGGATTGCATGTGGTGGTGGCCCGCAGAACCGGCGGTGCGAGCCGAGCCATGTACGATCCGGTATTGCAGACGTTCCATGATCTCGGCATGACCGGCATTCTGCTGTCCGGAGATTCGAACGAAGGCCAGCTGATCGGCAAAGTCAAACCGAAGAAGGCGGCGCCCGGTCGCGCCCAAATCGTCACTCGAGACCAAGGCCTGTTCGTGGCGCAACTGTCGAATGCGGTATTGCGCGAATAACGCGATATTGCGAAAACGTGAGATTGCGGAAAAGCCCGCGCCGTTGCATACTGCGGTTTGCGCAACATTACGTACCGCAGTATGCAGGTATCGCAACATGCTCTCGACTGTTTCGTTGAATGGTGAACCCGTTGAGTACGATGGTGCACGGCAATATAACTTGAGATAGCGAGGACTTGAGACTCATGCCACGTATGTTCGGAACAGACGGTGTTCGAGGATTGGCGAATAGGGCTTTGACCGCACAGCTTGCGTTGGATTTGGGCGATGCTGCGGTGCGCGTGCTTGGCGATGATGGAGACAAAAGCGAATTCGACGGTCGTCGCCGTGCACTGGTCGGCCGCGATACTCGCGTTTCCGGCGATTTTCTCGCCGCAGCACTGTCTGCAGGCATGTCCGCAGGTGGATTCGACGTGATCGACGCGGGCATTATTCCAACTCCGGGTGTCGCATACCTGACTTCCGTGCTGAACGTGGAAATGGGTGCCGTGATTTCCGCATCCCATAACCCCATGCCCGACAACGGCATCAAATTCTTCGCACGCGGCGGATTCAAACTGCCTGACACCAAAGAAGACGAAATCGAAAACGTGCTCGGCCAGGATTGGGAACGCCCGACCGGTGCAGGCGTGGGACGTATCAGCCACGACACGGCAACCGCAACCAACCTGTATATCGACCATCTGGTATCCACAATCGCCCCCATCGGGCCTGACAAGTCCCAGCCGACACCGTTGAAAGGCTTGAAAGTCGTGGCTGACTGCGCCAACGGCGCCACCTCCGTGGTCGCGCCGGAAGCGTTGCGCCGCGCAGGAGCCGACGTGATCGTGATCAACGCCTCGCCAGACGGCTACAACATCAACAAGAACGCCGGATCCACGCATCCCGAACAGCTGCAGGCCATGGTCAAAGCCTCCGGTGCCGATTTGGGCGTGGCTTTCGACGGTGACGCCGACCGTTGCCTCGCTGTGGATGAAGACGGCACCATGGTCAACGGCGATCAGATCATGGGCATTCTCGCGCGCGCCAAGAAAAACGCGGGCAAACTCAACCACGACACCCTCGTGGTAACCGTGATGAGCAACCTCGGTCTGAAGCTCGCCCTGCGTTCCATGGGCATCAAAACCGTGCAAACCGGCGTGGGCGATCGTTACGTGCTTGAGGAAATGCTGCGCGGCGACTATTCGCTCGGCGGCGAACAGTCCGGCCATGTGATCAACCGCGAATTCGCCACCACCGGCGACGGTACACTCACCGCACTGACCTTGTGCAACGAAGTGGTCAACTCCGGCAAGAGTCTCAAAGAACTCGCATCCGACTTCCCGCAACTGCCGCAAACCCTCATCAACGTGCCAAACGTCGACAAGCTCGCAGCCAAAACCAACGCCAAAGTGCAGGCGGCCGTCGAACGCGAAGAGAAAATGCTCGGCGACACCGGCCGCGTGCTCTTGCGTCCCTCCGGTACCGAACCGCTCGTGCGCGTCATGGCTGAAGCGGAAACCCAGCAGCAGGCCGACGAGGTCTGCGACCGTCTCGCCAAAGTCGTGGCCGAAGAACTCGCCTTGTAATCACACCGCCGATACACAGTATTTGGCAATCCAAAATCCCGAACCAATCCGCGAAGGAACCCCATGTTTGGACGTAACTCGAAAGTCAACCTCGAGCTCAACCGCGAGGTCGAAAAACTCATCAAAACCGGCGGCAAGGAACAGCTGCTTCCCATCGTGCAGGCAGGTGAACCGGTACTGCGCCAGCAGACCGCAGCCTACGAAGGCCAACTGAGCCGCAAGACACTTGACAAGCTCATCGAAACCATGCGCGTCACCATGATCGAAGCGCCGGGCGTAGGTCTCGCCGCAACCCAGATCGGCCTCGGACTGGCGCTTGCCGTGGTGGAAGACCATGTGCGCGACGACGATGACGATGACCCGCGCGAAGCGTCCGAATTCCCATTCCACGTCATCATCAACCCCAGCTATGAGCCGATCGGCACCGAAACCCGCAGCTTCTACGAAGGCTGCCTGAGCTTCGACGGCTATCAGGCGGTACGCAAGCGCTGGCTCGACATCACCGCCCGCTGGCAGGATGAAGATGGCAAACAGCATGAGGAACATCTGCACGGCTGGCCGGCCCGCATCTTCCAGCACGAAACCGACCATCTGAGCGGCGAACTGTATATCGACAAGGCGGAAATCCGCAGCCTCGCCACCAACGAGAATCTTGAGGATTTCTGGTGCGACGATCCGGTTCCCACCGAAGCCGCCGCCGAACTCGGATTCGAACTGTAAACCAGGAGCGCACGTCGCAAATCGCATACATGCGCGGCGAAAAACGCTGCGGAATCCGATTGTCACGGAATCCTATCGTTGCGCAATCCGCGGAATATCCTGCAGGGGGAGAGGTCCACAGGCCTCTCCCTTTTTGTCATACCGTCATTTTTTCGTCATACCACCATGCGCATAACCAGTGCAACGCGCGCACGCATCACACTCCCCACGGCAGACGCACGTATGAGCGTAACCATGTTTGCATTTCGCAGCATTATCGACAATATCGGCGTTCGCGTTGCGATGGAATGATTTCGTACGCGACGTCGTGCTCCGTCTGCAACGCGCATGATCGTATCCTGACGACGAATGCTTGGTGAACATAATCGTTTTTCGTAGCATTGTTCTTTCTCTTACCGAAAATCAACGAAATAAAACGAACCCAAGATAACCTTTCGAATCTCAAAAAACTTAAGATTGCGCTATCCGAGAAGCATCATGGTTTTTTGTACGCGCCGACGTGTACTGCGCCCCCTCTCGGCTACCATGCAAAGTATGAACGAAGCAAAGACGGGCCGTTCCTGGCTTACCGAAGCCAAACAAGACATCAGCCAATGGTCGGCATCGATGCCGAAAAACGCCGACAATGAGCGCATCGACTGGCATTGGGTCATGTCTCTCGACTTGGAACACGGCATCGGAGCCGCCAAAAGCCAAGGCATCGACCTGATCGCCGTTCTGAATGCCGCGGATACCACGTTTTCGTCGACCTCGGAGAAAACGGATCCCATGCAGGATTCGGTACTATCCGTCCAACAGTTGCATAATCTGCTGAAAAAGGATTTAGCGGTCCGTGACCGGCTCGAATCCATCATCGCGCAATGCAATACCACCTTCATGACGGATTTCGACCGTCTGATCGCTTCATACCGTTTGCCTCGCGCGCTCGCCTATGCGAACCGTAGGTTGTGCGACGAAATTGCCGTGTTGCGGCGCATTGGTGTTGCGATGGGATTGTGGACGATTGCCGAAGAGCGGCGGGAGCGGGTGATAGTGCCCGTGCTGCAGTCTGTTGCCGGAGCGGAAAGCCTCGTGAATCTTAACGATATTCAGGATCGTACCGCGCAGATCGTCAATGGCCGTGCCGAACGTCGTGCCGCGGAACGTGAACAGAAGCGTGCCAGCGATTACGCCATGTCACGCGCGAATTTGAGCGGGGTGACGAGTCCGGGAGGCTCGAAGGTGTTCGACTATGGTTCCCTCGGATCCGCTGGCGGTTCCGCTGACTCGGCGGAAGCCGCGCAGGACCGACGTTTGGCGGATTACAAAAAGTCGGATTGGCGTGACGCCTACCTTCCCGGCCGTGATGTCGACACGGTGATGGGCATTGATATCGAAACTACGGGTACGGATCCGGCTCGCGTGTACATCATCGATGCCGGATTCGAATTCATGAACATGATCTCGCCTCGTCCTGCCGGCGAGCCCGCGGGCTACCGCTACGAACAGGATTATTACGAGACCGGCGATGCATATGGCCAGGCACGTCTTTCCTTCGGCGTTCCCGCGCAGAATGCGCTGCTTGGCAATCCTCTGATTCTCGACCTTACCGGTATTGACGTGCGCGATCGCGCCAGCGCGGACTTTCGTCTGTTCGACGAATGGCCCGAAGCTCAGATCGGATTGCTGCAACGACTCGAACAGCAGCCATATGTTGCGCATAACGCCCGGTTCGAGCATAGCTTTTTCATGCTGAACGTCGCCGGATATGCGGAAAGCTATCGTGCCGGCAATATCACGATCATCGACACATTGCCGATGAGCCGTCGTTGGGATGAGGGGTCGATTCCCGATGATGAGCATCCGCACGGCAACAATACGTTGGATGCGTATGCCAAACGTCAGGGCGCGTTGGATGCATCCAAAAGCGAACGACATCTTGGCTTGGAAGATACGCACATCATGCTGGTCGCCATGAAGCATCATCTGGGTGTGCTGCATGCCGAGGGGCGCGGGCCGTGGGGCGCCGGTGGCAGGCCCGGCAATGGTGGCAAGCGCTGTGGCAAGCGCTGGTAGACGGAGTCGCTCGCAGGTTGTGTGGCAAGGCGTAAGTTGGTCGGACGAATTGACGTTGCTGGATGTGTGTCAGGCGTAGTCGTGTTGTGTCTGTTCCCGCTGGATGTTTTGCCCGCTGTTTGTCTTGTACCTTTCTGTCATTCGTTCGTCTCGTGTGCGACACGCCCGGATGTTGACCTGCCGCGAGGTATGTTGAGGTTTTTCCAGCGGGATTGTGCTGTGAAATGGTGCTCATCACTCGATTTTCCTGCGATTTCGACACGCCGAGAGATACGTTATTTTTCAACGGTTTACACGGTGTTTACGGAAGGTCGATTTGCGTAGATCGGCAAGGACGTGTAAGTTTACATCTCGCTGCTCAGCACGGCGGTTCCGCTCCTGAGGTTCGGGACGGTCTGCTGGTGTGGTGGTGGTTTGAGAACTCAAGAGCGTATTTGTACTACTTCTTTATAGTCAATGATTGCCAGTTCATCGTCCGCTCGTTCGCGAGTGGCCGGGAGGCCT
>QWCK01000015.1_pt1 | contig 277469 bp, 253 predicted proteins | sample 1972571 | NCBI WGS metagenome assembly QWCK01 (sample SAMN09866710, study PRJNA288562) | Human gut metagenome isolate term2_stool, whole genome shotgun sequencing... | isolation source: gut | host: Homo sapiens | place: USA: California
ATAATTCCGGGGGTTTTGGTTGCTAATACACCTTTATGGATAGTATATCCTTATTGTTATAGTGGTTATGTTGTGTCAAACGCATTACATACAGTAACAGCGACAGACACAGGAAGTACACTATCATTATTTCCGTTTATACCATGTGCTGTAATTATATCGGTCTTTGCAATATGTGTTTCTATTAAATACTTTGGAAGAAAAGAAATGAGCTGATTAACTGGTAAAATGCCAGCTTATGCAGGGATTCTTCCAAAAAGGAAATGCCGATGATCCCTAAAATACAGGATATATCGGCATTTGCTAACTTATGAAAAGATAATTAGAAAATTCATGTATTTTTATTATAAATCACTTACATCCACAACTTTTCCATCTCTCCAGGTTCTCTCAAGATCATAGAAAAGACGGTCTTCTTTTGAAAAAATATGGATAATAATATCACCATAATCCATTAAGATCCAGGTAGAGCTCTGGTTTCCTTCAATCTGCTGGACTTTTACGCCGGCTTTGTATAAGGCTTCATCGGCAGCGTCACGCATTGCCTGGAGCTGATTCTGGTTTGTTCCGTTTGCAATGATAAAATAATCTGCAATCGGAGAAATTTCGCTGATATCAATAACAGTTACATCTTCTGCTTTTCTGTCTTCCAAAGCAGCTACTGCAAGTTTTGTAAGTTCTTTTGATGTCATAAACGATGTTCCTTTCTGTTGAATTATGTAAGTGAAAACCTGTGCACATTGGTGTGCATAGAATTATCACATAACATATTGTTTTAGAGCGTTTCTTTGTAATGTTTATAAAATTCATAGGTCATCTGTGTTGTCGGATCAATGTTTCCACCACGCTTTTTCAGATAAACCAGTGTGTCGTGCAATATTTCGGCCATACAGACATCTAAATCATGAAAGGCTAATTCCCTCACGCGATCTAAATTAGCCGCTTTATTGCGGTTTGGTTCGATGTAATCGGCAATATAAATGATCTTGTCTAAAATATTCATATCCGGCTCACCTGTTGTGTGCACTTTAATCGCATGTAAAATCAGTGGATCTGCTACATCATATTCTGTTTTGGCAAGCAATGCACCAAGTTTTGCATGAAGCAAAAAGGGATTTTCACGTTCCACGGATGAAATAAGAATGTCGTTCTCTTCACATAGTCTTAATTTTTCATCATTTGGAATGCATTTGGCACAGTCATGGAGCAGACCGGCAAGCATGGCTTTCTGCATATCATAGCCGTACGCCATAGCGAGGCAGCCTGCGGTGTACATCACACCTTTGGTGTGCTCGTAGCGGTCTTTGTCCTGTACTTTTTTTAATTTTTTTCGTATTTCTATCAGTTCCATATCGTTATCCTCTGTCAAAAATCTGATCGGAAATGTTTAAAAAAATCATTTCTCATTTTCGTAAAGATGATGTTCTTTTATAAATTGGCTCACTGCATACGGAAGCAGCTGCCCGGTATCTTCCCCTTTTTTTATCATCTGGCGGATGTTTCTTGAGGCTGCATCAAAACGGTCACAGGAAAGCGGATAGATCTTTGCATGAAATAACTGTTCGATCGCATGGATTTTCTTTTTGACATCCTCCATATTCCAGTGGTCGCGCACTGCTACTAATACAACTGCCTTTTCACAGATGATCTCCGGATGTTTCCATTCCTCAAAGTAGTCGAGAGAATCTGCACCCATGATAAAATAAAATATCGTATCCGGGTAACGGTTCTTTAATTTTGTGAGTGTCAGATAAGTGTAACTTGTCTCTTCTGCTTCTATCTCTACCGTAGACATTTTAAAATACGGGTATGGTTTTACTGCAAGAGCAACCATCTCGGCGCGGTATTCCGGAAGAGTCATACCGCTTTCGTTTTTGTTCGGAGAATGTCCGGCTGGAATAAACCAGACTTCGTCCAGATCAAAATCTGTGTAGGCTGCCCTGGCAATGGCGAGATGTCCATTGTGTACCGGATCAAAGGAGCCGCCTAAAATACCGATTTTCCTGCCTGATAAATGATTCATGATCGCTGTCCTTTATAGTGTTTTGAAATTTATTTTACAGGTAATTCGTATTTTGAATTCTTTTTTGCCTGACGGAAAAGAATGATTTTTTTACCAATCACTTTCACAACGACAGAATGTGTACGTTCTGCGATGATCTCAGCAATTTCACGAGGGTCATCTGCACAGTTTTTTAATACAGAAATCTTGATGAGCTCGCGTTTTTCCAATGCCTCATCTAAACCATTGATAAGCTCTGGGGTCAGACTTGCCTTTCCAATCTGAAATATAGCGTTCATTGTGCTTGCTTCACTTCCTAAATAAGCGCGCTGTTTGCTTGTAAGATTCATATTGCCAATTCCTTTCTTTTATTTGTAATATTCAAAGGCATGTCCGTACATCTTCACGGTGTCGCCTTCCTGGATTCCATGTTCTTCGAGATCGTCTAAAATGCCCTGTTCTTTTAAGAAACGCTGGAAGAACAGGAAACCTTTCTCAGATTCGATATTCGTGTAACCGAGCATTTTTTCAATCTTAGGACCTTCCACAACGAAAGTCTCATCATCCTCCATTGTGATCGTGTAAGGGTCATCCCGGAAGAAACGCAATGCCGGATCGTATTCCTGCTCGTAAATGACAGGTTCTCTGCCACATGTTTCCAAAAGCTGGCTCACATGGTATAAAAGTTCCTTCAGTCCCTGACCGCTGACTGCGGAAATCGGGAATACTTTAATGCCGTCTTTCTCAAACTCGTCTTTTAATGCTTTGATGATCTCATTTTCATCACCGTAGATGGAATCAATTTTATTTGCTGCAATGACCTGTGGTTTTTTCAGAAGTTCCGGATCATAAGCGGCAAGTTCTTTGTCAATTGCTTTGATGTCGGCAATCGGATCACGCCCTTCGGTTCCGGCGGCATCCACAACATGGATCATGACTCTGGTACGCTCGATATGACGTAAAAACTCAAGTCCAAGTCCAACACCCTCAGAAGCTCCCTCAATCAGCCCCGGAATATCGGCAATGACAAAACCTTTGGCACCATCTAAGTCAACAACACCAAGATTTGGCTGTAATGTTGTAAAATGATAATTGGCGATTTTAGGCTGTGCATTGGTCACGCGGGATAAAAGCGTTGATTTTCCGACATTTGGAAAACCCACAAGCCCTACATCAGCAATCACCTTTAACTCTAATTTTACTTCTATCTCAATTCCTTCACCACCTGGCTGGGCGTATTTCGGTGCCTGCATGGTGGCTGTTGCATAGTGGGAATTTCCCTGTCCGCCGCGACCACCCTTTAAGATCACCTGACGTTTGTTGTCACCGGACATATCGGCAATGACCTTGTCTGATTCCGCATCTTTGATGACAGTTCCTGCCGGAACTTTTAAGATCAGATCAGCGCCATCTTTCCCATGACATTTCTTTTTGCCGCCTTCTTCACCGTTTTCAGCAGCAAATTTACGTCTGTGACGAAAGTCTGTCAGCGTATTCAATCCCTCATCGACAACAAAAATAACATCGCCGCCGCGGCCGCCGTCTCCGCCGTCCGGACCGCCATTTGGGACATATTTTTCACGGCGGAAACTGACATGTCCATTTCCACCTTTTCCAGATTTTATAATAATTGTTGCTCTATCTGCAAACATAATTTTCTCCTTTAAGCGGACAGCCAGGCTGCCCTGCTCCAATGCCAAAACAATAAGAACCCGGCTATCTTTACAAATAGTCGGGTCCATTGTTCATCTTATTATTCAGCTACTGGATAAACGGAAGCCTGTTTCTTATCTCTTCCTTTTCTCTCGAATCTTAAGATACCATCTGTTAAAGCGAATAATGTGTCATCTCCACCGATTCCTACATTAACACCTGGATGAATCTTTGTTCCACGCTGTCTGTAAATAATGTTACCAGCTTTGACGAACTGTCCGTCTGCTCTCTTAGCACCTAATCTCTTAGATTCAGAGTCACGGCCGTTCTTTGTAGAACCAACACCCTTTTTATGAGCGAAAAACTGAAGGTTCATATTCATCATGTCTTACACCTCCTTGAATGTTAGAATGATATAATCATTTCCATAAGTATTTTGTATTCCTTGCAAGCCTAAAACCAGGGATTTCATGAGCAAATCAGCATCATGACCTGCCGGAGCATCAAACCTGAGTGTGATCATTCCGGTCTCTTCATCAGAATCTGTAGAAAATTTTTCCTTCGTGTAAACACCAAGGGAATTGATCGTGTTGATCACCAGTGCAGAAATTCCCGCACATACAATGTCTTCACCTTCCTCTGCATACCCTGCATGTCCAAGACAGTCAAAACCTAAAAATGCCTGATCCTGGTTTCTGAAAATCGTTATCTTAGTCATAACAATCTTCCTATCGATTACGCATTAATTTTTTCGATTTTAACCTGTGTAAACGCCTGTCTGTGGCCGTTTTTCTTGTGATAACCGGTTTTTCTCTTATACTTGTAAACGATAACTTTTTTCGCTCTGCCTTCTTTCACTACAGAAGCTTCTACAGTTGCGTTAGCTACGTCTGCTCCAACTTTCATTCCGTTGTCAGAAACTGCTAATACCTGATCAAAAGTTACTTTCTCACCAGCTTCAACACCAAGTTTTTCAATGGTAATGATATCACCTTCGGAAACTTTATACTGTTTACCACCTGTTGCGATAATTGCGTACATATGGCACCTCCTATTATCATTACTCGCCAGTTGTGGTTTCTGCAAACATGCAGAATTTGAGACCTCACTGTGCGGCATACTTCGTTACTATAGCATAACAATTGAATTACGTCAACTGGTTTTTTGAAATTTTTCTAACCTTTTTAGTTAAAACCTATTTTTATAATAATGATTTTTATTCACATACATCTTCTCATCTGCAACTGACAAATTCTTTTCAATGTCCTTTGCATGTTCTAACCAGACACTTCCAATGGAAGCCGAACATTCAGCCGTCCATAGCTTTGAAAGCTTTTGCAGCTTATTTTGAAAGTCTGTCTCGCTTTTATCGAATGACAGAATGATAAATTCGTCCCCGCCAAAACGGTAACAACCTGCCTCCTGGAATATGGTTATGATTTTTTTCGCAATTGCTGCGAGCAGCTCATCTCCTGCTTCATGTCCCAGATTGTCATTGATTTTTTTTAGACCATTCACATCTGCAAAAGCGATGCCAACCGGCTGGTTACACATCTCCTCGTCACATTCGATGATTGCAATATCTTTGTAATATGCCTTACGGGTTTTGAATCCCGTTAATGCATCCCGCTCTAATTCAGATATCTGCGAATTAATCTCTATGTATTGCTGTAAAGATTTTATATGGTTTTCTTTCGAATATTCAATAATCCGGTCTTTATAATAGTTTTTCGCCTCTAATGCCTCTAAAATTGCGTCTTTGTCCATTTTACCAACAGCGTATACATATATTAATTCTGCAAATTCAAGTCCAACCTTGATTTCATCCGGATATTTTTCCATATACTGATTCATGGATCGTAAAATGTGGTTCATAAGGTTATCATCACAAGAATCTCTTCCACACTCAAACAGTTCCCGGCAGGCATCCATAAATTCAGCCGCGTACATTTCATCCATTTTTGAAAGGATCTGTTTTTTGTAAGTCTCATATTTTTCTGGCTGTTCCAATTTATAATAAAGTGTTGCTGCACAGCGGGTGACATCATCCGGAACGATTGTATCGGCATGATATTGGCTCACTCCAAGTTCAAACGCCTTTAAAGCCTCTGTTAAACGGTTCAGTTTCTGAAGTGAAATAGATTTATTGATATAGATATAAGCACCCATTTCCTCATCACAGTCTTTCAGGACGTCTTCTGCGAGCGCAAGACTTTTAAGTGCTTCCTCATAGTTTTGTTCCTCAATGTAGGTCAATGCAATATTATTATACTCAAATGCATAATAGTATTTTTCATCATTTTCCATGGCAATTTTTAATGCCGTTTCATAGAAAAAACGGGAAACATTATATTCTGTCTCGCAATGTGTTGCCACACCTATCAGGTTAAAACAGGACAATAACTTAGGGGTATACGGATAGCTTTGATAGTCCACTATGATTGGTTCTATAATCTCTATGGTTTTTCTGAAATTTCCTTCCTGATAAAATAGCTGCCCATAATAAAAACTTGCAAGTATGCGCACTTCGGTTTTGTCGTATTTCTTTTTCAATAGCTGTTCATAAAAATTTTTCTGCTCCGCAATAGACAGTTTTTTGATTTGCTGTTGTCTGGTTAAAAAATCGTTATAATTCATATTCAACATTCCCCATTTATCTTTTGGAAGATTCACTTCTTATTTACAAAATTCCCTAATTCAAATCAAATCATATCATATTAGACACAAGATTAGTACAATAAAATGAAATATCTGCATATGTAGATATTTATACTAATGTTAACTAGCTTTTACAAATAAATGTCAACTTCTATAAGTAGGCATGTTGACAATTAACCATACTTCGTGCTACTTTAAAAACAATTGAATTTAGAAACTTGTGAATTCATACCGTAACTTATTTGAATTTTGTAAACGTAACAAAGGAGTACAAAAATGACAACACAACCAAAGACAACCGAAGCCGAAAATCCATATCTTACCAGAGAGGATGCTCTTGCAATTTTAAATACACCGGATGATCAGTTGGACGAGCTGATTGCACGCGCTGAGAAACTGCGCCGCAAATACAAAGGAGACAATGTCGGAATCCACATTCTGACAAACGCAAGAAGCGGCAACTGTTCCCAGGACTGTGCTTACTGCGCACAATCCTGCCGTTCATCAGCTGATATTGAGAAATATAAATGGGTTTCCGATGAGAAACTTTACCGTGACAATGATTTTGTAAATAAAAATCATCTCGCAAGACATTGCATCGGATTAAGCGGCATGAAATTCACAGACGCCGAGATTGAAGAACTCGCTACAAAAATCCGTAAAATGAAAGAAACCGGAACACACCTCTGCTGTTCCATCGGATTTTTGACTGAAAAACAGGCGCGCATGTTAAAAGAGGCAGGACTTGACCGTATTAACCACAACTTAAACAGCAGCCGTGCATTTTATCCGAACATCTGCTCTACGCATACATTTGACCAGCGTGTCGCAAATATCAAAATGCTGCAGGGATTGGGTTATGAAATCTGCAGCGGTGGGATCATTGGTATGGGGGAAAGCAAAGAGGATGTTGTTGATATGCTGTTAGAACTCCGTGAAATTAACCCGGAAGCAATCCCGATCAACTTTTTGCTGCCAATTGAGGGAACACCTTTAGCTCACAAAGATACCTCAGGCTTAACCCCTGAATATGGTCTTAAGGTTCTCGCCCTTGCAAGGCTTCTTGTTCCACAGGCAGACATCCGCTGTGCTGCCGGACGTGAGGTTTACTTTAAAGGAGAGGAAAAACGTTTATTGTCCGTTGTCAACTCTATCTTCGCATCCGGTTATCTCACCGAGGATGGCCAGGGGATCGAGGATACCATCAAGGTGATCGAGGACGCCGGATTTACGTATGAGATTGAATCTGCATAAATCTATTAAAAAAGTGAGCAGACCTTACAGTGTGGCTGCTCACTTTTTTTAGTTCATCTTTAAACTGTCCCGCAAAGATTTCTTAATCTTCTTTCTGGTCACTTCCACCAGTCCTAGTCTGGTCATGTCGATCAGATCCGTTTTCACCGGGTCGTCTTTTAAATATGTGCGGAATTCTTTTAAAAGAACTGCCTCATCTTCTTTTGCAAGAAGATTGATAAAATCGATGATGATAATGCCTGAGATATTGCGCAATCTGAGTTGATAGGCAATCTCTTTCGCTGCCTCTAAATTAATACGGAGCAGATTTTCGCGCATCTCTTTTTTTATGATATTTTTCCCACTGTTCACGTCAATGACCGTAAGTGCCTCTGTGTGCTGTAAAACAATGGATGCACCGGACTTTAACCAGATCTGTTCCCTTAAAGCCTTTTCTAAGGAGGACTTCACGCTGTAGAGGGAAGATAACGTTAACATCGGATCATGATAATAAGTGATCGTTAAAAAATCCTCTGCGCCTGCTGCTGTCTGCACCTGAAACTGATCGACCGGAACGGGGACAGAACCGTTTGTCATAAACTGTTTTGGATGGATCCCATAATCCGTGCAGATGGTTTCGAAGAGTCCGCGGTCATCGGTGATAATCTCGCTGACAGAACCTTCCCGCTGGTTTTTGACGTCTTCCAGATACGTTGGTCTCGCTTTTTTCAAAACACTGTAACAGGTTTTATGACAGACATTCTCACGCATCTGTGACCATTCCTGCTCAAGGCTTCGAATCTCTGCAATTAGTGTTTCATCTGCGACACTTGCGGCATTGGTCCGGATGATAAGTCCGTAGCTTTCTGTATCAAATTCGTGCAATAATTCCTTATAATGTGCTTTCTGCTCTTTATTTAATTTGGAAGAAATTCCAAGCCTGCGGTTTCCGCTTGTAAGAACAGCATATTTTCCTGCAAAGCTTAAATTCGCAGTGACAGCAGGTTCTTTCGTCTTTAAAGCTTCACGTTCTACCTGAACCAGAAGCTCATCTCCTGCCACAATTTCTTTTCTTGCAGAGAGCTTTTTGGTAAAATGTGCATTTTTCAGATCATCTAAAGACAAATAACAGGTCTGCTCCGGCGAAATCTTCACAAAAGCTGCCCGGATATTCTGTACGACATTTTCCACACGGCCAATATAAATGTTTCCAAGTAAACTATCTTCATCTGGGGGTGTAAGGCTTACTTCGATCATTTTTTTGCCCTGATTATAAAGAGCAGAGACAATAAAGTCCTGCTCTTCCCTGTTTTGCATTTTTATTTTTTCATGTGTGATAATATATTTATTCATAAAGAACCTCTTTATGCGATCTCTTCGCCCATATCCAGTAGAGAAACAAATTTGTCCCCCTCTTTTGCATACACATCCAAACGATGGATCTGGATTGCATTGGCATTATATGGAATGTTCATATAGCCGAAAAGGGATTCTAACACAAGTTCCGGTTTTAAGTTGTCGGAACTTCCGGTACAGAGATTGATGTAAAACTCCGGTGCCTCCTCGGTTCCTTCTACTTTAAAATCATAAACCAGCTGCTTTAAGTCCATGATTTTTTCGCTTTTCTTTGTCTGCTTGGTGATAAGTACCTCAGAAGGCGTGATAAAATATTCTAAAATCGCCTGTCTGGCTTCTGTTTTCGTAAATGGTACTTCATAACCTTCCTTAAAGAAAAGGTTATAATCGGCTGCGGCAACTAAGGACATCGCTGTCTTGGCATTGTCCGGAAGCTTCACATATCCGGTGATCTCCACGCCCTCTACCATCGTCGCATTTAAATCTGCCATCGCCTCTTTTGTAGACTTGCTTTCGTGTACTTCAATATCTAAATATTCGCCGTCACTTGTAATTCCAACGCCTAGCGGTGCTGCAAACGACATGATCTGATGAGGGGAAAATCCCTCTGAATAACAGATGTCAATATCTGCTCTCCGCATCGCCTTCTGGAAATAGCGCATAATATCAAGGTGTCCGATGAACTTCATCACACCAGATTTTCGAAATTTAATCCTTATTTTCAAAACAGACACCTCCTCCAAATTTCATGGCTCCACAGCCGGAACATTTCATGCGGCAGTTCGGGGTTACTTTTTCATCATGTGCATTCTTCCATTCACGTTTTAAAAACTCTTTCGATACGCCGGTATCAATGAAATCCCATGGGAAGATCTCATCCAGATCACGCTCTCTCATCGTGTAAAAATCGGTATCGATACCACATTCCGCAAAAGCGTCCTCCCATCTCTGATAATCGAAATATTCGCTCCACGCATCAAAAATGCCGCCTTTTTCATAAACTTTTAAGAGAGCCTGTCCGATCTTACGGTCGCCTCGTGCCAGAATCCCTTCTAAAACCGTCACATCCGCTTCGTGCCAGTTATATTTGATACTCTTATGATTCAGCTGCGCATGCACACCCTCATTGACCACCCGCGCTCTTGCAAGATAATCTCCCGGTGTGTACATTCCTGCCCACTGGAACGGAGTAAATGGCTTCGGCACAAAGAAAGAGGTACTGATCGTAATCTGACATTTTCCATTCCGTTTTTCCTTCGGAACCGTGTCATAATAAAGAGCTGCGATCTCATTGGCAAGCTGCGGGATCGCTTTCATATCTTCTTCCGTCTCGGTTGGAAGTCCAAGCATAAAGTATAATTTTACCTTGTTCCAGCCACCTTCAAAAGCAAGTCTGGAACCGTTTAAGATCACCTCTTCGGTAAGACCTTTGTTAATGACATCACGAAGTCTCTGGGAACCGGCTTCCGGTGCAAATGTCAGACTGCTCTTTTTGATATCCTGCACTTTGCTCATGACATCCAGCGAAAAGGCATCGATCCGCAGGGAAGGAAGTGAGATATTCACACCTTTTCCCTTGAACTCATCGATCAGGAAATTCACCAGTTCTTCCAGTTCAGAATAATCGGAGGAACTTAAAGAGCTTAAAGAAATCTCTTCGTGTCCGGTTGATTTTAACATTTTGTAGGCAAGCTCTTTCAAGTGCTCTACATTTTTTTCACGGACCGGACGGTAAACCATTCCAGCCTGGCAGAAACGGCAGCCACGGATACATCCGCGCTGGATCTCGAGAACCACACGATCCTGTGTTGCCTTGATAAAAGGGACGACAGGTTTTTCCGGATAAACAGCTTCTGTCATATTCAGTACGATCTGCTTCTGGATCGTTTTTGGAACATCCTCATAAATTGGTTCAAAGGATGCGATCGTTCCGTCCTCTTTATAAGTCACTGCATAGAGGGATGGCACATAGATACCAGGCACTTTAGAAGCTTCATGTAAAAATTCATGGCGTGTTTTTCCCTCTGCACGCATTTTTTTATAAAGATCAAACAGTTCGTAGAAAGAAATTTCACCCTCTCCCATATAAAACAGATCAAAGAAGTCTGCCATCGGCTCCGGATTATAAGTGCAGCAGCCGCCACCGATCACCAGTGGATCGTCTTCTGTACGGTCTTTTGCAAGCAGTGGGATCTGTCCGAGGTCTAAAATCTGAAGCACATTTGTGTAACACATCTCATAATTGAGCGTAAGACCGATAAAATCAAGATTTTTGATCGGTTCCTGGGACTCTAATCCAAACAGTGGAATATGCTCTTCTTTCATGATTTTATGAAGATCCGGCCATGGAGAGTAAACTCTCTCACACCACACATCTTCCATTTTATTAAACATATCATATAAAATCTGAACGCCAAGATGTGACATCCCTATCTCATATACATCCGGGAAGCACATGGCAAAACGGATTGCTACTTTTTCTTTATCTTTTTTGATACTGTTTAACTCATTTCCGATATAACGTGCCGGTTTATCGATTTTCATCAGTATCTCATCTGATAATGCTAATTTTGTCATTCGGTTTGTCCTTTCTCATTTTTCCTGAAAACGACTGGGAAATCAGTCATGCTCATTTATCATAACATAATCCTGCAAAATTGTATAATACTGATTATCAGAAATAATGTCAATGACATCTTTTGCCTGATAGCCATGGAATTCATATGCATTATATTTTAACAGAAGGAATGCGAGCATAAGAAGAACTGCAAGCACTATGCGGATTTTCAGAAAAATCCACGGAACCAAAGGCTGTGATTCCTCTTCTGCTGTGCCATTTTCCACCTCCGGCCGGTCAAACGAGCGCCGTATCTCGTTGACGTAAGCTCTGCGTCTTTCCACATATTCGTCGGTCATAAAATAAGACTCCATAGATTTCTCATTGAAATCATATGAAGTCTTGTATCTCATTAGAACTTTTTTTCTATCCATGCAATAAGTGACAGACACCAGTGGATCAGCGTTCGATTGAGAACCATTGCACCTACCAGTGAAAAAAATAAGGTCAGCACGATCATGAGCAGCGAACCACCGATCACTCCGAAATCTGTCGGGCTGACATGAAAAATCTGTTTGACCAGATAATGAAGCACGCCCCAGTGGATCAAAAGGATCCCGAAACTGTAGCGGCTGATCAGCTTTGTAAAAAAATGTTCCGTCTCTGCTTTCACATAAATCTGTTTCACGAAAAGAAAAACAGCCATCGTATAAAATACCATAAGCGGCGCATTGTTAAATAAATAACGATGATATTGTGCCCCACTGAAGATATGACGGACTGCCAGACAGACAGAAAGGATTCCGGCTCCATAAAAGAAGTACTTTCTGCGCCCCTGCTCTCTTGTCAGATAATATCCCAATATAAAAACACCGGCAAAAGAACCGAGAATCCCGGAGACAATGGAATTATAATAAAGCGTATCCCAGTAAGTTCCAAGGATCTGGAAGATCAGGATCACAGCCACAAGCCCGCTTAAAACAGAATCCGGGATATGCTGCACTACATAGCGGAAAAACGGTGTCAGCACATATAACCAGATGATCACATAAATCAGCCAGAAATGCGGCGCTTCCTCCGGTGCACCGAGCAGAATACGTTTTAACATGGCGCCCCAGTGATCGGGGCGAAGCCAGACGAACCCCTCTTTGGCACACACATATAAAATATAATAGATCACCATTGGAACAAGCACTTTCAAAAACCGTTTCCGGTAAAACTGCCCGGCGGATTCGCCTTTCACCGGTAAAAGAAGGGCTCCGCTTATCATGATAAAAAGCAGGTTGCAGCACAAAAACAGGTAATTGCTGATCTCAAATCCATACCACACCGCACTCCGTTCCGGAACAAGCGTGGAACCGAGTGAGACTGTGTGGACAGCAATCACGAGAACCGTGGCAAGTACCCGCAGTTTGTCGAAATAAACCTGTCGTTTTATTTTCTCTGTGAAAGTTCCTGTGTGATCTCTTCCCATGTGATATCCTTCTCTGCCATTAAGACCATGAGATGGTAAATGTAATCAGAGATTTCATATTTCAAATGCTCGTGGTCAGTGTTTTTCGCTGCGATAATGATTTCAGTGTTTTCCTCTCCAACTTTTTTGAGGATGTTATCCAGACCTTTTTCCAATAAAAGGTTTGTGTAGGAGCCTTCCTTCGGATTTTCCCTGCGGTCTAAAATAATATTGTAGACATCCCCCAACACCTTCTGCGGATTTTTTTCAACGTATTCTTTTTTCACAATCTCATTGAAAAAACAACTCTGGTTTCCGGTGTGGCAGGCTGCACCAATCTGGGAAACTTTTGCAAGAATGGTATCATAATCACAGTCTGCTGTCAGGGATTTGACATACTGGATATGACCGGAAGTAAGACCTTTTGTCCAAAGCTCATTCCGGCTTCTGCTGTAGTATGTCATTTTTCCGATGTTAATCGTTGTGTCAAAAGCTTCCTCATTCATGTAAGCCAGCATTAACACTTCATCCGTACGGTAATCCTGCACAATGACCGGAACCATGCCGTCAGAATTTTTCTTTAAGTCACTCCACTTTAAGTTTGGCTCGAAGTTATCCATCTTAATACCGGAGGCAGACAACTGGGATTTCATCTCCATAATATCTGTTTTCGGATTATTAATGAGGGAACCTGCGATTCCACGGACATTTTTGCGGGATAAAATAGATAAAATCTCATCATAATCAGCATCGTTTAAGTAGACAACATGAGGAACATCGGTCATTCCCTCCACTGCATCCAATACTGCTTTATTTAAGATCAGCACTTCATGGAATGTATCAGCCATCTCATCCTGATGTTTGAAGATAAAATCCACATTCGTCACGGAAACAAGAATACGATCTTTTCCGAAACGCCTGCTTGCCTCAGCAGCAAGTGCCATACTCTCCGGTTTGGAGCCGTTGACGATCACCTGAAGACATCCTGCGTAGATGAACTTTTTAATGTCCTCCATGCGGTTAATGTTGCCGCCTGCACAGACTTTGATCTCAATATTACGGTTGATATTGAGGATAACCTGTATGTTGCGCTCATGCTCTTCATCTGTCCTGGACAGGTCAAAAATCATGATTTTATCAATTCCACTGTCATTATAGAGTTTTGCAAGTTCAATGACATCCGGATATTCCTCGTAATTGTCTCTGGCTTTGATCGCTTTTCCATCCTTTAAGTAAATTGTTGCCACGATATTTTTGTGTTCCATATTAATATTCATACCTTTCCATACAAAACGGTCTGCACATATTTTTGATACGCCAGACCGCTTCTTTTCTAATCATATTTCGCACGTGATACATGTGAATTGTCAACTACAGACTTCCTTTGGTAGAAAGGATATCCGTGATTCTCGGGTCAATGACCGTTGCCTGATCCAGTGCCTTTGCAAAAGCCTTGAACATCGCCTCGATCATATGGTGGTTGTTTCCGCCGGAAAGCACCCTGATATGCAGATTCATTCCTGCGGTATAAGAAATGGCATAGAAAAATTCTTTTACCATCTCCGTATCCATATATCCCACGCGGTCGGTCGTAAATTCTCCATCGAACACAAGATAAGGTCTTCCGGAAAGATCCACTGCGCACAGGACAAGCGTTTCGTCCATTGGCAGAATACAGCTTCCGTAGCGCCGGATTCCCTTCTTGTCACCAACGGCCTCCTTAATGGCATTGCCCAGAACAATACCTGTATCTTCAATCGTATGATGACAGTCCACTGCAAGATCTCCGGCAACATTGACTTTCAGGTCAAACAGACCATGTCTTGCAAATCCGTCTAACATGTGGTCAAAAAAACCGATCCCTGTATGGATAGAGGAACTGCCGGTACCATCTAAATTCAAATGCAATGATATATCTGTTTCTTTCGTTTTACGAACATAATCTGCTGTACGTGCCATTTTATTTTAAACCTTTCTGCTTCTTTTTTCAACTTAAGTAATTATTAATTCTTTGTATCTATTCAGAGCCAAGGCAATTTTCATAAATTTGCGAATCATGCTTGCATGAATGAGCATAATTTTGAAAATTTCTTTGGCGAAGTAACCACATGAGCAACTCTGGAATAAGAGATAATGCTTGATTTCTTAATGAAATCGTCCACACTAAGCGGTGAGAAGAATTTTGCGGTTCCGTTGGTCGGAAGGACATGGTTTGGACCTGCAAAATAATCACCGAGTGGTTCGCTTGAATACTCTCCGATAAAAATTGCCCCTGCGTTGCGGATTTTTGTCATTGTCTCAAATGGATTTTTTGTCACAAGCTCTAAGTGTTCCGATGCAATCTCATTGACGGTGTCAATGGCATCCTGCATCGTGTCTGCCACAAGGATATATCCGTAGTTATCAAGGGATTTCCGGATGATCTCTTTTCTGGAAAGAGTTGCAACAAATTTATCTACTTCCACAGAAACCTGCTCTGCTAATGTCTCGCTGGTTGTCACAAGAATTGCGGATGCCATCTCATCATGTTCTGCCTGTGACAGTAAATCTGCCGCTACAAAACGTGGATTTGCCGTCTCATCGGCAAGTACCATGATCTCACTTGGACCTGCGATTGAATCAATGCTGACATAACCAAACACTGCTTTTTTGGCAAGGGCAACGTAGATATTTCCCGGTCCTACGATCTTGTCAACTTTCGGGATGCTCTCCGTTCCAAAGGCAAGGGCTGCGATTGCCTGTGCACCACCGACTTTATAAATCGCATCGACTCCCGCCTCTTTGGCAGCTACTAATGTAGATGGATAAACCTTTCCATCTTTGCCGCATGGTGTCGTCATAATGATATTGGAAACCCCTGCCACTTTTGCAGGAATGACATTCATCAGTACAGAGGACGGATAAACTGCTTTTCCACCCGGCACATACACACCCACAGTTTTTAACGGTGTCACTTTCTGGCCTAATATGATACCGGATTCATCGGAATCAAACCAGGAGTACTGTTTCTGTTTTGTATGATAGTCACGGATGTTGACAAGTGCCTTGCGGATGACATCTAAAAGCTTTGGGTCTACCTGCTCATAAGCTTCTTTGATCTCTTCTTCCGTCACGCGGATATTGTCCTGATCGATGGTGGCACCATCAAATTTTAATGTGTACTCAAAAACCGCCTCATCACGTTTTTCCCTGACATTCTGGATAATGTCATTGACGCGGCTCTCAAATTCGCCGTAAGAGTTCGGGCTTCTTTTTAATAAATTCTCCAATATATTATTCTGTGTTTCTTTTGTCAGTTTTAAAATTCTCATTGGACTGCATTCCTTTCTGTATTGATCACATTCTTCAGATCAGAGATCAGTTTTGTGATCCGCTCATTTTCCATCTTCATGCTCACCTGATTCACCACCATGCGGGCAGAGAGCGGACACACTTCCTCTAACACTGTCAATCCGTTTTCCCGGAGTGTGGAGCCGGTCTCTACGATATCGCAGATCACCTCGGACAGTCCGACGATCGGCGCTAACTCGATGGAACCGTTTAACTTAATGATCTCTACGGTCTGATGTTTTTTATTGTAAAAATAGTCTTTTGCAATGTGCGGGTACTTGGTTGCCACACGGATCAGTTCGTGGTGCTGTAACAGATCATGCGCTTCTTTTGGCCCACAGATGCACATCCTGCATTTTCCAAATCCAAGATCAAGAACTTCATAAATATTACGTCCTTCTTCTAATATGGTGTCTTTTCCAACGATTCCGATATCAGCCGCACCATATTCTACATACGTAGGAACATCAGGTCCTTTTGCAAGGAAAAAACGAAGTTTTAGTTCCTCGTTGACAAAAATAAGTTTTCTTGTGTCCTTATCTTTCATCTCCTCACAGGTAATACCGATCTGTTCGAATAATTCCAGTGTTTTTTTTGCGAGTCTTCCCTTTCCCAATGCAAAGGTCAAGTATCTCATATCTTCCATTTTCTAATCCTCCATAAAAGTAACTGTCCTGATACGATTACGCTTTGCATAGTTTTGGTAATCTTCGTTTGTTTTCGTGTCGTCCTTTAAAATCGTCTCGACCGGAGTCCCAGCCGCACGCTTTTCTTTTGCGCTTAAAATGGCTTTCGCCTGAGCTGCCTTTGCATACACGATCAGTTCACCGTTCGTTTCTATAGTGATATTGATTTTCTGTCTGGATAATGCCGCCATTAACTGGTCAATGACAATCGCAAATCCGATGGATGCGGAAGTCTTTCCATAATAGGTCAGAAGTTTATCATAACGTCCCCCTTTTACGATCGGTTCTCCGCTTCCGAATGTATATCCGGAAAAAATAATACCGGTATAATACTGATAACTGCTGATAATACCAAGTTCAAAGGAAATATACTTTTGAATCCCATAGACTTCAAGTACTTTATGAAGTTCTTCTAAATTATGAATTGCCGCTAAAATCCTAGGATAAGATGCAGCTAACTCTTTGGCGCGTTTCAAGTCGTTTAAGTCCACATTCAGACTGCCGAGCATATGGAACAGTTCGTTTAACTCTGCCTTCAGGTTTAAGGTCTCTGCAAATTCCTCCACGCCAAAAAAGTTCTTGTTGGCGAGCAGCTCCCGCAGTTCTTCCTCGTCCTCCTCGCTGATTCCGGCAGCTTCCACAAGTCCCTGAAAGAAATCGGCATGGCCAACGCTTAACTGGAACTCTTTCAGTCCTGCCTTTTGCAGACATTCCACGACCATGGATAAAATTTCAGCATCCGCATCCACGGTACTGTCCCCAATCAGCTCTGCTCCAAGCTGTGTGCTCTCCTTTAATCTGCCCTGATAACTGCTGTTGTTGATAAACGTATTTCCCATATAGCAGAGACGGATCGGCATATCCTCATCCATAAAATACTTTGCAGCCGCTCTCGCGATGGACGGTGTCATATCCGGTCTTAGGACAAGCGTATTACCCTCTCTGTCAAAAAACTTATATAATTCTTTCGAAGGAGTGGTTCCGATCTCCTTCCCGAAAATATCAAAAAATTCAAAGGTCGGCGTCTGGATTGGATGATATCCATACCCTTTTAAAATACCAAGTAAATCCGACTGGAGTAATAGTTTTTTCTCACATTCCTCGTTGTAAATGTCACGCACGCCTTCCGGTGTATGTAATAATTGCTTTTTCATAATGAATCTAATGCCTTTCCCTTATGTTCACCCCATACGGATGATTCTGTCAGTTATTTCATTTTACACACTTTAGTATGCTAATGTGGTAGCAAATGAAACTGTTTGATTTATTATATGAAAAGAATATCTGCTTGTCAATCCCTCATTGCCAAATCTTTTTGCATCGTGTCCAGGTATGGAACAAGGACGCCTCTGCTCTTTGGAAGGAAAAATTCAGGCTCTAACTCTTCATAGCGGAAGCTTTTTCTTCCGCCCTCTTTCGCCCGATTCCAAAATTCCAGCAGTTTTGCAAACCGCAGATAATAAAATTCATCTCTTGCAGTAAAACTGATCAAAAAAAAGGCAATGCCCATCTGTTTTTCAAAGTTCTCCATAAAGACTACCTGATGCTCATGTATATTCTGAAGCGGGAAAGTGTCTGTGTTGCATTCTTTTGCGTCAAAACAGACCGGGATCCCCTGCACTGCGCCAATGTAATCGACGGTACTCTTCTGGTCAAAATACGCCAGCGTAATATGTCTGGTTGCCTTATCAATATTAATGGGAGTGATTGGAGTCGGGACTTTCTGGATCAAAGCCAGTCCGTTTTCTAAATATTTTTCGTTGGTACGGTTGATAAATTCCTCTAAAGTAGAACCTCTTAAACCACGTGAATTCCACGTTGCCATTTCTATTTCCTGCCTTCTTCGCTTCTTTTCATGATTATATCATAACTTTTGCATGACACGCCAGAAAAATGAAAACATTGCACGCTGTTTTCTTATATCCCGAATGATAAATTTTTATTAAATATTCAATTCCGATTTGTAAAAAAATGGGTTGTATGATATGATTATTTTATATACATTTATCAAAGAATCATACATTGATAAATACAGAAGTTTTGTGGGAGGTATTATTTTTATGGTAATGAATGAATCAGTTGAAAATTATCTGGAGACCATTCTGGTGCTGAATCATAGGCTGGGAAATGTTCGTTCCATTGACATTGCAAATGAGATGAATTTCAAAAAACCAAGCGTCAGCGTAGCAATGAAGAATCTCCGGGAAAATGGCTTTATTACCGTAAGCCCTGAAGGATATATTCACCTTACAGAATCCGGACGTGAAGTCGCTGAGAAGATTTATGAACGCCATACCACTCTTTCAAGCTGGCTTGTCATGCTGGGGGTTGATCCCCGCATTGCAGCAGAAGATGCATGTAAGATTGAACATGATGTCAGCGCCGAAAGTTTTGAAGCGATCAAACGTCACATAAACAGTGTTTCCAAGTAAAAAACGTTAAAAAGTCTCCGGGGGAATATTTCACTGGAGACTTTTTTCTGTCCTGACAGAAGATAAGAACATGTGTTTGTGTTTCCGGATTTATGCATAAATGTTTTCATAATTTTATGGAATGTGCCGATATACAATACAAAGAATTGGGGAGGTCATTCTTATGCAAATAAATCTGAACATTCTCACAGAGAACAATCATTCTTCCTTACTGTCAAAAAATGTTCCAACGGCTGATAACGCACTTTTACAATATATGCAAAAAGTCACGCAGGGCACGAACAATGCGGACACGGAAGATAAAAAGCAGCAGAAACTGCAGCATATTGTAAACAAATTAAAGCACGGCAAAAAACTGACGGCGCAGGAGATGGAATTTCTGCGGATGAATTATCCGGATGAATATCAGCATGCACTCCGCATTCAGAAAATGGCGGAAATGCTTGAAAACCAGTTAAAACATGCAAAATCCAAGCAGGAAGCAGACGGCTATATTGCCGCAGCGGTAAGCGGAATCCCGGACGATGATCCGGACAAAGAATGCCTGGTCGCAGCTTTCAATGAGATTTCCAAAGAATTTCACCACTCTTCTGCTTACCACAGACTTCCGGACACACCGGAGGATGTAAAAAAACAGCGGAAGAACAACGGTGACAATGGATTTAAACGAAAAGCAGACGATGACAGCGGCTCCGATAATTCCGGCGATCTGATGTCATGGACACCATTGCAGGATATTATCGATGCCGCTCCAACTCTGGAATTAAAAGGCTGATGTCTGTATATAGTCCCATGCATCCTCAAATTCCCTGCCGGACGGTGCGATCACTTCTCTTCCGTCTTCCAATACAATACGGTAAGCATGAAGCAGTTGAGAACGAACATGAACCTCTTTACGGAAACGTTCGTTCGTTCTCAGATCACCATATTTCCCATCCCCGACGATCGGATGACCGATGGACGCAAGATGTGCACGGATCTGGTGGGATCGGCCGGTAATAAGATGGACTTCAAGTTCCGTATATCCATTCGAAACTGCCACCGGGCGGTATTCCGTTTCAATTGGCAGATAATCTGCTTTTTCCTCCGGGCGGATATGGGAAACAACTTTCACCTTATTGTTCTGTTCATCTTTGGACAGGTAGCCTTTCAAATGCGTTTTTTCGCGCAGCTCTCCTTTTACAATACAACGGTAATATTTCTGGACAGTACGTTTTTTTAACGCTTCCGCCATTGTCTGAAGTCCCTTTAACGTTTTTCCTGCGATCAAAAGCCCGGATGTGTTCCGGTCTAAGCGGTTGCAGATGGATGGCTTAAATGTTTTGAACTGCTCCTCACTTAAGGCACCTTTTCGGATCAAATAAGAAAGAATATATTCATTTGCCGAAATATCCTCCGGAACCGCCTTCTGGGAAAGCATCCCGGATGGTTTGTTAATAATGATCACATCATCATCTTCATAAACAACCTGAAGTCTGCCTGAATCAATGGACTTTAACTTCATGTAGCCGGAATTTGTCTCATCTTTACCGGAAAATTTTTCAAAAGTTTCATCGGACAAAAATAATTTTACAAGGTCTCCCGCATTTAATTTTTCTGTTCCATCTGCTTTGCGGTCATTTAAGGTGATATTCTTTTTGCGCAGCATCTTGTATACAAAACTGCCGGATGCATTGCTCAATAATTTTTTTAAATATTTGTCAAAACGCTGCCCGGATTCGTTGGGGCTGATCGTAAACTGTTTCATATAAAGTCAGGTTCGCTTTCTTATTTTTTCTTTCTGACAGATCTTTGAGGATTGCTGTGATCCGCACGGTTCTTTGCAGATTTATTCATGTTCGTTCCAGAGGCTTTCTTGTTATGCACATTCCGGATAGTCTTTTTCTTTGCAGGTTTCTGATCTGTCCTGCCCTTTTTTCCATCATGGCGCATATTGCGTTCCCCATGGTTTTGATACTCACCCTGTCTTGGACGGATCAGACATTTCTTATCAAATCCGATCAGATCTGTCCTTCCTGCTTTTACCAGTGCCTCATAGACAAGATCGTAATTCTTCGGATTCCGGTACTGGATCAATGCGCGCTGCATTGCCTTCTCATGCGGATTGACCGCGACATAGATTGGCTGCATATTTCTCGGATCAACACCTGTGTAATACATACAGGTTGAGATCGTGGAAGGGGTTGGATAAAAATCCTGCACCTGCTCCGGCATATATCCCAGATCCCTCAAAAATTCTGCAAGCTCCACTGCCTCCTTCAAGGTGGAACCAGGGTGGGAGGACATCAGATATGGAACCAGATACTGCTTTTTGCCAATCTTTTCATTCATATCTTTATAGGCTTTTACAAACCGGTTATAGACATCCACACCCGGCTTGCCCATTTTCTCTAAAACTGCGTCGGAAATGTGTTCCGGTGCAACCTTTAACTGTCCACTGACATGGTGCTCACATAGTTCCCGCAGAAAAGTGCGGTCATTATCATAAATCAGATAATCGAAACGGATACCCGAACGGATGAATACTTTCTTCACATTTGGAAGCTCCCGCAGTTTCCGGAGCAGTTTCAGATAATCGGAATGATCCACTTTTAAATTTTGGCAAGGCTTCGGGAAAAGACACTGCTTATGCGGACAGGCACCTTTTGTCATTTGCTTGTCGCACGCCGGCGCACGGAAATTCGCAGTCGGACCACCTACATCATGGATATAACCTTTAAAGTCAGGATCCCAGATGATCTTGTTTGCCTCCGCTAAAATAGATTCGTGGCTTCTCGTCTGGATAATTCTTCCCTGATGGAAAGTCAGCGCGCAGAAACTGCAGCCACCATAGCAGCCACGGTTGCTGATCAGTGAGAATTTCACTTCTTCAATCGCCGGAACTCCGCCAAGTTCTTTATAAGAAGGATGATAATCTCTCATATAAGGAAGTGCGTAAACGGAATCCATCTCCGACTGTGTCAATGGTTTTGCCGGTGGGTTCTGTACGACAAACAGCTTTTCATCGTAAGTCTCGAACAACCGTTTTCCGGAAAAAGGATCGGTATTGCTGTATTGTATGTAAAAACTCTTTGCATACTCTAATTTATCTGCTTTTAAAGCCTCAAAATGTGGCAGCTCGATTGCATCGTAAATGCTCTCACGGTCTCTCGTCTTATAAACAGTTCCATCAATGAAGGTGATGTCCTTAATATCCAGACCGCTGTCTAAAGCGTCCGCAATCTCAACGATACTGTGTTCACCCATTCCATAGGAGATAAGATCTGCACCGGAATCGAGCAGAATGGAACGTTTTAACTTATTTGACCAGTAATCATAATGTGCCAGACGACGCAAGCTTGCCTCGATTCCACCAATGATGATTGGCTTATGTTTATAGGTCTGTCGAATCAGATTACAATATACAATCGTGGCATAATCCGGTCTTTTTCCCATCACACCGCCCGGTGTAAATGCATCCGTGGTTCTTCTTTTCTTGGAAACGGAATAATGATTGACCATAGAGTCCATATTTCCGGCTGAAACAAGAAAGCCGAGCCGTGGTTCGCCTAACCGGTTAATGGATTCTCTGTCTTTCCAGTCCGGCTGGGCAATGATCCCGACTTTATAGCCATGAGCCTCCAAAATTCGTGAAATAATGGCATGTCCAAAAGATGGATGATCTACGTAAGCGTCTCCACAGATATATACAAAGTCAAGCTGTTCGATGCCAGCTTCTTTCATATCTTCTTTACTGATCGGTAAAAATCCATGACTCATTTGTGATAACCTTTCTATCTAAAAATAAAATTTTCTGCAAAATAGCAACCTTAACATTATAACTTATTTATTCACAATTTTCAACGCAGTAATCTCTTCCTCTGTGAGCGGGCGATATTCTCCCGGCTTTAAATCATCGGTAAGCTGCAATGGCCCCATGGAAATACGTTTTAAATATAAAACCTTCTTTCCGACTGCCTCAAACATTCGTTTCACCTGATGGAATCTGCCTTCTGTAATTGTTAACTCAATTTCTGATTCTGGTTCACTTTTTAGGATGTGTAATTTGCCGGGTTTTGTCAGCTTTTCCTCTCCAATGTCAACCCCGTTTTCAAAGCTGTTGACATCTTTTTCTGTAACTACGCCATCGATAACTGCATAGTATGTCTTTTCTACATGTTTTGCGGGGCTTAACAGATCATGTGCCAAAGCCCCATCATTTGTGATCAGAAGCAGACCTTCCGTATCAATGTCCAGCCGTCCTACTGGAAATAAATCAGAGCGCACCGTATCGGTCAGGTAATCCATAACCGTCTTATGCAGCTGATCTTCCGTTGCAGTCACACACCCTGCCGGTTTATAAAAAAGATAATATTCGTATTCACAGTAAGTGACCGGTTCACCTTTATAAGATATCTGGTCGTTTTCCGGTGCAACCTTTGTTTCCGGTTTTGTAACGATCTCTCCATTGACTGTGATCTGTTTTGTTTTCAAAATCTTCTTTACTTCTGAGCGGGTACCAAGACCCATCTCTGTTAAAAATTTATCCAAGCGCATAAGTTCGTTCTTTCCTTTTTCTATTGTCTGTAATGATGTGGCATTTTCCTGATCGATCATTCCAAATTTCATAAAATGTATAAAATTATTTTAGCATAGGTCTGGTTTTTATGACAATGATTTTAAATAGCGGAGCAGGGGGAAAGGGTTCACACTGAACTCATTCCCTGATTCATCATTAAAATACACGCCAAAGTGAAGATGCACTGGAAAATTTCCGGTTGTACCAGGAGTATCGCTATACCCGGTATCTCCCATAAAGCCAATCAGAGTTCCTGCTTTCACTTCTTCTCCAATCTGGAAATCTTTTGCATAATCCGAGAGATGTGCATAATAAAAATAAGCGCCATGCCTGCTCCGGATTCCAATGCGGTAACCGCCAAGCCGCAGCCATCCGATATTTTCCACAACCCCATCCGATACGCTGTAAATCGGATAAATACCACGCTGGTTCACAGACGCCATAATATCACAGCCTTCATGGAACCTGTCTCCACCAAAGGTTCTGCTCTGCCGCCATGAATTTGTAAAGTCCACGGCTGCATCTGGCTCATTTTCAATTGCTCCTACCGGAAACAAAACCGCATCCGTCCACATCGCTTCAATCTTGCTTTGGATCAGTTCAAATTTTTCCGGCTGATGTTCTTTCACAAAAGAAATATTTTCTTCTAATAAATCAGAATCCGAACAGGTATTATTTAAGGCGAAGTACATTGCAAGGTATTCACTGAGCTTTGCGAAGTCTGCATGCTTTACAGATTTGATTTTCTGTTCCGTAATATCACTCTCTTCCATAGGTTCCGAATCATACAGAAAAGAATTTATTACCTCTTCTGATACTTCTTCATCCCGGAAATTTTCAAACGCTGTTTCATAAGGAAAACAGTTTTTCTTAAGCACTTCACTGTCAATGTAAATCCCAAGATATACATTAATAAGAACCACCAGCATAAAAAGTAACAGATCACGAAGAAATCTCTGTTGCAACAAAATCACATCCCCACTCTTTCCTGATAAATGTTACGAAAGTTACAAACAAATTACATTTTTTACAATTCAAAACAATATATTTTACTATGAAAAAGAAATTTATATGCTTTGCCATTCTTATTTTAACTGCATATATCCTGCTTTATCCGGCAGATGCTGTAAACGCATCCAGAAATGGTCTGATGCTCTGGTATGAAAAAGTGCTTCCCACCCTTCTGCCCTTCGCCATAATATCCAATGTTTTGATTCATTCTGGCTACATGGATGCCCTCACAAAGCACCTGACGAAATATTTCCGTTTCTTTATGCCTGTCAGCGGGGAAGGCGTATTTATTTTGTGCAGCGGTTTTTTATTCGGCTTTCCAATGGGAAGCAAAAACTGCGCCGAACTTTTAAAGGCAAATAAAATTCATCCGAAAGAGGCTGAAATTTTATTTTACATCACCAATAACATCAGTCCGGTTTTTATCGGAAGTTATATTTTGTTGCAGCAGTTACAGCTCACAGGAATGTTCGGAATCAGTATTTTCATCCTGTATGTCCCTGCACTGATACTAGGTATGTTATTATTGCACAGAAAAAAAGAGGAAAACAGGCAGAAAAAAACGGCATCCCAATCTCAAATAACTTTTAAGATCATAGATGCCGCCATTATGAACGGTTTCGAAACACTTGTCAGGATCGGTGGATATATCATGCTATTCTCAATTCTGATCTCACTGGTAGAAAAGCTTCCGTTGCCAAAGCCTGTCCTGATCCTGTTGGAAAACGTTCTTGAAATCACCAACGGGATCAACTGTCTCGCCAACACAGACTGGAGTATTCAAACCAAATATATCCTTGCAATGACCGCCACCGCCTTCGGTGGATTAAGCGGTATCGCCCAGACATCTTCCATGGTAAAAGGTACCTCTCTGTCCATGAAAAAATACTGTCTTGTAAAACTGTTTCTCACACTATGTACGTTCCTGCTCGCTGTCGCAGTCAGTGTATTTTTATTTTAACATATCAGAAGAAATGTCAATCTTAGGCAGATTCTCTGTGTTGTCTGAAACAGTATCCTCTGCCGCCGGATTTAATTCTGCACGGTTGGAAGATACAACATCATAAAACTCCTGCAGTGATGACATATAATTCTCATGTCTTGCCTTTGCAGAATCCATTGCATGAGAGATTGATATCTCCAGATTTCTTAAAATATCATCTGTATACTGCATGGCTCCCATACGGATATTGTTCGCATCGTTGGTCGCATTATCTAAAATCTCCTGCGCCTGCTTGGTTGCGATCATAACTACTTCGTTTGCCTGCGCATATGCCTGCTGCATGATCTGATGTTCACTTACAAGCTCATCCGTTTTCACCTGGGCTTTTGCAATGATCGCATCTGCCTTTGCCTGTGCATCAGCTAAAATAGCCTCTTTGTTGCTGATGATCTTCTGATAACGCTTGATCTCTTCCGGTGTTTTGGAACGGAGTTCGTTCAGAAGTTCTTCTAACTCGTCCTTGTTCACAATAATTTTTGAAGAGGACAATGCCTGATATTTACAACCATCAATATACTCTTCAATTTCTTCAATAATCTGTTCGATTCTGCTTGCCATAGGAAACACTCCTTATTTCGATATGTTATATTTTGCATAAATTCTGTCTATAAACTGCGCAGGAACAAACTTGGAAATATCGCCTCCGTAGGATGCGAATTCCTTCACGATCGTGGAACTTAAGTAGGAATACTGAAGGCTTGCCGTCAAAAAAATCGTCTCCACCTCCGGACTCTCTACATGGTTCGTCTGTGCGATCTGCAATTCATACTCAAAATCTGTCACTGCACGCAGACCACGTACAATAATCGTAGCGCCAATCTGCTTCATATGCTCGACCAAAAGTCCGTCAAACGATGTGACAGACACATTTGGAAGATCTTTTGTCATCTCTTCAATCATACTAACACGTTCATCCAGAGAAAACAATGAGTTTTTTGCACTATTGTTCAGCACTCCGACAACGAGTTCATCTACGATACTGGATGCTCTTTTAATAATATCAACATGTCCTAAGGTCAGCGGATCAAAACTGCCAGGATAAATTGCCTTTTTCATAATGTATCTGCCTTTCCAGACTGCAAATCATAATTCCAATGATAGAAATTATGATGATTTATTCTGCCTTTGTAATAAAAGCGTGAACGTTTGTCTTATATGTTTTTAATTTTTTTAATTCAAAACCAAGCTCACTTAAATAATCAAAAGAAGTGTCCAAAGATGCCTCGACAATGATCAGCGTATCTTCTTTTAAAATAGAGGAATCTTTTAAACATTCCAGAACTTCTTTTTCATACTCGTGCTTGTACGGAGGATCCATGAAAATGACATCAAACTTGTACTTTCCTTCCATGCTGCGGATGGCAGAAATGACATCGCTCTGAAGTAATTTTGTTTCCCTGTCAAACTTCGTAAAATGAATATTGTCCTCAATACATGTACACGCTTTTTTGTTATTTTCCACAAAAACAGCATATCTTGCGCCACGGCTCACTGCCTCCAAACCGATCTGTCCGCTTCCTGCAAACAGATCAAGAAAATACGAACCCGGAACATCATTCTGAAGCATATTAAATAACGTTTCTTTGATACGGTCTGTTGTCGGTCTTGTGTCCATGCCTTCAATCGTTTTCAAAGGCAGGCTTCTTGCTGTACCAGCAATAATTCTCATATTTTTCGGTTCTCCTTATTTTCAGAAAATCTATTATGCTTTATCGTTCTTAGTTCTGTTCTTTTAGAACATCTTTGTTCTTTACAATGTAATCAATTAATGACACAACTGTAAGAATCAGGGCAACATAGGTAAGAATCACGCCCAGAATCTGGAAAAATGACATCTGAATATTTAAAATAAGCACGATCACCATAAGCATCTGGAATGTAGTTTTAAATTTGCCCCAGTAACTTGCTGCAATGACAACTCCATTGTCAGACGCGATCAAACGGAATCCGCTGATGATAAATTCTCTTGCAATAATAATAACAACAATCCATGCTGCAAGCTGTCCGGTCTGAATCAGACAGATCATCGCAGAACACACCAGAAGCTTGTCCGCCAAAGGATCCATAAACTTTCCAAAGTTTGTGACAAGATTATACTTTCTTGCAATTTTACCATCCAGAAGATCGGTAAGACTTGCCACAATAAAGATAGCCACTGCAATGTAATTATTGATGCCTGTCATATCTGGTGCAAGCATAAAAAATACAAAAAATGGAATAAGAATTACACGAAAAGTTGTTAATTTGTTAGGTAAATTCATAATTTTTCCTTCTTTCCGAAATCTACTGACAGATTTCTCCAATTAAATCATACTCATAAGCGCCTGTGACTTTTACTTTAACAATGTCACCGGTCATAAGGGTTTCGTCCGTGTTGATGAAAATATATCCATCCACATCCGGTGCATCCCGGTAGGTTCTTCCAACATAGGCATTATCATCCTCTACCTGTCCTTCGATAAACACATAAAGTTCTCTGCCCTTCATCTCTTCATTTTTATCAAAGATCACTTCCTCCTGAAGTTCCATGACATCTGCCTGCCAGTCCTTCTTCAGTTCCTCATCCACCTGATCTTCGAAGGCAGCAGCCGGAGTTCCCTCCTCCGGTGAGTAGGTGAATGCTCCCAACCGGTCAAACTCCATGTCATTGATAAACTGCATGAGTTCCTCGTGAATCTCCTGTGTCTCGCCAGGGAAACCACAGATCAACGTAGTTCTCAATGTGATATCCGGGATACGCTCTCTCAAATGTGTGATGATACGAACCAGATCGTCATGACTTGTTCTTCGTCCCATGCGCTTTAACATTGTGTCATTGGAATGCTGGATCGGGATATCAAGGTAATGGCAGACTTTCTCGTTGCGGATCATGGAATCAATTAAGTCTTCATAGATTTCTTCCGGATAACAGTACATAATGCGGATCCAGAATAAACCATTGATCTTATTTAATTCGTCCAGCAATTTGTGCAATGATTTTTCACCGTAGAGGTCAATACCGTAAAGAGTTGTTTCCTGGGCAACTAAAATGAGCTCTTTTGCGCCGTTTGCAACAAGCTCTTTTGCCTGGCCGATCAGATCTTCCATCGGTACACTGCGGTAATTGCCGCGGATATATGGAATGATACAGTAAGTACAGCGTTTGTTACAGCCCTCTGCGATCTTTAAATATGCGAAATGACCACCGGTTGTCACGCTTCGCTTTGTATGGATAGACGGCAGTCCCTCCAATGTTTTGAAATTCTCATAAAAAGTACCGCCAAGCGCCTCATGTACAGCTTTTACGATATCCTCGTAGGAATTGGTTCCAAGTATAGCATCCACCTCCGGGATCTCGGTCTTGATCTCTTCCTTGTAGCGCTGTGCAAGACATCCGGTTACGATCAAAGCCTTTAACGGACCGGTCTTTTTGTACTCTGCCATCTCTAAAATGGTGTTGACACTCTCTTCCTTGGCATCATTGATAAAGCAGCAGGTGTTGACGATGATAATATCTGCCTCTGTCTCATCATTCGTGATCTCGATTCCGTCATCACGGAGCATTCCAAGCATAAATTCTGTGTCTACTAAGTTTTTGTCGCATCCGAGGGATACAAATAATAATTTCATTCGATTCTCTCTTTCTACATTAATTATGGCAAAAGGGCTGTCGCACAATTGCGTTCAAAAGTGCGGCAGCCCTGACGGGTTTTCTTTACTCCTCATCTTCTGTGTCTGGAATGATCTTTACTTTGCCCTCGTAAAGTTCTTCTACAGCGATGGACAATGGCTTTGGACATGTGATCTTGTCTGCCATTGGTTCATCTCCCGCAATGATCTGACGTGCTCTCTTTGCAGCAGCGATCACAAGGGAATAACGGCTGTTAACAACTGGTTCCTCACCAAATTCCACATTGTTATTTACAACTTTCATTAATTCAACATAGGATGGATGGATCATAATATTACCTCTCTTCTGCCTTGCGGCTGATTCATTTTCAATTATTTTTATCAAAGATATCTGATTTCCGATATCTAATGTAAGCTTTTTTGTATGTTTTTGCAAACATTATTTTAATCTTTTTTCGAAAAAGCAGTCAACTGGTGTCTCATATCATAAATTGCAGACAGATTTCTGGAAACACGGAAATGCTCATTGTGGATGATGGAATGTACTTCTTCCACACACGCATCAAGCTTATCGTTTACGATGAGATAATCGTAAGCTTCAATTCCCTGCGCCTCCTCAACTGCTCTGGAAAGTCTCGATTCGATGACACTCATCTCCTCTGTTCCCCTTCCGACCAGACGGTTCTTTAACTCCTCTGCGCTCGGCGGTGTGACAAACATCAACAGTGTGTCCGGGAACTTCTCCTTCACTTTTAAGGCTCCCTGAATCTCAATCTCCAGAATAACGTCTTTTCCGGCAGCGAGCTGTTCCTCTACATATGCCTTCGGTGTTCCGTAATAGTTGTCGACATATTTTGCATACTCGATCAGTTCATCATCGGCTATCATTTTCTCAAACTGCTCTTTTGTCTTAAAAAAATATTCCACACCGTCTGTCTCTCCCGGTCTTGGAGAACGGGTAGTTGCAGAGATGGACAACGCATACTGCTCCGAATATTTCTTCATGAGTTCTTTCATAATGGTTCCTTTTCCAGAACCGGAAAAGCCGGAAAGTACAATTAAAATTCCTTTACTCTTTTGTATCATAGTCACCCTCCGATGCATTGCCATTAAACCGGCCGGCAAGCGTCTCCGGCTGCAATGCAGACAATATTATTTTATTATTTTCGGTAAAAATCACACTCTTGGTTCTTCTTCCCTGCGTCGCATCGATCAAAATCTCCTGCTCTTTTCCCCTGGAGATCATACGCTTTGCCGGTGCAGAATCCGAAGAGATAATGCTGACGATCTTATCGGTGTTGACCATATTGCCAAATCCGATATTCATTAACTTTGCCATAAACTTGTTCCTATTCGATATTCTGGATCTGTTCCCTGACTTTTTCGATATCCGTTTTCAGGTTGATCCCGGTATCTGAGATCTCCAGATCATTTGCCTTGGAAAGAATCGTGTTCGCTTCGCGGTTCATCTCTTGCGCAATGAAATCTAACTTACGTCCGATACTTCCACCAGCCTCCAAAGCGTCTTTCGTCGCTTTGATATGGCTTCTCAGGCGGACAGTCTCCTCATCCACACAGATCTTATCTGCAAAAATCGTCACCTCTGTGGCAATTCTCGCGTCATCGATCTGTTTATCTTCCAGCAGTTCTTTCACTTTGTTCTCAAGACGTTCCCTGTAGTCCTTCATAATGATCGGAGAACGCTCCTCGATAAAATCAACATAGGTCAGCATATTGTCAAGCTTTGCACAGAGATCATGCTTCAAATGCTCTCCCTCTTTGATACGGCTCTCCACAAACTGTTCTGCCGCACCGCGGAGCGCTTTCTCAAGTCCTGCCCAGAGTTCGTTCTCGTCTGTCTCTACCTGTTCCATCGTGAAAACATCCGGGTATCTGGATAAGGTGCTGACTTTGATATCATTGTCTAATCCAAACTTGTCTGCCATTGCAGTCAGGTGTTTTAAATATTCACCGGCTAATTCTTCGTTGTATCTCAAACAGAAATTATCTTCGGAAAAATCCTCGAATGTGATATACAGATCTACCTTGCCGCGCTCCATATATTCTTTCAGCAGATTGCGGATCGTGCTCTCAAAGAAATTCAACGCCTTCGGCATCTTGATATTCACATCCAGATAACGGTGATTTACGGATTTCATCTCAACCGTATATTTACGGTTTCCTTCGGTCACTTCACATCGACCAAATCCGGTCATGCTTTTTATCATAAAATAACCATGCCCTTTCTCGTAAAATGATTATATGCATAGATAAATTTATTATAAAGCGAAAGTTCATGCTCGTCAATATTTTTCCGTAAATCGACTGTTTTTTGAATTTTCTGTATATTTTTTGTTGCAGACGTCATACTAGGAGTAAATATCGATATCAAAATCATTCATACAAAGCAAAATCAGGAGGAACCGAACATGTCCGATAGCGATACCGTAAAACTGCTCCGCGAATGTAATTCCGGCATACAGATGGCTGTTTTTTCCATTGATGAGATTCTGGAAAAAGTAACCGACAAGAACTTATATGAAATTTTGAAAAAATCCAAAGAAAAGCACGAAAAACTCGGTGACGAAACCCACGCGATCCTTGCTGAATGCGGGGATGAAACAAAGGAGCCAAACATGCTGGCAAAAGGCATGTCATGGATGAAAACCAACGCCAAAGTCATGATGGATGACAGCGACGCCACCATCGCCGACCTGATCGTAGATGGCTGCAATATGGGCATTAAGACGCTCTGCCGGTACGAAAACCAGTATGCGGCAGCTGATGACGCTGCAATGAAACTGACCGATGATCTGATCCGGCTGGAAGAAAAGCTGCGGCAGGATTTGAGGGAATATTTATAACGCAAATCAAAAGGGAAGCGAATGTATCATAATATCATTTCATACGTTCGCTTCCTTTTTATCTAATCCAAAATCCTAACAGCCTTTAAACACTTTTCTCTTCGCTTCTATCTTTCCTATAATCATACAAGCCCTTAAATGATAAATAACTCGATAAGATAACTTTAAATTTTGTTCATCTGCAATAATTCCAATTCTTCATCGGATAATATTCGCTCATAACTCAATTCTTTTTCCTCAAAATACTTTTCCCATTTTGAAACATTCTCAATATCTTTTCCGATAATATAACCTTCTGTCATTGCATTCATGATTTTTTTATACATATCTGTATCATTTATCGAATACATAATATGCCAACTTTTTGATGGATCAACATTATCCATATAGTTTAATCCATTACAGGCTATCAACATAATTCCATTTTCTGTTCTTACAGCTTGCCCTGCAACTTCGGCATCTGCAAATCCCATTGCCATACCATCTGTTTTTACAAGATTAGGGTATTTTTCTTTATACAGATTTGCTAACTCCTGCAGCTTTTCTTTTTGTTCTTGATTACAAATTAAGTTCCAAGAACCAGCACCTTCATTCCCTTTAACTTTTAAACTCTCAATACCTGTAAACTTATTGATATCAATTACATAATTTTCATTTAAGGATGTTGTCGGTATACTGTCTGTGTTTAGGAACTGTTTCAGGGCTCCCACAAGCTCATTGTCGGCATACATAACATTCTCTGGTTCGCCAAATACATTTTGGAACACAATATAATTTTTATTTGTGTTAGTATCTGTTTGCAGCGTTGTTGTATCAGGATTCAATACAAACGTTTGGTTGAGTGTTTTATCATATATCTGCCAATATCCTGCTATTTCACTGGTACTTTCTATGGAATATCTTTCTGTATCTACTCTTTTATCAAGATTCTCAGATACGGTTGCCAGATTTCCTACACTAAATTTTGTACCTGAACTTTTCATAATTGAATATGCATCATGGATTGAAAACCCTCTTTGTACTTTCTCCTGAGCAGGACTATTTAAAGAAGTTTCTGTTTCATTAGATATAATTGAAAAATATCCTTTATTTTTTCTCTGTGACATTTCCATTTTTCTATATAGACTTTGCATACAATTTATCTGAAGTTCCATACTTGTCATCTCCCTATATATAGTTTCATATATTAGTAATGAGTGATTTCTACTTTATATATTTAACAGTACATTAATAATTAACTTTAATGGTCGCCGAACCGGATGTTCCTACTGCTGCACCATCAATTTTTACCATATATATACCATTTGAAAGTCCTGATAAATTTAAACTATATTCTTCCCTTGCATAATTAGCATATGAATAATTAACAGAAGTACCTCCTGACATTGGAATAAAATACACCGTTCCCTGTACAAGGTCTTTATTGTTATTATTAGGCATTCTAATTGTAAATTGAGAAGATGACGTTTTTGAAATAATTCCTATCGTGTATGACGATTTTGATCTTCCAAAAGAATAAGTCTTTGTAGTTCTTGATTCCATACCTGTTTTTTGCTCATATGCAGAAGTATTATCTGCTTTCAGTTCACTTGCCTCTACCATATTTACATTAGTAAACAAAATTGTTATTGCCATTGCTACCATTACAAATTTTCTTATGATTATTTTCATTTTATTTTCTCCATCTATCACATATAAAGTAGAAATCATCTCATAACTGTCTTGATATTATTAATATTTAGTTTGTCTCGCATCAACACTTAATTTTCATATATGCATAATTTTTCAAGAAATGTATGTTTTATCAACTTATTACAATTATATTTTTCTGTATCCCCTCCTTAACCATATATTTTTATAAACTTGAAAACACATATCTAACTTTTATATGCATTCATTTGATACAATACTTCTTTTTATTTCAATGTAATCCACTCTTTATCCACCCAGTATCCTCTTGTTTCATTCCAACGGCGATATTGTAAAGTACCATGATAATTTCTATATTTTGTTACTATCACATCTGCTTTCGGTTCTACTACACCCTGTATAGGTATCATCATGTTTTCTACACTACTTATCGTAATTGGTGTAAATACAAGCAACAACATTAAACCTAATATTTCAATTTTCTTTCTCATTTTTCCTTTCCTCTCTCACTCTAAATCCACTCTGAATTAACATCTTTGTACTTTCTTTTTCAATAGGCATTTCATTACCATGATTATAAAAACTGTAACTTCCATCTTTCTTTTTGATAATATATGAATTTTCAGTATTCACTTCAAAGGTATTCCTATCTATTTCAATCTCGTTTTCAGCCACCTCATATTTGCTTTGGATAACAAATGAATACGAAAAGATAAGCAGACACCCTGACAATATCCATGCAGACAATTTCCCAATTTGCACAGATTGCTGCTTATTATTCGCAACCAGTCTAAATCGTTCAATCAACTTATCTGAATGATTTTCCAACAAATACAACATCATTCTTTTTTCCTTCTTAAAGTCCAACAACTCTGAATTATACTTAAATTCGTTAAGCATGACCTCAAGATACTCACATCTTTGCTGCTTATTTAAGTTTTTTACAACAAGATTGTCACATCTTATCTCCAAACTCTGGTTCAAATCTTTTTTCAATAAATATGCAAAAGGATTCCACCAAAAAAATGCACACATTATATTTATCAGTGTCTTGATTAAATAATCATTGTTTTGTAAATGGGAACATTCATGAAGAAGGATATAGTACAATTCCCTTTCCGTATACGGTTTATCCGGAAGGAGAATGCGCTTATCAAAAACTCCAATACAACATGGTATTTGTATTGCTGCTGTTTGCACAATAGCCGGATTTTTATCTTCTGATACATTATTCAGAATATCTAACATTCTTTGTTCCGTTATCGTTTCTAAACTGTTAAAATATCTACTTACTTTTATATACTGATTCACTGTATACAATATAATAAATACCGTTCCCGTAAGTGATATTGCCAACACCCATTCATAAATATGTAATTCTGGTCCTATGTCGAATTTATAAGAAAAGAAATCGTATATTTTATTGTATATTTGCGGTGCTGCAATAACTTTTGTCCAAAAAAATTCTATTGGAAACATCATTCGAATAAAACAAAACAGATACATAACAATTATTCCTGAAATACTGCATATGCCAAGAAGTGGTGTTTTTGTTCTCAATACATAAAACAATAGTATAAGAATACTGCTCCACAATATTGTCATCCAAATTGAAAAAAATGTAATCTGCATATATCCGCCTACATATCTTTCTCATTATCCATACGAAGTTCAGCAATAATTTCTTCCAACTTGGATATTACCTGAGCATCTTTATCTTTCTTTTTCTTCTTACTGACACCTAAAAATGCTGCTGTAATTTCTGCTAACGAATTGCTGTTAATTCCTTTATTCATAAGTACTGTTGAATAATATTCTTCTTTTGTAATTGCCGGAAATAACTTCCTAGCATAAGTCTTTGCAGACTTTTCAAATCCTACAACTTCCAAATATCCGTTGTCTGTTAAAAACTGTACAGCTTTCAGTAAAGTTACTCGATTCCAACCCTCTGGTTCTAATTTTTCTGCCATTTCAGTTGAAGTAAGGGGGTTATTGTACTCCCATAGCCAATTCATCAGTTTCTCCTGCCTTGTACTTAAATCATTCATATGTCATTATTTTTCTCCTTTTTAATAATTGATAACAATTATATTTTTAATATATTGGTTATTAATTATAATATCAGTTATTTTTACTTTTTCAACTATAATTTACATTTTTTAATTTAATGTGTAACTCTGGGATATTTCATATTGGATACTTCCTATAACAATTCTGTGTGGAGCTGGCAGTATCCACGCTTACACATTCATTACAGGCTTCATTTGTTTTGTGGCAGATGTGATTTATATTTATTTTCTGGTTCAGCTGAAACAAAAAGGACAGAACATATTTGTATGATCCATATAAAAAACTGCAGCTTTGACGAAATAAAGTCAAGGCTGCAGCTTTTTTGTCTATTCTATTGTTTAGTCTTCCACCAGTGTTTCCATCTCTTTGATGATCTCACCGAATGCGTTTAATGCATCCTGGATCGGAGCCGGTGTTTCCAGATTGACACCTGCAATCTTAAGCAGTTCGACCGGAGCCATAGAGCAGCCACCGGATAAGAACTTTTTATAACGTTCTACTGCAGGAGTGCCTTCTTCCAAAATCTTATGCGCCACAGAAAATGCTGCACAATAGCTTGTCGCATACTGATAAACATAGAAATTGTAATAAAAATGTGGGATTCTTGCCCATTCATATGCAATGTGTTCATCAGAAATAATGTCTGATCCGTAATATTTTTTATTGAGTTCCAGATATACGCTGCTCAGATTATCTGCGGTCAGGCTCTCTCCGTCCTCATACATTTTATTGGTGAGCATTTCATATTCTGCAAACTGTGTCTGACGGTAAACAGTTCCCTTAAAGCTGTCAAGATAATGGTTCAAAAGATATGCACGCTCTTTTTTGTCGGTTGTATTTTTCAACAGATATTCCATCAGAAGAATCTCATTGCAGGTAGAGGCAACCTCTGCCACAAAAATTTTATATCCGGCATAAATATAAGGCTGCGCCTCGTTGGAATAGTTCGAATGCATTGCATGTCCCATCTCATGTGCCAGCGTAAACATATCATCCAGCGTACCGTTGTAATTCAACAATACATAAGGATGACAGCCATATGCTCCGGCAGAATATGCACCGCTTCTCTTTCCCTGATTCTCATAGACATCGATCCAGCGGTTTTCAAAACCTTCTTTTACTTTATTGACATAGTCCTCGCCCAACGGTGCAAGTGCCTTTAATACGGTTTCTTTTGCTTCTTCAAAAGAAATCTTCTTTGCAACATCTGCGATCATCGGTGTATAAATGTCATACATATGAAGTTCCCCGACCCCGAGGCACTTTTTACGCAGGGAAACATACTGGTGCATTTTGTCAAGGTTCCTGTTCACCGTGTTGATCAGATTGTGATAAACACTGGAAGAAACATTGTTTGCATCAACTGCGCACTCCAGAGAGGACGTATATTTTCTTGCTTTTGCATGAAATACCTGCTGCTTTACATTACCGCAGTAAAGGCTTGCAGATGTATTCAGAAACTGTTTGTAGGTCTGATATAAATTCTCGAATGCATCTTTTCGCACACGTCTGTCTGCAGACTGTAAAAATTGTCCGTAACGACCGTGGGTAATGCGGACTTTCTCTCCGTTTTCATCCTCAATCTCCGGGAATACAAGGTCAGCATTGTTTAAAATGGAAAACGTATCTGCCGGTGTCTGGCTCATCTCAGCCGTCATTGCAAGCAGCTTTTCCATCTCTGCTGAGAGGCAGTGTTCTTTCATTCTGCGGATTTCCGCAATCTGCTTTCTGTAAAGTTCCAGTGCTGGCAATTCTTTGTAAAATGCTTCTAACGTCTCATCCGTCGCTGCAATGATCTCAGGGTCTACAAACGCAGTTTTACTTCCCATTGCCGCATAAAGGGAATATACTTTTGCGGACATCGCCTGATGTGTGGTGTTGGTCTGATCCTCGTCAAAAAGACGTTCTGCATAGTTGAACGCCTTCTCGATTTTTTCTCCTGCACTTGCCAGATGCTCTAAAACAGCCAGGAGATTTTCAGCGGTCGCAGCAACGCTTCCTTCATACAAAGCAATTTTATCTACGATCTCTGTGATGACTTTTAATTCATTTTCCCACGCTTCGGTGGTCGGATACATGTCTTTTACATTCCATGTATCCGCCTCTTTTACTTCACTTCTTTTTAATAACTCTGATGCCATGATTTTTATTAGTCCTCGTAACCATTTGGATTATTTTTCTGCCATCTCCACGAATCTGCACACATATCTTCGATACCGTACTGTGCTTCCCAGCCAAGTTCTTCTTTTGCTTTTGTCGGATCACAGTAGCAGGTTGCGATATCGCCCGGACGTCTTGGTTTGATGACATAAGGAATTTTCACTCCGGTTGCTTTCTCGAAGTTTTTCACAATATCCAATACACTGTAACCATGTCCTGTACCGAGGTTATAGATGCAAAGTCCTGCATTCTCCTGAATCTTCTTTAAAGCTTTTACATGACCGATGGCAAGGTCAACTACGTGGATGTAATCTCTCACACCTGTTCCGTCCGGTGTATCGTAATCGTTGCCGAACACGCCGAGTTCTTTCAGTTTGCCGACTGCAACCTGCGTTACATATGGCATTAAGTTGTTTGGAATACCATTTGGGTTTTCTCCCATTGTACCGCTCTTATGTGCTCCGATCGGATTGAAATAACGAAGTAAAATAACATTCCATTCCGGATCCGCTTTCTGGATATCTGTTAAAATCTGCTCTAACATAGATTTTGTCCAGCCGTATGGATTGGTGCACTGTCCCTTCGGGCAGTTCTCTGTAATTGGGATTTCTGCCGGATCACCGTATACCGTTGCAGAGGATGAGAAAATAATGTTTTTGCAGTTATGCTGTCTCATCACGTCAACCAATGTCAAAGTACCTGCAATATTGTTATTGTAATATTCCCAAGGTTTTGCAACAGACTCGCCGACTGCCTTCAGACCGGCGAAGTTGATGCAGCTGTCAATCTGCTCGTTTTCGAAAATCTTATTTAAGATATCTCTGTCTAAAATATCCCCTTTATAAAATTTTACGTTTTTTCCCGTGATCGCTTTTACTCTGTCTAAAGATTTCTCAGATGAGTTGCTTAAGTTATCTAATACGACTACGTCATATCCTGCATTCTGTAATTCTACACATGTGTGGCTTCCGATATATCCGGCGCCTCCTGTAACTAAAATTGCCATAATAATCCTCCTTGTTTTGCGAAGCTTCATTAACCTTTCCTATGGATACATATTAACGCACCCGGCAGAAATTGTATAGACTAAAATGTGCAAATTATATGTAAAAATGTTGCATGTTCATTTCATGCTTTATATAATACATATAAATACAACATCTTATGGTACAGAAAATATCTTTTTATTTTATGAATAAATATTTACGATTGTCATAATTTTCATCTTACTGCAGGGAGGTAAATTTTTTTATGAATCAAAATTATAAAAATTCCTACAAAGTGACCGAAAAAGAACTTGTGTCACTGTCAGTCTACAATGTAGGATTCCAAAAATGCGATCCACTCTACCAGTGGGGTCCCGGAATCCGCGATCATTATCTGATTCATTATATCATTTCCGGAAAGGGATATTATAAAATCAAAAATACAACTTTCACGCTGCAGACAGGAGATTCTTTTCTCGTCTATCCGAACACGGAAGTATTGTATTTTGCGGATGAAACCGATCCGTGGGAGTATGCATGGGTAGGATTTACCGGAAGTGACGCTTCCATGATCTTAAAAGCGACAGATTTTTCAACAGAAAGACCTGTTATCGAGCACACACCACTGGGCGGATCCATTCACAGGCAGATTCTCCATATTTATGATGCCAGAGGAAATGAGTTTGAGCACGCCGTGGAAATGACCGGCCGCCTTTATACCATGCTCGCACTTTTCATGCATGGATCAACGACAAACACGACGCAAAACTCTGCTAACAGCTATGTACAAAAGGGGATTGAATATATTTCTTCCAATTATTCTTACCATATTACAGTGGAGGATATTTCCGCCTATGTAGGACTGAGCCGAAGCCAGTTGTTCCGCTCCTTTGAATCCGTGCTTGGTCAGTCTCCAAAGGAATATCTCACGGATTTTCGTATGAAACAGGCGTGCTATCTGCTGGAACATTCGGATCTCTCTGTTACAGCAATTGCAAATTCGATCGGGTTTGACAATGGACTTTATTTTTCGAAAACCTTTCATAAAATGAAGGAAATGTCGCCGTCGGAGTTTCGGAATCTGCATAAGCAGGATATTTCATAGATAACATCTATTATAATATTATAATTTATGATATACTTTTGGCTAAGGGAACTGAAGGGGCGAGGTACTTACCGCCGGATACTTAAAGGAGGTTGGTGCCAATGGTTACATACAGTGATCTTTTCACTTTCGTAATTATGCTTTGTGCTGTTATTACTCTTGTTGTCACAATTTTACGACACAAAAAATAACGCCCCCAGTCTGGTAAACTAAGGCGTTATCTTTTTAACTCATATTTACCGACGGCTAGGTGCCACTAGCTTTCGGTTCTCTTGCTAGAAATTATTATATGCTATATTTATAAATTTGTCAATTTTGAATACACTGCCAGTATCTTCATTTTTTATTGATATTCTGTACTGTTGATGTTACATTTCTATTAGAAAGATTTTGAATCTCGTTTAAGATCTGCGTAGTGGCAGGACTGAGTAATTCAGAATCTTTTATTTGATTTTTATAAAGAAAAACCTCGAAAACATAACGTTTCCGAGGTTTTTAAATTTCTATTAAGCAACTGCTTTCTTAGCTACTTCTGCAAGTGCTGCAAATCCGGCTGCATCGTTAACTGCCATCTCTGCTAACATTTTACGGTTGATATCGATACCGGATACTTTTAATCCGTGCATCATCTGGCTGTAAGAGATTCCGTTCATTCTTGCTGCTGCGTTGATACGAGCGATCCATAACTGACGGAACTGTCTCTTTCTTTCTTTTCTACCAGCATAAGAACTTGTTAAGGCTCTCATAACTGACTGTTTTGCTACTCTATACTGTTTAGATCTAGCGCCTCTGTAACCTTTTGCTAATTTTAAAGTTCTATTATGTCTTTTTTTAGCGCCTAAACCGCCTTTTACTCTTGCCATTTTTTATTCCTCCTTACCTGATTCCTATGCGTATGGTAAAATCTTCTTCATATTCTTAACGTTTGTTGCATCAACTATTGCTGGTTTTCTAAGATTTCTCTTATTCTTTGTTGTTTTCTTTGTTAAGATATGTCTCTTATAAGCTTTACTTCTTTTTAATTTTCCTGTTCCTGTAACTTTGAAACGTTTTGCAGCTGCTCTGCTTGTTTTCATTTTTGGCATGATAGATTCCTCCTTAAAATAATTATTTCTTTTCTGCCAACACCATGCTGATACTTCTTCCTTCAACCTTTGGTGCTTTTTCCACTACTGCTGTGTCAGATAAGCTTTCTGCGAAATCATCGAGAATGTGTTTGCTTGCATTCATATGAGCCATTTCACGTCCGCGGAATCTCAAAGTGATCTTCACTTTATCTCCCTTGGATAAAAACTTCTTTGCAGCGTTCATTTTGGTATTCAGATCATTTAAATCAATATTCGGTGACAAGCGAATCTCTTTCAGCTCAACCACTTTCTGTTTCTTTTTGGCTTCTTTTTCTTTTCTTGCCAGTTCATAACGATACTTACCGTAATCGATAATCTTGCAGACAGGTGGTTTTGCAGTTGGAGCGATTTTAACTAAGTCAAGTTCTGCTTCCTCAGCAAGCTTCATAGCTTCTCTCGCTGACATAATGCCAAGCTGTTCTCCGTTTTCTCCGATCAGACGAATTTCTTTGTCTCTGATCTGTTCATTAATCATTAACTCGCTAATGGTATTGCACCTCCAAAATAATTTTTCATGCTTCCACATAAAAAAAGTGGATAGGCAGACTATCCACAATCAATCAAATACGCATATGCGACGTTTGAGGTATTAAACCATGAGACACTGTAAATTTGTGCTCCGGTGAGAGTGGATACTCTACTTTGTTTTCAACAACTCTGATAATATAACATACACACACTCATTTCGTCAAGTATATTTTTTTTATTTTATAAATTTAGCATCAGTATTTGCATTTTGCGTTGCCATTTAGTACACTCTTCTTAATATTATAATAAAATTTTTTAAAATACAAGAACCATGAAAGGTATTGACAAATAAACTATGGATCACAGAATTATCGACTTACACGTACATTCCACCGAATCAGACGGAACTCTCACACCCGAAGATCTGGTGGCTGAGGCAAAGAAAGCCGAGCTTGCGGCATTTGCACTGACAGACCATGACACCTGCCAGGGTGTGGGCAAAGCAATGCCCCTCGCAGCTTCTGCCGGAATTGAACTGATACCGGGCATCGAACTCTCCACAGATTATCACGGAAAAGAAGTCCATATCGTGGGGTTATATATTGATATCGAAAATGAGCAGCTTCTGAAAAAGACAGCCGAATACCGGAAATGCCGCAGTGAGCGCAATGCACTTATGGTGGAGGCACTCCAGAAGGAAGGGCTTTCCATTACGATGGAAGAACTGGTGGCTGAAAATCCGGACTGCGTCATTACACGCGCCAACATTGCACGTTTCCTGTATGAACATGGCCAGATCAAGAGTGTCCGCGAAGCCTTTGACCGCTATATCGGCGACCACTGCAAATGCTATGTCGGCAGATTGAAAGTCGCTTCCACCGATGCCGTGCGTCTCATCAAAGAAGCCGGAGGAACTGCAATTTTAGCTCATCCTCTGCTCTACGGACTGAGTAACACCAATCTCCAGAAAATGATCGATGAGCTGAAACCGGCGGGACTTGACGGGTTAGAAGCAATCTACTCCACCTACACCACCGGAGAAGAACAGCAGATGAAACGTCTTGCAAGGGAAAACGGACTGCTTATCAGCGGCGGCTCTGATTTCCACGGCTCAAACAAACCGGATATCGCTCTTGGCAAAGGACGGGGACATCTGTATATTCCTTACTCTGTACTTACTGATATAAAAAACCATAGATTTTAATTAATTCCTGTTTCCAATACCACTCTGGTATATCCTTCAAATCACATTTTCCTATATCCTTAAAATATTGATTCCTCACATGTCGTACAATCTCAGCATGTGAGGTTTCTCCTGTAAGAAGTAAATGTTTTGTAATCTGATACCATCCAGGTGCTTTTACGAACAACCGTTCATCTTTCATACTCTTTAATGTTACATTTACATCATAGGGCAGACTGAAAAATTCCTGTTTCCAAATGCCATCTTCCCCATGAAGTATCATAAATTGTGTCTTTCCACCACTATGAAGAGGAACCCCTACAGCTCCCGGATTTACAATCAATATTCCTTTTCTCTCATATTGCGTTTGTATATGAAAATGTCCACAAATAATCAAATTCACCTTCAGATCTTTTACAATCTGATTGATATAATCATAGTCTGACCGCATACTTTGATTTACTTTATCGGGCGAACCATGACAAACTATAAATGGTGAAAAACCTTCATATTGCATTTCTTTTGAAATAGGCATATTTTCGAAAAAATCAATATTTTTGTCTGATAGGCGTTCATAATTGTAGTTTAACATACCGGTAGTCGTTGAACCTGTTGCCCATACTTCATTGGCATTTTTCCTATGATTGATCCAATATTCCTCTTTGTTTCCACGAACAAACGTGCAAGGATACTTCGTCTGAATTTCATGCAACAGACATAATGTTTCCTGTGGATTTGCCATGTCACCCAAATAGTCTCCTAGAAAAATATATTCTGTAACGCCTTGCTTCTCAGCCTCTTCATAACAGGTTTTGAATGCTTCTATATTGCTATGTATATCAGCCATTACTGCAATTTTCATACTTAGTTTATCCGCTTTTCTATAAAATAAACTTCTCGATCACTTCCGCGATCGCATCATGATTATTATCATTTTCCGTAACATAATCAGCGGCTTTCTTGATATCATCGATCCCGTTCTTCATAGCGATACCAATATGTGCGGATTGGATCATCGGAATGTCGTTCTGCTCATCTCCGATCGCAACCGTGCTGGTATGTGGAATATTTAACAATTTCACCAGATACTGTGCACCGGTTCCTTTGTCCGTGTTGACTGGACAATACTCCAGATACTCTTTGCAGGAGAAAAAGGAGTTGCATTTTCCTTTCGCCCAGGCAGCATTTGCTTTCTGGAAACGTTTTAATTTTTCATCATCCTCCAGATGGATCAGAATGACTTTCTGAGGTTCCGAATCCAGACAATCCGAAATTCTTCTTGTGAGTTTGTAGGTCATATGAGAACGCTCAACATAATAATCCAGTTCTTTTGTGTGCCGTTTTGTCACAATGTCTACGGTATTGTAGGTCTGCGCATAGATGCCGGCTTTATGCGCCCGGTCAAAAATCTCCTGCGCAACCTCGATTGGAAGTGCACTTTTATAAAGCACACGGTCTGCCGCACAGTCATAGATCACTGCCCCGTTAAAGGCGATCATATAACATCCCGGACTGGTCAGCCCAAGATCTTTCACAACAATTCTCCCTGACTCTACCGGTCGTCCGGTTGCCAGAACAAAATAGTGTCCACGCTCTAACATTTTCTGTATTGCAGCCCGGTTCTTTTCAGAAATCGACTTATCATCACACAATAATGTACGATCCAGATCCGCAAATAAAATTTTATTATTCATAGCCCATCCTCCCTCACACAATAACTGCTCTTACCGTAATGCTATTTATTCTACAGGTTCTGCCGGAATAAACACTCTTCCCTGATATCCGTGAGATGGTTTTGGAACAGCTTCCATTGCTTCCTTACAGAAAACATCCTGAGATGATAATGCTGCTTTTCCACGTCTGTCTACCTTCTCGTAATTGCCGTCAGCATGCAGTACATGTGCTTTTAAAGTGTCTGCCAGCTCCACATCCAGAATATGTCTGACACGTTTTTTCAGTTCATCATCTAATACCGGGAATAAAATCTCCACTCGTCTGTCTAAGTTACGCGGCATCCAGTCGGCACTTCCCATGTAAAGTTCTTCTTCTCCATCGTTGAAGAAATAGAATATCCGGCTGTGCTCTAAGAAATTTCCAACGATCGAACGGACTTCAATATTCTCGCTCACCCCTGGGATTCCGACTTTTAAGCAGCAGATTCCACGGACGATCAGCTGGATCTTAACACCTGCTGCAGACGCTTCATAAAGGGATTCAATGATTCCCGGATCACAGAGCGAATTCATTTTTGCAATGATCTTTGCAGGTTTTCCCTCTTTTGCATGCTTCGTCTCACGACGGATCAGCTTTGTGAACTTCGTGCGAAGCCAGATTGGTGCAACCGCAAGTTCATTCCACGACAATGGTTCGGAGTAGCCGGACAACATATTGAATACGGCAGTTGCATCCTCTCCGATTGCACCGTCACAGGTAAAAATACCACAGTCTGTATATAACTTTGCTGTGGAGTCGTTGTAGTTACCGGTTCCAAGATGCACATAACGACGGATACCATCTTCCTCCCTCCGGACAACCAGCGCTATTTTGCTGTGGGTTTTCAGTCCAACCAGACCATAGATAACATGGCAGCCAGCCTGCTCTAATTTTTTTGCCCAGACAATGTTATTTTCCTCATCAAATCGCGCCTTTAACTCCACTAAAACAGAAACCTGCTTGCCGTTTTCAGCCGCCTGTGCCAATGAAGCAATAATTGGTGAATTGCCGCTGACACGGTAAAGTGTCTGTTTGATGGCAAGTACATCCGGATCCACAGATGCCTGACGTATAAAATCAACCACCGGATCAAACGTCTGGTATGGATGATGCAAAAGGATATCTCCTTTTCGGATCTCATCAAAAATATTTTCCCCCGGTACGATCTCCGGCACGCGCTGTGGCGTGTAAGGCTCATTCCGCAGATCGTCACAGCCTTCTAATCCATACATTTTCATCAGGAATGTGAAATCAATTGGTCCGTTGATCTGGAAAATATCCTGTTCTGCCACTTTTAATTCATCTTTTAAGAAGTTTAACAGCTTTTTGTCAATACCGTCCTCCACTTCCAGACGGATCACCTCGCCCCACTGACGCATTTTTAACTGTTTCTGAATCTCTTTTAACAGGTCAGCCGCCTCATCTTCATCGATCGACAGGTCGGCATTCCGCATGACACGGTAAGGATATGCACAGAGTACATCGTAGTTTAAAAACAATTTATCAATATTCCGCTCAATGACCTGCTCCAATAAAATGAAGGTCTTTTCATTTCCATCTTCCGAAGGGATATGTACCAGGCGTGGCAACACGCTTGGAACCTGAACGGTTGCAAATTCAATTTCCTCTTTTTCTGCTTTTCCTTTTTTCTTGGAAAGAAGTGCTGCAATGTTCAATGTCTTGTTCCGAATCAGTGGAAATGGTCTTGAGGCATCCACCGCCATCGGGGTGAGTACCGGATATACATTGTCTTCAAAATAGCGGTCCACAAATGCAGCCTGCGCCTCACTCAGATCTTCGAATGCATCCATCACAACGATCCCATGCTGGTGCATAAGCGGCACAAGAGAACGGTTATAGGTATTGTACTGAAGCGTGACAAGCTCTCTCGTGCGCTCATTGATCTTCTCTAACTGTTCCGATGCCGTCATTCCGGCAATGTCTTTTTTCTTATAATTGGCGTGTACCATATCCTTCAGGGATGCGACACGCACCATGAAAAATTCGTCCAGATTTGACGAAGTGATACTGACAAACTTTAATCGTTCCAGAAGCGGAATGGATTTATCTCTCGCCTCGTTTAATACACGGTGATTAAATTTTAGCCAGCTCAATTCCCTGTTTTCATAATATTCCGGTTTTTTAAAATCCTGTTCTTTCTCCATAAGATAAACCTAGCCTTTCCATTGGTTGTCTGTCAGCCGTAGACTCTCTTTTCTTTGATCACCGGCTTTATACTGAATACATTTTCAAAGTATGCCGTTTTGGCATCAAACAGTGCTTTTTCCAAAGCAATATCATCCATTGTCTCAATTGTGATCACAAGCTCTCTTCCCTTGACCGCCGCCTTCACATTCTTAAACTTCTGCTTGTGGCTCCGGTCCATTGCATTGGATACACGAAGGATTGCAGAAAGTTTTGCAACGGTCAGATAACTGTCATGATCCAGTTTATCTGCGAGATCTTCATAGTCAGGAAGCGACCATGTATTATATAATACTGTGTTTGCAATGATCTCACGCTCTTTGTGTGTCAGTCCGATAATCTCGGAAGCCATAATAATATCATAGGAGCAGGACGGACCGTTGGCAAAACTGATATATTTTCCGCAGTCATGTAAAATGGCAGCCACCTGCAAAAGCAGCCGTTCTCTTCTGCCAAGTCCATGTACTTTTTTCATCGTATCAAAAATAAGGGTTGCCATCTGCGTCAGTGCATCAATATGTGGGGTGTAACTCATGTAACGCTCGGAAAGATTTCTTGCGGCAGATAAGACATCCGCCTCAAAATCATGTTCCACCCGGATCATATTATTCTTCTGTGCATAGTGGAATGCGATACCATCGCTGACATTTGTTCCCGGTGCCCAGAGACTCTCTGCGCCGATGCTCTCCGCCATGCATTTAAAGATCATCATATATGGAATGACAAGCGCATCACTCTCATTCGAAAGGTTCAATTCCTCTGAGATTTCCTCTAATGTCTTCTCATCCAGCTTTCTGATGTACTTTAAGAACTTTGCTACCTCTATGGTATTATCTTCCTTGTTTTTTTCTACTTTTCTGCTGATCTCTGATATATAATCACCGATGATGATCAGGTATTTGATCTTCGTCTCCTGAAGATACATAGCTTTAAAAACTTCAAGTTCCTTGTCAACAAGTTCTTCTACCTGAAGTTCATACTGTGCCAGATTATTACTTTTTCTTGCAAGCTGCTCCCGCATACGCATGGTGCCGAGTGCCAGATGCTGTGTTGTGACTACTTTTCCCTTTGAGAATACCGTGATCTGCATACCGCCGCCTCCGGCATCCACAACTGCTGCACCTTTCTGGATCATACGCTCAAAATCTTCCCGCATGGCAACCGATTTATAACTGATAAAGCGATGCTCAGAGTTACTTAAAACTTTTACGAGAAGTCCTGTCCGGATGCGGATCTGGTCTAAGATAAAAAGTTCATTTTCAGCGTTTCTCAAGGCTGCGGCAGCATATGCTTCGTAGCTGTCCACCCGGTAGCCGTCCATGATCTTTTTGTACTCGGCAAGCGTATCACACAGCGCCTCCACAAGTTCATATCCAATACTTCCCTTGGAATATGCATCTCTTCCGAGCTCGATCCTGCTCCGGATATAATCAATGTCACGGATTTTCTTCTTTCCTGAAATCTCAAATATTTTAATACTTACTTCATAAGAACCAATATAAATTGCTGCGAATGTATGAATCACCAGATGTCTGCCTCCTCATTTCTTTTGTATATCTCTATTATACCAATTTTTTATTCTTTTCCAAGTAAATAGTTGATAAATTGCTGTGCCGTCCTGCCGGATAATCCGCCGTGGGAAAGCTCCCATTTATTGGCCTCAGCAAGCAAAGTGTCCTCATCCATGGAAACCTGATATTTTTCTGCAAGTACTTTGACAATATTCTGGAATTCCTTCTTGTTCGGTGCGCCAAAATAAATGGAAACACCAAATCTTGCATACAGGGATAGTTTTTCCTGTACAGTATCGGAAGTATGCATATCCTCACGCACTTCCTCTTTATCCGAAAATGTTTCACGGATCAGGTGGCGTCTGTTGGAGGTTGCATAGATCAGTACGTTATCCGGTTTTTTCTCAAGACCGCCCTCGATCACTGCCTTCAGATATTTATATTCGATCTCAAACTCTTCAAAAGAGAGATCGTCCATGTAAATAATGAACTTGTAATTGCGGTTTTTGATCTGTGCGATGACATCATTCAGATCACAGAACTGGTGCTTGTACACTTCGATTAGACGTAAGCCTCTGTCATAGTACTGGTTTGCAATGGCTTTGATACTGGTGGATTTTCCGGTTCCGGCATCCCCATATAACAGGCAGTTATTTGCCTGCTTTCCGTTGACAAATGCTTCTGTATTGTCGATGAGTTTCTGTTTTGCAAGCTCATAGCCGACCAGATCGTCTAATTTCACATGGGCAATATTTGTGATCGGCACGATCTCCACATCTCCCTTTTCCCTGTGCTGAATGCGGAATGCCTTGTGAAGTCCTAGTTTGCCAACGCCAAAATCTTTATAAAATGCCGTCACTGCATCTTTAAATCCGGACACATCTGTGGAAGCTTCCAGATTTAACTTCAACTCATTGATGCGCTCCTTGATCCTCTTATTAAAAATCTTTCCGCTCCCTGTCATGCTCTGATAATCAGTGATGGCATCCATACAGTCCATCTCAAAATAAGAGGCAAGTTTTCCAAAATCAAAATCAAACAGCGATTTGATGATCTCAAAGTCATGCAATATGATCTGATTGACAGAGCCCTCCACTTTTCCGCGGATCTCACAGGCTTTGCTGTAAGCATTCTCATTATTTACAAGAAGAAATGCCAGAAAACTGTGCCACAGATTCCCCTCAAAGCCATGACTCACTGCCAGTTCCATTAACTGGTTCAAACTCTCATACAGTAGAGACTCCACATCCTCTTTATTATAATATTCATTTTCATAATTCTCCATGATCCAGGTCATGTTATAAAATAATTTTCCATTTTCAAAATCTTTATATAAAATCAAATTTTTTGGACTTTTCATCAGTTTATTCATTCCCTTCTGCACTTACATAATTGCCAAGTATTTTCAAACGGATCGTCTCTTCTGTCAGCCCCCGCAGCGCATTCTGTACAGCTGCATCATTGAGATTTCCCTCAATGTCAACAAAGAAGCGGTACTCCCACGCTTTTCCCTGCACCGGTCTGGACTCGATCTTGTTCATGTTGATTCCGTTGTAGATAAAATGGGACAGCTTATGGTACAGCGAACCGCTCTCATGCGGAACTTCAAAAGAGATACTGATCTTATTGGCTCTCGATTCAAAAATCTTCTTGTTCGCCACAATGATAAACTTTGTATAATTGTTTTTATTGTTCTGGATTGCCTCGTCAAGCACTTTCAGACCATAAATGTCCGCAGTCAGGGTGCTTGCGATCGCTGCCTTGTTCTTTTTTCCATCCTCTTTGATCTTCTGGGCAGACATTGCCGTATTTTTCAGACTGTGCTTTTCCCAGTCTCTGTGGCTCTCAAGGTATTTTGAACACTGCATCAACGCCTGCGGGTGGGAATAAATGTCGGTGATATCGTCCATGTCTGCTTCCGGCAGACCCAAAAGTGCATGGTCGATACGGATGATCTGCTCTCCCACGATATAATTATTGTATTCCACCATAAGATCATAGTTCTCGGAAACGATTCCGGCGGATGAATTCTCAATTGGGAATACAGCGTAATCGGCCTCCCCGTTTTGGATGGCTTCCATCGCATCCCGCCACGTATCCACATGATAACTGTCTGCATTCTCCCCGAAATACTCATTCAGCGCAAGCTGGGAATACGCGCCTTCTGTTCCCTGAAATACGATTTTAGCATTTTTGTAATTCAGATGATCTACTTCTTTAAAATCGGGTTTTTCCGTCTGACCATGTTCTGTCAGAAGCTGATACTGACGCTTCCGGCTCATGGACATGATCTGCTCGAACAGTTCACGGATACCATGTTTTAAAAATGGCGTAGTTCCTTTTCTGCTCAATGTTTCCAACTTGGAAACCTCACGCTGCTTGTCAAATACTTTCTTTCCTACAGCAATTTTATATTCAGCAACTTCCTCAGAAATTGCCATTCTGCGTTCATACAGATCTACGATCTGACTGTCGATCTGATCGATCTCATCTCTTAGTTCCAATAAATCTCTCATAATAAATCCAAGCCTTTCCATTTATTATTTATAATATATTACATTCACAGTTTGCTTGCAAGAGAACACTTGCGTCATGGTATACAGAAATGCTATACTTTTTATAGATAAAGATTATAAATCAAAGAGGTGATTTACTTATGAAAAAAATCTGGAAATGGCTGCTTTTTGTGTTGGTGATCCTTCTTGCTGCCGGGTGTGTTTTCCTCTACCGGTACATAAACCGCATTCGGTATAATGACGGTTATGTCAACGGCAACACTGCGGGAAATCTGTATAACGAAGGATATTTCTGTGAAAAAGATGGTATTGTCTACTTTGCCAACCCTGCCGACAACTACTGTCTGTACTCCATGAACCCGGACGGCACAAACATCAAAAAGTTAGAGGATCAGAGTGTCAGCTACATCAACGTGGATGACCACTACATTTATTACTGTAAACTTAAGGGAAAAAGCGCTGATTCGTTTTCCTTCCTCCCGGTCAATACCAACAGCTTATGCCGGCTGGACATTGACGGAAAAGGAAAACCTGAAATTTTAGATGATGATCCGTGTATGTATGCTTCCCTGGTTGGAAATTATCTGTACTATCTGCATTATGATACCACTGATGCAACCACGCTGTACAAAGTCAAAATTGATGGCAAGGAAAAAGAGCAGGTAGAAAAACAGTCCTACTTTACCGCAAGTACCGATGGACAATATATTTATTATAACGGACTGACAGACAATCATAATATCTATGAGATGGACACTTCCAATGACCACGCAAAAGTCATCTATGAGGGGAACTGCTGGATGCCGGTGAAAGACGGAAACAATCTTTATTTTATGGACTGTGAAAACGATTACCGCATTGCCAAAGTCGATCTGACAAATGGTGAAAAAACGCTGGTCACGGACTGCCGTGTCGACTGCTATAATGTCACAGGCGATAAAATCTTTTTTCAGAAAAATGATAAGACAAATCCGGCCATCTGTTGTATTAATACAGATGGAAGCAATTATCAGGAATTAAAAGAAGGCAACTACACTGCCATTAATGTAACTTCCACTTATGTCTATTTTAAAGATTTTACGACCAAAACCCCTTATTATACATCTGTTGCTGCCCCGGGCAATGTACAGATTTTCAATCCGTAAGCAGGCGTTGTTACAATGCAATTTTTTACAAAAAAAGAAACGTCAGGAAACTTCATTTTTTCCTGGCGTTTCTTTATCCCGCAAAACAAATATTTATGCAAAATCAAATAACGACAACTGATTGGACTCCGGCATATCGCCCAGCAGTCCAAGATCTGCCATAAGATCGATGGTAGATTTCGTTACTTTGGTTCTCTGACGGAAATCATCTTTGGATAAGAACTTTCCGTCTTTTGCTGCTTCCGCAACCGCGATTGCAGCATTGTCGCCCATACCCTCGATCGTATTTAACGCCGGCATAAGTTTTCCATCGATGATCTGGAAACGATCCGGCAGTGCACGGTAAATATCAATTGGCGTGAAATCAAAGCCTCTCGCATACATCTCCTGCACAATTCGCATATCACGGTAGACATCCTGCTCTTTTTTGGAAAGAGAATCTTTTCTTCTCGTGTAATCTTTATAAAAATATTCCAGACGCTCTTTTCCCTGACACATGATCTCATAGTTGAAACCGGTCGCACGAATGGAAAAATATGCTGCATAATAGGCGAGTGGATAAAAAACTTTACAGTATGCAATACGCCACGCCATCATAACGTAGGCAGCCGCATGTGCTTTCGGGAACATATACTTGATCTTTAAACACGAATCAATATACCATTCCGGTACATTATGTGCCCGCATCTCTTCCTTCCATTCTTCCTTTAATCCCTTACCTTTTCGAACAGACTCCATAATGGTAAAGGACTGCTCACTGTCAAGTCCCATACTGATCAGATAAATCATAATATCATCACGGGTACAGATTGCAGTAGAAATCGTTGCAATCCCCTGCTCAATTAAAGTCTGTGCATTTCCCAACCACACATCCGTACCATGCGAAAGTCCTGAAATCCGGATCAGATCCGAAAATTCGGTCGGTTTCGCATCAATAACCATCTGCATCGCAAAATCTGTTCCAAACTCCGGGATTCCTAAACATCCCAGGGGAATACCGTTGATGTCTTCCGGTTCTACTCCCAATGCAGAGGTATTCATAAACAGCGACATGACTGTCTGATCGTCCAAAGGGATCGTCTGTGGATCAAGTCCTGTCAAGTCCTGTAACATACGGATCATGGTCGGATCATCGTGTCCGAGAATGTCCAGTTTTAATAAGTTATGGTCGATGGAATGGTAATCAAAATGAGTCGTAACCGTTGCAGTCGTCATATCGTTTGCCGGATGCTGTACCGGAGTAAACGTATTAATCTCCTCGCCCACCGGAAGAACAACGATACCTCCCGGATGCTGTCCGGTCGTTCTCCGGACGCCGACACATCCCTGTACAATACGGTCAATCTCACAGTTTCTCTTGTGAATTCCGCGCTCTTCATAATAATTTTTGATATATCCAAATGCAGTCTTATCCGCAAGTGTACCAATCGTTCCGGCACGGAACGTCTGTCCGTAACCGAAAATAACCTCACAGTAAGCATGGGCTTTACTCTGATACTCACCGGAAAAGTTTAAGTCGATATCCGGCTCTTTATTTCCCTTGAATCCAAGGAAGGTCTCAAATGGAATATCAAATCCATCTTTTACCAGCTTTTTGCCACACACCGGACAAATCTTATCCGGCATATCACAACCACTTCTTCCGGAAAATGCCTTGACTTCCGGTGAATCAAAATCGCTGTATTTGCAATATTCGCAACGGTAATGCGCCTGCAATGGATTTACCTCCGTGATACCGGACATGGTCGCTGCAAAAGAGGAACCTACCGAACCACGGGAACCTACAAGGTAACCATCCTCGTTCGACTTCCATACAAGCTTCTGTGCGATAATATACATTACCGCATATCCATTGGAAATAATCGAATTTAATTCTCGGTCAAGCCGCTCCTTTACGATCGGAGGCAGTTCTTCACCATACATGCTGTGCGCCTTGTTATAGCAGATATCACGGAGCATCTGATCCGAATTCTCGATAAACGGCGGACACTTATCCGGTCTTACCGGTGCAATCTTCTCACACATATCCGCAATTTTGTTTGGATTTGTAATGACGACCTCTTCTGCCTTGGCACTTCCAAGATATTCGAATTCCTTTAGCATTTCTTCGGTTGTTCGAAGATATAACGGTGCCTGCTCGTCAGCATCCTTAAATCCCTTTCCGGCCATAATAATACGGCGGTAGATTTCATCTTCCGGGTCAAGGAAATGCACATCGCAGGTAGCCACCACAAGCTTGTTAAATTCCTCCCCCAGTCTGCAGATCCTGCGGTTGATATCCTGCAGCTCTTCCATCGTATTCACCGGCTCCTTGTCACTGCGCAACATGAACTCATTGTTTCCAAGCGGCTGTATCTCCAGATAATCATAGAACTTTACAAGTCTTATGATCTCTTCCTGCGGTCTTCCGCCCACAATCGCACGGTATAATTCTCCAGCTTCACAGGCAGAGCCTAAAAGAAGTCCCTCTCTGTATTTGACAAATTCACTTTTTGGCACACGTGGTCTCTTATTATAATACGTGAGGTGTGAAAGTGAAACCAGACGATACAGATTGATACGTCCGATGTCATTTGTCGCCAGAATAATTGCATGGTAGGTCGGCATTTTCATGACCGTTTCCGGGGAGGTGGAAACCATATGGTTCACATCATCGAGATTTTCCATACCGCGTTCTTTTAACATCTCAATAAATTTCACAAAAATTTCTGCTGTACAGGCAGCATCGTCAACTGCACGATGATGGTTTTCCAGTGAGACATTCAATGCCTTTGCAACGGTATCGAGTTTAAAACGATTCAGGTTCGGCAGCAGAATTCTGGCAAGAGCCACTGTATCTATGATCGTAAACTCTCTCTCTATCCCCTGATCCTTGCAGTTTTTCTTAATAAAACTCATATCAAATTCCGCATTGTGGGCAACCATAATCGCCCCCTCGCAGAACTTCATAAATTCCGGCAGGATCTCCTCAATCTTCGGTGCGTCAATAACCATATCATCCTTGATTGAGGTCAGTTCCTCGATTCGGAATGGAATTGGCACTTCCGGGTTTACAAACGTCGAAAAACGGTCTGTAATGACACCACCGACTACTTTCACTGCACCGATCTCAATAATCTTATTCTTATCCGGGCTGAAACCGGTCGTCTCCAAGTCGAACACCACATAGGTCTCATCGAGGCTTTGTCCCTTCGAATCTGTGATAATATCCTTCAAGTCGTCCACCAGATACGCTTCCACACCGTAGATAACCTTAAAATCGTCATCCGGACTCAGTGCATGGTTTGCATCCGGGAATGCCTGTACATCGCCGTGGTCGGTGATCGCAATCGCCTTATGTCCCCATTTCATGGCACGCTTTACGATGTCCTTACACTCGGACACACCATCCATATCACTCATCTTTGTATGACAGTGCAATTCCACACGCTTCTCCGGACTGGTGTCCATACGGGTGGTCGTAAAGTCTGCAATCTTCTTAATCCCAACGATCGAACCGATTGTTAATTCACTGTCAAACTTATCGATTGTCGTGACACCTTTGATTTTTAAGAATGCCCCTTTTTTCAGATTGCCAAGAAGCTCATCCCTGTCTTCATTTCTCGTAAATATTTTCAGGACAATGGAATCCGTAAAATCTGTGACCGACATGATAATGATTGTCTTTTCGTTACGGATCTCCCTCGTCTCAACCGTCATGACCTGACAGCGGATGGTAACTTCACCCATCTCACCCACGATTTTCTCCAATGGGATGGTTTCTCCATCCTCAATATCACGACCGTAAATCACATCCGGATTATCGGATTTTTTACCTCCGCCAAAGCCACCACCATCATAACGTTTTTTAAACTCTTTCCGCGGTCCGTCGTATGGTTTTTTTGCAGTATTTCCTGCACCATTTGCAGATTTTGCATCGTTTTTTGCAGGTTTTACGGCGTTTCCACCACCTGTAGAACCACTGTCTCCAGATGTTGTAGTCTGACCGGAAACTGCACTTTTTTCATTGGCATCTGAAGCAACTGCAACTGTCTCTCCGTCCTCATCCTTCAAATTGATATTTTTTAATATGTTTTTGATTTCAAACTGAATCTGAAGATCACTGTTTTTCTTGTATTTGCTCTCCTTTGGCTCCTCAAAGTCGAGGTCAACAATCAGGTTCATGCCACAGCGCTCACACACGATTTTCTCTAAAAATTCCACAATTTCATGGGAGCGTGTCTGTGCAATGATCGTATTTTCCAGCACAAGATGCAGATGACTGTCATCCGTAAATTCCATTTTGGAGGCACGCAGCAGATTGTATTCCATCAGACTGTAGGCTTTTAACTCTTCTAAAATACTGTCCTTATACATATCCATCAGCGTGCGGGCGGTATACTGCTCGGAGAGCTGATACTTTTCGATAATACGGACATTCATCCGTTTTCCCTTAAATATCTGCTCCTCAATGGATTTTTCTAACTGCGTAATGTTATTTTTATGTATGAGATGACTGCCCAAAAGATAGACACGGATATGATCTCTCTCATGATTCATCCCTACCTTGGTAACTTCCATCTCAGATAAAATTTTCTTCATATCCCCGGACACATCCAGTGTCGGAAAGACATCAAAAAATAGTTTTGCCATAATTATTCATTCCAATGTAACAGTTCATAGCGGAGTGCCTCTAAAAGTTCTGACTCCGGCACTTTTTTGAATACCTCGCCATGTTTGATAATAAGTCCTTCTCCGATTCCTCCGGCGATTCCGATATCTGCCTCTTTTGCTTCTCCCGGACCATTAACAACGCATCCCATAACGGCAACTTTAATGTCAAGAGGAATGTCGGCAACCATATTTTCTACCTGATTGGTCAGCTGGATCAGATTGATCTGTGTTCGTCCACAGGTAGGACAGGATACTACTTCCACACCGCCTTTGCGGAGTCCAAGTGTTTTTAAAATTAATTTGGCAGATTTGATCTCCTCTAATGGATCTCCTGTCAGGGAAACCCGGATCGTGTCACCGATTCCCTGATGTAAGATCAATCCAAGTCCGATGGCTGACTTGATATTACCGCTGATGATCGTACCGGCTTCCGTGATCCCGACATGCAGCGGATGATCGGTCTGGCTTGTGATCAGTTCATGTGCTTTCACACACATCATAACATCCGAAGATTTAATACTGATGACAAGATTATCATATCCCATATCTTCAATCAGTTTCACTTTATCCAAAGCACTTTCTACCAGTCCCTCAGCCGTCACTCCATGGTATTTCTCCACCAGATTTTTTTCTAAGGAACCACTGTTTACCCCTACACGGATTGGAATGTTGCGCTCTTTTGCGACATCCACCACAGCCTTCACACGCTCTGTGCTTCCGATATTTCCCGGATTGATGCGGATTTTGTCTGCTCCATTCTCCATTGCTGCAATTGCAAGACGATAGTCAAAATGAATGTCTGCAACGACCGGAATCTGCACCTGTTTTTTTATCTCCTTTAATGCCTTCGCTGCATCCATCGTAGGCACTGCACAGCGGATGATATCACATCCGGCAGCTGTAAGCTGATTGATCTGTGCGGCAGTTGCCTCCACATTCTCGGTTTTTGTATTGGTCATAGACTGGATCAAAATCGGGTTGCCGCCGCCAATGATGCGGTTGCCGATCTTCACTGTTTTTGTCATAGTTCTTCTCCCTTTCGTATAAATTCTTACTGGATAATTGCGAAACTTTTTCTAATCTATATAAACAACTTACGAATGTCGTTAAACATGATCAGTATCATGAGTGCAAACAATATCATGATACCGGCAAAATGTACCATGCCCTCTTTTTCCGGGTCAACTTTTTTGCCACGGATCGCCTCTACCAGCAAAAATACAAGTCTTCCACCGTCGAGTGCCGGGAGTGGCAGAAGGTTCATGACACCAAGGTTCGCAGAAAGCAGGATACTGATATACAGCATTTGCAGGAATGCATAGAAGTAGCCGTAGGAAACACTCTGCTCATAGCTGTCTCCGATTGCACTGACAATTCCTACCGGACCACTCATATCATTGACGGTAACGCCTCCGGTAAAGAGCATCTTTAAGCTTCCAAGTGTCGTATAGATCCAGTACTCCACCTCGTAAGCACTGTATTTTGCCAGCGTGAATACATTGTTTGTTGTCTTCTCTCTGGCTGCCATTCCAATAAATCCATATAAATATCTTCCGGTGGTCTCATCATATTTTGGAGTGAGTTCCGTTGTGTAACGTTCTCCATCCCGCTCATAAGTTACTTTCACCGGTTCTCCGGCATGGTACATGGAATATGCACTCACCTCACGGTAAAAATGAATATGTTTATTTCCCATTTTTACAATCATATCACCTGCCTGAAGTCCCGCTTCCTCTGCGGCATAACCCTCACTCACATCTGAGAGTACCGGAAGATCATATCCGGTGCAGCAGACAAGAATAAAAGAGAAGATAAAGGCCATGATAAAATTAAAAATTGGTCCCGCAGCTACAACGCTGATCCTTGCCCAGACAGATTTGTTGTTAAACGCTTTGTTATCCTGGCTTTCCGAATCCTCTCCCTCCATCATGCAGGCTCCTCCAAATGGAAGCAGTTTGATGGAGTATTTTGTCTCACCTTTCTGGATTCCGAAAAGCGTAGGTCCTAATCCAAGTGAAAATTCATTGACACGGATTCCATTTGCCTTTGCAAGCAAAAAATGTCCCAGTTCATGAAACAGGATAATAATGCTGAATATCAGTAATGCGATAATAATTTTCATGTAAAAAACCTTTCCTGATGTCTTGTTGCATTTTTAAATGCGTTTTATTTTGCACTCATCTTTTTTTCAATAAACTCATAAGCAGCTGCTTCTGTCCCCAAAATTTCATCCACATCCGGATGATCGACAAACTCTGCATTTTCCATACATGCCTCGATCAACTCTGTGATCTCCGGATAAGAAATCTTCCGGTCTAAAAACAGACTGACCGCTTTCTCATTGGCAGCATTGTACACAGTCGGAATATTTCCGCCCTTTTCCATTGCCTGATATGCAAGTGCAAGCCCGCGAAATGTATCGGTATCCGGCTTCTCGAAGGTAAGATCTGCAATTTCAAACAGATCCAGTCTCCTGCCCGAAAGATTCCGGCGCTCCGGATAATAAAGTGCATACTGGATTGGAAGTCTCATATCCGGCGTGCCAAGCTGTGCGATCACTGCTCCATCCTGATACTCTACAGCAGAATGAATGACACTCTGCGGATGTACTACAACCTGAATCTGATCTAAAGCCACATCAAAGAGCCATTTTGCTTCCATCACTTCCAGTCCTTTATTTACCAATGTGGAAGAATCAATCGTGATTTTTCTTCCCATGCTCCAGTTTGGATGTTTCAGGGCATCTTCCACCTGAATATTCTTAAGCTCATCTGCTTTTCTTCCACGGAACGGTCCGCCGGAAGCTGTCAGTAAAATCCTGCTGATCCTATTATCCCCGGCACCCTGCAGCGACTGGAAAATCGCACTGTGTTCGCTGTCCACCGGAAGAATCGGCACCTTGTATTCCTTTGCAAGCGGTATAATAATATGTCCGGCAGTGACAAGTGTTTCCTTATTTGCCAAAGCAATTTTCTTTCCTGCTCTGATCGCAGCGATCGTTGGTCTGATTCCAAGCATACCAACAATTGCGGTCACTAAAATCTCGCTATCCGGGATCACCGATACTTCAAGAAGTCCTTCCATTCCGGACACGATTTTTATGCCAAGGTCTTTTGTGTTTGTACGAAGTTCTTTCGCCTTTTTTTCATCCCATACACTGACAAGTGATGGCTTGAACTCTCTCATCTGTGCTTCTAACAAACTGATATTACTTCCGGCAGCCATTGCCACTACCTGAATATCCCCCTGCTCTCTTACAATATCGAGTGTCTGTGTACCGATAGAACCGGTAGAACCTAAAATTGCAATTTTTTTCATGTTTTATAATTTCCTTATCTTATAATTTAATAAAGTTCACTGCAAGGAAATAAATGATCGGTGCAGTAAAGATCACACTGTCAAAACGGTCTAAAATGCCACCATGTCCCGGGATCAGTTTTCCGTAATCTTTGATCTCGTAATTCCGCTTGATGGCAGATGCAGTCAGATCCCCAACCATAGAGATCAACGCTCCAACCGCACTGATTCCTGCCATGATCCAGACATGTGTCTGATCGATCTGCATGGCATTTTTAAAGATCATACCATAAATAACCGTGAGAAGCGCTGCGCCTGCGACGCCGCCGACAGCGCCCTCCACTGATTTCTTAGGGCTTAATTTCGGTGACATTTTATGTTTTCCAATCAACATTCCTACACAGTATGCACAGGTGTCGCATCCCCAGGAACACAAAAAAACAAGCCATACAATGTAGGCACCTGCCTCAATCATACGTGTCTGATACACATACGACAGCATCACAGCAACATAGAACACGCCAAAAAATGCTGCAAGTACCTGTTCCGTCTTATACTTCGGATATGTAAATACATATGCGAACATCATAAGAATCAAAACACCTAATACAAACACCATTGTATCCGGCAAAAATGCAAATTTCAGATTACAATAATACACGGTCGCTGCCAGATAACCAATGATTCCAACCGCCTCTTTTTCAATGTGAAAAATGCGATATAATTCAAACATACCAATATAGGAAATAATCAGTGTTGAGATCAGCAGAACATCTCCGCCTGTAATGATCAGAACCAGTGCTGCGATCACTAACACGATTCCACTTAATAATCTTGTCTTAAACATTATATTTCTCCATCCTCCTCTGAGAGTGCGCCAAACCTGCGGTCACGTTTATTATATGCTTCAACTGCCTTTTCTAATTCTTCTTTATGGAAGTCCGGCCATGGAACTTCCGTAAAATAAAATTCACTGTAAGCCAGCTGCCATAAGAGATAATTCGATAAGCGCTGTTCCCCACTGGTGCGGATCAACAGATCCGGATCCGGAATATCTTTCGTATCCAGATAAGCTTCAAAATGTGTCTCATCAATCTCGTTTTCCTGCAATTTGCCGTCACGGAGATCTGCATACATTTTCCGCATGCCCCGGAGCATCTCATCCCGGCTTCCATAATTGATCGCAATCTGCAGATTCAAACCATCATTGTGTGCAGATGCAGACTCCAATTCTTTGATCTGATTTTGAAACTTCTCACTGAGTTTTGTGGTATCTCCGATCACCCGGACACGCATATTATTCTTATCCGCAGTTTTAATACAGTTTTTCAGATAAGATTCCAGTAATTTCATCAATGCATTTACTTCGTTATCCGGCCGGTTCCAGTTCTCGGTAGAAAAAGCATATAAGGTCAGATATTTAATTCCCATATCATGGGCTGCCTGACAGACTGTCTCCACATTCTTAGCCCCGACCGTATGTCCGTAATTTCTTGGCATTCCTTTGCTTTTTGCCCATCTTCCATTTCCATCTAATATAATTGCTACATGTTGTGGAATCTTCATGCTCTTTGTATATCCTTTCTGTTCCAGTCAAACGGCACAAAACCTTGTAATTTTTTTTGTTCCGCTGTCATTGCAAAATATTGTTCTTTTATAAGTTACGAAAATGAGGACACGATTTTCTCATGCCCCCACTCTTTCTTTTATTCTGTCAATTTATTTATACAGTTAAAATTTCTTTTGTTTTAACTTCTACTGCTTCATCGACAGCTGCAATATATTTATCTGTCATCTTCTGAGCATTTTCTTCCAATGCTTTGATTTCATCTTCTGAAACATCCTCTTTTGCAAGTTTCTTGAAGGAATCATTTGCATCACGACGAATATTACGAATGGCTACTTTTGCACTCTCACCTTTCTTCTTTACGTCTTTTGCAAGATCTTTACGTCTTTCCTCTGTCAGTTCTGGGAATAAAAGACGGATTGTCTTTCCATCATTGGTAGGATTGATTCCAAGATCAGATGTCATGATCACTTTCTCAATCTCTTTTACCATAGAAGCTTCCCATGGCTGAATCTGAATCATTCTAGGTTCCGGAACATTTACGTTTGCCACCTGCTGGATAGGTGTTGGTGTTCCGTAATAATCAACTCTCAATTTATCAAGAACATGTGGATTGGCACGTCCGGCACGGATACTTCCAAATTCCTCTGATAAATTGTTCATTGTTTTCTGCATTTTCTCATCGAACTGAACTAATCTCTCGTCCATATTAATCCTCCTTGTTTTGCGAAGCAAAATGCGACTGCCCATGCAGGAGCAGAGGATTTAGCCTCCTTGTTTTTGCGAAGCAAAAATCCGAACTCCGAGTGAGGAGAGGATTTAGCCTCCTAAACTGTTACCTTTGTGCCATTAAATTCTCCACTCATGGCCTTTACAATACTATTTTCTTCATTTAATCCGAACACATACATCGGCATCTTGTTTTCCATGCACATAATGGATGCGGTAAGATCTACTACAGCGAGCTTCTGGTCAATTACCTCCTGAATAGATACCTCATCATACTTCTTAGCAGCCGGATTCAGCTTCGGATCGCTGTCATAGACACCATCAATTGCCTTTGCAAGATAAATACCTTCTGCTTCCATCTCAATTGCGCGTAATACGATTCCCGTATCGGTAGAAAAATAAGGATGACCTGTTCCACCTGCAAAGAAAACAATCTTTCCCTCATTGAAACATTTATCTGCCTCATCTTTAGAGAAAAGCTTTGTCATACTTCCACATAAAAATGGTGTAAAAATCTCTGTATCCATTCCAACAGAACGGAAAATCTCAGATACATAGATACAGTTCATAATGGTTGCTAACATACCGATCTGATCCGCCTTAGGTCTGTCGATCGTCTCGGAAGTTCTTCCTCTCCAGAAATTACCACCACCGATCACAATACCAATCTGGATTCCTTTATCTGCAATCTGCTTTACCTGTTTTGCAACTTCTGTAACGGTTGGTTCATCAAAACCAGTGTGTTTTTCACCGGCTAATGCTTCTCCACTTAATTTCAAAAAAACTCGTTTCATTTATGCATCCATTTCCTTTCTGGATTATTCATTATTCTTGGAAGCAAAAAGGCTCTCAACATCAACATCTGAGTAGCACTGGGAGCAGAAACCTTCGATGACTGCACCATTGTTGATCTGTACGGAACGGGATTTGATGTTACCCATAACAACAGCGGATGTATCGACAACAACAGGTCCCTGAACATCAATATCTCCTTTGATTGCTCCTGCAATAACTGCAGATGAAGATGTTACATTACCAATGATCACAGAGCCAAGTCCGATCTTAACAGTACCTGTGCTTACGACTTCTCCCTCAATCTTAGCTGCATCAGCAAAAAATTCAGAAGAATTGCTGTTACCTGTTACTGTACCTGTTACAACAAGTTTTCCGTTACATCCAATGTCTCCCTGAACGTTTCCTCTGATGTCTAAAGATCCGTTGGATACGATATCTCCTTTGATGATTGTTCCCTCTGTAATTACAGATACCTCATCTGATACTGGTTTTGTTTCATTGACAACTGGTGTTATATTGTCTGCCATTTTTCTTTCCTCCTGAGTGTTTTTTACATGATTTTCCGGGATTACCGGCTGTTCGATTTTTGTTTCACCTGCTGGCTGCGGCTGCGGTACGGACGGAACTGGCTGATTCTGCACTGAAGTCTGCTGTTTTGCAGTCTGTGAAGTCACCTGCTCTAAAAGACCGTCTAATTTGGAAAGTTCAGATTCAACATCAACTTCATTTTCCAAAGTGTTCACAACTAAATCTTCATTTGCTGCGCCATCTTCTAAATTGTCCTCACCCGGCATCAGTTCATTCACTGCCTGTGAAAAATCATCTTTAAAATCTTTAAAAAATCCCATAATCTTCCTCCATTTATATTTAGTTAGTCAATACTGTCTGCCTTCACATATTGAATAACTGATGTATCTTCATCAATCGGCAGGATCTCAGCGCCCATTTCATTCAATGCCTCGATCAATGGTGCTAAAGCCTCTACCGTTGCTGACTTATCCGATGCGTCATGTAACAAAACAACTGACGTTTTATATTTTACTACATCATCCATCACATTCGCAACTATTTCCTCGGATGAATATGCATTCGATGCTGCATCTCCCGCAGAAACGTTCCAGTCATAATAAATAACTCCCTGTTCATTCAGGTAATGGATAAAATCACTCATTGGTACGTTACTGATCTGGTTACTGCTTCCACCCGGGAAACGATAGTAAATACTGTTCACTCCTGTGACCTGATACAATTCATCACGTAAGCGTTCAAAATCTTCTTCAAATGCCTCATCTGACTGATAGATCTGGCTGTATTTGTTGGAATAAGAATGCATGCCGAGCGTATGTCCCTCATCTGCGATTCTCTGATACAGTGCCTGGGATTCTTCATCCTCTTTCCCGACCACAAAAAAAGTTGCCTTCACATCATATTGAGCCAATATGTCCAGAATCTCTCCGGTATGATCAGAAGGCCCGTCTTCGAAAGTCAGGTAAACCTTATGTATATCGCCATCCCCGGCAAGATTCTCTTCCTCTGAAATGCCGGTAGCCGGCGGTGTCACAGACTCATAGGTTTTTGGTGTCTCTGTTGCTTCAGTGACATCGGTATAAACAGACTCCCCGGCACTTTCCGGTTTCTGCGCATTTTCCTGCTGAACCTGTTCCTTCGAACTGACTGTCACAATATTATCCAGTTTATGCTGAATCTTTATTACCTGCACAAATAAAACAATGATCAGTATCATCGACAGGATGATCCATCCGGCAATCGTCATTATAATACCATTCCGAATCCGTCCGATTCTTTTTCTTCGTTTTCTTTGATTATTTATTGCCTCTGTATCTTTATCCTGCATGGAATAACCCCCAAGCTTATCATTTGTCTCCTATCTATTGTAACACATTTTTTGATTTTTCAAAGCAGAAAACAGCATATAATCGTATGATTTTTTCAAATTATTGCAATTATTGTCAGAATTTTCCTATTTTAAAAGGGGCAAGCCGTCAAAACAGCTCTGCCCCTCCGCATCCAATTACAAATCTGTTACTCTAATGTAAATTTAGTAACAATATCTCTCAGTTCATCTACACACTGATAACATTCTTTTACTTTATCTGTTGCGGATGATGTCTTCTCTACCATGCCGGAAGTTTTTTCTGCAATATCCGTGACACCGACAGAAGATTCGCCTACCGTATCATTGATACCGCTTAAAGCACTGGCGATCTGTTCGATTGCCCCTGCGAGCTGTGCCATGGATGTCTTGATTCCTTCCATGCTGTTCTTAAATACATTTGCATCATCCTTATATTGTTCGCTTACCTGTTCAAATTCTTTGTAATCAACAGATACGCTCTTCTCAAGGAACTCTGTTGTCTCTTCCAGACATTCCGACATATTGCCGACTGCCTCGTTTACTTCTTTTACAATCGCACTGATATTGGCAATTGCCTGGGAAGTCTGGTCTGCAAGGCTTCCAATTTCAGTTGCAACTACAGCAAATCCTTTTCCTGCTTCTCCTGCTCTTGCCGCCTCGATGGATGCGTTCAAAGCCAGAAGACCTGTCTGTGAAGAAATCTCCATGATAGTTCCTGTCAGTTCATTGATCTTCTCAACTGCTTTGGAGCCTTCAATTGCTTTTTCAGCTTTCTCCTTGACAGAATTATAAATATCCATTGTCTTATTGCTTGCGGTGACAGTCTTGGTACGAAGCTGTAAAGCACGATCCATAACAGTTTCTGAATTCTTTGCACCTTCCTCTGCCATGGCATTGATATTTTCAGCTTCTCCCTTGATCTGGGACACGTTCTCATTGATCGTAACAGTTGTCGCTGCTGTCTCCTGCATACCGGCAGCAAGCTGCTGGCTGGTTGCCGAGTTGTCGGAACACATCTGGTTTACTGTATCCGTAACCTCGTTTAACTCAGACACATTCTCATTGATCTTCTGTCCTGCATCCTGGATACTTGCAACCATCTCCCGCAGATTTTTACGCATGATATGGATCTCATTTGCCATAAATCCGGTTTCATCTTTTCTGCTATATAATTTTTTGCCATTCGCATTCCGCGTGAAATCAAAATTAGCTGTCTTGGTAATAATTAATGTCAATTCATCAATTGGTTTTGTGATCATTTTTGTCAAGATCAGTGCAACGAAACAACAGACAATCAAGCTGATGACCATAGTAGCTGCCATCAAATTGACCATGTTGCTTACAGGTTCCATAATCTCATCTTTGTCCGCAGACATCACAACAATTTTATGATCAGATGTCAGTGCATACGCTGCGTATTTTGTTGTTCCTTTAAAATCATAAGTTACAACTGCATTTTTCGGAACATTTCCCGACTGTAACTGGCTGACGACACCTTTTACAACTTCATTTTCCACAGACTTGCCAATTTTGTCTGCGGTTGGATGATACAGCATCGTGCCGTCAGAATCTACAAGATATCCATATGCTGAAGAAACACCCTCCATGCTCATGTCCTGCATGACAGCCGCACACTGGGTGGAAAAATCAACCTCTGCCGGAATCTTGTCCAATGTATTTGCTACTGACTCTGTCAGACTCATAATATAGTTCTCATTGACATTGCCAACTGTCGTTGATGCCTTCGTATCCGCTATTACGATACAGGCCGTAAGTGATAATGCTACCACAACAACTACCATTAACATAATCTTTGCTGTGATAGAGTGAATAAATGATACTTTCTGTTTTGTTTCCATGACTATAACATCCCCTTCGCATTTTCTAGTTTTGTAGTTTTTGTACTACCTTTGTAATAGTTATGTAAACTTTTTTATATGCACTATGATAAGACAATTTCTAACATTTGGCAATATTTTTCATCAAATTTTTACATCATTTTTTTTCGTATTTTCGACAAAAAAAATACCCTGAAAACAGGATTGTCCTCAGGGTATTTCTAAAATCAAATTTTTATTATGCGTTCATCTGAGCTGCAACTTCAGCTGCAAAGTCTTCCTGTTTCTTTTCGATTCCTTCACCAGTCTCGAAACGAACAAATCTCTTAACGCTTACAGGTGTACCAACTGCTTTGGAAACTTCGTCTAAATATTTAGCAACAGTCTGTTTTCCATCTTCAGCTTTTACATAAACCTGATCTACTAAGCAGATTTCTTTTAATTCTTTGCTTACACGTCCTTCGATCATACCATTGATCACTTTCTCCGGTTTCTGGGACTCTTTTGGATCGTTCATGATCTGAGCTAAGAGAATCTCTTTCTCATGTGCGATATATTCTTCGCTGATCTCATCTCTGGAAACATATTTTGGATTTAAAGCTGCAATCTGCATTGCAAGGTTTGTTAAAGCTTCTTTTACAGCATCGTTTACAACTGCTGTTTCAGCCTCAACGATAACACCGATTCTACCGCCACCGTGTACGTAAGATACAACACATCCGTTTGCAGCAACAACTTTCTCAAATCTACGGATTTTAAGGTTCTCACCGATCACTGCAACTTTCTCTACTAAAGCATCTTTTACAGTCTTAGATGGATCCTCATTCCATTTTTCTTCCATGAATGCATCCATATCAGCTGCATCAGACTCAACAGCCTGCTCTGCAACAGCTTTTACGAACTGCTGGAATGTCTCGTTTTTAGCAACAAAGTCTGTCTCAGAGTTAACTTCGACAACAGCTGCTGTCTTGTCATCTTTTACAACTACTGTACAAAGACCTTCTGCAGCAATTCTGCTTGCTTTCTTCTCAGCTTTTGCCTGTCCATTTTTTCTTAAGTACTCAACAGCCTCGTCCATATTTCCGTCTGTCTCGCCTAAAGCTTTTTTACAATCCATCATTCCTGCGCCTGTTAATTCACGCAGTTCTTTTACCATAGCCGCTGTAATAGCCATTTTCGTATCCTCCAATATGAATAAATGTTTTTAAAAAATATGCTGTCTGGTTAACCAGACAGCATATTGTAGGTCCTTCTTATGCTTCTGCTTCTTCCTCAACAGCAACTTCTTCAGCTACTTCTTCTAAAGCTTCTGCACCCTGATTTGCTTCAATAACAGCGTCTGCCATTTTAGAAACGATTAATTTTACGGCTCTGATAGCATCATCGTTACCAGGAATTACATAATCTAATTCTTCTGGATCGCAGTTTGTATCAGCAATACCGATTAATGTGATTCCTAATGTATGAGCTTCCTGAACACAGATTCTCTCTTTTTTAGGATCTACGATAAAGATAGCATCTGGGATTTTCTTCATTTCCTTGATACCACCAAGGTTTTTCTCTAATTTCTCCCATTCTTTCTTAAGAGCGATAACTTCTTTCTTAGGTAATACTTCGAAAGTACCATCAGCTGCCATTGTCTCAATCTCTTTTAATCTTGCGATACGGCTCTGGATAGTCTTGAAGTTTGTTAACATACCACCTAACCATCTCTCGTTTACATAGAACATTCCACAACGCTCTGCTTCAGATTTGATAGCATCCTGAGCCTGTTTCTTTGTTCCTACGAAAAGGATTGTACCACCTTCAGCAGCGATATCAGACATAGCTTTGTAAGCTTCATCTACTTTACCTACAGATTTCTGTAAGTCGATGATATAGATACCATTTCTCTCTGTGTAGATGTATGGAGCCATTTTAGGATTCCATCTTCTTGTCTGATGTCCGAAATGAACACCTGCTTCTAATAACTGTTTCATTGAAATAACACTCATTTTTTTACCTCCATGGTTTTGTTTTCTTCCATGTGTATCATTCTTGCAGACAACCAAATCTGGCACCGGTCTGTAAGTCAGCACATGTGATTTTTCCCGGAAGATTCTTTTCTTCCAAGTTGAGCCTTGTAGATTATAGCACAGGCTTTTCCTGTATGCAAGCATTTTTTTCTATTGAGGACCAAGTTTTAAAATCTGATAGATTTCCTCATAATCTAATCCATAAGGAATGGAGTAACTTCCCACACTGATGGAAGATGCAAAGCCCTTCTGTCCAAGGAACTTGCGGAATGCCTCCGCATCGTCCACAACTCCGTTTGCCTGAAGATTTTCACAGACAATTCTGCACACATCTCCTCTGTTTACAACCAATGTATACGGCGCTGCATTCACGGCTGTGTTGTTTTCCTCATTTGCCTCTGATGATACTTCTGTTGCCACTTCTGTATCTGTCATCTCTGATTCCGGATTCTCTGTTTCATCTGCAGTCACCGGTTCTTCTGTATTTGCAGCAGCCTCTGTCGTCTGTTCCTCAATTTGTGCAGCTTCCGTTTCAGGAACTGCTGTCACTTCCGTGCTCTCTGTTGTCTCAGTGTCCTGCAACGGTTCTTCATCCTCCGGCATAACCATTCCAAGCTGTTTTGCTCTTGCAATGATATCCGCATCTGACATTGTAGGTTTATGCAGTGCAAATGCAATCATCAGAAGAATCGTTGTGACAATAATTCCAATGCCAAGACCTCTTAAATAATATTTTAATTTCACAGATTTTCGTCCCCTTTATACAATTCGATCACTAAATTCACTTCGCCAAGGCCACGTCCCAATTGTTTTGCAATCTCGACTTTGCTCAGTCCCTGCTCATAAAGTTTTAAAATCATATCATTTGACATGCCCTGTGCATCCGCTGTTTCCGGTTTTTCCGTTTTCTGTTCAGGTTCCTGAATTTCTTGGAAACGATTCACCTGAACTTCAGGTTCCGGCTGCACATCTATCGTCTCTGTCATCGGTTGTACAACTGCATTCTGCTTCATTACAGGTTGTTGCACAACATGGGATTCTGCAACTGGTTTCCTGATTGAAGTGCCTGCTTTCGCGGACAGATTTTCCTGTAAATTTCGGATATCTGCAGCCAGACGCTGTAAATCTCCTGTCATAGATGTCATCTCGGTATGTTTGTCATTTAACATACTGTAAAGAAACATGATCTCATCATGTGTTTTCTTCATGGATTCCATAACCGTTTCAGAGTACTCATGAATCTGCATGATCTGTTCATTAGACTCTTTCTCCATGGCACGCTCTGCCTGTTCACCCGCTTCTTCGATTTTCTGTTCGATCACTTCATCCATCTGTGTGCCGGCATTATTCACTTCACGTTCAATAATCTTTTTTAATTCATCTTCACTTAATTCTGCGATCTTATTCAACTCTGAAGAAGATAATTTTTCGCTGATGAAAAAACTTCCAATCATAAAAACACATCCAACCAGAAGTAAGATAATTTCAATCATCGTCATGTTTCTGCTCCTTATACCTTGATATCAAATTCGGAAGTCTGTCCCTTCAAATAAACATTGTCAGCCTTTTGCTGCTTCTTGTCTTTTTTCTTCCGTTCTTCCTTTTCATAATGCCCATTTCCCTTTTCTTTGGCATCATAACGATAACCGGCATTCTCTTTTTCCTTGGCATGAACCACCTGATGGAGATTCTGCTCCACTTTTTTCATTTCCTGTGAAAAAATCGTCTGCTGTTCCACCACAGGTCTGTTGTCTTCATTCTGTTTTAAAGTACTCACGTCCTGCGTGCGTTGTATCATTCCGTTAAAATCAACTGGTCTGATGGACATAATGATCACCTCTACTCTCTGTCTATGAGAATTCCAAGATAATTTCCAAGCTTTTTGCGCATTTTCAAAAGAGCCTTCGTATGAAGCTGGGAAATTCTCGATTCCGATACTTCAAGAATGCTGCTGATCTCCTTTAATGTCAGATCTTCATAATAATATAAAAGAATTACCTTACGTTCCTTCTCTGTCAGGACTTCAAGGGATTCTTCCAGTTTCTGTTTCAGTTCTTCTTCTTCAATCTTATCTTCCGGCTGGATAAAATGGGAATTTCTCCGCGCATCCATCACCGGTTCCGCGCCCTGCTCAAGATACTCGTTTAAGGAAACGACATTCGTAACTTTAAGCTGTGACTGCCATGTGGTAAGTTCGTCTTCTGAAAGTCCTAATTCCTGTGCGATCTCCTCGTCAGAAGCATTTTTTCCGGTACGCATTTCAACCTGTTTGATCGCCTCATCGATCTTTTTCTGTTTCTGTCTGACAGTTCTTGGAATCCAGTCCATTTTACGGATCTGATCTAATATCGTTCCACGAATCCGCAGACTCGCATATGTCTCAAACTTAACCTCTTTTCCGAGATCAAATTTATCGATCGCATCGATCAAACCAAAGATACCATAACTTACAAGATCATCATATTCCACATTATATCCGAGATACATGCTCAATCTTCCGGCAACAAGCTTGACAAGCGGCGAATATTCTATTATTAGTTTTTCTCTCAACTCCGGTGTCTTTTTTTTCTGATATTCTTCCCAGAGTTTCTCTCTATCTACCGTTTTCATATGAAGCCCCCAGGTTCAAGTTATTCACTCTTCTTCTCCCCGTCCGAGTCTGACTGTTCCTGTGTCTGTTCTTCTCCGGACTCTTCCTGGTTTTCTTCAGGTTCATCCATTTCTTTAAAGTTTTTATCAAGAACCAGTTTCACAATGCATCCTAATAAATAAAAAATAATTAAAACCGCAAGCAATGTCTTGATAAAAACATCCGTTTCCATATGCTGTACAATTCCAATGATGCATGTGACAAACCCTGCAAGCAGCATCACGACTGCCGGTATGCCTTTTGTTTTCATAATCTCTCCACTAAAAACGTTTTTCACGATTTTTTAAATAGTTTTAATTGGCTTTCCTACTGATTTTATCAGAAATTCTCCGGTGTCACAATGTAACTCGACCGTGCGTCCATAGTTTAATCCGGTGTCTTCGGCAACCAGCCGGATTCCTTTTTCTTTTAAAATCTTCTTTGCTGCTTCTGCATTTCTCGCACCGATATTTCCGACATCTGATAAACCACTGACCTCAAACATCTTCGCACCGCCAGCAATCTTGGCAACAAGCCTTGTCTTACTTGCCCCTGCAGCAATGACTTTTTTTAATAATTCTTCAATTCCTGTATCTGCGAATTTTGCCTTATTTGAATTGTTGCTCACTTTTGTGCTGTCCGGAAGCATATAATGAACCATGCCGCCAATCTTTGTAACCGGATCATAGAGCGTCAGTCCGATACAGGAACCAAGTCCAAGTGTTGTGAGTCCGTCAGGAGCCTTGCATACATTCAAATCCGCCATTCCAACCTTAATGATATTCCCCATACAAACTCCTTACAGTGACAACCCAAGTGCTGATAATATTTTGTAATAAGATTCCTGTTCCGGCATCAGAATAAAATAGCCTCTGATCGCTACATCTGCACAGATCTCTGTCTCGATCAATAATGCCCGGTCACCAACCAGACCAAACTCAATGGCCGGAACACTTAGAATAGCAGCCGCCATATCGACACAGATATACGGAACAGATGGTAAAATCGTTAAATTTGTCATGGAAGCCAGTGCTGAAAGGTAGGACGCTGTAATAATATTCCCCACCTCTTTCAATGCTGAAAGTTCCATTTCATCAAAAACTTCCATCTGCTCATGAACCACATTTTCCTTCATTAAAAGCTTATCCGCAAGATAATGTCCGGATTCTAAATCCAGCAGGAACATCATGCTTCCATCAATATCATGCGATACCTCAAGAAAAATACCGATCACCGTCTCTTCTTCCGGTCCGATCGCACTTCCTAATTTTCCTACGTCCATCAATTTTACATTTGGGACTTTCATGTCAATGCGGGTGCCGACCATATTTGCGATTGCGGTCGCTGCGTTACCGGAGCCGACATTTCCGATCTCCTTGAGCACGTCCACGTACATATCATTAACTTCATCCAACGTATACTTTGTCATTTATTTTCTCCATCTGTTTCTGCATAATAAACACAGTGAGACCTTGTAAGAAAGGTCTCACTTTATGGAATTACGCATTTTCTTTTTCTTCTACAATCGCACTGATCTCAAATAAAGATATCAGTTCGTCCCCATGTTTGCCAACACCATTGATAAACATGGCTTTTCCGTCCTTGCTTCCGCTTGTCTTATCAATCTCATCGGTGCATAAAGTAACAACCTCTTTTACTTCATCTACAATGATTCCGATCGTTCCTTTTTCCTCAAGCTTTAAAATAATGATCCTGCTGGCATTTGTGATGACATCATCATCCAGATTCATTTTTTTACGCACACTCATAACAGGCACGATCTCCCCACGAAGATTGATGACCCCTTTAAAGTATGTCTGGATCTTTGGAACACGTGTGATTTTCTGCATACGCACAATATTGTCAATATAGCTGATATCAATTCCGTACTGTTCGCTGCCGATTTTTACAACAATATACTGTTTTGCATCATTTTCAGCGATATCTATATTTTTCTCCATATTCGTCTCCTCCATTACATCAATGTATTAACGTCAAGGATTAATGCAACTTCACCATCGCCAAGAATGGTTGCGCCACTGATGATCTTATTATTGTTGATATACTTTCCAAGAGATTTGATAACGATCTCCTGCTGTCCGATCAGATTATCTACAACAAGACCTGCGAGGCTGTCGCCTTTCTTAACGATAACAACCGTAAGATTCTCCGGTTCTTCCTGCTTTTCTTCCATATCCAGTACCTGATCAAGACGGATCAGTGGGATAACAGCACCACGGAGATGGATCACCTCCTGAGCCTGAACATATTTGATCTCATTTACCGGGATACTTTCAATATTTGAAATGGATCCAAGTGCGATCGCATATTTTTCATCACGGATCTCAACCATTAATGCCTGGATGATTGCAAGTGTCAGCGGCAGACGGACAATGAAAGTTGTTCCTTCTCCAAGCTGTGTGCGGACTTCAACGTCACCACCAAGTGCTTCGATGTTAGATTTTACAACATCAAGACCAACACCACGTCCGGAGATGTCAGTAATCTTCTTTGCCATAGAGAAACTTGGAAGGAATAAGATATTGATGATCTCTTTCTGGCTCATATTCTCCGCCTGTTCTGCTGTAATGACACCGCGTTCAACAGCTTTGTCCCTTACCGCTGCAACATCAATACCATTACCATCATCTCCCACTTCAATGATAACGTTATTGCCTTCCTGAAAAGCTTTTAGGAAGATAGAACCAACTTCCGGTTTTCCTCTCTCTACACGGGTTGCATTGTCTTCCAGACCATGATCTGCTGAGTTACGGAGTAAGTGCTGTAACGGATCACCGATCTGATCGACTACAGTTCTGTCTAACTCTGTATCTTCACCAGTCATATACAGCTCCATTTTCTTTCCTAACTTGCGGGAAAGATCACGGATCATACGAGGGAACTTATTTACAACGCTCTCGATAGGTACCATCCGGACTTTCATAACAGACTCATGAAGATTCGTTGTGATACGCTCTAAGTATTCAATCTGTTCATGGAACGACTGATTCTGATACTCACCACTCTCGTTAGAGCTGATGGAGACCAGACTGTTCTTTGCAATAATAAGCTCTGACACCTGATTCATCAAAGCATCCAGTTTTTCAATATCTACACGGACAGTTCTTCCGGTTACCGGTTTTGCATTGGTCTGTTTCTTGGCATTTGCAGCCGGTGCCTTCTTCTCAGCCGCCTTTGGAGCTTCTGCAGGTGCTTCCTTCTGTTCCGCTGTCGCTTCTTTTGCCTGCTGTTCTTCCTGTGCTTCTGCCTCTTTTACATATTCATCAAGATGGATCTCTTCCGCATCTACTTTTTCAATCTCAGAAACAGCCTTTGCTGCTGCTACGATCTTGTCCTCAGATTCTTCCGAGGCAAGGAAAAAGCTGAACTCAAACTCAAACTTCTCGTCTTCGATATCCTGTGAGCTTGGACGGTATACCAGAATCTGTCCAAAATCTTCCACAGCCTTAAATACAAGGAATGCACGGGCTGCCTTCAAAAGACAGTCTTTCTGGATATGAACTGTCATGACGTAAATATGCTGTCCATTTGACTCCGCTTCACGGATTGCCTTCTTCTCGTCATTTGTCAGTTCGATTTTTTCCTGTCCTGCTTTTTCTTCCTGAGTGGATTCAGGTGCTGCTTCTTTTGCTTCAGAAGTCTCAGTATTCCCTGTTTCTTCCGCACCCTCTGTTTTTGCAATAAAATCATTTAATTCTTTGATGATAACTTCGTTATCTTCTGTTCCCTCATCGGAGGTACTCTTAATATTGTCAACATAACCTTCAAGTGCATCCAGACATTTGAACAAGAGATCGATCATCCCACTTGTGACTTTTATGTGATCGCTCCGCACTTCCTGAAACACATTTTCCATATCATGTGTCAGATGCTGCATTCTCTTAAAGCCCATGGTACCTGCCATACCCTTTAAAGAGTGTGCCGCACGGAACACTTCATTGATCGTATCTTTATTGTCCGGTTCTTTTTCAAGGACCATGATACAATCGCTTAATGTCTGCAGATGTTCTTCTGATTCATCAATAAATATTTCCAGATACTGGCTTACATCCATGTTAATTTACCCCCACATTCTTTGTGATTGAATTTGCTACTTCTGTCAGCGGAACGACTTCATTTACAAGTCCCGTCTCCGCAATTGCTTTCGGCATGCCATAGACAACACATGTCTGCGCATCCTGTGCAATCGTATAAATTGGTTTTACTTTTGATAATTCCAGGATTCCATTGGTTCCATCAGCACCCATTCCTGTAAGCACAACGCACACTACCTGATCATATCCACATGTCCTCAAAGAATCATATGTGATATTTGCGCATGGTTTCAATCCGCCGATCGGTGGCATATCGTTATATACGATCTTATGTGAGCCATCCGGACACTTCTTTACTTCCATGTGTTTTCCGCCCGGCGCAATGTAAACAGTTCCTTTTTTCAGGATTTCTCCATTCTCGGCTTCCTTTACATGGATCTTACTGATCTCATCCAGACGGTTTGCCATGGAATTCGTAAATCCGGCAGGCATATGCTGCACAAGAACCATTGGGGCATCCAGATTGGCCGGCAGATAAGGAATGACACTCTGCAAAGCTTTTGGTCCACCGGTAGAACATGCAAGTGCAACAATTTTATTCTTAAACCTTGTTTCTGCCGATGCATTGCGTTTCTGCACAGCACTGACAGCTGCCACTGCAGGTCTGCGTTCTGTAAGGCTGATCCGTTCTGTCTTTAAAACGGCATTTAAAATACCTAAGATTTCTTTCCGGAACGCATCCCCTTTTGCCTCAATGATATTTGTTGGTTTTGTCACAAAATCAACTGCTCCACGCTCCATCGCAAGGATCGTCACATCCGCATCCCGTGTTGTCATGGTACTGACCATGATCACATTTGTCTTAATGCGTTCTTTCTGCAGGCGCTCTAAAAGTTCCAGACCGCCCATCCTTGGCATATTGACATCAAGGATCACGCCATCATAACGGTTGACCTTCAGCTTTTCGTATGCTTCCAGCCCATCGCGGCACACATCTGTTACCTGAAATGTATCATCGGAATTGATTATATCACATATAACCCTTCTCATGAGTGCAGAATCATCAACAACAAGAATATTTTTTTTCATAATCATTACCTTTTATCCTTTTGACGTGTTAATCGTTCCTCTTCAAAAATATATCGGATAATATCCTCTCGTACTCTGTCGTCTTTGATCATAAACTTGACACGGGAAACATATTTCTTTTCCGTTACCTGTTCCTTCTTCTCGCAGGAAATAACAGAACCAACAATATGGAATTCCTGATTCATTCTTTCATTTGCGAGATGTGCTACCGCAAGGATATGATCTCCACTCTTTAACTCCGTATCTGAATTAAAGCGGATGCCTCCACCGCTGATGTCAACGATCGTACCTGTCCGTATCTTGTCATTAAAATGTTCATCGCGCAATTGGGCAAAAATCTCTTCCACTGTTGCAAGATCTGCCTGCTCTTCCGTCAGTTCGAAAAACTTAAAATCAATGGAACACTCATATCGGTAAAATTCCCTGCGCTGGAACTTTTCCAGACGTGTTTTAAGTTCTACTTCCAGTGTATAAATATTATCCCGCTTGAAGCGCTCTACGATCTGTCCGATACTTTTATATAAGAATCCTCCGGAATAAAAAACAAATTCCAAACGTACATCCAGAGGAAGAAGAATCAGTTTTGTTCCCTCTGTAGGCATTGAAATCTCAAGATTGCCACGCTTATTTATATCAAGAACCTGGCTCTTGTAAACTTTAACCGTATCGCCAGTCCGCTCCTCATTTTCAACCTGTTGTAATAACCTGATATCGATCTTGTCACCAGGCTTTATCAAATCTGTAAATGCCATATAGCTCCTCTCCTTATGAAAGGTTAAATAATTTTGTCAGAAATTGTCTGAAAGCATTTTGTTCCGAAGAATCCTGCTTTCCGCCAGACACTAAATACTGTGCCAGTTCCTCAAACCGTTTTGAAGACCTTGCATTCGGCGACACGATGGAAACCGGTTTTTGTATCCGCACCGCTTTCTCTAACATCGCATCCTGTGGGATGATCCCAATATAATGGACAGAGCCATCCAGAAACTGTTTTACAACCGATTCCAGTTTGTCAAAAACCATCTTTCCCTCACCAAAGGAAGCAACACGGTTCGTCAGTACATGGATCACCGATTCATTCTTATCGTATTTCGGATTGCGGTAAAGCATCTTCAATAGCGAATATGCATCCGTAAGTGAGCTTGGTTCCGGTGTAGTCACCAGTAAAATCTCAGGACTTGACGCCACAAACTCCATGACACTGTCTGAAATTCCTGCGCCTGTATCAACGATCACAATATCTGCGATCACAGAAAGCTTTTCCACTGACTTTACCAGATAACTGATCTGATCCAGTGTCAGATTACTCAGTCCCATAATACCGGAGCCGCCGGAAATAAAGCCAACCCCCTCCGGTCCATCCGTAATGATGTCCTCGATTTCTTTGTCATGATAGATCAGATCGTTCAGGCTATACTGGGGAATTGTTCCAAACATCACTTCCACGTTTGCAAGTCCGATATCTGCATCAAAAATGATCGTTTTCAACCCCATCCGCTGAAACTGGACTGCAAGATTTACGGCAATGTTGGATTTTCCCACACCGCCCTTTCCACTTGTGACAGTGATGATCCTGGCGGGCTTCTTTGTTCTCTGATTCTGTTTTTTGATCACATTGCGCAGTTCTTCTGCCTGATCCATCTGTTACTTTCCTCCAAGCAGTTGTTTTACCACCATCTGGGTATTAAATACTTCCAGATCATCCGGAACGCTCTGTCCATTTGTCATATAAGACAGATCTGCCCCTGAATATAAGCGGATATTTAATATATTGCCAAATGAAGTGGTTTCATCTAATTTTGTAAAAATAATCTTATATTCTGCAATTTCCCTATAAATGTCAACAATCTCCATAAGATCCTTATACTTCGTTGTAGCACTTAAAACAAGGTAAACTTCCTTTTCATATTTTAGGTCAAGACCATTGACCAGTTTCTTAATATCTTCACGCTGTTCCTCATTCTTATGGGAAAAACCTGCAGTATCCACAAATACAAGGTCGTATTCAGCCAGTGTCTCCAAAGACTGATTGAGTTCTTCCGCAGAGTAAATGATCTTCACCGGTGCATCTAAAATATTGGCGTAAATCTTTAACTGTTCTGCCGCTGCGATCCGGTAAGTATCTGCTGTCAGCATCGCAACCTTTTTGTCATGCTCCACCTTGTACTTTGCTGCGATCTTGGCGATCGTGGTTGTTTTGCCTACTCCTGTAGGTCCTACAAAAAATATAACATGCGGCTTCTTTCCTGACAAGTCAATGCAATTTGGCTCTCCAAGTTTTAAGATCATCTTCTGGTAAACATTGGAAAGAATAATATCAACATTGCTTCCGCTGTTTGTAACCTTCTCAGCTTCATCGAGAATCTGATTGACATACTTTTCATTTACATCATTGTTCAGCATGGTACGGTAGAGCATCTTCATAAACTTGAAATTTTCAAGATTTTTTGGAGATGCCTTAGGAGTCACCGGCATTTCTGCCTCCCTTGCTCCATCTTCACTGAGCTTTTTTTCCAAAATATTGGAAAGGTTTTCCAATTTCTTTTCAATATCACTTTCGCTCTTATTCACCACAACTTCTTTTTCTGGTGTTACCGGACGCTGATAGGAAGGCGCTGGCTCAACAGTTTTTTCTGCCGGAAGCGGAATACTGATCTTCTCATCTGCGGCAAGATTAATATTTTCAATCTTTTTCTGCTGCATTGCTGCCATCTGGACAGCATTTAAAAACTGCTCCTTTTCCTCGATCGCTGCAGTGACTTCAAAGGTAGAGCCCTTAAAAAAATTAAAAAGCCCCTTTGGTTTGATTTCTTTTACATTCATCACAACAGCTCCGGCTCCAAGCTCCTGTCTTGCCTTCTCTGTTGCCTCTTCCTGTGTTTTTCCCTGGAATTTTTTTATTGTCATTTATGCTGTCACCATCCCTACTGATTGTAATTCAATATTCGATTCCACTTCATTGTATGAAACAACGATCAGATCTTTGAAATAATCTTCTGTCAGTTTCTTAAAATACATACGGACAATCGGTGAAGTGATAACGATCGGAGTTTTTCCCATATTTTCAAGCTTTGCAGCCTCCTGCTCCAAAGATGCCATAATGGCCTTGGTGCGTTCAGGGTCTAAGGTTAAATACGCTCCCTGCTCTGTCTGTTTGACTGACGACATAATCTCCTGCTCGATCTTCGGATCTAAAGTGATTACACTGGTTGTCTCGTTTGCCGGGAAGAATTTATTTGAGATTGCCCTCTTCAGACTCTGGCGGACATATTCTGTCAGGACATCCGTGTCTCTTGTCACAGCGGCATGATCTGCAAGTGTTTCAAAAATAGTCAAAAGATCTCGGATGGAAATTCCCTCGCTCAATAAATTCTGTAATACTTTCTGTACTTCACCAAGACCAAGCAATTTTGGTATGAGTTCGTCCACAAGAACCGGATTGCTCTCTTTCAGATTGTTGACCAGATTCTGTACATCCTGCCTTGTCAAAAGCTCCGCAATATGGTTCCGGATCACCTCTGTCAGGTGTGTAGCAATAATGGATGGCGGATCGACAACGGTATATCCAAGGCTTTCCGCTCTCTCCCTCTGGCTCTCTGTGATCCAGATCGCAGGCAGATGGAAGGATGGCTCAAAGGTCGGAATACCAGTGATCTCTTCCTCTACATACCCTGGATTCATCGCCATATAATGGTCAAAAAGGATCTCTCCCTCTGTCACCTGGATACCCTTGATCTTAATAATATACTGGTTCGGATTCAGCTGGATATTATCACGCAGACGGATGATCGGCACAACCGTACCAAGTTCCAAGGCAATCTGTCTACGGATCATGACAACACGGTCAAGAAGGTCGCCACCCTGATTGACATCTGCCAGTGGAATAATACCATATCCAAACTCCAGTTCGATCGGATCTACCTGAAGCAGTGAAACAACATTTTCCGGTTTGCGTATCTCCTCTGCCTCCGTCTCTGCCTCACTCACTTCCTCCTCAATGCTCTCCACACGGATCTGTTTATCCATCATACGTCCGGAAATGATGAACACAAGACCAAGCCCGACAAAGAGATACCATGTCAAAGGTGTCGTGATCCCCAAAAATGCAAGCGTTGCACCAACCAGATAAAGTACCTTCGGAATGCCAAAAAGCTGGCTCACCAGAACGGTTCCAAAATCTGCTTCCTTGGAAGCTTTCGTTACCAGTATACCGGTTGACAGAGAAATCAGAAGCGATGGGATCTGGGAACAAAGTCCGTCACCGATGGTGAGGATACCATATTGCTGGATCGCTTCTGCAAAGCTTAATCCCTGACTCATCACGCCCATGACCGTACCACCGATCAGGTTGATAAATGTAATGATAAGACCTGCCGCTGCATCTCCCTTAACATACTTTGTAGCACCATCCATGGAACCAAAGAAAGCGGATTCTTCCTGAATCTTATTTCTGCGCTCCCTTGCTTCCTTCTCTGTGATCGCTCCGGTGTTTAAGTCAGCGTCGATCGCCATCTGTTTACCCGGCATTGCATCCAGTGTGAAACGTGCTGTTACCTCTGCAACTCGCTCAGAACCTTTATTAATAACTACAAACTGGATAATAATGAGTACAATGAATATGATTGCACCAATGACAAGATCACCGCCACCTACGAACTGGCCAAACGTTGTGACAACATTACCAGGTGCTCCTGTTGAAAGGATCAGTCTGGTAGACGACACGTTCAGTGAAATTCTAAAAATAGTCGTGAACAGTAAAAGAGTCGGGAAGAAAGACATATCCAGTACTTCCTTCACGAATAATGTATTAAACAGTATAATTAACGCGATAGAAATATTGATCGCGATCATCACATCCAACAAGGTGGAACTGATTGGAACAATGAAAAAAATAACGGCCGCAAGTAAATATAACGCTACGCCAATGTCCGCTTTTTTCATGCCTTTTCCTCCTTAGTCACTCTCAAATTATTTTTCTCTCATATTGTAAACCATTGCGAGGATCTCGGCAACTGCCTGATACAGTTCCGGTGGAATTTCCTGTCCGATATCCACGTTTGCATACAGCATCCGCGCAAGTGGTTTGTTTTCCACAATCTCAATATGATGTTCTCTGGCAGCCTCTTTGATTTTCTGTGCCAGATAATCTTCTCCCTTTGCAAGAACAACCGGTGCCTTTGATGTCTCAGCATCATACTTGATCGCAACTGCAAAGTGAGTCGGGTTCGTGATGACAACGTCCGCTTTTGGAACATCCTGCATCATACGTCTTCTGGAAGCCTCACGCATACGCTGTCTCTGTCTGCCTTTGATTTCCGGATTACCCTCTGTATTTTTAAACTCGTCCTTCACTTCCTGTTTGGTCATCTTCATATCTTCATTAAAACGATACTTCTGATAAATAAAATCTGCCAGACCGATCACTAAATAGACGAGACTGATTTTCAGACCAGCATTGATGATCACCGTTCCGCAAAGCATGATCGCCTGCATCAGTGGGATCTCATATAGGATAAAAATGTCCTGTGCATGACCTCTGATCGAGGTATATGCCACATAGACGATAACAAAAATTTTAAGAATAGATTTGACCAGTTCAAAAATAGAATCTTTTGAAAAAATTCTTTTAAATCCATTGATTGGATTAAATTTATCGAATTTGGGCTGCAACGGTTTCCCTGTCACTTTCCACCCAACCTGGATCACACTGATCAGCGCCGTCACAACAAATCCAAATGCAAAAAAGGGAACACAGACGATCAGAATCTGTATCAGTGCATCGGACATAAGCGCTGCGACTGACTTTTCCGTCACATCAACGGCATTCTCCCTTACAAAATCCGGTATCCTGCCGTAGATATCCACAAAACTATTCATGAGTCTGTTACCCACAAATGAAACAAAAATTTTCAGGACAAGAAATAAAACGATCAGGTCAAATGCCGCCGTAAGTTCTTTACTTTTTACGACTTTGCCGTCCTCTCTTGCCTCCCTCAGTTTCTTTGCTGTCGCCGGCTCTGTTTTTTCACCACCGGGTCCGTCCTTTGCAAACCACTGAAGATCCCATTCCATGATCAAATGTAACTGTTTCTGCTGTTCCAAGTCAATACATTCCTTCTATAAAAAGTACCATCAATTTTTTCATTTCCGTAAAAATGAAATTTGCCACACTTGGCAGCAATGATACGGTCAGAAAAAGTACAACAAATCCAACCATAATCTTCATCTGCATACCTACCGCAAACATATTCATCTGCGGTGAAACCTTCGCCATGATACCAAGGATACAGTTTAAGATCATGATGCATGCAAATACCGGCAAAATGATACGGAATGCTATCACAAACATGTCTCCCATATAAGTTGTCATGGATCTCATCAGATGCTCCCAGTCAAACACCTGTCCATTGACCGGTATGACTGTAAATGCATCCACAAAGGCCCGTAATATATAATGATGCATGTCGGTTACTACAAGCAGCATCAGTATAAAATAATTATACAGATTTCCAGTTAATGTTACCTGCGTGTTGTTGATCGGATCAAATTCGGTTGCCATTGACAGACCGATATCCATATCAATGATATTACCCGCAAATAAAATAATGGAATTACAAACGTTTGCAGCAAGTCCGATCAGCAACCCTGTAATTCCCTCTTTCAAAACAATGACTGCATATCCTATAAGCCCGGTATATTCAACCTGTGAAACATCTGCAAACCCAGACACCAGAAGTGCGATCATCGCAGAAAGCCCTATCTTCACCTGATTCGGCACATTCGACATCCCATAAAAAGGTGCAATGTATACAAAGCAGGATACGCGAACAAGTATTAAGATAAAAATTTCAAAATTTTCCAATGAAAATGAATACTGCACCATATGTCAAACCTATCCAAGATAAATACTGAAGTTCGACCATAAGGTCGTCACAAATTCCGACAGCTGATTCAGAATCCACGAACCACATACCATCAATCCAATAAATACTGCCACAATCTTTGGTACAAATGTAAGTGTCTGCTCCTGAATCGAAGTGACTGTCTGAAAAATACTGATAATCAAACCAACCACCAGCGAAATTATCAAAACCGGGGCACTACAGATAATAATATAATAAATTGCATCTTTTGCGATATCAAGAACCTGTCCCTCCGTTATCATATCTCATCACCTCAGATTCCACTAATAAAACGTTTTTACAAGGCTTCCGATCACTAAATCCCATCCGTCTGCCAGAATAAAAAGCAATATTTTAAATGGCAGGGAGATCGTTGTCGGAGGCAGCATCATCATACCCATGGACATCAGCACGGATGCTACGACCATATCAATTACGATAAACGGAATATAAATCACGAAACCGATAATAAATGCAGCTCTCAATTCACTTAAGATAAATGCCGGGATCAGAGTCGTCATCGGAACATCATCATAACTGTCATAGGTTTCATCTGAAATATCCACAAACAGCTTTAAATCTTTTTCCTGCGTCTGACCGTACATGAATTCCCTGATTGGTCCTTGTGCGATGGTAAATGCCTCTTCCGTCGTAATCTCACCCTTGTCAAGAGGCTGGATCGCCTCTGTATTGATCTGCTGGAATGTCGGCCACATAATGAAAAATGTCAAAAATAAAGCCAACGCGATCAATACCTGATTAGGTGGTGCGGTCTGCGTTCCAATTGCGGTACGCAGAAAATGTAATACAATGATAATTCTTGTATAAGAAGTCAGCATGATCAGTATCGATGGTGCCAGTGATAAAATTGTCAATACCAAAAGCATCTTCACCGGTGCCGACAATGATCCGCCATCATTGTTGTATGAAATTGTCAATCCATTTGTACTGTCTTCTGCAGCTCTGGTGACACCACCCTCAGAATTGTCACCATCAAATGTTGTGATACTGTCCGGATCCATGGAAGCTGCATACACAGTTGTCCCACCCACAGACCATGAAAGCGTCAGAACAAGTACCACCATTGCCACAATTAATGACACCATACAATATGTCTTTTTCACTCTTGTCATAATCAAAACCTATTTCTTAGGAAAATGTTCCTTCACCCGGTTCAATACCTCACGGAAATTCTCCTGTGCAGCCTTCCCATCCATTGGAAATTTATTTTGTATCGCAGAGAAATCCGGCACCTCGCTCAACTGATCTTCTGTGAGCTGTGTGAGCAGTGTCACATCATCTTTTCCCACAGCTACAACAAGGTAAACCTCACCTGCTTTTACAATTGTGATAAACTTATTATTTCCAACACGTATTGATTCCACGATCTGCAGATTTTTGTTTGCAAAATTTGTTTTCTGATAATTACCGATCCACTTTGTTGTGAAATAGGTGATTGCCAGCACAAAGAGAAAAATGATCAATACGCCCAACAGCTGGATAAAACTGCCTAATGCAGAACTGAGTAATATCATATTAACCTACAACTTTTTTTACTGCTTCAAGAACACGCTCTGCCTGGAATGGTTTGACGATAAAGTCTTTTGCTCCTGCCTGGATTGCTTCGATAACCATAGCCTGCTGTCCCATTGCAGAACACATAATAATTTTAGCTCCTGGATCTAATGCTTTGATCTTCTTTAATGCTTCAATACCATCCATCTCAGGCATTGTGATATCCATTAATACAAGATCTGGTTTTGCTTCTGGATATTTTTCTACTGCTTTCTGTCCGTTTTCTGCCTCTGCAGCAATCTCATAACCATTCTTTGTTAAGATATCCTTAATCATCATTCTCATAAATGCTGCGTCATCGCAAATCATTACTTTAGCCATATTATTTGTTTCTCCTCTTCTTTCCTATCTTATTTCACAATTTCAGTGATTCTCACACCAAAACTTTCTTCAATTACTACGACTTCACCCTTGGCAACGTATTTTCCGTTTACCAGAATATCTATTGGTTCACCGGCAATTCGATTCAACTCGATGATCGTACCAGGTGCGAAATCCAAAATCTCATGGATCGACTTTGTTGTTCTTCCAAGTTCTACTGTCACTTCAAGTGGAACATCCATGATCAATCCGATGTTCTCTGCTCCTGCAACCTGTGCAATACTTGGATTAAAAGCCTGAAACTGTGCCGGCTGTACATTTACCGGCTGTGCATACATTTGATTCATATTCGGTGCCATCATTGGCTGTCCCATCATCGGCTGTCCCATCATCGGCTGCCCCATCATTGGCTGTCCCATAACCTGCTGACCTCCCATCGGCTGTTCCATCTGAGGCTGTGGTGCAGCTGGCTGTGCACTCACTGCTTTTTCTGCCTCGTTCGATGTGGAATTGGTATCCGCTTCCATATTCTTTGTAATGCTTGCGCACATCTCCTTCGCAAAAGAAACCGGATACAACTGCATGATCTCACTGTCTACCAGATCTCCAATCTCCATCTTAAATGAAATCTTAACAAACGAACCGGATAAAAAATCTGCGATTGATCCCTCATCAATATTATCATGAAGATCCACAAGATCTGCAACTGGCGGACTGATATCGATGGTCTTATTCAGCATAGAGGAAAGAGAGGTCGCTGCGGAACCCATCATCTGATTCATCGCTTCGCTGATTGCACTTAAATGTAACTCTCCAAGTTCTCCATCTGTATTAGTACCATCACCACCCATCATCAGGTCTGTAATGACTTTTACATCATGTTCTTTTAAAACAAGAATATTACTTCCATCCAAACCAACTGTATATGCAATTCGGATAAATACACACGGTTTTTCATATGCATCACAGATGTCACTCCATGTTGCAAAAGATACAACCGGCGTTGAAATATCTACTTTACGATTTACAAGGGAAAACAATGTTGTTGCCGCTGTTCCCATGCTGATGTTACCAATTTCGCCAATCGCGTCTTTCTCAGCATCTGTCAGCAAATCATTTTTATTTGCATCATCCTGGTTATTCAGCAAAGCACTGATTTCTTCCTGTGACAAAACACCATCCATTACTACTGCTCCTCTCTTACCACTGATGTAACTCTTACTGCATAATTATCGCCGACAGCTCCCGGCAGAGCAGTAAATTTTTTTATATTACCGACAAAAATATTCAGATCCTGATTCACACCCGAATCCAGCCGGATAATATCTCCAACCTGAAGATTTACAAAATCGTCCACGGAAATAGTACTGTTTCCCAAAACCGCTTTTACAGGAATCTTCGCTTTTGAGATCAAAGCTTCGATCGCATCTGTATACTGCTTATCGTCATGTTCCTGAAGATTGGAATACCAGAACTTCGTATTCAGCTTGTCCATGACACTTTCCAATGTCAGATACGGAAGACAGATATTCATAAGACCTTCCACATCGCCAATCTTGATATGTAATGTCACAAGTGCGATCATCTCGGTCGGCGAAATAATCTGCGCAAACTGTGAGTTTGTCTCAATCCGTTCAAGCCGCGGTGAAATCTCACAGACACTCGACCAAGGCTCCGGCAAAAGACTTACACATACATTATAGATTCTCTCCAGAATCAAAAGTTCAATCTCGGAGAAATCTCTTGGCTTATCTAACGGAGTTCCCAATCCACCGAGCATTCGGTCAACAATTGCATACCCCAGATTGTCTGCAAGTTCTATAATAATACTGCCACTCAAAGGCGATACATTCACCAATCCGAGTAAAACCGGATTTGACAGTGCATTCGTGAATTCAGAATAGGTAACCGCCTCTGAATTCATCACTTCCACCTGTACTGTTTTTCTCAAATAAACAGGTAAGTTCGTCGAAAGAAGTCTTCCATAATGTTCAAAAATGATTTCCAACGTACGCAAATGCTCTTTTGAGAACTTTGCCGGACGGGTAAAATCATAATTTTTTACTTGTTTTTCGTCTTTTACTTTCATGTCCTCAGCATCAAGTTCACCACTGCTCAATGCCTGCAGAAGACTATCTATCTCATTTTGAGATAAGACTTCACCCATTCTCTTTCACCACCTAGCATTCTAATTTACTGCGTATTTACACTGGAGAAACTTACCCCAACGATAAAGTCAGAACCGAACATCTCCTGCAGATCTTCGAGAATAGCATCTTTAACGCTCTGCTCGTCCTCCCGGAACTGTTCCATTGTATATCCGGAAACAATCGTGTTGATATCATTTTTGATCAATGTTTCCTTCGCTTTCAATCCTTCTGTACCTATGCTCTTGTATCCGTCACTCTTTGTATTCAGCGACAAACCGATAGAAAATACAGCCACATGGTCTTTTCCATCACCGCTTGGACTTAAGTTGACGGTAAAGCTGGCTTCAATATCATAAACTTCAATATCTTCCACCGGAACTGCTGCGGTATCTTTGCTGCTTCCATCTTCCAGCTCCAGATCAATTGCTGATGCGATCTTATCGATCAGCTGATTTGATTTTCTCGTCTGAGGAATGATCGTAAACGCAAGAATTGCAGTCAAAACGAGATTCACCAGAACTAATGCAAGGATAATTACTGTCATCAGATTCTTTTTCATTGTTTGTGCCTTTCTTCTGCTAATTAGTTTATTTCGGAATAATATGAATTATATATCTTTATCTCAACACGTCTGTTGCGCGCCCTTCCCTCCGGTGTGGAATTATCTGCAATCGGAACGTATTCGCCTCTTCCGGATGACTTGATATGTGACGGATCGATCGTTGTGATATTGCGCATATAATCTGCCACATATAATGCCCTGTACATTGACAGCACATCGTTATTTTCATATTTTGAAGAATGCGTGAACGGAATATTATCCGTGTGTCCCTCTATCTCTATCATGTTCTGCTGATAACTCTGAAGAATCTTTCCAATCTTATCCATCAAAGGATAGGCTTCTGACTTGATCTCAGATTTTCCGGAATCAAACAGCACTGCACCATTTAAATTCAACAGCACATATTCCGCATTAAAATCGATTTCCACCTGATCCTGTATGCCATATTGTGCTACAAGATCCTGCACCTGCTCTGCCATCTGTTCTGACTCGGCAAGCGCTTCTTCTTTATACTCTTCCGCAACATCTGAACTTTCTGATGTATCATCTGTCGTCTGCGTATTTGCCATCTGATTATAATAGATGTCATACATCTGTAACTGGCTCACGCCGGAAGAAACCATCTCACCATCTCCGATGGAAGCTCCACCACTCGGCAGAATACTAAAGCTGCTCTGCAAAGATGCAATCACCATCTCAAACTTCTCAGCATCCACTGTTGACATAGAAAACAGTAAAACGAAAAAGCAAAGAAGTAAATTCATAAGATCACTAAACGTCGCCATCCATGCCGGAGCGCCTGCCGGTGCTTCTTCTGTCTTCTTTCTTGCCACTATGCTTCACCTCCGGCTGCTTCATCACCTTCTCCGAGACTTCCTGCTGCCTGTGGTGTCAGGAATGATTTCAGCTTTTCTTCAATGACACGCGGATTTTCACCTGCCTGAATGGAAAGCAATCCTTCCACGATCATTTCTTTTATTGCAACTTCTCTCTCATTATTCACCTTAAGCTTTGACGCAGTTGGATTACAAAGCCAGTTGGCGATCAATGAACCATATAATGTAGTGACCAGGGCAACCGACATAGCCGGTCCGATACTCGATGCATCTTCCAGATTCTTAAGCATGTTAATAAGACCGATCAGCGTACCGATCATACCCCATGCAGGACCTAATTCTGCCCATTTCTCCCAGAATGCGATTACTTTCTTATGTCTTTCTTCCATACAGGACAGGCTTGTCTCCATGATGCCACGCACCAGTTCCGGATCCGTACCATCCACAACAAGCATTACGCCCTTTTTCATAAAATCGTCTTCAATATCATTGGCTGCTTCCTCTAATGCGAGCAATCCTTCTTTTCTTGCCACATTAGAGAGATCAATGATCTTTTTGATCGTCTCTGCCGGATCTTCTGCCTTTTCCTTGAAGGTAAGTGTAATACCCTTCAGTCCGTTAATGAAATCCGGTAACTTGTGTGCTGCCAGTACACCGGAGATAGAACCTCCGACTGTTATGATGATAGACGCCGAATCAACCATGTTTTTCAAAGCTTCAAATCCACCATTACTGAAAACACCGAATACAAACATTACTGCGCCGAGTATTATACCGGCTAAAGATGCGATATCCATATCTTCCACCTGCCATCCTTGTTAATATATTTAAAATTTAATTTTCATTTTCTGCTTCAAATCCAATTTCCATAATTTCCCGCTTATATGATTTTACTAAACTTTTTATCTGTTGTCTACTTTCTTTTACAATTATTTTTCGTCCTGTCGTGAAAGTGATCACGGTATCCGGTGTTTCTTCGACAAGTTCGATCAGATCCGCATTCACCAAAATCTGTGTACCATTTAATCTTGTCACTTCGATCATAGTGTTCATCCTTTCCTTATTGTTAACAGACAATGAAAACAATGAAACAACGTTTAGTATACCATATCTTGTTGTAGTATGGAACATATTTACTAAATAATCGTTACTTTTTTTATACTATTTCTATTCAAGGAGGAATCTGTAACGTTTTATAGATTCCTCCATTCAGTTTATATTATCGTTTTAAGTTTACAAGTTCCTCTAATAATGTATCGGAGGTTGTAATAACACGGGAGTTTGCCTGGAAACCACGCTGTGTCGTGATCATGGACGTAAACTCTGAGGAAAGGTCTACGTTCGACATTTCCAGCTCTCCGGTTGTCATGGAAGATCCGTCTGCGGAAATCTCCACACCGATTCCATCGAACTCACCGGAGTTTAAGGTTGTGCGGTAGCAGCTCTCTCCGACTTTTTCAAGACCGGATGCATTCGAGAACTGTGCAACTGCGATCTGTCCTAACAGCTCTGTGTTACCATTGTCATATGTACCGTAGATACGTCCGCTTGTATCAATGAAAATACCTGTCATGGCACCAAGCTTACGTCCTTTTCCGGTTTTTCCGTCAGTTGCTCCGGCATCTGCACCGATTGTGGATTTACCACCATTCTCATAGTTTAAGCACTGGGAGAAGTCTACAGTAATATTCTGGAAGTTTCCGTTCCTATTTAGCAAACCAGAAGAAAGTACAGACATATTCAGCATTTTAGATGGGGTATCACCACCGATGGAAGCAAACTTACCTGTGCTTGTATCAAATACCAGGTCATAAGAAGTCCGCTCACCTGTTACCGTTGCCTGTCCAGTTGTCTGATCAAATGCCACCTTATAGTTATTTGTACCATTCTTTATATTATTAGCAATGGTTGTTGTAATACCGGAGAAAATCTCTGTAATGCTAACTGTATCACCTGAACCATCTGTTGCTTTAAACAAAGTTTTATCTGCATTATCAACTTTAAATTCTTTTTGATCTGCTTTGCGCACATACTTATTATTTTTAAACTCATAATCCTTTGAAAGACTATATTGTCCAAGTGTTGCATCTGCTTGGTAATCACCGAAAATCTGTGAAATCTGCTGTTTTGTAAGATTTTTGATGATATTCTGATTATTGCTATCCAAAACAGATGTCAGTTCAACGGTATATTTTCCATCTGTTCCAGTAGACTTGATTGCAAACTTCGCAGTATACTGATAGCCAAGGTTATCGTAGAAGTTTAAGTTCATTACCCTGCCGGCATCATTTTTAACATCTGTATCATTCTCATCCAGAACACCGGCGATAGTTGCCTGTGTGGTTGCCTCCGGTGCAGAAGTCAGGTTCTTCTCCTGCATGATACGGAGTGCCGAAACAGTGTCCTTGCGGATCTCACCTGTTGTCTCGTCAACCTGCCATCCCATAACCGTATAGCCTGTTGAGGACATACATAAGTTACCGGAACCGTCTACGTAGAAAGAACCGGAACGGGTAAATACGTTCTCAGAACCATTGTTTACAATAAAGAAGTTCGTTGAGTTTTTATCAGTCAGACGGATATCAAATGGATTTCCGGTTGTCTCAGATGCACCTGCAGAAGTGATGCTGACTTTGGTTGCTGCCGCAGTTGTACCAAGACCGATCTGCTTTGCATTGACACCGCCGGTACCGGTTGTTGCATTTGCTCCGGACGCATTCGAAGTGGTCTGATATAAGATATCACTGAATGTTACGGAAGAAGATTTAAAAGCTACTGTGTTGACGTTGGCGATATTATTACCGATCACGTCCATTCTTGTCTGATGTGTCTTTAAACCTGACACAGCAGAGTACATTGATCTCATCATAATGAAATGACCTCCTAAAGTTCTTTTGGCGCAGGGTGTCTGGTTTCTTCTGTCAGTCAGAAACCGATTGCTCCCCTAAGGTCCAGCTATATGATCACTGCGCCATCAATATTGGTATAAATGTTGTCATCGGATTCCGTGCGGTCCATTGCTGTCACAACTGTTTTGTTTGGGACATTTACAATGAATGCCAGAGAATCAACGATTACGAGTGACTCCCGAATTCCCTTTTCACTTGCTTTTTGAACTCCACTCTCCAGCCGTTCGCTCTGTTCTTTTGACAGATTGATTTTTCTGTTCTCCAGTCTCATGGAGGCATGTTTGGAAAATTTCAGTTCCAAGCTCTCAGAAACATCCTGTTTCTGTTTTAAAATTTCCTCAAAGGACAATCCCGATGCATTGACTGTGGAATTTCCTTTTCCGGTACCAAGATAACGGTCCGTGATCTGTTCAATCGAAGTGAATTGGTTATTAATTTTATTCATAACCCCATCTCCTGTTACTCTGTCCTGTCTGAACTGTTATCTGTTGTATCTCCTGATCCTGCACTTTCTGTTTCTTCTGTTTTGTCTGTACTATCAGATTTGTCTGTGCTATCCGTCTTGCCTGTGCTGTCAGCTTTGTCTGTACTGTCCGTCTTGCCTGTGCTGTCAGCTTTGTCTGTACTGTCCGTCTTGCCTGTACTGTCAGTCTTGTCTGTTCCATCCGCTTTGTCAGATTTGTCTGTTTTGTCAGATCCATCTGCAGATTCGTTTGCCTTGATCAGTTCTTTTAATCTTGCCTCAAGTTCTTCAAACTTCTTCCAGGAATCTTTGGAAACGAATTTCTTCTGGTAATCGTTCAGTCCATCATACATCTTACGGATGCTCTCAATATCATCTTTGTTTGCAAGCGAGATTGAATTTTTGGATGGCAGTAATGAAATTGCGGATTTAATTGTCTCTGCAAGTGTCACTGCTTCCATATAAGTTGCGTCTGCAACAGTATCCAGATCCTTCAGGTTGTAAAGTCCATCATTGACAGAAAGAAATGTTTCTCCGTTTTTGTGAAGTACATAATCACAGGTTCCTGCGATATAGCTTGTCTCTCCTGTTGTAGATGAAGTCACTTTCATGATGACATACTTGCCAACCAGATCATTTGCCGAAGAGGCCTCGATCGTACTCTGCACACTAAGCTGTGACTCCAACTGTGAGAAGGTCGCAAGCTGTGCAATATACTCGGTATTACTTGTCGGTTCCAACGGATCCTGATACTGCATCTCTGCGCATAAAATCTGTAAGAACTGGTCATAACCAAGCTCGTTGGTCTTTTTATCTTTCTCGGACGATTTTGTTGATGTACTGCCTGTACCGGTAGTCTCATCTATAAATTTTCCATCTTTTACCTGCTGAATTAACGCCATTGTCTCTCTCCTTTCTCAAAACTTATGCAGTGTAATCTACACTGTTTCCCTGTTCTGCCATCATTTTGGCTGCCAGAGTTTCTTCTTCCGACATCACGCCGGATAATTCACTTAAATCATTCAGATTTAATCTGCGGGTTCTGCCTTTTTCTTTTTCCTGCTGCTCGCCCTGCTGTTTTTCACCTTCTGCATTCTGCTCAAGGTTTTTCTCAAACTCATGGCTTGCAACGGTCACTTCAACAGCATCCACTTTCACACCAGCCTGCTCTAAATTCTGTCTGAGTTCTACGGTCTGGGCTTCTAATGCCTCTTTTACCACTGCATTCTGTGTCATGATCTTTGCTGTCACTGCACCTTCCTGCTCGGTAACCTTAAGAATGATCTTTCCGAGGTTCTGCGGGTTCAGCTGTAACTCCATGCTCGTCTTATCTTCTGTCAGGATCACTCTTGCGGACTCTACGATCTGATCGATCACATCCTGTGTATTTACACTCTGCGGTAATGGTTCTACTGTCTCAACATTAGCAAATTCCTGTACCACATGACTCTGTGGTGTGATAACCGCCCCGTCTGCAGTATGGGCTGTCTCATTTGTAAAACGGAACCTGCCGGGTGTATCAGAAGAATTGTTCTGATCTGTGGAATCCTCTGCCGCATTTTCGGATGTCATCCTATTCTGTACAGTTTCCTGTTCCGGAATATCTTCCGTTACCTCAGAAGACTGTGTATCCTGCGCAGGTGCATTTTCTGCTGCTTTTGTCTGTCTTCCATCCTCTACCACAAATTTCTGTGTTGATGCACTGGTATCCTCTGTGACTGTCTGATCTGTAACAACTGCCTCATCCACAGATGCTTCTGTTTCCTGTCCGGTAACAGCATCTGACGATCCGGCATTATCGTCCATCACTTTGGCAACTGCGCTCTGAAACTCTTCCAGACTCATGTCAAGTGCATTTAAAATATCTTTTCCAATGTCATTGACACTCTGCAGTACATTTACAAACTGTTCACTGCACAAAAGCTGTGGTACGCTATCTGCTCCGGTAAGTTCTGCCACAAGATTTGCAAGATTATTCTGATTCAGCAGATCCTGGAACTGTAAGCCAAGGGTCTGCATTGCTGCTTCAATCGCTTCATCGGACACGCCAAGCTCCTCTTTCAGAACTTCTTTTACATCTTCTGTAAACTGTTCGAACTGCTCTTTGACAACATCCTCAGATGTGACCTGTTTTATCTCTGATGCGATCGTATTATCCTTGTACTGATACTTCTGATAATCATCTGCCGCTTTCACAGTGTCCTTACTGCCATTTGCTGCTGTCTTTACTGTTTCGTTGTGGTCAATCCCTGCATAAGATGCTGTCTGACGGTTTCCGGACTGTTTCATCATAGAACCAAAATCTACTTTTCCAGTGGTGATCCGGGTATTGCTTTCTGTCCCCTGCACAGACTGTGTGCTTTGGTTAAACATTTTTCCTAATTCAGAAATTGTTGTACCAGCCATATGCTTCCTCCTTTCTTCTTTTATCGTCTTACTGTCTGGCAGTATGCACTGCCCGGAAAAGATCCTCAGATCTCTCCCTCTATTCTGAAGGCTCCATGATCTCAGTTACTTTTGCTGCCGTATCTGAGTTCATCTTACCGAGAATATCTCCTCTGGACTGTGTGTCCATATTGGATAATATATCTGCTACCAATTGAAGGTTGTCTGTCATTGTATCAAAAATAGCTGCCGCCTCTTTCGGCTTCATGCTGGAATAAGTCTTCACATAATCATCCATCTGTTCATCCGTCAGAGTCTGTTCTACCACCTGTTTATAAAGCACTTCCGCATTTGCCGCATCAATGCTCTCATAATACTCTTTGTAATTACTTATATCGGGAGCATCTTCCGAAAAGACAACATCCTCATACCATTTTTCTTTTTCCTTCTCAAAATCTGCCTCATTCTGCTTATAGGTATCCAGCTCTTTCGCCTTCTCCTCTAACTGTGCAATATAATCTGCATCAGAATTTGCACTGTTCTGGGCATCTGCAAGCTCAATCTCAAGCTCTTTGATCCGGTTGATCGCATCATCCAGATTTGTGTATGCATACTGGCTGTCTTCCGTGGAAACCTCCTCTGTGACAGAATCCGGCAAAATCTTATTCAGATAAGGAACATCTTTGATCACAGGAGCTAAGACTCCTGAGCCAAATCCGCCCACATCCAGCTTAATCAGCATTGCAAAGATGGCAAGCCAGATCAGAATGATAATAATCGTGACAAAGAAAACAAGGATTTTTCCTCCAACGGTTTCCTCATCTCCATCCAGATCATCTGGATTTTTCTGTTTTCTCTTCTTTTTTTCCAGCTTTTTTGCCGCCTTTAACTGTTTTTTATCTAAAACTTCATTTTCCTGCTGTAATTCTTCCTGCTGCTTTTGTTCTGCCATAATCTCGTCCATGCCTTTCTCGTATATTGCCCTGTCAAAATTACCGGGTTTCTGTCATCCCCTCATGATAGGTGTAACTTACAAGCTCATCAATTTCTTTATTCTCTGCATATTGCATTTCCTGTTTAAAAACTTCAAACGCCTGCTCTTTCAGTCTCTCATGCGTCTTTCTTTCCATCATGACTTCATTGAGTTTCAACCGGGCAGCCTCTACATTTTTTTCTGCGACATGCACATTCATCATCTGGCTGCGCTGCATCGTTTTCATGGTATCTACTGCCCGCTTGCATTCTTTGATCTTAGGTACATCAATGGTTCCATTCACCAAATTTCTCGCCTGGCTTTCATAACCTGCCTTGCGTATCATGATCTGCTGGAGTTTTCCCTGTTCATCCATGAGTTTTGCATTTGCAACTCCATATGCAATCTTCGCCTGGCCTTCCATTTTTTCTTTTATATCTAATATGCTTTGCATCCGATATGCAAATTTTGCCATATCCTATCAACCTCTAATCATTAAAAAGTGCACGCAGCAGATCGATCTCCTGTTCAAACTGGAATTTTTCGTCGGTCTTCTGCATCAGGAAATCATTTACAGCATCGATTTTCTGGATGGCATAATCGATATTCCTGTTAGAACCGCTCTTATAGGCTCCAATATTGATCAGATCTTCTGCCTCATTGTATGTGGCAAGTACATTTTTTAACCTGCCTGCCAGTTCTTTATGTTCCGGCGTTGCAATGGAACTCATAACCCTGGAAATACTCTGTAAAATATCAATGGCCGGATAGTGGTTTTTATGTCCCAGTTTTCTGGACAGCATGATATGACCATCCAAAATGCTTCGGGCTGTATCTGTGATCGGTTCATTAAAATCATCACCATCTACCAGCACCGTATATAATCCGGTGATTGATCCTTTATCTGAAGTTCCTGCACGCTCTAACAGTTTTGGCATCTCCGAATATACACTCGGCGGATATCCTCTGGTTACAGGCGGTTCTCCGGATGCAAGTCCGATCTCGCGCTGTGCCATGGAAAAACGTGTCAGGGAATCCATCATCAGAAGCACATCTTTTCCCTGATCCCTGAAATACTCTGCAATGGATGTCGCCGTCATTGCTGCCTTCTTACGGATCAATGCCGGCTTGTCAGAAGTCGCCACAACGACAATGGAACGTTTCATACCCTCTTCTCCAAGATCCCGTTCCACAAATTCGCGCACCTCACGGCCACGCTCACCGATCAGGGCAATGACATTGATATCTGCCTTTGTATTTCTTGCAAACATACCAAGCAGTGTACTTTTTCCGACACCGGAACCTGCAAAAATTCCGATACGCTGTCCTTTTCCGACTGTGATCAATCCGTCGACCGCTTTCACGCCGAGAGGAAGCACCTCACTGATGATCTTTCTTGACATCGGATCCGGAGGCTGTGCATCGACCGGATATTCATACGGTGTTTCTAATTTGTCAATGTCCGTTGGACGTCCAATTCCGTCTAAGGTATGCCCTAAGAGTTCATTTCCTACAGGAACAGATAAAGGATGCCCCGTATTTTCAACGATACATCCTACTCCTATCCCCTCTACGCTCTCATAAGGCATCAAAAGCAGTCTTTTATCCCTGAAACCCACAACCTCAGCCATTACCACGGTGTCAGCATTTTCATCAATGATAATTCTGCACAAGTCATTCAGTTTTGCGTCCGGACCTACGGATTCAATGGTCAATCCAACAATTTTAACAACTTTTCCAAGCCGTTTAAAATATGTATTCTCCGCCAGTCGTAAATACTTGTTATACCTGCTGTCCACTTTCAACCATCCTTATAAGCATAGTGATTTTATATCTTTTATGAGATTTTCGAGCTGCACACCAAGGCTGCAGTCGAATACTCCCGAGTCTGTCTCGATCACGCAGGAATTTCCATCCATGGAGGAATCTGCAACAATCTCGATCTCGATTCCGGCTCCCACTCGTTCCAGAATTTCTTCTTTATGATTCTCAAGAAACATCACATTGCTGTTAGCAACCTTGATGCGGAATTTTTTATCTCCCTCGATATTTAAAATTGCATCATCAATGAGATACATCAGAATGTGTTTTTTATTATCAAACTGAATATGGAATACTTTGTTAAAAACCTCAAGGATCACATCTACCAGATCCTTTTCCATATTTTTTTGTTTCTCCCTGAATTCATCCTGAAGCGTTTCCTGTTTTCTCTGATATTCATTCTGTAACTGTTCACGCTGTGCCGCCAGCTCACTCTCCAGGCACTGTCTTCCCTCCTGATATCCGGTATTTTTTGCATTCTCCCGGATATTTTCAGCTTCCTGATCTGCCTGACTTAAAATTGTTTCTGCCTGCGCATGTGCTTCCGCTAAAATCTTCTCAGCCTCTTTTTTTGCTTCTGCAGTATGGTCGATCTCCTCCACATAATCTGTGTCAGAACCAACGATCCCTGCTGAGAAACCATTTCCGTCTGTTGTTTTTTGTTCCATGCGCTTAAGCTCTGCCATCTTCTCTAAACGCTTTTCTACAATATCATTTGAGTTAATGACGCGTGTTTTATCCGGCTCATTGTGCACGAAATATTGTTTGTAAAGATTAGGCAATAATCTCGTCACCTCCGCCTCTTGAAATTACAATCTCACCTGCATCTTCGAGTTTTCGGATCACACTGACAATCTTCTGCTGTGCCTCCTCAACATCCTTCATACGCACAGGTCCCATAAATTCCATATCCTCTTTGATCATGGCAGCCAGACGTTTTGACAGGTTGTTAAAGATTGCATTCTGAACATCTTCGTTTGCACCCTTCAATGCAATACCAAGATCTGAGTTTTCAACATCACGAAGAACACGCTGGATAGCTCTGTCATCGAGAAGAAGGATATCCTCAAATACGAACATCTTCTTACGGATTTCATCTGCAAGCTCAGGTTCTTCAATTTCAAGAGATTCCATAATATGCTTCTCTGTAGAACGGTCTACCGTATTTAAGATATTCACGATCGCATCGACACCTCCGACAATCGTGTAATCCTGGTTGACCAGAGAAGAAAGTCTTCTTTCTAACACTCGCTCCACCTCTTTGATCACATCCGGTGATGTACGATCCATCATTGCGATCCTCTTTGCAACATCCGCCTGTTTCTCCGGTGGAAGTGCTCCTAAAACCATCGCCGCCTGCGCTGCTGTCAGATATGATAAAATCATTGCGATCGTCTGTGGATGCTCATCCTGGATAAAGTTCAAAAGCTGACTCGGATCTGTCTTCCGCACGAACTCGAATGGGCGGACCTGTAAGGAAGCAGTCAGCTTGGAGATAACCTCCTGTGCTTTTTCCTGTCCAAGAGCCTTGTCAAGAAGCTCTTTTGCATAACCGATACCACCCTCTGCGATATATTGCTGTGCCAGACACACCTGATAAAACTCATTTAAAATATCTTCTTTTACCTGTGGAGACACGCTTCTTGTATTTGCGATCTCCAGCGTAAGTTCCTCAATCTCTTCTTCTTTCAGATGTTTAAAAATATCTGCGGAACGTTCAGGTCCTAATGTAATCAGCAGGATTGCGGCTTTCTGAACGCCATTGTAATCTGCAGTTGCCATATTCTACTCCCACTCCTCATTCAGCCAGTTTCTAAGTAAGGAAGCTGCCGCTTCCGGATTTTCTTCTACGAATTTTTCTATCAGGACTCTTGTCTCTGATTTTTCATTGAATCCGATATCCTGCAATGTATCTGCAGATTCTTTCGTGGATTCAAGCAGAGACTCCACGGAAAGTTCCGGCTCCGGCTCGACTGCTTTCTCTTTTCTTGTGCTGCGGAATACTACATAACCTAACAGTGCAAAAATCAATACTGCAAGGATGATCTGCAGATAATCCGATATGGTCCGTGTACTTCCTTTGCTATACTGGAACATCGGCTGATCATATGCAATGATCGTGATATTGCTCACCGGTACGCCTGTTGCATTGGAGATCAGCGTATAAAGATCCTGGTCTACTTCCGCCTTTACAGGTTCACTATTTGCAGCAACATACTCATCAAAGGTCATGTCACCGAGCGTTCCGGAAGCACGCAGTGTATCCTCATCATAGATCACATAGTTCGTTGCGACTGCAGATATGGATGAGCCGTCATAATTAACAGTTCCAACTGCCGGTGTTGTTGTTGTGATCTTCTCGTTATTCTGGTAGTTTGTATTCGTCTCAGACACACTGGAACTTGTGTAATCATTATCTTCCATCACATAAGTCGTATCGTCATCATTGGAATCTGTTCCCGGTGTTTCCGCTGCTCCACCGACTGCATTCGATTCATATTCACTCTTTGAGCCAACCATACCATTGGTCTGTCCATCCGGCGCATAATATTCGTGTGTGGATTCTGTGGTCTGGTCAAAATTCATCGCAAGATTCAGGCCGACTTCTACATTGTCAAACAGTGATGATCCTACAAGGACATCTTTCACCTGGCCTTTTACCTGATTTTCCGCTTTGGTCTTTAAAGACAACTGGTTGTTGGCATTTCCTGTCACGGACGTATCATCCTGACCAGAGAAAAGAACATTTGAACTATTATCGAGGATGAGCACATTGGATGTGTCATCATTTCCAACATTTGTCGCAAGATATTTTGCAAGTCCGGCCGCCTGTTCATCATCCATTGTTCCATTGAGCGTCAGGATCGCTGTCACATATGCCTGTTCGCCCTTGGAGAGGATCGTTCCATCTTCGTCCGGCAGATCCAGTGTCACTGCCGCTGCATCTACATTCGATAATGTCTCAAGCTTCTCAGCATAATACTCTTCGAGATATAATTTATATTTTTTTGTTTTATCCGCCTCGGTGGAGCTGAAACCGCCATCAAACACGTCGCTTAGCTTCGTGCCGCTGGTTGGAATGTCATTTGTTCCAAGAATAATGGAAGCATTTGCGTAATCTTTCTCATTTACCTGAAAGGCAAGCCCATCTGCGGAGAGTTCATAAGAAATATTCTCGGAGTCGAGAATGTTCTTGACCTGTCCTGATTCTGCCGTCGTCGCGCAGGTAACTAATGTTACCATTTTCGGTTTGGAAACGACTGCCGCAAGAATTGCAAGAGCCACAAGCACAACTGCCACAATGCTGATCAGCAGTGTCTTTTGTTTTGTATTGAATTTTTTCCACCATTCTAGGATTCTGTCTAAAACCTTTTGTACCTGTTCCGGCATTTTCATCTACCCTCGTTCACTAAATTTGCATATTCATGATTTCTTTGTATGCATCGATCATTTTATCTCTCACTGCCACCGTATACTGGATCGCAGTAAGTGCTTTGTACTGTGCCGTTGTCAGATCATGTGTGTTCTCTGACTGTCCCAATGCAAAACGGATCACCTCTGACTGTGCGTTGTTCTGCAGGTCGTTTGTCTCCGAAACCATATTCATCGCAGATGAAAGGACAGAACTGAACGAATCATCATCTGTCGTGACCAGCCTGTTCTGCTGTGCGATCTGATTCAGATAATCTGAACTGATATTTGTCAATGAACTGATATCCATATGTCATACCACCTTACTTATCTTTTATCTTTACTTATTTTCCAATGGAGAGTCCGCTCTGTGCAATTGATTTTGCAGCCTCGAATGCTGTTGTGTTTGCCTCATACGCACGGGATGCATCAATAAGGTTCGTCATCTCTGTGACCGTATTCACATTCGGATAAGAAACATAACCATTCTCATCCGCATCCGGATTGGACGGATCATACTCCATGATAAAATCAGTCTCTGTGTCCTCTTTGACAGAAGATACTTTCACACCATTTCCGACAAACTTAGATCTGGCATTCTGATAATACCTTGAGAAAGAAGTCACTTCCTTCTCTGCAAAAGTAACTATTTTTCTTCGGTATGGAGTTCCATCTTCTGTTCTTGTCGTATTTACATTTGCAATATTCTCTGCAATGGTATCCATACGGAAACGCTCCGCAGTCATTCCCGAAGCACTGATATCAAACGCCTGAAATAAAGCCATTTTTATCCTCCTGTAATCCTGCTCTTATTTTACTTTAAAACTGCCTGCATTCTCGTAAAATCAGAGGTGATGCTGTTCGTAAGTGCCTGATAACGGATCGTCTCCGATGCCAGTTCCACATTCTCGGTATCCGGATCCACGTTGTTCCGGTCCAGACGGTAAGAATAATTTGATGAGTCTGTATGGGTAGATACATTCAGACCGGAAAGATCCGCATTTAAGGAACGGATTTTCTTGTCCAGCGTTGTGTATTTGGAGTGGCCTAATTCTCTCTGAAGTACAGACTCAAAATCCACTTCCTGTCTCTTATATCCCGGCGTATCTGTGTTCGCAAGATTATTCATAATTGCAGTCTCACGAAGCCAGCTTGCATCCGCCGCTTTATCCAACACATTGATATAGTCAAATGCGTTCGTAGTAATCATGACACATTCCCCTTCCAATTTACATAATTCAACAGTAACCTAGTTTTATTATAAAGAATAAATCAAAAAACACAAGTCTTTTTTTACCATTTTTGACATATCTTGTAGATTTTTGACTGTCAGGCACAATATGGTGCTTTGTTTTTTCAATCTGTGTTCCCATCTTCCCTGACAATTCCTGCTTAATGTGAAAAAAAGGACTCTATAGCAAGCTATAAAATCCCTTTTTTGCGTAAATTCCTTTATTTTATGTTATTTTCTTTCTTGATCTGTTCCAGTTCATCAAAGACAACGTCATTCAGAACTTTGATATAGGTTCCCTTCATGCCGGAAGATCTTGATTCGATCACTCCTGCACTCTCAAACTTGCGGAGTGCATTGACGATCACAGATCTTGTGATCCCTACACGGTCTGCGATCTTACTTGCAACAAGAATTCCCTCTTTGCCATCCATCTCCTCAAAAATATGGGTGATGGCTTCCAGTTCTGAAAAAGAAAGCGTGCTGATCGCAGATTTTACGATCTGGACTTTTCTTGTCTCCTCAGCGTTCTCTTCATTTACCGAACGCATCATCTCAAGTCCTACCACGGTTGTCCCATATTCGCTCAAAATAATATCATCAATATCATACGGATCATTCTCCCGGTACACAAACAGTGTTCCGAGCCGCTCTCCTGCAATGTCGATCGGTGTTATGATCGCAGTATATTTCTTAATGTCATTCACAAATCCCAACGTCTCGAGATTGACATTCTCTTTTGTGGACAGGATTCCAAGTAAACGTTCATTCAGCAATGGATCGATAAATCCGCCGACCTCATCCACGATCAGCTCCCGGATCTCTTCCACACCATCCGTCAGACCGGTTCCTAACACTTTTCCCTTTTTACTGATCACAAGAATGTTAGAGTTTAAAATATCCTTAAGCACATCACAGATATCATTAAATACCACTTTTGACGAATTGTTGTTATGCAGCAATTTATTGATTTTTCTTGTTTTATCTAACAATTGAACGCTCATTTGACAGCCTCCCATAAGTTTTTGCTGGTTTTTTATGACATTTTGTATTTTAGCACATTTATTCAGAAAATTCAATATATTCAAATTATTCCTGATTTTTTTCTTTCTTCTCTGTCACATAACCGCACTGCTCGTCTGCGCAGACGATTTTGCTGCCTTTCATAACCATGTAGCCGCCGCATTTCGGGCATTTCTCTTCTACCGGACGTGACCAGCTCATAAAGTCGCATTCCGGGTTATTCTCACAGCCGTAATACTTTCTGCCCTTCTTGGTCTTTTTCAGCACAATCTCTTTGCCGCATTTCGGACATTTGACGCCGATTTTTTCCAGATAAGGTTTTGTGTTGCGGCATTCCGGGAATCCAGGGCAGGCAAGGAACTTACCATGCGGTCCATATTTCACAACCATATTTCTGCCACAGACATCGCAGACCACGTCGGTCACTTCATCCTCAATTTTGACCTTCTCAAGATCTTTTTCCGCAGCCTCGACTGCTTTTTCAAGATCCGGATAAAAGTTCTCTATAACCGTTTTCCAGTTAACAGTTCCCTCGCCGACACTGTCGAGCAGGCTCTCCATGTTTGCCGTGAAATGTTCATCCACGATAGATGGGAAAGATTCCTTCATGATCTGATTTACCACTTCGCCGAGTTCTGTCACGTAAATGTTCTTATTTTCCTTTACAATATAGCGTCTTGCAAGAATCGTTGTAATGGTCGGTGAATAGGTACTCGGACGTCCGATTCCAAGTTCCTCTAATGTCTTGACCAGAGACGCCTCTGTATAGTGTGCCGGCGGCTGGGTAAAATGCTGTTTTTCATCAAGCTTTTCCAAAGAAAGCTCCGTACTCTCATCGATCGACTTCAGCAGTACATTATTTTCTGCCTTTTCGTCATCCTCACTGGTGTACACAGACATAAATCCGTCAAATGCGATCTTGGATGCCGATACTGTAAACCGGTAATTTCCGGCACCGATCTTCACGTTGGTCGTCTCATATACCGCAGATGCCATACGGCTTGCTGCAAAACGTTTCCAGATCAGCTGATACAGGCGGAACTGATCTCTGGAAAGGGAATCTTTTACCATTGCCGGTGTACGATTGATATCGGATGGACGGATGGCCTCATGTGCATCCTGGATCTTTGCGCCGGACTTTTTGGCAGTTGTCTGTGTTGCAAGATAATTTTCACCGTAATTTTTTCCGATGTACTCATGTGCCTGTGCATCTGCTTCCTCGGAAATGCGGACAGAGTCTGTACGCAGGTAAGTGATAAGACCGACCGTTCCCTGCCCCTTCACATCCACACCTTCATAGAGCTGCTGGGCGATTCTCATCGTCTTTGAGATTGGGAAGTTCAGCGCTTTGGATGCCTCCTGCTGCAGGGTACTGGTCGTAAATGGAAGCGGCGCTTTTTTCACACGCTCGCCTTTTTTTACCTCGATCACTTTAAATTTCTCTTTGGAGATTTCTGCCATCACGCGGTCCATCTCCTCCCTCGAAGAGATATTCATCTTGCTTTCGCTGTCTCCATAGAACTTTGCAAGCAAAGGTTTTTTCTCACCTGCGATCTTTAATTCTGCGTCAAGCGTCCAGTATTCTTCCGGGATAAAAGCGTTGATCTCCTCCTCGCGGTCACAGATAATACGCAGCGCAACGGACTGCACTCGTCCGGCACTTAAGCCACGTTTTACTTTTGCCCAGAGCAGCGGGCTGATCTTATAACCAACTATGCGGTCTAAGATACGTCTCGCCTGCTGCGCATTCACAAGGTTCATGTCAATGTCTCTCGGCTGTTTCAAAGAGGCTTTCACTGCACTCTGTGTGATCTCATTGAAACTGATGCGGTTGATGTCCTTGCCCTCCAGCTTTAATGCTTTGCTAAGATGCCAGGAAATCGCTTCTCCCTCACGGTCCGGGTCAGTTGCGAGATACACTTTATCTGCTTTTTTCACTTCTTTGCGAAGATTCGCAAGGATATCTCCTTTTCCTCGGATAGTAATGTACTTCGGTTCAAAATCATGTTCCACATCAACCCCAAGCTGACTCTTTGGAAGATCGCGCACATGTCCGTTTGAAGCTGCAACCTCATAATTTTTTCCCAGAAACTTTTTAATTGTCTTCACCTTTGCCGGCGATTCCACGATAACCAGGTACTTAGCCATTCAACTGTCTCCTCACTCTCAGATTTTGCGTATATAATAATTTTTAAAAGATTCCGTGATAAAGTCCTTCTGAATCAGTCTCTGCAGGACATCTGCCATCTGAGGCATTTCAAATCCTGTTTTTTTCAAAAGTTCTTCCATACTTTTCGGTCGTAAACTCAAACAAGCATACACCAAGCTTTCATCTTTTTCAAGTAATAATTTGTTAAAATTTTCTTGAGTTGTGTCAATACATGTATACAATTCAAGATCTTTTACAAAATCTTCTACACTGTTTATAATGCCTGCACCCTGCCGGATCAGGTTATTGCAGCCCATGCTTAAGGAATCTGTCACACGCCCCGGAACTGCATAAATATCCTTTCCCTGCTCCAGCGCAAAATCAGCTGTGATCAGGGAACCGCTTCTCTCCTTTGCCTCCACGATCACGACCACATCCGAGAGCGCTGATATGATCCGGTTCCTGGCAGGAAATAATTGTGCGATCGGTTCAGTCTCCGGCGGATATTCCGAGATGATTCCTCCATGCGAAAGAATATTCTCATACAATTTCTGATTCGTTCTGGGATAACAGACATTTACGCCGCACCCCAGCACCGCATACGTATTTCCGCCCGCTTTTAATGCTCCGATATGTCCGTATGCATCAATTCCTCTTGCCATGCCGCTTAAAACCTCCGCCCCGCAAAGCGCCAGTTTTTCACCGATCTGTTCTGCCATTTTCTTTCCGTATTCCGAGCACATTCTCGCCCCGACGACCGCCACTCTTCTTTTTGAGAAATCAGGCATTTTCCCTTTGATGTACAAACTGTATGGAGCATCCACGATATTCCTGAGCTGTTTAGGATATGACTCCATCTCACAGGACAAAAAAGAGATCCCGTTTTCTCCCAGCGCAGCATATTTTTCTTCCAGATCCCAGTTTTTCTTCCGGTCTGTGATCGCATGCACCTGACGGTCAGACAGCCCGGAGAGCTTTTCTAACTGCTCTTTTTTCAGAAAATAAATTTCTTCCGCAGAACCTGCCTGTCCCAAAAGGCGGTGGATCGTCTTACAGCCGACTCCCGGAATATTTGAAAGCCAGTACTGATATTTCATAACGAATCCCTCCAGAATCTTTTATCAATATTGCGATAGCAGACTGCCTCATTCAAATGCGCATCCAGAATGTTTTCAGAGCCGTCCATATCTGCCAGAGTCCGCGCAACCTTTAAGATTTTATGATAAGACCGGGCAGTCAGATTTAACTGTTTGTAAATTTTCTTCATATATTTTTCCTGATCTTTTGACAGAGCACAATATTCTGCAATCCGTGCAGCCGGAATCTGGCTGTTAAACTGAAAATCTTCTTTCTGATAACGTTTTTTCTGGATCGCATGCACTTCAATCACGCGTGCACGGATTGTATCGGAACATTCCTCTTTTTTCGTTCCGTTCAGCTCTTCAAATTTAATCTGTGGCGTCTCCACGCAGATGTCAATGCGGTCTAAGAGCGGCTGGCTGATACGGTTGATATATCGTTCAATAGAAGCCGCCGTGCATCTGCATTTCTGCATATCTGGATAATAACCGCATTTGCAGGGATTCATGGCAGCGACAAGGATAAAATCAGCCGGATATTCATACGTGCCGTTCACGCGCACTAAACGCACTTCCTTTTCCTCCATCGGCTGTCTTAATATCTCAATGGTATTTTGCTTAAATTCCGGCAATTCATCCAAAAATAAAACGCCCTTGTGTGCCAGAGAGATCTCTCCCGGCTTTGGGATCAGTCCACCACCCACTAATCCCTGCATCGTAATCGTATGATGTGGACAGCGGAACGGACGTTCCTCCATTAATTGTTCCCGTAATTGAAACTGTCCGGATACACTGTAAATTTTCGAAAGCTCCATCTGCTCTTTTTCATCAAGCGGCGGAAGGATCGTCGGTATCCGCATTGCCGTCATGGTCTTACCTGCACCGGGTGGTCCTATCATCAGCAGATTGTGCATACCGCTCACTGCCACCTCACAGGCTCTCTTTACAAAATGCTGTCCCTGGATATCCGAAAAATCCAGCATCCGGATCGTTTTTGCCACTGCTTTTCCTATTTCTTTTTCAATGTATGTGCCCCCGTTTAAAATATGTATCATTTCTGCAATACTCTGCACCGCAAAAATTTCTATCTCTTTTACAAGCTGCGCCTCTGTCTGATTCTCCGCCGGTACGATACAGCGTGTGACGCCGCGTTCCTTTGCCTCTGCCACCATAGGCAGTATTCCATTGACGGGCTTTACCTCCCCGCTCAAGCTGATCTCACCCACGACCATCGTATTCTTTAACGCTTCCTCCGGCACAATGCCAATGGCACAAAGCACTGCGGCAACAACCGGAAGGTCGAAGCCTGATCCGGTCTTTCTGATATTGGCAGGGATAAAATTGATCGTGATACGTTTTGGCGGCAGAATATACCCTGTATTTTTCAGTGCTGTGCGCACACGCTCTTTGGATTCTTTTACCTCAGGCGAAAGTGAACCGACCATCTCAAAAAGCGGCATGCCATCTGAGACATCCGCCTCCACATAGACCGGGATGCTCTTGATCCCCTGGATGATCGAGGTTGTTACTAAACTATACAAATACCCTTCCTTTCCCTCGTTTTCTGCATCAAAAATAAATGTATTCGAAAATACTCTGTGGATACCGCAGGGAATCCTGCAATGATTCTGATAAAAAAAGATTCCGACATCCGGCAGAAGCCCTCATACATCTGCCAGATGCAGTTTTAGTATAGCACATTTTCCAGATTTTACAATATTTCTTCTATATTATAATACACCTAAAATGCCTGCCTGAGTTTTTCGATCGCCCTCTTTTCGATCCTCGAAACATAGGATCTGGAAATCCCAAGTTTTCTTGCGATCTCCCTCTGTGTCATTGTCTTTTTCCCATAGAGTCCGTAACGGTTTATGATAATAAACAATTCCCTTCCGGACAATGTCTGCGGAATAATTTCATTCAGCCGTCTGACTTTGCGATCCTGTTCCAGCAATTCCACAACATCCTCGTCCTCGCTGACCACAACATCCAAAAGCTGGATCTGGTTCCCCTCTTTATCAGTTCCAATCGGCTCATACAGGGAAACTTCTTTCGACGTTTTCTTTTTTGCCCGGAAATGCATTAATAGTTCATTGTCAATACACCTTGCCGCATAGGTCGCAAGCCTGCTCCCATAATCCTCTTTGTATGTTTCCACTGCCTTGATCAGTCCAATGGTTCCAATGGAAATCAGATCCTCCATCTCATCCTCCGGGTTCTGGTATTTTTTTGCCACATGGGCAACCAGCCGCATATTGCGCTCGATCAGCTCGTTTCTCGCCTCAAGGTCACCATTTTTCATTTTCTTCAGGCATTCGCTTTCCTGTTCCATCGTCAACGGAGATAAAAATGTTTTCAAAACGCACCTTAAAAGCTTTCTTGATACATCTTATGTTTAGGGCAAGTTCTCCGTGCTTTTCCTCTTTTAATTTTTCATGCTTTTCGCTATAATCGTTTTATGGTCTTAGGAAAGGAACGATTATGACACGTGATTTAGAATATAACATAACCGCACAGGACAATGGTGTGACCATCTCTGACTATCTGAAAAAGCAGGGTTTTTCCCATGCCGTGATCGTGCAGTTAAAAAAGATTCCGGAAAGTATTCTTTTAAATGGCAAATGGGAATATATGAGTACCAGGCTTAACGACGGGGATTGTCTTTTTATCCATTTTGAGGAAACGGAAGGCTCTGAAAATATTGTTGCCACCAATCTCCCTCTCTCCATCTGTTATGAAGATGAGGACATTTTAGTGGTAAACAAACCAGCCGATATGCCAATCCATCCTTCCATGAACAATTATGACAACACACTCGCCAACGCTGTCTGCCATTATTACCAGACACAGGGCATTCCTTATACGTTCCGCTGTGTCAACCGCTTAGACCGGGACACCACCGGGCTCACCATCCTTGCCAAACATCTCATCAGTTCCGCAATATTAAACAGCGAGGTGTCAGTCCGGGGCATAAGCAGGGAATATCTTGCCATTGTGAAAGGTTTCACAGAGGATGAGGGGACGGTCAACGCTCCGATCGGGCGGAAAGAAGGTTCCACGATAGAACGGCAGATCGATGTGCTTCACGGTGAAACTGCCATCACGCATTATAAAAGACTTGCCTATCAAGACGGTCTTTCCCTGATCTCCCTGAAATTAGAGACCGGACGTACCCATCAGATCCGCGTTCATATGAAATCTATCGGGCATCCATTGATCGGTGATTTTTTATACAATCCTGATTTTACAAAGATAAACAGACAGGCTCTGCACTCTTACCGGCTTCGTTTCACCCACCCGGTCACAAAGAAACCACTGGTGTTCACTGCTCCTTTGCCGGAAGATATGCAGGCTCTTTTTCCTGAAATGATATTATGATCTTTTTTCCAACTGTTCTTTCAATTGCAGTAACGGTTCTTTCTCATACGGGATTTTATGGGAGAGAACCTCTTCCCGGATAAAGCGGTTCGTTGCTTTTTCACCTTTTATTGCAAGCATTTCCAACAGAAGTTCTAACAATGCTCTCGTATCATCATGGAGCACATGAAATTGCCGTCCGTTCATATAATATGCTAAAGCACTGTCGTCCCGGTACTTTTCTTTCTGGTAGTTCTTCGATGCCGCTACGCGGTCTATATACATTTCCACCACATAATTGACTGGCATCTTCATGCCACAGAGACCTTTGTGTTCCCCTTTATGCGGTCCTTCTTTATCCGGTATTCCATAATCAATCCAGTACTCCAGATGATGTTTATTTCTTCCCTTGTGATGCAGCCAGGCGGAAGAATAACCAACCGCCTCACGCTCTGCATTGTTCGGGCTCATATTGCCCTGATAGTATTTACATCCTACGATAAACTCAGTCGGACTGTATTTTGAAAGATCGTGAAGCAGTCCCTGCCTGATCAGTCCAACCTGAAAGCACCCTCTCATCACAAGTATTTTATGATGGTTGATCGTGCAAAAATGTTTCCAAATATTCATTTCCCTGACTTCCTATTTTCCAAGTAATAAAACGACAGACTGCGGTCTGACCGTGATCCTGTGCTGGTTTTCCGCCAGTTTTTCCTCTGGCAGGAAAGCATGTTCCTGTTCTGCGGTGTCCATGACTACATACCATTTCTTCTTCCCGGCAAGCTTCGGCAGGGCAAGTTCATTCACTCCGGTATGGAAATTATAGCCAATATAGACCATATCATCCGGCTCACCAGCATCATTCACGGCATAATCCCCACAGTACATCACACCAAATGCTCCCTTTTCTTCCGGGAGTCCTGCTGCCCAGGCATTGTCCGAGTGATAGGACAGATCCGGACAGCCCTTATGCTGATAATCATTCAGATGCATCGGTTCGGCTTTGCGGATCACAGGATGTGCCTTACGGAATGCTGCAAGTTTTTGTACAAACTCCTGCAACGCCTCCATTCCTGTGTTCCTCTTCCAATTCACCCATCCGGTTTTGTTATCCTGACAATATGCATTATTATTGCCCTGCTGGGAATTCAGTGCCTCATCCCCTGCAAGGAGCAGCGGCACTCCCTGTGCAAAAAACACCATGGACAACGCCATATATAAGTGTTTTCTTCGAAGTTCCTTCACATACTTTCTTGAAGTTTTACCCTCTGTGCCACAGTTGATGCTGAAATTATAATTTGAACCGTCCGCATTTTCTTCGCCATTCGCCTCATTGTGTTTCTCACAATAGGAAAAAAGATCTGCTAACGTAAAACCATTATTGTTTGCCATAAAATTAACAAAACCGACTGTTTTGTTCTGTTTCTTCTGCTGATTACCAAACTCAAAAAGGCTGCCACCCTGATGATTTAACAATTTTCTTCCTGTATAAAGATACTCGTCATTGTATACATACAGATGTGGATAGTGTTCCTTCTCCTTCCACAACTGTTCTGGGATATACTGATAAAAGATCTTGCTTCTCCGCAGGTATAAATCCTGGGCGATTGCAGTGATCGGCACATTTTCCCCGATCAGATGAAAACCATCTACACGAAATTCGGTTGCCCAGTAACGAAGTGCGTCCAGAATCAGGTTCTGATTCTCCTCCTGCTCAAAATACATCTCCATCACGCACTCCATCTGATTCTGATGCAGTGTATCGATCAGATGTTTCAATTCCCGTGTCACATTTTTACTATACCCATAAGAGGCTTTCGGCGCAAAATAGGATCCCTTCGCATATCCCCAGTAATTGACTTTCCATTTTTCTTTCTCTGTCTCAGAACCGGTCTTCTTTTCCGGGAGACATCCCTGTGGTATATACCCCGGAAGTTTTTGTTTCTTCGGGATCTCGATCTCCTCAAACTCATAGACCGGCATCAGCTCCACCGTCGTCACGCCCAACGCTTTCAGATAGGGAATCCGCTCCTCCACTGCCGCAAATGTTCCACGCATTTTTCCCTTTTTCCCGGAATCCATGGAAAATCCCCTGACATGAAGCTTGTACATGACCATTTCGTTTTTCGGGATCTCCGGGCAGCACGCGCTCTGCCATTCATATTCTTTTTCTTCAAAACTGCCACAGACTAAAAAATCACATTCTGCCCTTCTCTCGTCATCCCACTTTTCTCTTCCAGCAATCTTTGATGCATAGGGATCCGGCACTATCTCTCCATTGATCTCATAATTATATAATAAATGATCTGCCTTCAACCCATGTATGTAAACAGATCTGACTGCCCCTCTGCAAAATGCAGCCGGAGCCTCCACCCTGCCGGCGACCTTTAAGGATCTGTCATATAATATGACTGCACACACATCTTCTTTTTCTCCTGCAAAGGTAAAAATGACACCATCTTTTACGCTCTGCAATCCAAATCTTAAATAATTACCTTCTGTCACTGTATAGTTCATTCTGTCACCAGCCTTGTATTTTTTCAAAAAAATGTTACGACATATAATATTATTATACCTTTAACCGATAACTTTGTATAGAAGAATGTTTTTTTGCATTTCATGAATTTTTTATCTACACAACAGGAAAAATTTATGCTAGAATTTTAATGCTAAATATAGGACGGAAAGGTGCTTTATGAAAATCGTTTCAATTAATAACCTGAAACCGGGCATGGTCATCAGTGAAGATGTCTTTTCCTATCATGGGCAATGTCTTGCAAAACAGAATACTCCTGTTACATTGCAGCTGATCGAACACTTAAAGTTCTATCAGATTGCTTCTGTCAGCATTTTCCCTGAAAATCATGGTGACCGCAATTCAAGCACCATGACTGCACGACGTTTGGAAACTTATTCCCAACGTATCCGCAGAAGCCCGGAATTTCAAAGATTTAAAACAGATTACACAAAAAAAGTTTCCTTTATGAAGGAAAATATCAATAACTTTATCGTCAATGACGAGGATCTCAATGTAGATCAGCTTCTGGATGAAACTCTGACACTCTTTGGGGAAAACAGTACTACGATCTCCATGTTCGATATGCTGCACAATATGAGACAGATCGATGATTCCACCTATGCGCACAGTGTCAACGTCGCACTGATCTGCCGTCTGATCGGCAAATGGAAGAATTTTTCCGAGAAGGATATGGACACCCTGACCCTCTGCGGTCTGCTGCACGATATCGGGAAATCCAAAATTCCAAATGAGATCATTGGAAAACCCGGAAAGCTTACAGATTCCGAATACGAAGAGATCAAGAAACACCCGGTGATCGGCTACAATCTGGTCAAAAACCTTGACATCGATCAGCGTATCAAAAATGCCATTCTCTTACACCATGAACGATTCGATGGAAAAGGATACCCTTTAGGACTTACCGGCAACGAGATTGATGATTTCACATCCATCGTATCCATTGCAGATGTCTACGATGCCATGACAGCCAACCGCTGTTACCGTGATGGTCTGTGCCCGTTTGAAGTGATCGCAATGTTTGAAAAAGAGGGATTGACACAATTTAATCCAAAATATATCTTGACTTTTCTCGATCATATTGCTAATACTTATATCAACAATGAAGTATTGTTAAGTGACGGATCTTCGGGAAAGATCGTGCTGATCAACAAGAAGCTTACACGCCCGACCATCCAGCTTGACAATGGTAACTTCGTTAATCTGGAGAGTCGTCTGGATCTGTATGTCCAGGCTATTATCTAATAATATGAATGAAAGAGGTGCCCAATGGCAGAGAAAAACAAGTTCAACAACTTAGACGATGAAGACATGTTCGTAACACTCGACTTAGATGACGGCAGTTCCATGGAATGCCAGATTCTTACCATCTTTGAGGCAGATGGCCGCGATTATATCGCACTTCTTCCTGTAGATGAGGACGAGCAGCCAAATGAGGACGGCGAAGTATTTATCTACCGCTATTCTGAGGATGCAGAAGGAAATCCTTCCCTGGAGAATATTGAGGATGACGAGGAGTACGAAGTCGTATCTGACCGCTTCGATGAACTGCTTGACGAGGCAGAATTTGAAGATTTAGACGATTAAGCAAAAAAGAACTGATGCGCTTTTTGGAAGTTGCACATCAGTTCTTTTTTTGTGTATAATTTTATTTTTTCTGTGATTCTCTTATGAATCTGGAAATGTCTGTATTTTTGTGATTCAACTGTTCAATGGAATAGAGATGCAGCTTCTTTTTTGCGCGCGTCATTCCCACATAGAACATCCGCCGCTCCTCCTCCACTTCATTGTCAAGCACAGCCTTTTTATAAGGCATAATTCCTTCATTCACATCGATAATGTAGACATTGTCATATTCTAAGCCTTTTGAACTGTGTAGTGTGGCAAGTGCAACGCTCTCCGGGTTCTGATTCTGCTGTCTATAAATCTTTTCCAGTTCCGCCGTATAGTTTTCGATATGCTCAAACCAGTCATTATAAGTGTCGAATCCCTTCGCACTGTTCTGTAACTCCTCAAGTACCTCATAGAGATCCTCCACATTCATTCTGCGGTAATCTGCATACTCCACACAGAATTCATCATAGCCAATCCCACGTCGGATATAATTGATCGCCGCATAAGGGCTCATGGTTGAGAGCATTTTAATATCGTACTCCAGCCGCTGGATGCGCTCTGCCACCCACGGTTTATCCTCGTAAAACCACTCCCAGACATCAAACGCTACCGTTTCTTCGTCCAGAGAGTCCCTGCTGATATAGCGTTTCGGGCGGTTCATGATTTTTAAGAAATCTTTCCGGTAACGGCTTCCCATCGCAATTTTCATGTATGCAATGATATCCTTCGCAATCCAGTGTTCATAAAGATTTGGAACATTATCCTTCATACGGAATGGAATGTTGTATTCCAGCAGCTTTTCCATCAGCATCTGCGGCTGCGTATTCGTCCGGAAAAGAATGGCAAAATCTTCGTATCTGCCGCCTCTGTCCATATGCGCCTGTATATCCCAGATAATTTTGGCGATCTCTTCCCTCTGGCTTTTAAACACTGCATACTCAACCGGTTCTCCTGCCTCCTGGTTCGCCTGAATCTTCTTTTGGAAACGTTCCTTATTACATCCGATCAGACGGAGTGATGCCTCCACGATCTCTTTTTGTGAACGGTAATTGGTATCCAGTAAAATCTGCTCTGCCTCCGGATAATCGTCTTTAAAATGCAGCATAAGCTCCGGTCTTGCCCCACGGAAACGATAGATGGACTGGTCATCATCTCCCACGACAAACAGATTATTTTCCGGTGCTGCAAGCATTTTAACAATATCAAACTGTATCTTGTTAATGTCCTGAAACTCATCAATAAGGATGTACTGAAACTTTCTCTGCCATGCCGATAAAATATCTTTTCGCTCCCTGAAAAGCTCATAAGTATAAACGAGCATATCATCAAAATCGATCAGTTTATGCTGATGCAGATATTCATGATATTCTCCATAAATTCTTCGAAATATATTTTCAGCACAGTTCGTGGAATAGTAATGTTCGATGGAGACTCCTGTATTTTTTACCATACTGATCTCTCCAAGAATGGATGATACAAATTCCGTTTCATCCTCATACTCAAGACGGTGTTTTTGGACAAGTTCACGCATAAGCGCATACTTTTGTTCTTCCCGGACGATATTATTTGCATTGTAATTGTATGCATGCTTTAAAATGCTAAAATAAACGGCGTGGAATGTTCCAAATGTGACCGGATACGAACCGTTTCCCATCAGACTTAAGAAACGGGTCTTCATTTCCAATGCTGCCGCTTTTGTAAAAGTAATCACTAAAATATTGGACGGATTCACATGATATTTTGTGATCAGGTTTTTTGTCCGCTCCGTAATGACCGCTGTCTTTCCGGAGCCTGGACCTGCCAGGGTAAGGCACGGACCGTTAAAATGTCCGATTGCCTTCACCTGGGAATCATTGTATCTTTTTTCCATAAATACCCTTTTATTTGCTGAGTAATTCAATACCTTTTTTGATACGTGCAATGGATTCTTCTTTTCCAAGAATCTCCATTAATTCGGTTGCACCGCCCGGTGTCATCTGTTTACCGGAGACAGCGGTACGGATTGGCCACATGACATATCCGTTCTTGACACCCTTTTCTGCAACATACTCACAGAGCATTGCATAAAGTGCGTCGTTGCTATAGTCCTCCTGCGCCTCTAATCTTGGCAGAACTTCCGTTAAAACTTCTAAAGATGTCTCTGCATTTGTCTTCATCTTCTTGTGTGTATACATTGCAACATCGTACTCTGGTAATTTTTCGAAGAAATCAATATGTTCTGCAATATCCGGGAACACTTCGATCCTTGTTTTTACCATAGCTGCGATCTTCTTAAAATCAAGGTCTTTTGAAATAACTTCCCTCATGTATGGAAGTGCTCTCTCATAGAACTTGTCAAAATCCATTGCCTTAATGTATTCACCATTCATCCATTTTAACTTGGTGTAGTCAAATACTGCCGGTGATTTGCTGATTCTGTGGTAATCGAATTCTTTGATCAGTTCATCTAAGGTAAAGATCTCGCGGTTATCTTCCGGGCTCCATCCTAAAAGTGCAATATAATTGACAACTGCTTCTGTTAAGAATCCCTGCTCGATCAGATCTTCAAAAGAGGAATGTCCGCTTCTCTTAGACAGCTTCTTGTGGTTCTCGTCTGTGATCAGTGGCAGATGGATATAAACAGGTGATTTCCAGCCAAATGCATCGTATAATCTCTGATATTTTGGAGAGGAAGAAAGGTACTCATTTCCTCTTACTACATGTGTAATATTCATAGTGTGATCATCGACAACGTTGGCAAAGTTGTAAGTTGGATATCCGTCTGATTTGATCAGGATCATATCGTCAAGCTCTGCGTTCTCCACTGTGATGTCTCCGTATAATTCATCATGGAAGGTCGTAGTTCCTTCATTTGGGATATTCTGACGGATCACAAATGGTTTTCCGGCAGCAAGGTTTGCTTCTACTTCCTCCTTGGATAAAGACAGACAGTGTTTGTCATAGATCATGATCTCTTTTCCCTCTACAACCTCTGTCTTTAAAGTAGAAAGGCGTTCTTTATCACAGAAACAGTAATAAGCCTCACCCTTTTCTACTAATTCTTTTGCGTATTTCATGTAGATTCCGGTTTTCATACGCTCACTCTGGACGTATGGTCCATAACCGCCATCCTTATCCGGACCTTCATCATGGACTAAGCCTGTCTCAGCCAATGTACGATAAATGATATCTACCGCGCCCTCTACGAAACGTTCCTGATCGGTATCCTCAATACGAAGCATAAAGTCTCCGCCCTCATGCTTTGCAATTAAAAACTCATATAATGCAGAACGTAAATTTCCAACATGCATTCTACCTGTTGGGCTTGGTGCAAATCTTGTTCTAACTTTACTCATAAATCTCCTCTTTCTGGTTTTTTGATAAAACCTTACGTTTTCTATCCAATAGACTGACTTGTTTTCATCCGCTCTATTGTCCTGTAAAAAATAGCCTGCAGCTATTTTTAGTCGCTACAGGCTATTATATAATATATTTTTCATTCTGACAAGGCACGGTTTACATTCCATCGCCGTCATTTTTTTCACATTTTTTGCAGTTTTTCCCTGCACAGCCACTGCATCCAATGCAGCCGCCTCTCTTCTTCTGTCTGTGCATCCAGCAAAAAGCGAGCACCAGCCAGAGTAAGATCACACCAAGGACGATATAATCTCCAATTTTCATTACAATAATAATCCTCCGACCTGATAAACAAGCAATGCGACTACCCATGCAACCAGACATTGTAAAACGACTACCAAAGCTGCCTTTAATCCACTTCCCATCTCACGTTTTACCGCTGCAATTGCCGCCACGCAAGGTGTATACAATAAGGTAAATACCAAAAAGCTCACAACAGACACACCGGAAAACATATCGCTTAATACGGCACTCAGGTTCGATGTTGCAGTTCCTGTGAGGACACTCAAGGTGCTGACTACCGCTTCTTTTGCAGTAAATCCGGTGATGAGTGCGGTAGAAACTCTCCAGTCAGAGAACCCAAGCGGTGCAAAAACAGGTGCGATCCATCTTCCTACCAATGCAAGCAGACTGTTGCTGCTGTCTGCCACAACGTTCAATCTGGTGTCAAAGGTCTGTAAGAACCAGATAATGATCGTTGCCACAAAAATAACGGTAAACGCTCTCTGGATAAAATCTTTTGCCTTATCCCACATCAACTGGAATACACTCTTTGCGGAAGGAAAACGGTAATTCGGAAGTTCCATCACAAACGGGATCGGATTTCCACGAAATGCCGTATGGTTCAGCACAAGCGCCGAAATAATTCCAACTATGATTCCGGCAGCATAGAGAAGGATCATTACAAGTGCTTCTTTTCCCGGGAAAAATGCTGCGGCAAACACGGTATAAATTGGTATCTTTGCGGAACAGCTCATAAACGGAGTCAGCATGATCGTCATATTTCTGTCACGCTCGGATGACAATGTTCTTGTCGCCATAACTGCCGGGACAGTACATCCAAATCCGATCAGCATTGGCACAAAACTTCTGCCGGACAAACCAATTTTTCTTAACGGTTTATCCATGACAAATGCAACTCGCGCCATATAACCGGAATCTTCCAGAATAGACAGGAAGAAAAACAATACTACGATAATCGGGAGGAAACTCAACACACTTCCCACACCTGCAAACACACCATCGATCAGAAGGCTGTGTACCACCGGATTCATTCCGTAAGCAGTCAGTGCCCTGTCACACATTGCAGTAAACGCATCGATTCCCATTGTTAACAGATCACTTAAAAATGATCCGATCACGTTAAAGGTCAGCCAGAAAATTGCAAACATGATCAGTAAAAACATCGGGATTGCAAGGTATTTATCTGTTAAAACCCTGTCAATCTTCATACTTCTGATATGTTCCTTACTCTCATGACATTTCTTGACCGTCTTATTACATACTTTTTCGATAAAGGTGTATCTCATATCTGCCAAAGCAGCATTCCGGTCTAATCCACAGTCTTTTTCCATCTCTTCGATACTGTGTTCCATCATTTCTAGCTCATTCTGGGAAAGCTCTAACTTATTGATAATATTCTCGTCATTCTCCACAATCTTTGTCGCTGCAAATCGCGGAGACATGCCAATATTAGCTGCATGGTCCTCCACCTGATGCGATACTGCGTGGATACAACGGTGCACAGGTCCCTGCTCGCAGAAATCCATGACCTTTGGAAGAATCTTTTTCTTACCGACCTCGACAGTGGCTTTGATCAGATCTTCGATTCCCTCATCCTTTGCTGCACTGATCGGGATTACCGGGATTCCAAGTTCCTCCGACATTTGCCTGTAATCAATAGATCCACCATTTCCTCTGACCTCGTCCATCATATTCAAAGCCAGAACCATTGGAATATGCATCTCTAAAAGCTGCAGCGTCAGATAGAGATTTCTCTCGATATTGGTGGCGTCCACAATATTGATAATACCGTCCGGTTTCTCATTCAGGATAAAATCTCTTGTCACGATCTCCTCATTGGTATATGGGCGGATTGAATAAATTCCCGGCAGATCCACAACGGAACAATTCTTTACCGAGCGGATCTCACCTATTTTCTGATCTACTGTCACTCCCGGAAAATTTCCCACATGCTGGTTAGATCCGGTTAACTGGTTAAATAAAGTCGTCTTACCGCAATTCTGATTGCCTGCTAATGCAAATATCATTCTTTTGTTTCCTCCATAGACACCTCAATCTTTTTTGCATCTTCCTTACGGATCGTCAGTTCATAATTGCGGAGTCTTATCTCGATCGGATCTCCCATCGGAGCTATTTTTTTTACAACAACTTTTGTCTTTGGGATCAGACCCATATCCAGAAAACGGCAGCGAAGCGCTCCCTCTCCCCCAACTGTCGTAATGACTGCCTCTGTTTCAAGTGGTAAATTGTCTAACGTCATTTTATCCTCCGTAATAAACAGGAACTCTCACTGGACTTTCCTGTATGTTTATTGATAATTTTTTTCAGTTAATATCTCCTAACTGTCCTTAGTTTAATGCTCAAATTTTCCTATGTCAATGCAGCTTACAAAGTTTTTGATAATTTTTCTCATTTTTGTCATTTCCTACAAAAATGGAATTTTTTGCAGTCCTATTATGCACACTTTTCAATTTTAGAACATAAAGTATTGAGAAAGAATAAGAAAGGCAACAGAATCTATGAGAAACTGTAATGCACAAAACAGAATGAATCCTGTCTGTCCAAACGAATCAAACCGCGATATGAGTCCGGAATTTGTCGTTGCAATGGCATACGTTCCATGGCAGCAGTTTGGACCGTTATATGATATTGAAAAAGGGCTTATGGTGGGAACCATTTTCCCTGAATTAGATAAACCATTCCTTGGAAGGAGGGCTTTTCGAAGATGACGAACCAAATGAACCAGATGAACCGCCAACAGCTTTTTAACCTCATTAATACCGTAAGCTTCGCTGTTGACGACCTTCTTCTTTTTTTAGACACCCATCCGGATGATGTGGAAGCGATCAAAGCATTCCATCATTACTCGGATATCAGACGCAACGCTCTGCAGGTCTACTCTGACCAATATGGTCCGCTGACCATCGACACTGCAGATCCATGCAGTCACTGGAATTGGGCAACAGAACCATGGCCATGGGAAGGAGGATGTAAATAATGTGGAATTATGAAAAACGACTGCAGTACCCGATCAATATCACAACACCAAATGCCAAAATTGCACAGATCATTATGTCCCAGTATGGCGGACCAGACGGTGAAATGGGAGCATCCATGCGTTACCTCTCCCAGAGATACAGCATGCCGGACAGACGTGTATGTGGCGTGCTTACGGATATTGGAACGGAAGAATTAGCGCATCTGGAAATGGTCGCATCCATCGTCCGACAGCTCACCAAAGGCTTAAGTGCAGAAGAACTTGAAGCTGCCGGATTTGCACCATATTATGTCGACCATACCGGTGGTATCTGGCCACAGGCGGCGGGCGGTATTCCTTTTAACGCCTGCGAATTTCAGTCCAAGGGTGATGCCCTCACCGATCTTTTTGAAGATATGGCGGCAGAACAGAAAGCGCGCACCACGTATGACAATATTTTGAGGCTGGTCAAAGACCCTGATGTATGTGATCCGATCCGTTTCTTAAGAGAGCGTGAGATCGTCCACTTCCAGCGTTTCGGTGAAGCCCTGCGCATTATTCAGGATGACCTCGACAGCAAGAATTTCTATGCATTCAACCCGGAGTTTGATATACCAAACTGTCCTCGCAATTAGATAACCTTAACTGTTCCATCAGCTTTTGCATTGCACTGACTGGCGCAGACCAAAAAGCAGAAAGACTGTCACACAAAATCTGCTCTCATCGAGTTCTTTGTATGACAGTCTTTTTTATATACACTATTTATTCATGCCGATCGAATACTCACAGTACATATTCGATCATGTATGTCTTATTCGAACTTTGCAACCTGAAGCTTGCGGATCAGTTCACGCAGATTCTCAGCCTCACTGCTCATCTCCTGACTGGCAGCCGCACATTCCTCGGATGTTGCGGAATTCGTCTGTACAACGTCATTGATCTGCTCGATTCCTTCATTGATCTGATGGATTGCTGTTGTCTGCGTCTCTAATGTATCCGCAATATTTCCAACCTGCTCTGTGATCGTTCTGGAATTATCGGCTACGTCTTCTAACTGTGTTGCTGTCTGATCTGCAATGACCATACCTTTTTCTACTGCTTTGACAGAAGTCTCGATCAGAACTGCTGACTCTTTTGCTGCCTGTGCACTCTGGTCGGCAAGTACTGTTACCTGATCTGCTACCACCGCAAATCCTTTTCCGGCTTCGCCGGCTCTGGCTGCCTCGATAGAAGCATTTAACGCAAGCAGATTTGTCTGGGATGCAATCTCATTGATCGTTGCGATAATCTTATCAATTTCTTTGGAAGCCTCGTTGATCTCATTCATGGAATCAACCATCTCATGCATCTTACCGTTGCTTTCTAAGATTGCATTTCCAAGTTCTCCTACTTTTCCACTGATCTCTTTTGCAGACTGGGCGTTCTGTGCCACCTGATCTGCCACGTTTGTAACAGTTGCAGTCAGTTCTTCCACAACTGCTGCCTGATTGGTAGCGCCCTCGGCAAGATCATTGGAGCTTGCAGCCACCTGTTCTGCTCCTTCGGACACCTCATTGGATGCACTCTGGATGCCCTTGACTGTCTCAGCCATGCTCTTTTCAAATGCCATAAAGGAATCTAAGATTCCTATAAAATCTCCCTTCCATTCCACTTCCGGCTGCACATCAAAATTGCCCTCCGAGAACAATTTCATTGCACGTCCGATATCATCCACATAAGATCCAAGTATGCGGATAGATTTACGCATACTATGTGCAAGTTTTCCAATCTCATCCTCAGAACGATATTCTAATGTACTGTGCAAATTACCCTCTGTGAGTTCCTTTGCAACATCCTCGATCGCATGCAGTGGTTCGAGAATCGAATCAACCACGACATTACTTATTTTCTTCACAAAAAGAATTGCAAATATCACACTTAAGATGATCACCAGAATTCCTGCCACTGTCATGCAGCCTGTAAAGATCACCGCCTGATGGCTTGCCTTGTCAGTCACTGCATCTAACTTTTTCCCAATAGCGACTGCATTGTCTAATGCCGGCGTACATTGGTTAATAATAGCATCCGCAGCTTCCTCTGTCTGTCCACTCATGATCTGTTCCATAATGGAATAGCCGATATTTCCCCAATCAGAAAGTGCGGATGCATATTCCTGATAGAGCTCGTCCGATATGATTCCTGTTGCCTTTAGTGCCTTCAGTTCTGAATCCACCTCAGCAAGCTGTGTTTCTACCTGTTGCTGATAACTGTCGTAAGTTGATGTGTCACTGTTTAATGCCATCTCACGGATATTTCTCGCCGCAGAATTGACATCGATCCTGCAGATTTTCACTGCAACATCTGCACGTTCTACATTTTCCACATAACGCAGCATATTCCCCATTAATAAACCTATAACAATAAGAGAAAGCACACCGGATACTATCATCCTCAAAATGACTCTTCCGTATCCGTAAATGAGTCTTTCTTTCAGCTGCATTTTTTCAAGTTTCTTCTTCATCCTGTGTACCCTTAATGGTATAACTGCCATTATTTTTCCCTTCGTAATTTATTTTTTTTAAATATTTTATCACTTTTCCAGAAAATAACAATCCATTCTTTAAAATTTATTATTTTTAATTTTTTCAACTGATCATCTCACCTTAGCGGTCATACCGGTTTTTCATCACGGCCGGCTTAACCGGTCAACAGAATCGAGTATATCCTGGATCTGAGGTCTCATCTCCGGCATTTCTTCCATAAACTTTGCCACTTCCGTGCGCTGTTCTTTTAAGATACCGGCATTGTATTCCATCCGGCTTCGAAGCTTCTGTCTGCGCATCACAAGATTATGGGTGATCTCCACCATCTCCTTGTGGTCGATCAGTGCAGCTGCCTGCGGAATCCATACCCGTGAATCATATAAACGATATGCGGAGAGTTCCCGGATCATACGGTTGTTAAAATAATCAATATCATCACTGTTCTGTTCAAACTTCTCTTTCTGTTTGACCGCATCCATATAGCATTCCCAGATATATTCCAGTTCTTTTCCATTGCGGACATGATATTTTTCACATGCATAATCCACTGCATTTGTCATATTGACATATTTGATCTTCACTTTATTCAAAAGAGTGATCGCCTTATCCGCATTTGCCTTTGCTCTCCGGCTCTCGGTCCTGTCATTCATCATTTTCAGATACGGAAGGCAGATGCCCAGTACTGCTATAAAAATAAGGATCATCCAGATGAGTCTCATATCTGTCCCCAGTATGATCTGCGTGATCAGAAGAATCAATGCCGCAGTCACAGACAGTCCTGCTGCCACATACATGAACTTCTGCATTTTTACCCTGTCATGGGAAAGGATCTCCTGATATAACTGCCATTCTCCCTTCTCACGCTCCAGGTATTTCATGTCACGCCTGATAGTCTCCAGATAAGCCTCGTTGGACTGAAGGCGTTTGATCGCATTTGGAATATCACTCTCCTCCTGCTGCATCTGTGCAAACTGCACATCTGCAATTTTTTTCTCGGAATGCATCAGTTCATATCGTGTTTTATTTAAAGCAACAATATTGGATGCGATATCTGTGATCGGCTTTTTTTCTTCCTCTGTCAGCCCTTCCAGAGTCTGGATATCATTCAGATAAGAAGTGACCACTTTGTATTCTGCCTTTTCATCCTCGATCTCTTTCGTTGTCTCGATCATCTGCTCCAGACGTTCAATGACATAATGCTCCACTTTATGTGGATTCTCCCTGTCCTTTTCATTCAGAATGCCTTCATTCAGTTCATCAAATTTATTTTCCAGTGTCTTTTCTTTTTTTCTTCTTTTGAAAAAAAACATATGCTCATCCCTTATAATCTACAACTTTTTTTATACGCTTCTGACCATTTCCTGATCTGTTCCATAAGCGGTTTATTCTCCTCCAGCTGTCCCTGTGCATCTTTTATGAGACGTTCGGCCTCACTTTGCTTTTTTAGAATATCCTCACTTTTTAAAACAGAATTCCATTGGTCTGACATACTCTTAAACGCTTCGTCCGAAACATGAAATTCTTCCTTGTATTTTTTTAAAATATCTGTTTTTTTTGCCAGGCGGCAGGCTGCCATACACGCAGCCAGTGACTCTCTGTTCTGGTTCAGCCGGTATGCATTCAGAAAATTCGCCGCAGCCTCGTCAAATAAAAATAACTCTGCACAGGCAGTTCCAAGATTGTGCCTGATATTGCCCTCTAAGACCGGATTTTTTTTGCACTCCTCCTCCATTCCAAGCAGTTTCCGGTATTCATGGATCGCTTTCACATACTTTTCACTCTCCATGTAACGGTCTGCCCGGATCTTCGAACATTCAAATACAGATTTATTCTGCATATCCAGCAGCACAGAACGGATATGGCGTATCGTGTCTTCTGAACAGTATCCGCAGCTTCTTAAGATCAGTTCCGTAAAATCAGAAAGACTCCCATTTCCGAGCAAAACACTGCGCAGCGACTGTGCCAGATCTTTTTCATCAAGTTCCTGCCCGATCCAGAGACAGAGTTCCTCACTCATAAAATCTGCCTCGATCAGATACAGATGGTTTTCAATATAATAGCAGAGTTCCTCCAGCGAATATACATTGAGTGAGATATTATCAATATAGTATGGCATAGCAGCAATTGGATGGCTGCATAAAATCAATTCTCCCATCTTCCCACTCCCTCTTTACAATGACATTGTATATTCCCATGTCAGATCCGAGCTCTTCACAATCTCGCCAAACCCAAGATCACGGATTTTAATCTTTACCTTGGAATCAGAAACCGGTTTTGCACTGATCCGGAGTCTTGTAGTTTTCGGCTTGCGTTCCGGCAGATCCGATAATTCCAGCTTTTCTATCCTTGCATCCCTGCTGTGTGGCAGCTGAAGCCAGAAATCAATCTCCTTATCTCCATCCAGCAGCACCTCACAGTCTCCGGAAGCTTCATACCAGTTGTCTCCCGCATTGATCAAAGACAAAAATTCCCATTTCCCACGATTTTTCACTTTCAGGCTGACATTCACTTTCATTTCATTGTCGCCCATATAGACATACGGCCATGGATTTTTCTGTTCACGGACGATCGCCGCATAGCAGGCTCCCTTGGAATAAAGGTTCTTACCTATAAATGCCCTCCGTCCCTTACACATGTAGGAAAGAGACATTTTCATCCAGTCAACGTCAAATCCATCTCCGACAAGATACACAGAGGAACAGATATGTCCATGAAAACTGTCAAGCAGGATCTTATAAAATGACTCATCTTTATGGATTCCGTCTAATGCATGTACTTCCTCTGTGATCGTTACCATCTGTGGCACTGTTCTTGTGTCACGGACAGTAGCACAGCATCTCACTTCATCTCCACGGCAGTCAAACAAAAAAATATCATGCAGCCATAACTCCTGCTTCTGATTGTATACAAAATAATAAAAACTTTCTTTTCTGTCCTGTAAAATCAATTGACTGCGCCCTAATCCGAGATCTTCTGCCACCTTTCCGAACAGCTCTGTCAGCTCTCTTGACAGGGCTTCCACCGTGATCACCAGGCAGTCCGGCAATCCCGGATTTCCCAGACGGCTCGCTAAAAGAAGCAGTTTTTTGATATAGAGGACAAAAAGTTCCTCTGCCTCATACACGATGTTTTCCACAGTCACCTGTTTTTTTGCAAGTGCATTGTCAAGCAGATGGCCGATCACATCTTCATTCTGGAGCAATGCCATCTTTTTTGCCTCCTCACCGATAAACCACTGTCCGATCCCCCGCTTTTTGATCAGTGCTACCGGGATCTGGTAAATCTCACTTCCTGCGATCGTACTCAGTGTTTCCGGCTCTCTCATACCGGCTTTGTAATAACTGATGACGGCATTCCTGTCGTCCATATCAATTCCAATATAATAACACTGCTCCGTCATCTTATGTGCCATCCTTTCCAATATTTTTACAGCAATTTAAAAAGATTCTTTACGGTATCATCCATGCCTACATACTTTCGCATACTCTCTGAAAGCATTGCCTCATCCTGCATGGCATAAGCAAACATAATATTGTTGATCACATCATACCGGCTCTGGTCTTTATCCCCATACATATTCTGATTTGAAATCTGCCGGCTTTCCACCACTTTCCACTCCCCATGAAGCTTCTCTGAAATATAATAGGACACGGATTCCCCAAACAACAGCACAAACACCTTCACATAAATACCGTCATAAACCTCCGGGATCTCTTCCTTATGGTATTCCCCACCGTTTACACTATAGTTTAACAGCACATGCTGGTCTGTCTTTGTATGATATTCCACAAAAAACTTATCATACAGATGATATTTTCGGATCATTGTCTCCCCGAACTTTTTGTAGAAAGCAAAATATAAATTTCTTCCGGTATACTTCATCAAAAGTTCGTCTGCTATTTTGCTGTCAACTGCATCGAGTGCAGAAATTTCAGACAATTGCTTTAACAGTCCGAGCAGGCATGCATCATTTAATGTCTGCCCCGCAAGATAGCGCTCCCTGATCTGTGAAAATACATGTTCCGGTATCATCATATCATTCACCAGATAATAATGGGAAAAATAGGAAAGGTACGCCATGCAGACTAATTCCCTGCCACCACCGGCAAGATAACTGTCATAAATCCGTTCGATCTCATCCACATAATCTGTCGAATAAAGCATCTGCGTGATAATACGCTCCTCCAGATCAAAGGTATCGATCTCAAATTCTCTGGCAGCTTTCCAGATAGCAGCCATCTGCTTGGTTGGTCCCTGAAAAAATTTGCACAGATAAATCAGGATCACATCATTATATTTTTCATGTAAAAAACAGTTCTGTGCCATTCCGAGCAGATAATCATTCTCCTCAAATGAATGTTCCGTGATCTCATAACTGCACAATTCCACTCCTGCCCTGCTTCCCAGTCTGTCATATCCATAGTGGTGTACCAGCTGAAATGCCCGATCAAACTGATGCGTCTCTATGAGCATCTCCTCCATATAACACTGATTTTCCAGCGTCATATTACGGATATCCACTTCATTCAGATATGGTTCTATCACAAGCATCTCGCCTTTTTTCTGGTAAAAGCGGATGATCTCCGGAATAAGATAAGCTTTATATTCATCACTGACACGCTCCGACTGTGTCAGCATCCGAAAATATCTTCCATCTTCCACAGTAAAATCGCCGCATCCTTTTTTGCCATCGAAATAATACAAGAGATATGACAATTCCTCCGGCGCAAGTTCCATACATTTTTCCAGATAATTTTCCGGTTGAAGTAATGCCTCATCCTGATAATCATCGGTATAGCAGTTTCCCCCGGTATCACAGAGAATGACTGTGTAATCTTTGGAATATGCCTTAAAATATCCGCATCCGTTCGTCAATGTAACAACCTGTGGTTCTTTTAACTGCCAATGCAGGATATATGCCTTTGCGATCCCACGGTTTTCGCAGCATAATTTATGTACAAATAAAACTTCTGCCGCTTTGTGCGCCAGTTTCTCATTCAGTATGCTGACAGGAAGGATCTCCCGGTAAATGACCGCAAGATTGTCATCCATATGTCCGGCTTCCATCTGTGCAAGCGCGAACTGTTCCATATTTCTGCGGTATTTATGGTAAACATCCGGCTGTTTTTCCTTTGCTGCGATGATATTCACATATAAGACCGCCATATGACGGTAAGAAAGCCCACTGTTATACTGAAAATATAACTGGATCATCTTTGGGATCGCAGCCACCTCATTTTGATCCATGGAGATCAAAAATGCCTCATACAGATTCGTGATCCGGATTTCACTGTCAATTCCACGTTCATACCAGATATGATATCTGGGTGCGAACTGTTGCCCACGGATCAGATAAGTACATATCGCTGCGACCATCTCCTCTGAAGGGTCTGCCTCATAACATTTTTCCAGAACCGGATACCATTTTTTCTGATATTCCCTCTGTTCCGGCAACAGATTGCGCACCTGCAATGCAATATCTTTCGAGATAGCATCCTGTTTTGCTGCCCACCCTAAAATCTTTAATGTAAAATCATTTAATCCAGATAAAAGGTATGGATCCTGCCAGATCAGATAATACGCCTCCAGATACAGATATGGGCTGTGGCAGCCTCGTCCGATCCACTGCTCGATCGCCTTGAATCTTCTGGAACTATTATGGTAAAACTCATCTTTTACAAATAAAAGAATCCAAAACAACATGGAATCATCCGGATAATGATGAAAAATCTGCTCGATCTCCTCCGTCAGACGATCCACATACGACTCTTCGCGTTCCATCAGTGTACATAGATACAGATAGTATCCCCAGACCGGTGTCGTCCGGTCAAGACATTCCCGTTTGTAGTCTGTTAAAATCCAGCTTGCCTCCTGCTTCTGCCGGTTGATCAAAAGTGCCTGCGCCTTCATTAAGCGATGCATTGGTTCTTCCGGCTCTAAAATTGCCAGATGATCCAACAGTTCCACAGAACTTTTTGCCCAGACCCCGGTAACGATCCGTTTCAACCGGTAATCAATATAAAGCTGCATAAGTTCTGTCCGCGCCTGTCCGGCTTCCCTATGTTCAGAAACCTCCCGCTCTTCCTCTCTCTCCTTACAGGAAGCGGTAACGGTATATAGAAAAGACCGATCCGGGAGTTCAAAACACAGTCTTCCAAAATTCTTACCGGCATGCATTGCATCTGCATCGATATAATACTCGTAAAAGCAGGTACTTCCGATAAAGTCATTTTCTGTGATGATCTGTTTCCCCGGAATCAAAAAGTCTGCATCAGAAGAAACGCGGATACGGACAGCGCCCCACTGTGGTTTCTGGATCTCTAACTGCTCTTTTTGCTGTTCCTGCACACCATAAAAACTTTTCTCAGTCTCTTCGAACGCGACCTCCACTTTCTTCTTATGATGGGAAGCGGTCAGAAATGTTTCCACGACCAATGCAGATTGCGGCTGCATTCTCAGTCCCTCATAGAGAATGCGGTCTTTATCTTCCCTGATCAGGTTTTTGAAATTGCTGGAATAAAATAAACGGTATGCCTCATCATAATTTTCCTTCGCAAGCCTGCAAAAGTCATCCAGATTCTTGATTTTTCCAAAGGATGAATCCGCATACAACCTGGAAATGGACACAACAAAAGAAAGGTTATATTCCCCCTGGTTACATACGATAAAAAACTCGCCTTTCTGAATATCCCCTTCTATCAGCCCCTCACTGTGAAACTGATACCGAATACGCACTTCTTCCCCCTCAAACTGAGGTGTAAGACATTCCATACGCGGATTGGAAGAATAAATGATGCCACGCATTTTTACCTGATTCGTGCTCGTAATGACAAAACTGCCTGTTTCATCCTTTCCTTCCAATGCCTCTAACTCTATCTTCTCTGTAGACAGAGATAGTTTCGGACCATTGTTATCGAATTTTCCATTTGCAAGCTGTTGTATCCTTTTCCGCAATCCGACACCTGCTCCTATCTATTTTTATTGCTTTTTTTTTAGCAATGACTATAATAAATTATAAACTAATTTGGAGGAGTAATCAATGATAAAACACAAAGACCACTTCCATGGAAGTGATTTAGAGAAAATAGAAGAAATCTATGGAATCAAAAAAGAGGAAATTGTAAGTTTTTCGGCAAATGTCAATCCGCTTGGCGTATCCCCTTTGCTGCGGACAACCTTAGCAGACAAGATCGATGCCATTACCACTTATCCGGACAGGGAATACACCTCGCTCCGCAAATGCATTGCCGCATACTGTGGCACTGATCATGAAAATGTGATCGTGGGAAACGGTTCTACCGAGCTGATCTCCCTTTTCATCCAGATTGAGCATCCGAAGAAGGCAATGATCATCGGCCCTACTTATTCCGAGTACGAACGTGAGATTTCTCTTGGTGGTGGAACAACCCTTTATTATCCACTCCGGGAAAAAGACGATTTCAGACTGGATGTAAATGATTTCATCTCACACCTGAATGAGAATATCGACCTTTTAGTCATCTGCAATCCAAACAACCCGACATCATCCTGCATCACAAGTGCCGATATGCGCCATATTTTAGATGCCTGCAAAGAATACGATATTTATGTCATGGTCGATGAAACGTATGTGGAATTTGCAGAAAACATGGAAGAGATCGATTCCGTACCGCTGACAAACTATTACAATAACATTGTCATTCTGCGCGGAACCTCGAAGTTTTTCGCAGCACCGGGACTCCGCCTTGGCTATGCCATCACCGGGAATCGGGATCTCATCAAGGCAATCAACACACGAAAGAATCCATGGACGATCAACTCGCTTGCAGTTGTTGCCGGGGAAACAATGTTTTCCGATACTGCCTATATCAAAGAGACAAAGGATCTGATCACAAAGGAACGTGCACGTATGTATCAGGCTTTTTGTGAAAGTCCTGACTACAAGGTGTACAAACCAAGTGGGAATTTTATGTTAGTCCGTATCCTCCGCAATGATCTTACATCGCAGGAACTGTTTGACCGCGCGATCCGTGAGAAAATAATGATCCGTGACTGTTCCACCTTCCCATTCTTAGATAATAAGTACATTCGTTTCTGTATCATGAATCCGGAAGATAACGACAGATTGCTGCATTGTCTTTTAAATAACGAATAAGCTTAACGTTCCGCCAGAAGCTGCTTGATCTTGTCCTGCTCGATCTCCTGCTGCATCTGGCGGACTTTTGCGTCCTGCTGCAATGCAACTAAGATTCTCCGTATATCCTCCGGTGAAAACATTGCAATCGCTTTTGACAGATCTTCGATATTGTCCCTGTTCACTTTCAGGCAGCCTCCATTCTCTAACTGCACTGTAATGACATTCTTTTCATCACTCATGTCGCCAAGTGTGATCGCATTATTCTCATAATCACAGAAAAATGACACGCCATTATAAGTGATCACTCCATCCTCCGCCAGATAAGAGTATGGAGCAATGTCCTCACCATCTAAATGCTTCTGTATGGTTAATTTCTCCGCCTGTGGCTTTTTATACTGCTCTGCCATTTTCATTTTCTCATAAAACTGCTGGATTTCCTTTTCCTTATCGCGTTTTTCAAACCGCTCTTTCTGCTCCTGCTTTACCTCGGTCAGATATTCATCCATTTTCTGAATGATTTTTTTCCATTCATCCTCCGTAAAAGAATTGCCGCCAATTGTTGTAGAATCCTGCGATTGTCCGTTCTGTAACCGATTCTGGATTTCTGTTTTTCGTTTCTGCAACTCTGCAATTGCCTGTATTCTGGTTGTCTTTGTTACATTTGCCATACTCATAACTCTCCTCCACACCCATGTCAAACTCTGCTGTTTTTACAATATGATGTATTTCCGATATGCACTTTAAATCTGATTTTCTTTTATCAATGCCAAAAGGACGACATATGATTCTTTTCTCTCTCAAATCATATGCCGTCCTGGTCATTTTTCTCTTACATCCAATGTACTATTATATATATCGTATGGTTTTGTGAATTCTTAAGTCTCTACTCTAATAATTCCGGAATCTTTTTGGAACATGCAACTGCTAACGCTCCCGGTCCAATGTGACAGGATACACTTAAGGATAACGGATTCAGCACAATCTCCATACCCGGAAATTCTGCCTCGACCTCTTTTTTGAATGCTTCCGCATCTTCCAGATTATGTGTATACGCCATCTCCAGATACATGTTCTTTCCCTCCGGATCATTGAAACGATGGTCAAAGTCATTGCGCATGGCATCGATCATCATTTTCTTTGCCTGTTTTACCGTTCTTGCCTTTGCAAAAGAATCCAGCTTCTCACCCTGAATCTGAAGTACCGGTTTTAATTTTAATAAGGTTCCAAGCGCAGCTGCAGCCGGAGTGATCCTGCCGCCTTTTTTCAGATAGTACAGCGTGTCCACCATAATATAAATCGAAGACTCCATCTTCTCACGCTCAAGGATCTCTTTGATTGCCTCTGCACTGTATCCTTTCTCTGCCAATGCTTTTGCATCCAGTACAGACTGTCTCTGTGTGACTGAAATTCTCTGATTATTGACAACCTGCACTCTGCCGTCATAATCCTGAGAGAGCATGATAGCAGTCTCACAGGAACCACTGAGCCCGGAGGACATTGGAATATGCACGATCTCGTCATACTCCTGCAGCAATTCATCCCATGTGTCTGTCACATTTCCGACAAGAGGCATGGAGGTTGAAATATTGGCATCTTCTGAAAGTTTCTGATAAAAATCTTCCTGTGTCAGATCAATATCTTCATAATAGGTCTGGTCATTAATAAAAAATGGCATTGGCATAACCGTTACGCCATATTCTTTTGCTTCACTCTGTGTAATTCCACTGTTACTGTCTGTTACAATCGCTACTTTGCTCATCCTGGCCTTTTCCTCCTATAATGTCTCAGAGCGCTCTTTGATGTTCTTCTTAAAATTGATCACTTCATGTTCATACTCTTCATTCATAAATTCAGAATGGATCATAAAATCTGCGGACGCACGGTTATTTGCAATTGGAATATCATAAACCTGTGCGATACGGAGCAATGCTTTCACATCCGGGTCATGTGGCTGTGCTGTCAGTGGATCAGAGAAGAATACCACAAAATCAATTCTTCCTTCCACGATCTTTGCACCAATCTGCTGGTCTCCACCAAGAGGACCACTGTTGTACCCTTTGACCGGAAGCCCGGTCTTATCTGTAATCATTCTTGCTGTTGTTCCTGTTCCACACAAAAAATGCTGTGTCAGAATGTCCTTGTTCTGCTCGCACCATTCGATCAGATCTGCCTTTTTATTATCATGCGCGATAAGCGCGATATTTTTCTTTTTACCAATGGTAAGTGTAATGTAATTATCGTTCATGTATTTCTCCTTCGCCTGTTATTTGTGCCTGTGTTCTTTCGCAACACGCAAATAAATTGTATCACAATTTTTCAAATTGCACCACACAAAAATATGCAATACAACATACGCTCTGCGGACATTCTATTGTCATGGATCAGAGGATTCCATGTAATGCCGCAATCTTTCCATCGAGGATCATTTTGATAAATGCCGTGTCACGGATGATCCACGGATCTTTTTCCATCGCAATATTCGTGTCGTAGATTTCCTGCGGTGTCGCCCATTTTAAGTAATATCCTTTTGCGATCTCGCTCTTTGTCAGATGAATCGGTGTTTCCTCCCCGGTCTCCTCACAATAATAGAAAAGGGAATGACAGATAAATTTTTTTGTATCGTCAAAAATATCTTTTCGGACTTCTAAAATCTCGCCAAGTCCCACTGCCTTTTCCGGAATGATAAATAGTCCGGTTTCTTCCTTCACTTCCCTTGCTAAAGCTTCCACATAGGTCTCTCCTGCTTCCATGCCACCGCCCGGGATCTTGTACTCTCCCTCTTTGCTGCACTGCATTGCAATCTTTCCATCCCGCACGATAATCCCACGTATGGTATATTTTTCAAAAACACTGGTCGTATCTTTATAATTCTGTTCATCAAACTTTTTGAGAAGTTCCATATTCTACCCTTCTTTCGTATTTTTGATTACGCACATTTTACCACACCGCATATCAGTGTGCAACGAAGAGCACAAAAAAGACCATAGCCAAAAGTTATCTTTTCGATTCTTCTGGCTATGGTCTTTTTCTCATTTATCTGATTCTTTCGTCAGATTTTACATCATTCCCATTCCCGGGTTACCTGCTGGCATTGCAGGAGCATCTTCTTTGATGTTTGCAACAACAGACTCTGTTGTAAGTAAAGTAGATGCTACAGATGTTGCGTTCTGTAATGCACTTCTTGTAACCTTGACCGGATCAAGGATTCCGTTTTCAACCATATCTACATACTCTTCTGTAGCTGCGTTGAAACCTGTTCCAGGTGCGGACTCTTTTACTTTATTGATGATAACTGCGCCCTCTAATCCTGCATTTGCAGAAATGTAATACAATGGAGCTTCCAGTGCTTTTAAGATTACTTTTGCACCTGTCTTCTCATCACCCTCTAAAGTATCTGCTAATTTGGCAACTTCTTTGGAAGCATGGATATATGCAGATCCACCACCTGCGATAATACCTTCTTCTACTGCTGCTCTTGTAGCATTTAAAGCATCTTCCATACGAAGTTTTGCTTCTTTCATCTCTGTCTCTGTAGCTGCACCAACACGGATTACTGCTACGCCGCCTGCCATCTTAGCAAGTCTTTCCTGTAATTTTTCTTTATCAAACTCAGATGTTGTCTCCTCGATCTGCGCACGGATCTGTTTGATTCTTCCCTGAATGGCATCTTTGTCACCGGCACCGTCAACGATGATTGTGTTCTCTTTCTGAACTTTAACGGATTTTGCACGACCAAGCTGATCCATCGTTGTATCTTTCAATTCAAGACCAAGATCAGAGCTGATCACCTGACCACCTGTAAGGATTGCGATATCCTCTAACATAGCTTTTCTTCTGTCACCATAACCAGGTGCTTTGACAGCTACAACATTGAATGTACCACGCAATTTGTTTACGATCAAAGTTGTTAATGCTTCACCCTCCACATCCTCAGCGATGATGAGTAATTTTGCACCGCTCTGGACGATCTGCTCCAACAGCGGAAGGATTTCCTGAATATTGCTGATCTTCTTGTCTGTGATCAGGATATATGGATCATCTAATGCAGCTTCCATTTTATCCATATCAGAGCACATATATGCGGATAAGTAACCACGGTCGAACTGCATACCTTCTACAAGATCAAGCTCTGTCTGCATCGTCTTGGACTCTTCGATTGTGATAACACCGTCGTTGGAAACTTTTTCCATAGCGTCTGCTACCATATTGCCGACTTCCTCGTCACCAGCAGAAATTGCTGCAACTTTTGCAATCTGGTCTTTACCGTTTACTTTGGATGACATTGCTTTCAAGGATTCTACCGCTTTGTCAGTTGCTTTCTTCATACCACGGCGGAGGATGATCGGATTAGCTCCTGCTTCCAGATTCTTCATACCTTCCTGAATCATTGCCTGTGCCAGAACCGTTGCTGTTGTTGTACCATCACCGGCAACATCATTTGTCTTGGTTGCAACTTCTTTTACTAACTGTGCTCCCATGTTTTCGAAAGCATCTTCTAACTCGATCTCTTTTGCGATCGTCACACCATCATTTGTGATAAGTGGAGCGCCATAAGATTTGTCAAGAACAACGTTTCTTCCTTTTGGTCCCAATGTAACCCTTACTGTATTTGCTAATTTGTCAACGCCTGCGCCTAATGCTGCTCTGGCTTCTGATCCGTATTTAATTTCTTTTGCCATGATTTTCTACCTCTTTCTATTTTAATATAAATAACTTTTTATTCGACAACTGCAAGGATATCATTCTGTCTTACGATGATATACTCTTCGCCGTCTAATTTCACTTCTGTTCCTGCATATTTGGAATAAATAACTTTCTGTCCCTCTTTTACCTGCATGGTAACTTCTTTTCCATCCACGATTCCGCCAGGACCAACTGCGATCACTTCTGCTTCCTGTGGTTTCTCCTGTGCACTGCTTGTAAGAATAATTCCTGATTTTGTAGTTTCCTCTGCCTCACACTGTTTTAAAACTACTCTGTCACTCAATGGTACTAATTTCATGATGATTCCTCCATTCAATATATATTCTTTTCTTTTTTTCTTTTGATATTGTAGAAAGTTATCAGGCTTTCTATTGTTATCATGTGTTATTAGCACTCATTTAATTTGAGTGCTAACTGATAGTCATATAATATGTTTTTCGCTCCAAAATCGCAACCAACTTTAGAGGTATTTATATCTACATTTTTTCATATTTTCTCATTATTGCTCTTTTTTTCTCTTTTTTTTATATCATATTACTTTTTCGATGATTTCATACTTTTTTTAGATTTATCGTTGGAAAATAGAGAATTGGCTTCTTCCACTTTCTCTAAAACTGCCTGTTTTACAGACTTTTTCACCGTCTGATTTCCGGTTTTCCATAACATGCGCAGTGCCTGTGAGAAAAGCTCCTGTGTTTCCGGTGAAAGCTTGCTCTTTGCTTTCATCAGCTCCTGCACTTTTTTCCATTTGCTGTTGTAAAAATCATCCACCGTATAGATTTTGGCATCATCGAGCATGGAAAAGACCGTATCGACAATCTCCTCGCGCTGTTCTTTCGTCAACTGGAAAATCCATTTTTTCATCGTCTCGTCGAGCAGGATACTCTGCGGTGCGACCTCCTCCACATAGACAAAATGGCTGCCAAGCACTTCCCATGACATGGCATCATGCTGCTGGATACCACTCTGGGAACTTTTTACCACTTCAAACTTTTCCTGATGCTCAAGCAGCATGCCTACAATGCTGGACTCCGGCAGAATGGTCTTGATTTTTGGCAGCATCCACTGGTATTCCTTACTCTGGATCATTTCTTCGCTAAATCCAGGTCCGTCATTGCTGTACACCTTCACGATCCTCTTCTGGATATTCCGGTCACATTTGACGGATGCGTATACGGAAAGATTTCCACCCTTGGAATGTCCCCCGACTCTGATTTTTTTCCAATCCTCTTTCACCATATGATTCAGGTAATCGACGGCTTTCAACTGCCCCGGTGTCTCGGACAGATAACCCATGTTAAAGTTCTCGCGCCAGCCCACAATCGTATTGTCTGTTCCGCTGAAAGATACATAGATACTCTTATCATCCAACCGGACACATACCACAGAAAACTGGGACTGTTCCTCTTTGCTGATATCGTTGATATAACCAAATAACTGCGCATTGCAGAAACGCTCTGTCTGCGCCATCTTCTCCAGCACAAATGCTGCTGTTTTCGTCATAGACACACGCTCCATGATCTCTTTTCTGTCATGTGCCGCAAAAAAGAGTTCACATGCTTCTTTTACCGTGATCGTTCCCTCTTCCCCCGGTGCCGGAACAATTCCTGCAAATTCCACATATACAAGCTGTGCCAGTATCAGATTGTCCACCTCATTAAAAGGTGCCTCCCGAAATGTCAGGTCACCGCGCCAGTCCAGATAATCCATTAAATTTGACATATTGCCCTCCTAGTTTTTCGAAGAAAAATGTAATTTTATTTATAAAATTTGTCCTCCACTATATCAGTCCATAATGTTTCAGTCCGTGCAAAATACCATCCTCATCCACAGAACGTGTCACGAACTCTGCGGTATTTTTCACTTTATCGGTTCCGTTTCCCATCGCAATGCTGTGCGCTACATACGCAAGCATCTCAAGGTCATTCGCACTGTCGCCGAATGCAAACGTATCCTCATGCGGAATGTCTAACATTTCACAGACTTTCCGAATGCCCGTTGCCTTGGAAATTCCTGCCGGGTTAATCTCTATGATTCCCTGCCCGTGAATGACTACGTCAAAATCTTCTCCCATATCTTTTACAAACGATTCCTCATCCACATCCGGTGCAATACTGCTCATCTTATTGATCCGGATTTTGCTGTGATCTGATGGAATATTTTTCAGATGCTCTCCCAACTCTTTCCGCAAATGTATCACATAAGGATCATCCATGAAATCACTCTCATTCACATACACATACTCCGGTCCTTCCAGCACGACCGGCATATGATATTTTTTTAACACATTCAGGGCATATGTCACCTGCTTCTCAGTCAACAGCACCTGATAGGCTGTCTCCTTGTGAAAATCAATATGTGCCCCACAGGAAGCAACCACACCATCAAATCCGATCCCCAATAATTTTGGACTTTGTATATTCGAACGGCTTCTTCCACTGCAGATAAATGCATAATGTCCATTTTCTCTCAGTTTCCGGATTGCCAACACGGTGCTTTCCGGTATCTGCATCTGATAGTTCCATAGTGTACCATCAATATCAAAAAATACTGCCTTTTTCATCCTGATTTCCTTTTCATTTCTATTTTTCTGACTTTGTAATTCCTTTCAAGTATATCCGATTTCTCTATTTTTGCATAGTAAGAAAGGCTTTCTCTGCAAATCTTTCCTGCCATATCCAAATTTACGCTGCATTTCCCGTCGCCATAACAAAAAAAGAGGCTGCCAAACCCTCGAATAACGATACGTCATCTAAGTTTGACAACCTCTTTCCTTATTATGTATGAAGTAAATTAAATTTAGTTGTTGATTAATTTATCTTCTTCGTTGTTCCAGCTGTAAAGTTTACGGATCTCTTTACCAACCTGCTCTGATGGATGTTCAGCAGCTTTCTTTCTCATCGCTTTGAAATGAACCTGACGTCCTGCTGGTGACATATCCAATAAGAAGTCTTTTGCAAAAGTACCATCCTGGATATCGGAAAGAATCTGTTTCATAGCTTTCTTGGTATCCTCTGTGATGATCTTAGGTCCAGTGATGTAATCACCGTACTCTGCAGTATTGGAAATAGAATATCTCATTCCTTCGAAACCTGACTGGTAGATCAAGTCTACGATCAGTTTCATCTCATGGATACACTCGAAATATGCATTTCTTGGGTCATAACCAGCTTCTACTAATGTCTCGAAACCAGCCTGCATTAATGCACAGACACCACCACAAAGAACTGCCTGCTCACCAAAAAGGTCTGTCTCTGTCTCTGTTCTGAATGTTGTCTCTAAGACACCGGCTCTTGCTCCGCCGATACCAAGTGCATATGCAAGTGCAAGATCCTGTGCTTTTCCGGTCGCATCCTGCTCAACAGCGATCAGACAAGGTGTTCCTTTTCCTGCCTGATACTCAGAACGTACGGTATGTCCCGGAGCTTTTGGTGCGATCATGGTAACATCAACGTCTGCCGGTGGAACGATACATCCGAAATGAATGTTGAATCCATGAGCGAACATTAACATATTACCTGCCTCTAAGTTCGGCTCGATATCTTTCTTATACATATCTGCCTGTTTCTCATCATTGATCAGGATCATGATGATATCTGCTTTCTTAGCTGCCTCTGCAGTTGTATATACTTCAAATCCCTGTTTCTCAGCCTTTGCCCAGGATTTACTTCCCTCATAAAGACCAATGATAACATGGCATCCGGAATCCTTTAAGTTTAATGCATGTGCATGTCCCTGACTACCATATCCAATGATAGCGATTGTCTTTCCATCCAATAATGAGAGATTACAATCTTCCTGATAAAAAATTTTTGCTGCCATTTTAAATCCTCCTTGTTTTTCCGAAGGAAAAATCCGAATCCCATGATGAGGAGAGGATTTGTCCTCCTTGTTTTTCCGAAGGAAAAATCCGAACCCTCTGGTGAGGAGAGGATTTGTCCTCCTTGTTTTATGTACTATTATTCCATAATTTTTACATCGGCTGTTCCTCTGGACAGTCCTGTAATACCGGTGCGCGCTAACTCCAGTATGTCATATCCCTGCAACAGATCCAGAAAAGCCTCTAGCTTGTCCTGATGACCTGTAAGTTCAATAACCATGGAATCATTTGTGACGTCTACGATCTTCCCATGGAAAATCTCTGTCACATTAAGAATCGGCTGGCGTTCGGTGTCTTTTGCACGAATCTTAACCAAAATGAGTTCTCTTGTCACTGAAGAACCCGGCTCCAATTTCTTGATATCAACCACATCTTCTAACTTGGCAAGCTGCTTCTCGATCTGTTCTAGAATCTGCTCGTCCCCACTTGCTACAATGGTAATCCTTGTATACCGCGGATCAGCAGTCACCCCGGAAGAAAAGCTGTCAATGTTATATCCTCTTCGGCTGAATAATCCAGAAATATGGCTTGTAACACCCGGATTGTTCTCAACTAAGAGAGATAATACCTGTCTTCTCATAATGAAAACCTCTTCCTTGTAAAGTCTTTTGCGCTTTACAGTTTTACTCACTCATATTTAAGTTAAATAATATCAATATCATATTTCTTTGTCAACGTCTGAGACGATATTTGCCTATATATTTTGTGCATATTTGTCATAACCTGTATGACTATCTTTTGTATATTTACATGAATAATAATTATAGAACTGCATACCATACCCAGCCTGTTCAAACAATAGAATGCACGCTCCGCTCTTAAAGCATAACGCCGGATTTTTCCTTGCTTTCCTCCAGAATATGGTTCAGTTTGCGGAACGGAACCGCAAGCACAAGACCAACGATCAGGGAGATCACCGTATAAGACAGTAAAATTGCAAGATCTTTCCAATAATCATCCCGGTACATTCCGGCTACTGCCTCTTTCATTGCACCCATTGCATACTTAAATGGCTGGAACTGATAGAAAACCTGGAATACTTTTGGCAGTGTCTCGATCGGGAATGTACATCCGGCTCCTGCAACCTGAATGACCATGATAATGATCGCAATACCTTCACCGATATTTCCAAACGCCGCTGTCAATGCATACATTAAAAAGCCGAACACAAAACTACAGCAGGATGCTGCCAGCCAGAATAAAAACGGATGTGCGCACTCAATCCCGATAAAGTACAGATCACCCAATACCGTGATCAGCGCCTGAACCTGGGCAATCAGAAAGAATGTGATATATCTTCCAAGAAACTGCTGATGCGGCTTTGCATTCTTAAAGGATGGTTCCATCTCTACTTTTGTATGTATGATCGCAACAAGGATCAGTCCACCTACCCAGAGTGCCAGCACGGTATAGAATGGCGCCATGGAAGAACCGTAAGTGTCCACCTCGTAAACTGCCTCTGTCTCGATCTCAACCGGGGAAGCCATAAAACTTCCAATCTCTTCCGGGTCATGAGCTAACAATTTAGATAAGATCTCATATCCCTCTTCCCCCTTCATCTGGTTCAGACGCTCTAAACGTCCTCCGATCACCCCACGCATATCCGTGATCGCATCTTTTGTACCCGAGAGACTGATATTCGCAGATGCTAATGTTGCAGAAAGCTGTGACAGATTTCCATTCGAAGTATCCAATGCCTTTGCGATAGAGCCAAGCGCATTGCTGATACCTCCAAAAGTAGCAGATAATCCCTTTGAAATTGTTCCAAGGGATGCCAATCCTGTTCCCGTTACATTCTGCAGATTGCCCATTGCACTCTGTCCACTTGTGATCGCACTCTTCATGTCCGGATATACAGCTGAAAACTGATTTGTAGTAGATGCAGCATTTCCTGATACCGACATCAGAGAATCCAGCAAATTCTCATACACTGCAAGATCTGCATCTGCTTCCTCTAATTTTCCGATCAGCATATCAATGACATTGGAAGATCCTGTTTCTTCTTCCAGAACCGAAGAATCTAAGAGTCCATCTGAAACTTGCATGCAGCTTTTGATCAGCGTAGAGATAAACTGTGTATTGACCGTCTGCTGAACTGCAGTTTTTGCTTTGTCTGTAATCTTTGGAGCGATCGCATTTTTCTTTTCATTTGTATAATAGGTGATCTCAGGATGCTCCATCTCATCCGCAAGAAAACTTACCATGTCTTCCGTAAAATCTTCCGGCATAATAAGGGCAGCATAATAATCACCACTGTAAACACCATCGACTGCTTCCTCTGTCGTGTCTGTAAACACCCAGCCAATCGTTGTATTTGCTTCCAATCCCTCGATTACAGTTTCACCCATATTAAACTCGGTGTCGTCAATCGTGATCCCCTTGTCGTCCGATGCAACTGCAACTTTAATATTCGACGTTGCATCCGGTCCATACGGGCTCCAGTTCGATAAAATATTAAACCATGCATACAAGCAAGGAAGAATCGATAAGCCGATGACTATAACAACCGCTACAACATTTGTTTTTATCCTTTTAAAATCCGATATAAAAATCCGAAAAATGTTCAACATATCTAATCTTCCTTATCCTTTTTCCTGTCTTTTTTCTTCTCTTTCTTCTTACCGTCCCTGTTCCCGGATATCTGTTCTTCGGAAGATCTGTCAGAATCTTTCTCCTCATCTGTCTCTTCCTCTTTTTCTTCCAGCAATGCCTCATCCGGCATGATCCCAGACTCTCCAAAATATTTTGCAAGAATTGCGCGGTCGGCAGCGATCTTTCGTTCCATCTCTGCTAACCGGCTGTCAATACTGCTGTTTGGAAGAAGCGTGTCAATTTTGCCATCCTCTTTAATTCCAAGTTCTGTCAGGCGCTCCTGCAATGTATAATCCATATATTCCACATAGATCAGATAGGCAGAAATTGTAAACAAAGAAACAATCCAAAGCACCAGAAATACTACTTTCGAACTGTCCATGGAAAACATCAGCATCAAAAATATCATTGGAATCAGAATGACACAACGGATTCCCCACCGTATTTTTTTCTGGTTACGCAGATGTTCTTCATTCTGGTATTCCATGATCCTGCGATAAGATTCTTCATAATTTGTTTCCATTGCATCTTCTCCTTACATCATTTTCGTATCTTCCATACGCTCTTCCACAAAGTGATTCATCTTCATAAATGGTTTTCTCACAAACAGTCCAATGATCAGGGCTGCAATTGCAAACACTGCCAGCTGGCTCATGTACATCCAGTAATCGTTCTCATACATGCCGCCGATCGTCTCACGCATTGCATTGATCGCATATGGGAACGGGAAATATTTGTAAATATTCTGGTTAAACTGCGGCAAAATCTCGATCGGATATGTTCCGCTGGATCCTGCGATCTGGATAACCATGACAACAACGACAAATGCCTTTCCCACATCTCCGAAAGAAACCGTCAAAGTATAGATCAACAGGTTAAAGGTAAAACTTGTAAACGCAGCAACGATATAAAAAAGTACCGGTTCTAAACACTGTACCTTTAACAGATACAGATCTCCCAGGACAACGATTGCTGCCTGTAACTGTCCCAAAACAAAAAACAATAAAAATCTTCCAAAGTATCTCTGGTATGATCTTGCACCTGCAAAACTCTCATCCTCGACCTGCACTTTGATCAGCGCAACTAAAATAACAGCGCCAACCCAGAGTGCAAGAATTGTATAGAATGGTGTAACAGAAGAACCGTAGTTTTCAACCGGATAAACTCTTTCTGTATTAATCGTAACAGGGGATGCAAAGAACTCTCCCATCACTTCCGGATCCGTGGACAGGATACGGATGAACTGATCGTATTTCTCCCCATCTTCCACTTCATTCAATTCTGATAAGATCGTATTCAGCTCCTCTTTCGCAGAACTTATGATTTCTTTTAAGGTAGTAAAACTTCCATTGGAACTGCTCACTGTGTTTCCGAGACTGCCCAAAGCCACACCGGTACCTTCCAGACCTTTATTCATGCTGTTTAAGGAGGCTACCATATTGTTGTAAGCAGCAGAAATATTTGCCTTCATAGTTGCAACATCTGACTGTAACTGTTTTTCTACGATCGGCATGACCGCATCGATCAGATTGGCTGCCGCTTTGATTGCTGTATGATCTCCTGAGACAGCATTGTTAAGATCACCTATCCGGTTCTGCAATACTCCCTGTACCGCAGTTGTTGTCTGCTCAATGCTGTCGAGCAGTTTAATGATGTCATCCTTGTTGCTTCCGGCAGGAATCAGATCACTCTGTAACAGTTGTTTTAACAGTTCGATCTGCTGAGTGGAATTTGATACATTATTCACAGCATTTGCAATCTCTTCCGCCGTTGGAAGCTCTTTTGACAATGTCGTATTCACTTCCTGCAAATGGGTATGAATACTCTGGTAAACCTGATCCATCTGGGACTGTAACGTTGTAATGGTCTGCTGTGCGTCTGTTTTTGCCTTGTTGACCTGTGCAACACCATTATTTAATTTACCGGACGCACTGGAAACCTCTCCGCTTGCTGTTTTTAAATTAGACGCAAGGGTTGCGTTGCAGGACATCAGATTATCAATTGTCACAAGATAATCATCCAGATTCTTATTGACAGAATCCAGTTTATCAATAATTTTAGTGATATACTGTGTCTTTTGTGCATCATCTGCGAGTTCATTCATACTTTCCATAACAGTGGAAACTGCAACATTCACAAACTCTTCATTAATATTTGTCTGCAGCGTTCCTTTTGCTGTATCCGTAATCTTGGAAGCAATTGGATTCTTCTTCTCATTTTCATAATAGGTAACAGAAGGATGTACCAGATCATTGTCCGCAAAACCGTACATGCTCTCACTGAAATTCTCACCGATGACGATCGCAGCATAATAATCACCGCTATAGACACCGTCGACCGCCTCATCCTCCGTCTTTACAAACTGCCAGCCAATCTTGTCATTTTCCTTCAGATTGTCGATAACGGTATCACCCATGACCACAAATTCGCCATCACTCTTGGTATATCCTTTATCCACAGAAACAACCGCAACCGGTATCGTTCCCGTATTGCTGTAAGGATCCCAGTTCGAATAGATATTAAACCATGCATACAGGGATGGAAGCACGCAGATTGCAAGTGCGATCAAAAGCGCAAGCTTATTTCTCCACAACCCCTTCACATCACTTTTGAAAATCCTGAAAATAGTCCTCATTCTCTCGTACTCCTGCATTTATTTCTCTTTTTGAGTTCCAATATTTATTATAACGTATTTTGTTACTGAAACACAAATTTTTCCATAAAACAGATATTATTATAACGTTAATTTTATCATTTTGAAACATACAATTTCCTTTTTTTGTAATTATGGCAAAGAAAAACAGATACTGCACGGAATTCTTTTCTTTCCTGCAGTATCTGTTTTATGTATCATTCCTGTATTCTATGATTTTTATTGATAATAGGTAAGGTCAAAATATGTAATACCATTTTCGTCATTTACCTCAAAATCAAGATGTCTGTTGTACTCCTCATCCTGATAAGAATAACTGTTATATTCTTCAGCTTCATATACATCATCACATTCTCCCATGATTGCAACCGCTGACTGTTCATCCATTCCAATCGTCAATCCACCGCTGACTGACATAATCGGGAATGCGTCTACCTGATCAAATCCATAACAGGTATCCAAAGAAAATGCATAAATGTCACATTCTGTAATATCTTTTGCTGAACTGTCCAGATTTACAAAGCCAATCTTTACTGTCACATCTGGATAATCCGGATTTTTCAGTTCAATTGACTCATAAGTCTGGTCGCCCGCATTCATCACATAACCATCTTCGTAACCATAATCCGCTATATCAAACGTCCATCCGTTCGCCTCTATCTCACTGTAGGCAAATGGCAAGGAATACTCATGTCCGTCAAAGAAAAATGACATATCCTCCCATGTTCCGTCCATCGGCTCTGCATCTACAACCGGTCTGTCTTCGGAAGTATCTGGAAGTGTTGCGGCTTCGGAATCGTGATTGAAGATGTCCTCCGCCTGATCTCCGTCATCATCCGCTGCATAATAATCGCTTGTCACGCCTGTGTCTATTTTACTGGAGCCACTCGAACTTCCACCGACCAGCGTTGAAACCGTCAATGCAATAATTGTGAAGATCAACATAATTCCAAATATAATAAGACCCATAAATAACTGTCCTCTTGCCCAGTTTTTGCGGATTGCGTCTTTTGGATTTTTTCCGATCAGCCAGATAATATACATAACGATATTTACAATTGGAATGTTCACCAATAAATAGGTCAGCATCCACTGTCCAACACTCATCTGTGGCACAAGCTCCTGCTGCTGATTTTCCATCCCGGACTGATACTGTGGCTGATTGTTATAGCCATATGTATTTTGCGTACCGCCGTAACTGTTTTGTGTACCTCCATAGTTGTTTTCACTGCCATATGAATTCTGGGTATCACCGTATGTAGTCTGGGTGTTTCCGTAAATGTTCTGGCTTGTGCCATATTCGTTCTGGTTATTTTCGTTCTGTTCGTTAAAATTTTCACTCATAACTCTTTTTCTCCTCCGTGTGTGTATTTGCTACCACTTTATTGTAGCAAATTATGAAAGTATTGGCAACATAAAAAACTGCTGTCCGGCAGTTTTTCTACACCAACAGCAGTTTTTCAAATTGTTTTATATGAAGGATTCAGCAATAAACATTTACTTCTGAAAAAATCTTTTATTTTATCAGAATTATCCGTCTCATAAAATTCAACTAACAATTCCTTAAAATGATCAATTTCATCATATGGAACAGAAAAAATTCCAATATCATTTTCCATCATAATTTTATTGCACATAAGCTGCGCTACTCTTTTATTGCCATCCAAAAACATCTGAGTTCTTGCGACAAAACAAAACATTTCCAATGCTGCTTCCAATTTATCTGACATACCATTAATCAATTCTAAGTGTTCAATGATAATTCCTTCCTGCGGAAGTTCCGGTGCCCATGATGTACCACCAATTGTTACCGGCACTGTCCGTAATCCTCCTGCATCATAGGAGAGTTCTTCCATGCAGATTTTATTCAGTTCTCTTAAAAAGGCTAGGTTGTTTGGATAATCAATATTATCAAACAAAAAATACCACGCTCTTTTCATATTAACAATAAACAGAACTTCATCCCGTCTTGTCTGAACTGGTAAATTAGAAAGGATTTTTTCTGTATTTGGAAATGTAGTGCCAAGACCTTCGATTCCAGCGCTTTTCCAAATGGAATCTACCAATTGCCGCTTTCCCAATGAAATTGACAAATTATTCATCCTAACACCTCAAAAATATATTGGAATAGAAAAGTCATGGGGCTTTCCCATGACTTTATCTATTGTAAATGTGCTATTTAGAACTTGCCAGCTTTGTGAGCTTCCTCAACACTTACAGCTACAGCGACAGTAGCACCTACCATTGGGTTATTTCCCATACCGATAAGTCCCATCATCTCTACGTGAGCTGGTACGGAAGAAGATCCTGCGAACTGTGCATCTGAGTGCATACGTCCCATTGTATCTGTCATACCGTAAGAAGCTGGACCTGCAGCCATGTTATCCGGGTGAAGTGTACGTCCTGTACCACCGCCGGATGCTACGGAGAAGTATTTCTTACCCTGCTCGATACATTCTTTCTTGTATGTACCTGCTACCGGATGCTGGAAACGTGTTGGGTTTGTGGAATTACCTGTGATAGATACACCTACGTTCTCATGATGCATGATAGCAACACCCTCCTGAACATCATCAGCACCGTAACATTTTACAGTTGCACGAAGTCCATCAGAATATGCTTTCTCATATACTACGTTTAATTTTGCTGCTTTGTAATCATACTGTGTCTCAACAAATGTGAATCCGTTGATACGGGAAATGATCTGTGCAGCGTCTTTTCCTAAACCGTTTAAGATAACTCTTAATGGTTTCTGACGTACTTTGTTTGCTTTCTCAGCGATACCGATCGCACCTTCAGCAGCTGCGAAAGACTCGTGTCCTGCTAAGAAGCAGAAGCACTCTGTCTCTTCCTCTAATAACATTTTACCAAGGTTACCATGTCCTAAACCTACTTTTCTGTGGTCAGCAACAGAACCTGGAATACAGAATGCCTGAAGACCTTCACCGATTGCTGCAGCAGCATCAGCGGCTCTTGTACATCCTTTTTTAATTGCGATTGCAGCACCTACAGTGTAAGCCCAGCAAGCGTTCTCAAAACAGATAGGCTGGATTTTCTTCACCTGATCGTAAACATCAAGTCCAGCATCTTTTGTAATTTTTTCAGCTTCTTCGATAGAGCTGATACCATAGCTGTTTAATACAGCATTGATCTGGTCAATTCTTCTTTCATATCCTTCAAATAATGCCATTTTCGTTCGTCTCCTTTCCTTACTCTTCTCTTGGGTCGATGATCTTAACAGCATCTGCTACACGACCATACTGTCCTTTTGCTTTTTCCCATGCTGTGTTAGGGTCATCACCTTTTTTGATGAAGTCAGTCATTTTTCCAAGAGAAACGAACTGATATCCGATAACTTCATTGTTCTCGTCAAGGGCGATACCTGTTACATAGCCTTCTGCCATCTCAAGGTAACGAACACCTTTTTCTTTTGTTGCGTACATTGTACCAACCTGGGAACGAAGTCCTTTTCCTAAGTCTTCAAGACCAGCACCGATTGCTAATCCGTCATCAGAGAATGCACTCTGTGTACGTCCGTAAACAATCTGTAAGAATAATTCTCTCATAGCTGTGTTGATAGCATCACAAACTAAGTCTGTATTTAAAGCTTCAAGGATTGTTTTTCCCTGTAAAACTTCTGCTGCCATAGCTGCAGAGTGAGTCATACCGGAACATCCGATTGTCTCAACTAAAGCTTCCTCAATGATACCATTCTTTACATTTAATGAAAGCTTACAGGCACCCTGCTGTGGTGCACACCAGCCTACACCGTGTGTAAATCCTGAGATATCTTCAATTTTTTTAGAGTGAACCCATTTTCCTTCTTCTGGAATTGGAGCTGGTTCATGTTTTGCGCCTTTTGCTACTGGGCACATGTTTTCGACTTCCTTAGTGTAAATCATTTTAAGTCTCCTTTCACATATAAATAGATATGTCATCTGCTAAACATTGTTAGATGCTTAACATACTTCAAACATTTTCGCACATTTTTTTCATTTTCACAAGTAGAAACCATAAAATTTATGTACTTTTTTGTAAAAAGGAAAAACATACCACAAGCAATATATCATTTCGGAATTTTTACTGCTTTTCTACAATTTCATTTTTATTTTTATAAATAGAGTTTGCCGGAACAACGCCACGCACCATAGACAGCGGATAAACATTGCTGTGGCTTCCGATCACAGTACCCGGATTCAGAACGGAATTACATCCTACTTCCACAAAATCACCTAACATTGCACCAAACTTCTTCAAGCCTGTCTCGATTTCTTCCCCGGTTGTCTTATCCTTTACTACTACAAGTGTCTTGTCTGATTTCACATTTGAGGTAATAGAACCTGCACCCATATGGGATTTGTATCCCAGAATAGAATCTCCTACATAATTATAGTGTGGCACCTGTACAGAATTGAAAATAATATCGTTTTTCAACTCGGTAGAGTTTCCGACAACAGAGCCTTTTCCGACAATGGCACTACCTCTTACAAATGCACAATGACGGATCTCTGCCTCCTCATCAATGATGAGCGGTCCGTTTAAGCAGGCAGTCGGCGCAACCTTTGCACTTTTGGCAACCCAGATGTCCTCGCCGCATTTTTCAAACTTTTCAGGATCTAATGTCGGTCCTAATTTTTTGATAAATTCACTGATTCCTTTTAATGCTTCCCACGGATAAGTAAACTGCTCTAAATATTCTTTCGCAATTGTCTCATTCAGATCATACAAATTACTGATTTTTGCGTTTTCCATTTTTTCTTCCTTCCTGTCTGAAAACTTCCATAAATATTTCACACATTCATCATTCCGTATCTTTATTCTTCCAACACTTCATGATTGCCTGCGCCTTTTCATTATAAACACATAAAACTGATTATTCAAGAAAAAAGAGCCACAGACTTTGCTGTGACTCTCTCTCATTCTTACTGTTCACACATACCTCGTTCCAGTAACTTATCGTTCTTTATTATTTCTGTTCTCTTAATGTGAACTGTCTTACAAGGTTATCAAGTGTTTCAGCCTGTGCTGACAATTCTTCACTGGTAGCAGAAGTTTCCTGTGCCATAGCGGAGTTGGACTGAACAACTTCGGAAATCTGGTTGACTCCCTGCTCTGCCTGCTCCATAGCCGTTGCCTGAGACTGTGAGTTCTCACTTAAGGACTTGGATGTATCTGCGATATCATTAATTCCTTTGATAACTTCGTCTAATGTCTCTGAAACCAAAGCAACCGCTTTATTTCCTTCTTCTACATCATGGATAGAACCCTCGATCAGTTCTCTTGTGGAAACTGCCGAAGCCGCACTCTGTTCTGCAAGTTTACGGATCTGGTCAGCAACAACTGCAAATCCCTTTCCTGCCTCACCTGCACGTGCTGCCTCGATGGAAGCATTCAAAGATAACAGGTTTGTCTGGCTTGCGATATCCTCCAGTTCGGAAATGATATTCTCAATCTTCATGGAAGACTCGCTGATACGCTGCATAGCCTCCACCATTGCGTGCATCTGCTCACGGCTGTGATCCGCATCATCTGCATATTTTCTTGCATCAGCATGAGACTTTTGAAGATCCGCTGCTGTGTGTTCTACATTGGCGGTGATATCAGCAATGGTCGCCTGAAGTTCTTCGACTGCTCCGGCCTGTTCCGTAGCACCTTCTGCCAGGGACTGTGCAGCCTCTGCCATATTGCCGGAACCTAAGGATACCTGTTCTGCTGTCTCCTCTACCTGACGGAGAGATTCATCAATCTTACGGTTCATGTTGCGTATTCCGACAAGAAGATCATTGAATTTTCCGGTGTATCTTTCTTCATGTTCTGTTGCGACAGCAAAATTACCATCTGCCATCTCATTTAAGAGTTTTCCGCTGTCAGAGATGATCACATTCAGGTTATCTGCCATCTTTCTTGCCGTTTCGATCATTTCTGCAACCTCGTCTTTCGCATCATGCTCCGGGAACTCACTGTCAAGATCTCCTTCCGCAAATGTTTTCAGACGTTCTGAAATCTGCTGTAATGGCTTTGAAATTCCATCTGCGATCTGGTTTCCATATCTTCTGCCACTCAAAATGGAAAGAATGATCACTGCGATCATAATGATCACAGCAATAATCTCCATCACTGCCAAAACTGATTCTATCTGATCCCCCTTCTGGACATAGATGTTCATCAGATTCTTCAGATCATTGTAAACTACCTGATATGCAGGTCCAAGTTCGTCTGCTTCACGTCTCTGGACTTTTTTACTGATTTCCTGATCTGTGGTTGAACCCTCCTCGATCAGTTGATCTGAAAGATCCCAATATCCGTCAAGATCTTTGACAATCTGATTATAAGCATCTTTTCCAGCCTGTGTCACCATGCTGCTTTCAATGTCGTCAAGATACTGCTGGAATGAATCTTTTCTCGTATAATACGTATCCTTGGCATCACTGATAATATCTTCATCCATATATCCCACTGCCGCACGAACCTCGCTGCGCGCACCTGAGAATGCTGTCATCGCCTTCCCAATATCTCCCTGAGAGAATCCATAATTGTTCAGCGCATTATTATACATTCTTGTCATAACCAGCAATGCAATAATGCCAACGATTGCAGAGATACTTGCAATAAAAATAACCTGTAAGTAACTCTTAGACAATCTCTCACGAATTTTCAATTCATGACCTTTTTTCATCTTCATTTCTCCTTGGAATTTATTTTTGTACGCACATATCTCAATGTACCGTACCACTGTATATAAGCATAACCCTGTACCCGACAAAAATCAATAAATTTTGTCAATTTTTTTACATTTTATTTACGCTTCAAACATAGTTTGTTTTTCCTGATTCTGTGCGCTTTCAGCTGGCTTTGCATTTTCCAACACCACGTTTTCTCCCGGATTATCAAAATCAAAACTGATCCTGTCGTCCTCAAATTTCAGGCAGGTATCAAACACATTCCCCGCTTTTGACGTAAATCCGGTTATTTTTTTCTTCGTCTTTCCGGTCTCAAAAAGTTCCTGCATAATGGCTTCCTCTAACTCCACCTTTGCCACCGTATGCGCCACTTTAAATCCACATTCACACTCATAATACCACTGGGATTTTTTCATATACTGTCCACATTTCGGGCATTTTAAAGTCGTGTCTACAGGCTTTGGTTTCTCCGGGAAATCAAACGTCACCTGACCTTCCGGCGTGAGTTTTAACGGTGCATCAAACATCATGCCTGTCTTTGCGATAAAACCTTTGATGACTTCCGTTTTGCCGCGGAGCAGCAATTCTTTCACCTGCGCCTCTTTTAACTTCACACCCGCGATTGTTCCGATTGCAAATTTGCAGCTCTCCGGGTTATCTTTGGAGTAATTGGCGCATCCAAACCCAAACGGTGTCTGGATGATCTCACCGCCGCAGAGCGGACAGACAACATCCTTCACTTTTACCGGCTCTAAATCCGTGAAATCGAATTTTAACCCGGTCACTTTTCCGGCTTCATCTCGATTCAACGCCACGCGTGCATCGAATTTTTTCCCGGTTTTCGACTTGAAACCGCGGATTGTCCCGGTTCTTCCGTTCGTCAAAAGTTCTCTGACCTGTGATTCTGTCAGTGATTTCTCTGCCATTTTTCCAATGGAGAAACGGCAGCTTTCCGGATTCTCTTTGGAATAGTTTGCGCATCCAAACCCAAACGGTGTCTGGACGATCTCACCTCCACAGAGCGGACAGACAACATCTTTTACTTTTTTTGCTTCCACATGTTCAAAATCAAATTTTATAACCGCTTTACCGTTTTCATCTTTTTCCAGACAGAGACAGGCGTCAAATCTCTTTCCATTTTTTGATTTAAAGCCGCGGATTGTTCCGGTTCTTCCATTCGTAACGAGTTCTGTGAGCTGTGACACATTCAGACTTTTCTCTGCAATTTTTCCGACAGAGAAATCACAACTGTCCTCTTTCTCCCGGTCATAATGGATACACCGGAACCCGTAGGCTGTCGTCACAATGTCACCGCCGCAGGACGGGCATTTGATTCCTTCCACCACCTGTGGTTCATTTGCCGAAAAATCAAAACTGATATTGATTTTTCCCTCCTCATCCTTCTGTAAAACGAGTGCTGCCGGGAATTTCTTCTTCGATTTGGAGACAAAACCATCCAGAACATCCGTTCTTCCTTTTGTAATCAAATCCCGGAACTCCTCCTCCGAAAGATCACGCCCTGCAATCGTTCCGATGGAAAAGCCACAGCCGGTGCCGTCTTTTTTATAATTGCTGCACCCATAGCCAAACGGTGTTGTTACAAGCTCCGCGCCACAGACCGGACAGGCAATGCCAAGCTTTTTCTTTGCCGCAATGCCTCTTGCGCCCTTTCCGGTCAACGGCTGGATCTGTGCCACAAGCTGTGACGTCAGATTCCGTTCCACCATGTTTAATGTCTCTTTTCGGATAAAATCCTCAAGTTTCTCCCGGTAATCTTCCATGATCACCGTTCCGCGCGTGATACCGTCAAGTCCTTTTTCCCACGAAGCAGTCATTTTCGGATTCAAAAGTGCCGGGACGGTCATATTTACGACTTCATAAACCATCTCGCCCAACACCTCCGGCGACAGAATCTGTGATTTTTTATTCAAGTGCAGGTAACCGATGCGCACCAGTTTTTTGATGATCTCTGCGCGGGTGGCAGAAGTTCCGATTCCGGAGCCTTTGATCTGTGCACGCAGTTCTTCATCCTCGATCAGCTGTCCGGCATTTTCCATCGCAAGCACCATCGAACCGGAAGTGTAGCGTTTCGGTGGCTTCGTGCTTCCCTCTTTTAGAGAATAACCATTGACCGGCAGTTCCTGCCCCTTAGTCAACTGATCTGCCAGTTCCAGAAGCCCCGGACTATCCGTCTCCTCATTATCCTCTTTGTTGCTGCCTTCTTTTTCTTCTTCCTGTTTTCTTCCTGCAATCTCTAAAAATCCCGGCGCCTTTAATGCTTTTGCACCGGCAAAAAGTTTTTCCTCTCCGACGGCCACCACAAGTTTTACCGTCTGATATTCTGCTGCCGGATAAAAAATACTTAAGAAACGGCGGACGATCAGATCATACACACTTCTCTGCAGTTCATTTAAAGAACGCAGCTCTGTGAGCTGTCCGGTCGGAATAATCGCATAGTGATCGGTAATTTTCGAGTCATCCGTATACTGGGTCTTCGCAATGTTGTAATGAAGTCCTTCCTTCATGATACGCTCCACATACCCCTGCACCGGCTCATAGCCTTTCAGTCTGCTGATATTTTTTCCGATTTCTTTTGCCACTGCCGTTGAGAGAACACGCGCATCCGTTCTTGGATAAGTAGTCAGTTTTTTCTCATAGAGATCCTGTGCCACCTGCAATGTCTCATCCGGACTGATTTTAAAGCGCTTCGAACACTCGGCCTGCAGTTCTGCAAGGTTAAAAAGAAGTGGTGCCTTTTTCCGCGAGGTTCCGCGCTCAATGGAGGAGACAACCGCTGTTTTCCCGGAAAGTTCTGTTATTAAGCTCTCCGCAGACTCCTGCTTTTTAAATCCGTTTTCCTTATACAATAATGGAGATTCAAAGTATTTCGAACCCTCTACCGCTTTCCACTCCGCTTCGATGTCCGCATCTGTAAAGCTTCCGATCACACGGTAAAATGGTGTTTCCACAAAATTGCGGATCTCACGCTCCCTTATCACGACCATACCGAGCACGCAGGTCATGACACGGCCGACTGCAATTGCAGTATAACTTCTCGTCCCCGCCGCATCATTTAAAAGATTTCCGTATTTCACGGACATTGCACGGGAAAAATTAATTCCCATTGCATAATCCTCAATGGTCCGCATAATGCCGGATTTTCCAAGGTTTGCATAATCTGACATCGGCTTTGCTTCGCGGATGCCCCGCCTGATCTCCTCCTCTGTCTGGGAATCGATCCAGACGCGCAGCTCTTTCATCCCCTCGCGGACACCGCCGAACATACGGATGTTTTCCTCGATGGTCTGTCCTTCTTTTCCGGCATCCCCTGCCCAGTAGACAGTATCAATATCTTCGCGGTGCAGCATTTTATGTACTACATCATACTGTTTGCTGACCGCCGGGATCACATCATATTTGTACTCTTTTGGAAGGAAAGGAAGATCCTCTAACTTCCATTTTTTATACTTTTCATCATATACCTCCGGGTAGACCATCTCCACAAGATGACCGACACACCAGGTAATGACGTAATCACTATTTTCTATGTATCCGTCATTTCTGCCTGATACACCAAGAATCCGTGCGAACTCCTGCGCAACACTTGGTTTCTCCGTTATAATTAATGACTTTGCCAAAAAAATTCCTCCAACTTCTGTAATTCTTACTTCTTTCCTAAATAAGAAGTTTTATAATTCATTCATATCGACCAGAATATATCTGGTATCCTCTTCTGCAAGCTGTCTGATCTCTTCTGAAAAACCTTTTGCCGAAAACAGAAAGAAATACTTTGCATCAATTTTTGCCTGCTTCATACTCTTTAACAATTCTTCTTTCATCTCCATGGTAAATTCCGGCTGATTCCAGTTACAGTATCCGACAATATTCTCCCGCACAGAGTTCTGTGCAATAATGTCGATATTTCCTTCTTTTCCAATCCATGTTCCCATCTTACTGATCTTCATTGGCAGTTTTCCAATCAGATTCAAAAGTCCTACATATTCCATGCATACTTCCTTGAAATAGCGTTCCAGATATTCGTCGATTCCCGATGTGATATACGCATCGTAGAACTGTTCCGGACTCATCATATAAAGTTCGGAAAGATGTGGATACACAAAACGGAACCAGAAATTCACATAATTATCCTTAATACGATAGACACCTTTTTTCGTGTTTTCCCATCCACCTGTCTCAAAAGAGGTCTCCTTTTCCACAATATGGAAGGTTCCGAGATTCTTCATGTACACACTGATCTTTGCGCGCGAATAGCCGGTTTTTAAATGAAGTTCATTTAACTTATCATAACCGCTTGCAATATAATAAAGAATCGTCTCATACACAGACAGTTCCCGCAGTTCTGCCGCGATCAGCTGCTCTGCCGCCCGGTGCATATAACCATTCCGATTTAAAATATTTCTGCATATATTGGTTTTCAGATCCACGCGCTGATCCCAGTGGTTGATATAGCCTGCAACGCCGCCGATAACACCGTAAGTTCTGATACAGTCACTGACCTGATACTGTGGAAATGCACGTACCACCTCTAAGAAATTCAAAGGATTAATCTTAATCTTTCCATCGATTCTTTTGCTCTGCCCACCGAGTGCCGCTGGCATCTCCTGTTCCACCCATGCAACCGAAGAACTGCACAAAAGGATCAGCACCGGTCCCGGATAAAGACGTTTCATTCTTAATTTTTCAATGCTCTCCATAAAAGAGGCATCTTTTTTTGCAATCAATTGAAATTCATCAATCACAACCACAAGTTTTGACGCATCTCCACTTTTGATCCGGTTAAAAAATTCGTCATAGCTGTGCTTTGTAATATTCGTCGAAAACTTCTGCCGGATTTCTACCTCCATCTGATTTCTCTGTTCCTGTCCCGATGCCTGTCTGCTGCGATAATAAAAGTACTTTTTGTCTGAAAGAAACGCTTTCAATAACTGTTCTTTCTCAGAATCTGTCCGTCCATACAACACATAGAGCTGATTTCCACTCTTCCCATAAATTGTCTCAAGTTCTTTTAAAATGGATGTCTTCGCTACCATAAGAAACCTCCCATTTCTGTCTGTTTGTTCGTTTTCCCTCAATGTAGTAAAAATTATATCATTTTTTAACTTTTCCGACAACCCGGTTCTTGCCATATAAAAAGATACATAAGAAATGACCGGAACAGCATTTTACTATTCCGGTCATTTCTTTACAGTCCACACATCTGTGATACGGACTTTTTAAATCGCTATGATATTCTCTCTTATTTCTTTGTGATGTAACCCTGTGCTTTTAACAGTTCTGCGCAGAGCACTGCACCACCTGCTGCACCTCTGACAGTATTGTGGGATAAACCTACAAACTTCCAGTCATAAACAGTGTCCTCTCTCAGACGTCCAACAGAGATTCCCATACCGTTCTCAAAGTTGACATCTAACGCGATCTGCGGTCTGTTGTCCTCCTCTAAGTACTGGATGAACTGCTTTGGAGCACTTGGAAGATTTAATTCCTGTGGAACTCCACTGTAGTTTCTCAATGCTTCGATCAACTGTTCTTTGGTTGGTTTCTTTTTGAATTTTACAAATACGGCTGCGGTATGTCCATTTAATACCGGAACACGGATACACTGGCATGTGATAACCGGAGATGCTGCAGGAACAATCTCTTTCTTCTCATCATCAATGTGTCCCCAGATCCGAAGCGGCTCTTTCTCGGATTTTTCTTCCTCACCACCGATGTATGGAATGATATTTCCAACCATTTCCGGCCAGTCTTTGAACGTTTTTCCTGCTCCGGAAATTGCCTGATAAGTAGTTGCCACTACTTCGTATGGCTCAAACTCTTTCCATGCGGTGAGAACAGGTGCATAAGACTGGATGGAGCAGTTTGGTTTTACAGCAACGAAACCGCGCTTTGTGCCAAGTCTTTCTCTCTGATATTTGATAACTTCCATATGTTCCGGATTGATCTCCGGTACGACCATCGGCACATCCGGTGTCCATCTGTGTGCACTGTTGTTGGATACAACCGGTGTCTCTGTCTTAGCGTATTCTTCCTCGATCTTTTTGATCTCTTCTTTTGTCATGTCTACTGCTGAGAAAACAAAATCTACTTCTGCCGCAACTTTTTCTACTTCGTTGACGTTCATGACAACAATCTTTTTTACTGCTTCCGGCATTGGAGTATCCATTTTCCAACGATCACCAACTGCCTCTTCATATGTCTTACCGGCACTTCTTGGGCTGGCTGCAATCGTTGTCACCTCAAACCATGGATGATTCTCCAACAGAGAGATAAATCTCTGTCCTACCATACCTGTTCCACCAAGAATACCTACTTTTAACTTCTCACTCATTGCCTAATCTCCTCGTCTTTCCCTGTTCGTTCGAAGAACCGTCCCCTGTTACCCTGGCTCTTTTCATTCATGACAATCGAATATCCGCAGACCGTGCATTCCATTGTTTGTCCGTCCATCGCGAACAGCTGTCGTTATAGTGAATATATTATGCTATTTTTCTCAAAAAAGCAATGGTCTATTTTGTAAAAAAATGTCATCTTTCCGTGTATTCTTTGTGCATTTTTTACAATAACGTTTTACCGTGTTAAAGTGTTCTCTTTCCAATCTTCTGCCAGATATGCCTTTTCAGCCTTGATCACTTTCTCCATTGCTGCCTTTCCGGGTGCCCCGATCGTCAGACGGTTATTCACACATGTCTCCATGGAAATCTCCTCGTATATATCTTCCTCAAATACCGGACAGATTGCCTTTAGCTCGTCTAAACTCATATCGTCGATCGCAATTCCGCGTTCAATGCAATAGAGAACGATTTTTCCTATAATGCCGTGCGCATCACGGAATGGTACACCATGTTTTACCAGATAGTCTGCTGCGTCAGTTGCATTGGTAAATCCGTTGTTTGCGGACAGACGCATTTTACCCTTATTAAACTTCATGGTTGCGAGCATTCCGGTAAATAACGCAATACAGCCTTTGACGGTATCCATAGCGTCAAAAGACAACTCTTTGTCCTCCTGCATGTCTTTGTTGTAGGCAAGCGGGATTCCCTTCATCGTGGTAAGCAATGACATTAAAGCTCCGTAAACACGTCCGGTCTTGCCGCGCACAAGCTCTGCAATATCCGGGTTCTTTTTCTGCGGCATAATACTGCTTCCGGTACTGTAAGCATCGTCAATCTCGACAAACTGATATTCATTGGAGTTCCAGATAATGATCTCCTCGGAAAATCTGCTTAGATGCATCATGATGGTTGCGCATGCAGATAAAAATTCGATCAGATAATCACGGTCAGACACACCATCCATACTGTTTAATGTCGGTCCATAAAAGCCTAACAGTTCTGCAGTATATTCACGGTCCAAAGGATAGGTTGTTCCTGCTAATGCACCGGAACCGAGCGGACAGTAATTCATTCTCTCATAAATATCGTGCAGTCTCAGACGATCGCGCTTGAACATCTCAAAATAAGCTCCCATATGGTGCGCCAGTGTGATCGGCTGAGCCTTCTGCAGATGGGTAAATCCCGGCATGATCGTCTCGGTATTTGCCTCCATGATCTTAAGGATTGTCTCTAATAATTCTTTCAAAAGATCATCCGTATGTAACAGTTCGTCTCTTGTATACAATCTCATATCAAGTGCAACCTGATCGTTACGGCTTCTTCCGGTATGCAGTTTCTTTCCGGTATCTCCGAGACGGTCAATCAGATTTGCCTCCACAAAACTGTGGATATCCTCGTATTCTGAAGTGATTTCAAGCTTGCCGCTCTCCACTTCATCGCGTATCTCTTTTAATGTGCGGACAATATCGTCTCTCTCCTGCTCTGTCAGAATGCCCTGTTTTGCGAGCATTGTCACATGCGCAATACTGCCTTCAATATCCTGCTTATAAAACTTCTGATCAAATGTAATGGACGCATTAAAATTATAAACAAGCTGATCTGTCTCCTTCGTAAAACGTCCTCCCCATAACTGTGCCATGGTGTTTTCCTCCTTTATATAGTCCTCTTATTGATTCTTCAGGGCAATTTCCCTGTCTCTCTGATTTTTTGAAAAAACACATCCGCAATAATACTGCCGGTACATGCCATACTGCTCGGATAATTCCACAGAACGCTTGTATCCATTCTTCTTCTTAAAATCAGAATTTAAATATGCAATGCCGTATTCTTCCGCCAGGGCATCTCCTATCTCATTGAGCCTTTCTGCATTTTTTAACGGACTGATGGATAAAGTCGTTGTAAAATAATCCATCTGCATTTTCTTTGCAAGCTCTGCCGCCTCCCGCAGTCTTAATTCATAACACAGGAAACAGCGTTCACCGCCCTCCGGGCAGTCCTCAAGTCCTTTTGCCATCTCATAAAAACGCTCTTTCTCATATGCACCCTCCACAAAGTGGATTGGATATTTCACCGGAAGTTTTTCAATAAACTTCTGCTGCTCTGCCACCCGCTTACGGTACTCCTCCTCCGGATAAATATTCGGATTATAATAAAAAACAGTAATTTTAAAATAATTTGAAAGATATTCCAGGCAATAGGAACTGCACGGTGCACAGCAACTGTGTAAAAGCAGCGTCGGCACACGGTTTTCGCGCTCGTTTTTTTCAATGGTCTGTTCTAATATTTTTTGATAGTTTACTTTGTTCATATTAGCGAATTTCACCTTAAAGTGCAAGCCAAAAGCTGTTTTGCCTTCTCCTCCCATGTATATTTTTGTTTAAATTCCACGTAAGCATTGTTCTGGATATCTCTGCACAGCGCATGGTTTGTAAGAAGTTCCGCCGCATAATCCGACAAAGTCCTGATGTCCTTCAGTGAATACATGCAAACCTGCTCCCCGTCTTTTAAAATCCGTTTCAGATACGGATTCTGATCTGTCTGAACAGTGCAATGATTCGCCATACCTGCAAAAATGCGGTCATGTGCCCCATGATTGAAAAACGGTGACACATTTAACAGCACATCCGCATGGGCAATTTTCTCAAACGACAGTCCAAACACCACCGCTTTTTCCCTCGTCACATAAGTTTCGTTGCAGCTTTCATACTTTTCCCAGCCCTCGCCGACTAAGCGCACCGGGATTTTTGCTCTCACCAGTTCATCCACCGCCGCTTTCCGGAAATAATCTCTGATATAGGCATCCACGGAATACATCGCGTTCATAAAAAGTGAAAACTTATCATCCGGCAAATCCTCGCCGTGCGTCTTTAAAAGTTGCCCAAATCCCTCCTCCATCGGAAGAATCGGGTCTTCGATGCGCATTTCGATCAGCTCTTTCATATAGGACCGCAGCGGTTCCGGGGACAGATCGACCATCTCGTAAATTTTGTCCGGTCTGTCATACGTTCCCATGAAAAGAACGGTGTCTGTCTCCGTCTTTTTGCCTCCTGTCACTGCCTCCGTAGCCCCAAGCGGCATGGTAAGTGTTTTCTTTACTCTCGGATAGTATCGTTTTACATATGCCTCCTGCGCCTCATCCAGAAAAATTCCATTCAGATTTTTCAGGTCAGCATTCAGACAGTTATAATGAAATAACGGATGATCTAAAATATAATCAAAGAATGGGCCATCCAGTTTATCAAGCACCGGTGTTCCGTCCTCCTCCACCATCCTTGTGATCGTGGAATTAAAATCTAAAAGCAGACGGTATTTCTGCCCGTAAAGCGGTTGAAACACCGCATCCAGATCATCGTGTTCATCAAATTCACACACCTGCACATCAAAACCAAGATCCTCAAAGGCATCTGCCATCTGGTTTGCAAAAAAACTGCTCGACTGATAACAGATCTCTCTCGAACTAAATACAATGATTTTTTCTTTTTCCGACATAACATTGATTCCTTTTTCAGAAAAAGACTGCCGCCGGGAAATTGTTTCCACTGTGCAGCAGCCTTCTGTTTTCTACTCTCTGATAAATTTTAAAGATAAAATTCCAACTACATAAACCAGTGCGCATAACACCATAAAAACCAGTTTTCCGCAGATCGCACCAGCTATGATCTGTACCAGCACAACCAGACCATGCAGCCAGATTGGAACATCGTGCAGACAAACCGCGATTCCTGCCTCTAACACAATGATGAGACACACCGGAACCACCGGAATCTTAAGTGCAAGAATGCTCACCAGAATTGCTGCAAGAGCAACCACGATCACTCCAAAAAGGAGTAGATACTGTTTATTATCCTCATAAAAAGCAAGTACCGGATTCTGCTGTCTGTGTCTGAACTTCTTCTTGGACTTCTTCGCATTCGTGCGCTTGAAATCCTCCACTACAACATTCTCCTGCTTATTCTCATTCTCTGCCATTTAAAAATCCTCCAAAAATATTGCTAAATATAAACGTGACCTCATTATATCAATTCCCTTTCAAAAGAACAAGTAATTGTGGAAATATTCTTTTTTTTCCTATATAATGAGGCAGAAAATAAGAAAGGCATGGTTATGAATATGAACAATAAAAACTGGGTTTCCGTGTGGGGAAATGCCGTATCCATCGCAGAACACCACCCGGAAGCTTACGCAAAATACATTACATTACGTTATCCTGTATACATTCCATTTGACGGAGACACTCTCCGCTTTACATTTGATAATTACTGCGGAAGCGAGGCCGTTACTGTCACAAGAGCCACTGTTTCTGCAGCCACTTCCCCTGTTTATGAAAAAATGCCGCTCGCCTGTCCATGCAAAAAGGAAACGATCTGCGACATCACTTTTTCAAAAAACGAGTCCGTGACCATGGAAGCTCATCAGACCGCAGTCAGCGACCCGGTTTCATTTCCGGTCAAAAAGGGAATGACACTCACCGTAAGTCTTTATTTTGCTGATTTTACACTGATGCAGTCCGCTGTCCTTGTCACAGGCCCGCTCTCCAAAGGATTTTTCTCCCTCGGCGACCAGACACACGCCGATGCCCTTCCAATGGACACGACCAAGACCACAAACTGGTTTTATTTTTTAAGCAATATCGAACTGATGACCGCTGAGGAAAACCATACAGTCATCTGCTACGGTGATTCCATCACCGCCGGTGCATGGCCGGACTACCTCACACTTCTGGCAAGGCAAAACCCGGACAACCACACGGCATTTATCAGACGTGCGACCAGCGGTTCCCGCGTACTGCGCCAGTATGAGTGTATTACCTATGATTCCTATGGGTTAAAGGGGACAAACCGCTTTCCACATGAGATTCCGACTACCGGGGCTGATACCGTGATCATCCAACAGGGAATTAACGACATTATCCATCCGGTCGTCATTGAGACAAATCCGTTCCGCCCGATGAGTGACCTGCCGACTGCAAAGGAACTGATTGACGGTTACCGCTATTACATAGAGGAAGCGAAGAAATTACATTTAAAAGTCTACATGGGCACTCTGCTGCCGATCTTTGGCTGGCGCACTTACGCAACCTTCCGCGATGATTTGCGCAATGAGTTGAATGCGTGGATCCGTTCTGCGAAAGAAATCGACGGATGTATCGACTTTGATCTGGCACTGCGTGGAAGCGAGAATCCATCCGCATTCCGGGAAGGCTTCGACAGCGGCGATCACCTGCACCCGAGCAGCAAAGCCTATCAGGCGATGGCAGAATGTGCATATGAGGTTTTACGGAAGTAAATGCGTGGAATATCTCATTGTATGTTATAGGAAAAGGGACGACCATCTTACAAGTCGTCCCTCTTCTACTTAAAATTAAGATTGCGAAACTTGTCGCACATTGTTATAATATCGACAGGGAAACCAAAGAGCCGGGCGGCTTACCCTCCTACTTCGGAGGGGTCAACCCTCCAGACGCAAGAAAGGAGGGCGTTGCCAATGTATATTACATACTCTGATTTGATTCAGACAGGAATATTCATTTGCGCCCTTGTGAGTCTGTGCTATAAGATTTTCAAGGACAAAAGAAAATAGCCGCCACTATTCCCAGTAGTGACGGCTGACCTCATATAAAGGTTAGTAACTCATTGCTTAGAGGGTAGCCGCTCCTTTGGCTTCCCTTTCTGTTTTCAATATAACACATCAAAAAACTTTTTACAACATCAAAATTCTTTGCCCGTTTTGCAATCTCCAAAAGAGAGTTTCAAATCGCAGTTCAAATTCATTTAATCCCAGTCAACAGCATCATGGGGAACTGTTCCATTTTTTGCTATGCTCTTATCTGCCCTCTCTATAGCTTCTATTTCGTCCGGAAGCGGTACATTTTCTGGTATAAACTTAACAACAACATTGTAAAGCGTTTCTATATCTTCTTCCGACACCAATTCAATGAGACCTTTCAACATTTCTTTGGTCATTTTGCACCTTCTTGTGTATTTGTTTGTAATCTTTGTGTATCATAATTTCAAAAAAATAAACCGACTCATGGTCGATTTATCCTTAGTAGCACTTTTACAGGAATCTCCTTTCCTGTGTGCAAACATTTGTTCTGATTACTATTGATCCCCTAAAATCTCGGAAGCCTTAATTTTACTAGAGTTTCAGAAAGCCAATAAGGGGACTCGAACCCCTGACCCACGCATTACGAATGCGTTGCTCTACCAACTGAGCCATATTGGCATGACAAATCAGTCACGAAAATTATTATATCGGATTTTGAAAAAAATGCAACTCTTTTTTTCAGAAATTTATAATAAATTTTACACGAACACTATTGACATTTTATCATTTCATTATAAAATGTTTTGTAGTTTGTTTATTATTAGTAAACTTTTTGTAACCATTCAGTATTTTTCAGGATTGGAGGCATGCGGTATGGATATTGGGAAACGAATGAAAGAACTTCGTATTCAATATGGACTGACGCAGCAGGAACTTGCCGACCGTTCGGAGCTTACCAAGGGATTTATCTCCCAACTAGAACGCAATCAGAACACGCCGTCGATCGGAACACTGCTCGATATCATTCAGTGTCTCGGAACAACACCGGCAGAATTTTTTACCGATGAAGAACCGGAACAGATCGTATTTAAAAATGAAGACTTTTTCACGAAGGTGAATGAAGACAAACATAATATCATTGAATGGGTTGTTCCAAATGCCCAGAAAGATTCCATGGAACCCGTCAGATTAACCTTGAAAGCAGGTGGATCTTCCGACATTATGCAGCCCCATTCCGGTGAAGAGTTCGGCTACCTGATCAAGGGAACCGTCAAAATATATTATGGTGGAAAAAGCCATGTGCTGCACGCCGGCGAATCCTTTTACCTGAAAGCCGGCAAAAAGCATTACATAGAAAATCCCGGCAGCCGCGATGCCGTATTGATCTGGGTATCTACTCCACCAAGCTTTTAGATCACGATTGGTAGGATTCAGAAAGGAATTATGTTATGAGCAAAAAGCTAATCAATTTTGTCGATATTTCCAAGTCTTATGGAAACAATCTGGTACTTGATGAATTAAATTTATATATCCGCGAAAATGAGTTTATCACGCTCCTCGGTCCATCAGGGTGTGGAAAAACAACAACGCTCCGTATTTTAGGCGGTTTTGAGACGCCTGATAAGGGACAGGTCATCTTCGATGATGTCGACATTACCAGCCTGCCTCCAAATAAAAGAAATCTGAATACTGTTTTCCAGAAATATGCCTTATTTCCGCACATGTCGATCGCGGAAAATATTGCGTTTGGATTAAAAATCAATAAAAAGAGCAAAGAATATATCAACGATAAAATCAAATACGCATTAAAATTAGTGAACCTTGACGGTTTTGAAAACCGTTCCATCGACTCCTTAAGCGGTGGCCAGCAGCAGCGGATCGCAATCGCGCGCGCGATCGTCAACGAGCCGAAAGTGCTCCTGTTAGACGAACCACTCGGTGCACTGGACTTAAAACTGCGTCAGGATATGCAGTACGAGCTGATCCGCCTGAAAAACGAACTTGGAATCACTTTCGTTTACGTCACACATGACCAGGAAGAAGCACTTACCATGTCCGATACGATCGTCGTTATGAATCAGGGATACATCCAGCAGATCGGTACACCGGAAATGATCTACAATGAACCTACGAACGCTTTCGTCGCAGACTTTATCGGTGACAGCAATATCATCGATGGAACTATGATCCAGGACAAAGTCGTGGAAATCCTCGGTGTAAAGATTCCTTGTGTCGATGAAGGTTTTGGAAATAACACTCCGGTGGACGTTGTGATCCGCCCGGAGGATATTGAGATCGTAGAACCGGAAAAAGGATTTATGGAAGGTGATATCACCTCTGTGATCTTTAAGGGTGTCCACTATGAAATAGAGATTGTGGCAAACGGATTTGAGTGGCTTGTCCACACCACCCTGCTTCACAATGTGGGGGAGCATGTCGGAATCAATGTCATTCCATTCAACATCCAGATCATGAACAAACCGGAATCCGAAGATGAGGAGGCAGTGGAGATCGATGCGTAAATCAGGAAGACAGTTATTCGCCGGTCCATACCTGATATGGATCATCGGTTTTATCCTCCTTCCGCTGGCAATGATCATTTATTATGCGTTCACTACCTCCGGAGGAACTTTTACTTTTGAAAATGTGGCTGCCATCGCAGATCCCGTGCATGTCAGATCCATCCTTTTATCCTTAAAGCTTGGTACAATCTGCACGATAGTCTGTCTGTTGTTAGCTTACCCGCTCGCTATGATTTTGAATGGTTTAAAGATCAAACAGCAGAGCTTTGTCGTATTTATTTTTATTCTTCCAATGTGGATGAACTTCATGCTCAGGATCTTAGCATGGCGTCTGCTGCTATCCAACAACGGGATTGTCAATGCAATCTTCCAGTTTTTTGGATTTGGCACCGTAAAAATGCTCAATACACAGACGGCAGTTGTATTTGGTATGGTCTACGATTTTCTTCCGTTTATGATACTGCCAATTTACAACTCCATGGCAAGAATCAAAAATGATGTCATTGAGGCAGCAAAAGACCTTGGTGCAAGTGACGCCATCATTTTATTCAAGATCATCATTCCGCTGACCTTATCCGGCATTATCAGCGGCATTATCATGGTCTTTGTTCCTGCACTGACCTCCTTTGTCATCTCCGACCTGCTAGGCGGTGGAAAGGTGCTTCTGATCGGTAACGTGATTGAGCAGGAATTTATGCAGGGAACCAACTGGAACTTAGGCTCCGGTCTTTCTGTTGTGTTAATGATTTTTGTCGTCGCAAGCATGGCACTCATGAATATTTTCGATAAAGACGGCGGAGGTACTGCAGTATGGTAAAAAAAGCTGCGTCAAGAATTTATCTTGCACTTATATTTTTATTTTTATATCTTCCAATTTTAGTGTTGATCGTCCTGTCTTTCAACAATTCCAAATCCCGTGTTGTATGGGGTGGATTTACCTTAAAATGGTACGCAGAATGTTTTAAAAACGAGACGATCACAAATGCTTTTGTGACAACGATCCAGATCACACTCGCCGCTGCTATTATCTCAACGCTGCTTGGAACTCTGGCAGCGATTGGTATCAGCGCCATGAAAAAAAAGAATAAAGCGATCATGTTAGGGGCTACTAACATTCCGCTTTTAAATGCAGATATCGTAACCGGAATCGCAATGATGCTTCTATTTGTAAAATTTATGAACCTCGGCTTTGTCACAGTTTTGATCGCACATATCACATTTGACATTCCCTACGTCATCTTAAATGTGCTTCCAAAATTAAATCAGGCAAACCGTTACACTTACGAGGCTGCCTTAGACCTCGGTGCGACACCGCTCTATGCCTTTTTCAGGATCACATGGCCTGAGATCAAATCCGGTGTGTTCTCCGGATTTTTAATGGCAGTCACCATGTCACTGGACGATTTTTCGATCACCTTCTTTACAAAAGGTGCGGGCGTCAATACACTTTCTACCATGCTCTACACAGAGCTCCGCAAGGGAATCCGCCCGGAATTATATGCTTTATCGACCATTTTATTTTTGATCGCCTTCCTGCTCCTTCTCGTGATGAACCACCGTTCTTCCTCCGAGGGAAAATGTGCAAAACAGGCAATCTAGGAGGCAGCTATGAAAAAACGACTTGCAATGCTCTTTGCACTGTGCCTCATGACAGGTGTTCTCTCCTCCTGTGGAAAAGACTCCGGTTCCACTGAGACAACAAAGAAAGATGACAATACGCTTGTAATTTTAAATTACGGAAAATACATTGATGAATCCGTTCTTGATCAATTTGAAAAAGAGACCGGCATTAAGGTCAAATTAGAGGAATACGAAAGTCCTGAGGAAATGTATACCAAGTTTTCTGCAGGCTCCATCAATTATGATCTCGTCTGTACCTCAGATTACATGGTGGAGCGTCTGATCAACGAAGATCAGGTGTTAGAGATCAACTTTGATGATTTCGAATATTATAAGAATCTTGATTCATCCATTATTGAAGCATCACAGATTTTTGACCCGGAAAATAAATATTCCATGCCTTATTTTTACGGTACGCTCGGTATCCTCTACAACACGACGATGGTATCCGACGAGGAAGTATCCACCTGGAACGTTCTCTGGGATGAAGCATACAAAGACTCGATCATCATGCAGAACTCTGTCCGCGACAGCTTTACCCCGGCATTAAGACTATTAGGCTATGATATCAATACGACCGATGAAAATCAGTTAAATGATGCCCTTGATCTTCTGATCCGGCAGAAACCGCTCGTCTATGCCTATTATGTCGATGAGACCGGAGATGAAATGGCAATGGGAAATGCGGCGATGGCTCTTGTTTATTCCGGGGAAGCTGCTTACGCCATGGAATTAAATGATGACCTCTCCTACAGTGTCCCGGAAGAAGGCTCCAACCTCTGGATCGACTCCTGGTTTATGCCAAAATCCTGCCATAACACCGAATATGCAGAAAAATTTCTGGATTTTCTCTGCCGGGAAGACATTGGCATGCTAAACTTTGACTATGTTTATTATGCTACGCCAAATCTCGCTGTCAAAGAAAATTTAGATGAGGAAACATTATCCGACACAACGATTTTCCCGACAGATGAGACGCTTGCCAATTGTGAGGTGTATAAACAATATGACATCGACACGACAAAGTTATCGAATTATCTCTGGAAAAAATTAAAGTCCGAATAATAAAATTTTTCGAAACTTTTTTCTTTTCCTATTGTTTTTCCATTTTATCCATGATAAAGTAAATCCACGCAGTTCCCGATGCGTGGATTTTTTTATAACAGATGTTTGAATTTCCAGTCTGTTATCTGCATATCGTTTTATCATCCGACTGATACGGAATGTAATTGTTTTCCCAGGGCATCTGCCATTGGGAGGATTTTTATGACATATCAGGAATTCAAAGAAAATGTAACAACAGTCATTCAGAACCGGCTTGGTTCTAATGTGAAAGTGACGATTCAGGAGATCATCAAAAATAATGATACTCATTATGATGGTCTCACGATCTTATCCAATCAGCTGAATATATCCCCAACTATTTATCTGAACTTTTATTTTAAACAATATTTAAAAGGCAGATCCTTAGAAGAGATCTGCCATGATATTTTATCTGTTTATGAGGAGAACAAGCCGTCCGGAAATATCGATATCTCCTTTTTTACAAACTATGAGCAGGTAAAAAAACGTATTGTGTTCAAACTTATCAATTATGAACAGAATAAAAATTTGCTGCAAAAAATCCCTCACATAAAAATATTAGATCTCGCCATCATCTTCAATTGTCTGGTAGATGCTGACAAGACCGGAAATGCAACTATATTAATTTATAACCAGCATCTTTCTCTCTGGAATATCACCAAGGACGACCTCTATCATCTCGCCATGAAAAACACTCCTGCTCTCCTCACTTATGAACTGCGGGACATGTCAGATGTTCTGATCGAGTTAATGGCCGGTGTTCCCTGCAATTCCATGAAGGAAGAATTTGAATACATGGTTCCAATGTATGTGCTCTCCAACAAAAGCAAACTGAATGGCTCCGGCTGTATTTTTTACCACAACCTGTTGCATAATCTCTGTGAAAAACTAGAATGCGATCTCTATATTCTTCCAAGCAGTATTCACGAAGTAATCCTGATTCCTGCATACGACCATGATTCTTATGATGAACTCACCTCTATGGTAAAAGAAGTCAATTCTACACAGTTATCCAAAGAAGAGATTTTATCCGATCATGTCTACTTTTATTCCCGTGAGACTGGTCAGATTTCTATGTGATCACTTCTATGTAACTTTATTCAAAATCGGTAAGTTTTTCGTATAATGCTTCATATTTACCGGCAGAACGATTCCAGGAAAAATCCTGTTTCATTCCCCTCTGGATCAATCCATTCCAGTCTTTCTTCCTGTCACGGAAAACAGAGATGGCATAGCGGATTGTTCCAAGCATCTCATGGGCATTGTAATTTGCAAAAGAAAAACCGGTTCCCGTATGTTCATATTCATTATACGCTTCCACGGTGTCTTTCAGACCACCGGTTTCCCTTACGATCGGCACAGTTCCATACCTCAGGCTCATCAACTGTGACAATCCGCATGGCTCAAATAAGGACGGCATCAGAAAGGCATCGCAGGATGCGTAGATACGGTGTGCGCGCTCCTCGGAATAACCGATGGAAGCCTGGATTTTATCAGGATACTTTTGTGTAAAATAGCGGAACATATCCTGATACTGTTCCTCGCCTGTTCCAAGCACAGCAAGCTGCACATCCTCGGTTGCCAGCAGTTCATCCATAATATAAGCTACCAGATCAAATCCCTTCTGGCTTGTCATTCTCGATACAATACCGATCAGCATGGTATTCTCTTTCACCGGAAGCCCGAGCTCTTTCTGCAGTCTGGCTTTATTCAGTTTCTTGCCTTCCTGAAAATTCTGCTCATTGAAGTGATTATAAATATATCCATCTTTCTGTGGATCATATTCTTCGTAATCCAATCCATTTAAGATACCATACAGATCATTTTTTCTGGCACGGAGCAGTCCGTCTAAGCCCTCTCCTCCCTGCTCTGTTGTGATCTCACGTGCATAAGTCTCACTGACAGTCGTCACTGCATCCGCATAGACAATGCCACCCTTTAAATAATTGGCCTCCCCGTAAGATTCCAGTTTGTCCGCCGTGAAAATCTGTTCCGGCAGACCTGTGATATCCATAACTGCCGGAAGACTCCAGCGTCCCTGAAACTTCAGATTATGGATGGAAAATACAGTCCTGATCCCCCTGTAATAATTTTCATCCCCATAAAGAGTTTTCAAGAATACCGGGATCAGACCTGTCTGCCAGTCATGGCAATGGATAATATCCGGACAGAAATCAAGAAACGGCAGTGCCTCTAAGACTGCTTTTGAAAAATATGCAAACTTCTCAATATCCTGATACAGTTCATTGTACGGCTTATCTCCGGCAAAATAAAATTCATTATCTACAAAATAATAGGTGATACCATCCTGTTTTGCTTCAAAAATGCCGGCATATTGTTTCCGCCAGCTCAAATTCACATAAAAATGACATTTAAAATGAAGCTGTCCCTTAAAACGTTCGTCCATGCACAGATACTTCGGTAATATGATACGCACATCATATTTTTTCCTGTCAAAATACTTTGGCAGGGAACCGGTTACATCTGCAAGGCCTCCTGTTTTGATAAAAGGAATAGCTTCTGAAGCAGCAAATAGTATTTTCTTCATGTTATAACCCCTCCAAACCCCGAAATACTTCGAAATCTTAAGAATATTATAACTCATTTTTTTCGCTCTGAAAAGGTATTAATACATTTTATATTCCAGCCGGATACGGTCTGTGATCAACGCGATAAATTCAGAGTTTGTCGGCTTTCCTTTGCCATTGTGAATGGTATAGCCAAACATCTCATCAATCGTATCCATCTTACCTCTGCTCCATGCCACCTCAATTGCATGACGGATGGCACGCTCCACGCGGCTTGAGGTTGTCTGGTATTTTTTTGCAATGGTCGGATATAAAATTTTTGTGATGGAATTTAACATATCCATATCATTGACCGACATGACAATGGCATCACGCAAATACTGATACCCCTTGATATGTGCCGGAACACCGATCTCATGAATGATCTCAGTCACATCTGCCTCAAGATTCTTCTCGCTGACATCCTCTGCCTTCTCGTAGGCATTCACCTTGCGCGGCTCCGTGCTCTTTCCTGTTTTTGCTGTCTTTGCCTTCTTGATCCGGTTGATCACCATGTCATTGTCAAACGGCTTCATAATATAGTAATCTGCACCTAATTCAAATGCATCTTCCGTAATTTTTTCCTGACCGATCGCACTGATCATAATAAACGTCGGATGTTTTTTGATTGTCTTATCATGATTCACACGGTCTAATACTCCAAGTCCATCTAATTTTGGCATTACAATATCAAGCAAGACAACATCCGGTTCCTTTGTCTTGATCACATTGTAAGCCTCTTCCCCATCTTTAGCAGTTCCAACGACATTGAGTTCCTCATCACTCTCGATGATAGCCCCCAATAACCGCAACATTCTCTCATTATCATCTGCGATTGCTACATTCAGTTTCTCCATGCTGGTCCTCCTGCTGACTTATTTCAAACATATGTAAAAGCCACGTCTTCCCTTTTCCTGGCAAATCTTTACATGTGTTATCAGCATACTCATTTTCCTCTCGTAAATTTTGTCGAACTTCGTCGGCAAGTGTACCAAAGGACTTTATTTTACAATTTCTTTTTTCATTCTACCATATTCTCAATAAAAATCCCATAGCCCATGGACGAATCTGAGACAAAGACATGTGTCACGGCGCCGATTATTTTTCCATCCTGAAGGATGGGACTGCCACTCATTCCCTGCACAATACCGCCTGTCATGTCTAAAAGCTGCTCATCCGTCACCCGGAATAGAATTCCTTTATTCGCCTCTCTTCCACTGTAATCAAGACTCTCTATCTCAATCGCATACTCTTTCTTCTCTCCGGTAAAACCACAGATGATCGTCGCCGGTCCCTGTTTAATATCCTGCTTGTAACAGATGTTATAGTAATCTCCACGCGGCAGTGCTGCAATATTCCCATCCAGTTTTCCATAAATACCAATGTCTGTATTTTCCTCGATTGTTCCAAGGCAGTCAGCACTCTGGTAACGGATCATTCCCGATAATTCGCCCGGATTTCCTTTTTGTCCTTTTTTCACTCCGATGATCTGTGCATTGTATACATAGCCTTCACACATCTGGATGCGCCCGCCGACATCTCCATCGCTGACGGCATGCCCTAAAGCACCATAGGTTCCATCTTCTTTGTAATACGTCAAAGTTCCTATTCCGGCAAGATCATCCCGCACCCATGCTCCTAGCATATACGTTCCATTTTTATTTTGTACGGGTGTCACACCAACCTCAACCTCTTCTCCCTTGCGGTTAATTTTAAGAATTTCTTTTTCTGCACCGTTCTGCTGTACCAGACGCTGCAGATCCTCCTTCTCTGCAACCTTCTCCCCATTCACACTTAATATATAATCTCCGGCTTTCAAAATGTTCTCCGCAGGTGCAGCTTCACTTCCATCCGGCCGTTCCACTTCACTGGTACCGATCACGAGGACACCGCTTGTCTTCACATAGATGCCGATCGGCATCCCGCCTGCATAGACCGCATCTCCGTCCACAAGTACAACTTCTATATCTTTCACCGGAAAAATACCAAACAGGCGGCAGGTGACAATGTAGGACTGCCTCACATTGGCATTATTTGTGCTTTTTGCTACAGGCGAGCTATCCTCCTGTATTTCCATTGTCACAGGTACCTGAAACTGGTAATCGATTGCTTCCCCTGCTTTCACATATATCTGATCCGGTATTGATTTTTCAAATGTATAGACCGCAAATAAAAATACGATACAATAACCTGCATATGCAATTCCACGAAAAAAACTTTTGTATCTGTCCATTTTTTATCTCCTGCACCCCAATGAATATCGGGCTATTTTCCTTGTCGCCATAACAAAAAGAGTACATATACGCTATGTACCCTTTTATTATGTGTCTCTTTCTTTTTTTCAAACTGTCTTTTTCGTGTCAATTAATGGCATTTTTTCTGATATGCAAGTTCTTTCATCTCTCTTGCACTCTCCCGGACTTTCTCTGTGATCTCCACACCGCCGAGCATTCTTGCCAGTTCGTCAATACTCTCCTCCCCGGAAAGACACTTGATCTTCGATACCGTGGTCTTGTTTTCCACAGATTTTTCGATCAGATAATGTGCGTCTGCCATTGCAGCAATCTGCGGTAAATGCGTAATACAGATAATCTGATGATTTTTTGCAAGCACATTCATTTTTTCCGAAACCATCTGTGCGGTGCGTCCGCTGATTCCACTGTCAATCTCATCGAAAATGAGTGTCTCGATTGCATCCTGATCTGCCAATACCGTTTTAATTGCAAGCATAATTCTCGAAAGTTCACCGCCGGATGCGACTTTACCCAACGGTTTTACGGGTTCTCCAGGATTGGTGGAAATCAAGAACTCCGGATCATCTGTTCCGTTTGCCGTATAGTCTGCGGTCTGTCCAAACTCCATCTCGAATTTCACATCTAAAAAGTTTAAGTCTTTCAATGCCTCTGTCACAGCACCTGTCAGTTTTTTTGCATATTTTTTACGGATTTTCGATACTTTATCACAGTATTTCTTTAACTCCTGCTCCGCATCTGCAAGTTTTTGCTTCAAATTTCCAATATACTGGTCAAAATCCTGCAATTGTTGCAATCGGCCTTGTTTTTTCTCCAATTCAGACAATATATCTGCAATCGTGCTTCCGTACTTTGATTTTATATGATTCAGCTCATCCAGACGTTTCTCCATCCGGTAAAACGTCTCATCATCAAACTCCGTCTCGTCAATATAATCTGCAAGCTCACGATTAAAGTCATTTACAAGGTTATCGATCTCTAATAACTGCTCTTCCAGCCCTTTTACTTTTTCATCATATGCAGACGCCGCATTCAATTCCCGCAATGCCCTTCCGGTAAGTTCAGATACGTTGTCACTCTGATTTCCGGTATACTGATAGGCGGCATTCACCGCCTCCATAATCTTCTTTCCGTTGGAGAATTTCCGGTAGTCAGCCTCCAGCACCTCATCCTCGCCCTCTTTTAGGTCTGCCTCCTCGATCTCTTTGATCTCGTATTCCAGAAACGAAATCTCCCGGAGCCGTTCTTCCTCGTCCACATCTGCCTCCTTCAATTCTTCCAGCAGAGCACGGTAATTTTTGTAGGCTTCCCTTAACTTTTCCTTTGGATCAAAAATTTCTTCTTTTGCATAATCATCTAAGATTTCAAGATGTTTCTTTTTCGACAAAAGCGACTGATGTTCATGCTGTCCATGAATGTCGATCAAAATTGAGGCGATCTCACGCATTTTGGATGCCGGAACACTCTCTGCATTCACTTTTGCAACACCTCTGCCGTTGACGATCTTCCTGCTTAAGATGACTTCGTCATTCTCCGGGAACACGTCCAGCTCTCGTAAGAGTTCTTTCTGTTTTTCATCCGTCACAGAAAAAATAAGCTCCACCAACGCATAATCCGCATTTTCACGAAGCATCTCCTTCTGTACTTTTTCCCCTAACGCCAGATTGATAGAACCAATGATAATTGATTTTCCCGCACCGGTCTCACCGGATAAAATGTTTAACCCATTCCTGAAATCAACCTCTGTCTCGTCAATCAACGCCAGATTTTTCACATGTAGATTCTGTAACATATAGTCTCCTTCTACTCTCCCCAAAAGTATATGTTCTAATCTTCTACAAGCTTACGCAGACGACTCATCACTGCAATCGTGTCATCTACGCTTCGCACTGCACACATTATGGTATCATCACCGGCAATACAGCCGACGATCTCATGCAGATGCATGGCATCTATCGCTGCCGCAACTGCCATTGCCATTCCGGAAACCGTTTTGATCACCAGAATATTCTGCGCCATATCCATAGACACAAAAGCATCCCGAAAAACACGGGTATATTTTTCGGAAAGGTCTTCATTCGCCTCTGTCAGGGCAGCGTACTTCTGTCGACCATTACTCATAGCAACTTTCGTAAGTTTTAATTCCCGGATATCTCTGGAAACCGTTGCCTGTGTCACCTGATATCCTTCTTTCTGGAGATAATCGGATAACTCTTCCTGTGTCTCAATATCATGTTTTTTTATCAGTTCCAACATTTTTGTCTGACGTTTTGTCTTCATTTCCGGTCTGACCTCCTAAGCTTTGTGTTTATGTATAAGCTTTCATTTTTTTGCGCAGTATTTCCAGAAAGCTCATATTGTTGAGTTTACAGATTCTTGTTGTGGAATCTGCTTTCCGGATCAGAAACTTATCTCCAACCTCTAATCCCACAGCATTGTCCCCATCAAAGCTGACTTCCACTGTCTCGTCCTTCTGGGAACGTCTTTCGCCAATTTCGATCATCACTTCGTCTTCCGCACCGATCACAATACTTCTGGAATTCAAATTATGCGCATTGATCGGAGTGATAAGGATCATGCTTGCCTTCGGATCGACGATCGGTCCGCCTGCAGACATATTATAACCGGTAGACCCTGTCGGCGTGGAGATGATGATTCCATCTGCACGAAATGTATTCAGATATTCCCCATTGACAAAAACGATCAGATTTACTACTGACAGCGCCCCTGTCCGGTGGATGACGATATCATTGAGTGCCACTTTGCGCTCTGTCTTCTCACTCTGCTTGATTCCATAACCGCAAAGCATCATGCGTTTCTCAACGGTATAATGTTCTTCCATCAGTTCATCCACTGCTGTAAAAACATTTGACTCCTCCAGTTCGCAAAGATATCCGAGTGTTCCAAGATTGACTCCGATGAGCGCCATATTTTGTTCCACCAGTTTGGAAGCAGCCCTGATCAACGTACCATCTCCTCCTAACACAAGCACACACTCTGTCTCCGGTGCAACCGCATCAGCCTCAGGTGCTGCGTGTTTTGCATCATCTCCGGTACTCGTAAAGCACTGGCAGCTGCCACCCTTTTTTTCGATATACCCTTTGATCTCATTGGTCAGTTTTAAGTTTTTATCTTTGAATGCATTGGTGATAATCAAAAAATGTTTCATATTATTTGTCCAGTTCCCCATGTGCAGCCTCTACCACTGCATGAACATCAACGGATTCCTCTCTGCTGCCTTCGGCTTCTTTTCTGATATAGACAAGATACTCAATATTTCCTTCCGGTCCCTTGATTGGCGAATACTCCAGATTTAAAATGTGAAATCCAATCTTCACCGCAAAATCAATTACTTTGTTGATGACTTCCTCATGAACCGCTTTATCCCTGACAACTCCCTTTTTTCCTACCTTTTCCCTGCCGGCTTCAAACTGCGGTTTAATAAGGCAGACCATCTCGCCATTATCGTTTAACAGCTCCCTTGCAGGTCCTAATACTTTGGTCAGAGAGATAAAGGAAACATCCACTGACGCAAAATCAAGGCTGTCTGCGATATCTTCCGGTTTCACATAACGGATGTTTGTCTTTTCCATACAGACAACCCGTTCATCCTGCCGCAGTTTCCACGCAAACTGACCATATCCCACGTCCACAGCATAAACTTTGACCGCGCCGTTCTGGAGCATACAGTCCGTAAAACCACCTGTGGAGGCTCCGATGTCCATACAGACTTTTCCCTCTAATGTGATACCAAAATGTGTCATGGCTTTTTCCAGTTTCAAACCACCACGGCTTACATACTTTAAGGTGTTACCTTTTACCTCAATATTGGCATTCACGTCAAATGTAGAACCGGCCTTGTCCTCACGGTTATTGTCGACAAATACATTTCCCTCCATGATCATCGCTTTCGCTTTCTCTCTGGATGGTGCAAGTCCTTTATTTACAAGTAAAATATCTAATCTTTCTTTCATTCTCTCCGCTCTCTCTGCTCATTCTATCCATCATCTTAGATTCATTTATTCTGTCACGTTCTGATACGCTTCTATCGTGCGCGCTATGATCGTATCCGCATCCAGACCGACTTCTTTCCGCAAAAGTTCCACATTTCCATGTTCCACGTATTCATCCGGAATTGCAATATTTACAATGCGGATATCTTTGCAGTTCTCATTATTATAAAACTCGGTCACATGCTCTCCAAATCCACCGCTGATCACGTTTTCCTCCATTGTGACGATCACTTTATGGTGTTCTGTAATGTACCTCAATGCGTCTTCATCCAACGGTTTTGCAAAACGCGCATTGATAATGCTGCACGGATATCCTTCTGCTTTCAATGCATCCCGGACTGCAACCGCAGTTTTTACCATTGATCCCAATGCAAATAATGCGATCCCGGATTCCCGGTAAATCCATTCACACTTTCCAATGCTGATCGGTGCGCGGTACTCTTTCAGTCCATCATATGCCTCACCTCTCGGGTAGCGTACTGCAACCGGTGTACCAAAATTCACTGCATATTTGATCATATCGGACAGTTCCCACTTATTCTTCGGTGCCATGATCGTCATATTCGGAATGGATGACAGATAGGAAATATCAAAAATACCCTGATGTGTCTCCCCATCACTTCCGACTAATCCGGCTCTGTCAATGGCAAATACCACCGGCAGATTCTGGATACAGACATCATGTAAAATCTGGTCGTAAGCTCTCTGTAAAAAAGAAGAATACACCGCAAAAATCGGTTTCAGCCCAGCCGCTGCCAGCCCTGCCGCAAACGTCACTGCATGCTGTTCCGCAATCCCAACATCGAAAAACCGCTCCGGGAACATGTTATGAAAACGTTTTAATCCTGTTCCATCTGTCATTGCTGCCGTCACTGCCACCACTTTTTCATCCCGGTCGCCAAGCTTTCGCATGACAGTTGAAAAAATATCGGTATAATTTGCCTTCACTCTTGGATTCTTCGGAAGCCCTGTTTCAATATCAAACGGTTCTGTTCCGTGGAATCTTGCAGGATGTCTCTCTGCCGGTGCATACCCCGCACCTTTGTGTGTCATGACATGGATCAATACCGGTCCATCGATATGCGAAGCCTCTCTTAAAAGCTTCACAATTCCATGAAGATCGCCACCGTCCACCGGTCCTAAATACACGATTCCCATTTCCTCAAAAAACATTCCCGGAATCAGAAGCTGTTTGATCCCACTTTTTGTCTTACGTATTTTAGAGACCATTTTTTCTCCGTAAGGCATTTTATTCAGGGAATTTAACACATTTAATTTCAGATCCAGATAGGCGTCTGCTGTCCGGAAACCGGCAAGATACGAGGACAGACCGCCTACATTCTCTGAGATCGACATATTATTATCATTTAAAATAATAATAAAATTGGATTTGAGCCTTGCCGCATTATTGAGTGCCTCAAACGCCATTCCTCCGGTCAACGCACCATCTCCGATCACAGAGACCACTTTGTAGTCCTCCCCTGTGATCTCTCTCGCCAGCGCATACCCAAGTCCTGCGGAAATCGATGTGGAGCTGTGACCGGTATCAAAGCAGTCACATTCGCTTTCTTTCCGTTTTGGGAAACCGCTCATTCCACCGTACTTGCGCAGCCCGTCAAAACCTTCCCGTCTTCCGGTCAGAAGCTTGTGCGTGTAAGACTGATGTCCCACATCCCATATAATCTTATCTTTTGGAAGATTCAGTGCAAGATGCAGTGCCATGGTCAGTTCGACTACCCCCAGATTCGATGCCAGATGACCGCCTGTCACTGAAATCTTTTCTATTAAAAATTCCCGGATCTCAGACGCAAGAATTTTCAGTTCATCGTCTGTGAGGGATTTTATATCATTCGGTTGATTTATCTTTTCTAATACCATATCTGGTACCTCGATTTCTTACTTTCTTACGGATATTCCAAAGTGAATCGCCGTCTTTTCTCCGCAGAGTCCTTATTTTTCCCTGGAAATTAAGTAAAGCAGCAGTTCGTTCAAAAACTCATTCTTCACCACCAGTGAATTCATTCCTGCCACTGCGCTGTTTGTATACAATGCAACATCTTCCCTTGCCTTCTCGAGTCCCTCGAAGGACACATAGGTTGCCTTGTGGTTCTTCTCATCGCTGCCGATCGGTTTTCCTAACACTTCCAACGTACTTGTGACATCTAAAATATCGTCCTGAATCTGGAACGCCAGCCCGACTTCTGTGGCTGCTTTCCCAATCGTGTTCTGTTCGTTTTTCGTTGCTCCTGCTAAAACTGCACCGATAAGCATAGAGCTTTCGATGAGTGCCCCGGTTTTCAGTCGGTAGATAAAATCAAGCTTTTCTTTTGTGATGTCGCCGGAATCCTCTGACTGCACATCCACAACCTGTCCTCCGACCATACCATAAATGCCCGCCTTTGTGGCAAGAATCTGCATTGCTTTTCCGATATTCCGGTTATCCGGTTCCATATCAAACGCCTTTGCAGCCGTTTCAAATGCATAATTCAACAGTGCATCGCCCGCAAGAATCCCCATCGCCTCGCCATAGACCGCGTGTGTTGTCTTTTTCCCTCTGCGGTACTCGTCATTGTCCATCGCCGGAAGATCATCGTGCACCAGAGAATAGGTATGAATCATCTCCATCGCCGCCATAAAAGGCTCGATCACTTTTGATTTTCCACCAAACAGACGATAGGTCTCCGACATCAACATCGGGCGAAGTCTTTTTCCACCGGCAAGAATACTGTAATTCATTGCCTCCATAATGGTCTTCTGGTAGCCCTCTTCCTCCGGAAGATAGCGTTTTATGATCTGTTCTATCTCATCTACTCTTGTCTGAATCTCTGCTCTAATATCCAACTCTGCTGCTCCTTCTTCCATTCCAGTTTGTTACAGGAACTGTTTCATCACTCGAAATCTGCCAGTGATCCATCGATCTGCATCACCTGCATTTTCTTCTCAACAGTGTCCAGAAGTAAATTACATGTCTTTAACTTTTCCACGCCTGCCTGATACAGACGAAAAGAATCATCCAGTGTAACTTCAGGACTTTCCAATTGTTTTATGATTGTCTCTATCTGTTCAAATGTCTCTTCCAGAGAAACATTCTGCTTCGTCTGTTCTTCACTCATTGTCAAATACCTCCGTGACATTTGCCTTCAGTGTTCCTTTTAAGAGATGTACCGTAAGTGGATCCCCCACTTTTACGGTGGAAGCATCCGTCACCGCCTTCCCGGTTTCATCCGCAACATAAGAGAACCCCTGACTCAGCTTCTTCAAAGGGGATACCCCTTCCATCTGACCTGTCAGGATTGCAAGTCTGTGCTTCTTTTCCGTAAGCACCTGCTCCATCTGCCGGTATAATTTTTCCTCAAGGTCTACCGCATATCTGCGATGTTCATGCAGCCTGCTCTCCGGGCTTACGTACTGTAACTTTGTCTGATACTGGTTTACTTTCAACTTTGCAATATCTAACTTCTGCTGCAAAGCCCGGTTCATCCTTGCAGTTTTTGCTGAAATCTCTGCCACTGCCGCCTGATGATCAAAAACAGCAAGTTCTGCAGCTGCAGACGGTGTCGGCGCCCTTAAATCTGCCACAAAATCTGCGATCGTTGTGTCTGTCTGATGTCCGACAGCGGAGATAACCGGCGTCTCACATTCAAAGATCGCCCTTGCAACCTCCTCCTCGTTAAACGCCCACAAATCCTCGATGGAACCTCCACCTCGTCCGACAATGATCACATCCACGCCAAGTGCATCTAATGCACGGATACCGTTTACAATACTGCTTACCGCACCTTCCCCCTGCACAAGCGCCGGATATAAAATAAGCTGCACATAAGGATTCCTTCTTGCGGAAATATTGCGAATATCCTGTACAGCAGCACCAGTCGGAGCTGTGACGATCCCAAGCCTCCTGATATATGTTGGGATTCTCTTCTTGTACTCCGGGGCAAACATGCCCATCTCTTCTAATTCTTTTTTTAACGCTTCAAATTTTAAATATAAATTACCAGCTCCATCCAGTTCAATCTCTCTGGCATAGAGCTGATACTTTCCATCCCGCTCATAGACTTCCACAGAGCCTGTCACGATGACTTTGTCACCCTCTTTCATCTGGAAAGAGAGCCCCCGGCGGTTTCCTGCAAACATGATCGCATTGATCGTTCCCGCCGTATCCTTCAAAGTGAAATAAATATGCCCTGAGGAATGATACTTGCAGTTAGACACTTCGCCCTTGACACTGATGCGCTGCATCATAAAGTCCTGGGCAAACATATTTTTGATGTATGTATTCACCTGTCCAACTGAATAAACATTCTTCATCATGCTAATTTTGCCAATACTCCATTTACAAATGATGGTGATTCATCCGTTCCATACTGTTTTGCAAGTTCAACAGCCTCATTGATTGCAACTTTTACCGGGATATCATCCTCGTACTTCATCTCATATACTGCAAGACGAATCAGCGTCAGATCTACTTTTCCCATTCTTCTGGTCTTCCATCCCTCGGAAACCTCATTGATCGCTGCATCGATCTCATCGATCTTCTCTACAATGTTGTGGAACTTGTTGGCGATGTACTCTTTGTCCTTCTCGCTGCACTCCTCCACTTCCTCAAACATATTCATCTGCTCCGGCATATCTTCCACATTGTGGAACTCCACGCGGAAAAGCATCTTAAAAACCTGTTCTCTTAATCCTCTTCTGGTCATTGATTGATCCTTTCTGTCTCGATAATCTCCATTCCTTTACAAGGTAAAAAAAGGATGTCGCTCGGACACCCTTTATTCTACTACATCGTCCATAACTTGCGTTACGTTCTGCAAAGGATTATTTATTATTACCCATATCTACGCTTGCAATACGAACATTCACGATAGATACTTCCAATCCTGTCATATTCTCAATTGCTGATTTTACACGTTCCTGAACTTTCGCAGATACTTCCGGGATGGAGTAGCCGTAAGCAATGTTCAGCGCCACATCCACATTCACAATACCGCTCAATACTTCCACGCGAACACCCTTGGAAAGATTCTTCATTCCAAGCTTGCTGACAAGTTCATTGGTAATGTTACCAGCCATGGAACTGACACCTTCGACTTCTGTTGCAGCCAGTCCCGCAATAATTGCAACTACTTCATCTGCTATCTTCACTTCTCCCAAATGTCCATCCTTTATTTTAAATGTTTTTCTATCCTCAGCCATCGCTTAATGCCTCCTAAGTGATATTATGTAACTATTATAACAGACTATTCCATTTTTGAAAACAAAAAATGTATTAATTTTCTTTCCGTTCTATAAAGTCACACATCCCGTCACCCGGTTCGGATCTGAAATCATAGGCAATGTGCTCTCCCTCAAAGGAAACAGAAAAGCTTCCCTCCATATCCATAAAGGAATGAATGTGCGCAATTTCTGATAAAACATCTGCAAACTCATCCAAAAATGCCTCTGCTGCATCCACATTTGTACAGTCCGTCTCCTCGATCGTCTCATCCACATATAATCTTAACTCAAATTCGTCTAAATCACTCTCGTTGTCGATCTGTGCGCATTTTATGTATGGGTTTGCATGATTATGCAGCACGTTTTCCAGATAGGATGCAGAAGAAAGGATCCTTGACTGCGAAACATCCTCTGCTTCCAAGTATAATTTATATTCGATTTTTAATGCATTGTCTGCCATATTGGGGTTCCTCACTTTTCTTTGGTGTATTTCTATTTTTAGATCATTGGAAATTTTCACAATTCATTTTAGTTATATATGAGTTTTCCAATTATCTATTTTAACTTATTTTGCAGGGAAAAGTAAATACATTATGACAATAAAATTTTCAATGGTTCTCCACACAAATCCATGTTATAATTTATACTATGAAATATAGCAAAAAAGAGGACTTTATCATGAATCCTGTAGAATTTCATCCATTTGAAATGCAGTTTGAAGTGCCGGGTACTGACGGTCAGACTGTGTATACAAGAAGATTTCAGGCGCCGCGGCGTCTGATCATCTTAGGCTGCGGCTACGTAGCGCAATCGCTCTGCCGCTTTGCCTCCCAGTTGGAATTTGACATTTATGCGGCGGACGACAGACCTTCCTTCGCCAATCCTTACACAATGACAAACGCAAAAGAAGTGATCTGTGACAGTTTTCCTGCAGCGATCGAACAGATGCATCCTGATGAACAGGATTTCGTTGCCATTGTCACCCGCGGGCACAAACATGATGCAGATTGTATCCGCACCCTTTATGCCAGTGGCATCACACCTGCTTATATGGGGCTTATCGGTTCGAAAAGACGTGTTGCCGGACTTTTTGAAAACCTCTGCACAGAGGGGATTGACCGCTCTTTTCTCAATCAGATCCACACGCCAATCGGTTTAGACATCGGTGCCGTCACAACGGATGAGATTGCCATTTCCATTTTATCCGAACTGATTCTCTGCCGCAGCAGGCTTTCCCCCGGGAAGAAGAACGGGATTCTTGAACAGACTAACCTTGATCCCGTTTTCTTAAACGCACTCCACACAGAAGGTTCAAAAGCGATCGTTGTTGTTGTGGAGCGCAAGGGCTCTACCCCAGTCAAAACCGGGGCGATCATGTGCGTCAATGCTCTTGGGCAGTCTTTTGGCACGATCGGGGGCGGCTGTGGCGAACATGAAGTTCTGCGAAAAGCTTTAGAAGTTCTCTCTGACAAAAAAGATACGTTTCTCTCCGTCGATATGACCAATGATTTTGCCGGGGAAGAAGGCATGGTGTGCGGAGGAACGATGGATGTGATCATTCGATATGTACCGGGGAAAGTGGAGATTTAGCCCTTCACTTTTCCTATTTACTAACAAGTTTTTCCCACGGTTCATATCCTTTCATATAAGAAAATTCTGTCTCATCGCGGAATCCTTCTAACAGTTTTTCGCGCAATTCGTCTGCATTCCAACGGGCATTTTTCTTAAATTGCAGATGCCGGTATAATTTTGAACCCGAAAAATCTCCAATACTCTCCACATTTTCAAGCAATTGCCTGACCACCTGAAAAGTACCTTCTACATTTTTCTCTGCATATACAACATCAAGCATAGTGGAACACTCACTATATTTTCCCATCTCAAATGTATGGGCGAGTGCTCCCATTTTCTCTGCGAGCACTCTTCCATAGTCAAAATCTTTTTCTTTCAATGCCATACTAAGCAGAAATGAAAATGTAACACCAAGCGTCTGGCTCTGCGAGAGAAGAACTTCTTCTATTGTTTTATATGCTTCTTCAGTTTTTCCCTGCTCTTTGTACAGACGTGCCCTGAATATCTTTTTCATAGGATCATGCTCCGAAAAATAGTTTAAATATTTTTCTGCTGCCACATATTCTTTTTTCCTTAAATAAAAGCCAAACAGAGAATCGGCTGCATGGTACTGTATCTCTTCGTTTTCGTCCTGTAACACCATCTCATACCACGCATTGATCTGTTCGTCATATTGTTCCGGATTCCCGCACGCTCCTGTTATTCTTCCTGCGTCAAGCATTACTGCGATCTGCCAGATCAGCATATTGCAGTTCGCATACTTTTTTGTGATCTGCACCGCCCATTCGTAGGTCTTTTCAAATCCTTCTTTCTCTAATTTGTCACCCATCTGCCGGATAAGTGTCTCAATCTCCATGTCCGTCAGTTTTTCCTGAAAAGACAACAGTGTGTCGAGTGAAATATGCAACAGCCGGGCAATCGGTGCCAACAGTTCGATATCGGGATTCGTGTTTCCATTTTCCCACTTATTCACAGCCGGGGTAGTCACCCCTAACCTTTTTGCCATCTCTTCCTGTGTAAGCCCACATTCTTTTCTGTATTTTCTTATTACACTGCCAATCTGCATTTGTGTCATCTCCTCATATTATAAAAATTCAAAGTTATTTTTCCACAACAATACTCTTGCTTGTTACTGCGTAAAAAGTGTTTGCAGAAGCTTCTGTAAATAAATCATAACAGAAGTTTCGAAGCTGCACAATTGAGGAGTTGTTAAATGTTTTTTCATTTTTTTAACTTTGGCTCAAATTTAAAGATTTTATAAAAAGCAATCTTGTATCTTCTCATTGTGCTGTGTTATAATGAATTAAAGCATATTTTACAAAATCTTCATGACATTTTTGTCATCTATATTCTAAGAACGACAGATTCGTTTTTTTAGAATCTGTGTACTTCATTCGTATCTATGCTTTTTGTTACCTATCAACAATTGAAAAGCAGGAGACGATTTATGGCAAAATGCAGAGCTAATGCAACATTGCAGTACATTAAACGAATATGCACAGTATGTTGCCAGAGTGCGTCACTACGCAACAGACATGCCCTTGAACCAAGCTGTGGAGCGTGCTGTAGACGAGTGTATCCAGAAAGGGATTCTGACGGAATTTCTTACCCGGAATCGAAATGAGGTCATCAGTATGAGTATTTTTGAATATGATAAAGAATTGGAAGAAAAGAAGTTACGGAAAGCAGAATATGAATACGGATTCTCTGAAGGTAAGAAAACTGGATTTCAGAATGCTGCAATGGAAACTGCCAGACGCATGCTGAAATCCAACAAACTTTCTTTGGAAGATATTGCTGATTTTTCCGGTTTATCCATAGACGAAATTAAACAACTGCAAAACACGAAATCATGAAATAATTATCATTTTTCATACAGAATCACAGCAGAGATCACTACTGGAATGAACGATATTTATCAATTTTGCGAGTTCTTCAAATACTTTATCTGCATATAACTCCTTGATCTCATGGCGGCTCATCCGGGTGACCTCTGCATTGTATTCATAGTCATACGCATTCTCTCCCACAAGAATACAGAAAAATACTTTTCCCTGCATGCTGTCTGCATTATTCGGGTCGACATTTCCGGTCGTGCCTGTGATTCCGACCGCAATCTCTGTATGAAGGTTTTTCTGAGCAGTTTCAGCCATCGCCCTCGCACATTGCTTAGAATAAACACCGTGCTCTTTTATAATTTTTTCGTCAACACCGCATAAGATTTTCGTTTTGTTCAGATAAGTGACATAACCTCCCGGAAAAACTGCCGATGCCCCTTCCGTATCCGTGATCATGGATGCGATCAACCCGGAAGTGCAGCTCTCCATCGTGGAAATCGTGGTATTTGTGTCGATCAGTTTTCTTACGATTTTATCTTTTTCCTGCTGGTTCATTTTGTTCCTTTCCCCCTGAATTTCACTATAAGATGTCTAAAATAGCTTCTCCAACACGCCTTACCCATCTCTCTTATCTCAGCAGCCGTGCGATTTCCTCCTTATAAGGCGGAATTGTCTTTTTCGTTTCACCTTCTGCGCAAAGCCACGGTGTCTCTAAGATTTTTGGCACAGCAAGGAACCGCTCGTCATGCACCACCTTATATAAAGGATCAAACCCAATCGTTCCTGCTCCAATATTTGCGTGACGGTCTTTGTGCGCACCGAGAAGATTCAGGCTGTCATTGATATGAAACACTGCAATCTGGTCAAGTCCTAAAACCTCGTCGAATTTCTGGAAAACACCGTCATAATCATTGACAAGGTCGTATCCTGCATCGTTTACATGACAGGTATCAAAGCAGACACGCAGACGGTCTTTTTTGTGAACCCCATCGTAGATCATTTTCAATTCCTCAAAAGTGCGTCCGATCTCGCTCCCTTTGCCAGCCATTGTCTCAAGGGCAATGACTACATCATCATCATTAGCATCCAGAACCATGTTCAGGCCTTTTACTGCCTGTGCGATCCCGGCTTCCGTTCCTGCATCCAGCGCAGAACCCGGATGTAACACCAGGATTTTGCTTTGCATCGCTGCGGTACGCTTGATCTCTTTTTCCAAAAATCCCACCGCAAGTTCAAATGTTTCCGGCTTTACAGTGTTGGCAAGATTGATGATATACGGTGCATGCACGATGATCTCTTCAATCCCTGCCTTTTTCGCATACTCCCATCCGGCCTCAATATTCAGTTCTGAAATCTCTTTTCTCCTTGTATTCTGCGGTGCTCCGGTATAAAGCATTAAAATATTGGCACCATAACTTTCCGCCTCCTTCACAGAAGCAAGAAACATTTCCTTTCCAGCCATTCCCACATGGGAACCAAGTTTTATCTGTGACATTTTTGTACTCCTTTTTCATCTTTTACTTTACATAGGCGTTTGCGAAACTCTTCATAATCTTCTTTAAATTGTTCAAAATTAACAAAATTTTCGAAAACACGCTTTCGCTACGTGTCGCTGGTAACGGTACTAAGAAGCCAGTCACAACGGTTGTTGTACCTGCCTTCAAGTACCGACCGCTCCCCAGTGTTTTCTCAAGCTTTTGTTAATTTTTCACAATTCAATTTAGGTTTCTATGAGTTTCGCAATTGTCTATTTTACTTTACACTGCGGATCAAAAACTTGATCTCTGCACAATATTCCCGCAGCATATTGTTTGGAAGATAGAATTTCGTCGAATCTGCTGCAATTCCACATACATCAGAGAGCCCCTGTTTTTGGGCGATCTGCAAAGCACGGAACATATGAAAATCATTCGTGATAATCCCCACTTCCGCATCTTCCGGCAAAAATTTCCGGCTGTACCGCAGGTTTTCTTCAGTCGTTTTCGATTGATCTTCCAACAGGATCCGTTCTTTGTCAATTCCATTCTGCATCAGATACTGCGCCATTCCATACGCTTCGGAATAAGGCTCATTTTTCCCCTGACCGCCCGCTACTATACAGACTGTCTCCGGATTCTCATTCAGATATAAAATTGCCTCATCCAGCCGGTATTTCAATACCACACTCGGTTTATCCGCGTGCACCTGTGCACCCAGCACGATCACATAGTCCAGATTATCTTCTCCCTGTGCATGCATCTGGCGGATCACCATTCCCTCAATCACAAGAAACGACAGGAAAAATATACCGCACAATATTCCAAATATCCACCTAACGATCTGCGGTATCCTGTCCCAAATTCCCATATGAAGCAGACCTGCCAGCGCAAAGAGAATCACTGCAATGCCAATCCATACAATAAAAAATTTTGTTCCACCGGAACCTGCAATCGCCACGATCAGCCCATAAACCAGACAAAGCAGTCCCAAAATCAGACAGATGTTCATATATTTTTTCCTCATCCTTCCGCCTTTCCTTCTTTTTTCTCATACAGTAAATAAAACTGTTTTTTATCCATAATGTTGAGTGTCACCGCCAAAACGACCGTTGCAACACCAAAAGCCCCCACTGCAAGCCATGCTCGGTCATATCCACTGTTATCAACGATTTTTCCGATCAGAATATTGCCCCAGGCAGAAAATGCACCGCTTACCGTATAAATGAACGAATTGACACGTCCCCAGTGCGTGGACGGCATCCGTCTGGTCATATACGGCTGGTTTCCCAGCGTGTTAAACACTTCGCCAACTGTAAAAATAACCATCAGCACAAAATAAAGCGGCATGATTCCCTGTACAAACCGATACCCGGATAATCCTAAAATAATCAGGCTTTCTCCAATCAGAATTTTTCGGACATCTATTATTCTTCCTGCAAAAGTAGTTATAATTGGTGTTGCAATGATCACTACCAATGCGTTTGTGCTTGTCAGCATGCCAAAAATAGCAGCTCCTTTTGCTCCGTATAATGTTTCCATGTTGAGTGGCAGAAGATAATTAAACTGTGCATAGACCAGCCCTCCGAAACCTGCCACCAAAGCATAAATCAGGATTGGCCTGCGTTCCCATAAAATCTTAGATACATGCTCATTCTCCCGTTTTTCCTCGTACTCGCTCACTTTTTTCTTCTCTACCCGAAGTTGTTTTACAAATAAAATAATCAAAAGCGTGGAGGAAAATGTTGCAATTCCGGTAATTATAAATGCCAGTCCCAGATAGTTTTCAAATAAAAATCCGGCAATTGTCGGGGAAAGCACAAGTCCTAAATTCATTCCGAGATATTGCAGACTATACGCCTTTTCCCTGCTCTCGCTGTCACTCAGATCTGCAACCAGCGCATCATAGGATGGACCTTCAATTGTCGCAAACACTCCGGCAAGATAAAAAAGTGCAATGCTATATCCAGACAACGGCAGCAGACCGCAGATAATATAAGAAATAACTGTAACCATATCACAGCATACGATAATTTTTTTACGGTTCATCGTATCTGCCAGTTTTCCGCCAAGCAGCAGCATTGGAAACTGCAAAATGGACATTGCCATTGTGATGGTGGCAATCGTTGTCGCATTATATCCTAATTTATTTTTCAAAATCAAAGTGAGAAGCGGCCAGATCAGGGAACCCATACTGGTCACAACTCTGCCAAAGAACAGAATGTAAATCTCCTTGCTCAGATTTTTATATTGCTGTATAAATTTCATTTTCCAAACTCCATCCCATTTCTTTTGTAAATCCATTACTTTCCAAATTCCCAGAAAGCAACCGCACTCGCCGCCGCTACGTTTAAAGAATCCACTCCGTGGCTCATTGGGATTTTTACTGTATAGTCACAGTCTGCCATAGTCTCTGCAGCCAGACCGTCTCCCTCAGTTCCTAAAATAATTGCAAGCTTTTCTTCTTCATGTAATTTTTCATCATCAATACGGACAGAATCATTCCGAAGTGCCATGGCAACCGTCTTAAATCCATACTCATGCAATAAGTCCATCCCACCCTGTGGCCAGGAGACATTTTTATTTTCAATGTAAGTCCACGGCACCTGAAATACTGTTCCCATGCTCACACGGATTGCCCTGCGGTAAAGGGGATCACTGCACGCAGACGTCAACAGCACCGCATCCATGTTTAATGCCGCCGCTGACCGGAAAATCGCTCCTACATTTGTTGGATTTACAACATTTTCCAACACTGCGATACGCCTTGCATTTTTACAGACTTCTTCTGCCGAAGGCATTGCAGGACGATGCATGGCACACAACATTCCCCTTGCAAGTTTATATCCTGTGATCTGTTCTAACACCTCAAGTTTTGCTGTGTAAACCGGTGTGTCTTGGCATTGTTTTACAATGTTTTTTCCGCTTGTATCCAAATCCTTTTGCTCCATTAATATAGAGATTGGTTCGCATCCAAAATCCAGCGCCCTCTCGATCACTTTCGGACTTTCTGCAATAAAAATCCCCGATGCCGGTTCATAATAATGCAGTAACTGCGCCTCATTTAAGCTTGTATACACTTGTAACTCCGGCAGAGTCAGATCTGCAATCTCTATTATGTTACCTGTATCTTGTGTTCTATCACTTTTTTTCATATCTATTATCGCTTTCAATTCTGTTGTTTGTTATGTTCTGAGGGAATGATTATGGGTTACAGTTTTTACATGGATCATATCCATATGCAATCGCTTCCTCTCTTGTTCCTGTAAATTCCGCATAACTTTCCGGTTTGATTTTCTCTACACTGTAACAACCCGGCTTATGGAATTTATGTGTGTTCGTGTTCAGTACATATGTCTGCATTTCTGCGGACTGCTGTGTTTCCTCCTGCTGCACATTGGTATCTGTCGACTGTTGCGTTTCCTCCTGCTGCACACTTGTGCTGGTGGACTGTTTTGTTTCTTCCTGCGCACTGGTATCATTTACAATTGTTCCGTCCGCAGAGCTTTCTCCTGTCGCATAATCAATTGACACACCCGGCTGCACATTATATGCAAAAACGCAGAATAAAACGCCTTCTCCGTTGTCTTCAACCGATTTTCCCTCCATCAGCACGCCTGCCGCCAGAAGGTTATCACCCTCAAAAACCGGCGTCACACGATACATAACGTGTTGATCTGTCTCTTTCACATAGTCCGCTACCATATTTTCAAAAGGAAGCATTCCTTCTATGTTCAAATATCTGGTTCCGGTAATAAGATTTTTTTCATTTGCATTTTCTCCTGTAAGCTGATATCCGATCAGATGACAGCGGTTATACAAATATTTTCCATCGACAAAATCATATTTCACAGTATGCCAGCCTGTCGGCTTTACCGCACCAATATTCCCACGCTCCTCCGCCGGCATCAGATCCTGTCCCACACTCGCCACACAGACCGTGCATCTTCCAAGCGGATCCAATTCTCCATACGTCTCATAGGAAGCACTGCTCAACTCTTCCTCTGTAAAAAAAGGAACGTTATCATTGACTGCAACATATGCCTTTCCATCATATGCCGGAACGGCTGCAAAATCAAATGTTTCTGCGATTGTCGTTGCATTTTCCTGTGTACTCTGTGCTGATTCTGTCGTTCCACATCCAGAAGCAAACTGCATCGTCAATGCGAGACAAATCACCATCGCCAGTGCTCTCATATTATTTTTCCATTTTAAAATTTCTCTGTTCTTCCTCATTGTCTTACTCTTACAAAACACTTTTCGTTCTGCTTTTTCTCCTTCTACTCTCTGCAATAAATTTCTTTTGTAATTTTTTCATGTGAAAAACCAGAAAACTCTTCTGTTTCTGTCAGTTTCCATTCGGCTCCTATCTCAACAGAAACATCTGCGGGATACACTCTGTTCCAGCGATAGATTATAAACTGCTCAATTTGTTCGTCATCTGTATCCAATGTTTCCAATTCCTGAAAAACATATTCTCCTTTTTTCGCCTGCCATTTTGGATTTTCACTGATTTCTAAATTCGAAACAGCTTGAAACAACTTCCGGCTGTAATCAGTTATCCAAAGTTTCTTTTCTCCAACTGTTTTGCTGATATCTTCCGCTACGATGCGGTCCTGCGACTGTCTTCTGTGGTTGAAGGCAAGTCCGTTATTGTCGTCTAAGCATAAAATAATGTACATGCGGTGCTCCTTGCATTTGTTTAATACTCAAGTTCTATCATATCGTTTTTTTGTTCTTTTGCCAATAAAATTATATTTTTTCCACTGCTTGGTACGTTCCACGTGACCGATACTGAATAGAAATAGCACCTGACAGATTTTTATTTCCGTCAGATGCTATATGAACACTACACTTTTATTTAATTACACTGATTTCTTTTCTTTCTTTTAAAACATTTGCTAATTTATAATAAACTGTCATTATAGTTTATCATCTCAATATTATATTCTCCATTTTAACAGAAAAGGAACTGCCTTACGACAATTCCAATTCATTAATTAAAATAAATCACTATGCGTTCCAGTTCTAGTAAGATATAAAATTAATTCGTCTTCTATATACTTATATACTAACAACCAATCTGGTAATATGTGACATTCTCTATATCCTTCCCAGTTTCCATGCAAATCTTGATCCTTATTTTTCTCTTCTAGCTTTTCTCCATTAGCAAGTTTTTTGATAATCTGATTAATTAACTCAATGTCATAACCTCTGCTTTTGCATAATTTTAAATCTTTTTCAAACTTTGTTGTCGGTTGTACTTCATATTTCATCCAAGAATATCCTCCATCATTTTATCAACGTCATCATACGTTTTTCTCACTTCTGGATGATTAATTAAATACTCCGTTTCTGCCATTGCTTTTAAGGTTTCAATATTAGGTGTTTCATTCATATCTGGCTTAAATGGCAACGCTTGTTCTCTTACCGCCTGTTTTGCAGCCATTGTAAAGAAAGTTGTCATATCAAGACCTAAATTAGACATAAGTTCCTGTAATTGAGCCTTTAAAGTTTCATCAATTCTCATAGTTACATTCGTATTTGCCATATATATCACCTTCCTTTAATTATATTATAGTTCCCATTTTATCCATTGTCAATACAATGTTATAACATCGCACATGTGAATCTATTATTTACATATTTCCATTTTACACAATATCACCCAACAACTCAATTACTTCGTCAAGTTTCTCACTCGCTTCTTCCATATTATCAATTGCATCTTCAGAACACATTCCTCTATAGCTGCTCTGTAATCCTTCTGGCATATTATCAAATGCGTCCTGTTCTTCACTTAATATAGAAGATAACTCAATGTTACGGTAAAGGTATTCAAATCCACAGAAAACGCATATATGGATCTAAGGACAGTGCTTTAAAAGCTATCGGTAAGCAATTTGAAAATAAAATTGTCCCAAGCAAGGATAAATTAAAATGGAACGCACAAATGTTATAAAAGTTATAGGGTATACACCAATCTTAATTGAACTGTGTATACCCTATTTTTTTACGATTTTGCAAAAGTTCTTTGCAGTTGAATTATTTTCCCACAATCTCATCTGTATTAATGAACTGGAACGGTGTCGTCTGATACACGTAATAGTTCAGCCAGTTTGAATAGAGAATGTTTCCATGTGATCTCCACTGCAGTCTCGGTTTCTGTGTGTCATCATCATTCGGATAATAATTGACAGGCATTTTGATGTCCAGACCTTTATCCTTATCACGTTTGTACTCCTTGTCGAGGGTAACCCGGTCATATTCCGGATGTCCCATCACAAAAATTTTACGTCCCTCATCTGCAATGGCAAGGAACACGCCGGCTTCCTCTGACTCTGCTAAAATCGTCAGTTCCTTCACGGCACGGATATCCTCTGCACGCACTTCTGTATGTCTGGAATGCGGTGCCATAAAATAGTCATCAAAGCCACGGACAAGCGGCACTTTGCGATTCATCACATGATGCTCATACACACCGAATTTTTTCTCCGGAAGCAGATATTTCTTCAAACCATAATGATAATAGAGCCCTGCCTGCGCTCCCCAGCATAGATGTAAGGTAGAGGTGGCATGTGTCTTGCTCCACTCAAAGATCTCACACAGTTCTTTCCAGTAATCCACCTCTTCGTATTCCATCTGTTCCACCGGCGCTCCGGTAATGATCAGACCATCAAAATAACGATTTTTAATGTCTGCAAATGTCTCATAAAATTTATTCAGATGACTCATTGATGTATTTTTTGACTCATGGGAAGACACTGCTACAAACGTTACATCTACCTGTAATGGTGTGTTTGAAAGTGAGCGTAAAAGCTGAAGTTCCGTATCTTCCTTTAACGGCATCAGGTTTAAGATTGCAATGTTGATTGCTCTGATATCCTGATGTGTCGCACGATTTTCGTCCATAACAAATATATTTTCCTTTTCCAATATTTCCTTTGCCGGCAAATCACTCTGTGTCTTAATTGGCATATCTTCTTACAAACCCTTCCTCGCGATCAGAATCGCTCTCCTATTTTCGACAGTATATCCTGCTACATCTTCCAGTACAGTGAAAACTAAATTCCAAGCATTTCTTTCAACTGTTCTTCTGAAATAACAGGAATTCCAAGTTCCTGTGCTTTGGTCAGCTTGCTTCCTGCATTTTCTCCCGCAAGCACGTAATCTGTTTTTTTTGAGACGGAACCGGAAGCCTTTCCACCATATTTTTCGATCAGCTCAGACGCTTCTTTTCGTCCTAATGTCGGCAGTGTTCCTGTTACTACAACCGTCTTTCCTGTCAGAACAGATTCCACCGTTTCTGTCTCTTCCGCCTGCATATTCACTCCATACTCTTTCAAGCGGTCTAAAATTTCAATATTTTTTTCATCTGTAAAGAAATTCCGGATACAAAGCGCACTCACTTCTCCGATATCGTTGACCTCTGTGAGCTGCTCAACGGAAGCTTCCTTTAAATGATCCATATCTTTAAAATACTTCATGATTGCTTTTGCAGCTGCCTTTCCCACGTTTGGAATCCCAAGTCCGGTGAGAAGCTTATAGGCATCGTTCTCTTTTGACTTTTCAATCGCATCCAAAAGCTTATCCGTATTTTTTTCTTTTCCGATAATTCCCTGATCGATCAATTCATCACGATGTGTCTTTAGTACAAAAACATCAGCGACATTATTAATATACCCTAAACGGACAAGTTCTTCAATATAAACCGTACCAAAACCTTTGATGTCCATTGCGTCACGCCCTACAAAGTTGATAATATGGCGTTCTAACTGTGCCGGACAGTTTGGTGATGTACATTTAATATCCGCAGTGTCTTTCTCCCTCTCTGTCTTTGCACCGCAAACAGGGCAGACGTCCGGGATTACAAACCTTTTCCAGTCAGAAGGTCTTTTCTCTTTCTTCACTTCCTTGATCTTCGGAATGATCTCCCCCGACTTATAAACTACAATTGTATCTCCAATTCCGATATCCAGATCATCAATAAAATCCTGATTGTGCAAAGTTGCCCTGGAAACAGAAGTTCCGCAGAGGCGCACCGGCTCAAACACAGCTGTCGGTGTGATTCTTCCGGTTCTTCCTACCGAAAGTTCAATATTTAATAGTCTGGACTCTTTCTCCTCCGGTGGATATTTGTATGCGATTGCCCAGCGCGGTACTTTGGATGTTTCTCCCAACTGCTCACGGTCAGAAAAACGATTGATCTTCACCACAGCGCCGTCAATATCATATGCCAGATTTCCGCGGTTTTCACCAATTGCCGTGATCGCATCCCACACTTCCTCTGCGGTCGTGCAGACTTTGTAATCGTCTATGACATGGATCCCCTGCTTTTTCAAAAATTCATATCCTTCGGTATGAGTTGCAAACTCCATGCCACGCACCTGCTGGATATTGAAAATAAACATGGAAAGATCCCGCTCTTTCGTCACCTTGCTGTCTAACTGGCGGAGTGTTCCCGCTGCACAGTTTCTTGGATTGGCAAACACTTTTTTTCCAAGAAGTTCCTGTGTCTCATTTACCTTTTCAAATGCAGCATTTTTCATGTATACTTCGCCACGGATCTCCAGATACTCCGGTTTGTCCTTTAACTTCTGTTTTACGTCTTTGATCACTTTCGCATTCGCAGTGACATCCTCACCGAAATTAATGCCGTCCCCTCTGGTTTCCGCCAATATTAATTCTCCGTTCTCATAACGCAGTGACATGGAAAGTCCGTCAATTTTATATTCCACAACAAATTCCGGATGATCTAACTGTTTCTGCATCTCCTCCACGAAGTTAAATACTTCCTCTTTGGAAAAAACATCCTGAAGACTTAACATTGGAACATTGTGGCGCACAAGCACACCCGCTTCTCTTTTTGCTGTTCCACCAACACGCTGTGTCGGAGAATCCGGCGTGACAAGCTCCGGGTGCTCTTTTTCCAGGTTCTTCAGTTCCTGCATCATCATGTCGTATTCATAATCTGAAATCTCAGGACTGTCCTGATTATAATAGCGGTCAATATGATATTCGAGTGTTTTCTTTAACTCGGCAATTCTCTCTTCTGCTGACATTTTTTTCATCCATTTCTACTTTTTTGATTTTTCTTTCATGCGCTCACTTTTGGGATATTTCTTCGGGATGACCGTCTCATTGGAGGAATCTTTAATTAATGATAAAAGCTGTCTGTACTCCTCCGTTGTAACATCCCGGTAGGTTCCAACCGGCAGGTCTCCAAGTTCAATATTCATGATTCTTGTACGAACAAGTTTCTCCACACGATAACCGAAATATTCACACATCCGTCTGATCTGGCGGTTTAGTCCCTGTGTCAAAATAATCTTAAACTGTTTCTTTCCAATCTGTTTTACATGACATTTTCTGGTCATTGTATTCAGTTCAGCAAGCGGCACTCCGTTTGCCAGACCATGGATAAAACTCTCGGTGACTGGTCTGTTGACTGTAACAATGTACTCTTTTTCATGCATATTCCCGGAGCGCATCATTTTATTGACAATATCACCGTTATTCGTCAGTAACAGCAGCCCTTCTGAATCTTTATCCAGACGTCCGACCGGATAGATGCGCTTCGGGTAATTAATATAATCGATCACATTATTTTTTTCGCGCTTTTCTGCGGTACAGACAATGCCAACCGGTTTGTGAAACGCAATTAAGATCATTTCCTCTTCTTTTGAAACTTTCTTTCCCTGAAACAAAACCGTCTGTCCCGGCAGCACTCTTGCGCCTGTTTCCGCAACTTTTCCATCAATGGTAATATTTCCTAGTTCTACCTGACGGTCTGCCTCGCGTCTGGAACATACCCCTGCTTCGCTCAAAAATTTATTGATACGGATTCCGTTTTCTTCCATACTTTTCCTTTTCCTGTCATTATTCCATATGATTCTATTTTGTACAGCTTCAAATAACTACAAAAACGGAGACTTCAATTTGCTGGAAGCCTCCGTAGCATTCTGTTACTTTTTTATTTTAATAAATCGGTCTTGACATAACCTGTCTTATTCTTCCAGGTTACTTTTGTCCAGCCTTCTGCATAACTCATCACAACCGTTACCTTCTCTCCGGCATAGGCAACTCCGACTTTGTCTGCTGTCTCGCTCATGGAAGACCGGATGTTCGTTGTGTTGGAGAGCATGATCGTTGTGCCCTCTGTCAATGCTTCTGATGCCGCTGTCTCAGAAGCATTCTCCGGTGCTGCTGCTGATAAAAATTCACTCTTAATATAACCTGTTGTACCGTTGTAATCGACAATACTCCAGTCTCCTTCTGTACCAGTTCTGGTAAGTGCCGTTCCTTTTTCAACAGAGCCAAGCTTGTCTGCTGAGGTATCTGCACCTGACCGGACATTTACTTTGTCTGTTGTGTATACAGTTTCTGTTGCAGGTTCTGCAGGTGTTTCTTCTGCAGGTGTTTCTTCTGCAGGTGTTTCTTCCGCCGGAGTTTCCTCAGCAGGAGTCTCTGTTGCAGGAACCTCTTCCGTTGCAGGCACTTCTTCTGTACTCTCTGTTGCGTCTGCCACAATAGTATTACGCCACTCGGTGATCGCATTTGGAATAGTCGTTGCACAGAGATTCAACAGGTTCTCGTCTGTTGACAATGCAGCTTCGTATTTCTGCTGGATATCATTCTGTAATTCAATGACATCATCGCTGTTGTAGAAGTTCGTGATAAGGTTGCGGATGCTTGTATCCAACGCACTCTCCTGTCTGGACAGGTTGTACTCACTGTAAAGATTATCAATGTAAAGACTTCCATCGTCATTTGTTCTGACATAGAAGAAATAAAGCCCCGGTGCAGGTGTTTCCACTCCCATAAACTTCACATTCAGGCTGACATTTACCATATAAGAATTGCTGTCAAGCCCGGACTTTGTATAGCAGTTAATGTCCTGATACTGCTCAATGTACTGACTGATCAGTGTGATATAACTCTGCTCATTCTGTGTGATCGGTGTTGCCAGTGTCTGTAATGTGACAAGATCTCCGGATGCATAAGCAGTAAAGTAGCTGTTGATCAGCTCATTGACTGCCGGAACTGCATTTTCCTCATATGCTTCTTCTGTCACAACCGTCTCAGTAACCGCCACATTATTATCGTCTGCGTTTCCGATTCCATTTCCCGTGAATTTCACTAAAATAAGTAAAAGCACAACAAACAGTGCTCCTGCCACGAAATATCTGGCATTCTTTTTTACAAATTCTACCATTTTCTGAATATCTATGTTATTTGATTTATTATCCTGATTCGTTGAAGCCATTTTTACCAAACCTTTCTGTCACAGACCCGAATTTTGTCTGCGGTATCTATTATGAAAAATGTAATTGTTTCCTATCTGCAATTACAAAAAATTAATCTAACAAACATATTACATAATAGCATTATCTCTGTTTATTGTCAACGAATGGCAGGCTTTTCCAATTCTTAATATTTTATTTCAGAGCAAAAAAAAGATGCCACTACTGACATCTTTTTACTGCGCCTGGCGGGAATCGAACCCGCAGCGTCGGAGTCGGAGTCCGATGTTTTATCCATTAAACTACAGCCGCATATATTTTTTTATCTGTTTCACAAACATCCTATTTATCATAGCAGATAAAAATGTAAATTTCAAGAGATTTTTATGCATTCAAATCTTTTAATATCTCAGTTTCCAGCTCCTCTTTCTGCTCCGCTGAAATTGGCAGAATAAAAACACCGACTTTTACTGCTGTCTCGCTAACACTCTGCTCTATCAAAAAGCGCCTGTCCTCCTCTGTGACCTGTCCGCTCATGTATGCACGTATCACTGCATTCAATCTCGTAAATAAAGTGATAAGTTCCCGAAAACGGTTTTCTTTTCTCAGATAGCAATGCCCCGTCCGTTGTAATTCCTGATCCATGGTTGCAATGATCTGCATGGAAAGTTTCAGCTCGCCTGTGATGTCGGATGCCTCCATCAGAACATCCGGCCGCTTTTTTAACATTTCCGCAAAATACGTTTTTGCACCAAAAACATCCATAGAAAAGAAGTAACTCGCAAGCTGTTCTTTCATCTCGCGTGTCTCTGCCTTTTCTCCTAACATGCCCACTTTGCACTCATAAACCTTCAGATGATTTACGCGCACCCACACAAGCAACAGGAACTCGGAAATAAATCCAAACACCCGTTTGTGATAATCGTCCTCTCCATTTTCCAGACAGATCCGCTTCTGCACCTCAAAAAAAATGTGAAACAGCCATTCACAGTATGTATCAAACCATTTTTTCGATGTGACGATCATATTGCCAAAATACGTTTCCGTTCCGTTCACGAGTTGTACAAATGTATCGTAATATTCCGGGTAGAGTTCTTTTATCACCTCTCCTGTCATATCGAGAGCATGAATATTATGATTTGTCGCAAAACCATAATGATAGGAGTTGTTCAGCACCACCCTTTTGGTCGTGATCAGATCATAGTCCTTTAAAAGCTCCAGATACTCTGCCTCTGTAAAAATTTTCTCCTGCTCATTCAAAAGATACCTTCTGTAGTGACAGGTTCCTACATATTTATATGTGTGTACATTTTTCCATATCCAATACAATCCGGTCAGTTCACTGTAATAACAGTTTTCCGCAGAAATGTTGTCTCCCGTGTTGTCACAGAGGTAACCAAGATCCTCTTTTTCCTCCCTGCCCACCTGAAGCGGCTGGTACATTTTATCTTGTGGTACTTCAAATTTTTTATGTGTCAGTGCAAAAATTTTTATCTTCATGTGAAACACCTGTCTTTAAAGCATGTTATCGAAAACTTCCGACACTCATTTTACACCATGTTCGGTTTTTATCATAGTGTTTAATTCTTTTAAAAGCATGGCTGATTTTTTTAACTGCTCCTGTTCCTCCTCATCGAGTTCGATCGGTACAACTGCCTCCACACCATCTTTTCCGACGATTGCAGGCATACTGATGACCACATCTTCCATACCATAAATTCCGTGCATCATGGAAGACACCGGGAGAATGGACTGCTCGTTTCTTATGATACACTCGCAGATTCTTTTTACCGCCATCGCAATTCCGTAGTAAGTTGCCTGTTTTCTCTGAATGATCTCATAGGCACTGTTTTTCACTTCCTCATAAATTTTATCCTCGGATTCCTCGTGAAAATAATGTCCGCGCATCTCACAGAACGCATCGAGCCGCACACCGGAAACGTTTGCATTTGACCAAGCTGCCAGCTCGCTGTCCCCGTGTTCACCGATGATAAACGCATGCACACTGCGGTTGTCGACCTTCAAATGTTCCCCGATCAGATATTTTAATCTTGCCGTGTCAAGCACCGTTCCAGAACCAAGCACTCTGTTCTCCGGGAAACCGGACAGTTTTAACGCTGTGTAAGTGAGAATATCCACCGGATTTGAAACGATAAGAAGCATGCCCTCGCAGTTTCGCTTTGCGATTTCCGGGATGATTGTTTTATAAATTTCCACATTTTTGTGGATGAGATCAAGCCTCGTCTCGTCCGGCTTCTGATTTGCCCCCGCCGTAATGATGATAATCGCCGCATCGACAATGTCATCGTAAGTTCCGGCATACAGCCGGATCGGCCTTGCAAACGGAAGTCCATGTGCGATATCCATCGCCTCACCTTCCGCTTTTTCCCTGTTTACATCGATCATTACCATCTCGGAAAAAATGCCGCTCTGCATTAATGCAAACGCAGAGGACGAACCTACAAATCCACAGCCGATCATGGCGGCTTTTCGAATATTTACCATAATAAAATCACCTTATCGTTGTTTATAATGTTTACGATAATTTTTGAGAGGTAAATCTACGCACTGAAATATGAGGGAATGCAATCAAACTTTCGGAGACACGCTCCCGCTACGTGTCGCTCGCAGCGGTACTAAGAACTCACATCCTGCATTTTATTTCTGATAAATCAGAATAAAACGCAGAATCTGACTTCTAAGAACCGGCGGCTCCACAGTGTCTCCTTCTCTTTTGATTGCATTCCCTCATATCATATACATATTGAAACCTCTCAAAAATCATCTTATTCGCTACTATCATGCCCGATTCGGTGAATTTTATGTGTCACAACACACAGGTTTGGTATGGGTTATGACATCCGAACATATATTCGTTTTTAGTTTACAGATTTCCTCAAGTTTGCTATAATTGATGTAATGTAAAACTCGAAACTCGTACATAATGTAGAACGCGTTTCGCACAAACCATTATGATACCAGGAGGAATCTGTATGCACTCTCTCATTTTTCATGTCGATGTGAACTCTGCCTTTTTGAGCTGGGAATCGGCGAAACGCCTGCGTGATAACCCGGATGCACTGGATTTAAGAACCATCAACGCCGTAATCGGCGGCGATGAAAAGATGCGCCACGGAGTGGTCCTTGCAAAATCTCCTTCTGCGAAGAAATACGGCATTATGACCGGCGAACCATTATCCCATGCCAGACAAAAATGCCCGGAACTTGTCGTTGTTCCGCCGGATCATGAACTGTACGCTGCTTCCTCCCGAAAGTTTATCGAAATTTTAGAAGAGGTTGCCCCGGTGATCGAACAGTGCAGTATTGATGAGGCTTTCTGCGATATGACCGGAACGGAAAAACTCTACGGCGATCCCATTGCTTTCGCAACAAAATTAAAAGACCGGATTTATAAGGAGCTTGGCTTTACCGTCAATATCGGTATCTCTACAAATAAGCTTTTAGCAAAGATGGCATCTGATTTTGAGAAGCCAAACCGTGTGCATACTCTTTTTCCGGAAGAGATGGCGACAAAGTTCTGGCCGCTCCCGGTGGAATCGTTATACGGCTGTGGAAAAACCACTGCAAAAAGACTGCGCTCTCTTGGAATCACAACCATCGGCGCACTTGCAAAAGCAGACCGCCAGATGTTACTCTCTAATTTTAAATCCCAGGGCGATTATCTGTGGGAATCCGCCAATGGGATCTCCTCCTCTGCCGTGACTGCAGAATCTCCTGCCAACAAGGGTTATGGCAACTCGGTCACTCTGCCTTATGATGTCACAGATACAGAAAACGCGCACCACATTCTGTTATCTCTCTGTGAGACTGTGGGTGCGCGCATCCGTTATGATAAAGCCTACATCAGCGTGGTGCAGGTTCAGATTGTGGACAATGACTTTCATCACCGCTGTAAGCAGTTATCCCTGCCTTCTGCCACTAACGTGACCGAAAAGATTTATGAGGCAGCCTGCAATGCATTTGACCAGGGCTGGGATCACGCTCCCATCCGGCTGCTCGGTGTCTCTACGAGCAAAGCAACCGACGAAAGCTATGAGCAGTATAATCTTTTCGATCAGGATAAGTTTGAGCGGTTGTCCAAATTAAATTCTGCTATCGATAAAATCCGTGATAAGTATGGGGATGATGCAATCGTGCGTGCCTGTTTTGCGGATACGCACAAAAATTAAGCTACAACATCCTCAAACTGGGAATTATAAAGGTTCGCATAGAAACCTCCTGCTGCGAGAAGTTCCTCATGTCTTCCCTGCTCAATGATATCTCCATCCTTCATGACAAGAATCAAATCTGCGTCACGGATCGTGGAAAGTCTGTGTGCAATGACAAAGCTGGTTCTTCCCTTCATCAGGTTATCCATTGCCTTCTGGATCTCAATCTCGGTTCTTGTATCTACCGAAGAAGTTGCCTCATCTAAAATCAGGATCTTATTGTCTGCAAGGATTGCTCGCGCAATGGTCAGAAGCTGTTTCTGTCCCTGCGATACATTGCTTGCATCCTCGTTTAATTCCATCTGGTAACCACCCGGCAGCGTCTTGATGAAATGATCTGCTCTCGCTGCCTTCGCTGCCGCGATCACTTCCTCATCCGTTGCATCCAGCCGGCCGTACCGGATATTTTCCATGATTGTTCCCTTGAACAGCCAGGTATCCTGCAATACCATTCCGAATGCATCACGCAGTTCCCTGCGGTTGAAATCCTTGATATTATGTCCATCAAGACAGATTGCTCCGCTGTTTACATCATAGAAACGCATAAGCAGTTTTACCATCGTCGTTTTTCCGGCTCCGGTTGGTCCTACGATTGCGATTTTCTGTCCCGGTTTTACGCTGGCACTGAAATCATTGATGATGATCTGCTCTGGATTGTATCCAAAATGGACATGATCAAATGTCACTGCACCTGTAATTTTCGAAACATCCGCCGGATGTTCTACGATCTGCTCTTCTTCCTCTTCCTCCAAAAACTCAAATACACGCTCGGATGCTGCAGACATAGACTGTACCTGATTGATCACCTGCGCGATCTGCTGGATCGGCTGTGTGAAGTTTTTCACATACTGGATGAACGCCTGGATATCACCGATTGTGATCGTGCCACGGATTGCAAGCAGTCCACCTGTCAGGGCAACACAGGCATAACCTAAGTTTCCGACAAACATCATGATTGGCTGCATCATACCGGACAAAAACTGTGATTTCCATGCGGAATCATAGAGAATATCATTCGTTTTCTCAAACTCTTCAATCGTATCTTTCTCGCGGTTAAATGCCTTGATGACAAGGTGACCACCGTATACCTCTTCCACCTGTCCATTGATGTGTCCTAAATACTCCTGCTGCGCACGGAAATATTTCTGCGATTTTTTTGTCACAAATCCAATCAGTCCCATGGAGATTGGTAAGATCACAAGTGCAATAAGTGTCATAAGCGGTGAAATACTGAGCATCATCACAAGCACGCCGATCAGTGTTGCAACGGATGTAATGATCGTGGTAATACTCTGGTTCAGTCCCTGTCCCAACGTATCTACATCGTTGGTGATACGGGACAATACCTCGCCGTAAGTACGGCTCTCGAAGTATTTCATCGGCATGCGGTTGATTTTTTCTGAGATTTCTTTTCTGAGCTGGTAGCACACTTTCTGTGTGATCCCGGTCATGATCCATCCCTGGATAAAGTTGAAAACCGCACTGCACAGATACAGACCAAGCACAAACAAAAGAATGCTTCCAATCTTTCCAAAATCAATGCTTCCGGTTCCCTGAATTTTCGCCATCAGACCTTCCGATAATGCAGTGGTCGCTTTTCCTAAAATTTTCGGTCCTGCAACATTAAATATGGTAGAACATGCTGCAAAAAACATGACAACAAAAATTGCAGCTTTGTATTTTCCGATATAGCTCATCAGCTTTTTGATGGATTTTTTGAAGTCCTTCGGTTTCTCGCCCGGCTGCATGCCATGTCCCATCGGTCCTCTTCTCCGTGGCTGATGTGTTTTAACTTCCTGTTCTCTACTCATTCAAAGCCACCTCACTTTCCTCAAGTCCAAGTTCTTTCGCGGATAACTGTGATTTTGCAATCTGCCGGTAAACTTCGCATGATTTTAACAGTTCTTCATGTGTACCCTTGCCGACAATTTTTCCGTCATCGAGCACTAAAATCTGCTCTGCATGTAAAATGGTACTGATACGCTGTGCCACGATGATCACAGTACTGTCTTTTACATTCTCAGCAAGCGCTTTTCGCAGTGCCGCGTCTGTCTTTAAATCGAGCGCCGAGAAACTGTCATCGAAAATAAAGATTTTCGGATCTTTTGCAATCGCCCTTGCAATCGCAAGACGCTGTTTCTGTCCACCGGAAACATTGCTTCCGCCCTGCGCGATCGCACTCTCATACTTGTCATCCTTCGCCTCGATAAACTCTGTTGCCTGTGCAATCTCTGCCGCTTTCTTAATCTCCTCGTCTGTCGCATCATCTTTTCCAAAACGAAGATTCGAAGCGATCGTTCCGGAGAATAAAACACCTTTCTGTGGAACGAAACCAATCTCATCACGAAGATCAGACATCGTAATGTTACGGATATCTTTTCCATCGAGTGTAATACTTCCGTCTGTCACATCATATAAACGTGGAATCAGATTGACCAGTGTGGATTTACCACAACCGGTACTTCCAATGATTGCGGTGGTCTGTCCCGGTTCCGCTGTAAAATCAATGTCATGAAGCACATCTTCCTCCGCACCCGGATATTTGAAATTCACATGGGAGAATTTCACAACTCCATTGTGTGTTGTCACTTTTTCCGGCTCTTTTGCGTCATGGATCGAGGATTCTGTCTGAATGACCTCATCAATACGGTCTGCTGCAACGGCTGCACGAGGAAGCATGATCGACATCATCGTGAGCATTAAGAATGACATAACGATCATCATCGAATAAGTGATAAACGCTGTCATTGCGCCGACCTGCATCGTTCCTGCATCAATTTTGTGGGCACCCACCCAAACGATACCAACGGAAAGAACATTCATGATCATCATCATTCCCGGCATCATAAAAGTCATGACACGGTTGGTAAACAGCATTGTTTTTGTCAGGTCTTTGTTTGCCACATCAAAACGTTCTTCCTCTTTTTTCTCCCTGCCGAAAGCACGGATGACCGAAAGACCGGTCAGAATCTCTCTGGATACCAGATTGATATTATCCACCAGCTTCTGCATCAACTGGAACTTTGGCATGGCAACTGCCATCAGCACCATCACATAACCAAGGATCACAAGGATCGCAAGGACAATGATCCATCCCATTCCGGCTCCGGTCTGCACGACTTTTAACACACCGCCAATGCCTAAGATCGGTGCATACGCTACCATACGAAGCAGCATAACCGAAACCATCTGGATCTGCTGGATATCATTCGTGCTTCTTGTAATCAGGGAAGCTGTGGAAAATTTATCCATCTCCGCATTAGAAAATCCAACAACCTGTTTAAATACTTTCTCTCTTAATGTTCTTCCGATGCCTGCACCGACACGGGAGGCAAAGAAGCCCACTAAAACCGTCACGATTCCGATCATCAGCGCCATGCCGACCATTTTCAGTCCGGCTGTGACAAGATAACTTTTCTGAATCTTTTCCACGTCAATTCCTGCCGCTTTATCGCAGGATACCGCATAGGCTGCGCCCATGGATTTCACAAGGGAACTTCCCATTGTATCAATGGTCTCTTCCATGCTGTCTCTCATGGAAAGTAAGGTGTCTTTTTCCAGAGTACCGGCATCTGCCCCGGTCGGTTTTGCAACATGCTCTTTTACTGCAGAGTCTTCCATCGCACTCATCTGATAATTCATAATGAGCGGAACTGCCAGTGTGTCATCGATCTCGTTTAATTCTGATCTGGATGTCACCTGCAGCCGGTAAATATCACCGTCTTTCTCATAGATACTCTCCCAGAGATCTGCCTCCTCATCCGTCATGAATAACTCTGCCGTTTCAAACTCATCCGCAGTCAATGCCTCCGGCACTACATGTTCCACACCATAGTTCTGGATACCAACATCAATGATATCCGATGTGTAAGACGGTAGTGACAGATCACACCATGCCTGCACAAAGAGTAACGCAATGATAATCACAATTGATTTCCAATATGGAATCATATTTTTAAAAATCTTACTCATGTTCCCTTTCCTTTCTTCTGCCTTGCCCTTTTCTAGCTTCAATCTCTTTTTCCGCAATATGATAAATGTTATCCAAATAAGAAATCAGGTGTTTCATATCTGCCTCATCCACCTGTGACATCACAGATTTGCCGAAGTCCGCCATGATCTGCCTTGCTTCCTCTGTCAGACGTTCTCCCTCTGCAGTCAGTTCCACATACGTATTCCGTCTGTCATTTTTATTGATATTCCGCTCCACATATCCGCGCTCTTCTAACCCTTTTAAAGTTCTGGAAATCGCGGATGGAAGCATTTTCGCTCTGGATGCAAGTTCCGAAATGGTAATCTTTCCATTCTCCCCTTTATCCATAATCGTACACATTACGAAAAAATCTGTCCTGTTGATCATCGGAAACATCTCCGCAAATTTCAGCTTGCGGAACTGATTCATCGCGCGGAACAGTTCTTCATATAATTTATCCATAATTCACTCACCACCTGCTATTATTTAACATTGTTATATATTGCATGTGTCAAATAATAACACCGGCAAATATCTATGTCAAGAAATTTGCCGGTGTTTCCATTTATTTTCTCTTTTGTTTATACTTATTTAATAATTTTATGCATTTTCTCCAAAATATCAGCCACCTCATGCATCTCCATCTGACCTGGTGCACTCGCTTTTTTGTGTGCCGCAAAAGTGACCGCTGCGCCAAAACTCTCGCCGCACAGCCTGCTGATCATCCCCATCTTTCCCATGGACATTGTGATGACCGGCGTGTCCGGATTCTCTTCCTTAAACTCATTCGTCACAGATAAAAGTTTTAAAACATCCTCCATATTCTGTGGCATAACTGCAAGTTTTACAATATCTGCACCTCCTGCACACATCTGTTCTAACAGCATCTTCATAACTTCTCTGTCCGGCGTCTCATAAAAATCATGGTGGGAGGCAATGACTTTCAAGCCCTGCTTATGAAGCTTTCTGATTTTTCTTGCCGGATGCTCCTCCTCAAAAAATTCCAGATCCAGAAGATCCACGCAGCCTGCCTCCGCCGCAAGATCATGAAGGTCGTTCAGTTCATCCGGTGCGAGTTCTCCCATGCCGCCCTGCTTTTTGGTTCGGAATGTATATAAGAAAATCTTCTCTTTCATGCACTCTGCCGCAGCCGCAAACACTTCGCGCACTGCATTATAATTTTTGTAATCCGCGAAAACATCAATACGCCATTCCACGACATCTGCTTCACTTTTTGCAAGTGTCCGTAATTCGTCTATGATCTCTTCTTTATTGCTTTCCATAACCGGAACGCATAAAAGTGGTTTTCCTGTTCCAATTGTTTTTCCCTTAATCTCCATATGCCTGTCCTGCTCCTTTTCTATCCATCCTAAACCGGATTTGCGAAACTCTGCCTGATTTATGTTCCACGATCATTTCTATTTTAAAACACCAGACTCTAATATTCAATGCATGCAATATAAATAGTATTCATGGAGGCTATAAAAAATTGGAACATCTGTGAATTTGACAATTTATTCACAATCTATTAGAATGACTGTTAGTATAATCTACTAAAGGAGAGTATTACATGAGTTTCACATTTTTAAACGAATTACCTTCTCCTGCCCAGATCCAAGAAAGATATCCTCTGTCAGAGAAATTGCAGGAGTTAAAAAAACAGCGTGACGCAGAGATCAGCAATGTGATCAAAGGTCTTGACAACCGTTTTCTTGTCATCATCGGACCTTGTTCTGCAGACAACGAAGATTCTGTATGCGATTATGTCAGCCGTCTCACTTCCATTCAGGAAGATGTCAAAGACAAGCTGATCATCATCCCACGTGTGTATACAAATAAACCACGTACCACCGGTGAAGGCTACAAAGGAATCGCTTCCCAGCCTGACCCTGAAAAAGCACCAGATATGGTGGAAGGTCTGATCGCCATGCGCAAAATGCACATCCGTGCCATTGAAGAAAGCGGTCTCACCTGTGCAGACGAAATGCTTTACCCGGAAAACTGGGGATATGTAGAAGACCTGCTCTCCTACGTTGCGATCGGTGCACGTTCTGTTGAAGATCAGCAGCACCGTCTTACCGTCAGCGGTTTTGATGTTGCATCCGGTATGAAAAATCCAACCAGCGGTGACTTTTCCGTTATGTTAAACTCTGTTTATGCCGCCCAGCATCCACACCATTTTGTTTACCGTGGCTATGAAGTGGAGACAACCGGAAATCCATTAACCCACGTTGTACTCCGCGGCGCCGTAAGCAAACACGGAAACAGCACGCAGAACTATCATTATGAAGATCTGATCCGTCTCTGTGATATGTATGCCAAAATGGATCTTGTAAACCCGGCTGCCATTATTGATGCAAACCACTCCAATTCCGGCAAGCAGTTCAAAGAACAGATCCGTATTGTTAAGGAAGTTATGCATAACCGTCAGTTATCGCAAGACATCCATAACATGGTAAAAGGTGTGATGATTGAGAGTTATATTGAAGAAGGATCTCAGAAGATCCACGATCATATTTATGGAAAATCTATCACAGATCCTTGCCTTGGATGGGAAGATTCCAGAAAACTGATTTATGATATTGCGGAAATGTGTAAATAATTTTTTAAAAAGGGTAGAACCGAAAAACCGGCTCTACCCTTTTTATCCTTTATAATTCAGTTTTCCCATCCCCGATCATGTTCCGGTCAGAACAAGCCCTGTCATGGCAATGATGATCAGGACTGTCTCACCCTTTACTTTTAACGGCTTTTTCTCAGTCGTAGATGGATTCTGCTTCCCAGCTGATGATGTTTCCGTTTTCTGCGTTGATCTCAAATTCATACTTTACCTCCGCATAGTAGGCCTCCCCCTCATAGAGAGAGATGCCGTCGTCATAGTCCGGATGGATGTAGATGTTTCCGGCATCGATGCCAGGGATCCTGTCCATGACGGTCTGTTTTGCTGTCTCGATGGAAACACCGCCCGGTGTTGTCTGCGATGTGCCGGCTGCGTTCTGGGAACCTGTCGTACCATTCTGTGATGCACGGTAGCACTTGTCTATCACTTCGGAGTCTGCCGAAAGGATGCATCCGTCGGATGCATCCAGCTCATAATCGTACTCCACTCCGGCTGCGGTGAATTCCACCTCATATCTGGCACGGCCGTCATCCCAGTCCTGTTTTACCGTGATGTACTGGATCTGTTCCTCTGTGACCCCTGCATTCCCGGCTGCGATGTTTTTCGCTTCCTGTTCTGTGATGCCGCCGTTCACCATTGTGGCAGAACCTGCGGTTGCGTGTTGTGACACGCCTGCCTGTGATGTTCCGCTGCTGTCGTTGTTTCCTGTCTGTGCTGTATGATCTGTTGTGTTGCTGCCGTTTTGTGCTGTTCCTGTCCCACTGCTGTTATCCTGTGCATTATGATCTGCTGTGTTGCCGTTGTTCTGTGATGCCGTGTCTGATGCAGTTCCTGTGCTCCCGGAACCCTGCACGGTTCCACCAGCTACTCCTGTAGTCCCCTGTATGCCCTTGGTATCCTGCATATTTCCGGTTGTACTGCCGCATCCGCTCACAGTTGACAGAAGTGCCACTGCTATAAGTCCTGCGGCAAGCATTCTTTTTTTATTTCTCACGTTTGTCCTCCCATTTCTCCATTGATTCAATGATGCGTTCCATCCTGATGGCTGCTGTTTTCTGCCGGTGCTTTTTCTCACACCTTGAAGATCTCAGTGTCTGCCTTTAACGTTTCTGCCGCTGCACCTGCCTGTTCCGTGGTCTCTGCCACCTCGGAGCACCGCATGGTGATGTTCTGGATGCGCTCTGCCATGTCGGAGGTCCCGCTTGCGCCCTCGTTTGCCGCATTTGCAACGCCCTCGATCGCATTCATCATGCCGTCCATGGAAGCTAAGAGTTCCTCGGATGTCGCACTGAAATCCGATACAAGACCGTCCACAAACTCGGAATCCCGGTTGTAGGCGTCCGCAAGGCTATCAAATCTGTCATAGCTGGCTTTCACATCAGTTGCGACGAAGTCTAACAGACGCCTGCTGTCCTTTGTGAGCTGGTTCACCGCTTTCACCACGCTGTCCGTGACCTCCTGGATGGTTGTCGCCGTCTCACCGGATTCCGTCGCAAGCTTCCGGATCTCGTCCGCCACGACTGCAAACCCTTTTCCCATCTCCCCGGCGCGCGCCGCCTCGATGGAAGCATTTAAGGATAAAAGATTGGTCTGGTTGGTGATCTCCATGATCGCCTGTGCCAGAACCTCGATCCGGGATACCACTTCCACATCCTGCAGTGCCTGGTCGAGGCTTACCTTGATCTCGCCGTGCATGCGCTGTGCATTGGCACGGTTCTCCGTGGTCTCTTTCTTCGCATTGATGGCACGGGTATGGATGTCATTGACACGCTCCGCACCTTCCTGTGCGCTCTCCGCGATGTTTTTGATCGCCCTGTTGATTTCCTCTGACATGGTGTTCATCTCCGTTGCGGATGCAGCGGATTCCTCCATGCTCGCTGCAAGCTGCTGTGTCGTTGCGGAAATGCCTTCCATCTCGCCATTGATCTCATCCACGTTTTTCCTGATGGAGGAGACATGGCCGCTCAGGGACTCTGCATTGTCCTTCACGCTCCCAAGATGTCCCGCAAAGCTCTCCCGGATCTTGTGGAAAGCTGCCGCAAGGTTTCCGATGCTGTCTTTTCTGTCTAAATATTTCTGTTCCACATCCTGTGTGAAATCGCCCTGTGCGAGGGTGTCCGAATAGCTGCAGGCAAGGTCAAGGCTCCTGATGTAATCAATGATGCCTGCAGCACCCACAACGATCGTGATGATAAGCCCGGCTGCCATAAAGGCTGCCATTTTTTTCACATCGGAAGCGATCATTGCCGCAAGCTGGCTCTGCGCCTGCGCCTGTCCTGCACCGTCCATGAGGCTTACTGCATATGCTGCGAGCTGTTCCATGCAGTTTTTCGCATATAACACTGCCCCTGCACCGAGCAGTATCACAAAAAAGAATACGATCTTTGTTCCAAATTTTGTCTTTCCCATGACTTATCTCTCCTGTTCCTTATATGATATTTAGACAATTGCGAAACTCCTCATACTCTTCTTTCAATTGTTCAAAATCAACAAAAACATTCAAGACACGCTCTCGCTATGTGTCACTCGCAGCGGTACTAAGAAGCCATGCACAACTTGCAGTTGTACCTGCCTTCTAAGAACCGGCGGTTCCCCAATGTCTTTCATGTCTTTTGTTAATTTTTCACAATTCAATTTAGATTTTCATGAGTTTCGCAATTGTTTCATATGATTTCTGCAATCATCATCTTCCTGCCCAGGCTGTGCAAGGATGTCTTTTTTCTCCCAGTCTGCAACAAATTCAACGCACCTGTCTGCCGGGAGCGGCCTGCTGATCAGGTAGCCCTGTAAAAAGTTGCAGCCGAGCTTTTCCAGCTGCGCTGCCTGTTCCCTTGTCTCGATCCCCTCTGCCGTCACCCAGATGTGGTTCCTCTGGGCGAACACGAGGAGCGTCTGCACGATCGGCATGCCCATCTTCCTGCTCCCGATGCCCCAGACCAGCTCCTTGTCCAGCTTGATGCTCTGGAACTCGAAATCCATCAGCCGCACGAAATTGGATTCGCCCTTGCCGAAATCATCCATGACCAGGTTGAACTTCTTATCCTGCAGCCTGTGTGCGGTCTCCAGGAGCTTTCCGTTATCCGCCGACTTCCCGAGTTCCGTCATCTCCAGCCAGATCTTCCCATGCTGGAGGCCGTACCGGTCCAGGCAGCTGCTGATCTCCTCCCAGACAGTCTCCACCATGCAGGTCTGCGGCGACAGGTTCACGTTGATCCTCGTGATGCCGTGTTCCGCAAACCTCGTGAACCACCGGCAGCACTCCCGGATCATCCACAGGTCGATCTCATGCACCCAACCGCCCTCCTCCGCCTCCTGCACAAGGCTCTCCGGGTCGAGGAATCCTCCCTGCCCGTCCCTTGCACGGAACAGCGCCTCAAGCCCGGTGATCCTGTGCTTTTCCACGTTGTAGATGGGCTGGAAATAAGCTTCCATCCCAAGACTGGAAATATCTTCCCAAGTATAAGCTCCTGTAATGCTCATGGTCTTTTACCTCTTACCTGTTTTTTTGTTCCATCTCCCAGCCCCCGCTGCCCAGATGACCTTTCCTTTTATCTCTTCCCTTCCTGCCGCACCGAGCATCCTGCTGTCCATGGACACCGGGCGGTTGTCCCCGAGGAAGAAATAACTTCCTTCCGGCACGGTGTACGGATAATCCACGCTGTCTCCTGTTTCCGACATGCCGTAGATGACATCCGTCTCCTGCACTTCTGCGCCGTTCCTTGTCAGGTGTCCCTCACGGTCCACCTCCATCACATCCCCCGGCAGCCCTGCGATGCGCTTGATCAGGTATTCCCCGGATGCATCCTTTAAGATGACGGCATCCCCATAGCCCACGCCGTCCGGGAGGATGCGCAGGAAGAACACGATATCCCCGGGATGGCAGGCAGGGCGCATGGAATTCCCATCCACGCGCATGATCCCGCACACCCTGAACACCAGGATCCAGACCACGAACAGGATGACGGCTCGCTCTGAGCGCATCTTTCTTTTCCGTTTTTCCTCGCGGATCTTCAGGAGTGCCATGTCAAGGCTGTACTGTTCTCCCCCGTTCATGGCTGTTCCCGGAGACCGGCCTCTTCCAGTCCGTCTGCCTGTATCTGTCCCGGTCTCTGCGGCTTTCCATGCAGATCCCGGGTGTCTTCCTCCGGCGGACACCCTGCAAAGATGCAGTCCAGGCCGTTTTTCAAGGCTTCCAGACGGCTGCGGTACTGATGGTAGAGCGCCTGCTGTTTCTCCACTTTCTCCCTTGTCTTTGTCAGGATGACATCCATCTGCCGCCCTGTTTCTGCAAGGATCTCCCCTGCTTTCCTGTCTGCCTCTGCAATGGTCTCCCCTGCCTTCCTGTCTGCCTCTGCAATGGTCTCCCCTGCTTTCCTGTCCGCCTCTGCAATGGTCTCCCCTGCCTTCCTGTCTGCCTCTGCAAGGATTCTCTTTTCCGCTTCCCCAGCCTCTTTGAGCATGCGTTCCTTTTTGGCGCCGGCATGATCCAGGATGGCCTTCGCATTCTCCTTTGCACCGCCCAGGATCTTCTCCGCCTTTCCTTCTGCCTCCGCACAGAGCTTCTCCTGTGTGGGGATCTGCGCCCGCAGTCCTGCGTTCTCTGCCACAAGCTGCATCTTTTCCAGATACAGTTCCCTCACTGTCTCCTCGTTCTTCTGCCCATAGTACTCCACCAGCTCCCTGATGTAGAGCACGACTTCCTCGCGGTCATACCCTAAGACGGCTGTCCTTAACTTTTCTATTTCCTTTACAAAATTCCTGTCTTTCATGATCTGTCACTTCCTTATAATCCCTTTTTCAGGCACAATAGGGGCAGCCTGCGCTGCCCCTGTCATGTCATCCTGCAAGTTCTCTTGAAAGTCTTGACTCAAACACTGCAAGAGCTGCCATGCAGCCGGCTGTAATGACTGCGCCGGCTATATAGATTGGAGTATCAGCCACACAGTGCCTGCCTGTCACAGCCAGTAAGATGCCTGCTGATATATAGGCTGCACACATCACCACCTGGGCTGCGATACATTTTTTCTGCGTCTTCTGCAGTGCTTTTCTTCTTTCAGGATCCATGGTCCTTATCCTCCTGTTCCTTGTATTTCCGGTTCTGTCCTTACGGGACATCATTCCTTTATCTGTTCCATGCCATCTTGAGAACCGGATGTTTTTTTAGTAAGTATTTTGGAAAAATTACATATATCATTTTGGTTTGTAGTTTGTAAGTTTAGATAATAGGTCTTTCTTTTTTTATTGTCCGGGGATATGTGGATATCCCCGGGGTTGTTTTTTTGGTTCTAGTATATCTTTTGGTTACTGTCTTACTCTCCGTCAAGTTCCTCGCGGATCTTCCGGATACGTAAGACTGTGTATCCTGCGATCACAAGGATCAGGATGATCGGATACCAGTGGGATCCGCAGTCTGCGAAGCTGATGTGTCCGTCCGCATCACTGCTGTCTGCCGGGATGCTGTCGTCTGCGTTTCCGCTTCCGTCTGCACCGGTTCCGGTCTCTGTACCGTCTGCGACATCTGTAGTATCATCCAAGCCTGTGTCTGCACCGGTCTCTGTACCTTCTGTCACATCCTCACCATCCGTTTGGTCTGCCCCGTTGTTGTTTCTATTGTTCCTGTTGTGTTTATTGTTTTTGTTTCCGCCGGACGCATTGTTTCCATCCGCTGCGGCGATATCTGTGGCATTGGTCTTGCCATCTGTGACCCCGGTATTGGTTCCGTTCGCATTTCCATTGCTGTTTCCACCATTGCTGTTGTCACCACTGCCGGAGCCGCCATTATTGCCGCCGTTATTACCGCCGTTGCCGTTATTATTGCCGCCGTTACCGCCAGGTCTGTTGCCATCACTGCCGGAGCTGCCGTTGTTTCCACCGTTAGAGCCTCCGCCGTTTCCGCCGTTGCCCGGATCCTTGCCGTTTCCTCCATCGCCTCCGTTTCCACCGTTTCCGCTGTTGGATTCACCGCCGTTTCCACCGTTGCCTCCGGTTCCGTTGTTGGAGTCTCCTCCATTTCCGCCGTTGCCTCCGTTTCCGCTGTTGGATTCTCCGCCGTTTCCACCGTTTCCTCCGTTGCCGTTGTTGGAGTCGCCTCCATTTCCGCCGTTTCCTCCGGTTCCGCTGTTGGAGTCTCCACCGTTTCCACCGGATCCACCATTGCCGTTGTTGGAGTCGCCGCCATTTCCGCCGTTTCCTCCGGTGTTGTTACCACCGTTGCCGCCGGTTTCGCCTGAGCTTCCTCCATTACCGCCGGAGCCTCCGTTGCCCTTGTCTGAGTCTCCGCCATTTCCGCCGTTGCCGCCGCTGTTCGTGCCGCCGTTGTTATTGCTTTCTCCTGTGGAGCCGTTTCCGCCGTCTCCTCCGTTTCCACCGTTTCCGTTGTCGGATTTACCGCCGTCACCGCCATTTCCACCGGATGTTGTTCCACCGTTATTATCGGTCTTTCCCGGCTGTGTGGTCTCGGTTCCTGTACCGCCGTTTCCACCGTTTCCGCCCGGGTTCGTGTTATCTCCTGTTGCGTTTCCGCCGTTTCCTGCATCACCGCCTTTGACGGTTCCGCCAGGATTGATGGTGATGGTCTTATCGTCTGCGCTGATTCCGGTTCCACCATTTCCTCCATTACCCGGAGTACCGGTTGCGGAATCTCCGCCTTTACCGCCGTTGCCGCCGGTTACCGTTCCACTGACCGTAGGAGTGATCTTGCCGTTACCGTCGATACCGGCTCCGCCATTTCCTCCATCTTTGCCTTCTGTGCCATCTGCACCGTTACCACCAATCACGTTTGCATTGCTTCCGATGATAAGTCCGGCATCTGCCGTATCACCACTGGCTCCGATACCGGCTGCTCCATCCGGATGTGCGGCAGAACCGTCCCCACCTTTGATGGTACCGTTGACGATCTCAAGTTTTGTTCCCGGATGTTCGTTTGTACTTCCATCCTTGACAAAATCAAGTCCGGGTTTTGCTCCATTATTATCATCTGCCTTGTCACCTGTGATGGTATGTCCGCCAAGGTCAATCTTGACCTCACCCCATGTGTCAGGGATCTCAACTGTGTGGTCGATGTCTTTCTTCACGATGACTTTGTAGTTGCCGTCATCATCCACTACAACCTGTACATTGGAGTTTTCTGCTTTCTCTGTTTTGTCCGTGGCATTATTTCCTGTTGTATCACTGGCACCTCTGTCCTCGAACTGCTTTGCGATATCCTTTGCATCCACGAGGGCTGTTTTGCCGTTTACAGAACCATATTTCTTATGGCTGATCTGATATGGTGTTGCTTTCTTCAGGCCTGTGATGGTTGCTTTTCCATCCCCATCCGTAACTATGATGGATTCATTACCTGTCGGGGTTCCCTGGGCATCCAGCTCCTGATACTTATAAGTCTCATTTGCTCTTCCCCTGAAAGTCAGCGTATGTGCTGTCTTGCCCGTAATGGTCGGATTATCATCCGTCACTTCCACTTCTACGCCTGTCGTCAATCCTGATGCTGCAATCATAAAGGTCAAAGCATCCACATATGTTCCCTTAGTCTTTTTCTTTAATTCCTCTAATTTTGTTTGTTCCACAGTCACACTATTACTGATGTCTGAACCGGAATGATCATAAGCAGTCACATTTGCGAGTGTCGCTGCCTCTGTTTCCGTAAGCTTTCTGACATCGTTCACATGAATGACAAAATCATCTGCTGCAATAACGCTTCCATCTGCCCCCTTGATCACGTTCATCCGGTATACCGGGATTAAGGTCACGACATCCGCAGTCTGTGCAGTCATCACAGTTGTTTCATTATAGATCTTTGTGCTGTCTGTTTTATCAACCCATACAAAGAGGCTCTCATTCTCAGCCTTTAATTTATCCGCTTCTTCCTGCATTTTGGTAAAGCTTGCTGCCGGAATCGTATCTCCATCAATCACTGTAATACGCTCTGTCTTATTTAAGATATTGCCCTTTTGATCTTGAAAAACGATCTCATGCAGTTTTTCAAAGTCCACCGTAACATTCCATGCCTGATAAACTTTTGCGAATGTATGGGAATAGGTCTTTGTTGTACCATCCCATGTGATTTCCCCACTCTTGATTGCCGCATCAATATCAATTGCCACATTATTAACCGTAATGCTCTTTAATCCGTAACCATCCTCTGGCTTAATATTGACCTTCAATGCTCCATTATTCTTCACAATCGTCTGGTATGTACTGTTTCCTTTATCATTCCACGCCACACCATCATTTCCAGTCACAAGTGTTCCATGTGTCACTTTTACATCTACGGTCTGTCCCTCTTCAAATGTAATATTTAATGCCCGTGGTTTGCCTACCGCCCGTGTTGTGTAAGTATAGCTTGGTCCATTTCCTGTGAAAGCCTGATTGGATACAATGGTATCATCACTGCCATCCACGTTGCTCCAATATGCCTGTTTATAAGTAGTGGCTGTTCCTGTTGTATCTTTTAACTCCAGCCCTACTGTTTCATTGTTTTTCACAATGACATGCTGGAACTGGCCCTCACCTGATTCTTTTGTTACAAGCCCTTTATCTTTCACTTCTGCCGTACCACCTGTCACATGAACATGTACGATATGGGACGGTGTGAATACAGCTTGCAGTGTCACATCTGAAGTTGTCGGTGTGTACTTTAATTCATAACTCTTTTCTTTCCAGTTAAACGTTTTTGCTCCTGCAAATAAATCTTTATTGTTTGTTGTATCCTGCAATGCTGTCAGGATAGAGAAACTTTCTCCCTTCTCCCCGGTAAGATCTGAATAATAAGGATTTGAAAAATCATTTGGCGTAAATATAAGGGTGAGTTCCTCATTGCGGTTTACATTGATGCTGCCATCCTGCTCCAGTTTGTATTCATTACCAGATGCATCTACCGCCTTGAAGCTTCCCTTTGCATTTGCTGCTACAAGACCTGTTACTTTTAAGGTTGTCATCTGCCGTTTTGCCGCAGCATTCACTGTAATGTCTCCACTGACCTTTGGAACCGTAACTGTAATGCTTCCATCTGCCGGTTCTACCCTGCACACATCTGCAAATGTCAAATTCTTAACAGTCCCTGTATCGCTTTCCTTCATGGTTACGACAAAGTTATCTTTATCCAAGTCATAACCTGTATCAGGACAAATGGTTATCGTATACTCCTCCAGATAATGTGGAAGTGCCGGAGTAGAGCCTTTCACTTTTGCATGATTCCCGATTGTCATATCTACTTGGAAAGTTCCCAAATATAATTTCTGATCAGCATCTGACGCAGTATAATTTACATTATCTACGGTAATGCTATCTCCTATGCTTGTAAGAGTAATATAATCCCGATTCGGATAACTTACATTATTCGTACTTGCCTGACTTACCTTTACTCCATGTACAGGGGCTGCTCCTATTTCATGTCCAAAAGCAGTAGCACTTGCACCTGCAGGCAGATTTAGATCTAACTTTTGATCCCTGCTGCGCCGTTCAACCGACACTGTATCAGATGTAGATCCAGTACCTTTCATTAGCACAGTCTGTCTATTGTCCACCTGGATCCCCACAACTTTATCTGCTGATAATTCTGCTTTAGTTACTTGTCCATTATCTGCCATAGCATCGGGGATATATACAACCGCCTCCGTAGTACTGTTAGGATTCTTATAAGTGTAAGCAATCTCCTCACCTGCGTTGCCAATCTTTATAATCCCATCATTCGCACCTCGAATATTGGGTGAATCTCCATCCTTACTTGTGCTGACAACAGAAGTACATCCCGGTGTAGTCACAGTATAAATCTGGTTATCCACATTATTTAATACCTTAAGTGTTGTACTTGAAGACACTTCTAAAACACCATCTTTTAATGTTACATTGGAATCTGTGTCTACCGCAATATCAGAGTCGGTATTTGATTTATATGTCTTACCATCCATGGTCTTTAACATTGCACCTTTAGCTAACACACCTTCTCCCGCTGTAACGGTATCTGAAATAATCTCAACTGTTTCACCATCTTTTGCTATGTCAATAGCCGCACATAAAGGATAATATTTATCTGTTCCTATTTTAGCTTCAGCTGCATGCACTTGATCTTTGAATACAATATGCGATACATAACCATCATTACGTCCTCCCGGATCTTGTCCCTCAGCATATCCTCCAAACTCTACATAATAACCTTTTGGATAACCTGTATTATTTGCAATATCATTCAGTTTTATATCATTTTTAATAATACAGACGTTGTATTCCCAAGTATCACTTCCCTCTCCTATATTAGGCTCTCCTGGTCTCCATAAGCTCCATGGAATATTTGTTTGTGGTTTTCCTTCCGGTCCACATACCCAATAATAACCACTGGCGTAATAGCCACTTGGCCAAATAGGGGAATATGATAAACCATTTAATGAATCAGCATCATTTATACCTGAATATCTGGCTCCTCCCAGATGATCATATCCCCCACCTGAACTTACAATTCTTCTTAATACAATCATCTCATCCTGTGTCATGACAGTAGCAAGATATCCTTTCATTCCCTGAAAGGTATAGCTTTTCGCATTGTTATAAGCATCCGTCCATGGAATATTTCCATTTACATACATATAATAATGTCCATTGTCCGGATAATATGACAATTGGTTTCCTGTCATGTTAGCAGATGTCTCATTCCCATCAACGTCGATTCTGATATCAATTCCAGTCGTCTTATCAGCACGCTGATCCTTAAAAATGATTTCTCGTAGTTTGCTTTGAGCTTCCTCTGCGGTAAGACCTCCATTATCCCGGAACATCCAAGTAGCAAATGTTTTATTATTATCTACCATAGTTGCTGTCGATTCTATAGTAACATTCGCTGTATTAACATAGATACTTATATTTGTTACCTTTTTATTCACCTCTTGTGTTGTCACTGTTGCATGTGGAAAAGTGAATTGATTTTTTGTTTCATCTAACCAAAGAGGTGTACCTAATTCTGTTACAAAAATACCCTGAGTTGTTGTACTACCATCAAAAAAAGACAATGTGCTTACCTGTCCATCATAATCTTCTGCTGGTATCTTTAATTCCAGTTCCGGTGCTTCATACAAAGCGTTTTCTTCCTCGGCGGCTTTCACAGTAACCGTTCTCTGAAATGTGATGACCTGATTTTCCTGTATGTCATTCTGTCCATTTTCCTGTGTTCCTTCTGTTGTCACAGGCGTAAGGGAATAGGTCACTTCGTAGGAGCCGACCTTGCTAATATCGAAACCACCCAGTTCTACTACATCCAGTGTATAGTTTACATCATCATAGACAATTTCATCTGTCAGGTCATAGTCTTCCTCTCCCTGTACCAGCACCAGTTCCCGTGCTACATACACGGGTACTTCGTCCTCAGAAGCCGCTGCTACATGAACCGTTCTTGTAAAGGTGATGACCTGCTTTGCCTGAGTATCTCCGGTGTTGGTATCATCCCCTTCCAGTGTCTGATCTGTATCTTCCACCGTTGCCGTGGTATCTGTCGTTTCTATCGTTTCTGCGTCTGACGCAGTCCCTGTGCTTTCTGTGATACCTGCACTCTCTGCGTTCTCCACATTCTCAATTTCATTTACACTGCTTTCCTTTTCCGTCAGTGCGTATGAGATCTCATAATCTCCCGCCACATTGATGTCAAAGTTTCCTGTGTCAGTGACGGACAGGGTATATTTTTCACTGTCATACGTGATCCCTTCCGTCAGGTCATAGTCTGTCACGCTCTGTGTGAGCGTCAGTTCCGGTGCATCATAGGCTTTGCTCTGCTCTTTTGCACCTACGCCGTGGATCGATCCGATGAGCAGTGCGGCTGCCATCACAAATGTCAATGCACGGTTTGCTTTCGTCCTTCTCATAGGTTTCCTCCTTAATTTTTATTACATAAAAAAGCTCCACAACATAATGTAGATTATGTTGTGCGGAGGGATAGCTCCTTTGCCCGGTTACACCGGGATTTTGAACAGATTTATAAATTTTCTGGTTTTCAGCAGTTATCTATGAATGTAGTGGAATTAGAAAAACATGATTTTCAGCTGTAAAACCGTGAAACACTGAAAAATCAGGCGTTTACAGAAGTCTGGTCTTATTTTTGTGCAAAAATGGCAACAATATCCTAGAGAAGTACTATGAAATTAGTGCTTCTTTTACAAAAAGTGGGATTTTTGTCGAATTTTAGCATCAGACTATTGACGTTTATCGGATTTTTTGATAAAAAAATAGTACTTGGAAGTTATTGGTAATAATTACCATACTTTCATCTGATTGCATTCACAACATAATCTACATTATGTTGTGTCTTTTTATTTCTGTCGTTCAGACGACCAGATCCAGACGCTCCAATTTTTTGACATGGTCTTCCTCTGTGGTCGCTACGTAGATCCTTGTGGTATTGATGCTGCTGTGTCCGAGGATATCCGCAAGGTGGCTGATGTTTTTATGCATGTTATAGTAGGTGCGCGCAAAGAAATGGCGGAGGTTATGCGGGAATGCTTTTTTCAGTGCAACGCCTGCTTTTTCGGCGTTTTTTTTCATTTCCGTCCAGATGTTGCTGCGGTCTACCGGGTTTCCGTTTTTTGTGATGAAGACCGCTCCGCTTCTGATGTCTTTCTTTTTGCAGTAGTCGATCAGTTTCATTTTCAGTTTGTGTACGAGATAGATCTCACGGTGTTTTCCTTTGCAGGATATGCTGATCTTTCCGGTGCCCACTGCTTCCACCGTGACCGATGCAAGTTCACTGATGCGCATGCCGGTGCTGCCGATGATCTCGATGATCATGGCAAGGCGGAGGTTATCATTCTCTTTTGCGGTCGCGATGAGTTTTTCGTATTCGGCGCGCGTCATCTCTTTTTCCTGCGCATAGATGTGGTTTGGCTGTGTCTTGAAGATCGTGACGCAGCAGTCGTGCCAGCCTGTGTATCCGAAGAAGCCGTTTAAGGCGATGAGCATGCTGTTGGCGCTGCCCGGCATGTAGTTGGCTTCGAGATGTTTTTTGTAGCGGATCACGCAGTCTTTGGTGATGTCTTTCTGTTCCTGCGCTTCCAGCCAGGCGGTGAAGGTGCGGATGTCGCGGATGTATTTGTCGATGGTATTCTGGGATTTTTCCTGTGTATAAATATGATTTTGATAGGATTGTATGGTATTTTCGTCGATTGTCTTCATGTCGTTTCCTCTTATGCTGTTCTGATTTTCTGCCCGCGGATCTCCGGGGAAAACCGGGGGTAGTTACAGTATACTGGGTGATTTTGATGAGGACAACCGGGATGGGGGAATTGGAAGAAATTGGCAGAGGAGGCTGGAGTGAAAGAGCCAGCTCCTGACGAGCTGGCTCTGTGATGGGTGGGTTTTTGGGTTGGTTTGGGGTTATCTGGATTCGGACTGGAGTTCGGCGATGGCGGTGTTGTATTCGGACTCGGTGTAATCTTCCAGAATGACTTCCTTTGTTGCCCGAAAGCGGATGATCATGTTTTTGATAGCGGCAATGTTTGCCTGGCGTTGACCGATTTCTTTGCCGGCTTCCTCGCCCTGCTTATACGCCTCATCTGAATATTTTTTCATTATTTCACACACTGCGTTTACGCCTCCCTCTTCATGTTTCAGATAATGCACACGGTTGGTTAATTTTGGAAATTTGGCATTGTCTATCTCTTTTTGCAGAAAACAGCCCATGTATTCTGAGATAGTTGTTCCGTCTTTTACTGCGGTATTGACGAATACACGCTCTAATCCGTCATCTACTTTTTCCTGTGTTTCCCGGATCACGCTGTCCACATGATAGATCACCCTGCCACGTTTAAAGATATCGAACTCGGAAATATACACAACGATCAGATCGATCGTTTTCTCAAATTTCTTATTCTTCTGTGAGTCCTTCACCGTGATGACCGATGCATTGAACCGCACCCTTTTTAAATGGTGATCCTTGTTAGAACGCTGCACTTCCACGTTACACTTTTTTCCCTTTCCAAGGATACAGAGTGCATCCAGACGGACAGATCGCCCATACAGGTTTCTCTCACTGCTCTGCACGATAACATCTTTTACGATAAGTTTCTCATCTTCTAAAATGATACGCAACATCTCCTGGCATACGCCAATATCATCTGCCAGTACTTCAAAAAACGTATCATCGATAGGTCTGAAATTTTTGACCTGTTCTTTCTTTTCCTCTAATGTCATTTTATCTCCTGTTTTTTTCTTGGTATACAAACAGGCTTTTCGAATGATCTATGTTTATTATATAGAACCCCTCAAGATTCTTCAAGACTGTTTGCGTGGATTTTTGGGTTACTGTTCTAAATTTGTGTCTGTCATTTTCTCCTGCTGAATGGCTCACCGATGTGGTGATGGATTTTTCGGTTATGTTAGCATTTTTTGTAACTTTGATTTGATAAAAAAGATAGGTTTATTGTAAGGGGTGGAGTGGGAAAAGTCAATGAAACTTTTAACTTTTCCTGCTCTTTTGCATTTTGACTGAATGATTGGAATGGAAGAGCCAGCTCCTAACGGGCTAGCTCTGTAAAATTGAATCAAATATAATTTGTCTTAAAGTATTTTCATCAAATATTTTATCATTTTTTCTTTTCGAACATAATTAATTATACTTTTACATACACAACATTCTTTCTCAATAATAGTTATATATTTATCTATACTCATATTATCTGAAATAAATGCATTTCTTATAATTTCCTTTACATACCCCTGTTGTTGAATATTATCAGGCAATTCCTGCAACTTAACTAGTAAATACTTTCCTATAGCATTGACATAAAGATATGGGTTATCTTTTACATAATCAGCAACAATCATAGCATTTATATTAGTCAGTAAAAGGCTTCGAAGTGTAATAACCAACTTAGGCGGAATAACCATTTGTTTTTTAGACGTACTATATTTCACATAATCTAACCAACCGCATATATTGTTATCTGTTAATAATTCTTCATGTCTTGATAATTCGTTAATAATTATTATTTGAATATCTATGTCATAATCATCTTTATAAAAAGTATATCTTGCATCATCCTCATTAATAATACACATTTTTATAACCCAAATATAAAACATATTCAATATATTCTCATCATAAATCATTCTAAATAACTTACCATCAATATCTGCATAAATATATTCCATAAATTTGTTATACATTTCTTTTGAAAAACGGTGTTGAATATCTGAATGTTTTATTTCTTTTAAAATAAACTCAGCATTTTCTTCCATATTACCATGTTGTTTCCATAGAAGTTTCAACATATTTAAATTAATATATTCCCACTCAAAGCTAAATTTATAAATTGAATAATACATTATAATATATGTAAATAGATATGTTGCATTTTTCTCATTTAACAAGGCTATGATTTTTTCTATATTAACTTTATCATAACCAACAATCTCATCACAAAGCACTTGCATATAAAACTTATTAATACTCTCATCTTGAATTGCTTGCTTAAATATTTTTATAAAATCTTTTTGTTCTCTTTTTCCTTCAAGTATGCTTTCAACCTCCTCTTGTATTAAACATTCTATACATTTCTCACAATAAGACTGATAAAAATTTTTTTTCTTCAAATAGAAATTCTCTGTTAAACAACAAATATATTTTTGTTTCTCTTTATCTGACAACTTTCTATATATTTTCAGCCAAATATCTTTCCATTCACCTACATAAAAAATTTTTATCTCTTTTAAATCTAAATTATGGTGTCCCCCATACCTATCATATCTTATTTCCTCATATCCTTCTAACTTGGCTTGTTCAAAGTTTTCATTAAGTAAATTAATACCAAACCTAAAAACGTGCCATATATTTTCCTCATCTAATGTAAAATATTTTTCTTCTAAAATTTCCTGTAACAAATAAACTTCTCTATTAACGTTGTATATCCAAGAAATTTGTTTGTTTAATCTTTTCAAAATCTCTTTAGTAATAGATTTTTTATTTTTTTTCTGTGTAGTATATTTTCCAAAAATTATATTAATCAAGCAATTATATTTTTTCTGTAATTTAGTATCATCGTCAATTTGAATTGCAACACGCAAATTATCCATGTCTTTTTCCAACAATTCTATAGCATTTTGTGTTATTTGCTCTTTTACTGTTTTTTTTATAAAATTTTTATTAATCTCATCAATCGCCAAATCATTCATTGGAGTACTAGAATATAATTTTATCATTAATATACTTTTCGTACACCTAAAAAACAAAAATGCAAATAAACAAAAATATGTAACTGCAAAGAAATACCATAAAAAATTAACAAATCTAATTACTTCTGTTGAAATTAATCCACCATATACTGTTATAAAAGGTTTATATAAAAATTCTAAAAGAATTATTCCACCAAAGTATTTTTTAGATATGATTTTATTAAAAAATTTAACATTTTTCTTTACAAAAAATTCAGCTATATTTATACCTAAATATTGATTGACGGCTTTTTTATTTCCTTGATAGGATGCCACAAATTGATAAAATGTCAATAATATTCCATATATTGTAATTTGTCCGATAAGAACAGTAAAATATGTTGCTTTGTCAATATTTAATTCATTATTGCAAATATAATCCATTAATATTTGCCTCCAAAACACTGTTCTCTCCATTTTTCCTCCAGCTATAATACTTTTTATAATCAAAACATTGCTATTAATTATCATTTTTCTTTTAATACTTTTGCAAAATTTGCTTTCACTCTCTTCTTTACAACATCAATCTCCTGTTGATATAACCCGCTTATATACTCATAGATTTCATCATTAAAATCAATTGTATATTTCTCTTTTAATCCTTTTGTAAAAGGTGCATCACTTTCTAGTAACAATCTATCTACCGGAATATTTTCAATAATATTTCTTCCATTTGTACTCTGCAACATTTGATGATTAATGGAAAAATAACATCCCAGCTCTATTGCTCTTCTTAAATCTGTTATACTTCCAGAATACCAATGCAAAATAACTGTTCCATCAAAACCATTAATCATATTAACTACTTTCTTTGCAGCAGACCGACTGTGAATACTTAATATTTTATTTTTTCCAGAGCACCACTCTAATATTTTTTCAAACGCTTCAGTTTGAGCCGTTTCATCTTCCTTTGATTTTTTCGTATAATCTAAACCAATTTCGCCGATGAACCTAGTTTCATTTATAAGTTTCTTAAAAAGTACTATTTGATCAGCATATTCATGCACTAATTCTGGATGAAATCCAAGCGCTATCTGAAAATGCTTATTTTCAGCATACTGTTCTTTATATTTTTGAAAAAGGTGAGGCAAATTTGTTACTGCTATGGTATATGATTTCTTTTTTTCAACATACCTCAATATTTCATTTCTTTCATCATATAAATCAAAATGCATATGTGCATCCATATAAAAATCAAACATTCATTTTCTCCAAACTCTCTCTCATTTCTTTCATCCCACGCACATATAAATCTGCATATTTATCTATATTTTCTTCAATAGGTCCTGACTCTTGAATTCTCAAAAAAGCAGTATTTTCATCAAATTCTTTTAGGGCACATTTATAAGTTCTATATGCTTGTTTAGCTACTGGGAGAATCGTGTAACTACTGTCAAAATATGTACTGGTATCTACTAGCTGACCTTTCTGAATAGCTGACCTTCGAATTGTACACGGCAAACAGTATCCACAATGCATTGTCTTTTTTAATCCACGATGTCTTCCGACATCTGGATGCGAACATGACATTGTTTTATCTAATACTTCTTGTAAGAACTCTCTGTCTCTACACTCTAAAATCATCTCTCCCTTGGTCTTAAATTGATATGGATTTTTAATTGTTACAGCAATTCCTAATTCTGTTATCAATTTCTGTAACATCTTCATATAATAAGGGTGTGTTGTTCGGGTACTGCTTGTTCCTGTCCTCGTATAAGCCAGTGGTATATTCAAAGATATTAATCCGTTTTCTGGAATTATTAGTTCAACATCTTTCCCCATTGCGCTTGCATATGCAATAGCATGTGAAAAAAACATAAACGAACGTGAACGTGTAGTATCTTCCTTTCTAACCTTTTTTGATGTGATAACGGAAGCAAAATTCTGAATAAAATAACTTTCGTCTAAACCGAAACGACGAATAAATGCATCCTTTAACATTTCCTGATATTCAATTGTCCCCTTTCCTCCTCCATAATGACTTACGAAAACAAGATTCGAGATATCTTTTGTATCACAGAGCAAATTTAATGCACCTATACAAGAATCCAATCCCCCGGAAAACATACAGATTTTTGTTATTTTCGAGTTTTTCTCGGCAACTTTTCCGTACTTTTTTCTTGCTTTCATCTCTATTTCCGTTAATTCTCGTTTTCGAAAACAGATTTTCCACCTATCTCCTGTAAGAAAATTTAACATTCTTTCCACTAGCAACTGACAATCATTCCATTTTTCAATACACAATACGGGCATAAATAACTCTATTTCTCTGCACCATGCATCTTCACCATTTTCACGCAGAATTAATCTGTCCGCTGCAAATACTGCTAGTGATAAATACAACATATCAATTGCTTCATCTTTATAAAACTCAGGATATACATTCTTGTTTTTCCAAAATGTATATTTAAACTCTGTTTTACAATTTAAATTTATACTTTTACTCCCTTCCATTTCAAAGTCATCCTCTGAAAGTTTACAAACAAATTTCATACCATATCCTCCAATACTGAATAGCACTTCTTATATAATTGTTCAATTCCAACTTCTATTGATTGATGTCCAAAAATTTTGTCTCTGATCTCCTTAATCTGAAAAGTCGTAGTAACTTTACCCGAAACATAGTCCTTTATTTCCTGTTCAATTTTCACTGTTTTATCTATATCATCAGAATTTTTTTCTAAGCAAAATTGCAAATCATTTAAAATTCTTCCGCTAATATAGCATTCAACATATGTGCTAAGAATTTGTTCTACCATTTCATTCTCTACCTTATCCAAAGACTGTATTTCTAAATTATTGTTTTCCATATACTCATATATTGTCGCCATTGCATTGACCGCTGCAATCTTTGCCACTGAATCTTCCTTTGAATCTGATGAATTTACAATATAATTTACCAAGCCAGAACATATTTCTTTTACACTTTTACCCTGATATGCAATTCCCAATTCATCAAATGTTCTCTGATAACCATGCTGCTGAATATCAGAAAATAACCTTCCGATATTTACAGCACCCCTAACACCTGACTTTGAGCTTCTAAATAACTGCTCTGTTCCGCCAGATGCTTTGACATAATTTTTTACAGTTTTTCCAACACTGCCACCATGACCATTTATATATTTGGAAAAACCTATTTTCGTTGTTTTCCAACTCACTTCCGGTTTTGACTGTTGTTCTCCAAAATCACTTGGTAAAAGTCCTTTCTTATCCTTATTTCCTGAATGACTACTTGATGTTCCCATGATAAACTACCTTTCTGTACTTTTATAAAAACTCATCTATTGCTTTTTTTAACACCGAATTTTCATTCTTCCACTGTTCAAGTATTTTGTACATTTCTTCATTTTTTTTGCATTCAACATAAAATGCCTCAAAGTATGGCACATGTGATATTGAAATGCTCTTAGATGATAGATTCTCACAATATTTAATCGTATTTTCCTGTAACTGTTCGTTTAATCCACCCCATAATAAGAAAAATCTTATTTTATTTTTATCATATTTTTCATCACTAACCACATCTTGATATAAACCATCTAAAATTTGATTTTGATCAAAAATTGTCATCTTATCAATGTGTTCTTCTGCCTGTTTAAATGCTACATCCGAATGTTTCAATAATGCTTCAAAAATTTTTTTTGCATCCTCACTCATTTTCTCAATACTTGTAAACATATTGTCCTTAACCGAAGCACGCATAAAATAAAAATAATCTTCCAACTTTTCTTTTGCTAAAAATGGCTTTGCCTTCATCCATCGATTAACCCATAATTCATTTTTCCATGGCTCCAGTGCATTAATTTTTTCTTCTTGATCTGTCTCAAATCCTTCTAGTTCTGTTCCTAACTTGTTCTCTCCCAATAAGCTGATCATTTTTCTAAATAAAGATGTCTGAAAATACTCAACTTCCATTATCTTAGCCAAAACATCACTCTTTAATGTAACATTTTTATATTTTGCCATTCTTTTTCGCATATCCAACGTATTTAAAAACCGTTTACATTGACGTGGGTTTCCATTTAACCCTTGTGTCAATATCTCTGACAACTGCTTAGATAAAATTAGGCTTTCATTTAATCTTGTAGCAATCGAATCACTATGTGTCCTCAACACTTCCATTGATAAAACAAACCCTAATGGATTTTCCCATCTTTTCGTTTGTAAAAATTTCAACAAACCCTCAAACTCTGTTTTACTCAATTTTTCCTCTGCTAACAAACACATTATATAAAATTCAGTTTCATCTTTATTCATGCTGGGTATTCTTATAGGATATTGAATAAGTTTTTCCTGATACTCTTTCCCAATGTCCATATTAATTCCCTCAATATCGTCAAACTTTGATCTGATTGCATATGTCACATGTCTCTCATCAGCACCTAAAACAAATGATACATTTCCATTGAACAAAAAAAGCCTCATTGCCTCTAAAGTATCCAATATCGTTGCTGGATTACATCTATCCAATTCGTCAACAAATATTACTAATTTTTTTATACCAGCTTGTGTTATTAATTCTGCAAATTTTTTTCTAAAATCACGTATATCTTCACGAACTTCTTTATAATCTAACTTATCTTTTATAGCCTGAAACATAGACTCTTCGTCAACATCTTCACCAACTTTTTGAACTTTCTTTACAACTTCTTTTATTGTCAAATTCGTAATAGCACCCAGACCACCTGTAACTGCCATATCTATGCCAAATTTTATTCCACCTTTTATAGCTTTAAATTTATCGACACTATCATACAAACCTTTCAATATCAACAATGCCGTATCAGACAATTTTCTATTTTCTTTTATTCCGTCCAAAATAGATGCTATAATAGCCGTCTTTGCGTCATCATAGCTTTCATATAACCATCCATTAAAAAGCAAACATACAGTTCCATCATCTTGCTGCTCCAACTGACGTTTACACATATGCATCAAACTAGATTTTCCACTGCCCCAATCTCCATATAAACCAATGCACGATGGTAACAACTTCTCATCATTTATCGTATCTTTCATGATTTCAACAATATATGAAAAATCTAAATAATCAATTTCTGTTTCACTATCTTTCCACATTTATAACCACCCCATTTCTTTTTCATATAATTGTAAATATTGCCGAACTTTGATAGATTTTCTTTTTATTCTACCACTCGACATAAAACGACACAATGAACTTACGTCAAATCGAAAGTTTCTTTTCAATTGAAAAAGAATTGTATATTTATAAGATATCAGCTAAAACAAAAAAGTCTGCTGACAGGCAACACCTGTCAACAGACTTTTTTCATGCACCATACAGTGCTCATTTTTCATTACAGATCTGATAAAGATTATTCCGCACGGGACATAGCTTCTTCGTAATCTTTTGTGCCTTTCCAGATTTCATCTTTGTAAGGATTCTTCTTTAACTTCATAGAACGTTTAATGATTGCAGCGAATACAACAACGTTGACTACAAGTGAAAGAACAGAGATTACACCCTGAGCTGTAGGATCTGCTGCTGTTGGATGTGTAGCTGCATCCATGAATCCATCTGCGTAAAGTCTTGGGATAACTGCGAATTTACCCTGATCCTGGAATAATGGGAATACCTGGGCAAACATACACCATAATGCTAATGTGTTAGCACGGTTCTGAATCCAGCCACCTTTGTTCCAGAATGCTGCAGCAAATGTAGGTGCAAGTAATAATGCAACACCACAATACCAAGAATGAGTTGGAAGGTTTAAGTAAGTATACTGGAAGTTCCATACATCATAAGCTAAGATGAACATCCATGTCATATCCGGCCATAACATATCATCTTTTTTCTTGGATGTGTAGATTCCCCACCAGCCTGTCATACATAAGATATTGATAATACCTGCAAGACCGTTGAGAACGTTCCACCATCCACCGTATAACCATACGCCTTCAGATGATAACCACCAGCTTGTTCCTGTCTCTGCAAGTGCATGTGCACCTCTGATTGCAGATTCGAAATCGCTGCATACTGCGATCAAAATGTTGATTGCTACGATAACAAATGGGAAAGCCTTAAACCACTGTGTTTTACCAACACCCCATTTGTATTTGAGCATCATAAAACCAATACATCCAGCTGTAGCTGCATATAACTTCGCATAGTGGAACCAGCTTGTCATATGTACATATGTATTGTTATTGAGTGCCCATTCAGCTCCCGCTGCTGCTGAAACGTAAATTGCAATAAAGTAAACTGTCAGAATGATCGGAAGAACAACGAAACATAACATTCCGCCGGCTTTTGTACGTCTGGCAATTTCATTTGCAAGTACGAGACAGGCAAAAACTAAAATCCAGCCAAGAAACTGCCATGCAGCTCCCTCGCCGTAAACCTGAAACAACAGTCCATGATTTAACATATTGTTTCCTCCCTTATAAAATTATTATTTCTGGTCATACCAGTGATTGTTATGATTTTAACACTTTTTTTATAAAGTTTCAACATTATTTACATTTTCATATACTTTTTGACAAAATTGTATATTATTTCCATCTGATCATTTCCCTTTTTTTGGGGATTTCTGGAAAGACTCTTCAAAAATGTTCTCAAGAATATTCTTATATTACCTGATTTTGCATCAAAAAAGATGTTCTGTGGTACAACCAGTCCCACGAACATCTTTTTCCTTATATTATCCATTTGTACAAGCTTATAGATATCAATCTCTCAAGGGTTATTTTTCATCCTCGATCACAAGTTTTCCTGCTGACACTTCCATAAATACACTCTCCGGGTCTGCCTTTTTCATCGCAAGCAGTAGTTCCCACAGATTGTGGATCTGATTTGCCAGCACACCGGACGCCTGAACCGCATATGGCAACAGCATTGGCAGCTGGAACACACGGATTCCAAGCGGTGGAAGGAAGATCATGTTGGTCGTATGTACCTTATCTCCGGCGGTTTTGATCATCTCATAGGTGATCATCAGAAAATCCTGTCCCTTATATTTGCAATAATAAGAAACATAACATTCATCGATCGTCCAGGAAACACCATCCTCCACTTCGACCGGTTTCTCGGATACTTCATTATTTTCCGTTGTCTGCACACTGAGGTTCCAGCGGATTTTTCCATCCTTCGTATCATTGTACATCTCTGTCAGCATATGACTCAATTCTTCTGGTCTTTTCATTGTTTTTCTCCTTATGTTGTTCTTTTCTATTTCTCCAACGCATGTTCCCCGATGCGCACTGCATGCACTACAAAACGTTTTCCCGTGGTGGAACAGGTCGACAGTGTCATAATATGATCGTCTTTCGTCACGTTCACTCCTGTATCATCATAGGACTTTTGCTTCATCTTATCAATAAATTTTTGAAAAGTCTCATCCGGCGCAAAGCCAACCGTGTAAACTTCGTCCGTCTCCGGCACATCATAATAGGCAAAAATCTGATAACGATACGCACACTCTGATGTATAGATCGTAAAAAACTGATGATCTTTATAAAAATCCTCTGTTTTATATTTTTTCAGGCTGCCAAACATACTTAAGTTTTTCATGTTATGTCCATATAGGATTGTATGGTAATCCTGAAAATCCGGTGTGTTCATCCCCTCCATAAAAATACATCCGGCAATCGTCTGATTTCCGTAAATATCCGTGCGAAGGTACTTCTCATCATCCCCGGAATATAAAATCGGATAACTGAGCTGCTCCAGATTGTCAAACCGTATCCAGCCGATAATATCTGCATTGACCTGCTGCAGCTCTTCCAGATTCACATCCACATCTGTATACCACCACGAATCCTCCCCCTCTGTATCCTCCTCCACTTCCGTATTCTCCGCTTTCTCCGAAACATAGTTTTCCTTTAATGCCTCATAGGTGTCGTTGGACTGCTTGTAATTCAAAAGATCCGGCACCAGCATAATGAGTGCTGCCACGATCAGCGCCGCGCCAAGAAGAAAAAGAAGAACCGTTGACCGGCTGCTTTTATTTTGTTTCATGCCCGTTTCTCTCCCACTTTACTCTGCTGTGCACGTAAAAAAATATCTGCACTGTTTTAGATTGTACCACAAAATGAGCAGACCTCATAGTCCCTATGAAAATCTGCTCAGATGTTTTACCTTTTATTTAGTTGAAAGAAACCTGTGCAAGTGCGTCTGTGTAACTTGCAAAGCCGGCTGCCTGAACTGCGCATGCAGAAACTTTAATATCAGTAAATGTGGTATCCTCTGTCACATTGTTTCCAACCGTTACTTCTTCAAAGATGGTTGAATGAGCGGATTTGGAAATCACATCTTTTTTCGCATATACTTTGTAGTCAATGTCGTTTAAGTTCTGTGCTGTTTTATAAGCGTCTGTCACATCTACCCAGTCAGAAGCATATGTGATCGTAAGTTCCGGGTTTTCATTCACGATTTTCGCAAATACCCATGCGTCCTGTGAATCCTCTGCCATGTGTACGGTCGGATCTTTGTATACCACTTCTCCTGCAACCAGATCCTCGTACTTATTTTCTTTTACCGTCCACTCTCCGGTGCCGTCAGCATCCACATACAGATTGCTGTTTTCATCTCTTGCCACTTTGGACTCGGATAAACCGCCTGTCAGCGGATCATCATCAAAGTTTACATTGCCGACGGTAAAGGTGTTGGTGACAGTTCCGGTTGTGCTTGTCAGGTAAGCGAATGTGCTGCCTGCGCCAATTGCTCCGATCAGGCTGATTGCTCCAAGCAGTGTGACTAATTTTGTTTTCTTCATAATTTCTGATCTCCTTTTTCATTTCATGATAATCTTTTCATTCTTATGTACTTTCCATTCTGTAACTTGCGGTTCCTGCCTTATCAGAAACCGTTTTGTTACGATACTGTTTTATCACTCAATGGTCACACGGCGGTCATATATCAGAAATTTCAGTAACGTTTCTTCATTCCGTATCTGAAATTTTCTTCTTATCCTCCTCTAAAATATCCGGGATGAAATTTAAGAGGATCAGCACGATCAAAACACCGCACACCACCGCAATACCGAGCGGTGTCTTTGCATAAATGGAAATATATCCAAGATATGGGATATGAAATGCATACACCCCGACGATCTGCTGCCATGCAACGGGAGCTGCATCTGCAATATTATTGGCGTCTCCCTGTGTGACAACGGTCTGTTCCTCCTTATCCACCGAAATGATTCTGTGCGTCACCAGCGTTCCCGCCGGAAGCTGATAAGTGACGACTGCTCCTTCCCTCGCCTCACTCGCGGCAAATTTTTTATCGTAGACGATCGCCCCGACCGGGATCCCGGGTTCCATGCTGCCGCTTAAGACCGCATACTCATCATATCCAAGCATTTTCGGGACAAACAGAAAGCCTGCAATCACAAGCAGTCCGAGAAATACCACCATTGATAATACACTGCAAATTTTCCTTGTCATTTTCTTTTGCGCCTTTCTGACTTATTTGGTTACTCCTGCAAAAAATCCCTTCAAAACCGGAAGTTCCACTTGATCTCCGGCTCCATAACTTCCGGCAAACACTGCCTCCTGATAAACCGTGATATCGAAATTTTTTGTAACATCTCCAAGTTTTACTGCATCAAATAAATTTTCTGTGTTCTGCCCCGGTGCAACCGGGCTGTTGTAGTAAAACCAGCCGTCCGTGCCCTGATACCAGCCGGTTCCGTCACCGTCAGGATCATACAGCGTACGCTCGGTTGCAATGCCGTCCACTGCCTTACCATTCTCCGAAAAAGCAGTACCGTTCCAGGTACCGTTTAACAGCATCACTTCGGTCTGTTCCGGTGAGACCGTGATTCTTGCCCGGACAAACACATCCGAAATTCCGGTATTTTTCACACTCGGATTTTTTTTCACGGTGCTGCCTGCTCTGATCCCGCCCTCAAACTCTTCCTCAATCTCAGTTGCCACTTTTGCCGCCTGAAACGTATTGGTCACCGTTCCCGCTGTTGCTGTGATAATTGCAAATGTTGCTGCTGTTCCAATAATTCCAACAATCAGTGCAATTGTAATCACAAATATTTTTTTCTTTTTCCATATTTCTTTCATACACACTGCCTCCGATTATTTACGCACATCTGTTGTGGAATGATTATCAACATCTGTCGTGCTATTTGCTTTTTCATGGATCACAAATTGATTTTTCACGGCATCTGTATCCGTGAGTTTTCCATCGCTTCTGGTCTTATTGTTTTTGGCTGTAACATTCACACAGTCTGCCTGCAAATGTAAATCTGCCGCTGTTGTGACAAAGTCCTCTGCGTCAAAGCTGCAGGTCTCGTCTCTGCTGCGGATACCAACCGCAAATTGTGCGCTGTTTCCGGCAATCTGTGACGCACAGTTTGTGTCTGCGGTAAACTCTTTTAACGTAAAGCCCATCGTGTCAAGTTCTTCTACTTTATAGATTCCCTGCGCAAGTCCTTCCAGCGTCGTCTGCGCTTTCACATTGAACATTCCGGCTGTCGTGGTCTGATCCTCTGCGCTGTTCTCTCCAAACCTTAACGTCTTATAATAAACATCGCCTGTCGTCTGATTGGTGATCTTAAATGTAAAAATCGGATCCCCCTCACACGCTCTGATATCTTTTTTACTGATTTTCTTTGTGAGTATCAGCGTTCCTGTTTTCACTTTTACATCATATTTTCCTGCATAGGCTTCCCCGTCCGCGTGCGCTGCCTCCACCTGTGCCTCATTTTTATAGATCACATCGTTTAACGTGGAGTTTGCGTTGGAATCGTCTGTCGCTTCCTCCACCGGCAGAAATGCTTTTGCGTAATACGTGATGTCCTGTTTAGGTCTCTCTTTTTTCAGGTTTTCCTGCGTGATCTCCTCACGGCAGCCTTTGTCCGTGTAGAACGTCAGATACACCTGTGACAGTCTGGCGCTGTCCGCATCTTTCATGCGCACTGCCGCATCATCTGCATAGTTTTCCAGATTTTCCCCGAGGAAAATCGTATCTGCTGTGTCTGTGATCTGATACGCAATTCTCACATTCACGGTCGGCTGCGGCAATTCCAGCTGTGTGCCGCCAAAGCTTAAAAAGGAATACGGATTTACATTTGTAGTCATATTATTTCCACCCAGACAGGATTCTTTTGCCACGATATGGATTGTTTTCTGCCAGCCGGAGGCGCCGTTTTCCTTCGGCTTTACTTCCTGATCAAGCCAGCTGACCGTCGTTGTGCCATCCTCATTGACCGTTACCTGTGCGCCATCCGCTCTCAGACGTTGGATCTCGGCATCTGTCAGCTCAAATTCCGCATCAATAATGTCCGTCACCTGCACTCCGGTCAGGGATCTTGACTGTGTGATCGTGCTCTGGATGTTCTGAAAGATTTTGTTTAACTCCTCCGCAGTATCCGCCGTAAATGCACAGCCGGCTGACGCCACTTTCTCTCCCAGCCATGTGGCAGTCTCGTTATTTAAACCAAGCCCGACTGTGATGACCGTATAGCCTGCCTCTTTCAGCTTCACCGCTGATGCTTCTGTCTCCGTTTTGTCATTGCTGTCCGAAGGCTCTCCGTCGGAGAACAGGATCACATATTTTTTGTTGTCATCTTCTGCCTTCTGCAATTCGCTGTATGCATGCTCCAGTCCTTTCTGTGGAGAGGTACCGCCGTCCGCAAAAAGCGCATTGACGGACTTTAACATCTCATTTTTATTTACTTTCGAAAGACCGTGGTTTAATTTGCCCTCGGTACTGCTGTTCCACCCATTGCCAATGCCATAAAAGGTTGCTATTCCGACCAGACTGTCCGGTGATGTATCGGAAATACCTGTCACAAATCCGCTGGCGGCGTCTTTTAACGCAGAAATCTTAGACGTCCATGCTGCCATCACATCACTGTCTGAAATGCTCTGATAACTGCCGTCCACATACTTTTTCCATTGTCCGTCGATATATTTTACGGGATACTTCGCATACACATTACCGGATACAGCCGCCGTTCCCATTCCGACACTCTTATCGTACGTCCATGGCCACCAGCCACTCTTTTCATATTTATTCCAGTAATATACTTTATTGATATCCAGATGACTCTTCACACTGCTGAATTCTCCGATGTCCTTTAATTGATTTTCACCGGACAAAATTTCATTCATCGAGCCGGACAGGTCAAATACCATCATGGCATCCACTGTCTGTATTTTTTCAACTGTGCTCTGCGAGGTTGCGAGCGAACTTGCGTCAAGATCGATCTGATACTCTCTGTTCTCCCAGTCCGTCAGTTTCACTGTCTTATGATATTCCACATCCTTCTCCGTAAAATCAACCGGCTCCTCCGGCGGGATATCCGGCACGTCGTCGTCCACCACTTTGATCACGTCCGCATTCGGAAGCGTAAACTTCATGTTACAGTTTGCCTTTCCTGCACCGCGCTCCATATATAAAATGGTCAGATGATGTTCTTTGTTTTTGTCTGTCCTGTCAATATAGTTCCAGAGATCGACCGTATCTGTCAGAGCGTCATGGATACCGCCAAGATCGATGACCACCTGTTTTCCATCCAGAATTACCCAGAGATCATCATCCCCGGTAAAAGAATAGTTCAGTTCCCCGATATAATCTCCAAGTGTAAAGGTTACGTCATAGCGGATCCCAAAATAAAAATTATTATTTCCAAATGGCAGGAAATCCGCCCCCGCAGTTGCTGCCACGTTGTCCTCTTTGTCTAAAACTTCTTTCAGTTCGTAAGTGTCACCACTTTGTGAAAATTTTAACCTGTATCCTTCTTTCACTGTCAGACCTTTTGTCTCTGCCGCAGCTGCTCCGTCTTTCGGAAAAACGCCCGGTTCATTCACACTGAAAAGAACTTCTTTGTAATCATCACTTAACCCGGTAACGATCCCTGTTTTTTTTGCATTTTCTCCAGTTCCTCCGGTATACACGTTGATATGCTGGTCGTCTGTGGTTCCGTTTTGACCTGTTTTTTTCGTGACGGTGTCATATTGATTTTCACTTAAATTCTGGGATACCGTTCCGACCGTGAAACGGTTATCTTTTTGCTCAGACGGATAGTTGGAATCTGCATTGATACTCAGATCCGCCCTCTGCTGTCCGGCTGTGTCATAAGGGATCACCTCGTAGTCATAAAGCGATGCCTCACCGATATAGTCCGTATTTTTTGCCTGATAAAAAACTTTTACAACACTGTCCTCATGGATCTCAATGTTTTCAAGTTCACTTTGGGAAAATGCTTCTCCGTTTACCTGCACATGATCCACATCCCAGTTTAACGCCTTATTGTAGTCGCTGATTTTTGCTCCCGGTGCCATCGTGCAGACATCATCGCTGTAAATTTTTGCACTCTGCTCATCCTGCGCCTGATATTTGCTGTTGTCATAATGTTCGATGGTCACGGTCACGTTGTTATCTCCATGATTGACGATGACATATTTTGAAAAATGATCCGTGCCAAATGTCACCTCGCCGTCGGCAGAAGTGTTCGCATTCATATCCAACATCTCATTTTTTGTCTCATCAAAATGATACACGCTCGCCGAATCGCCCTCTTTCACCTGCGCAAGCGATAACTGCACCTGCACGGTTGCCCCGGGCTCCACTTCTTTTCCATCTTTTACAAAGGAGATGTCATACGCCACAACCTCTTCTTTTTCTTTCGACTCGCCCTCCATCGCTTTATCGATGGATGCTTCCATTTCTGCTGTGACGGCTACCGGTGCCACGACAAGCTCTGCGCCTACCGGAAGATCGGTCTCATTCGAAAGTGTCACGACCACGCGGACTGCGTCATTGGAATAGTCGAAGACGGTTTTTAATTCCGGTTGTTCTGTCTCCTCTGTTTTCTCCGTCTCCTCGATTGCTTCAGTCGCCTCAGTGCTCTCTGTGTCATCGGTCACTTCTGTGTTCTCGATTGCTTCGGTGCCTTCGACTGCTTCCGTGCCTTCGACTGCTTCCGTGCCTTCGACTGCTTCCGTGCCTATTGCATTCCCGATGTTGTTGGTCACTTTCGTGCTCTCGCTGTTCTCTGTATTCCTGACTTTTTCTGTATTTCCTGTTCCGTCTGGATCTGACATTTTTCCTTCCTGCCCGGTACTTTCCTGCCCTGCATTTTTCGTCTCATTCAACATCTCTGTGGAAATTTCCGTAAAAACATCCGTGGTGTCTACACTTGTCGCATTGGTGACGGTCACATCGGATGTCAGCAAAGCCAGACATAACAGGAATGCTATCACTTTTTTTACACTCGCTGCAAATTTCATAGAATCCTCCTTACTTTTGCCCTTTGATCTACTGTTTTCTCTTCCAAAGATCTCATCCACTGTATTTGTTTAAAATATGTTCCGCTGTTTTCACTTTCTCTATATGGATCTTGATTTTCAGATTCCGGTAAACTTTATGATCCTGATAAAATTTTGAAATAATCCGGTTTGCGGCCAGCATTCCACCCTCATAAGTGCATGCAGAAAGCAAAATCACATACTGCGAATCACTGAACTGTGCCACTGCATCCCCTGGACGGAGCGATTTTTTCAATGTCTCCGCCAGATGCGGCATCGCATTGCGGATGCGGAACAGATCTACATCACTGACTCTGCTTCCGGTATACTCCCCCGCCTTTAAGGTCAGAAGCAGAATATATTCATTTTCATCAAAACGCGCTGTCTTTCTCACCTGAAGCCTGCAAATTTCCCGAAAGACCGGATACCCGCACAAAAACGCTCCCGCTGGATTCTGTTCTGCAATATCCTGATGTACCTGTGCAATTCCCTGCACATTTCCGCTTTTATTCTGTCTCAGTAATTTGTCATAAACGCCCTTTAATTTTGACAGTCCACAAATTCCAAGCTGCTGCTGCAACGTCCGACAGGCATTCTCATAAACTTCCAGGGCGGAACCAATTTTATTTTTTCCTGCCAATGCTCTGATCAGATAACAATATAACTCTTCATCAAGACTTTCCCATTGAAGTGCCTGACTGCAAAGCTGTTCTAACTCTTCAAATTTTTCTGTGCTGACATAATATTCGCACAGATACCGGACGCAGTTTAAATACAAAGAGTGATAATAAGTATTCAGCGTCATCACCCAGTGCATATCTGCAACTTTTGTCATGAAATCACCCTGATAGAGTGCAAGCGCCGCTTTTAATTTCCGGATTGCCTCCCCCTCTGAAATAGTTTTCTGCTTTGCAGATTCAAACATTTGTTCGAACTGTTCTGCATCCACCGCCACCTCCTGTCTGGGATTCCAGCGGTAGGAACCATGATCGGTCAGGATAAAATCCTCATCTCCAAAGTTTTTCTTCAGAAAGACTCTCAGACGATACATCAGATTTTTCAATGCACCTGCCGGATTTCCCGTTTCTTCCTCCTGCCACAGTGCATCTGCCATGTCATAAAAAGTCAGTGTCTGATTTCTGTGAATAATCAGATAAGCCAGCAGATTTATCATTTTGGGAGACCGTATCTCTTCCTCATTCACAATATGTTCTTCATCCCTGATCTGAAATTTTCCCAGAGTCCGAATCGTCAGCATGCAGTTCTCCTCCTCTTTTCCAGCTCTGACTGCCAGATTTTTCCTGTAAGTCTAACATGCATGCATTGCCATAAAAGTCGAATACCGTACCTAAAAATCCTGCTTACTTCGACCTTTTTCTATTTTTATATACAAGGAAAGCAATCAGTCCCGCAATAAAAACTGCTGCAATACCGCCGATCACCGGCACAGCCACCGGTACAGATGCTGCATCGATCTCCTGTGCTGCAAGGTCTGCATCGTTCCCGTTCACATCACCGGAAGCGGTACTCGCATCCTCTGCTGTGTTCGCCAACGGTGTCTCGCTCTCTTCGATATCGACAGCTCCATCATTCCCATCTCCATCCACCAACGGTGTCTGCTCCTCCGGAATTTCAACATTGCTATCGTCTACGGTCTGGTCTTCATTATCATCTGCCGGAGCATTTACCGCATTGTCCGCTGCATTATTTGCTGTATTGCCTACCGGCGCATTCACTGCATTTGACGCATTATTTACTACATTTGCAGTAAATCCTGTCGGCTGGGAGGTTCCGAGAACGATGACCGTCTCCTCAACCTCGTTCACAACTGTCTCTGTCCGTGTTGTGCCCGGAACCACATTTGTCACCGTGCTGGTGATTGTCTCCACAGCCCCGGTGTAGCGGTATTCAAACGTTGCCGTGTTCTCTTTCCCTTTTTCCAGTTTTATAATTTTACTGCTCTCTGTCGGTGTATAATCCGGAACAGTCACCGGAATGACCGTGATTGTTTCCTCTGCATTTCCATAGGTGATCTGCGGAGCCGCAATCTGTTCCTTTGTCTGACTGTCTATGAAACTCACCGTATAGGAAACCGGATCGATCAGACGTTTATAATCCAAAACATACTCTGTATTCCGCTCCACCACAGTTCCCACAACACCGTTAAAAGCTTTCAACCCATATGCTGCCTCTTTTTCATAGTGCAGGCAGTTAGAAAACCATGATGTCAGCCTTGCATCACTTTCCCAGCCAGGCACTGTGAAAGCAAGTGTATCTCCCTTTGCAACTTTTACCTTAATATAATTTTTTGTCACTTCCATCCCTTCGGAAACAGTGATCTTATCTATATCAAAACAAGCAATATTTCCTGCACGGAATGTCACTGTATACATTCTTTTTTCCACCACTTCTTTCTCTTCCGAAGCTTTCACCGTTGTCATTGGAAGCACCAGCGCCATGAAGATAAAAACCGTAAGAAAGCCCGTAATTATTTTTTTTACTTTTTTCATGACTTGCGCTCCACCTTTCTTTTTTTCACTGCGATACTAACAATCACTATACCTGCCACCAGAACTCCTGCAGATACCGTCACTGTCAGAGGATCTCCTGTCCTGACACCATTTGCCAGTGGAACAAGCTGTTCTGTGACAGTCTTTGGAATCACTTTCTTTACAACCTTTGTCACCACATTGTCTTCTCCGTGCTCCGTCACATAATTTGTGACCACCACCGGCTTTCTGTCGTCTGCATAGTACGCCCGGAATTCAAATTCCATCGCACCTGCTGCACGCGAATAATCAATCCCATTTGCACTGTCCATGCCCTCGCCGTCTAAGGTCAACGTCACATAGACATCCGCCGATTCCCCCGGATCCAGAGCTGTCATATAACGATACTCATTCAGTTCTGTAATTTCAGCTAAACCTTCGGCACTTGCCACATTTTCTGCATAACCACCTGCATCTGCATCCAGCAAAGATGTCCTGTTCGTATCATTGCCGATCTCCACCTGAAACTCATATGCTCCGCCAGACGCTTTTCCTGCTTCTTCCAAAGCATCCGTTGTCTTCTGCGAAATAAAAAAAGATGCCTTATGACTGTTTTGATTCTCGATTTTAATGACAACGGTCCTGCTGTCTCCGGGTGCCATGCCATCAAAAGCACCGGCAAGTTCTGTCTTATCTTTTGTATACACAAGCTGATTTTCCTCTGTCAGCTGCACAGTCTGAATTTCCGCCGCACTGACCACCGATGAAAATCCACAAGTCCAAATAAGCAACAGAACGGCTGCCATGTTTTTTATTTTCATATGATCCAATCTCCTTCAACCGTTATCTTGTTTCTGAAACAGACAAAATCGTTCCATTTTCATCAAACTCCGGGAACACTCCAAGCTCTGCTGCGATCGCATCTTTTGCGTTATTCGCCTGAACTGCCGTAACTTCGTATTCTAACGTATAGACTGCATCTGCAAATCCATTTCCCATAGATTCCTTAAAATGAATTCCGTCCATAAAGTTTGTTGTCGTCTGCTCTGGAGCCAGCGGCTTTGTGTAGTACATCACCGTCTGCTCATCATCCTCATACCCGATGATCCAGTCCTGATTATGTACATAGATATCATCCGCCTCCCCTGCACTCACAAGTCCGCCGCTTTTTGTATCCCATGCATGATAAATAACTACTTTTACATACACATCATAACCATCCGGGATATCGTTTTGTACTGCCTTCGGCATGACGATCGTTTCCCCCGGTACGATCGTAACCGGTTCTTTTTCCCCGCCGTCTGCCAGTGCCACAGGCTGATCCCCGATCACCGTGACTCCCACACTCTTAATGGAAATATTTGCCACTGCCTTTTCACTTTTTGTATTCAGAGCTGCAAGCGTTCCGCCAACCATCGTTGCCAGGATCAATACTGCAGCGATTCCCATAAGCATGTATTTTTTCTTCACTCTCCATCTCCTCCGCTCATCCATTGAATTTTTTATAAATCCTTGTGTTATTATAGGTATCCCCGGTCACACAATGGTCACACGAATATTTTATGCAGCAGACCGCACGAAAAATGCACTTTGTTTCTTCAATTACGCAAAAATACCTCCCGGCAGATTCGGGGTTGTTACCCGCATCTGCTCAGGAGGTATCCTGTCATTTCATAAATATTGATTTTTCTTCACATTTTAAGCAATCATTTTACATCCACTATCTCACATAGATATTGGAAAGATTGTCCAAAATCTCTCCTGCAACATCCGGTTTATTCATCGTGTAAATATGCACATGATTGACACCGTTGGCGATCAGATCAATGATCTGCTCTGTTGCATATGCAATTCCCGCCTGACGCATTGCTGCCGGGTTGTCTCCAAACCTGTCTACGATCGCAAGAAATCTCGGTGGAACCATATTGCCGGACAAAGATGTGATACGTTTGATCTGGCTTGCGTTGGTGACAGGCATAATGCCTGCTACAATCGGAACATCTATTCCTTTTTTTAATGCCTTGTACATAAAATTGTATAAAATGTTATTGTCAAAAAACATCTGTGTGGTGAGGAACTCGCATCCTGCATCCACTTTCTCTTTCAAATGGTCGAGATCTTCAAAAATCGTTGCTGCTTCCGGGTGTCCTTCCGGGTAGCATGCACCACCGATACAGAAATCACCCTGTGCTTTGATATCTGCGATCAGTTCACTTGCGTGCTTGTACTGATCCGGCAGCGGAAAATCTGCATTTGCAGGAATATCGCCACGGAGTGCAAGGATATTCTCGATATTTGCTGCCTTTAACTCCTCAATGACAGATGCCACCTTTTCTCTGGTGGAAGAGGCACAGGTCAGATGTGCCAATGCCGGAATGTTATTGTTACGTACTTCCTCTGCTAGCTTTACCGTATAATCAGATGTTCCACCTGTTGCGCCGTAAGTGACACTCATATATGCCGGCTTTAATGCCGCCATATCTTTTACGATATTTTTATAATTTTCCAACTGCGCACCCTGTTTTGGCGGAAAAAGCTCGCAGGAAATCGTCACTTCATCTTTGTTTAATAATTCTGTTAATCTCATCTTTTTGTTCCTCAATCTTCTTTCTTATATATTAAAAACTTCTCAGTTTATCCGTTCCATCATCCACCGTATTCTCGATTTTTCGTATCTCTACAAAATAGGAATAGTTATCGTTTACTTTTACTTCGCAGTGGTCACCTATTTTGTGCCCCAACAATGCTTTTCCGAGAGGCGATTCGTTACTGATCAGATTTTTCAGGGAATTGCCGCGGATGGTTGTGACAATTTTATAGGTTTCTTCCTCGTCATCATCCTCAAAATAGACGGTAACAGTATTGTTCATTCCGACTTCATCATCCGCAGAATCCGTGGAAATAATCTTTGCCGTTCTGATCATTTTCTCCAGATAACGGATACGGCTCTCATTCTGATTTTTGTCTTTTTTTGCTGCATGGTATTCAAAATTTTCACTGAGGTCACCATGCGCACGTGCTTCTTTGACTGCTTCCAGCGCATTTTTTCTCACAACCAGCTTCCGATACTCAATCTCTTCTTCCATTTTTTTTATGTCCTGTTCGGTCAACTCGTCATACATGAATCCCAACCTCCATTTTCCATCTCTATCGGTACTGATCCTGTACCATTCTCATTATGATCTGCAGATCTGTCTCTTATAAAAACACCTGTTCTAATGCGATTTTCTCCGGCAGACAGCGTTCGATCGCACTCCCTTTCCGGCAGACAGACAGCCAGACATCCCGTTCGACATTCCATGTTTTCAGATAATATTCTCCCACCTGTTCTTCCATCGTGGAAAAAGAATCCAAAGACATTGCGATCCCTGTTCCAACCGCCTTGATGTAGGCTTCCTTCCTCGTCCATATTCCGGTAAAAGCCTCATCCGTCCAACATTTTTCCAGATATTTCCTCTCATCTTCTGCAAAAAAACGCTGTGCGATCTTCTGTTTTCCGGTGCGCATCAGCTCCACATCCACACCTACATCCTCTGTGCCAAAAGCTGCTGCCACATACATGCCCGAATGGCTGAGGTTAAACATAAGCGGAAGCCGTTCTCCCTGCCCTGTCCCAAGATACGGCTTCCCATTTTTACCATAAACGAATCTTACCTGTTGCAAAGACCGTGTTTGTCCGGTCTGCTCCAACTCTGCTGCTGCAGGCGATCCCACAGGTATTGTCTGCGTGTAACCATACTGCCGCAGACCGTATTCCAATAACAGACCTGCCCCAAAGGCACGAAGCCTGTCATCTTCATTTTTACATTGTTTTATTTTCTGTTGTCTGGCGCAGCACAAAAACTCCCACAGCTGTGGTTGATCTGATCTGTCACGCAAGGCACTGATATCTGAATAAAACACGCGCAGTTTTTTTTGCTTATCCACTACTTCTGATGCTCCTGCAGAACTTCTTTTTTTCGCCTTGTGGAATCCCAGACATTCTGCACACGTCTGGTCACGATCTCCGGAATAAACGGTTTTACAATATAATCGCTTGCACCTAATTCCATCGTCAATACCTGTTGTTCTGTTGTATCATCCGCCGTGATGATCACCACCGGAATATTTAAGATCCTTGGATCATTCTTCCTTTCCTGCATAAAAGTCTGTCCATTCATGCCAGGCATCATCAGATCTAACAGGATCATATCCACTTTATAATTCTGTTCCTCTAAAATACGAAGTGCCTCTTCCCCATCTCCTGCCTGCAGGATACGGTAATCTGTTTCAAAAATACTCTCCAGCGATGCCCGGTTAATCTCCATATCATCCACGACAAGCATGATTTTCTCGTTTACCTCTTCTTCCATCAGTGCAAGACGGTACTTTGCAAGTTCATTGTCCATCTCCCGCTGGACCGTGATATCGTCAATGCATCCAAAAATAATATGGCGTTCCCCTACCCTGTTAATATACTTCAGGCGGAGCTTGATCCAGATTTCCCTGCCAGACTCGAGAAAACGTTTCACTTCACATTCCGCAGTACTTTGATTCTCCACAACCTGTGCAAAAGTATCCATAAACCTTTCTCTGTCAACATGATCAATGGATCCCTCAATCTCTTTGTGCACACGGTCTGTGTCATGATAACCAAACATGTCAAAATAAGCGTCATTTACACGCACCACTTCAATATTTCCGTCGCTGTACTCATAAATTGCGGCTGCCTGCATCATGTTGGAGAAAATCATTTCCATCTGCATATTCGCTGTCCAGATGGCATTCGTATCGTTGGATGTTCTCCTTGTCTCATCATCTTCAAAGTATGGCTGTTCATACAACAGCTTTTCATATTTTTTTACCGGCATTGGTCTTGCAAAATAAAATCCCTGCACATATTCGCATCCGATGCTGTGCAGAAACGATACCTGCTCTTTGCGCTCCGCACCCTCAGCTACGACCGGCATGTTCAGCCACTTTGCCATGCGGACTACCGATGCCAGAATGTTTTCACTCCTGCCATCATCTCCGGAGCCATCCAAAAACTTCATATCAATTTTCAGGACGTCAACCGCAATATCTTTTAGTACATTCAGCGAGGAATAACCACTTCCAAAATCGTCCATCAAAATAGAAAAACCTTTTTTCTGAAGCTGTTCCATCATCTCTTTGATTGCTTTTGGGTTTCCTGTATATGCACTCTCTGTCAGTTCTAACTGCAGCCATTCCGGTGGAATATTGTATTTTTCTGTCAGTCCACAGATCACATCCACAATTTGGGGATTATAAAGACTTACACGCGAAATATTGACGGAAACCGGAAATATTTTTCTTCCCTCATCTCTCCATCCCGCAAGCAGCTGGCATGTCTTTTCCCAGACATACTGATCCAGCTTCAGGATAAAACCGTTCCTCTCAAATACCGGTATAAATTCTCCCGGCGATATCATCCTGCCATCTGCTGTGATCCATCGCACCAAAACCTCTGCTCCTGCAATGGAATTTCGCTGAAGTTCATATTTGGGCTGCAAATACAGCACAAACTCTTCGTTCTTCAGCGCATTCTTCATATTGTTGATGATGTGCTGCTCCTTGATGATCTCCTCGCTCATCTCTTTTGTGTAAAAGAAATAGTTCTGGATATAATTTCCCTTACAGTTTTTGGATGCAAGATTGGCTTTGTCATACATTTCGTTGATGGAAAGATCACGGTTTTTCACAAGATATACCCCAAAGAAAGGCGTGATGTCAAAATCCAGAGGATATTTTTCCATCTGATTCGTGAATTTCTTCACAAAGTCTGTGATCTCTTTCTCATTATCATAAGAAAAGCATACCGCAAAAATATCTGCCTCAATTCTTCCATAAGTAATATAACGATATTCTTTTTCCACATTCTGCAGATAATCTGCCATATACTTTAATAAATTATCACCCTCATCCATTCCAAAAAAGGAATTGATCAGCTGGAATTTTTCAATATCAATCCTGATGAACACAAAATCTTCCGTACCGAAAATATTCAGCATATTTCTCGTATTATAAAAGAACTTTGATTTGTTCAAAATGCCGGTAAGCACATCATACTCCGCACGGTACTTTAATTCATCATCCACTCTCATCTGACTGCGCTCGATCACATTCTTTACACGAAAACGCACGATCGTCGGATCATAAGGTTTCCGCATAAAATCCCATGCTCCGTATTCCAGACACTTGCACTCGATCTCATCATTGATGCCTCTCAGCATCGCGATCACAGGTATATTCTGATATCTTACATCTTTGTGAAAAATTTCTAAGAGTTCCAGTCCGCTCATGTCCGGCATGATCAGGTCAAGAATGATCACAGTTACCGCCTGATACTTCTCCTCTAAAACTGCTAATGCATTCTGTCCATTTTCTGCTTCAAGCACGATATAATTGTCATTTAAAATTTCCCGCAATGCAGTCCTGTTATGTCTTGCATCATCCACAACTAATATTGTATGTTTTCTTGTCATAAACCTTTGTGCCAATCCTTCTCCATTTGTAGTGGTTTCAGCCACCTGTCAAAATCTTTTTTCTTCCGTACATACCATATACTATATGATAACAGACTTATTTTTCCTTTTCAATACAAGAATTTTTATCTGTCGTTTACTTAAAAATCCATGTAAGAGAGATACATCTCCTCAAAATCATTTTCTTCTGCCAGATTGATGACATCTGCCATGGTCTGGATTTTTTCAAGTTCTTCTTTTGAAATTCTGCCAAGTAAAACCTCTTTTGTCCCTGCAAGAACTGTATTTCCGGCCGGAATCGTTTTCATCTCCAGTTCTTTCGGGATCAGTCCAATCCCTGCCGCCTTTTTGATATCTATCTTTGTTCCAAATCCACCTGCAAGATAACAGTCGTCCACTTCATCAAACGTAATGCCCGCCTTTTTTACTAAAATATCCACTCCTGCACGGATCGCCGCTTTTGCCATCTGAAGTTCCCGGATGTCATTCTGTGTGAATTTTACTTTTTCTGCCAGCTCATATCCGGTGTCAAAATAAAGATCCGAATATGTTCCATGTTCATCGATCATCTGATGCTCCCGGAGTTCATAAACCAGATCGATCATACCTGTTCCGCAGATTCCGATCGCCTGCTGTTTCTTATTTTCTCCATCTGTTTCACCGATCACCTGAAATCCGGCTTTCCCTGCCTCTTCCATGAAAACATGTGAGATCACTCCCGGAATGCCCGCCATGCCACAGGAAATATTTCCGCCTTCAAACGCCGGTCCTGCAGACGTGGACGTCACATACATATGACGGCAATTTCCAAGCACCATCTCCCCATTCGTTCCAATATCCAGCAGCAAATGATATCCCTCGGATCTGTGCATATTCATTTTTGCAATGCCAGCCATGATATCAGCCCCTACAAACGCTGAGATCCCAGGCAAAATCACAACTTTTGTATCCAATTCTTTCATTCCAAGAAAATCTGCAGCACTGCCTTCCATCCATGAAAGGTCAACTGGCAGAAAAGGTGCCACACCCAGCGTCTCACATGAAAATCCGCGAAGCAGATGACACATCGTTGTGTTTCCTGCGATCACGATCCTTTGTATCTGCTGTTCCGTTATCTTTTCTTTTTGAAGAAGCTCCCGGATCAGTTTCTGAAGATCCTGCCGGATACACCGCTGTATCTCCCACTTTTTTCCACCATTCGATGCAGAAATTCTTGAAAGCACATCCGAGCCATAAGTTCTCTGGTGATTAACGGAAACAGCAGTCTGGCAGTCTGCCTCTGTTTCCAGATTCACAAGCAGTGCCGCCAGAGTCGTTGTTCCGATGTCGATACAGATTCCATAAATTGCATTTTCTGTTTTTTCTGCCGTTCCTTCTGCTGTTTCTTTGTCCTGTATGCCGCCGCTTGTTTTCGCTTCTGCTGGCGTTTGGGTATCAGCTTCTGTAAGTTCTTCTGTATCCGTTTTCTGCTGCTTCTCCCACTCTGAAAGAACTTCTATCGTTTCTTCTGACTCTGGGAGTTCCACTTCATATGCACCTACCGGATGAGATTGACAGGCAAGACGGTATCCATCCTCCAATTGTTTTTCCGAAAAAACTTCTCTGTCCCGCCTTGTCGGTTCTGTTGCTCCGCTTTTGTACCGCACAATACATTTTCCGCAGGTTCCGTTTCCGTTGCATGGAGCACTGATATATCTGTTTTGCTGCTGTAAAATTTCGCGCAGACTTTTCTGCGGTTTTGATCTGTCTATAATCATTTTTTCCTTCACCCTGAAAAATCAACAAATCAGCACAGCTTCCTCGATGGAAACAGTGCTGATTTTTGTATTTTATAGTTTTTCAACTACGACTTTGCAACGTTTTTTACAGAATGCAATTCCGTATGCAAGAAGATCGTTTCGTCCATCCTCACGGAGTTCTGCGTCATATCTGTGATTCTTAATCTGCTCCATAGCTCGTTCACACGCCTTGTCAAGTTCATTCATGGAATGTGCGTATTTCAGTTCTATCACGATTCCAACATCTGGATTCTTAGGCTTAAGCAAAATATCTGCATATCCATCACCAGATTCTCTATTCGATTTAACCGCCCAGCCCGAATAATTTTTTAAAATACCGATCAGAATACCATGATAAAAAATCTCTTTTTCTTCGTTTCTTGCTTTCGTATCTAAAACGCTGATTGTTTCGCCAAGAAACATTGTAAGTTCCCGCTGGATATCATCTGTCTTTCCTTCCAGAAAACCCCTGTTGATTTTTTCCGTAGATGCGTGGTCATTCGCAACTACCTGGTCAAACCAGTCACGGATTTGTAAAAGAAAGACTTCCCTGACTTCCTTGTTTGGAATGATCAATCTATACATCCCATTTTCTACATCACCATTTTTTGTGAGATATCCGGTTGTAAAAAGAACACTCCACAAATTATCAATGCTGTTATCAATCTCATCGTAGGTCAGATCCAAACGGATTCTCTTTTCGACTGCCTCTCCCACAATCAATTGTTCGATTTCATCCTTTGTAGTTTTATCTGCCATGTCGATAAATCGTTTTACAAGATCATTTCCACTACTGTTAATCCAATATGCCTTTGGCTGCGATTTAGCCTCACTTACCAAATCGTCAACATAATTGATTACATCCCATGGGCAATAAATATCTGCATTACCAAAACGATAGCCATCATACCATTCCTTCACTTCTGTGAAATGCTTCTGCAGATTGTAGTCTTCCAGCAATTTTTTTACTTCTTCATTCGTAAAGCCGAATTCTTCATCATATCGAACATCGTCTGCCGAATAAACCTTAAAATTATTCAAGCCAGTAAAGATGCTCTCTTTGGAAACCCGAAGGCATCCTGTTAATACAGCAAACTGTAGAAAATCATTTGTTTTAAGTGCTTCACCGAACAATCCACGAATAAGTGCCACCATTTCTCTATAATAGCCATGCTGAAAGGACTTATCAAGTGGAACATCATACTCGTCGATCAAAACAATCGTTTTCTGACCATAGTGTTGATATAAAAGTTCTGAAATTTTCTTAAGTGAGAATTTCAGCTTCGTTGCAAGAGTAGTTTCCTGTTCCCCTTGAAGTGAAATCAAATCACGATATATATTCTTTTCGTCATTGTCCAGTCTGCTACTGTTCAGCAAGAACTTAAATCGTCTCACCTCGCCAGCAATCAACTCACACAGGGCAGACCGTGCTTCTTCAAATGTTAGTCCATCTACACCTTTGAGAGACAGAAATATAACAGGATACTTTCCCATATATTCCTTACAAAGTTCTTCATTCTGCGAAATATAAAGGCCATCAAATAATGCTGTGTCTGTTCCAATCTCGAAAAAGCTCTTAAGCATACTCATATTTAAGGTTTTTCCAAATCGGCGTGGTCTGGTAAATAAATTCACTTTACTCCAATTTTCAAGAAGCTGCTCTACCAATTTTGTTTTATCCACATAATAAAAGTCTAACTTCCGAATTTCCTGAAAGTTCTCAAAACCGACTGGAAGCTTTTTTAATTCCTGCATATTTTACACGCTCCTCCGAGGCTTTAGTCTTAGGATTGGGTTACATACAGCAAGGTAGACCTGTCCTAGTGTGGTTTAATTTTACCATTTAGTTTGACAAGTATCAAGCCGATAAGTCGTTGCTAAACAAAAATAACACCGATTTTCATATGTTAGTTTCTTTATGAACAAAAGCAAACGAGACATTTAAATGAATATTCAAAGAATCCGAGATTTGAGAGAAGATTCCGATTATACACAGGAATATATTGCAAAGCTTCTGAATGTAAACCAGCGCACTTATTCCAGATATGAAAATGGAGAACATGCAATTCCACTTACAATACTTTCTTTTCTTGCAGACATCCAAAAAACCCATATCAGCGAATCAACGCTGATATGGGTTTTTTTTATACACAACCTTCTCCAAAGAATGAGTACTCTTATTTATTGCTGATAGCTGCCTGAGCTGCTGCTAAACGAGCGATTGGTACACGGAATGGTGAGCATGAAACATAGTCCAAACCAATCTTGTGGCAGAACTCTACGGAAGATGGATCTCCACCGTGCTCTCCACAGATACCAACATGAAGTTTTGGATTTACTGGTTTACCAAGTTTGATTGCCATATCCATTAACTTACCAACACCATTCTGGTCAAGTTTTGCAAATGGATCGTTCTCGAAGATCTTTGTATCATAGTAAGCATTTAAGAACTTACCAGCATCATCACGAGAGAATCCAAATGTCATCTGAGTTAAATCGTTCGTACCGAAGCAGAAGAAATCAGCTTCTGTAGCGATCTCATCAGCTGTAAGAGCAGCTCTTGGGATCTCGATCATAGTACCAACTTCATACTCTAATTTAACGCCTGCTGCTGCGATTTCAGCATCTGCTGTCTCAACAACAACTTTCTTAACATATTTTAACTCTTTTACTTCACATACAAGTGGAATCATGATTTCTGGTTTTACTGTCCAGTCTGAATGTTTCTTCTGTACGTTGATAGCTGCACGGATAACAGCTTTTGTCTGCATCTTAGCAATTTCTGGATAAGTAACTGCAAGACGGCATCCTCTGTGTCCCATCATTGGGTTGAACTCATGTAAAGAAGCGATGATGTTCTTGATTGTCTCAACGGATTTACCCTGAGCTTTTGCAAGTTTCTCGATATCTGCTTCTTCAGTTGGAACGAACTCATGAAGAGGTGGATCAAGGAAACGAATTGTAACTGGGTTACCTTCCAATGCTTCGTAAAGTGCTTCGAAGTCTCCCTGCTGATATGGAAGAATCTTCTCAAGAGCAGCTTCTCTTTCTTCTACTGTATCAGAGCAGATCATCTCACGGAATGCAGCAATTCTGTCTTCCTCAAAGAACATATGCTCTGTACGGCAAAGTCCGATACCTTCTGCACCAAGCTCACGAGCTTTCTTAGCATCTGCTGGAGTATCTGCATTTGTACGAACTTTTAATGTTCTGTATTTGTCAGCCCATGCCATAACACGACCGAACTCACCAGCGATTGTAGCATCAACTGTCTTGATAGCTCCATCGTAGATGTTACCTGTTGTACCATCGATAGAGATGTAATCTCCTTCATGGAACTCTTTTCCAGCTAATGTGAATTTCTTATTTTCTTCGTCCATAGCGATATCGCCACATCCGGATACACAGCATGTACCCATACCACGTGCAACTACGGCTGCGTGGGATGTCATACCACCACGTACTGTTAAGATACCCTGGGAAGCCTTCATACCAGTGATATCTTCTGGAGAAGTCTCAAGACGTACTAATACGACTTTCTCTCCTCTTGCATTCCACTCTTCAGCATCTTCTGCTGTAAATACAACTTTACCACAAGCAGCTCCTGGAGATGCTCCAAGACCTTTTCCAAGTGGAGTTGCAGCTTTTAATGCAGCAGCATCAAACTGTGGATGTAATAATGTATCTAAGTTACGAGGATCGATCATTAATACTGCTTCTTCCTCTGTCTTATGTCCTTCATCAACAAGGTCGCAAGCGATCTTTAATGCAGCTGGAGCTGTTCTCTTACCGTTACGGCACTGTAACATGTAAAGTTTCTTGTTCTCTACAGTGAACTCCATATCCTGCATATCATGGTAGTGATTCTCAAGAGTCTCACATACTTTTAAGAATTCAGCGTAAGCTTCTGGAAATTCCTGCTCCATCTGTGCGATTGGCATTGGAGTACGAACACCGGCAACTACGTCTTCACCCTGTGCATTGATTAAGAACTCACCCATAAGTTTGTTCTCACCTGTAGCTGGATCACGTGTAAATGCAACGCCTGTACCGGACTCGTTATTTAAGTTACCGAATACCATTGGCATTACGTTAACAGCAGTTCCCCAGGAATATGGGATATCGTTGTCACGACGGTAAACGTTTGCACGTGGGTTGTCCCAAGAACGGAATACAGCTTCAATAGCAAGTTTTAACTGCTCTACAGGATCTGAAGGGAAGTCTGTTCCTAACTGGTTCTTGTACTCAGCTTTGAACTGCTCTGCTAATTCTTTTAAGTCTGCTGCTGTGAGGTCGATATCGAATTTAACGCCTCTTTCTTCTTTCATCTTGTCGATAAGCTGTTCGAAATATTTCTTACCAACTTCCATAACTACGTCAGAGAACATCTGAATGAAACGTCTATAGGAATCGTAAACGAAACGCTCGAATGCTGGATCTGGGTTACCAGCGATCATAGCTGCTACTACTTCGTCATTTAAACCAAGGTTTAAGATAGTATCCATCATACCTGGCATAGAAGCTCTTGCACCTGAACGAACAGATACTAATAATGGATTCTTAAGATCGCCGAATTTCTTTCCGTTGATCTCTTCCATTTTCTTAACGCCTTCCATAGCCTGAGCCATGATCTCGTCGTTGATCTTACGTCCATCTTCATAATACTGTGTACAAGCCTCTGTTGTGATTGTGAATCCCTGTGGTACAGGAAGTCCGATGCTTGTCATCTCTGCAAGGTTGGCACCTTTACCACCAAGCAGGTTACGCATGGTCATGTCGCCTTCGCTAAACATATAAACCCATTTGTTTGCCATTTTATAATTCCTCCTAATATAAAATACTGTAACTTTTATTCAAACAGAGAGCATTAACCCCTGTTCTTGTCACAAGTATGCACGTTTTTCCAAAACGCACATACTTATAATACCACACATTAACCAAAAGGCAACAACTTTTTTGCTTCTTTTCGCCTATTTTTTATGCACATTTCACAATTTGAAATTCTATTCCATATTATGGAACTCTTACCATTCAAATTTCTTTGCAAAATATGCATCCAGATCTTCGATCTTGATACGCTCCTGCTCCATCGTATCACGGTCACGGACAGTCACTGCTCCGTCTGTCTCAGACTCGAAATCGTAAGTAACACAGAATGGGGTTCCGATCTCATCCTGTCTTCTGTAACGTTTTCCGATATTTCCTCTGTCGTCAAACTCACAGTTATATTTCTTTGCAAGCTGTGCATATACTTTCTCAGCGCCCTCATTTAACTTCTTGGATAATGGAAGTACACCGATCTTAACAGGCGCAAGTGCCGGATGGAAATGAAGCACGGTTCTCATGTCCGGTTTTTCCTCTGTACCAATGTTCTCCTCATCATAAGCAGCACATAAGAATGCAAGTACCACACGGTCAGCTCCAAGAGATGGCTCGATCGCATATGGGATATATCTCTCACCTTTTTCATCATCAAAGTAAGTGAGATCCTGTCCTGATATGTTCTGATGCCGTGTGAGGTCATAGTCTGTTCTGTCAGCGATACCCCATAACTCGCCCCATCCAAATGGGAATAAGAACTCAATATCGGTTGTTCCCTTGCTGTAGAAGCTAAGTTCTTCCGGTGAATGGTCACGAAGACGCATCTCATCCTCTTTGATACCAAGTGTCTGTAACCAGTCACGGCAGAATCCTCTCCAATACTGGAACCACTCAAGATCAGTACCCGGCTCACAGAAGAACTCTAATTCCATCTGTTCGAACTCACGGGTACGGAATGTAAAGTTACCCGGTGTGATCTCGTTACGGAAAGATTTACCGATCTGACCGATTCCAAATGGGATTTTCTTTCTGGAAGTTCTCTGTACATTTTTAAAGTTTACGAAAATTCCCTGTGCTGTTTCAGGTCTTAAATAAACTGTGTTCTTTGCATCTTCAGTAACACCCTGGAATGTTTTAAACATTAAGTTAAACTGACGGATGTCTGTGAAGTTATGTTTGCCACATGTAGGACATGGGATCTGATGTTCCTCGATGAAATCTCTCATTTCTTCCTGTGTCCATCCATCCACAGAGCCCTTTAATTCAATGTTCTTCTCAGCAGCAAAATCCTCAATGATCTTATCTGCACGGAAACGCTCATGGCACTCTTTGCAATCCATTAACGGATCAGAGAATCCTCCGAGATGTCCGGATGCAACCCATGTCTGTGGATTCATAAGGATGGCACAGTCAACACCTACGTTGTAAGGGTTTTCCTGAATGAATTTCTGCCACCATGCTCTTTTTACGTTGTTCTTCAACTCTACACCAAGATTTCCGTAATCCCATGTATTTGCAAGACCTCCGTAAATCTCAGAACCCGGATATACAAATCCTCTTGATTTTGCAAGTGCTACGATTTTGTCCATCGTCTTTTCCATAATAAATTCCTCACATTCTATTATATTATTGCTGTATTATGCAATTATTTATAACTCGTACTTATGATTTATTGTATCATCGCGAGCCTATTTGTAAATGATATAAGTATAGACATCTGTACCGGATGAACCGCCGGAAAGATTTGTGACTACATCATTGCCGGAAGCTTCCTCTGTTCCTATGATCACTTCTCCCTCAATGACATCCCCTGCGTCTTCCGTACTTTCTGTCTCCAAGACGGCCTCTGTGGATGGTACTTCTTCTGCTTCCGTGATCCAGGTTTTCTCGATTCCGGTTCCCTCTTTAATGGAAACAGAATCTTTTCCTGTCACCGTCACGTTATCGCAGGAAACATATAAAATTTTGCCGTCAATCTTCACATCGGTATTTGCCTTAATAATGACAACTTTCAGATCTTCCTGTGCGAGAATATCCCCTCTCGTCACTCCCGTGACACTGCCGTCTTTATCCACGCCCGCAAAATCTGTGTCAAAATCATACCCGGCAGCCAATGCCTGCACGATTTTACCCTCATACAATTCCACACCATTAAACGCTGTATAATCATCCACCGTTTCATAGTCCATCCGGAGTTTTGCTGTGCCATCTTCCACGGTCAGATCATCCACTTTTACAGAATTTTTTCCATTCTCTGTATTGTACTCATCCACTGCGGAATCCACAAACTCTTTCAGCTCCGTCTCATCATAATAAGACTGGTCAAGCTGTTCCACATCCATTGAAACTACTTTGCCATGTTTTGAAACATAAACGGTATTTGTGTCTGCCTCCAGACTGGAACCACACCCGGCGAGCATACCTGCGCAGATCATGATTGTCAGTCCAATACACCCTAATCTCTTCATGTTACAGACTCCATCCTCTTTCTATTTCATTCAATGTTAATCTTGGATATTATACAATTTTTATATCATGTTTTCAACCTCTTCCAAAATTTTTAATGATTTAAAAGAATGGTTGATATAATATTTCATGTATTCCCTGATACACTGCTGTAATTCCCACAATACCTGATCGGATACAGAAAACGTGTAAAGTTTTGCAAGCTTTGCTGTCATAATATACTGCATGGTATAGACTGTGGATTCCTGCACTTTCTGATAGGTCGGCAACGCCGCCATATTTTCAGGTTTCCGCCTTAACTCATTCACGCAGTGATCGCAAAGCATGCGCGCCGTCTTTCCCGAAAACCAGTGCAGTGCCTCTTTTTTTCCGCATTTTGTGCACCCGAACACATTCGGTGCTTCCCCGTTGATTGTGAGTGTCCGGAGTTCATAGATACATCTCACAAGCCGGTTGGAAAAAGCAGGGCTTTCGAGCGCCCGGAGTGTCTGGTAAAGCAGTTTTAACATTTCTGTCTCATCGTTATTTTCCTGACAATAATAATCTGCAAATTCCAGAAAATAAAATCCATAATAGGCAGCGTTGAAATCTGCTGCAAGCTCCCGGAAATAATTCTGGATGGACACTTTGGCAACTGTATATGTAGAACGTCCCTCGAAAAGTTCAAATTCCCCGAAGGAGAAAGGATTTGTCGCAGCTAAAAACTGACTGTTTGGTTTTCTTGCCCCTCTGGCAAATGCTGTGATTTTTCCTCTCTCCCTCGTGAGCAGTGTTATTCTTTTGTCATAATCGCCAATCGGCATCGCATTTAAAACCATTCCGGTCATTACAAGGTTCTGCCCCATTCTGCCTTACTTCCTGCTCTCTGTCACTCTCTTTTTCTCTGCATATCTCCAGATAATCGTCAATCCGTCCTGTTTCCCAAAAAGTGTTCCAGGTTTTCTCCATCGTTTTTCCCTCCTGCCATCTGTATACAGATAGGATTTGCGTTGTGAAAAACCTTATACACGTTAAATATTGGCAACGGTTTAAATTTCGTCCTTATTGTATCCAAAATTTTTGATCAGAAAATCGCTGTCACGCCAGTCTTTCTTCACTTTCACCCAAAGTTTCAGATTTACTTTTGTATCCAATAACCGCTCGATCTCGTAACGCGCATTGCTTCCGATTTTTTTGAGCATTGCACCGCCTTTTCCGATGATAATTCCCTTGTGGGAATCACGCTCGCAGACGATCGTTGCGTCAATGTCAATGATATTCTGTCCCTTTCTACCCTTCATCCGGTCGATATAAACGGCAATTCCATGCGGAATCTCATCATCGAGCGCATGCAGTGCCTTCTCACGGATGATCTCCGCAACAATAGCGCGCTCCGGCTGATCTGTGATCGTATCCTCATCATAGAACTGCGGTCCATACGGCAGATATTTGAAAATCATGTCAATGACCGTGTCCAGATTCTTTGCACGAAGTGCAGAAGCCGGAATAATCTCCGCAAAATCGTACACTTTGCGGTATGTGTCAATATATTCCACGATTTTTTCACGGTCTACGGTATCCACTTTATTGATGATCAGAATGACCGGTGTTTTTACTTTTTTCAACTGCTCGATAATGTGCTGCTCGCCGGCTCCGATAAAATTAGACGGTTCCACAAGCCATAAGATCACATCCACCTCATTTAAGGTATGTTCTGCCACATTTACCATGTATTCCCCAAGTTTATTTTTGGCCTTGTGGATCCCCGGTGTATCCAGAAATACGATCTGCCCGCGTTCCATATCCGTATAGACCGTCTGGATACGGTTTCTGGTCGTCTGCGGTTTGTTCGATGTAATTGCGATCTTCTGTCCGATCAGATGGTTCATTAATGTGGATTTTCCCACGTTTGGTCTTCCGATGATCGTCACAAATCCAGATTTAAATTTTTCGTTCATAAACTTCCTCTCTTTGTATTTATTTACTCAGATAATTGTAAATTTCACAATCATCGTTCTGATTCATTCAAGTGTTTTACTTCCCCAAACATTCCTTCACTTGCCTGCAAGGTTTCCTCATTTCCGACTACACAGAGATTATTCTCTGCGAGAACAGATGCGATCATATCCCGGAGTCCCCGGATATCCTCCTGCGTCGCACCGATCACCTGATCACGCTCTTTCTGGATCTCTTCGTACGAAATATTCTGTAAATAAGCTGCCATGGACCGATCGCCCTTCGTGCTTGGATTCATTGGCACATCCATATCACTGATCGTCCCGATGATATATTTTGTCATGTCACGTTCATCCGCAGTAAACTGCTCAATATATGCAGGGATTCCGTCATAAATCTCATTTGTTTTTTCCAGATTTGGATCACGGTAAGAGACAAAATAAGTGTCTCCATTCTTCATATAACCGTTCATGCAGCCGTATGCTCCGCCTTTCACACGGATATTGATCCAGAGGTAATCATACTCCATGATCACTTTTAAAATGCGCAGTGCACCGTGATAGTCAAAGCCATGTGCACGGAAATTTCCGGCTCTCGCCACATACAGCACCTGGGAGGCATCCATAAATCCCTCATTCTTCCGGACCGGGACGATCTCTGCCTGTTTTTCCTCCCCGGAAGTTTCATATAACATTGGAATAAATTTTTCCAGCTCTGTTTCTACGATAGAAAGCCCGTCTTTTTCGCAGGTGACGCTGACCAGAAGATGTTCTTTTGTAAAAATTGAGGAAACCATCTCTTTTAGTTTTGCGGTCAGTGCTTCTTTTCTCTCATCAAAATGTGCTTCCAGATCACACAGCGTCTCATAGAATGTGATCGTATCTTTGTAAGCAGCCGCCTTGGAAAAATAAGTCATGGCTCTTGTCGAAGCCACGGAATGTCCGGCGGAACTGATGCTTACCTGAAGTCTTGATTTCAACTCGGCAATAATCTCATACAGACGCTTTTCATCATCAATGTTTGAGGTGAAAAGCATTTCTTTCATCAATGTAGCTGCTTCCGGCAATTTGTCATATAATGCCTTGGTGCGCACCTCAAATTTCACCTGATAATCATCTTTATCCTTCACGCTCGGATACACACCGATCGTACTGCTGATTCCTCCAGTATGGATGTTCACCTCATTTGCAAAATCCGCATAGGAATAATTTTTTGTATCCACATAGCCAAGTACCGCCTTCAATACGCCAAGATACGGAATGTCCTCTGCCGGAACGTGCGCAATATCAAACAACATGGTCAGATAAATGATCCCATTCGAATAAATATCATGGTGTACCACCGGGATACCTTTCACTGAAAGTTCTGTATTATAAAAAGGTGCTGCCTCCTTTTTCATATCAGAGCGCGCAAGCATCGGAATTTTTTCCAGATCTTCTTTTGGAGAAGGTGTCTCCTGATATTCCTTCAGGTGTTTTGTATCTGCGATCAGCTTTCGGATCTCATCTTCTGATAACCCCGCTTTATATTCCGCAAGTTTTTTCTCTAAGGCAGCCTCATTTTTTGCATTTAAGCCTTTCTCAGGTTCAATGATCACAACAGATGCATGCCTGTTATTTAATAAATACTTCTGAATCAGCTGCTCAAAATAATCTGTCTCCACCTGCTCTTTTAAGAAACGGTAAGTATCTAATGCCTCCAGATGAAGGAATGGACGCATATCATCATAAAGCCAGCTGTCCAGACACTGGATTCCATATAAAAGTCCTTTTGGGAAATGTCCGAAATCAGCCTCGCGGTAACGGAATTCAGAACTATTGATCCCTGCCAGCAGCGATTTTTTATTTAATCCATTTTTTACAAGCCCTTCTAATGTCTCACGGATGACAGCCAGAAAATGCTCTTTTTCCTGCGGATTGGTATTTTTTGCGATCACAGAGAATGTCGGCTGCAGCGTTCCACTGTCATATCCGCCTGTGATTTCAGAACCGATTCCGGCATCAATCAATGCCTGTTTTAACGGTGCTCCCGGCGCACTGACCAGCGCATAATCCAGAATATCAAATGCGAGATACAATTTCTCGTCCAGTGCTGTTTCTATCACCGTGTTATAAGAAAGATAGGTATTGTTTTCTTCGGATTCCGTGGAAGAAATGGAATACTTATGTGTCACTTCGATTGGTTTTTCAAATGGTTTCTGAAGCTTTATCTCCGAGTCAAGCCCGATTGCCTCATATTTTCCCAGATACGCTTCATCCATCCACGCAAGCTTCTCTGCCACATCCATATCTCCATAGAGATAAATGTAGGAATTGCATGGATGATAATATCTGCGGTGGAAATCGAGATATTCCTCGTAAGTCAGTTCCGGAATATGCAGAGGATCACCGCCGGAAACGTTTGCATAAGTCGTGTCCGGGAAAAGAGATGTCATGATCTGACGGCTCAAGACATCATCCGGTGAGGAAAAAGCACCTTTCATCTCATTGTATACAACACCGTTGATGGTCACCGGAGCATCCTCGCTCTCTAATTCATAGTGCCATCCCTCCTGCTTGAAGATCTCCTGATATTTATAAATATTCGGATGAAAAACCGCATCCATATAGACACTCATCAGATTCTGGAAATCTTTATCATTGCAGCTTGCGATCGGATAGATTGTCTTCTCCGGATAAGTCATCGCATTCAAAAAAGTGTTCAGTGAACCCTTCACCAGTTCCACAAACGGATCTTTTACCGGATATTGCTCAGAACCACACAAAACAGTGTGTTCAATGATATGTGCCACCCCGGTGGAATCCTCCGGCGGTGTGCGGAAACCGATATAAAAGACCTTATTGTCATCATCGTTGGAAATCACTGCGATCCGCGCTCCGCTTTTTTTGTGGCGGAGAATGATTCCTTCGGAATTGAGATCTTTGATCGGGCGTTTTTCTAAAATTTCATATGCCTGTAAATCTTTTAACTGCATCTGTCTGTCCTCTCTCTAATACATACTGTTCTATAGTATACCACACTTCGCGGCATTATCCTATTTTTATCTTCGAAAATTTCTGAAACAAAAAAAGACTGTAACAACCATTCCCTATTCTTAAGGAATACCGTGTTACAGTCCCCCGCTTTTCAGATTCTCATCTATGAATTAGCCGATGCGTCTTACATTTGCTGCCTGAGGTCCTTTTGCTCCCTCTGTCACTTCAAATTCAACTTTTTCACCGTCTTTTAACTCTTTGAATCCATCCATGTCTAATGCAGAAAAATGAACAAATACATCGTTACCATCTGCGTCGGAAATAAATCCGTAGCCTTTTTTTGCATTAAACCATTTTACAGTTCCCTGCTGCATAACAAAATCCTCCTAATACCTCTAAAACCTTTTTGTAAATTTGACATGTTTTTGTGCATGTCACACAAATTGAAGTTAGCATACATCGGATTTTTTGTCAACAACTATTAATAAATTTTACTGCTTGATCTGCACATCAATCTGCTGATACGGAATCGAAATATGATTTTCATCCAGTGCATATTTGATATTTTCCATCAACCGCCACTTCGTATCCCAGTAATCTGCTGTTTTGACCCAGATCCGGATACCAAGGTCCACCGAAGATGCACCAAGATTATCTACGAACACCACAACGTCCTCTTCCGGCAGTCTTGCCGGATCATTTCTGCCGATCTCATATAAAATATTTTTTGCAGTACGGATATCTGCTTCATAACCAATACCTACCACAATGTCCACCCGCCGTTTATCCATATGCGATACATTGACCAGGCTGCTGTTGGACAGATTACCGTTTGGAATCACGATCATTTTATTGTCTACGGTCTTTAACTTGGTATAGAAAACAGAAATCTCGTATACCGTTCCTTCATTTGAGCCCTCAATGATATAATCTCCTACCACAAAAGGTTTTAGCAAAAGGATCAGCACTCCGCCTGCAAAGTTGGAGAGACTTCCCTGCAGTGCAAGACCAACCGCCACACCACAGGAACCGAGCACTGCCACCGCTGAGGTAGTTGCTATCCCAAACAGGCTTAAGATTGTCAGGATCAGGATAAAATACAGTGCATATTTCACGACTGCAGACAGGAACTGTATCACTCCGACATCTGCATTTCTGCGCTCCATCGTTTTTCTTACGATCTTAACGATCAGACCGATCAGTTTAGCTCCCACTGCATATACGATGACCGCAATGACAACCTGCAGTGCAAAATTCAAAAGATCCGGAACAAGGTTTTGAAAATAAGTGCGGAGAATCCCGGGATTTTTTGCAACCTCCTGAAGATTTTCCTGCGCTTCGGCAATGGCTTCCACTGCCTCTGTTGTACCAACTGTCAGCAACATTTTTCTGCCCTCATTTTTTATTTTACTTTACGGACTTTTAAGACGCCCTCAATGTTCTCTAACTTCTGAATGACTTCATCTGTTACAGGTGAATCCACATCGATCAATACATATGCATAATCACCTTTGGATTTGTTTGTCATTCCTGCAATGTTCATTCCGGCATCTCCCAATGTTGTGGAGTACTGACTGATCATACCACTTACATTCCGATGCAGGATACCGATTCTTCCTGCGGTAGTACATGCGCCCATAGAACAATCCGGGAAGTTCACGGAATGGACAATGTTACCATTCTCCATATAATCACGGATCTCTCTGACTGCCATGATCGCACAGTTATCCTCTGACTCTGCGGTAGATGCTCCAAGATGTGGTGTTACAATACATCCCTTTGCTCCGACTGTGGTTGGATTTGGGAAATCAGATACATATTTTTTGATTTTTCCGGCAGCTAAAGCTTCCACCATAGCTTCTTCATCCACAAGAAGGTCTCTGGCAAAATTTAAAACAATTGCATTTGGTTTCATCATGGCAATTGCTTCTGCATTGACCATCTTCTTTGTAGAATCCAAAAGTGGAACATGAATCGTAATGTAATCACACTCTCGGTAAATATCTTCCACATTGCTGATATGTTTGACACTTCTGGAAAGATTCCATGCTGCACTGACGGAAATGTATGGATCATATCCATATACATCCATACCCATATGGATGGCTGCGTTGGCAACTAACACACCGATAGCACCAAGTCCGATGACGCCGAGTTTCTTACCTGAAATCTCAGTTCCTGCAAAGTTCTTTTTCTGTTTTTCTGCTGTTTTTGCAATGTTCTCATCATTCTGATTTGCAAGGCACCAGTCGATACCACCTACAATATCACGGGATGCATAAAGCATTCCTGCAAAAACAAGTTCTTTTACACCGTTTGCATTTGCCCCCGGAGTATTGAATACAACGATTCCTTTTTCTGCACATTTATCAAGAGGAATGTTGTTGACACCAGCTCCTGCCCTTGCTACTGCAAGCAGGCAATCCGGAAGTTCAAGATCATGCATGGCAGCACTTCTTACGAGTGCTGCGTCTGCCTGACCTAAGTCCTCTACTTTTTCATAGTCGTTTGAGAAAAGATCTAATCCTACGGATGCAATTGGATTTAAGCAATTATATTTGAACATTATGCATTTTCCTCCTCAAACTTCTTCATGAATTCTACTAATTTTTCAACGCCCGCTTTCGGCATTGCATTGTAAATGGATGCTCTCATACCACCTACGGTACGATGTCCTTTTAAGTTTACAAATCCGGCTGCTGCTGCCTCTTTTACAAACTTGGCATCTAATTCTTCATTGCCGGTCACAAATGGAACATTCATAAGGGAACGGTCTTCTTTTCTTACGGTTCCCTTGAACAGTCTGCTCTGGTCTAAAAAATCATATAAGATTTTTGCTTTCTCTTCATTGCGCTCTTTCATCACAGAAAGCCCGCCCATCTTCTTTAACCATTTGAACACTTTGCCGCAGATATAAATATTGTAGCAAGGTGGTGTATTGTAAAGGGAATCATTATCTGCCTGTGTTTTCCACTTTAACATGGTTGGGGTTCCCGGAAGGACATCATCGGTAATTAAATCCTCACGGATGATTGCGATCACAACTCCGGCAGGACCGATATTCTTCTGAACGCCGCCATATACAACTCCGTAATTTGTGACATCCATCGGTTCAGACAAAAAGCAGGAGGATACATCGGATACTAAAATCCTGCCTTTTGTGTTTGGAAGTTTTTTGTATTTTGTTCCATAAATTGTATTGTTTTCACAGATGTATACATAATCCATATCATCTGTGATCGGAAGATCAGAACAATCCGGGATATAAGAGAATGTCTCATCTGCAGAAGAAGCAAGTTCAACTGCCTCTCCGTAGATTTTTGCTTCCTGGAATGCTTTCTTTGCCCACTGACCAGTTAAGATATATCCGGCCTTGCGGTTTTTCATCAGGTTCATAGGAACCTCTGCAAAGAACTGTGAAGCTCCGCCCTGTAAAAACAGTACCTTGTAATTGTCCGGGATATTTAACAGATCTCTTAAATCCTGCTCTGCCTCTTTGATGATGTTATCATACACTTTGGAACGATGGCTCATCTCCATAACAGACATTCCACTGCCCTGATAGTCCAACATCTCATCTGCTGCTTCCTTCAATACTTCCTCTGGCAGAACGGCTGGTCCTGCGGAAAAATTGTAAACTCTGCTCATAATCATTACTCCTCCTGTTTCTTTTTCAAGTCATCCCCGGTAAAAGCAGAACTGATTGCTTCACCCGGAGCAACCATCGGCCATACCTTGTCATCACTATTTATGATACAGTCTATTACAACCGGGGTATCAGATGCAAGTGCTTTCTTCAGAGCTTTGTTAAACTCTTCACGATTCGTTGCCCGATAGCCCGTTGCACCCATGGCTTCCGCCAATTTCACATAATCTACACCGTCATCTAAAACGGTTGCAGAATAACGTTTCTCATAAAACAAATCCTGCCACTGTCTGACCATTCCAAGTACATGGTTATTAATGATCACTTCGATGAGTGGTAATTTTTGTCTCACTGCAGTTGCAATTTCATTCATATTCATACGGAAACATCCGTCTCCGGCAATATTAATGACCTGTTTATCCGGGCATCCGATCTGTGCACCGATCGCAGCACCAAGACCATACCCCATTGTTCCAAGACCACCGGATGTCAGAAGTGTTCTCGGTTTTTTGTATTTGTAATACTGTGCCGCCCACATCTGATGCTGTCCTACTTCCGTCACAATGATGGCATCCCCGTTTGTCTCTTTATAGATATCCTCAATGACATAAGGACCTGATAATCCGGTTTTTGGATAAGTCAGTGGATACTTTACTTTGTAATCCATGATATGTGTGATCCATTCCGTATGGTTCATCTGTGTCAGCCGCTCATTCACACGAAGCAGGATCTCTTTGATATCACCGATCACAGATGCATCTGTCTGGATATTTTTATTAATTTCCGCAGGATCCACATCAAACTGTAAAATATCTGCCTGACTTGCAAATTTCTTTGCATTGCCGAGTACACGGTCTGAAAATCTTACGCCGACAGCAATTAAAAGATCACACTCACTGACACCGAGATTGGATGCTTTTGTTCCATGCATTCCAAGCATTCCGGTATAAAGATCATCCTCTCCGTCAAAAGCTCCTTTTCCCATGAGGGAATCACAGACAGGCGCATCTACCATTTTGACAAATTTCTTTAATTCCTCACTGGCGCCGGAGATCACGGCTCCACCACCGACAAATATGTATGGTTTCTTTGCCTTCTGGATCATCTTGACCGCTTTGTTTAAGTCTTCCTCTGTGATCGTCTGTGAAATTCCTGAGATCACTTCCGGCTCTTTTGCCTTGTATTCCGTCTTCGCTGCCGTGATATCTTTTGGGATATCCACAAGAACCGGGCCCGGTCTTCCGGTCTGCGCAATTTTAAACGCACGGCGGATCGTGTCTGCCAGTTTATGAATATCCTTTACAATAAAGTTATGTTTTGTGATCGGCATTGTGATTCCCGCAATGTCGATCTCCTGAAAACTGTCTTTTCCAAGTAATGGAACATTTACATTGCAGGTGATCGCCACCACTGGAACAGAATCCATATATGCGGTTGCGATTCCGGTGACAAGGTTCGTTGCCCCCGGTCCGCTTGTTGCAAAACAGACACCTACTTTTCCCGTACTTCTCGCATAACCGTCCGCTGCATGGGACGCACCCTGCTCATGGGAAGTTAAAACATGTCTGATCTCATTCTGATGTTTATATAATTCATCATATACATTTAAGATAGCGCCGCCCGGATATCCGAATACAGTATCAACCTTCTGTTCTTTCAGACATTCGATCACGATCTGCGCACCTGTTAACTGCATTCTCTAAATCCCCTTTCGTGTTTCCATATCTAATTGCTTCACCAATGCTTCCAAAATCCGGAAAGCACACATGAACCTCTTTTCTTTAATCATTCTTTCCCGGAATCTGTAAGATTGCTCCTCGGTTGCCGGATGTTACCATAGATGCGTAACGCGCAAGGTAGCCGGTGGTAACTTTTGGTTCTCTTGGCTGCCATTTTGCCTTACGTGCCGCCATCTCTTCATCGGACACTGCAATATCCAGGGTCATCTCAGGGATATTGATTTTGATGATATCTCCCTCTTCCACAAGAGCGATCGGTCCGCCAACTGCTGCCTCCGGTGACACATGACCGATGGAAGCTCCACGGCTCGCACCGGAAAAACGTCCGTCCGTGATGAGTGCCACGGAGGAACCTAATCCCATTCCTGCAATTGCGGAGGTTGGATTTAACATTTCTCTCATGCCCGGTCCGCCTTTTGGTCCCTCGTAACGGATCACGACAACGTCACCTGCCACGATCTTTCCACCTTTGATCGCAGCAATCGCATCTTCCTCACAGTCAAACACTCTTGCCGGACCTTCATGCACCATCATCTCATCTACCACTGCGGAACGCTTTACAACGCCTCCATCCGGGGCAAGATTTCCTTTTAATACTGCAAGACCACCTGTCTTACTGTATGGATTGTCAACCGGACGAATTACCTCCGGGTTCTTATTCACTGCATTTTTAATATTTTCTCCGACTGTTTTTCCGGTAACGGTCATACAGTCTGTGTTGATCAGTCCAATGTCTGCTAACTCTTTCATAACGGCATAGACACCGCCTGCCTCATTTAAGTCCTCCATATAAGTCGGTCCTGCCGGTGCTAGATGACAGAGGTTCGGTGTTTTTTCGCTGATCGGGTTAGCAAAAGATATATCAAAATCAAAACCTACTTCGTGGGCAATCGCAGGAAGATGTAACATACTGTTTGTAGAACATCCCAATGCCATATCTACGGTCAGGGCATTTAAGATTGCTTCTTTTGTCATAATATCTCTTGGTCGGATATTCTTATTGTACATATCCATGACTGCCATTCCTGCATGTTTTGCAAGTTTGATACGCTCTGAATAAACTGCAGGGATGGTTCCATTTCCGCCTAATCCCATACCGAGTGCTTCTGTCAGACAGTTCATCGAGTTTGCGGTGTACATTCCTGAACAGGAACCGCAGGTTGGACAAACTTTCTCTTCATACTCTTTTACTTCCTCCTCCGTCATCGTTCCTGCTGCGTAGGAACCGACTGCCTCAAACATAGAGGAAAGACTTCTCTTTTTGCCGTGCACATGACCTGCAAGCATTGGTCCACCGGATACGAATACAGTCGGAACATTGATTCTTGCTGCTGCCATCAAAAGTCCCGGAACGTTTTTATCACAGTTTGGAACCATGACAAGTGCATCGAACTGATGTGCGAGTGCCATACACTCGGTGGAATCTGCGATCAGATCTCTTGTGACAAGAGAATATTTCATCCCGATATGTCCCATTGCAATTCCATCGCACACTGCGATCGCCGGGAATACAACCGGCACACCGCCTGCCTCTGCAACGCCTAATTTCACTGCATTTACGATTTTATCCAGATTCATATGACCCGGTACGATCTCGTTGTAGGAGCTTACGATACCTACCATTGGTTTTTTCATTTCTTCTTCTGTAAAGCCCAGTGCGTTAAAAAGACTTCTGTGTGGAGCCTGCTGCATCCCTGATTTTACATTATCACTCTTCATATTCTATCATTCCTTTCCCTCACCTGAAATTATCATTCAGCCCGGATATTCCTCCTCAGGTGATACCATTCCATCTTTCTGTATTAAATACGCTCACAGATCAGATCGCCCATCTGTGATGTGCCAACCTGTGTTACATATGCTTTCTTTGCATCTTCCTGCGGCATAATGTCGATCGTGCGGTAACCGTCTTTTAACACCTGTTTGACGGCTGCTTCTATCGCATCTGCCTCTTTATCAAGATCAAACGTATAGCGGAGCATCATCGCTGCGCTTAAAATCGTTGCGATTGGATTGGCAATTCCTTTTCCTGCGATATCCGGTGCAGAACCGCCGCTTGGCTCATACAGACCAAATCTGGTGTCATTCAGGCTTGCGGAGGATAACATTCCAATAGAGCCGGTCACCATACTTGCCTCATCAGATAAAATATCACCAAACATATTCTCCGTCAAAATGACATCAAACTGTTTTGGATCTTTGACAAGCTGCATTGCGCAGTTGTCTACGAGCATATGCTCATAAGTAACTTCCGGATAATCCTTTGCGACTTCTTCCACTACTTTTCTCCATAATCTGGAGGAATCTAAAACATTTGCCTTATCTACGCTTGTCACTTTTTTTCTGCGCTTCATGGCGATATCAAATCCGCGCTTTGCGATTCTTCTGATCTCGTTTTCATTGTAAGTAAGTGTATCGGTTGCAGTTATCACACCATCAACCATCTCCGTCTTTCTCGCCCCAAAGTAAAGACCTCCGGTCAGTTCGCGCATGATCATCATATCAAATCCATCTCCGATAATATCGTCACGGAGCGGACAAGCTTCTTTCAATTCTTCATATAAATAAGCAGGTCTTAAATTTGCAAATAAATTCAAAGACTTTCTCAATTTTAACAGTCCTGCTTCCGGTCTTAATTCCGGAGCCAGTTTGTACCATGGGGAAGTCTGTGTGTTTCCACCGATCGATCCCATCAGAACTGCATCCGATGCCTTTGCAGCTGCAATTGCCTCATCGGTAAGCGGCACGCCTGTCGCATCGATCGAACATCCTCCCATCAGAATATCTTGATACGTAAACGAATGTCCGTATTTCTCCCCTGCTTTATCTAAAACTTTTTTCGCCTCTGCCACGATCTCCGGTCCGATTCCATCGCCTGAGATCACACCAATATGACACTCCATATCCAATCCCTCTTTTCTTTCATCTCATAGCCTGTCTGTGCACCTCAGTGAATCCATATCTTTTTCACTTTAGCACAGTAATTACCGACAGTATTTATAAAGACTATAATATAGTATCTTTGGAAACATTTCAACTATCATTGCTATTTTTCTTTTTCATAATAGTTATAACTGTTACCTATAGAAAATATAGCTTATCATTCCTCACATACATAATGATAAACACTTTCGTATAATTCTGTGCGCACGCTCTGAAACTCATCCTCTGAAAGCGGTTCCGGTGCTGACATGATCCGCAGGGGGATTTCATGCCGGTCTTCTCCCATCGGCGGCTGGATATATGGATATTCGTTAAAAGTGAACCCATGCCGCTCATAAAATCCTATTCTTCTTTTTTTCAGGGAATCCTCCGGCAATTCCACCTCCAGAACAACTTTTCCTGCTTTCTGCCTTGCCAGTTCCTCTAACATTTTTCCGCCGATCCCACTGTTTCTTGCTTTCTCACTGACTGCAAAATGCTCGATAAAGACAAATTCCGCAAACTCCCAGACTGCTAAAAATGCCAGAAGCCCTCCCTCATTTCTTACACCGAGCAGCTCATATTTTTCTTCATCCAGAAGTTTTTGCTGTCCTTCCTTTTTTCTTCTCTCATCTGCCGGAAAACTCTGTTCCATAATACGATAAACTTCTTCAAAATCACTTCTATCCAGCTTTTCAAGACAAACCATTTTCTTTCCCTTTCATCATCATATTTTGATCCGGATCATGCGTGAAACAGCAGTTCCATAAGCAGTCCACTTCCCTGATGCTCTTTCAGATACAGATAAGACGCCGGCAACTGCCGACGTCTTATGATAAAGCACTCTATTTACATTATGCTTCTTCCGGTTTTTCAACTGCTGCAATTGCAGATTTCTGCATTGGGATACGGCAGTTCTTGTTGCTTCCAAACTCAACAATGACTGTATCGTCTGTGATATCAATAACTGTACCGTAGAAGCCACTTGTTGTCAAAACAGTATCTCCTGTTGCAAGTTCCGATAACATTGCATTTTTCTTCTGAGTCTCTTTCTTCTGTGGACGGATCATGAAGAAATACATAAATGCAAATAAAATAACTAACCAAAGGATCATTCCACCCATTCCTGCTGCGGATGATGCTCCTGATGATGCCAAGATTGATAACATCTTTCTTCCTCCTAAAAACTTATTGCTCTCTAATATCGTATTTTGATATTTTTAGAAACTATAAAACATTGTACACAAAACCTTGCGTTTCGGCAAGCTTTTCCAATTAATTTTATAAAATATTTAGTCTTAGACAATATCTGTCCTTTTAATAGAACTTCTTCTGTCCGCTCATTTCTTTTTCACGGTCGATCTGTCCCATGTTATAAAGTTTTTCTTCCTTATACGATCTGAAGTTTCCGGCATCAAGCGCATCCCGGATCTCTTCCATCATCGTATTGTAGAAATAAAGATTATGCAGTACACACAGACGCATTCCAAGCATTTCTTTTGCTTTCAGCAGATGGCGGATGTATGCCCTGCTGTATCTGCGGCACGCCGGACACTGGCAGCCTTCCTCGATCGGACGCATATCTTTTTCATATTTCTGGTTAAACAGATTGATCTTTCCCTGATTGGTGTATACATGTCCATGACGACCATTCCGTGACGGATAAACACAGTCAAAGAAATCAATACCGCGGTCAACGCCTTCTAAAATATTTGCCGGAGTTCCCACTCCCATCAGATAAGTTGGTTTCTTTCTCGGCAGATAAGGAACTGTCTCATCCAAAATATAGTACATTTCCTCATGTGTTTCCCCGACTGCGAGACCTCCGACTGCATAGCCGTCGAGATCGAGCTCCGAGATTCTCTTGGCATGATCGATACGGATATCCGCATAAATCGCACCCTGGTTAATACCGAAGAGCATCTGGTTTTTATTTACGGTATCCTCTAACGAATTGAGGCGGTTCATTTCTTTTTTACAACGCTCCAGCCATCGTGTCGTTCTCGCTACGGATGCCTCCACATAAGGGCGTTCCGCAAGAGCCGGCGCACACTCGTCAAAACCCATGGCGATCGTTGAGCCGAGATTTGACTGGATCTGCATACTCTCTTCCGGTCCCATGAAAATTTTGGCCCCGTCAATATGAGAATGGAAATAAACGCCTTCCTCTTTGATTTTTCTTAAACCGGCAAGGGAAAACACCTGAAATCCACCGGAATCTGTAAGGATCGGGCGGTTCCATGACATGAATTTATGTAATCCGCCCATCTCCTTGATGAGTTTATCTCCTGTTCTCACATGCAGATGGTAAGTGTTCGATAATTCCACCTGACATTTGATCTGTTCTAAATCCTCAGTGGAGACAGCTCCCTTGATTGCTGCCACTGTGCCAACATTCATAAACACAGGGGTCTGGATGTCTCCGTGCACCGTGTGAAATACTCCACGTTTGGCTCTTCCCTCTTCTTTTAATAACTCGTACAATTTTTGTACTCCTTTCCTGTTTCCATTATATTTAGGCGTTTGCGAAACTCATCCTACTCTTCTTTCAATTGTTCAAGATCAACGAAAACACGCTTCCGCTACGTGTCACTCGCAATGGTACTAAAATTCTTTTTTTCATTGTATATGATCACTCTTGAGTCAATATTGTAAACAGTTCGAAATAATTTTCGAATGTTTTTTTGCAGCATAGCGGATCGTCTATTATGATCCCGTCAGTCCGTAAACCAAGCAGCGAAAATGCCATTGCCATGCGGTGGTCTTCATATGTTTTTATCACAGCTGCATGCGGCACTCCCGGATAAATGGTCAAAGCGTCTTCTTCTTCCTCGCACCGGATACCGGCACGCCGCAGTTCTGTCACGATCGCATGGATCCTGTCAGACTCCTGAAGTCTGATGTGGCCAATGTGTGAAATATGCACCGGTGCATCTGCGTATGGCGCCATCGCCGCAAGCGTCATCGTCTGGTCAGAAAAATCGTTCATATCAATATCGATTCCATGGATATTTCCATGTTCCGGACCTTCCACACAGATCCCTTTTGCGGTATCTGTCACTTTACAGCCGAGCTGCTCCAACACCTTTAAGAATTTTTTATCTCCCTGCGTGTTGTCCATATGCACATTTTTGACTATAGCTTTTCCTCCGGTAATCGCTGCCGCACCATAAAAATAGCATGCCGCCGACATATCCGGTTCTACGGCATAAGTAGTTTTATGATAAGCTGCCCCCGGCATCACCTCATAATTCTTTCCATCAAACTGCGTCTGCACACCCCAGTTTTCCATCATATTGCGTGTGATCCGGATATAAGAACCATCCGTCTTCTCACTTGTGATCTGAATATGCAGCCCCTGCGGAAGCATCGGAGAAATCAAAAGCATGGCGCTTAAAAACTGTGTACTCCTGCTGATGTCAAGCCGGACTGTAAGCTTCTGGTCTTTTCTCTGCCCATTAATTTTCACAGGAAGAAAACCCTCCTGTTCCAGATATATAATCTCTGCCCCCGTATGCTCCAATAAGACAAACAGATCTTTCATCGGTCTTTTTTTCATCTGCCCGGATGCCTGGATCACATAACTGCCATCTGACATTCCAAGCATTGCTGTCAGAAATCTGGCGGCTGTTCCTGCACTTCCAACATCAATCTCTGCTTCTTTTTTCGGAATTGTTCCGCCTTCTCCTTTTACCGTCACACGCCTTTTTTCCTCTTCCACGAGAACATCAAAGCCTAGCGCAGTCAGTGAGCTGATAAAATGTCTGGAATCATCTGAAAAAAGCACGCCGTCTAATGTCACTGTCCCATCCGAGAGTGCTGCCATTAAAAGCGCCCTGTTTGTCATGCTCTTAGACCCCGGCACTGTCACGCACCAGTCGATCGGTTTTTCTATTTTTCTCACAGGGTATTGTTCCATTCTTGGCATCTCCTCACAAATTTTTTTACAACTTTTTATATTTTACCATATTCTTATTGTCGCGCAAAGCGAAATCTTTTATAATCATTTTATATTTGGTGATAAAGGAGCACATACCTATGGCAGGATCAACATTTGGAAATATATTTAAAATAACAACCTGGGGGGAATCCCACGGAAAAGGAGTCGGTGTCGTTGTAGATGGATGTCCGGCAGGACTTTCTCTCTGTGAGGAAGATATCCAGAAATTTTTAAATCGCAGAAAACCGGGACAGTCCAAATTCACTACCCCGCGTAAGGAGGATGACTCCGTTGAGATTTTATCCGGTGTATTTGAGGGAAAAACAACCGGAACTCCAATCTCACTTGTTGTATATAATAAAAACCAGCAGTCCAAGGATTACAGTGAAATTGCATCCTATTATCGTCCGGGACATGCTGATTACACCTTTGATATGAAATATGGTTTCAGAGATTACCGCGGTGGTGGCCGTTCCTCCGGCCGTGAAACAATCGGACGTGTGGCAGCCGGTGCGATCGCAGTCAAAATTTTGGATCAGCTTGGCATCAGACTTATAACCTATTCTAAATCCATTGGTCCAATCGCATGCGATCCGCGTCATTTCGATGCCGAAGAGATTCTGAAAAATCCGGTGTACATGCCGGATGCCGATGCCGCAGAAAATGCAATGGCTTATCTGGAAGCCTGCATCGCTGAACAAAATTCTTCCGGTGGTGTCGTGGAGTGTATCATTTCCGGTGTTCCGGCAGGTATCGGCGATCCGGTCTTTGAAAAGCTGAACGCAAACCTCGCCAAAGCCGTCATGTCCATCGGTGCTGTAAAAGGTTTCGAGATCGGAGATGGTTTTGACGTTGCCAAAGCAACCGGCAAGAACAACAACGATGCTTTCCGCATCGGAGCGGATGGTTCTGTTTCCAAAGAAACAAATCACGCCGGTGGTATCTTGGGCGGCATGAGTGATGGTTCCGATATCATTCTCCGCGCCACGATCAAACCGACGCCTTCCATTTCTGCCACCCAGCACACGGTCAATAAATCCGGCGAAGAGATCGACATCAATATCAAAGGGCGCCACGATCCGATCATCGTACCGCGTGCTGTTGTTGTCGTGGAATCTATGGCAGCTATCACGATCGTGGATGCGATGTTTGCAAATATGAGTGCACGCATGGATTCGTTAGAGCGGTTTTACAAATAAACCGGAGTTTAATTGGCGTAGTGTCGCAGATTCTGTGGTGCAGTTCCTAGGTTGTGAATGGCAGATATAAGTGTCCTCTCGCAAGTCGTGATTTTATAGGTTTATGAAAAGAAAAACGGTGCAGACGAAATATGATGTTCCTGTTCGCCGGGCATTCCGATAAGCCTCTAAAGAGTCTTATCTCCATGGCTCACAAAGGAAATCATATTTGTCTGTACCGGGGATGAGTGCCTATAAAAGAGGTAGAATAAGCTGCTTTGACTTCATGAATATTGTTTCTAGAGAGTATCCTAATCAAAACAGCATTGATGTTTATACCAGTGCAGGCTTTACTTGACAAACTCATCATTTCTTCCATGTCAATACATCCCGGCATACTCATATCAGTTTCTATGCCAGCACATCAAATGTCGAAACTCCGCTTTCCGTCACTCCTGTAGAAGTTGAAGTACCTAGCAGTTCCACCAGTTTTCCTGTTAGGTCTGCCACATCTTTTCCATCAATTTTCAGATTATATTGCCGTTCTTCCTGCTCCTGTTTTTCGGCACGCTGTTTTTCCAGCCGTTCCTCTGTCTCTTTCTTTTCTGCTTTCCTTTTCTCGAGTCTTTCTTCAAGTTCTTTCCTTGCTTTTTCTGTTCCCGGATCAACCTCATCTGTTACCAGTACTTCTTCTGTTATGCTATCAT